>WNGA01000229.1_pt1 | contig 131906 bp, 110 predicted proteins | sample 5400061 | NCBI WGS metagenome assembly WNGA01 (sample SAMN13153366, study PRJNA577476) | soil metagenome | isolation source: 100 cm soil or saprolite under grassland replicate 2 | place: USA:California | collected 2016-06-15 | reverse complement strand
TTGAAAATGGCCGTTGCCGTCATCTTTCCTCCTTCGCCTGGGCTCGTCGCACTCCGCGCTCCTTTCACGCGCCTGCGGGGCGCTCGCTGGTGCCTTTCGGGTCGACCAGGAAGCACTGGGAAGAACGAGCGATCGACGGGGTAGCCGCAGCCGCCCTCGAGCATCTACGTCTTGACGTACTCGCAGGTCGCGACGAGCAAGTGGAGGCCGGCCGCTCGCGACGACGCGTTCGGTCGCGCCCTCACTCCCTCGGCTGCGCCCCGCCCCTCGCCTCGGGAGGGATCGCGAAGCGCATCGTCGCGACCGCGGCGAACACCTCGCGCAGGAACAGGACGAGCGCCCCGACATAGGCCGCCATCGCCGCGACGAACAGGAGCGCCATCACCGTCGCGGCGTGCGCGCCGAACAGGTAGCCGAGGAAAGCCACCGCGATGAGGAGGCACACGAGCAGCGCCGCGGTCGTGCCGAGCGTGAGCGCCCAGTAGATGAGGCGCACGCGTCCCTCGAGCCTCCGCAGCTCGGCGAACGAGGCCGCCCGCGTCGCGCTCTGCTCGTCGCGGAGCCGCGCCTCGACGCGCCGGGCCCGGTCCATGATCCGTCCGAGGCGGGTCGTGAGGACGGACAGCGTGGTCCCGAGCGCCGTCAGGAGGAAGACCGGCGCGACGGCGAGCTGGATCGTGTGGGTGATGTCCTGGAGCATGGGGTCGCTCATGGCTTCGCGTGACCGTCGTGGCACTCGGTGCAGGGGGCGTCGACCCCGCCGTTCGCCTTGTGCATCGCGACCCATCCCTCGCGGCCGCGATCGTGGCAGCCGTCGCACAGCGCGACCCCCGTCTCGCGGATGAGGCGCGCGTTCGGCGAGACGTGCGGGTCGTGGCACCTCGTGCAGTTCGTGCCGGCGGGCGCGTGACGCTTCGCGAAGTCGAACGCCTCCAGATCGTGGCACTCGCCGCACACGAGCGACACGGGCTGGCGCCTCACGAGCTTCGGTGCCTCCCCCGCGTGAGCCTCGTGGCAGCTCAGGCAATCGCCGGACTCGACGGGCGAGTGCACCTTGGCGCCGGCCGCGCCGATCTTCTTCGCGAGCGCCTCGTGGCAGCCCAAGCAGAGCGCCGCGCCCGTGCGGCGCAGGAAGCGCGGGGATCCGTTGCCGTGCGGATCGTGGCACGCGACGCAGCGCAGCTCGGTCACGGGCGCGTGGCGCGAGAGGGCGCGGGACCAGCGCTGCTCGGCGGCGGAATGGCAGCGCGCGAAGGGATCCTGCCGCACGAGCTGGGGCGACTCGCCGTGAGCGACGTGGCAGGCGACGCACTGTCCCCCCGCGAACGGCCGGTGGAGCTTCACCTCCGCGCGCTTCTCGAACATCCCGCCGTGGCAGCCCAAGCAGAGCGCCTCGGGGCGCGAGGTGAGGAGCGCCTCCGAGTCCGAGCCGTGCGGCGCGTGGCAGGCCCGGCACTCGCCCTTCGCGACGGGCGGGTGGCCGCGCGCCCCCTTCTTCTGCTCGCCCGACTGCACCTCGTGACAGTCGGCGCAGAGCTCGCCCCCGCGCTTCGCGAGGAGGGAGGGGCCGCCGCCGTGGGCGTCGTGGCAGACGGTGCAGTCTCCGGAGCGGGCGGGCTCGTGCGCGGAGCGCTGGGCTGCCCAGCGCCGCGCCGCCTCGTGGCAGCGCAGGCAGAGCCGCCCGGAAGCCTCCGTGAGGAGCTTCGGCTCGTCCGAGCCGTGCGGCAGGTGGCACTCCGCGCAGCGCCCCTCCTTCACCGGACGGTGGACCACCGGCGCGGAGAGCTTCTGCTCGATGGCCGGGTGGCAGCCGAGACACAGCGCGGGGCGCTCCTCGACGAGGAGCCATTTCCGGTCCGACGCGTGCGGCGCGTGGCAGGAGGTGCAGCCGCCGTCCTTCACCGGCGGGTGCACCGACTTCCGGGCGAGGTCCTTCTCGAGCGCGTCGTGGCACTGGAGGCACAGGGCCGGGAGGCGATCGGAGAGCGCGAAGGGACGGCCGGGCCCGGGGGCGTGGCAGGTGGAGCAGTCCGGCATCGGCTCGTGCACCACCTCGCGCAGGAGCTTCGGTCGCGTGCTGCTGTGCGGCGTGTGGCAGCCGGTGCAGCGGGGGCCGTCCACCGCCAGGCCGCCGTGCTGCTTCACGACCGCGTCGTGGCAGCTCGCGCACAGGGCCCCGGGCTTGTCGGTGAGGAGCTTCGCCTCGTCCGACGCGTGCGGCGCGTGGCAGGCGGTGCAGCCGTCGCCGGAGATGATCGAGTGGACGTTGGCGCGCCGGAATTCCGCCCCCTTGTGGCAGCGCAGGCAGAGGTCCACCTGCGGCGCGACGAGCGCCGTCTTCCCCTTGCCTGCGTGAGGGCGATGGCAGGCGCCGCAGTCGCGCGCGCCGCGGAACGGCACGTGGACGACCTTGCGCGCGAGCTGCGGAGCGAGCCCCTTCTCGTGACAGCTCCAGCAGGCCGGGTCCGGAGGCGCCGCGCGCATCGTCAGCGGGACCGTGATCGGCACGCTCACGGAGGGCGGGGCCGGGGCGGCGGCGAGGGCGAGCGCGACGAGAGCGGCGGGCGTGTTCATCGGCGGTTCGGAGGCGCCCGCATCCTACCGAATCCTCCCCTGCGGACCCAACGCCGCCCGGGCATGTATGATGCGCCCCGCCCGCACCGCTCCGGCTGGGCGCGCCCGATGAAGCTGACCCTCGGCATCTCCCCCTGCCCGAACGACACGTTCATCTTCGACGCGCTCGTGAACGGTGCGCTCGACACGGGCGCGCTGCGCTTCGAGGTGGTGCACGAGGACGTCGAGACGCTGAACGCGTGGGCGCTCGAGGGGCGCTTCGACGTGAGCAAGGTGAGCTACGGCGTGATCCCCGAGATCGCGAAAGAGTACGTGGTGCTCTCCGCCGGCGGCGCGCTCGGCCACGGGGTGGGGCCGCTCCTCGTCGCGCGGCCCGGGCTGGGCGCCTTCCGGCCCGAGGCGGCGCGCGTCGCGATCCCGGGGCGCCACACCACCGCGCACCTGCTCTTCTCGCTCGCCTTCCCCGGCGCGGCGCACAAGGAGTTCATGGTGTTCTCGGCCGTCGAGGAGGCGGTCCTCCGCGGCGCCGTCGACGCCGGCGTGATCATCCACGAGGGCCGCTTCACCTACGCGGCGAAGGGGCTCGTGAAGGTCCTCGATCTCGGCGAGCACTGGGAGCGCGAGACCGGCGCGCCGGTGCCGCTCGGTGGCATCGTCGCGCGACGGACGCTCGAGCCCGCCGTGTGCCGGGAGGTGGACCGCCTCGTCCGCGCGAGCCTCGAGCACGCCCGCGCCCGCGGCTCGCCGATCAGCGCCTACGTGAGGAACCACGCGCAGGAGATGGACGAGGCGGTGATGCGCCGGCACGTCGACCTGTACGTGAACGAGCATTCGCTCGATCTCGGGGACTCGGGGCGGCGCGCGGTCGAGACGCTGCTCCAGGTCCACGGTCGGACGAACCCCGGGACCCGCCCGCCTCCCGCGAGCATCTTCCTCTAGAAGAGAGCACGATTCGCGATCACCGGAAACCGTTCGTGCTGAGCGTAGCGCCCGCGCAGCGGGCGCGGAGTCGAAGCACGGACGTGCGACTTCATGCGCCCTTCGACTGCGGGGCGCTGCGCGCCCCTACGCTCAGGGCGAACGGAATCTTCCCCGTGTTTCCGAAATCGCGATCGGTCGTCCAGAGGATCAGGTCGCGCGCCACGCGCCGAAGAGCGACGCCGCTCCGAACGCGAAGAAGAGGGCCGCCGCCGCCCGGCGGATCCAGCGCATGGGGATGCGCGCCGCGATCGTCTCGCCGAGGAATACCGCGAGGCCGTCGGACGCGAGCATGCCGAGCGTCGTCCCCGTCGTGACGAGGACGACGGAGCGGTAGCGCGCGGCGAGGGCGACCGTCGCGAGCTGGGTCTTGTCCGCCATCTCGGCGAGGAAGAAGAGGACGGTCGTCGTGACGAAGGGGCCGAAGCGGTCGGGCCGCGCCTCCTCCTCGAGCGTGTCCGGCCGGAGGGTCCACAGCCCGAAGCCGATGAACGTCGCCGCGAGGATCGCCGAGAGCAGGCGCGGGCCGAGCCACGTGGACACGAGCGCCCCCGCGCTCGAGGCGAGCGCGTGGTTCGCGATCGTCGCCGTGAGGATGCCCGCCATGACGACCCACGGGCGCCGGTACCGCGACGCGAGGGAGAATGCGAAGAGCTGCGTCTTGTCCCCCATCTCGCTCAGCGCGACGAGGACGAACGAGCTGAGGACGGGTTCCAGGGAGGCCTCTCGCTGCGGCGGGCGGGCTCCTCACTGCGCTGCTCGACGTACCTATCGGTACGCCTCCGCTGCTCGCTCGTCGCGCGCCCGCCTCGCTTCGGCCTCGGCGCTCTCGCGACGGCGCAGAAGTGACCGAGTAGTACTAGACACCCCGGCTTGAGGTCGCGAGCCGGTCCTGTCACTCTGCTGGCGCTGCTCGGTTGGATTGGGCCTCGAGCCCGAGTCCGAGCCCGAGCCCGAGCCCGAAGAAGCCGGGCGCGGGCGCGGGCGCGGGCGCGGGCGCGGGAGTCGAAGGTGACGAGATGGTGAAGCGATGGGCGGCTGCTGCGGACCGCACCCTGTTCCCCGGCCGGCTACAGGCGCTGCGGGTGGTGCTGCTCGTGTTCGTGGGCGTGAACGCCCTCGTGCGGGTCGGGCTCGCCGTGTTCGAGGCGGACCCCTCCGTGTTCGTGCCCTGGCGCATCCTCCCCGCGCTCGCCATCGGCCTCGTGTTCGACGTGGGGGTGGCGAGCTACTTCCTCGCGCCGCTCGCCGTGCTGCTGTGGGCCTGGCCGTCCCGCTTCGAGGGCGGGCTGCGGCACGCGCTGCCCGCGCTGCTCCTGCCGTTCGCCGCGCTCGTCGCGTTCGTGGCCGCCGCGGAGCTGGTCTTCTGGAACGAGTTCGCGGCGCGCTTCAACTTCATCGCCGTCGACTACCTCGTCTACACGAGCGAGGTGATCGGAAACATCCGCGAGTCGTACGATCTCGCGCCGATGATCGCCGGGACCGCGGCGGTGGCGCTCGTCGTGTGGGTGGCGCTCGCGCGTGGCGTCCGGCGCGCGCTCGTCCGCGGGAGCACCGGCCCGGCGATCCGGCCGGCCGTCGCACTCGCCTGGCTCCTCGCGCCGGCGCTCTCCTATGCGGTCCTCGACGCCCGCTTCCAGGAGTTCTCGCCGAACGCGCGGCTGAACGAGCTGGCGGGCGACGGCTACTTCGGCTTCGGCCATGCGTTCTGGGGGAACGAGATTGACTACGAGCGGTTCTACCCGACGCTGCCCGGCGACCGCGCGCGCGTCGAGCTCACCGCCGACCTGGGGTCGCCTCCGGGAACCCCCGGGCAGCGTCCGTTCGAGCGCGAGATCCGGAGCGCCGGACCGGAGCGGCGGCTGAACGTCGTGCTCGTGTCCGTCGAGAGCCTCAGCGCCGAGTTCCTGGGCGCGTTCGGCGATCGCCGCGGGCTGACGCCCAACCTCGACCGCCTGGCCGCGGAGGGGCTGCTCTTCACGCAGGTGTACGCGACGGGGACGAGGACGGTGCGCGGCCTCGAGGCGCTCGCGCTGTCCGTGCCGCCCACCCCCGGCCACTCGATCGTGAAGCGCCCCGACAACGCGCACCTGTTCACCGCGGGCGAGGTCTTCAGGGAGAAGGGGTACGAGTCGCTCTTCCTGTACGGCGGGTACGGCTACTTCGACAACATGAACGCCTTCTTCGGCGGGAACGGCTACACCGTCGTCGACCGGACCGCGCTCTCGGCCGGCGAGATCCACCACGAGAACATCTGGGGGGTCGCCGACGAGGACCTGTTCGACCTCGCGGTGCGCGAGATCGACCGGCGCCACGCCGCGGGGAAGCGGTTCTTCGCGCACGTGATGACGACCTCGAACCACCGGCCGTTCACGTACCCCGCCGGCCGCATCGACATCCCGTCGAAGAGCGGGCGCGACGGCGGCGTGAAGTACACCGACTGGGCCATCGGGCACTTCATCGAGGTGGCGCGGAAGCGTCCGTGGTTCCGCGACACGGTGTTCGTCATCGTCGCCGACCACACACACCGCGGCCGCGGCCGCACCGACCTGCCGATCGAGAACTACCACATCCCGCTCATCGTCTACGCGCCGGGCCAGGTCGCTCCGGGGCGGGTCGACACGGTGTCGTCGCAGATCGACGTCGCGCCCACCGTCTTCGGCCTGCTCGGTTTCAGCTACCGCTCGAAGTTTTTCGGACACGACATCCTGCACGAGGGCGCGTCCCATCCCCGCGCGCTCATGGCGAACTACCAGACCGTCGGGCTGTACGAAGACGGCCTCGTCGTGGAGCTGAAGCCGAACCGCCGCTGGCGGGTCGTGGACGCCGCGACGGGCGAGGAGCGTCCCGTCGACGCGCGCGCGCAGCGCCTCTTCGAGGAGGCGGTGAGCTACTACCAGGTGGCGAGCCACGCCTACTCGCACGGCGAGCTCAAGACGCTCGTCGCGCGCTGACCCGTCCGAATCATGCACGGCCGCTCGTCTCGGCGGGCGCCAGCGGAAGGGTCACCACGAACTCCGCGCCCTTCCCCTCGCCGTCGCTCCGGGCGGTCACCGTGCCGGCGTGGGCGAGCACGAGATCCTTCACCAGCGACAGGCCGAGCCCGAGGCCGCCCCGCGCTCTCGCCAGGGTCTTCTCGGCCTGGACGAACGGCTCGAAGATGACGTTCATGAGCTCCGGCGCGATGCCGACGCCGTCGTCGCGGAGATGGATGACGGCGTCGCGCTCGCGGCGCACGACCCGGACCAGCGCGTGACCGCCCGCGTCCGTGAACTTGCACGCGTTCCGCAGCAGGTTGCCGACCACCTGCGAGAGCCGCATCGCGTCGCCATCGACCCAGATCGACTCGTCCGCTGCTTCGAGGCTCAGCTCGACGCCGCGGTCCACGAAGCTGGACTCGTGATCCTCGACGGCTTCGCGGACCAGCCGCGAGAGATCGACCCGCCGCCGATCGAGGCGGAGCTTCCCGCGCGAGAGGCGCAGCACGTCGAGGAGGTCGTCGACGATGGTCGTGAGGTGCCGCAGCTGGCGGTTCGCCACCGCGAGGGCCCTGCGCCCCCGATCGCCCTGAGGGCCGGCGCGCTCCAGCAGATAGAGCGAGTTCTGGATGGGCGCGAGCGGGTTGCGAAGCTCGTGCGACAGCGCGGCGAGGAACTCGGTCTTCCGACGGTCCGCCTCGCGCAACGTCTCCTCGACCCGGAGCCGCGCGAGCGCGCGCTCCGCCAGGTCCGAGATGAACCGCGCGAGCGCCTGGTTGTACTGGAGGATGTTCTCGACCGCGCTGCGGCTGAACACCGGCACGCGGCCGAGCGCCGCGAGGTACGGGCCCTCGTCGAACCCGACCTCCCGGGCTTGCCGGACGAAGAACTCCCGGTCCGGCGACTCGCCCTCGTAGAAGAACTGCCCGAGGAACAGGGTCGCAAGGTGCTCGCCCTCGACGAGGATCGGGATCCCGATGTCGCGAAGGCCGTTGCGGCAGGTGTATTCGCACGGCGACTGGTCCGAGAGGTGATCCTGGATGTGCCTGTCGCTCTCGCGGCACCGCTGCAACGTGACCGGGTTCACGCGGTGGAACAGGACACAGATCTCCTGCCAGCCGTGACTCACGAGCGCGGAGCCGTCCGTCGCGTCGATGAGACCGATCGGCATCCCGCTCGCCTTGTAGTTCGCCTCCGTGAGCTTCTGGAGGACGTTGATGTCGAGCAGCTCGCGGAGCCGCATGCAGGCGACCGTACCCGTGCCCGCCGAACCCGGTCGAGGGCCTCGGTGGGGCTGTTCCGATTATGACGGGGGCCCGGGACGAGCGCCGGGGGAACGGGCACGTCATGCCCCGGGGACGCTACGGCGTCGCGGGCCCCGGGATCATGCGGGCGAGGAAGCTCCCCTTCCGCACGGCGGGCAGCGCGTCGAGCTCGGCGAGCGCGGCGGTCATCTCGGCGTACGACGCCTCGTGGGTCACGATGAGGATCGGCACCGGCTCCGCTTGCGTTCCGGCGCGACCGCGCTGGATGACCGACTCGATCGACACGCCGTGACGGCCGATGACGCCGGTGACGGCCGAGAGCACGCCGGGGCGGTCCTCCGCGGTCACGCGGAGGTAGAACTCGCTGCGCGCCTCGCCGGCGGGGCGGAGCTTGCCGGGCTCGCCCGTGCGGATGCGCGCGCCGCTCGCCGGCATGCGCGAGACCGCGCCCGAGAGAATGTCGCGCCCGGCGGAGACGAGGTCCGCGAGGACGGCGCTGCCGGTGGGGAGGGCGCCTGCGCCGCGCCCGAAGTAGAGGGACGGCCCGAGGTTGTCGTCCTCGAGGTAGACCGCGTTGAACACGCCGTCCACGGCCGCGAGCGGGTGCGAGAGCGGCACGAGCGCGGGATGGACCCACGCCTCGACGCGGCCGTCCTCTCCCGACGCGGAGCAGAGGAGCTTCATGCGATAGCCGAGCTCCTCCGCGGTCGCGAGGTCGAGCGGCGTCACCGCGGTGATGCCCGTCCGCGCGATGGCGTCCGGGCCTACGGTGAGGTCGAAGCAGAGGTCCACCAGGATGGCGAGCTTCTGGGAGGCGTCGATCCCGTCCACGTCGAGCGCGGGGTTCGCCTCCGCGAACCCGTGCGCCTGCGCATCGGCGAGGATCTCCGCGAACGGCTTCCGCTCCCGCGCCATGCGGCTGAGGATGTAGTTGCAGGTCCCGTTGATGATGCCGGTGACGCGCTGGATCCGGTTCGCCACGAGCCCGCGGCGGATCGCGTGGATGAGCGGGATGCCGCCCGCGACGCTCCCCTCGAATCCGAGCGAGACGCGCTTCTGCTCCGCCTTCGCGACGATCTCCTGCCAGTGCGTCGAGAGCAGGGCCTTGTTCGCCGTGACGACGTGCTTGCCCTCGTCCATCGCCGCGAGGATGAGCGAGCGGGCCGGCTCGATCCCGCCGATGAGCTCGATGATCACCTGCACCTCGGGGTCCTTCACCACCGCGGCGGCGTCGGTCGTGAAGACGCCCGGCGGGAGCCCGAGCTTCACGGCCCGCGACGCGTCGCGATCGGCCGCTCGCGTCAGCTCGAAGGGGACGCCGAGTCGCCGCTCGAGCAACGCGCCGTTCCTCCGCAGGATCTCCACCGTCCCCGCGCCGATGTTGCCGAGCCCGAGGATGCCGACCTTGATCGCCTTCGTTCCGCTCATGCCGTCGCCTCCGGAGCGCCGAGTTCTATCACGAGCGCCTCGCCGTCACTCCAGGCCGACGACCTCTCCCGACCCTTCGCCCTCCCACTCGGCGATGCGGCCGACCTTGCGGGCCACCTCCGGCCAGGTGCGGCCGCTGCAGCGCTCGACCTCCTTCGCCAGGAAGGCCCTCACACGGTCGAAGCTCCACTCGAAGACGATGAGCTTGCCTCGCCCGACCACCGCGCCGCGCCGCCCGTGGCGCGCCTGGAGCCAGCGCGGCGTGACGACGAGCAGCTCGAATCGCTCCCTGCCGCGGAGCCCGAGCGGCCCGACCTCGAGGACGAGCGGTACCGAGAAGTCGTCCGGCACGGGCGGGGCCCAGCGGGCGAGGTCGGGGACCTCGTCACTGCGGAGGGCTTTCAGTCGCGCGCGCATGTCCCGGCTCCCGCTTCCTCGCTCAGCTGCACTCGACCGGACGGCAGGGCCCGGTGCGCGCCGCCTCGCAGCAGTGGAGCGCGTCGCCGGACGGGTCGACGAAGCGGACCCGGTATCCCGCGACGTCCGCCTCGAGGACGGCGAATCCGACCGCGCTCGTCGCGAAGTGGAGCTGCGCCGCCGCGGGCCAGCGAAACCTGAACCGCTGGCGTCCGCCCATCGCCGTGCTGCCCGACACGAACACCTCCAGCGCTCCCAGGGACAGGTGCTCGAGCGTGTGGACGTGTCCGGCGAAGAAGGCGCGGGCGCGGCCGCCGGCGGCGGCGACGAGGCGCGCCATGCGCGCGTGGTAGGCCGGCGGCCGGCCCCTGCCGTAGCCGTGCACGGAGGCGGGCGGGTGGTGACCGGCGAGGAAGCACTGGAGGGACTCGCCGCACGTCTCCGTCGCCTCGCGGACGAACGCGAGCTCCTCGTCGAGGGTGAAGCCGCCGTAATCCGCCACGACGACGTTCGTGTCCACGACGACGAGGCGCACCGGGCCGCGGTCGACGACGTAGTGGCGCGCCGGCATCGTCCACGTCGGGGTCCGGCGCGCCACGGAGAGGCACGCGCGGCGCCGCGCGGCCTCGTCCGCCGTGAGCCCAGGCACCGCGCAGCCGCTCCCCCAGCCGACGTCGTGGTTCCCGAGCGCGAGGAAGATGGGGAGCGCGGCGCCGTCGCGTCCGACGAGCCCGGTGAGCGGTCCCTCGTTGACGCGGAAGATGGGGTCGTCCGGCGTGACGCCCGGCTCCACCGCTGCGCCGTCGGCGGCGAAGCGGCACGCCCCGGCGCCCGGGCGAGCAGGGTCCGGACCGCACATGTAGAGGTTGTCGCCGAGCTGCAGCGCGAGATCGAACGGGCGGGCCCGGCTCTCGTTCCGCAGCGCCCGGGCGGCGAGCCACTGCAGCGACGTGCGGTAGCCGAAGTCCCCGAACAGCAGGACCCGCACCTCGGTTCGCCGCGGCGGGGAGGGCGGCGCGATGGGGCCGATCCGGTGGACGTCCTGGACGCACGCCGCAGCGAGGGCCGCGATTGCAACCCAGGCCGTGAAGGGGAGCCTGGGCCCGGCGACGCCGCTCCGTGCCATGAGGGATGGTGGGGAGCACCGCCCCGCCGTGTCGAGTCCCGGCGGTGACGTCCCCGCCCGCAGATCCTTTCGCGGACCGGTGCGTTCTCCTCGGGGAGAGGAGACATGGAGATGCGCCCCACCGTGATCGCCGTCGTCGCCGTACTCGCCGCCTGCGCCCCCCGCGGCCTCGCCGCCGCCCAGGAGGTCCCCGCCCGCTGGGGCTCCTATTCCGTCGAGGCCGTCGACGAGGCGGGTCGCGTCCTGCCGACCTTCGAGCACAGGGGGAAGACGTACGTCCTCGGCGCGCTCGGTCAGCGCTACCTCCTCCGTTTTCGCAACGGGTCTGGGCGCCGCGTCGAGGTGGTCGCCTCCGTCGACGGGCGGGACGTCGTGGACGGCCGGCCCGCGTCGTTCGAGAGGCGCGGGTACGTCGTCGACGCCTACGGCGAGCTCACCGTCGACGGCTACCGCCTGAGCCAGGCGGCGGTGGCCGCGTTCCGGTTCTCGAGCGTGCCGAGGTCGTACGCGGCGCGCAAGGGCGACGCCCGCGACGTGGGTGTCGTCGGCCTGGCGGTGTTCCCCGAGCGCTCGCCGAGGTACGTCCCGCCCCCCGCGTACGGCCCGCCGTACCCGTACCCGTACCCGGAACCGGACGCGTCGCTCGGTGCGGTGCCACCCGGAGCGCGCTCCGAGTCCGCGCCCTCCGGCGGGAAGTCGGCCGCGCCGCGTGCGCCGGCCGAGGCGGAGCAGCGCGCGCAGTCGGATCGCGGCGTGGGCCGCGCCAACCCCGGCCTTGCACCGCAGCCGCATCGCCCCGGCCTCGGCACCGAGTTCGGCGAGCAGCACGACTCGTACGTCACCCAGGTCTCGTTCGAGCGGGCGAGCGCGCGCCCGGACGCCGTCCTGACGCTGCGGTACGACGATCGGCCGGGGCTCATCGCGCTCGGCGTCGACGTGGACGGCGACCGCTGGGCGCGCCGCGGCGACGCGTGGCTGCGGGGAGCGGCGCAGCCGTTCCGCGCCGATGCGGGCTACTCGGAGCCGCCGTCCGGGTGGCAGGGCCGGTGAGCTCGTCCGAGGGCTCGGCGACCGGGTCTGGAACCGAGCTGCGCTTTCGGCTACGACGGGGGCGTGACGCGCAAGCCACAGGGCACCCGGCCCGCCGGGCAGACTGGCGCTCGTGCGCTCCTCGACGGCGCCGAGGTGGCCCAGGCGCTCCGCGTCCTCGCGCGCGTCGCGGAGGACCGGGGCGCCCTCGCCGGTCTCGACGCGGCGACCCGCGAGGCGCTCCAGCGGCTCGCGGGGGAGATCGCCCGCCCCGACGACCGGCAGCGGAAGAAGCTCCGCAAGGCGCTGCGGCGTGGCGAGCGCGACGAGCGGAAGTCCCGGGACGGCGCCTTGCGGAAGGGGACCGGCATCCGCCGGCTCCGCGACGCGCCGTCGTTCGCGACGCCGCTCCCCGAGCTGCCGCCCGCCGGAAGCGACGCCTCGGGCTGGTGGCCGCGACTTCCGGTGGGGCCTGCCGCGGCAGGCGAGGCGGCGGCCGACGACGCGCCGGAGCTCGCAGAGGCCCGCAAGTGCTACGTCTGCAAGGCGGAGTTCCGGCGCCTCCACGCCTTTTACGACCAGTTGTGCCCCGCGTGCGGCAACGAGAACCACGCCCGCCGCACCGCCACGGTGGACCTCCGCGGCCGGGTGGCGCTCGTCACCGGCGCGCGCGTGAAGATCGGCTACCAGGCGGCGGTGCTCCTCCTCCGCGCCGGCTGCCGGGTCGTGGCGCTCACGCGCTTCCCGCGCGACGCGGCGGCCCGCTACGCGCGCGAGCCCGACTTCGCGGCCTGGCAGGACCGGCTCGCGATCTACGGCGTCGACCTCCGCCACACCCCCAGCGTCGAGCTCCTCTGCCAGCGGCTCGACGCGACGCTGCCGCGCCTCGACTTCCAGCTCCACAACGCCTGCCAGACCGTGCGCCGCCCGCCGGGGTTCTACGCCCACCTCGTCGAGGGCGAGCAGGGCCCGGAGGAGGCGATGCCCCGAGCGCAGCGTGCGCTCGTGCGCGACTACGAGGAGCTCCGCCGGACCCTGCGCGATCACCGCCCCGCCGCGGGCGTCACGCGCCCGGCGCTCCTCTCCCAGGGCGCGAGCGACGCGGACCTGCTCCTCCCCGGGAAGAGCGCGCTCGAGCTCTTCCCGCATGGCGTCCTCGATCAGGACCTCCAGCAGGTCGATCTCCGCGCGCACAACTCGTGGCGACTCACGCTCGCCGAGGTGCCCACGCTCGAGCTCCTCGAGGTACTCCTCGTGAACGCGACCGCTCCCTTCGTGATGACGGGGCGGCTGAAGGGACTCATGCTCCGCGCGCGAGAGGCGCCGCCCGGGACCGCGACGAGCGGCGACCCGGCGAAGCACGTCGTCCTCGTCTCCGCGATGGAAGGGCAGTTCTACCGGGAGCACAAGACCGATCGGCACCCGCACACCAACATGGCGAAGGCCGCGCTCAACATGATCGTCCGCACGAGCGCGCCGGACTACGCGCGGGACGGCATCCACCTGAACGCGGTCGACACCGGATGGGTGACCGACGAGGATCCGGTCCACCTCGCCGCGCGCAAGGTGGAGGAGCACGCCTTCTCGCCCCCGCTCGACGTCGTCGACGGCGCTGCCCGGATCATCGCCCCGATCTTCGACGGGTTTCGCACCGGCGCCCACGCGGCGGGCCTGTTCTTCAAGGACTACCGCCCGGCTGCCTGGTAACTCCTGCTGGTGGGTCGACGCCCATCCGGCCCCGAGCGCACGCACGTCGAAGTAGCCACCGTGCGACGCGATGCCTTCCCGCCGTCCTGCCGGTCGGCGTACGGGCGGCAGGTGAGGGGTCCATGAGGAACGCGATGGGGTGGGCCGCCGCGGCGATGCTCGCGGCGTTGGCGGGATGTAGCGGCGGCAACGACGTGAAGAAAGAGGACGACGAGCACCTCGGACCTGACGAGGTGTGCGAGGTGTGCAAGGCGACGGGGGGCGGGACGTTCATCTTCGACGACACGATCTGGACGTTCGGGCTGAACGCGGTCCCGACGCCGAACGGCGTCGAGCATCACATCGAGCTCCATGGTCACCAGGACACGAACATCTTCGGTGTCGTGACCGGCATTACCTGCGAGCGGGTGAATCACAACCTCATCGCGACGCTCACGGGCACCGAGCGGGAGAGCGGAGACGCCTTCACGGCGATCGTGATGGACGCGGGCGAGCCAGGGCGCTCGGACACGTTCTCGTACACGGACAGCGTCACGATCCCGGAGACCGCGCTCGAGCGGGGCGGGAACCTCCAGGTCCGCGAGCTCAATCGCTGCCAACCGCCCCCGATCGAGTGCGACTCGGGCTTCTGCATCTGCCCGGACGACTCCACGTTGTGCGAGCCGTGTCCGCAGGATCCGCCGCCGCCGACCATTCAGCCGCTCTAGGCGTATCGAGGTTCGTGACGTGAACGAGGTCCCGGCCGACGACGGCCGGGACTTCGTCGTTCCGAGGGCGGCCGGGCCGAATCGGCTCGTCCGCGCCGGGTCGCCGCGCTACCTTGCGGGCGATGAGGACGGTCACCGCGAGGGTGCGTCGCTTCGAGCCGACGGTGCGGGCCGCGCCATGAAGCCGTGGGAGACCGTCGACCGGGCGCGAGCGCCCGACGGCACCGAGCTCGTCCTCGCGCGGCGCGAGGGGGAATGGGTGGTCCGCGCGGCGGGTCGGATCCTGATGTCGAGCCGCACGCACGGCTCGGAGGACGCGCTCGCCGCGCTCGCGCTCGCGCGGGTGAGCCGGCCGCGGACGGTGCTCCTCGGCGGCCTCGGGCTCGGCTTCACCGTTCGCGCGGCGCTCGACCGTCTCCCGCCGGACTCACGCGCGATCGTGGCGGAGCTCGTCCCGGCGCTCGTCGCCTGGAACCGCGGGCCCGTCGCCGACCTCGCCGGCCGGCCGCTCGAGGATCCGCGGGTACGGCTCCAGATCGGCGACGTGCGCGCGCGGATCGCCGAGGCGCGCGGCGCGTTCGACGCGATCCTGCTCGACGTGGACAACGGCCCCGCCGCGCTCGCGCACGCGGAGAACGACGCGCTTTACGGGAACCGCGGCATCCGCGCCTGCCGCGACGCGCTGCGGGCGGGCGGAGTCCTGGCGGTCTGGTCGGCCGGGCCCGACGCGGGATACCGGGAGCGGCTCGAGCGGGCCGGGCTCGAGGTGGAGGAGGCGGCGGTCCCCGCGCGCGGCGCGGGCGCGGGCGGGGTCAAGCACGTCGTGTTCCTGGGGGTGAAGGGGGGCGGGCCGCGGGGGAGATGAGTCGAGGTCGAGGTCGAGGTCGAGGTTCAGGTCGAGGTCCACGACCACGTCCACGTCCACGACCACGACCACGACGTCGAGCATGGCGGATGAGCGGCGCGCTATGCTCCCGGGATGCCCGGACCGGATCGACTCCTCGAAGGCTTCGGCGCGCAGGACGGCATCGAGCTCGTCCAGAGGACGGCCCTCTTCCGCAGCCTCAGCTTCGACGAGACCCGGCGGCTGTTCGCGATCGCGACGCGCGAGCGGCGAGCCGCTCCTCCCCGGGCAGGTGCGCGTCCGCGCGGCGGAGCCGGGCGCCTCCGACATCCACCCGAGCAACGCCTCGGACCTCGAGCGCGCCCTCTCCTTCGAGTGGTCGAGATCTACCGCCGGATGAAGCTCCCGTCGCGCAGCTCTCGGAGCGTCTGCTGGATCTCCTCGGGCGTGTTCATGACGAACGGCCCGTAGCGCGCGACGGGCTCGCCGAGCGGGCGGCCGGAGAGGAGGAGGAACCGGGCGGGCCGCTCGCCGGTCCGGGCGCGGACCACGTCGCCGTCGCCGAGGACGGCGAGCCGCGTCGCGGCGATCGGACCGTGGCGGGCGTCGGAGGCGTCGCCGAACGAGACCTCGCCCTCGAACACGTAGGCGAGCGCGGTGTGGCCGCGCGGCACCGGCTGCTCGAACGTGCGCCGGGCGGGCATCGCGACGTCGAGGTATTCCGGCTCGGCGTAGATCTCCTTCACGGCGCCCTTCACCCCGTCCGCCTCGCCCGCTACGACGCGGAGGGTCACGCCGTCCGGCCGCACCCGCTCCGGGATCTTCGCCGCCGACACGTCCTGGTAGCGCGGACGCGTCATCTTCAGCTGGGAGGGCAGGTTGACCCACACCTGGAACCCGTCCAGCCGGCGCGGGCCGACCTTCGGCATCTCCTCGTGGAGGATGCCGCTGCCCGCCGTCATCCACTGCACGTCGCCGGCGCCAATCGTCCCCGAGTTCCCGAGGCTGTCCTTGTGGGCGACGCTTCCGCCGAGGAGGTACGTCACGGTCTCGATGCCGCGATGCGGGTGCAGCGGGAAGCCCGCGACGTAGTCCGCCGGATCGTCCGAGCCGAAGTGGTCGAAGAGGAGGAACGGGTCGAGATAGTCGAGCCGGCGGGTCGCGATCGAGCGGCGCAGCCGCACGCCGGCTCCCTCGGTGATCGGCGCGGGCGCGATGACGTCCGAGACGGTTCGTTCGATGGAAGCCATGGCGGTGATGTACGGCGGCAGCGCGCGGGCGCAACGCCACATCCATGGCCTGCGGGCGCTACTGGCGCGCGAGTCCCTGCGCCGTGAGCGCCACCGCGTCGCCGACGCGGAAGGGGAGGACGTTCTGGTACACGAACGACTCGAGCGCGCCGTCGTCGAACCGGACGAACACCTCGTAGCTGCGGTCTTCCCCCTGGCCCTCGCTCGCGGCCGCGCCGACCATCGCGCCGCCGACGGCGCCCGCGACCGCGCCGGCGCCGCTGCCACTCGTCACCACCTGGCCCCAGCGGTCGACATACGTGCGGCCCCCGAGCGCGCTGCCGATGAGCCCGCCAATGATCGCGCCCGCGACGGCGCCGGCGGCCGGATCTCCTCTCTGCGTCCGCACCGTCTCGCGGATCGACTCGACCCGCCCGTATCGCGCCCAGCCGCCGCCATAAGGCTCCCCCCACGTCGTCGTGCGCGTCGAGGCGGTGACGCAGCCGCCGAGGAGGAGCGCCGGGGCGATCAGGAGGGCGACGTGCTTCTGGATCCTCATGCGATCCTGCGCGTGCATTTCGCAGACCACCGGGCGAGCGCCGGAACGCGCCCGATTGCGCAGGGTTGCGGCTGCGGCGCACGCGACCGCCCGTGGCCGGACGGCACAGCGTGACAGCCGCGGTGTCGCCTCGGCGGGCCCTCGGTCGGCTGCCCGGGCCATCCCTCGGGTGCCACATCCGGGGGAAAGGCCCGGGAGGAAGCCCCGGCCAAAGGAGGCGGCGCAGGTGGGGGGCGCGGCCGCTTCGGTGCTCTCGGCCGGTGAGGGGGGAGGAGGTCTGCTAACATGAACGGCCCTTTCCGAGGAGACGCGAAGTGATCCGCCTCGAAGACATCGGCCGCGCGGTGCGGGACTGCGAGTACGCGGTCCGCGGCCCCATCGTCGCGCGCGCGCAGGAGCTGGAGCGGCAGGGCCGCCGCATCATCTTCTGCAACATCGGCAACCCGCAGTCGCTCGGGCAGCGGCCGCTGACCTGGGTGCGCCAGGTGCTCGCCCTCGCCGAGTACCCGGAGCTGCTCGCGAAGGTCCCCGCCGGCACGTTCCCGGCGGACGTGGTCGAGACCGCGGGCGTCATCGCCCGCGAGTCGAAGCACGGGCTCGGCGCCTACAGCGAGTCGAAGGGCCACCGCTTCGTGCGCGAGGCGGTCGCGCGCTTCATCGGCGAGCGCGACGGGATCGCGGCGGACCCCGAGTCCGTCTTCCTCACGGACGGCGCGAGCAAGGGCGTGCAGTCGGTGCTCCGCCTCCTCGTCGCGGACGAGCGGGACGGCATCCTCATCCCCATTCCCCAGTATCCGCTCTACTCCGCGACCATCACGCTCTACGGCGGCGCGCAGGTCGGCTACCACCTCGACGAGGCGAACGGCTGGAAGCTCTCTCTCGCGACGCTCGAGCGCGCCATCCGCGACGCGCGGGCGAAGGGGATCCGGCCGCGCGCGATCTGCGTCATCAACCCGGGGAACCCGAGCGGCGCGGTGCTCGACCGCTCGAACGTGGAGATGGTGCTCGACTTCGCTCACGAGCACGGGCTGTCCGTCCTCGCGGACGAGGTCTACCAGGACAACGTGTGGCGGCCGGAGGATCGCTTCGTGTCGTTCGCGAGCGTCCTCGAGGCGGGCGCGCTCAGGGACGTGTCCCTCTTCAGCTTCCACTCGGTCTCGAAGGGCTACCTCGGCGAGTGCGGCCACCGCGGCGGCTACCTCGAGTGCCGCAACGTCCCGGGGCCGGTGCAGGACGAGATCACGAAGCTCCAGTCGATCGCGCTCTGCGCGAACTCGGTCGGGCAGATCGTGACGTACCTGCTCGTCCGGCCGCCGCGCCGGGGCGATCCGTCCTTCGAGCAGTGGAACCGAGAGCGGCGCGAGGTGCTCGAGTCGCTCCGCAAGAAGGCGGGCATCGTGGGGAAGGGGCTCGACGCGGTGGAGGGCATCCGCTGCAACGAGGTGACCGGCGCGATGTACGCCTTCCCGCGGATCGACCTGCCCGCGGGCGTCACCGACTTCGAGTACTGCATGGCGCTCCTCGAGGAGACCGGGATCTGCGTCGTCGACGGGACCGGGTTCGGACAGCTTCCAGGCACGTCGCACTTCCGCACGACCATCCTGCCGCCGATCGACGAGATCGAGCTGGTCGTGCGGCGTATCGCCGAGTTCCACGCCGCGTTCGTGAAGCGACGCAGGGGCTGAACGGCCGGCGCGCCGTCCCGCGAACGAGACTCAGGCTCGCGGCGGCGCTCGGTTGCCCTTGCGCTGCTGAGCGCGGACTGTGGTTTGCTGGGCCAAATGCCCGACCGCGTTTCCGAGCTCGAGGCGAAGGTCGCGGAACTTTCCGAGTCCCTGCGCGACATGGAGCGCCGGGTCGCCAGGATCGAGGGCTCCCTCTCTCCCGCCGATGCCCGCCGGATGCGCGCTTCTGCCGCGGCGGCAGCGCCGCACGCAGACGCGGCAGCTGCGATGCTGCGGCAGGATGCCGCATCGGTGATGGGAACAGTCTCACTCGTCGGACGGACGCTCCTCGTCCTCGCGGGCGCGTACTTCCTCCGCGCGCTCACGGACGGCGGCAGGGTGCCCATCTGGCTCGGCGTGACGATGGGCTTCGCGTACGCCGGGATCTGGGTGGGCGCCGCCGATCGGGCGGCGGGACGGCGGCTCCTCGCGAGCGCGGCGTTTCACGGTGCCGCCGCGGTCGCGATCGGGTTCCCGCTCCTGTTCGAGACGACTGCCCGGTTCAAGCTGTTTCCGACGTGGCTCGCCGCGCTGCTCCTCACCGTCTTCACCGCGGTGGCGCTCGGGGTCGCCGCGCGCCGCAGGTTCGAGACACTCGCGTGGCTCGTGGTGCTCGCCGCGATCCCGGCGGCGTACGCGCTGATGTTCGCGCAGGGGAGGGTGGCGCCGCCGCTCGTGTTCCTCGTCCTCCTCGGCGGCGGGACGGTGTGGCTGGGGTACGTCCTCGACTGGCACGGCGTGCGCTGGCCGGTCGCAGCCGCGGCGGATGTCGCCGTCCTCCTCCTCGCCGTCGAGGCGGTCAGGCCGGGCGCATCCGACGGCCCCGTCACCGCGGTGCTCGTGCAGTTCGCGCTGATGGCCGTGTACCTCGGGAGCACCGCTGTCCGGACGCTCCTCTTGCGGCGCAGCGTCGTTCCGTTCGAGATGGCGCAGGCCGCGGCGGTCCTCCTCGCCGGCCTCGGCGGCGCCGCGTTCGTCACGTCGCGCGCCGGGATGGGCGCGGGGGCGCTCGGTGCGCTCTCGCTCAGCTTCGGGGCCGGGGCGTACGCGGTGGCTTTCGCCTTCGTGGAGCGCGAGCGTACGCCGGCGAACTTCTACTTCTACGCGACGGCCGGGCTTGCGTTCGTGCTCGCCGGGGCGGGGTTCCTCCTCCCGGCCGCGCCGCGCGGCCTCTTCTGGGCGGCGCTCGCCGTCGGGGCCGCGCTCGGGGCGCGCCGCGCCGGGCGGCTCACCTTCGCGTGGCACTCCGCGGCGTACGCGGCGGCCGCCGCCCTCGCGAGCGGTCTCCTCTCCCACGCCGCGGACGCGGCGTTCGCCTCGCCCGCCCTCGCGTGGGCGGCGGCATCGCTCTCTGACGTCGCGATCGCAGCGGCGGTGGGGATCGCGGCGTGGGCGCTCGGGGCGGCGCCGGTCCGCCGCGCCCTCGACCGCACCCCGCGGATCGGGCTCCTCGTCGCGCTCGCCGCCGCCGCGGCCGGGCTCGTCATCGGCTGGATCGCGCCCGCGCTCGCGGGAGCCCCGGGCGCCGGGGCGGATGCGGGCGTCGTCGCGACGGTCCGCACCTTCGTCCTCGCGCTGGGAGCGGTCGCGCTCGCCGCCATGGGGCGGCTCGTTTCGTGGAGCGACGCGCGCTGGCTCGCATGGCCCGTGCTCGCGCTCGCGGGGGTGAAGATGATGCTCGATCTCCCGGAGAGCCGTCCCGCGACCCTGTTCCCCGCGCTCGCGCTCTACGGCGCGGCGCTCATCCTCCTGCCGAGGCTGCGACGCCGCGGCGTGGCGCCCTCCAGCTGAGCTGCCGAGCGGACGTACGTGCCCCCCGTCGCCCCTTGGGTTGACGGCCGTCAGGAAGGTAGGCTTGGCTCCCGCATGCGCCCGCTCGCCCCACCCCTCGCCGCCGCGCTCGCCCTCGCTCTCGCCGCCGCTCCCGCCCGGGCCGGCGCGGCGCCCACCGTGACCTGCCACTGCTTCAAGGACCGCAGCTTCGACCCGGCGGACCCGCCCGCGGCGGACCCGTACATCCTCGCCGTGACGCGCAGCTCGCTCCTGTCAGCGGCGTTCGCCGTGTCGAAGGGAGGGCTCGTGCGCGCGGTGATGACCGGCACCGCGCCGGAGGACCTCTGGGTCGCGCACCTCGCGGCGTCGCGCACGGGCCGGAGCGCGAGCTGGTTCCTCGACGCGCTCGGGGAGACCGGATCGTGGCGCGCCGCCCTCGCCGGCGCGAAGGGGCTCCCGCCCGCGTTCGCCGCCGCCCTCGCTCGCGGCGCGACGGGCGTGGAGCTCGCCGCGCTGGCGGTGGACGACGTCCTCGCCTCGCGCCTCGGCGCCGATCCCGCCGGGCTGCGCGCGCTCCGGGCGGCGGGCGCGACCTCGGAGCAGGTGATCGTCGCGACGTTCCTCGCGCCGCGCCTGAAGGCGCCCGCGGCCGATCTCTTCTCCCGCTTCAAGGACGGGAAGGCCACCTGGGGCACGCTGCTCCGGGACGCGGGCCTCGCCCCGGAGCAGATCGAGGACGCCGTCCGCAAGAGCGTGCGCTGATCGCGGCGGCGCGCGCGCCGGTTACTCGGCGGGGCCGAGCGCCTCGAGCGCCGCGTCGAGCTCGGCTTGCTCGCCCGGCGGGAGGCACGTCCAGACGTTCCGCGCGTTCCGCAGCTGCAGCAGGTGAAGGCGCGCGAGCTCGGCGTCGCCGGGCGCGTTCCGCTCCACGTAGCAGGCCGCCACCGCGCGCACCTCGCGTGCGAGCTGTACGTGGTCGGGGCAGCGCCAGCTCCGCACGGCGCGGTACACGCTGCGGCCCACGCCTGGAGGGCCGTTCGAGAAGAACCTACCCGCCACCGACGTGAAGCAGTCGGCGCTCATGTCGCCGTCCCCGTGGACGGCGCCCTCGAGGGCGAACACCGGTGCGCACACGAGCAGCCCGCCGCCCGTTGCGAGCGTCGCGACGATCGCTCCGTCCGTCAGCCAGCCTGCGCCCCCCGCGGCGTAGGCGAACGGCGCGGTGAGGACGAGGCGCAGCTCGTCGCGCACCGGAACCGCGGGTCGCCGTGCGACGGCGTCAGCCGCGTCCTCGCAGCGAAGGTCCGCGATCGGGTCCGTCACTGCATGTCGCGGCGCGTGAGCGCACCCGGAGGCGAGCACGGCCGCGCCGAGCGCCGCAGCCCCGAGCGTCGTCCGCGCCATCGTGGTCCCCCTTCGCACGTTGCGTCATCTTTGCACGAACGGCGCCAGCCGCGGAGCCGAGCGATCTCGCGGTAGTGCGCGGTCCTGTGGCGAGGGACGGCGTGCCGTGGCGGCACGGCGCCCCGGCCGATCACGTCGCGGGACGCGCGGGGACGGCGCGCCGGACGCGACGCTGCCCCTCAGCGCGCGTCGCCGGAATCGGCGAGGGAGACCTGGACCATAATGCCGGGACGGTCGGGGCCGAGGAGGGTGAGGACGAGATCGGACGTGCGTTCACCGGAACGCCCGGGCGGCGCAGCGACGGTCACGGCGAGGCGGCGTCGGGCAGCGACTCCCCCTCGGCCACGTGCCGGAGCGAGATCGAGTTCATGCAGTAGCGCATGCCCGTCGGCGGGGGACCGTCCGGGAACACGTGCCCGAGGTGGCCGTCGCAGCGGGCGCAGCGGACCTCCGTGCGCCGCATTCCGTACGAGTGGTCCACGTGCTCCGTGACCGCGTCCGCGGAGACGGGGCTCGTGAAGGAGGGCCAGCCCGTGCCGGACTCGAACTTCTCGCCCGATCGGAAGAGCGGGTTCCCGCACGCGGCGCAGACGTACGTGCCCGGCTCCTTCGTCCCGAGGAAGCAGCCGCTCCAGGCGCGCTCGGTGCCGTGGCCGCGCAGCACCTCGTACTCCTCCGCGGTGAGCCGGTCGCGCCACTCGGCGTCCGAGAGGTCGAGCTTCGTCGGCATGACGCCTCCTCGGCCGGGAAATCTAACTGCGTCGGCCGCCGGCGTCCGGGCGGCGCGCAGCGCCCCGTCGGGTGCGCCAGGCCCCAGTCCCACCGGTACGCGGTTGGCCTGGCCCCGTGAACGTGAACGTGAACGCGCCCGCGCCCGCGCCCGGCTTCCGGGCGCGGAATCGGGCACGTTCACGGGATCACCGAACCATCAGCTCCGCTTCCGCCCGGGGAGGACCTCGCGGAGGATGGGGTGCGCGGAGCGGAGCATCTCGACCGTGGTGTCCCAGCCGATGCACGGGTCGGTCACGGAGCAGCCGTAGCGCAGCTTCGAGAGGTCCGACGGGATGGGCTGGCTGCCGGCCTCGATGAAGCTCTCGATCATGAGGCCGACCACCGAGCGGTTCCCCTCGCGGATCTGGTGGACGACGTCGCGCATCACGAGCGGCTGCAGGTCCGGCTTCTTCCAGGAATTCGCGTGCGAGCAGTCCACCACGATGTTGCGCGGCATCTTCGCCTTCTCGAGGGCCTGCTCGGCGAGCGAGATGGAGACGGTGTCGAAGTTCGGACGCCCGCCGCCGCCGCGCAGGACGAGGTGTCCGTAGCGGTTCCCGCGCGTGCGCACGATCGCGGAGCTTCCCTGGCCGTTGATGCCGAGGAAGCTGTGCGGGCGGCTCGCAGAGACGATCGCGTTCACCGCCGCGTCGACGTCGCCGTCCGTGCCGTTCTTGAAGCCGACCGGCGTCGAGAGGCCGGAGGACATCTCGCGGTGCGTCTGCGACTCGGAGGTGCGCGCGCCGATCGCGGTCCAGGCGATGAGATCGCCGTAGTACTGCGGCGCGATGGGGTCGAGCGCCTCGGTGCCGGCGGCGACGCCGAGCTCGTTCACGTCGAGCAGGAACCGGCGCGCCTTCTCCATGCCGACGTCGATGCGGAAGGAGTCGTCCATGAACGGGTCGTTGATGAACCCCTTCCACCCGAGCGAGGTGCGCGGCTTCTCGAAGTAGACGCGCATGACGAGGGTGCAGACGTCCGAAAGCTCCTCCGCCAGCTTGGCGAGGCGTCGGGCGTAGTCGAGGCCGGCCACCGGGTCATGGATCGAGCACGGGCCGACGACGACGAACAGCCGCGGATCCTTTCCGTCGAGGATCGCCTCGAGCGTGCGGCGTCCCTTCACGACGGTGTTGGCGGCGGCCTCGGTGAGCGGCACGCGCGCCTTCACCTCGTCGGGCGAGGGCATCACGTCCAGGGAGGCGACGTTCAGGTTCTCGGTGCGCTGGGGCATGGGGCTCTTCCGTGGGTGGGACACCGGAATAACTCATCTCCGGAAAGGATGCATCCCGTGGCGACCGTCGACACCGGACCGTGAACGTGCCCGCGCCCATGCCCATGCCCATGCCCGTGAACGAAGAAGCCGGGCGCGGGCGCGTGCACGTTCACGGGAGGGATTGCAGGTCAGGCGCATCGGGCCGCGCGGTGCCTCGGACTTCGGCGCGGGCCGCTCGCGCAAGCGAGCTGCCGCGCGACCGAGACGCGGAACGCGGCGATCATCGGCGCGAAGCGGGCGGGATCGCGCTCGAGCGCGCCGAGCGCGAGGGCCACCGCCTCGATCGTCGAGAGGCCGTCCGGCGCTGGCTCGCGGCGGAGACCGGCGTAGCCGCTCTCGGCACCCGCGAGCGCGATGCGCGGGAGCGCCGCGAGCGCGGGGTTGTCGCGCAGCATTCGCTCCGACTGGCGCCAGGTCGCGTCGATGACGACGAGCGTCGCGGGGCGCGCCGCTGCCGCAGCGGGCGTGGCATCCGGGCCGGGGTACAGGAGCGCGGTCTCCTTCGAGGCCGCGAGCTCGCGGACGCGACGGTCGTCCTCGAACCGGACGCCGCGGTGCAGCTCGGCGTTCTCGAGCGCGATCCGGGTGAGCCAGGCGGAGCAGATGGCGAGGCGCGCCTCGCGCGGATGCTGGAGCAGGACGACCCGCGTCCTCGAGGCGACGGGCGGGAGGTCCGCGCAGACGCAGAAGTCCGTCGGACGGAGGCAGCGGAGGCAGGTCTCGCGCAACGGCGGGGAGAAGAGCACGGGCGCGGGTGGCGGTTCAACCGGTCGCGCGCCGTCGCTTCGGCCGCCGCTGCTCGCCGCCGGACTCTTGGAAGCGGCGGATGTCGGCGGTGAGCGGCACCGCGACGTCGCGGCTCTCGCGTGGCTGCGGCATCAAGACGCGGGTCTCGAAGGCGCAGTTGGCATCGGTGGTTCTCGGGCGTGAGGACCTTCGCCAACTCGGCGATCGTCGTCATGCACAAGCTGCCGGCCCGGAGTGGCTCGACGATCTCCGGGACGCGCTGGATGAGCTCGGCGGCGGTCTTGCGGTAGTACGCGGCCCCCTTCGAGAGGCCGAGCTCGCGGTGCAGAAAATGGAAGAGGCTCGAGTAGCCGAGGTCGACCCACAGCCGCTTCCGGTCTTCCCCGAGCGCTCGGACCGCGCCTCGGCGGAGCGGCGCGCGCGATCCCTCGGACTCGAGCCCTGGACGGACGGCGCTACGCTCCTCGGGTGGCGCGCGCGGCATCCGGCGGGCGCTCGCGGGCGGCTCGTCGTCCTGCACGGAAACGCCGGCTCCGCGCTCGACCGCACCTACTTCGTGGACGCGTTCGCCTCCGCCGCGCCCGGCCTGCCGCTCGACGTCTACCTCCTCGAGTATCCCGGCTACGGCCCGCGCCCGGGCACGCCCACCGAGGCGACGCTCGTAGCGGCCGCCCGGGAGGCCATCGCCGCCGCACGTCGCGACGGCCCAGGCCCCGTCTTCCTCGCGGGCGAGTCGCTCGGCAGCGGCGTCGCCGCGGTCGCCGCGGCGGAGGCGCCGTCAGAAGTCGACGGGCTGCTCCTCGTGACTCCGCTCGCGAGCGTCGCCGCCGTGGCGGCCCGACACTACCGGTTTGTCCCCGCGTTCCTCCTGCGCGACACCTACCGCGCCGATCGCGCGCTCCCGCGGTACGGGGGCCGCACGGCGTTCCTCGTCGCAGGGCAGGACCAGGTCGTGTTCGCGGATCTCGGCCGGGCGCTGTTCGACGCCTACCCGGGTCAGAAGCGGCTGTGGCTCGACGAGCCCGCGACCCACAACGGGGTCGACTGGCATGCGGGCCTCACCCGCTGGCGCGAGATGGTGGAATTCCTCGTCGGGCGCTGACTCACCCCGCGACCGTGCGTCCCGCGAGCGCCTCGAAGGAGCTCGACGACGATCTGCTTCGCGACCTTCGCTCTCTGGTCGGCGCCGTTGGCGCGACGGCACCGCCCACCGTGACGGGCGTCATCCTCGAAACGGTGGGCGAGCTCTTCCCGCCCGCGACCAGGGTCATGCCTTCACGACCCGTCGCGGTCCCGTCCCACCTCGCGTCACGAGCGGCGCGACCACGTTTCGGGCGTCGACGACGAGGTTCACGTCTCGGTAGAGCTCGCGGTCCCTGAACACGTCGTGCGCCGTCGCGACGACCACGGCGTCGTAGCGCGAGAAGACCGTCGCGTTGCAGGCAACGGACGTGAGCCCCAGGTCGTGCTTGCGCCCCTTGCGCGCGACGGGGAAGAGCGGGTCGCAGTAGTCGACCTCGGCCCCCGCTTCCCTGAACAGGCGGATGAGCTCGTAGGAGGGGGATTCGCGGTCGTCGTCGATGTTCCCCTTGTAGGCCAGGCCGAGGACGAGCACCCGCGAGCCCTTGAGGGCCTTCGATTCGTCGTTGAGCGCCTTCGCCGCGCGCTCGACGACGTAGCGAGGCATGTGCGTGTTGATCTCGCCGGCGAGCTCGATGAACCGGGTCCAGGTTCCGAACTCGGCGGCCTTCCACGCGAGGTAGAACGGGTCGAGCGGGATGCAGTGACCGCCAAGACCGGGGCCGGGATAGAACGGCATGAACCCGAACGGCTTCGTCTTGGCGGCCTCGATCACCTCCCAGATGTCGATGCCCATCCGGTCGAACGTCATCTTCAGCTCGTTCACGAGCGCGATGTTGACGGAGCGGAAGATGTTCTCGAGGAGCTTCGTGGACTCGGCCACGCGCGAGGACGACACCGGAATCACGGTGTCGAGCGCCGCGCCGTAGAGCGTGACGGCCACCTCGGCGGAGGGTCCGTTCACGCCTCCGACGATCTTGGGGATGGTACGCGTCGAGAAACCCGCGTTCCCCGGGTCCTCGCGCTCTGGCGAGAAGGCGAGGAAGAAATCCCCCGGGGTCTCGAGGCCGCTCGTCTTCAGGATCGGGAGCACCTCCTCTTCGGTCGTGCCGGGGTAGGTGGTCGACTCGAGCACGACGAGCTGTGCGCGCCGCAGCCGCTTCGCGATGGTACGCGCGGTCTCGTGGATGTACGAGTTGTCCGGCTCGCGATGCGGCCCCAGCGGCGTCGGGACGCAGATGACGATCGCGTCGCACTCGGCGAGCCGGTCGAAGTCCGTCGTCGCCTCGTATCTGCCGCTCGCTGCCGCACGCGCGACACGATCCGGACTGATGTGCTGGATGTACGACTCGCCCCGACGGAGCGCGTCGACCTTCGCGGGATCGACGTCGAACCCGATCACCGGGAAGCCCGCCTCGTGGAACACGAGCGTGAGCGGGAGCCCCACGTACCCCTGCCCGATGACCGCGACCCGCGCCGAGCGGGACTGAATGCGCGACAGCAGCTCGCGGCTCGCCTCGATCGAACCCGCAGACCTTCCACCACCGTCCATACCCCGCCCCCCCCGCCCCGCCCCCCCCGCCTGCGACCCCTCGAGACGATAAGCACCTGCGCTCAGTTGACACACCGTCACGATGCGGCCCTTCCCGACGTGGACGTCTCGTGTGGATCGCCCGTCCCGCCAGTGGTCTCCGGTGAGCTCGGTTTGCTCCCCGTTCGATACGCCCCGTTCCGCTACGCCGCGGATCAGGTGATGACCTGGGCCGGACCATGGGTGACCTTCCGCAGCGACTCCGTGGTCATGGAGTTCAAGTGGCTCTCGGTGCGGGAGGTCGGGCCACAGGTGTAGCCGAGCCTCGGCGGGCTTTGCCCCGCTCCATCTTCGCGCACACCCTGAGGACGACGCGCGTGCGGCCGGTGGGCGCGGCGGGGCGGGTCGTCCCGGGGGGGGCGCGGTGGAGATCACGTACCTGGGACATGCGGGGTTCCTGATCGAGACCGACGCCGCGGTGGTGGTGGCGGACCCGTGGCTGTCGCCCGGTGGCGCGTTCGACTCGGCGTGGATGCAGCTCCCCGAGAACGACGCGCTGGCGCCGCTCGTCATCGAGAAGCTGTCCCGCTCGCCGAAGGCGCGGTTCCTGTACATCAGCCACGAGCACCGGGATCACTTCGATCCGGACCTGCTTGCCCGCATCGCGCCCCGCGGCTTCACGGTGGTCATCCCGCGCCTGCGCCGGTCGGCGCTGCGCGACTGGTTCGCGCGGTATGGGGCCGCGAGCGTCGTCGAGTGCGCCGATGGCGCGGAGATACCCATCCCTGGGGGCTCACTCAAGGTCTACGTGGAGGACTCCGGTCTCAACCGGGACTCGGCGCTGCTCGTCCGGGCCGGCGGCCGGGCGTTCCTCGATCTCAACGACTGCAAGGTGCACGACCGCATCGCGCGCATCCGCGACGAGGACGGGCCCGTGCATTTCTTCACGGCGCAGTTCTCCGGCGCCGTGTGGCACCCCATCTGCTACGAGTATGACCCGGCGACGTTCAAGGCCATCGCGCACCGCAAGCGGATGGGCAAGTTCGAGGCGGTCGCGCGGGCCATCGAGACGCTCGCGCCCGAGGCGTTCATCGCCTCGGCCGGGCCGGCTTGCTTCCTCGATCCCGACCTCTTCCACCTGAACTTCGACGCGGACGGGATCTTCCCGCGCCCGAGCGCGTTCTTCGCGTACGCGCGCAAGCGGCTGCGCCGCAGCGGCGTGCCGGTGCTGCTCGCGCCCGCGCCGGGAGACGTCGTCTGCGACACCGGCGCGGTCCGGGAGGGGCCCGGTCCGCGCCCGACGGACGATGAGCTCCCCGCGTACCTGCGCGCCTACGCCGACCGCCGCGCGTCGGTGCTCGCGGACCGGATCCGGCCGCTCTCCGGCGCGGAGGCGCTGGGCGTCCTGCGCAGCCTGCGCGCCGAGCTCGCGGGGAAGCTCGACGCGTTCGTGCTGCGCGCACGCGTCGAGCGGCCCCTGTACGTCGGGCTCGATGAGCTCCCGGATCGGCCCCTCCGCGTCGACTTCCCCGCCCACCGAATCGAGGAGGCGACGCGCATCGAGCACGCGCACCGCTACACGCTGCGCGCGCGTGCGCCCGACATCGCGCGGGTGCTCGAGCGCCGCCTCACCTGGGACGAGTTCCTGCTCTCCTTCCGCCACCGCATGAGCCGGATCCCCGACCAGTATGACCCGCTGCTGCACGGATTTCTCGCGATCGAGCAGCAAGACCTGGGGGCGTTCTGCGATGCCGTGCTCGCGGCCGAGTCGCGCCAGGAGCGCATCGAGATCGAGGCGGACGGACGGCGCTGGTCGATCCAGCGGTACTGCCCGCACCAGGGCGCCGATCTCGCGCAGGCATGGGTCCAGGGATCGTGCCTCGTCTGCCCGCGGCATCGCTGGCGGTTCGATCTCGAGCGTCATGGACGCTGTCAGGAGAACGGCGCATCGATCCGCGCGCGGCCCGCGGAAGGGGACCAGGGCGCGCCCGAGGCGCTCCCGGCAGCCAGCTCGGCGACGGGCTGACCGTGGATCACGGCGCGGCACGGAGCTCGAGCACGGCGCGCACATTGTCGGTGCGCACCCCGGGCGGCCCTCGCAACGCGGCCGACTCCGGCGGCAGCTCACCCTCCCAGACCATCCGGCCGTCGACCCGCACCTCGAGCCGGTCGCCCTGGATCTCCGCCCCGAGCGTGTGCGTTGCGCCGGGGGCGGGCCGCCCGAGCGGAAGGACCGCGCGCGGGCGCACGGTGGTGTAGCCGCGGTTCCCGCAGTCCGCGCTGGTGGTCGCCCCGGGGTTCCGCTTCACCTGCACGGCGAGCGCGGGGTCCGGGGCGAGGCGCCACATCGCGTAGATCACGTTGCACGCGTCGGCGGCGCGGAGCTTCAGCCCGAGCTGCGCGCGCAGCTCGCCGGAGCCGAGGGGGACCTCGTCGCGCGAGGGACCGAGATACGTGAAGCGCAGCTCGGCGCGCTCGCCGTCGCGGCCCGGCGCGACCGCGCGGAGCCGCGGCCCGTCGATGCGCACCGCGCCACCCTCCCATCGGAGCTCACCCTGCGTGACGCGCAGCTCGCGCGGCGGCACCGGCCGAAGCCTGACGGAGCCGTCGGCGGCGAGGCACCCGAGCGCCGCCGCGAGCGCCGCCGCGCGGGCCCGGCAGCGGATCATGGCCCGAGCAGCGCGTCGAGAGCGGCGAGGTGGCTCGCGAGGTACGCCCGCTCCGCGTCCATGCGCGACAGCTCGAACCAGAGCGTGTTCCGGTACCGGCGCACCTCCGCCGTCTCGAGCACCGCGATCGTCCGCAGCTGCCCTCCGAGATCCCGGTGCAGCGCCTCCACCTCGGCCAGGCGCGCTCGCTCGGCCGTCCGGACGGTGCGCAGGCGGGCGACGAGCAGGTCGGCACGCGCCTCGAGGCCGTCCGTGGCCTCGCGCGACCAGGCGCGCCGCGCGGCGAGCGCGCGCCGCTCCGCGCCGCGCCGGGCGAGCGCGCCGACGTCGTACGTGAGCGACAGCATCGCGAAGAGCGGCACGACGCGACGCTCGTCGAAGACCCGGTCGTATCCGCCGCGGAGGGCGACGTCCCACGCGCGCGCGTCCCGCACGGCGCGCTCCGCGCGGGCGGCGCCGTCGTCGGCGGTGCGCCACGCGGCGACGAGCGCGGGGAGCGTGCCCTCCCGAGCCGCGCGATCGCCCGCGAGCGCGGCCCGCGCCGCGGCCGACTCGGCGGCGAGCGCGCGAAGGCCGTCGAGCCGCAGGCGCGCCGCGTCGAGCTCGTCGAGCGTCGCGCGCTGGTCGTGGACCGCGGCCGCGACCGTTGCGGCGATCCGCTCCGCCTCGGGCAGCGCCGCCGCGACGACCGCCGCCCGCGCCTCGAGCGCCGCGGCCCGCCCGATGTCCTCGCCGGCCGCCAGCGCGGCGCGGAGCTGCGTCTCGAGCTGATCGCGGCGGCACTCCGCGCGCGCCTGCGAGCGGACGGCGAGCGCGCGCCGGAGCTTCGCGAGCCCGAGCTCGACGCCGGCAGTGAGGCGCCACGTGGGCGATCCCCACGGCTCCCCCGCGCCGGCCGCCTCGCCGGCGTTCATCATCCCGAAGCGCGCGAAGAGCTCCGGCGCGAAGAGCGGGGCCTCGGCCTCGGCGCTCGCTGCGGCGAGGGTGCAGCCGGGCTCCTCGAGCAGCGCCGGCGGCGCGGCGAGCAGGAGCGACACGGCGAGCGGGAGCGACGATGCGAGCACGGCAGCCTCCGGTCAGAACAGGAGCGGCTTGCGGCCGAGGTGCAGGACGTCGTCGCGCGCCCGGCGCGGGTCGTCGAGGCGGATCTCGGCGAGCACGCCGCGGAGCTCGCGGTTCCGGACCGGGTGCCTCACCTTCGTCTCGCCCGGCAGGAGCGCCGCGACCGACCCCACGCGCCGGCACGCGATGAACCCGACTGCGCAGCCGTACAGGGGCGCGCCCTCGTGGGCCGCGCCCGCGTTGGCGTACGGGACGAACGCGAGCGTCACCTGCTGCTCGGCCGCCCGGACCCACGGGGAGGCGCGCAGCGACGCGATGAGCGCGTCGAGCCGTTCGATCCCCGCCTCGGCGTCCGCCACGCCGCCGGCGAGCGCGGCGCGGGATTCTTCGGCGCGCGCGAGCGCCACCTGGGAGCGCGCGAGATGCTGCTCCAGATCCAGGGTTCGCGTGCTCGCCGCCCGGGGCGCGGCCTCCCCGTCCGCGATCGCCGCGACCGCGCCGAGGCCGCGGAGCTCGCGCCCGAGGGCCGACACGCGCGTCTCGAGCTCGACCCGGTCGCGCGCGAGCGACAGGTTCGTCTGGGACATCTGCGCGAGCTGGTGGTTCAGGGTGAGGTAGCCCTCGCGGTCGAGAAGGCTCGCCTCGCGGAGCTGGTCGCCGCGCACGCGGGCGAGCCCCGCGTACGCCCGGTTGGACTCCGCGATGTCGTCCCGCGCGCGGTCGAACTCCTCGCGCAGGGCCGCGAGCTTCGCGATCTCGGCCGCGCGCTCCGTGCGCTCCGCGCGCAGCGCCTCCCGCAGGCGGGCCTGGAAGCGGCGCTCGAACAGGGCGGTGCGCTCCGCCTCGGCGAGGCGCGCCGCGAGGTCGCGGTGCTCGGCGACGAGCCGGTCGCGCACCGAGATCTCCTCCGCGACCTTCGCGTTGAGCTGAAGGACCTTCTCGTCCGTCGGGGACACGATGACGGGCGCGACCCAGCGGCGGCTCGCGAGGAAGAACCCTTGCATGGCGAGGTACGCCGCGAGCCCCGCCATGATCGCGACGAGCGCGGCGAACCCGAGCACCTTGTACGCGCTCACGGTGATGGCGTTGAGCCGCTGGGCGATCTCCGCGCGCATGGGTCCGTCCATTCCTTCAGGCCGCCGGGGCGGGCATTGCACCGGGGGCCGCGGCGGCTGCGGGCCGACTTGCCCCGCGGGTCTCCCAGCTCCCCGAGTCGAGGGTGAGGAGCGCGAGGGGCGTGAGCACGACGTAGCTCACGGGCATGAGGACCGCCATCGGCACGAATGCGAGGGCGGAGACGCGGCGCTCGGGCGGAAGGGCGCGCGTCTCGAACCGGTACACGACTCCGAGGAGGACGACGAAGCCGGCGTGCAGCGCCATCACCTCCCAGATCTCGTCGTTGAGGGCTGCGCTCACGAGCACGGCGGGATACGCGACGAGCAGCGCGCGCTGCGAGATGTAGTGCACGCCCACGAGCGGGTGCATCCGCCACGCGTGCGACAGGCCACCCAGGAAGTCGATGAGGTTCGAGCGGCGCCAGCGGAGCTGCTGCGAGAAGTAGCCCCTCAGATCCGACGGCGCGGCCGTGAAGCAGAACGCGGCAGTGGTGAACACCGTCTGGTACCCGGCCTTGATGATCTGGCGCGTGAGGAAACGATCTTCGCCGTAGCGGATGGGCACGCCCGCGAGGGTCCGGCGCTCGAGCACGGGGCGAAGCTCCTCGAGCACGGTGCGGCGATAGGCGGTCAGGCAGCCTGACAGGCAGAGGACCGTGCGGCAGGCCGCCTCCAGGTCCTTCAGCCACTCCTGGGCGAAGTGGAACTTCACCTCCACCATGCGCGTGAGCCAGCTGCGGTCGCGGTTCGCGACGTACGTGCGTCCGCCGACCGCGGCGATGCGCTCGCTCGTGAACCGGCGTACGAGCTCCCGCACCGCGCGCCGATCGACGATCACGTCCGAGTCGACGGAGACCACGATCTCCGAGGAGGTCGCCTCGACCGCATGGTTGATGGCGTGCCGCTTCCCCTGGTTGGCGGAGTTCCGCAGGACCTTCACCTGTGGCCGCCCAGCGGCGGCGCGACACGCCCAGGCGTAGCTGTCGTCGCGCTCACGATGGCGACGGTCGGCTCGAATGCGTCGTCGACCTGATCGAGCTGTCCGCGGCGGAGCGTTCGCAGGATTCGACCGAGGACGTACCGGTTCGCGAGCACCAGGATGACGAAGAGGTGGATCGGGAACAGGTCCATCGTTCGCCCGCAAGCTGCGCAAGCCGCCGCACGGTAGCAACGACCCCGGAGCGCTGATGCGCCGGATCCCCGGCGCAGACTCACCACGCGCGTAGCCGCGTTCGACGCGCCGAGCGGCATCCAAGGTTCGCGGCTCGAAGCGCCGACTCGAAGAGGCGCTGTCGGGGGGTTCCGCGCTCGCCCACGCGGTCGCACCGCGGCGCACGCCGACCCACTTCAGCGCACGCCCGTCTACACGCACAAGGAGGCCTCCCTGGGAAGCCTCCTCCCCCCGCGCGTGTTCCACCGGCGCACCCAACAGAGGAGGAAGCATGCGCCGAGTCCGCTGGACGTACGTCGGGGTTTGTCTGCTCGCCGCCGCTTGCAGCGGCACCGATCCCACCTCCCGGGTGGATCAGCTGCCAGCCCCGGGGACGCCCGCCGCGGAGCCGCAGCAGGCGCCCGATACGCCGGCCGCGGATGTGCAGCCCGCGCCCGAGGCGCCGGCCGCGGTTCCGCAGACACCCGGCGCCACGCCGGCGCGCGACGTCTTCGGCGTCGAGCAGATCTACCCCACGAAGGCCGGCGCGGAGACCTGGGCGGGCAAGGGCGACCTGCGCGCCGACGCGCGCTTCGACCCGCAGAACGACATCGTCCCGAACGGCGACGGCTCCTGGAAGATGAGGAGCACGAAGGTTCGCATGTCCGTGATGACGTCGGACGGGTACGACGCGAGCGCGATCCAGACATACGACCGCGACGTGCTCGCCTCGCAGGGATACATGCAGTCCCCGCGGGACTGGCGGAACGTCGAGATGACGGGCTACTTCCGGGTGAACGCGTCGAACGACTGGTCCGACAACATCGATCTCTATGCTCGCGGCGGGCGCCACAACGACACGCAGCCGTGCGAGGGATCGGCGTACAAGGGACAGATCTTCTACGACGGTCGCACGCGGTGGGCGAAGGAGACGTGGCACGTGAGCTACGACTTCTGGTCCTACGCGGGGACGACGTCGTCCCTCCAAGGCCGCTGGATCGGGTTCAAGGCGGTCCAGCGCAACGTACAGGTGGGCGGCGCCCCGGCGGTGCTCCTCCAGCTGTGGCTCGACGACGACGCGGACGGCGTCGGGTTCGAGAAGGTGTACGAGACCGTCGACGCGGGCGACCGCTTCGGAGATGCCACTTACTGCTGGGGCAGCGCGGATCGCATGCCCATCACGTGGGGTGGACCGCTCGCGGTGTACCGATGGGACAGCGCCACCGACGTCGACTTCAAATGGCTCTCGGTCCGCGAGATCGAGTAGCGCCATCGCAGCTGCCCGCCGGGGCGCTTCACGCGCCCGCCGCCCCGCACCACGTTGCGCTTCGTGGACGGCGGTGGTCCGTCCCGATTCCCGATTCCATTGATCGGTGCCGCGGGGCGGCCCGGGAAGGTGAGCGCGGATGTCGTCCCGCTTCGGGCGAAGGTTCAAGGTGTCGGCCGCGGCGGCGGCCCTCATCGTGGCGGCGTCGACGCGTGCACAGCCAGACCCGCGCGCGTCGCTCGGGGAGTGGTCGGCCGTCGAGACCTGGCCCGCATCGGTGACGCACGCCATCCTGCTCCCCACGGAGAAGTTGCTCTTCTTCGGGGAGTTCGAGGAGGGTCTCTCGCAGTACCTCTGGGATCCCGCGACGGGCGTGGTGAGCGAGCTCGCGCCGGTGGGCTACAACATCTTCTGCTCCGGCCATTCGCGGCTCGCGGACGGCAAGGTGCTCTTCACCGGCGGCCACATGGACGCGCACGTCGGCATGAATCACGCGAGCCTGTTCGACCCGGAGTCCCTTTCCTGGACGCCCCTGCCGGACATGCACGATCCGCGCTGGTACCCGACGAACACCACGCTCGCGAACGGAGAGGTGTCCGTGCTCTCCGGGGAGATGAATGGCTCCGGAGACATCAGCGTGCTCCCGGAGATCTTCGATCCCGGGACGAACACGTTCCGCGCGCTCGACGCGGCGCTCATGCGGCTCCCATATTATCCGCGCTGCTTCGTCGCGCCGGATGCGCGCGTGTTCTGCGCCGCCCCGGCGCAGCTCAGCCGCTGGTTCGATCCCACGGGCGGGGGCAGCTGGGCGAGTGGGCCGCGCGGGCTCTACGGCGACACCGCGACGACCCGGGACTACGGCTCCGCCGCGATGATCGGCTCGAAGGTCTATCTCATCGGCGGCGACGATCCGCCGACCGCCACGAACGAGGTGATCGACCTCGCGACCGCGAATCCGCAATTCAGCTACATCGCGCCCATGAGCATCGCGCGGCGGCAGCACAACGCCGTGATCCTGCCGGACGGCAAGGTGCTCGTGGTGGGCGGGTCGAGCGGCCCGGGGTTCGACGACAACACGAGCCCCGTCCTCTACCCGGAGCTCTGGGACCCGGACACCGACGCCTGGACGTCGCTCGCAGCGACGACTGAGTACCGCGGGTACCACTCCACGGCGCTTCTCCTCCCCGACGGGCGCATCCTCGTCGCGGGCGGACGGTTCGTCCACACCGCGCAGCTCTTCTCGCCGCCGTACCTGTTCCGCGGCGCGCGCCCGCGCATCACCGCGGCCCCCTCCCGGGTTGCGCTCGCGCAGCGGTTCGAGATCGACACGCCCGACGGTGCGGTCGTGCAGAAGGTGACGCTCCTCCGCCTCGCCGCCGTGACCCACGCGTTCGACCAGGACCAGCGCTTTCTCGAGCTTCCCTTCGAGCACGGCGTCGGCGCGATCTACGCGACCGCGCCCGAACGAAGCGAGCTCGCCCCGCCGGGCGACTACATGGTCTTCCTCGTGAAGGCGGACGGCGTGCCGTCCGCTGGCCACATGGTGCGGATCGGGCCCGAACTGCCGGCTCCGGTCGTCAGCCAGGCGACGACGTTCGGGAGCGCCCCGCGTGGAGGCTGCGCAGCCGCGCCGGCGGGGGCCGCGCCGGACGGCGGGCTCGCGCTGCTCGCCGTCGCCGCCGCGCTCGCGCTCGCGCGCCGCCGGGCGCGCGAGATCGTCGGGTTCCTCCTCGGTCCCTGATCAGCCGGCGACGGTCCGCCCGGCGAGCGCCTCGAGCGCCTGAACCATCGCCGACTGGTCCCGGCGCGCGCCCCCCATCGCCTTCACCGCGTTGAAGAGCTGCTGCGCGTTGGCGGTACCGGGCAGCGCAAGCCCCATCGCCTTCGCGCCCTGGAGCGCATTCTCGAGATCCTTCTGGTGGAGCTCCACCCGCGCGCCCGGCTCGAAGTTCCCCTCGATCATCCGCTGGCCGTGGACCTCGAGCACGCGCGACGACGCGAACCCGCCGAGGAGCGCCTGGCGCACCTTCGCCGGGTCGACCCCCGCCTTCACCGCGAAGAGGAGCGCCTCCGCGACGGCCTCGATGGTGAGCGCGACGACGATCTGGTTCGCGACCTTCGCGGTCTGGCCCGCGCCGTTCGGGCCGACGTGCGTCACGTTCTTCCCGAGGAGATCGAGGAGCGGCTTCACGCGGGCGAAGCCCGCGTCGGTCGCGCCCACCATGATCGTGAGCGTGGCGTTGCGCGCCCCGACGTCGCCGCCGGAGACCGGCGCGTCCACGTAGTCCGCCCCGAGGGCATTCACGCGCGCAGCGAGCTCCTTCGTCCCGATGGGCGAGATGGAGCTCATGTCCACGAACATCTTGCTCGCCGCGAGTCCCGCGGCGACCCCGTCCGGCGCGAAGAGCACCCGCTCGACGTCGGGCGTGTCCGGCACCATCGCGAAGACCACCTCCGCGCGCTGCGCCACCTCACGGCCGCTCGCGCAGGCGAGGCCGCCGGCGCGGACGAGCTCCTCAGGAACGCCGCTCCGGCTGAAGAGGTGCAGCCGGTGCCCGCCCCGAAGCAGGTTCAGGGCCATTGGCCGCCCCATGATGCCGAGCCCGACGAAGCCGAGATCGCTCATCGCCACTCCTCCATCCAGGAGAGCCCCGCCTCCGTCCCCGCGCGCGGCCGGTACTCGCAGCCGACCCAGCCGCGGTAGCCGATCCGGTCGAGGTGGCGGAGCAGGAAGCCGAAGTTCACCTCACCCGTCCCCGGCTCGTGCCGCCCGGGCGGATCGGCGATCTGCACGTGTCCGATCCGGCCGATGCGGTGCTCCAGCGTCGCGGCGAGGTCGCCCTCCATGATCTGCATGTGGTAGACGTCGTACTGGTAGTACAGGTTCGGCACGCCCGCCGCGTCCATCAGCTCGAACGCCTGGCGCGAGGTCGAGAGGTAGTATCCGGGCATGTCGCGGGTGTTGATCCCCTCGACGAGGAGCATGAGCCCCCGTGCGGCGAGGGCGCGCCCGGCGAAGCGCAGGCTCGCGAGGTACGCGTCGCGGAGCGCCGCCTCGTCGACGCCCGCCGGTCGGATCCCCGCCATGCAGTGGAGGCGGGTGCAGTCGAGGGCGCCGGCGTAGTCGAGCGCGCGCGCGACGCCCTGGCGGAGCTCGGCGGTGCGCGCCGGATCGCAGGCCATTCCGCGGTCGCCGCGCCCCCAGTCGCCGGCGGGCAGGTTGAACAGCACGACCTCGACGCCCGCCTCGCGCGCCGCGCGGGCGACCTCCTCGGCCGGGTGCTCGTAGGGCGAGACGAACTCGACCGCGCGGAAGCCCGCGCGAGCAGCGGCGCCGAACCGCTCGAGGAAGGGCACCTCGGTGAAGAGCAGCGTCAGGTTCGCGGCGAAGCGGGGCATCTTTGCCCCCCCGTTCACGTGCCGACGAGGAACACGGTGCAGGAGCGGGCGCCGTGCGCGCCGATGACGAGGGCCTGCTCGATGTCGGCGGTCTTCGACGGCCCCGCGATGAAGGTGCCGAAGCCCGCGCCGGGGAAGGAGAGGCGGCGGTAGGCCTCGTGCATGTCGTGCACGATCTCCGTCGCGCCGACGACGAGCGCGAGGTGCTCGGCGATGACGAACACGCCGCGCGGACGGAGCCCGTCGCCCCTCACCCAGACGGCCCCGTTCTCGGCGACGGCGAACGCACCGGGGAGGACGGCGAGCCCGATCCCCTCGAGCGCGTGCGGGTCCTGCACCTGCGAGAGCTCCACGTTCCCCGCGACGCCGTCCACCGCGGAGGCGACGCGCGCAGCCCCGAGCTCCGCCGCGAGCGCCGCCACCGCCGCGCGGAGCGCCGCCGCGTCCGCGACGCGCACGAGCTTCCCCGCGACGGCCGCCACCGCGTCCGCGAGCTTCGCGACGGGATCGTCGAAGCGCACGCCGACGCCGGAGAGGTCGGGCGCATGCGGAGCAGGCGGAGCGGCCGCGCGGAGCGCGTCGAGGATCCGGCGCCGGCTATCCATCGCCATGTCGGGCTCCCCCCATCCGCGTCCGCCGCCAGGTGTCGCGGAAGCTCTCCCTGGGGGGCGGCGGCAGCTCGCGGCGCCGGCCCCACACGTTCCACCGCCCGTAGAGGAGCGGCCGCGGCAGGATCCGCAGGGCGAGGCGGAGCAGCCGCCCCGCCGCCTCATAGAGCGAGCGGTGCGCGAGGACGAAGCCCAGCAGCTTCATTCCGAGCCGCTTCGCGGGCGAGACGAACCCGCGCGCCGCGAGCTCGCGCCGCTGGCCGAGCAGCTCCCCGTGCAGGTCGATCTTCACGGGGCAGACCGCGTCGCACGAGCCGCACAGCGTGGAGGCGAACGGCAGCGAGCGATGGGCGGAGGGATCGCGGGCGGCCGCGAGGACGGAGCCGATCGGCCCGGGCACCACCCAGCCGTAGCTGTACCCTCCGCTGCGCCGGAACACCGGGCAGGTGTTCATGCAGGCGCCGCAGCGGATGCAGGCGAGCGCGCCGCGCACGGCGGGATCGGCGAGGAGGCGCGAGCGGCCGTTGTCGACGATGACGATGTGCAGCTCGCCGCCCGGCATCGGCCCGTGGAAGTGGGAGGTGTAGGAGGTGATGGGCTGGCCGGTGGCCGAGCGCGCCAGGAGGCGCAGCATGACCGCGAGGTGCTCGAGCCGCGGCACCACCTTCTCGACCCCCATGCACGCAATGTGGATGGGGGGGAGCGAGGTGCCCATGTCGGCGTTCCCCTCGTTCGTGCACACCACCACGCCGCCCGTCTCGGCGATCGCGAAGTTGACCCCCGTGAGCCCCGCCTCCGCCCGCATGAACCGCTCGCGCAGGTGGCCGCGCGCCGCCTCGGTGAGCGCCTTCGGATCGGCGAGGCCCTGCGGCGTCCCGAGCTTGTCGTGGAAGAGCGCGCCGATCTCCTCGCGCTTCCGGTGGATGGCCGGAAAGACGATGTGCGACGGGGGCTCGCCCGCGAGCTGCACGATCCGCTCGCCGAGGTCCGTGTCCACCACCTCGATGCCGCGCGCCTCGAGGAAGTGGTTCAGGCCGCACTCCTCGGTGAGCATCGACTTCGACTTCACGAGCCGCCGGACGCCGCGCTCGGAGAGGATCCGGTGGACGATGGCGTTGTGCTCGTCCGCGTCCGCCGCCCAGTGGACCTTCGCGCCGCGCGCGACGGCGTTCCGCTCGAACTCCTCGAGGAGATCGGCGAGGCGACCCCGCGCGTGGGCCCGGATTCCCGCGGCCGCGTCCCGCAGCTTCTCCCAGTCGGGCACGAGCGCCGCGGCGCGGTCCCGCTTCTCGCGCACGAACCAGAGCGCCTGGTCGTGCCAGTGGGTCCGCGGCTCGTCGGCGGTGAACCGCGCCGCCGCCTCGGGGTGGCCGCCGCTCACGGCTGCGCCTCGGCGAGCACCTCGGCGACGTGCATGAAGCGGAGCGGGCTCTTCTCGCGGCGCGCGAGCCCCTCGAGGTGCATGAGGCAGGAGACGTCCGTGCCCGTGACGATCTCGGCGCCGGCGCGGGCGTGGTCGGCGATCCGATCCCGCCCCATGAACGCCGACACCGCCTCCTCGGCGATCGCGAACGTCCCCCCGAACCCGCAGCACTCGTCGGGGCGGGCGAGCGGCACGAGCTCGATCCCGGCGATGGACCCGAGCAGCCCCTCCACCTTGTTCGTCCGCGGCCGGAGCAGCTCGCTCGGAGTGCCGAGCCCGAGCTCGCGCAGACCGTGGCAGCTCTGGTGGAGCGCGACCCGGTGCGCGAAGCGGCCCTGCGCCGCCTTCACGCCGAGGACGTCCACGAGGAACTCGCACAGCTCGTAGGTCCTCGATTTGAGATTGGCGAACCCGGGCGCGCCGGCGAGGAACGGATCGTAGTGGTTGCGCACCATCGACGTGCAGCTCCCCGACGGACAGACCACCGCCTCGAACCCGCCGAAGATCTCGAGGAACCGTCGCGCGAGGGGCTCCGCCGCAGCCGCCACCCCTGCGTTCGACATCGGTTGCCCGCAGCAGGTCTGCTCCTCGGGGAACGCGACCTCCACCCCGTGGCTCTCGAGGACCCTGACCGCCGCGAGCGCGGCGCGCGGCCAGAGCTGATCGACGTAGCAAGGGACGAACAGGGCGACGCGCACGCGGGGAGCATGCCAGAGCCTGCGGAAGGAATCGAAGGAAGCCGAGCGTCTCGTCAGGGGGATGGGGCGATCGGCCGTGCCCGTTCCTCCCCGGCAGGGGGGTGCGCGTGCAGGCCTGTCGCGAGCTCGACGACGAAGGTGGAACCCGCCCCGGGAACGCTCTCGACCTGGACGGTCCCGCCGAGCGCCTCCACGATCTGGCGGACGATCCACAGGCCGAGGCCGAATCCGCCGTAATTCCGCCGCGAGACGGCTCGCTCGAAGCGCTGGAAGATGCGGCGATGGTCGGCCTCGGAGATGCCGATCCCGCGGTCCTGCACGGAGAGGATTGCGCGATCCCTCCGCGGGTTGACGCGGATCGTCACCGGCTCTCCTGCCGTACTTCAAGGCGTTCGAGAGGAGGTTCGTGACGACCTGGTCGAGGCAGGCCCGGTCCCACCTCCCCTGGGCGGGCTCCGTCTCGAGGACGAGGGCGCACCCGGCCCGCCGCGCCTCGTCGTGGAAGCGGTCCACCACCTCGCGGGCGACCTCCGCGAGGTCCGTCTCCTCGATCTCGAGATCGAGCCGGCCGGCGCTGATGCGCGAGATGTCGAGCAGGCTCGTGACGAGCCGCGTGAGCCGGTCGACGCTCCGGCGGATGAGATCCGCCTTGCTCGCGACCTGATCGAGCGAGCCGCGGCGCGCGGCGGAGCGGAGGCTGTCCGAGTGGAGGACGAGCGAGGTGAGCGGCGTCTTGAGCTCGTGCGAGGCGATGGAGAGGAACTCGTCGCGCGCGGCCACCGCCTCCTGCGCGCGGCGGTGCAGGCGCGAGGCGTCGACCGCTGCGGCGAGGAGCCGGGCGAGGTCCTCCCCGAGCCGGACGTCCTCCTCCCCGAAGCGCGCACGTGGCCGGGAGGAGAGGAGCACGATCGCGCCGAGCGGCTCGCCGCGTGCGAAGAGCGGGACCGTCAGCGAGGCGCGCGCGCCGAGATCACGCAGCGCCGTCCCCGCTTGTCCGGGCGCGCCCGCCCGACGCGTCCCGAGCCCGCTCGCCACGCGGGCCTCACCGTCGTCGAGCGCCGCGGGGATTCCGAGGGGCGCCGCCTCGTCGCGCCCGACCCCGCGCAAAGTCTCCGATGCGCGGTGCGCGAGGCCCGGGTCGCGGTGCCCCGCGATCCAGGTCGGCGGGCCCGAAGTATCGAGGAGGAGCACGAGGCACGCGTCCGCGACCACGCCTGCTGCGAGCACGGACACGTCGGCCACCGTCCGCTCGTAGTCCATCGACGCGGAGAGCGCCTTCGACGCATCGGCGATGAACGACGCGCGGAGCGCGGCCTCCTCCGCGCGGGCTCGCGCGCGGGTGTCGGCGCGGGTGATCCAGAACAGGAGCCAGACGACGGCGAGCCCCGCCGCGAGTACGGCGCCGGGCAAGGCCCGCTCGGTCCGTGACGCGAACGCGGTGGTCGCCGCGTAGCGGAGCGTCCAGGGCCTGCCGGCGATCTCGAGCCGCTCGACGGCCGTGCGGCGCACGCCGCTCGTGCCCGGACCCATGCCCGCTCTCGCATCGTAGAGCAGCGCGTCCGGTCGCGCCTCGGCGCCGTCGAAAATCGCGAGCCCGACGGCGCGCGCCTGCGCGATCTCGAGGGTCCCGTTGAGGAGATCCGCCGCGCGGAACGGCGCGTACACCCAGCCGAGCAGGACGCGCTGCCGCTCCGCGACGGTTCCCGCCGGACGGCCGTAGACGGGCAGGTACATGAGGAAACCTGCCTGGCGTTCGGAGCCGATCTCCTGGACGAGCTCGACCTTCCCCGAGGCCGCGACCTCGCCCGTGTCCCGGGCGCGCTCCATCGCCGCGCGGCGGGTCGGGTCGGAGAACATGTCGTAGCCGACGGCGCGCCGGTTGCGCCAGTCGAGCGGCTCGAGGTTCGTGATGGCGGAGTAGAGCGGCCGGTCGCCGGGCGGCCACACGCGGTAGTCGCGCCATCCCGCGGCGCGCATCTGCTCCTCGTGCCGAGCGAGCTCGCCCGGGCGCAGCGCCCGCGCCCATCCGATGCCCTGGATCCCGCGGTAGTGCCTCTGGAGATCGAGGCTCTCGACGAACCGCGCGAAGGTGCCGGCGTCCGGCTCCTCGCCGACTCCCTCGAACAGCCCGCGCGTGGCGCGGAGCATCGCGGTGTACGCCTCCATCCGGTCGCGGAGCGCCTCCACGCTCGTCGACACACCGGCGACGAAGCGGGCGTCCTGCTGCGCCTCGACGGCGCCGCGGACGTAGAACGCCGCTCCCGCCGCGCACAGGAGGCCCGTGACGAGCACCGCGGCGGGGGCCGAGTGGAGCCTGAGCAGGACGGGCAGGGAGACGGGCGGGCGTTCCAGGGGACTCACGCACGGACGATGATCACGAACGCGCCTCGCGTCCCGCGCGGGCGGCGCGGGGCAATGCACGCTCGCGCCGCGTGAGGGTCTGCCGCCTACGCTCGCCGGCGGCCCTGCCAGCGCGCCACCTCGAGCACCTCGGCGGGTGGCCGGAGCACGGCGAGGACGAGCGCCTTCGCCCCGAGGATCATCTCACCGGCGAGGCAGGAGATGGCGACGGTAGGCACCACCGCGGGTGGGATGAATCCCGCCATGAAGAACCCGAGGGTCACGATCATCAGCGTGAACGTGACGACGCGGCGATCGTCGCGTTCGAGGGGAGCGAGCTCGGGGGAGAGCTCGGTGACGCCATCGGGACGGATCCGGATCCAGACGTGCCGCATGATCGCTCCCATGACGAACCGTCGCACCGTTCGCAACCCTCGATGAAGCTGGCGACCCGCGAGACGAGATCCGATGTAACCTTCCGGGTGGGGCCGGCCCGTCCCAGGCGTTCGCGGCCGGCGGAGGAGGTTTTCGAGCATGCATGGCCATCGGGCGTTCCTCGCCCCGGTCGCGATCCTCGCGGCCGCGGCAGCAGTGGCGGCACGGGCCGAGGCGGTCGAGACGGGGCAAGTGGTCCCCGAGGTGACGCTCCGCCAGATCGACGGCGGGACGGCGCCGCTCGTCGACCGGACCGCGGGCGCGACGGCGGTCATCTTCTTCAAGGCGCAGCAGGAGCGGTCGCTCGACACGCTCAAGATCATGGCGCGCTGCCAGCCGCAGCTCGCCGGAAGATCGGTGCGCTGGGTGGGGGTCGTGCCGGACGACACGTCCACTGCCGACGCCCGCGGAGCCGTCGAGGCGAGCGGGATGACGCTCCCGGTCCTCGTCGACGAGGGCGACACGGTCTACGCGAAGCTCGGCGTCCGCATGCATCCCGGGATCGCGATCGTGGACCGGGGCCGTCGGCTCGTCGCGTACGAGCCCTTCCACGAGGTGGACTACTGCGGGATCGTGGTCGCCCGCCTCCGCCGCGTGCTCGGGGAGATCTCGGACGCCGAGGTGGCGAAGGCGATCGCGCCGCCCACCTCACCTCTCCCCGGCGGCGACGACCGCAGCGGGGTCGCGACGCGCCACGTCTCCTTCGGCAAGAAGCTCCTCGCCGCGAAGGCGCACGCGCAGGCGCACGAGAACGCCCGCAAGGCGATGGGCATCGCCCCGTCCGCGGCGGCGTGGACGCTCGAGGGGCAGATCTTCGCGGCGGAGGGGAAGTGCGTCGAGGCGCTGAAGGCGTTCGACAGCGCCCTCACGCTCGATCCGAAGGATGCCGACGCGGCGGAGGGCAAGGAAGGCTGCGGGCGTTAGAGCGCTGTCACAGCGGTGCCCAGCCGGCTTGAGCCCCGAGCCCGTGAACGAGCCCGAGTCCGAGCCCGGCTGTTTCGGGCGCGGGCGCGTTACGGGATCAGTCCAACCGAGCAGCGCCATCAGTTGCCCGGATCCGAGCCGGGCTGGTCCGCCTCGTCCTCCTCGACGTCGGGGCCCGGCGCGAGCCGCTCGAGGCCCTGCTTCACGAGCCGGATGTGCTTCTCCTCCTCGCCGCGCAGCTCGGTGAAGAGCGCGCGGACGCCCGGGTCGCTCACGTTTCGAAGCGCGCCGTCGAAGAACTCCCAGGCCTTCTCCTCGGAGGAGAGGGCCACCTCCATCGCCTGCCGGGCGGACATGAAGACGCGCGGCTTCCCGCGATCTGGCGCCTCGATATCGTCGAGCGCCTCCCTCGTCACCTGGCGCGGCGAGCTCCCGAACAGCGCCTGGCGGCGAGCGCTCAGCTCCTCGCAGTGCCGCGCCTCGTAGCCGGCCATGAGGCGGAACATGTCCGCCGCGTCCCCGGTGTACCGTCCGCCGCCGACCTGCCCCACGAACTCGTCGTAGCGCTCCTTCGCCTCCTCCTCGATCGAGATGGCGAGGTCGAGCGCATCCTTCAACGAGAGGGTGGCGAAATCGATGTCCATGACCGGGCTCCTTCGCCGAAGGTGGGGTGGCGTCGACGCCCCCTCCACGTAACGCGGAGGTGCCCCCGCCGAAGGTCCCCGGCGGGGGCAGGCTCGCGGCCCGGCCGCTCGGCTGCGGGTGGGGAACGAAACTGCACCGCTCCGCGCCTCGACCCGCCCGAGGAGGTGTGGTTTGCTCCGACCATGCCCACGCCCGCGTTCCAGTACCAGGATCCGTTCCCGCTCTCGAAGGACGACACCCGCTACCGGCTCGTGTCGAAGGAGGGGGTCTCCACCGCCACGTTCGACGGAAAGGAGATCCTGAAGGTCGATCCGTCCGCGCTCGTGCGGCTCGCCCGCGAGGCGATGCGCGAGGTGTCGTTCTTCCTCCGCCCGGCGCACAACGAGCAGGTCGCGAAGATCCTCGCCGACCCGGAGGCGTCGCCGAACGACAAGGGCGTCGCGCTCGCGTTCCTCAAGAACGCGGAGATCGCCGCGAAGGGTGAGCTGCCCATCTGCCAGGACACCGGCACCGCCACCATCGTCGGCAAGAAGGGGCAGCAGGTCTGGACGGGCGTGAAGGACGAGCAGTACCTGTCCGAGGGCGTCTACCAGACCTATACGAAGGAGAACCTCCGCTACTCGCAGACGGTCGCGCTCGACATGTACAAGGAGGTAAACACCGGCACGAACCTGCCGGCGCAGATCGACCTCTACGCGACCGAGGGCGCCGAGTACAAGTTCCTCTTCGTCGCGAAGGGCGGCGGCTCCGCGAACAAGACGATGCTGTGGCAGGAGACGAAGGCGCTCCTCAACCCGGCGACGCTCGAGAAGTTCCTCGTCGACAAGATGAAGTACCTCGGCACCGCCGCCTGCCCGCCGTACCACGTCGCGATCGTGGTGGGCGGCACGTCGGCGGAGGCGTGCCTCAAGCACGTGAAGATGGCCTCGACGAAGTACTACGACGGGCTCCCGACGAAGGGGAACGAGCACGGCGTCGCCTTCCGCGACGTCGAGCTCGAGCAGAAGCTCCTCGAGCGGGCGAACCAGCTCGGCATCGGCGCGCAGTTCGGCGGCAAGTACTTCGCGCACGACATCCGCGTCGTCCGGCTGCCGCGCCACGGCGCCTCCTGCCCGGTGGGCATGGGGGTCTCGTGCTCCGCGGACCGGAACGTGAAGGCGAAGATCACGAGGGAGGGGATCTGGCTCGAGGAGCTCGACCACGCTCCGGACCGGCTCATCCCGCTCCAGTACAAGACCGGGAAGCACGCGCACGGCGTGCGGATCGACCTCGACAAGCCGATGAAGGAGATGCTGGCGGAGCTCTCGAAGCACCCGGTCTCGACGCCGCTCCTCCTCACCGGTACGATCGTCGTCGGGCGCGACATCGCCCACGCGAAGTTCAAGGAGATCCTCGACTCCGGGAAGCCGGTGCCGGAGTACCTGCTCAAGCACCCCATCTACTACGCCGGCCCGGCGAAGACGCCGGCAGGCAAGGCGTCGGGATCGTTCGGCCCGACGACGGCGGGGCGCATGGACTCGTACGTGGACCTGCTCCAGTCGAAGGGCGCGTCGCTCATCATGATCGCGAAGGGCAACCGCTCGCAGCAGGTGACGGACGCGTGCAAGAAGTACGGCGGCTTCTACCTCGGCTCGATCGGCGGTCCCGCCGCGCTGCTCGCGGAGGAGAACATCAAGAAGGTGGAGTGCATCGACTTCCCCGAGCTCGGCATGGAGGCGGTCTGGAAGATCGAGGTGGTCGACTTCCCCGCGTTCATCCTCGTCGACGACAAGGGCAACGACTTCTTCAAGAAGATCGGCTGCTAGCGCCGAGGACTCGCGCCGTCGGGCGCGAGTCCGAGCGGGAGACCTCCGCTCGCGCGGTAACCTTCGTCCTATCAGGACCGCGCGCCCCGCCCGCTCTCCGCGGGCGGAAGCCGCCGCGGCTCCACGGCCCGCCCCCTCACCCCGACCCTCTCCCCCGCCTGCGCGGGAGGGGGAGGGTCTCTCCGGCCCATCCGGGCCGCTGACCCGAGCGCGCAAGGCGACCACACTGGGCCGCACTGGAGGGACCCGTGCTCGACGCCATGCCCGCGGCGGCGCCCGCGCTCGCCGCGCCGGAGATCGACGACGCACTCTGGGAAGGGCGGCTCGTCCCGATGGTCGAGCGGTTCATCCGCGCCGGCTACTTCTCGTTCACCGTCGAGGGCGCGGAGCACGTGCCGCACGACGGGCGCGCCGTCTACGCGCAGAACCACGCGGGCTGGTTCCCGCTCGACGCGTTCTTCGTCGGCCTCGCGGTGCGAAGCGCGATCGGCCCGTGCCGGACGCCGTACTTCGCGACGGCGGAGGCGGCGCTCGCGATCCCGGTCCTCGGCGCGTTCCTCCGGCGCGTCGGCTCGGTCCCCGCCTCGTGGTTCCGCCGCCCGGAGCGGCTGCCGCCGCGCATCCGCGCTGCGGCGTTCTTCCCGGAGGGCGTCCCCGGCAACACGAAGCCGTTCTGGGAGGCGTACCGCATGCGCTCCTGGAACCGCGGCTTCGTCCGGACCGCGGCCGCGCTCGATGCGCCCATCATCCCCACCGCGGTCCTCGGGGGCGAGGAGTGCCTGCCCGTCGCGTGGACGGTGAAGCTCCTCGAGCCGCTCGTCGGCTCCGCGTTCGGGCTGCCGCTCGCGCTCGTGCCGCTGCCCTCGCGCTGGCGCGTCGTGTTCCATCCTCCCGTGCGGCTCGCCGACCGCCACGGGCTCCTCACCGACGGCGCCCGCTCCGCGGAGGTGGCCGACGCGGTCCGCGAGACCGTGGCCCACACGATCGAGCGGCAAGCCGCCCGCTACCCGCTCGCCCACGTGTCGTCATGGGTCGCGGCGCGCCGTCCGGCGCTCGCCCTGCCGGCGCCCGCTCCGACGGCCGCCGGGAGCGACGCTCGCGGCCCACCCGTGAACGCGGACCTACCGTAGATCGGAAGGGCGCGTGAAGCTTCGCGTGGCCCGTGCGTCGACCCGATCCGGAGCCGCTGATGAACGTCCGCGCCGCCGCCGTCCTCCTCGCCCCCCTCGCGGTGCTCGCCGGCTGCGCCCGCAACCCGGTCACCGGGAAGCGGCAGCTCGCGCTCATCTCGACCGACCAGGAGATCGCGCTCGGAAAGGAGGCGGCGCAGCAGGTCACGGAGAGCGTCGGCCGCTATCCGGACGAGAAGGTCCAGGCGTACGTCGCCGAGATCGGCAAGCGCATGGTGGCGAAATCCGAACGGCCGGGCCTGCCCTGGACGTTCACCGTGCTCGACGACCCGACGGTGAACGCGTTCGCGCTGCCGGGCGGTCCGGTGTTCGTGACGCGCGGCCTCCTCACGCACCTGACCTCCGAGGCGGAGCTCGCGTCGGTCGTCGGGCACGAGACCGGCCACATCACCGCGCGCCACTCGGTGCAGGACCTCTCGAAGGCGCAGCTCGCACAGTTGGGGCTCGGGATCGGTTCCATCGTGAGCGAGGACGTTCGCCAGGTCGCGCAGGTCGCCGGCGCGGGCATGCAGCTCCTGTTTCTAAGGTTCAGCCGCGATCACGAGCGGCAGGCCGACGAGCTCGGGTTCAAGTACATGACGGCCCAGGGCTACGACCCGCGCGAGATGGCGCACGTGTTCACGACGCTCCAGCGCGCGAGCGCGCAGGGCGGGCAGGGGAGGATTCCGGAGTGGCTCTCGACGCACCCGGACCCCGGCAACCGCGCCGAGACGGCGGCGAAGCGCGCCGCCGAGGTCAAGGACGCGGGCACGAAGACGAACCGCGACGAGTACCTCGCCCACCTGGACGGGATGAAGTTCGGGGAAGATCCGCGCCAGGGCTTCTTCCAGGGGAACGCGTTCCTCCACCCGGACCTCCAGTTCAAGATCGACTTTCCCACCGGCTGGCAGAAGGCCAACACGGCCGGAGCGGTCGTCGCCCAGTCGCCGAAGAAGGACGCGGTGATCCAGCTCGCGCTCGCCGGCAAGGCGTCGCCCGAGGAGGCGAGCCGGAAGTTCTTCGCGCAGAAGGGGGTGAAGCCGGCGAGCCTCGCCGCGGGCGGGCAGCCGCCGAACGCCCGCTTCTTCGAGGCCCAGACGGACCAGGGCCAGATCGGCGGGCTCGTCACGTTCTTCGCGCATCGCGGCGCGACGTTCGGGATCCTGGCGTACTCGGCGGCGGAGAACCTCCGCGCCTACGCGCCGACCTTCCAGACTGCCGCGGCGAGCTTCGGTCCGCTCACCGATCCGGAGGCGCTCGCGGTACAGCCGGCCCACATCGAGCTCGTGAAGGTGCCGAGGGACATGACGCTCTCCGAGTTCAACGGCGAGTTCCCCTCGACCGTCCCTGTCGAGACGGTCGCCCTCGTGAACGGGGTCGAGAAGGACGGGCGGCTGCAGGCGGGCCGTACGGCGAAGCGGATCGTCGGAGGGGTCAAGCCGAAGGGCGAGGCCGCCGCGCCGAAGAGGTGAAGCGGGGCGCCGTCGGGGCGGCGAGGCACGCGGCGCGTCGTGTATACTCCCACCCCTTATGGTCCAGATCTACGACACCACACTGCGCGACGGCACGCAGCGTGAAGGGATCTCGCTGTCGTGCGACGACAAGCTCCGGATCGCGAAGCGGCTGGACGAGCTCGGGGTCACGTTCATCGAGGGCGGCTGGCCGGGGTCGAACCCGAAGGACGCCGAGTTCTTCGAGCGCGCGCGCGGGATGACGTGGCAGCGCGCGCTCATCGCAGCGTTCGGCTCCACCTGCCGCGTGGGCGGCGTGCCGGAGGACGACCCGAACATCCAGGCGCTGCTCGAGTCGGGGGCGCCGGTCTGCACGGTGGTCGGGAAGACCTGGACGCTCCACGTCACCGACGTGCTGCGCACCACCCTCGACGAGAACCTCCGCATCATCGAAAAGAGCGTCGCGTTCCTGAAGGCGAAGGGGCGGCGGGTCATCTACGACGCGGAGCACTTCTTCGACGGGTACCGCGCCGACCCGGCCTACGCGATCGAGACGCTCAAGGCCGGCGCGCGCGGCGGCGCCGAGACGCTCGTGCTGTGCGACACGAACGGTGGCTCGATGCCGTGGCAGGTGACCGAGATCCTCCGCGCGGTGAAGGCGGCGGTGAAGACGCCCCTCGGCGTGCACACCCATAACGACAGCGAGACCGCCGTCGCGAACGCGCTCGCCGCCGTCATGGAGGGCGCGATCCAGATCCAGGGGACCATCAACGGCTATGGCGAGCGCTGCGGGAACGCGAACCTCTGCTCCATCATCCCCGCGCTCGAGCTGAAGCTCGGGAAGCGGTGCCTGCCGGAGGGGCACCTCACGACGCTGTACGAGGCGGCGCACTTCGTCGCGGAGGTCGCGAACCTCGCCGCGGACGAGCACCTGCCCTACGTCGGGAAGTCGGCGTTCGCGCACAAGGGCGGCATCCACGTCGCGGCGATGCGCCGGAACGCCGTCTCGTACCAGCACATCGTCCCGGAGCTCGTGGGAAACCAGCAGCGGGTGGTGGTCTCCGAGCTGTCGGGCCGCGGAAACCTCCTCTCGAAGGCGGAGGAGTACGGGCTCGCCGCGGCCGACCTCGGCGGCGTGCTGAACGAGATCAAGGTGCTCGAGGCGAAGGGCTTCTCGTTCGAGGCGGCCGAGGCGTCCGTCGCGATGATGATGAAGCGGGCCGAGCAGGGCTACCGGGCGCCGTTCGAGCTCCTCGACTTCCTCGTCAACGTCGAGCACCGCACCGGCCGCGGCATCTTCTCCGAGGCGATGGTGAAGGTGCGGGTCGAGGGCGAGGTGATCCACACGGCCGCCGAGGGGGACGGGCCGGTCGACGCGCTCGCCCACGCGCTCCGCAAGGCGCTCGGGCCGCACTACCCCGAAGTGGGCGAGATGCGCCTCGTCGACTACAAGGTCCGCATCCTCGACGGCTCGAACGGCACCGGCGCCACGACGCGGGTCCTCGTTGACACGCAGCGCGGGGCGCGGCGCTGGAGCACCGTCGGGGCGAGCACGAACATCATCGAGGCGAGCTGGCGCGCGCTGGTGGACGCCGTGGAGTACGGCCTCACCGTCGCGAAGGAGCCGGAGCGCCCGCTCGAGGGGAGAGAACCGTGAAGGCGAGCATCGTCGTATTGCCCGGCGACGGCATCGGCCCGGAGGTGACGGCCGAGGCGCTCCGGGTCCTCGGGGCCGTCGCGCGGAAGCGGGGGCACGAGCTGCGCTTCACGGAGCGGCTCATGGGCGGTTGCTCCATCGACGCCCACGGCGTCGCGCTCACGCCGGAGGTGCTGAAGGAGTGCCAGGCGTCGGACGCGGTCCTGCTCGGCGCGGTGGGGGGGCCGAAGTGGGACGACCCGCGGGCGAAGGTCCGGCCCGAGCAGGGGCTCCTCGCGCTGCGGAAGGGGCTCGGCGTCTTCGCGAACCTCAGGCCCGTGCGCGTCCACGAGAGCCTCATCGACTCGTCTCCGCTGAAGCCCGACCGGCTGCGCGGCGTCGACATCCTCGTCATTCGCGAGCTCACCGGCGGCCTCTACTTCGGGCAGCCGAAGGGGCGCGATCGCAAGGACGGCCACGAGCGCGCGTTCGACACGCTCGAGTACCACGACTTCGAGATCTCCCGCGTCGTGGAGCTGGCGTTCCGGCTCGCCAAGGGGCGCAAGAAGAAGCTCACCTCCGTGGACAAGGCGAACGTGCTCGAGTCCTCGCGGCTCTGGCGTCAGATCACGACGGAGATCGGCAAGGGTAGCCCCGAGGTCGCCCTCGATCACATGCTCGTCGACACCGCCGCGATGCGGCTCGTCACGAGCCCGGCCACCCTCGACGTCGTCGTCACCGAGAACATGTTCGGGGACATCCTCACCGACGAGGCGTCGGTGCTCGCCGGGTCGATGGGGATGCTGCCCTCGGCCTCGATCGGCGAGAAGGGGCCCGGGCTGTACGAGCCGATCCACGGATCGGCGCCGGACATCGCCGGCAAGGGGATCGCGAACCCGGTCGGCACCATCCTCTCCTCGGCGATGATGCTGCGCCACTCGCTCGGTCTCGCCGCCGAGGCGAAGTCCATCGAGGACGCGGTGGATCGGACCGTCGCCGAGGGGTGCCGGACGCGCGACCTCGGCGGCGCGCTCTCGACCACCCAGATGACGGACGAGGTGCTGCGCCGGCTCGCGTAGCGCGGTCATCTAAACGACCGGTCGCGATTCGGAAACACCGGAAACCCCTACGCTCAGGGCAGGCGAAGTCGAAGGGCGCCATGCGTCCCAAGGCGCGTGCTTCGACTTCGCGCCCGCTACGCGGGCGCTACGCTCAGCACGAACGGTTTCTGGTGATCGCGAATCGTGCTCGCCCGTTTAGGCGGGGGGACGCACGGGCTTCCCCCTCGCGACCGCGGTCCCGTCGCCGGCTCCTCGCGGGGAGCCGGCGACGCGCTTTTTCGGGGCCTCGCGCGCGCGGAGGTGTCGGCCGCGGCGCCCGCGGAATGCCGCCTCATGGGGATGCAATCGCCGCATCGACCGGAGCGCTCCGGATTGACCGCATGAGTCCACAACCGCGGAGCGACGTGTGAACGGCGCGGAGCCGTTCCCCCTCGGGTTGATCGCCGTCAGCGCCGGCGAATGGTAACCACCTGAAATCGCTGATGTTAGCGACAGCGTGTCGCATTCGCAGCCATCGATGAGAGCGCGTATCGATGGAGCAAACGTTCGTTGCGCCGCCCCCCCCAGAGGCCGCGCGGAGGAGGCGAGAGCGATGCCGGACTTCACCGCGGTCGAGATCGAGGCGGAAGAGATCGCCACCCCTCTGTCGACGAGCTTCTTCGACGACGTGCGCACGCTCGTCACGGGCGCGCTCTTCACCGCGGCGGTCGCCGTGGCCGGCACGATCCTCTTCACGGTCGCCCTGACCATCGCGGTCGTCGGGTCGCCGCTCGTCGCGGCCGCGGTCGCCGTCGTGGTCCTCCGTCACCGGCGCGCCGAGCGGACCCGCTCCTTGACGTTACGGCCCGCGACGAGTTGACGGCGCTGCTCGGTTGGACTGATCCCGTAAACGCGCCCGCGCCCGAGCGCGCGCCCGAAACAGCCGGGCTCGGACTCGTTCACGGGCTCGGGGCTCAAGCCAACTACGGCTCCGCTTGTCACGAGGTCACGGCGCGGCGTCGAAGCGGTCGAACCGCATCGTGAACAGCGCGCGCCCCTGCGTCGCCGAGCGAAGCTCCGTCGCGTAGCCGAACATCCGCCGGAGCGGCGCCTCGCACTGGATCACCTTCACCGCGGCGCCGCGGTCGGCGACGTCGAGGACGGTGCCGCGCCGGACGTCGAGCCCGTTCATCACGGCGCCGAGGCTCTCGCCCGGCGTCACGACCTCGAGCCGGACGATGGGCTCGAGAAGCACCGGACGCGCGCGCGCCGCGGCGGCGCGGACCGCGTCCGCCGCCGCGACCTTGTACGCGAACGGCTTCGACGCGCCCTCGCGCCACTCCGCCCCGGTGACCACGATCTCGACGTCCTGGAGCGTGTAGCCCTCGAGCACGCCCCCCTCTGCCGCCTCGCGGGCGCCCTCCTCGACGAGGCGCCGCGCCTCCTCGCGCAGGAACGGCAGCGCGTCCGCCTCGGGCGAGAACCGGAAACGGAGGCCACCGCCCCGCGCGAGCGGTCCGACGCGGAGCTTCACCCGCCCGAACACCGGCTCCTCGTCCACCTCGCGCTCGAAGATCCCCTCGCCCTCCGCCTCGCCGGTGAGGGTCTCCCGCATGAGCACCTGCGGCTGGCCGGTGCGCACGGAGAGCCCGAACTCGCGCCGGAGCCGCTCCGCGACGATCTCGAGGTGGAGCTCGCCCATCCCGGAGACGAGCAGCTGGCCGGTCTCGGTGTCCTCGCCGTACCGGAAGCTGGGATCCTCGTCCGCGACGCGCGCGAGGGCCTCGAGGAGGAGGTCGCGGTCGCGCAGCGAGGTCGTCTCGATCGCCTGGGAGAGGACCGGCTCGTACGACGAGATCCCGCCGAGCCGCAGCGGGTGATCCGGATCGGAGAGGGTGTCGCCGGTCCTCGTCTCCTTCAGCCCGACGACCGCGAAAATCTGCCCCGCCCCGAGCGACGGCATCCGCCTCTTCTGGGCGGCGTGCATGAGCAGGATGCGCGCGACCTTCTCCTTCTTCCGGAGGTCCGCATTCCAGACCTCGTCCCCCTCGGCGATGCGCCCGGAGTAGACGCGGACGAACACGTGGCGGCGCTTCTCGTCGAGCAGCGAGACCTTGAACGCGAGGGCGAGGAGCGGGGCGTGGTCGTCGGCCTCGTGGAGCTCCTGGGCGCCGGTCCTCTCGTTCACGCCGGCGATCGCGGGCACGTCGAGCGGGGAGGGGAGGTAATCGCAGATCGCGTCGAGGACCTGCGGGACGCCCTTGTTCCGCAGCGCCGAGCCGCAGAGGAGCGGGACGAACCGCCCGGCGACGGTGGCCCGCCGGATCGCGGCGCGGAGCGTCGCCTCGTCCGGATCGCGGTCGGCGAGGATCGCGTCGGCGATCGCGTCGTCGAGATCGGCGAGGGCGTTCACGAGGGCCTGACGGTCGGCCTCGCCCGCGCTGGAGAGCCCCTCCTCGACGGCGGTCGCCTTCGGATCCTCGGGGTCGACGAAGCGGATCCGGCGCCGGGCGACGAGATCCTCCATCCCCTCGAAGCCGCTCTCCGCGCCGATGGGGCGGTGGACGGCGGCGACGGCGTGGTCGGGGAAGTGGCGCCGCATCGACGCGAGCGTCCCCTCGAAGTCCGCGCCGACGCGGTCCATCTTGTTCGCGAAGGCGATGCGCGGGACGCGCCAGCGGTCCGCCTGCCGCCAGACCGTCTCGCTCTGCGGCTCGACCCCGTTCACGGCGTCGAACACCGCGACCGCGCCGTCGAGGACCCGCAGGCTTCGCTCCACCTCCACGGTGAAGTCCACGTGGCCGGGCGTGTCGATGAGGTGCAGCTCGTGGCCGCGCCAGTCGAAGGTCGTGACCGCGGAGGTGATGGTGATCCCGCGCTCTCGCTCGAGCTCCATCCAGTCCATCACCGCGGCGCCCTCGTGCACCTCGCCCATCTTGTGGGTGCGGCCCGCGACGAAGAGGAGGCGCTCGGTGAGTGTGGTCTTCCCGGCGTCGATGTGGGCCATGATGCCGATGTTGCGGATCGCCCGGACCCGCCGCCGCTCCGCAGGCTCCTTGCGCTCCTCGCTCATGCGTCGGCCCGCCTCCCTGGCCAGGAAAGCACCGATCCCAGCTCCCGTCCACGCAGTGGCGCGCCGCGTCGCGACGGAGCGCGCCGCGCGCTCTCGGGACCTGCGCCATGCACGGAGTCCTTGGATGACGCCGAGCGGTCGTGTATTGATCGGCGACCGTTACCGTCACGCGTTCGCAACGTCTTCAAGGAGGATTCCATGAAGCTTCGCTCGCTGTTCGCCCTCGCGCTTGCCGCGCTCCTCGTTCCCGCTGCGGCGTCCGCAGCGCCCGCCAAGACGGCCGCGTCCGCCAAGGCGGCGAAGACCGCCGCCGCCCCCACGACGTCCACGTCGACGCCTTTCGACCAGCTCACGGTCGGCGGCTTCGTCGGCTACGAGACCGACGATGTCTCCGGCATCTCCCTCCGGCTCGACGGCGAGATCCCGTTCCAGGCGCTGACGCCGCAGATCAACATGTCCTGGGTCGGCTCGATCGGCTACTCGCACCTGACGGACGACAGGGGGTTCGGCTTCGACTTCACGTCGAACGTCCTCAAGATCGTCCCGGCGGCGCGGTTCACGGTCCCGGTGAACCCGCAGGTCTCGATCTTCGGCGACGCGGGCCTCGGCATCGCGTACGTCTCGGCGAAGTTGAGCCCCCCGGCCGGGTTCGAGGCGTACGGGCTGAGCGACAGCTCGCTCAACATCATGATGCGGATCGGCGCAGGCGCCTGGTTCCAGGTGAACCCGCAGCTCAAGATCGGCGCCATGCTCGAGTTCGACCCGATCTTCGGCGACTACGGCATCTCGGGCGTGTCGAGCCAGTCGACGTTCCTCATCCAGGGCGGCGCGATGTTCAAGATCTAGCAAGCCGGGCTGCCCAGCAGATCCAGCCCCGATCGCGAAAGCGGTCGGGGCATTTTCGTGGTCGAGGTCGAGATCGAGGTCGAGGTCCACGACCACGACCACCCGCTCACCACGGGATCGCTTTGCCGTCCCGGAAGAACCCGCCCGTCGGCCCATCCGCGGGGAGCGTGGCCGCCCAGACGATGCCCGCCACCCCTTCCGCGACCGAGCGCGGCGCGCCCGCGCCGCCCATGTCGGTGCGCACCCAGCCCGGACAGACCGCATTGACGAGGATGCCGCGCGACGCGAGCTCGCCGGCGAGGAGCCGGGTCGCCGCGTTGAGCGCCGCCTTCGAGACGGCGTAGGCGAGGTAGGCCCCACCACGGCCGGCGCGGGCGCGGCGCACGAGCGCCTCTGCGAGCCGGGTGAGATCCTCCCGCCCGCGCACCGCCGTGACGGCCCCGCGCAGATCCGCGGGAAGGCCGGCGAGCTGGCCCATGCCGGAGGAGACCATGACGACCCGCGCGCCCGGGGCGAGCCGTGGAGCGAGGCCGTCGGCGAGCCGGAGCGGCCCGAGCGCGTTCACCGCCATGCTCTCGCGCGCGGTCTCCGCGTCGAACCGTTCGCGGTACACGCCCGCGTTCTCCACGAGCACATCGATGCGGAGAGTCTCCGCGCGCGCGCGCTCCGCGAATCGGTCCACGCTCGCGGGATCCCCGACATCGAGCGGCCAGACGAAGGCGGCTCGTCCGCCGGACGCGAGCGCCGCCGCCGCCCGCTCCCCCTCAGCCTCGCGCCGCGTCGCGAGCAGGACCCGCATCCCGAGCGCGGCGAGCTCGCGGCTCGCCGCGAGACCGAGGCCGCGGTTCGCGCCGGTGACGACGGCGAGGCGAGGGTCCACGATCTCACTGTAGCGGGACGCTCCGCCCGCCGCCCGGTCGGCGCCGTCAGCGGGCGCGGTGCCCGAATCGCACGATGTTCCGCCCGGCCACGCGAAAGCGCTCCCCGAGCGCCGCGATGCCGTGCTCCCGCGCGAGCGCCAACTCGTCCGCCGCGAGGAACACCACCGCGGACAGGACGAAGACCTCCTCGTCGAAGCGGACCGCGTCGGGGAGCCGCGGGAAGAACCGCGTCGCGGAGGGCGGCAGCAGCGCGACCCCCGCGCGACCGTTCGCGGCGAGGAAGGGATCGTCGAGCGGCAGCACGATGTCGGCCGGGTCGCTCGGGGAAGCGGGCACCTCGCGCTCGATCCGCGCGAGCAGCTCGGCCATCCGCGCCGGCTCCGCGTCCGTGAGCGTGACCAGGATCCGCCGGCCCACGCTCCCGAGCGTCAGGATGACCGCCGCCCCCGGGTCGACCGAGAGGGGCGCCGCCGCGACGATCTGCGCAGGCCCGTCCGGGCGCTCGCGAAACGTCCAGGTCCAGCCGTCCTCGGACGCGGGAAGGCGCTCCAGGACGAAGACGAAGATGCGAGCGTTGAGCGTCCCGAGCGGCTCCATGCAGGCGACAGCTTCGCACGGATCCCGCCCGGGCGCGCGGCAGCTACTTCGCGACGGGCCGCTCGAACGCCTTCAGCTCGTCCGCGCTCGGCGGCTCGGCGGGCGCTCGCGGTGCGGTCGCGGCCTCCGCGGCGTTCCGGGCGGCGGGCTCGGAGTAGGTCGTCGCGGGGGGGATGACGTGGGTCGCGGCCTCTTCGGTGCGCGAGCGCGAGCAGGCGGAGAAGGCGACGACGAGGGCGAGGACGGTGATGGGGAGCAGGGGCAGGTAGACGCGCGACATGGGGGACCTCGTTCCGACGGGTTCTGTCGGCAGCGGTGCAGCCGCCGTGCCCGACGCGGTGCCTCGGCCCGCGTGCGCGATCCGGACGCGCGTGGCTGCCCGGACACGTCCGCGTGGCCGCGCGGACGCTCCCGGCCGAGGCTCACCTGGGGAACGGGTTCTCGACGAGCTGGCACTCGGCGACGCCCGCCTTGCCGGTCGCCTCGTCGACGAGATGGAGCTGCGAGCGCAGCGTCCAGAGGCCGCTCTTCGCCTCCTGCCAGACGAAGTAGGTGGCCCCGGGCCTGGCGTCGAGATCGAGCGCGAACTCGTTCTCCCCCTTGCTCATGAGCTGGTGCTTCCCGGCGCCGACCCAGAACCAGACGAACGTGTGGCCGGTGGTGTCGCCGGCGGGCTGCCCATTCAGGAAGACGCCGAGCTTCTGCGGCCCCCCGTAGTACTCGTTCCGGTACACGTACACCGCGGCATGTCCCGGTGACGGTGCCGGGAACTGCTTCGCCGCGAGATCCTTCTCCGGTGAGGCACGGGGGACGCTGGCGCAGCCGGAGAGGAGGGCCGCGGTATGCTCGTCGGCGTGTTCGTCGCGCTCTCCAAGATCCTCGACTGGCTCCTCGCGCCGCTCTCCTGGGCGCTCCTCCTGCTCGCCCTCGCGGCGGTGGTCCGGCGCCGCCCGCGCCTCGCCTGGACCCTCGCCGCGCTCGCCGCCGCCGTGCTCCTCGCGTTCTCGAGCGGACACGTCGCCACCCGTCTCGAGCGGCTCGTCGAGCGCGGCGCGCGCTCGACCTACCGTCTGGACGTGACCTACGACGCGGTCGTGGTGCTGGGGGGGATGGTGGACGGTCCCGCCTCTCGCGCGAGCGGCGAGGTCGAGTTCGACGCGCAGGTGGACCGCGTGCTGCGCGCGTTCGAGCTGCTCCGCGCCGGCCGGGCGCGGAGCGTCCTCCTCTCGGCGGGGCTCGTGGAACCTCAGCCCGGCGATGTGCCGGAGGCGGACCGGCTCGCGGGCAAGCTCGTGCAGTGGGGGATCCCGCCGGCGCAGGTCGTCGTCGAGGCGTCGAGCCGCAACACCCGCGAGAACGCGATCGAGTCGTCGCGCATCGCGGCCGCGCGGGGCTGGAGGACGCTCCTCGTCGTCACCAGCGCGGCGCACGCGCCGCGGGCGCTCGGCTGCTTCCGCGCGGTGGGGCTCGAGCCCGACCTGCTCCCGGTGGACTTCCGCGCGGGCGACGGGCGCGGGGAGGGATGGCTCCCGCGCGCAGCCGCCCTCTCGCGCTCCACGGACGCGCTCAGGGAGCTGGCAGGTCGGGTCGTGTACCGGGTGATCGGGTACGCGCGCTGAACGGCCGAGCACGATTCGCGATCACTAGGAGCCGTTCGTGCTGAGCGTAGCGCCCGCGCAGCGGGCGCGAAGTCGAAGCACACGCCTTGGGACGCAGGGCGCCCTTCGACTTCGGGGCGCTGCGCGCCCCTACGCTCAGGGCGAACGGGTGCGGGCGAGCGCGTACAGGTGATCGGGCAGGCCGCGTCCCCGCCCGACCGCGTACGAGTGGCGGAGCGCCTCGGTGAGATACGCCTTCGCGCCGCGGACCGCGTCGAGGAGGTCCTCGCCCTGGGCGAGGCGCGCGCAGATCGCGGAGGAGAGCGTGCAGCCGGTGCCGTGCACGTTGGGGGTGTCGACGCGCGGCGCCGCGAGGTCGACGAGGCGCTCCCCGTCGAAGAAGACGTCCACCGCGTCGCCGGCGAGCGCGCCGCCCTTCACGAGCACCGCGCCCGCGCCGAGCGCGCGAAGATCGCGCGCCGCGGCGCGCATCTCCACGACGTCGCGGACGGGTCGGCCGAGGAGGGCGCTCGCCTCGTGCAGGTTCGGGGTGACGAGCGTGGCGAGGGGGAAGAGCCGCTCCACGTAGGCGCGCTCCGCCGCCGCGTCGAGCAGGCGATCGCCGCTCTTCGCGACCATCACCGGGTCCACGACGAGCGGCGCGAGCCCGAGCCGCGCCGCCGCCTCGGCCACCCCTGCCACGATGGCGGCGGTGGCGAGCATCCCGGTCTTCGTGGCGGCCACCTTCATGTCGGTCGCGACTGCCTCCATCTGCGCGACCACCATCGCCGGCTCGAGCGCCGTCCACGCCGTGACGCCGAGCGAGTTCTGGGCGGTGATGGCGGTGAGCGCGCTCGCCCCGTGGATGCCATGGGCGGCGAACGTGCGCAGGTCCGCCTGGACGCCGGCGCCGCCGCCCGAGTCGGACCCTGCCACCGTGAGCGCCACCTTCACCGCAAGAACATAAGGTGAACATCCGGGGAGTGCCCACCCGGGTCGCGCGGTTCGGCGCCCCGGCCGCCGAGAATCGCCGCGATGCGCCTGCTCTGCCTGCACGGTCACTTCTACCAGCCCCCACGCGAGAACCCGTGGCTCGAGGAGATCGAGACGCAGGACTCGGCGGAGCCCTTCCACGACTGGAACGAGCGGATCGCGGCGGAGTGCTACGGGCCGAACGGCGCCGCGCGGCTCAAGGGGCCCGGCGACCGGATCGCGGAGATCGTGAACAACTACCTGCACGTCTCGTTCAACTTCGGCCCGACCCTGGCCGCCTGGCTCGAGCGGTACCGTCCGGAGATCCACGCCCGCTTCGTCGAGGCGGACGCGCAGAGCCTCGAGACGCGCGGGCACGGGAACGCGCTCGCCCAGGGCTACAGCCACGCGATCTTGCCGCTGTGCTCGCCGCGCGACCGGCGCACCGAGATCCGCTGGGGCCTCGCCGATTTCCGCCGGCGCTTTCATCGCGAAGCGGAAGGCTTCTGGCTGCCCGAGACTGCCGCCGACGGCGCGACGCTGGAGGCGCTCGCGGAGGAGGGGATCCGCTTCACGATCCTCTCTCCGTACCAGGTGCGCCGGGTGCGGCCGCCCGGCGGCGAGTGGCAGGATGCGACCGGGGCGCGCTTCGACCCGACGCGGCCGTACCGCCTGCGTGCGGGCGACCGCGAGATCATGGCGTTCTTCTACGACGGCCACATCGCGCGCGACCTCGCCTTCGGCGACGCGCTCGCCTCGACGGACCGGCTCTTGCGGCGGCTCGAGGGCGGCTTCGACCCGGGGCGGGGCCATCCAGAGATCCTGACCGTCGCCTTCGACGGCGAGACCCTCGGGCACCACAAGAAGGGCGGCGACGAGACGGTCGCCGCCGCGCTGCGGAGGCTCGCGCGACACGGGGACATTGCGGTGGTGAACCTCGGCGAGGCGCTCGACCGGATCCCGGCCGAGTGGGAGGCGGAGATCCAGGAGCCGTCCTCCTGGTCCTGCGCCCACGGGGTGGAGCGCTGGCGAAGCGACTGCGGGTGCCACGTCGGGGGCGAGCCGGGATGGCGCCAGGCGTGGCGGGCCCCGCTGCGCGCCGCGCTCGAGGGGCTGCGCGACCGGCTCGCCGAGGCGTACGAGCGCGAGATGGCAGCGCTGCTGCCGGACGCGTGGGGCGCCCGCGACCGCTACGTCGAGGTGCTCCTCGATCCGGCGCGGACAGAGGCCGCCGAGCTCCTCCGGCGGGAGGCCGGTCGGGCGCTCACCGGCGACGAGCTCGTGAAGGCGCTCCGCCTGCTCGAGATGGAGCGCCAGGCGCTGCTCATGTTCACGAGCTGCGGCTGGTTCTTCGCGGAGATCACCGGGATCGAGACCGTCCAGGTGCTCCGCTACGCGGCGCGCGCCATCCAGCTCGCGCGCGACGCCGCCGGCCTCGACCTCGAGCCCGCCTTCGAGAACGCGCTCGCCCACGCGCCCTCGAACCGGCCGGCGATCGGCGACGGCCGCCGGGCGTACGAGCAGCACGTGAAGCCGAGCGTCGCGACGCTCGACGGGATCGCCGCGCACCTCGCGATCGCGAGCGCGGCCCGGGACACGCCGCCCGCCGGGAACGTCTTCTGCTATCGCTATCGCATCGAGGGGCGCCGCGCGGCCCAGTCAGGCCCCGCCGTGCTCACCCTGCAGCGGATGCAGATCGAGAGCGCGACGACGGGCGACACGCTCGACGCTCTCTGCTGCGTGCTCCACTTCGGCGCGGCGGACTTCCGCTGCGGGATCGCCCCCTGGCGGGGCGGCGCGCAGCACGCCGAGGTGGAGGCGGCGCTCTTCGGTCGGCTCGATCGCGCGTCGTTCGCCCGCGTGCTGCGCGAGATCGATCGCTTCTTCCCCGGGCGCGACTACACGCTGCGCGACCTGTTCCTCGACGAGCGGCGCCGGGTCGCGAACGCGCTCCTCGACGGGACCCTTCGGCGCTACGAGGCTCGCTACGTCGAGATCTTCGAGGACAACCGCCGCCTCATGGAGTTCCTGCGCGAGCTCGACTCGCCCGTGCCGCCGCCGCTGCGGGTCGCGGCCGACGTGACGCTCAGCGGGAGGCTCCTCGCGGGCGTCGAGCGGGCGCGGTCCGGAGAGCTGGATCTGCCCACCGCGGAGCGGGAGCTCGGGGAGGTGGTGGAGCTCGCGCGGCGCCTCGACGCGCATCTGCGGCTCGCCCCGGTGCGGCGCCGGGTCGAGGCGCTCGTCCTCGATCGCCTCGCCGCCCTCGCGGCGGGCCGCACGCCCGCGGCGCGTGCGGCGGAGTGCGTGGGGATCCTCGCGCTCGCCGAGCGGCTCGGGCTCCGGCTCGACCTCTGGGAAGCGCAGAACCGGCTCTGGGCCTGGGCGGGCTCCTCGCACGTGACGCTGGAGCGCGATCTGACGGCGGAGCTCGCGCGGCGGCTCTGGTTCGAGGAGGGCGCGCTGCTCGCGCGGGCGGGGTACGCTGGGTGAGGATGACTCGTCGAGCCCCTCTTGGTCTTGGACCTCGTCTTGGTCTTGGACTTGGTCGAGGTCGAGGTCGAGGTCGAGGTCCAGGTCCAAGTCCAAGTCCAAGTCCAAGATAAGGGCAGTCGCGATGCCACCCTCGCAGGCGAACATCCTCGCCGACGACCTCGAGCGCTCCCTCCGCGCGGCGGGCACGCCCGAGCGCGCGGAGCAGGAGCGGCGCTACCTGAAATCTTCGCTCGTGCACCTCGGCGCGAGCGTGCCCGCCACCCGCAAGGCGGCGGTGGCGCTGTCGCGCGCCAACCCGGACCTCGACCGGGCGGCGCTCCTCGCGCTGGTGGACGCGCTCTGGGTGCGCGGCATCCACGAGTGCCGCGCAGCCGCCGTCGAGCTGCTTAACCTGAACGCGCACCGGCTCGCCGCCCGCGACCTCGCCGGGGTCGTGGAGCCGCTCCTGCGCGAGGCGCGGACCTGGGCGCTCGTGGACGAGCTCGCCGCACGCGTAGCGGCGGCGCTCGTCGAGCGCTTTTCGTCGCTCGGCCGGACGCTCGACCGCTGGGCGAAGGACGAGGACTTCTGGATCCGCCGGGCGTCGCTCCTCGCGGAGTTGGTGCCGCTGCGGGAGGGGCGGGGCGACTTCGAGCGGTTCGGCCGCCACGCCGACGCGCTGCTCGGGGAGAAGGAGCCCTTCATCCGGAAGGCAATCGGCTGGGTGCTGCGCGACATCTCGCGCCGCGAGCCGGCCCGGGTCGCGCGCTGGCTCCTGCCGCGCGCGGGGCGCGCCTCGACCCTCACGCTGCGCGAGGCGACGAAGCACCTGCCCGACGCGCGGCGGCGCGAGATCCTGGCTGCCGGCGGGACGGCGCCCGCGCGCCGCGCTCAGCGAGGATAGATCGGCTCGACCGCCTCGGCCCAGAGCCGGTTCATCTCGACGGAGCCCTCCGCGTCCGGGTGGAGCCCGTCGGCGAGCTGCCCGGGGCGGGCACGGAACCACGCGTACAGGTCCGGCCCCGGCAGGAGCCCGCGCGAGGCCGCGACGCGCTCGAGGACGGCGTTCTTCGGAACGACGAAGTCCTCGCCGTACTTGGTCTGGTATGGGACGCGCGCGACGACCGCGATGCGCCCCGCCGCCTGGATGCGCGCGACGAGCGCGTCGAGGTCGCGGCGGAACGTCTCCGCGTCGGGGTCGTTGGCGCCGAGCGTGATGGCGAACACGCGAGCTTCCGGGTTCCAGGCGAGCACCTCGTCGATGCGCGCGAGCACCTCGCCCGTGCGCAACCGGCAGAACCCCGCGTCGATGATGGCGGGCTCGTATCCGGGATGCGCCGAGGCGATCCGATCGGCGAAGTCCGGGCGGTGCGCCGGAGCGCGATCGAACACGCCCGCCCCGATGCTGTCGCCGAGGAACACCCAGACGTCGTCGCCGCCCAGCGAGAGATCGTGGACGTCGATCTCGTCGAGGAAGAGCCCCCACTCGTTGTGCTCCGGGGCGAGCCCCGTCACGACGAGCCGGATCCAGCGCTGCCCGCGGAAGTCCACCGCATGGGCGCGCGAGCGCACCGGATTCCCGCGCACGGTAACAGCGGTCCGCCAGGTGCCGCCGGCGCCGTCGCCGGAGTCGGCGGACGTCTCGATCCGGTAGTCCACGGGCGCGCCGTGGAACAGGTCGCGGTAGTCGTGGTTATGGGAGGAGGTCCAGGAGAGGAGGACGCGCTCGGGGCCGCGTCCGATCTCGATCGCGACCCAGGCCGGAGCCGCCTCCGACGGAACGCCCCCGCCCCACGAGGGTCCGCGGTAGACGCCATCCACGACGACCTCCGCGCCGGGCCGGCTCGCGGCGACGCGCCGGCCGCGGGAGACGAGCGGGGCGGGGCGGAGCGGCCCGCCGAACGGGTCGCGCGGCGCGAGGGACGCGCGTCTCGCGGCTGCGATCGCGGCGGCGCCGGGGCCCGCCTGCCGTCCCCGCCCGACGAGGCGGACCGCGGCCGCGACCCCGATCGCGGCGGCGAGCGCGGCAGGGGCGATGACGCGGAGGCGGCGGCCGGAGAGCGACATGGGCGGACGTTGGTACCACCGCGCGCCCGGGCTGATCCACCGCACCACGCGCCCCCACGGCGCGCTTGCCTCCGCGGACCGCCGCGTCTAGTCTTCGCGCGCGTGACGGGGGAGAAACACTTACATGGGCCGGCGGAGATGATCGCCGACGCGCTGAGCGTGCACCTCGGGCCGAGCACCGCCCGCACCGCGGTGCGGACCTTCTCCACCCGCGCGCTCGGGCTTCGCCCGGACCAGCTCTCGGCGGCGGACGCGCCGAAGCTCCTCGAGGCGCTCCGCCCCATGCTCCGGACGCTGCTCGGCCCCGCGCCGGCCGACGACGTGCTCGCCCGGATCCGCGTCACCCTCGGATAGGACCGGCGGGCGTGGCCGAGCCCGTCCTCGCGTTCCGCGGCGTCTCCCGCGAGTACCGCACCTCGGGCGGCGCCGTGCTGCGCGCGCTCCGCGACGCGTCCGGGGAGGTCGCGGCGGGGGAGGTCGTCGCCGTCACCGGCCGGAGCGGCTCCGGGAAGTCCACGCTCGTCCACCTCGCCGCGGGCATCGACGCGCCCTCGGGCGGCGAGGTGCTCCTGCTCGGCCGAGCGCTGTCGGCGCTCTCCGACCGCGAGCGGACGCTCCTCCGCCGCGACGGCGTCGGCCTCGTGTTCCAGTTCTTCCACCTGCTGCCGCACCTCTCGGCGATCGAGAACGTGCTCGTGCCCGCCCTCGTCGCGGGCGACCCACCGGCCGCCGCCGAGGCCCGGGCACGTACGCTCCTCGATCGCGTCGGCCTCGCCGCGCGCGCCGACGATCCGGTGCAGAAGCTCTCGGGCGGCGAGCTGCAGCGCGTGGCGCTCTGCCGGGCGCTCCTGCGCCGACCTCGCCTGCTCCTCGCCGACGAGCCGACCGGAAACCTCGACGAGGAGAGCGGGCGCGCCGTCCTCGAGCTGCTCCTCGGCCTCGCGCGCGACGAGCGCAGCGCGGTGCTCTACGTCACGCACAGCGCGGAGCTCGCGGCCGCTGCCGACGCGGTCTGGACGCTCCACTCCGGTGTCCTCGAGCGGGCGAGGTGACGGATGAGGGCAACCCTCGCCCGCGCCGCCCTGAAGGAAGCCCGCGCCGCGCCGCTGCTCTTCGCGCTCGCCGTGGCGGGCGTCGCGCTGGGCGTCGCTTCGGTCCTCTCGATCCAGCTCCTCAACCAGGGCGCGCTCGGCGCGTTTTCCGGCACGGTGCGGGCCGTGTCCGGGAACGCCGACCTGTCCGTGCTGGGCTGGGCAGGAGGGCTCGACGAAACGCTCTTCGAGGAGGTGCTCGCGGTGCCTGGGGTCGCCGCCGCCGCGCCGGTGTGGCGCGCGGAGGCGGCCCTCGAGGGTCACCCCGGGGAAGGGCTCGAGATCGTGGGCACGGACCTGCTCGCGGCGGCCGGTGCCTCGCGCCCGCTCCCGGCGGTGCAGCTCCGGGACGCGCTCTCGATCCGCGGGTGGGTGGCGGTCACGCCGGAGCTGGCCCGCGAGATGGGATGGATCGAGGGGACGCGCTTCGGCGTGTCGCTCGGGACGCGGCGCGAGACGCTCACAGTGGGCGCGCTCGTCGACCTGCGGCGCGTCGCGCCCCTCGCGAGCCGGCGCCTCGCCGTGATGGACCTCGCGCAGGCGCAGGGCCTGCTCGGCGTGCGCGGGCGGGTCCACGAGATCGCCGTCGTCGCCCGCCGGGGCGCGGGCGTGGCGGAGCTCGCCGCGCGCCTCTCGGCGCGGCTCGGGCCGCGCGCGCGCGTCGCGACGCCGGAGCAGCGCACGGTGGAAGCGGCCGGGCTCCTCGCCGCATTCCGGCTGAACCTCACCGCGCTCTCGCTCGTCTCCGTCCTCGTCGGCGCGTTCCTCGTCCACGCCTCGGTGCGCGCGTCGCTCGCGCGACGCCGCGAGGAGCTCGGAATCCTGCGCGCCGTCGGCGCGACGCGGGCGCAGGTGCTCGGGCTCGTGCTCGCCGAGGCGGCCGTGCTCGGCGCGGCGGGGACCGCGCTCGGGATCCCGCTCGGCTGGCTCGCGGCGCGCGCGAACCTCGCGGCGGTGAGCGGGACGATCCGCACCGTGTACCTGCTCGAGTCGATCGACCGGGTGACGCTCGGAGCGTCGGCGCTCCTCCTCGCGATCGCGACCGGCGTCGGCGGCGCGCTCGCCGGCGCGGCGCTCCCCGCGCTCGACGCGAGCCGCCAGGATCCGCGCGCGCTCCTCTCGCCGCTCGGCGTGGACGAGCGCTCGCGGGCAGGGGCGGGGCGCCTCCTCCTCGCGGGCGTGGCCTCGCTCGCCCTCACCCTCGCGGTCCGCGCCGCGGCGGCGGGCCATCCCGCGGCCGGCTTCGCGGTCGCGCTCGGGGTGCTCCTCGCCGTCCCGCTCGCCGCCCCGGCGGCGCTCGTCGCGCTCGGCCGCATCCGGCGGCCGCGGCGGCTCGGGGCGCGCTGGGGGTTGCGCACGCTGGCGTCGCGGCCCTCGGGCGTGGCGGTCGCGGCCGGCGCGCTCGCGCTGGCGGTCGCGATGCTCGTCGGGATCACGGTGATGGTGGGGAGCTTCCGCGGCTCCGTCGAGCGCTGGCTCGACGCGACGCTCCGCGCCGACGTGTACGTCAGCACCCCCTCGTGGCGGCGCGCGCGCAGCGAGGCGACGCTCGCGCCGGAGGTGGTGGCGCGCCTGCGCGCGGAGCCGGGGCTCGTCGAGATCGACCTGCTCCGGCAGGTGCAGGCCCGCGCCGGCGGCCGGCGCGTGTCCGTGACGGGCGTGGACGCCTCGCTCGCGGGGCCGGAGCGCCGGCTCGATCTCGTGGCGGGCGAGCCCATCGCGGCGATGCGCGCGCTCCGCGCGGGCGCGGCGCTCGTGTCCGAGCCGCTCGCGCGCAAGGCGGGACTCGCGCCCGGGGGGACGCTCGTCCTCCGCGGCGCTGCCGGCGACGCGGCGTTTCCGGTCGCCGGCGTCTACCGCGACTACGGGACGGAGGCGGGGGCGGCCCTCGTCGATCTCCCGGTGTTCGCGCGGACGTTCGGGGAGGGACCGCCCTCGAACGCGGCGCTCACGCTCGCGCCCGGAGCGGACGTCGAGGCGGCGGTCGCGCGGCTCCGGGCCGACCTGAGGGAGCATGCCGTCCTCGTCCGCTCGAACCGGACCCTCCGCGGGGAGGTGCTCGCCATCTTCGAGGAGACCTTCGCGGTGACGCGCCTCCTGCAGGCGATGGGGCTCGTCATCGCCGCGGCGGGGGTGACCCTCTCCCTCCTCGTGCTCGCCCGCGAGCGGCGCGGCGAGCTCGCGCTGTACCGCGCGCTCGGCGCGTCGCGCCCACAGCTCGCCCGCATCTTCCTCGGTCGGGGGCTCGCCATCGGCGTCGCCGGCCTCGCGCTCGGCGCGGCGGGGGGAGGCGCCCTCGCGCTCGTGCTCGTCCGCGACGTGAACCCGGCCTTCTTCGGCTGGACGCTCGGCATGCACGTCCCGTGGGGGCGCCTCGGGGCGCAGGCCTTCGCCATCCTCGCTGCCTCCGCCGCCGCGAGCGTGCACCCGGCGCTCGTTGCGAGCCGCACGCCTGCGCAGGAGCTCTCCCGCGATGCCCTCTAGCGCGCTCGCGGCCGCGCTCCTCCTCGCGGCCTCGGTCGATCCCGGGTGGCGCCCGGCGGAGCCCTACCACCGCTGGTCGTTCCCGGCAGACCAGCGCGCGCACCCCGGCTACCGGAACGAGTGGTGGTACTTCACGGGCACGCTCGAGGCGATCGACGCGCCAGGCCGGCGCTTCGGCTTCCAGCTCACCTTCTTCCGGATCGGGCTCGTCCCCGAGGCGCCGCCGCTCGACTCCGCCTGGACGGCGTCGGACGCGGTGATGGTCCACGCGGCCGTGACCGACGTCGCGGCGGAGACGCATCGTTTCTCCGAGGTGCTCTGGCGCGCGGTCCCGCTCCTCGGCGGCTTCCCATCGGCGCCCGATCCGGTGCTCGCCTGGGCGCGCGCGCCGCCGGGCACCGAGGGGCGATGGGAGGTGCGGCTCGGGCGGGACGGGTTCCGGCTCGAAGCGCGCGATGCGGCGGGCGGGATCGCCCTCGATCTCTCCCTTCGCCCGCGGAAGCCGCCCGCGCTCCAGGGGCCGAACGGCCTCTCGCGAAAGTCCGCCGAGGAAGGTTACGCGAGCCTTTACGTCTCGCTCACGCGGCTCGCCACCGAGGGCACGCTCGAGCTGGACGGACGCCGGGTTGCGGTGCGCGGCGAGAGCTGGATGGATCGGGAGATCGGGTCGTCGCAGCTCGCGCCCGACCAGGTGGGCTGGGACTGGTGGAGCCTGCGGCTCGCGGACGGCCGCGACCTCATGCTGTACGTGCTCCGGCGCAAGGACGGGTCCGCGTCCTGGCGCAACGGGACGCTCGTCGAGCGCGATGGGCGCGTGCGGCTGCTCGGGCCGGAGGAGTGGTCCACGCGCGCGCTCGGCACGTGGCGCGGCGCGGCGAGCGGCGCGACGTATCCCTCCGGCTGGCAGGTGGAGGTGCCGGGCGACGGGATCCGCCTGACGGTCACGCCCGAGGTGCGCACCGCCGAGAACCGCTCGGCGCTCGTCCCCGGCCTCGCCTACTGGGAGGGGCCGGTGCGCGCGGTGGACGGCCGCGGCGCGGCTGCGGGCGAGGGGTACGTGGAGCTGACCGGGTACGGGGAGGGCGCGCGCCCGCGGCTGTGATCGCGGGCGCGTGCGTCAGCGCGGCGGCAACGGGCCATTCGTCCGCAGGAACGGGCGCAGCTCGCTGTAGCCGAGCCGGACCGGGATCTCGCCGTTCGCGTACGGAGCGATGCTGCTGACGGGAAAGACCACGTCGACCGACTCCGCGCGGAACGTCCAGTTCGAGAGATCCGCCGCCGCGCGGCGTCCTCCACGGCCGAGCAGGGCCTCGTCGACTCCGCCGGACCTGCGCACCTTGCGCAGCACGAGCTCGACGGCGCCCCTCTTCCCGTCGGCGGTGAAGAGATCGTCGTCGCGGAGCGGACGGCCGCGCTCGAGATCGAACGTGGTCGCGGTGCGGAACGGAAGCGCGTGCGCGCCGCCCGCCATGTATTCGCTCCCGCTCGAAACCACGGTGACGAGCCGCGCCGTCGCGAGCGCGATCGTGTAGGACGCGCCGACGGCGCTCGACGCGCCGCCGCCCTTCGCCATCTGCATGACCTTCGGGTCGGCCGCGATCTTCCGCGCCCGCGCCTCCCAGCGCCTGGCCTGCCTCTCGAAGAACGCGTCGAACTCGGCTGCCCCCCGCGCGCCCATCGCGAGGGCCGGGTAGGTGATGTCCACCTCGACGTTCCGCTTCTCGTCGGTCCACCGGATGGCGCGCGCCCGGACGGAAGGCGGGGCGGCGGCGCCCGCCAGCGCGGGGAAGAGAGCGGCGATCACGAGCGGGGCGATCCGGAAGCGAGCGGGCACGGTGCCGACTTCACCATCCCCCGTGCGGCGCGTCCAGTCCGGGCCGGATATGTGTCGCGCGTGATGCGCGGGTCGGCGATCGTCGCGGCCGCGATCCTCGTCGTGGTCGCGCTCGCGCTCGGTGGGACGGCCGCCTGGCTGCGGCTGCAGGAGCCGCTCGCCGCCCTGCCGCGCGATCCCCCCACGGCCGTGGCGGAGGTCGAGGAGTGGCGCGAGCCGTGGCAGGGCCGGACGCTGCTCCACGTCGTCTTGCGTGGCGCCGCCGTGCGCGACGTCCGCTTCGTCGTGAGCCTGCCGGATCCGCTGCCGGCGCGCCACATCCCGATCGTCCTCGTGATCGGGGGTCTCGACGGAGGAACGAGGAGCATCCGCCGCATCGGCGAGGCGGTCGGCGATCCCGGCCCGAACGCGTTCCTCGCATACGACTGGCCGCTCCCGTCCGAGGAGCCGAGCGGCCTCGAGATCGTGCTCCACCTTCCGGAGCTGCGCCGGAGCGTGCTCTCCGTGCCGGGCCAGATCGACGCGATGCTGGGATGGGCGTCGCGGCAGCGCTGGGCGGATCCGCACCGCGTGAGCTTGCTCGGGTTCTCGCTCGGCGCCTTCGTCGCGCCCGCTGCGCAGCGGGTAGCCCTCGAGCGCGGCGCGGCCATCCACTGGACGATCATCGCGTACGGGGGGGCGCCCATCGGCGCGGTGATCGCCGGTCACCCTGCCGCGAAGCCGGTCTGGGCGGCGCGCCTGTTCGGCGCCGGCGCAGACCTGATCTTGCGCCCGCTCGAGCCCGGGGAGCACCTGCCGCACCTCCGCGGCCGCTTCCTCGTGCTGCGCGCGGGGAATGACCGGCTCATCGCGCCCCCGGCCGCCGATCGCCTCACGGACCTGACCCCGCAGCCGCGCACGGTCGTGGTGATCGAGGGCGGTCACATGGGCCTCGGCCCGAACAAGAAGGAGCTGCTCGCGAAGGTCGTGGCGGTCGCTCGGGCGTGGCTGGTCGAGCAGGGCGCGATCGTTCCTGACGGGCCGCGCGCGCAGCCGTCGGGCAACCCGGTACGGCATCGTGCCGCCGGCGTCGCGGGCGCCGCAGAAGTAACATTCCCGCGGTGATCTTCCAGACCTTCGGCCCCGCTCACCTCGCGATCCTCGCCGCCGTGCCGGCGGGCGCGCGGGCCCTCGCGTCCGCCGCCCGGCGCCGGCCCGGGCTGCTCCGCCCGATCCGGCTCGTCCTCGCGGCCACGATCGCGCTCGACGCCGCCGCCTGGTTCGGCTTCACCGTGAGCCGCGGCTGGTTCCGCCCGCCGCACGGCCTTCCGCTCGACCTGTGCAACGTCGTCCTGTGGATCGTGGTGATCGCGTTGGCCGTGCCGCGGGCGTGGGCGCTCGAGGTGACGTACTACCTCGGCGTCGGCGGGTCGGGCATGGCGCTCCTCACGCCCGACGTCGGCGGCGACGTGCCGTGGTACGCGGCGGTCCAGTTCTTCGTCGCGCACGGAGCGGTGGTCGGGTCGGTGCTGTTCCTCGTCTGGGCCGGCGCGCTGCGGCCGCGCCCGGGCTCGTGGTGGCGCGTCTTCGTGGCGCTCCTCGCCTACGCGGCCGCGGTCGCGCTCTTCGACCTGCGCACCGGGACGAACTACATGTACCTGAGGGAGAAGCCCGCCTCGGGCTCGCTCCTCGATCTGCTCGGCCCCTGGCCGTGGTACGTGCTCGCCGCCGCCGGCGTCGCGCTGCTCCTGCTCTGGCTCCTGTACCTGCCGTTCCGGCGCGACGGCTCGCTGCCGGGCGGTAGGGTAGGCGGGGGTATGATCGGCCGGTGAAGATCCATCCTACCGCGACGTCCCTCGCGGCGATCCTCTCCGTCGCGGCCGTCGTATACGTCCCCGCGCTCGGCGGCGACTTCCAGTTCGACGACCGCGACATCCTGGTGAGCCCCTGGCTCCGGGATCTCGCCGGGTTCGGATCTGCGGCCACGTGGTGGTCCCTCGTCCGGCCGCTGACCGCGCTCTCGTTCGCCCTCGACCACGCCCTGAGCCACTTCGATGTGCGCGGCTGGCACGCGACGAGCCTGGCGGTCCACCTCGTCGCGACGGTCCTGGCCTGGTTCGTGGCGCGGCGTGCCATGGCGAGGGGCGGGGTGCCGGCGCCGGAGGCGAGCGCGATCGGCGCGACGGCGGTGTTCGCGCTCCATCCGCTCCAGACCGAGGCCGTGAGCTACATCTCGCAGCGGGCGGAGCTGCTCGCCTCCGCATGCGCGCTCGGCGCGGTCCTCATGCTCCTCGAGCTCGAGGATGCGCGCTCGTCCTCCAGGAGACGCATCCTGGCGGGAGCTGCGATCGGGCTGCACGCAGTCGGGCTCACCGCGAAGCCGAGCGCCGCCGTCGCGCCGCTTCTCTGGCTCACGTTCGTGGCGGTGCTTCCTTCTCCGGAGGATCGCGACGCGTCCGTCCTGCAACGGATCCTACGGGCGCTCCCGCGAGCGCTGCCGCTCGTCGCGCTGTCTGCGGTATCGGCGGCGGTGAACATCTTCGCGACGCGTGGAAGCGCCCACGCCGGCTTCGCCGTGCCGGGCGCGCCGTGGCCCGCGCATGCTGCCACCGCCGTCCGGGCGCTCTCGCGGTATCTTGCGCTGGCCCTCTGGCCTGCGGGCCAGACCGTCGACTGGTACTTCCCGGCGAGCGCCACGCTCCTCGATCCGGCGGCGCTCGCCAGCGCCGCCCTGCTCGCATCGACAGGCGCGCTCGCGTTCGCCGGCGCGCGTCGCAACGGCGGAGCGGGCGCGGTCGCGCGGTGCGCCGGGTTCGGGCTCGCGTTCTTCGCCGTCGCGCTGTCTCCGTCGTTGATCGTGCCGCTCGCCGACCCCGTCGCCGAGCACCGCGCCTACCTCGCCGTGCTCGGCATCGCGATCGCCGTGTCGGGTTGCGCGAGCCTGGCCTTGGCCGGAATCGCCTCCGCGCGCGGTCGGGCTGCCGTCGCCGGCGTCGTGGCGGGCAGCCTCCTCGCCGCGCTCGCGTGGGCGACCGCCGCGCGCAACGAGGTGTGGCAGAGCGGCGTGGCGTTGTGGCGGGATGCTGCCGCGAAGTCGCCGGAGAAGGCGCGACCGCACACGAACCTGTGCCGTGCGCTGTTCCTGGACGGCGACCCCCAGGGCGCCCTTCGCGCGTGCGATCGGGCACTCGAGATCGAGCAAGATGCGCTCACGCCGGACCAGGTGTCGGTCACGTTCGAGGCGCTCTCGCTCATGGCGGTCGGGCGAAACGACGAGGCGCGGGCGCGCATCCTCCGACACGCCGAGCGGTGGCCTCCCGGCGGTGAGACGCTGGCCCTGCTTGCCATGGCGGAGCTCGCCGCGGGGCGCCTCGACGACGCGGAGCGGAGCGCTCGCTCCGCGGTCGCGCGCGACGGCGGGGGGCTCGCCCACGTCGTGCTGGGCGACGTGTGGGAAGCGCGAGGCGATCTGGCCTCAGCGGCGGAGGACTACGCGGCCGCCGAGCGGGCGGAGCCCTGGGAGTCGCTTGCGCCGTACGCGCTGGGGACGCTGGAGGAGCGCCGCGGCCGGCTGCGTGAAGCGTGCGAGGCGTACTTGCGGGCATCCGACGCACCCGGGTTCTCGTCGACCGGCAAGAAGGCGCGAGACCGCGCGTCGCGACTCGGATGCTCGCGTTGACGGTGCGGGAGGGGCCTCGTCACGCAGTGATGTAGGGGAGTGATCGGTCCACGTCTCCGGCACGGCCCAGGTGAGGGCGCGTTCGCCGCGCGAGACGACCGCGGCCCGCCAGGAGGCCGCCACCCCGGGCACCCGGCCGGCGGGCTCGTTACGATGGAGGTCATGGCGGACGAGAGGGGCGCGCTCGCGCACGCCGGCGCGGACGCCATCCGGACCGGGTTCGAGGCCTATCGGGCCGAGCGGGCCCGCATCACCGGCCGCGCGCGGGCGCGGTTCGAGCGGCGTGAGTGGCTCGAGGGCCAGAAGGACGCGCGCGAGCGGCTCGATCTGCGCGACCGCGCCGTCTGGGAGACGGTCGGGGTGGTCCGCGCCGAGCTCGGCGCCGCGGCGCACGATCGGGGCGTCTGGCAACGGATGAAGGAGCGGTACGAGGGCGACGTCGAGGCGCGCCCGGACGCCGAGATCGGTCTCTCGTTCTTCAACTCGGTGACCCGCCGCGTGTTCGCCACGGTGGGCGTGGATCCCGCGATCGAGTTCCTCGCCGCGGAGCGGCCGCCGCCGGCCGAGGGGACGGCGCCGGTGTTCCGCGTCTTCCCGCGCCAGGTCACGACCGAGCGGCTCATCGAGTCGGTCCTGCGCGGGTATCCCTTCTCGGTCCCGTGGGAGGACCTCGCCCGCGACGCGCAGCTCGCCGCGATCGAGCTCGACGCGCAGCTCCGCGAGCTCCCGGACCGGCAGCCCATCGACCACGTCGAGATGGCGAGCCCGGTGTTCTTCCGGGGGAAGGGAGCCTACCTCGTGGGGCGCGTCCGGCGCGGCCGGTACGTCTCCCCCGTCGTGCTCGCGCTCATGCACGGCGAGCGGGGCGTCGTCCTCGACGCGGCGCTCTTCACGTCCGAGGACGTCTCGATCGTCTTCAGCTTCACCCGCAGCTACTTCCACGTGGAGGTCGAGCGGCCGCGCGCGATGGTGGCGTTCCTGTCGTCGCTCATGCCGACGAAGCGGATCTCGGAGCTGTACATCTCGCTCGGTTTCAACAAGCACGGGAAGACCGAGCTCTACCGGGAGATCTCGCGTCACATCGCGGAGACCGGCGAGTCATTCGTGCCCGCCCGGGGCGACCGCGGGATGGTCATGACGGTCTTCACGCTGCCGGGGCTCGACGTGGTGTTCAAGGTGATCAAGGACGAGTTCCAGCCCCCCAAGCAGACGTCGCGCCGCGAGGTGATGGACAAGTACCGGCACGTGTTTCGCCACGACCGCGCCGGGCGGCTCGTGGATGCCCAGGAGTACGAGCACCTCTCGTTTCCCGCGGACCGCTTCTCCGAGCCCGTGCTCGGCGAGCTGCGCCGCGACTGCGCGCGGCACGTCGCGGTGGAGGACGGCGTGGTGACGCTGCGGCACCTGTATGCGGAGCGGCGCGTGACGCCCCTCAACCTCTTCATCCGAGAGGTGGACGAGTGGACCGCGCGCCAGGCGGTGCTCGACTTCGGCAAGTCGCTCCGCGACCTCGCCGCGACGAACACGTTTCCCGGGGACATGCTCCTCAAGAACTTCGGCGTGACGCGCCATGGACGCGTCATCTTCTACGACTACGACGAGCTGGAGCGCCTCACGGAGTGCGTCTTCCGCGACATGCCGCGCGGCGCCGGCGATGACGACGGGATGGAGGGCGAGCCGAGCTTCTACGTCGGACCCCGCGACATCTTCCCGGAGGAGTTCCTGCCGTTTCTCGGGCTGCAGGGGAGGATCCGCGAGTTCTTCCTCCAGGCCCATGGCGACCTCCTCGGCGCCCGCTGGTGGCGCGAGGTGCAGGAGCGCGTCCGGGCGGGGGAGATCGTGGATATCTTCCCGTACCGGGAAGATCAGCGACTCCATCACGCGTGGGCATGACAGCGGTGCCCAGTCGGCTTGAGCCCCGAGCCCGTGAACGAGCCCGAGTCCGAGCCCGGCTGTTCGGGCGCGGGTGCGGGCGCGGGCTCGTTTACGGGATCAGTCCCAACCGAGCGGCGCTATGAGGCACAGGGCAGCCAAGAAGAGGTCGAGGTCGAGGTCGCGGTCGCGTTGGCAGTCGTGGTCGTGGACCCCGACCACTTGTTCCCGTCGCCCGCGGCGCTCGCCCGTGCGAACATGCGGTCCCTCTCGCCCCCCGGAGGAATCATGAAGGCGGTCCTGCTCAGCGGCTTCGGCGGTGTCGACGTCCTCCATCTCGGCGACGTGGAACGCCCGCGCCCGGCAGAGGGCCAGGTGCTCGTGAAGGTGGTCGCGACGAGCGTCAACCGCCCCGATCTCGTGCAGCGCGAGGGGAAGTACCCGCCGCCGCCGGGAGACTCGGAGATCCTCGGCCTCGAGGTGGCGGGGACCGTCGTGGAGTGTGGCCAGGGAGTCACCGGCTGGCAGCCGGGCGAGCGCGTGATGTCGCTCGTCGGCGGCGGCGGATATGCGGAGTACGCCGTCGCCCACGCGGGCCACCTCATGCGGATCCCGGAGACGATGTCGTTCGACGAGGCGGCCTGCGTCTGCGAGTCGTACATCACCGCCTTCCTGAACCTGTTCCTCGTCGGCGGGCTGAAGGACGGGAACACCGCGGTGATCCACGGCGGCGGCGGCGGCGTGAACACCGCCGGGATCCAGCTCTGCAAGGCGCTCGTCCCGAGGACCCGGCTCGTCGTGACGGCGCACCCCTCGAAGATCGAGCGGGTCCGGAAGCTCGGCGCCGACCTCGTCGTCGACTACACGAGCACCGCGGACTTCTCCGAGGCGGTGAAGGAGCTCACCGCGAAGAAGGGCGCCGACGTCATCCTCGACCACGTCGGGGCGAAGTACCTCCAGCCCAACATGAACGCGCTCGGCTACGCCGGGCGGCTCGTCGTCATCGGGGTGACGAGCGGCATCAAGGCGGAGCTGAACCTCGCCCTCATGATGGTGAAGCGACAGCAGATCATCGGCTCGGTGCTCCGCTCCCGGCCGGTGAAGGACAAGGCCGAGATCGTCGCCGAGTTCACCCGGACGGCGCTCCCCCGCTTCGCCGACCGGACGATCGTCCCGATCGTCGAGAAGGTGTTCCCGCTGGATCGGGTGGGCGAGGCGCACCGGATGATGGAGGAGGACCGGCACTTCGGGAAGATCGTGCTGCGGATCTCCTGATCCACGCGCGTCACTTCCTGCGCACCGCCGCGACGACGTTCGGCACCGGCCAGGCGCGTCCGTTCTCCGCGGCTGCGGCCCCCTCGAACGTCCCGACGCGCTCCAGCACGCGCTCGCCGCTGCGCGCGAAGAGCTGCGCCTCCGGCCCGCCCTCCACGTACATCGCCTGCGCGAGATCGAGCGGCAGCGCGAGGAGCGCCTTCACGAGCTCGTGGACCGGCCAGGGCGTGCGCGCGTGGATGAAGAGGACGCGGCCGCGGCGATCGACCCCGATCGCGGCAGCCGAGAAGCGCCGCTCCGAGGGCACCCAGACGTTGCGCCGGTCGCACGAGATCATGCGGATCGACTGGACGAGCGTGCCGTAGCGCGCCGAGGCCTGGTCGAGGTTCTCGCACTCCCGATCGATGATGCGCACCGGGGCGACCCCCGAGACGATGGGATCGAACGCGAGCACCGCCTTGTCCTTGGACACGCGCCGCTGGTTCACGTGCTCGCGCGTCCGCATGAGCGAGACGCTCGTGCGGTAGTCCTCCTGGTACATGCTCGCGTTGATCGCCGCGGACGCGCCCGCCCGGTACGCCCATTCGCGCGCGGTGCGGAGCGCTCCCTCGCCCGGGGAGGACGCGGAGAGGAGCCGGAGCTCGAAGCGGGCGGGATCGATCCGAACCACCGCGATCTTGCGGTCGCCGGAGGAGCTGGCCGGCCCGTCGAGGAGCGCCGTCTCGAGGCCCGGCTCGAGCGTCTGCCAGGGCGCCTGCTCGCCCGCCGCAGGCGGTGCGGCCGGCGTGGCCGGCGCCGGTGTGGCGAGGAGCGCTGCCGCGAGGACGATCGCGAGCATCCGCGCATTGTCGGCCCTCGTCCGTGACGGTGACAAGGGGAGGGGGCGTGCCAGGATGAGGGCATGGCCCATCCGCTCGCAGGTCGGCCCGCCCCGCGGGAGATCCTCGTCGACGTCGCGGACCTCCTCCGCCGCTACGCGGGCGAGGTCCCGGACCCCGCCGATCCCGCCCAGCGGGTGGCGTTCGGGACCTCCGGCCATCGCGGCTCCTCGCTGCGGCGCAGCTTCAACGAGGCGCACATCCTCGCGGTGGCGCAGGCGGTCTGCGAGCAGCGCGCCCGCGCCGGAGTGAGCGGGCCGCTCTTCCTCGGCCGGGACACCCACGCGCTCTCGGAGCCGGCGGAGCGGAGCGCGCTCGAGGTGCTCGCCGCGAACGGCGTGGAGGTCGTGGTCTCGGCGCGCGGGGCTCCCGTGCCGACTCCCGTCGTGTCCCACGCCATCCTCGACCACAATCGCGGTCGGCGGGACCGGCTCGCCGACGGCATCGTCGTGACGCCGTCGCACAACCCGCCGGAGGACGGCGGCATCAAGTACAACCCGCCCGACGGCGGCCCCGCGGGCACCGAGGTGACGGCGGCGATCGAGCGGCGGGCGAACGAGCTGCTCCTTGCGCGGAACCGCGAGGTGCGGCGGATCCCGTTCGAGCGGGCCCGCGCCGCCGCGACCGTCCGCGCGCGGGACTTCGTCCTCCCGTACGTCGAGGACCTCCGCAATGCGGTGGACCTCGACGCCGCGCGCGGCGCGCCCATCCGCGTCGGCGTCGACCCGCTGGGCGGGGCGAACGCGCACTACTGGGGGACGATCGCGGCGGAGTACGGGCTCGATCTCACGGTCGTGAACCCGACGATCGATCCGACCTTTGGGTTCATGCCGCTCGATCACGACGGAAAGATCCGGATGGACTGCTCCTCGCCGTTCGCGATGGCGAACCTCGTCGCGATGAAGGATCGGTTCGACCTCGCGTTCGGGAACGACGCCGACTCGGACCGCCACGGCATCGTCACGCCTTCGAGCGGCCTCATGAACCCGAACCACTACCTCGCCGTCGCGATCGACTGGCTGTTTCGGAACCGGCCGGGCTGGGGCGCCGCCGCGGCGGTCGGCAAGACGCTCGTCTCGTCGGGCCTCATCGACCGGGTGGCTGCCCGTCTCGGCCGCCGGCTGGTCGAGGTGCCGGTGGGGTTCAAGTGGTTCGTGCCCGGGCTCCTCGACGGCACCCTCGGCTTCGGCGGCGAGGAGAGCGCCGGCGCCTCGTTCCTGCGGCGGGACGGGACGGTCTGGACCACCGACAAGGACGGCATCGTGATGGACCTCCTCGCCGTCGAGATGCGCGCCCGGTCGGGCAAGGACCCCGGCCTCCTCTACCGCGAGCTCGCGGCGGCGCTCGGGGCGCCGGTCTACGCACGCATCGACGCGCCCGCCACTCCCGCAGAGAAGGCGATCCTGAAGAAGCTCTCACCCGGCTCGGTCGCGGCGACGACGCTCGCGGGGGAGCCCATCCTCGCGAAGCTCACCCGCGCGCCCGGAAACGGGGCGGAGATCGGCGGGCTCAAGGTCGCCGCCGCGAACGGCTGGTTCGCGGCGCGCCCCTCGGGGACGGAGGACGTATACAAGATCTACGCGGAGAGCTTCCGGGACGAACGCCACCTCGCGCTGATCCTCGACGAGGCGAGGGCGATCGTCTCGTCGGCGCTGCGCGCGTAATGACGTCACGGACCGGGCGCGTCGGGGGCGTCCGCTCGCGCGACGAGGTCCGGGCGGTCGGACACCTCGAAGGCGCCGTCCTCCGTCGCCCGGACCTCGTGCGCCTCCGCGAATCCCTCGGACGGCTCCGGGGCCGCGAGCCGCTTCGCCGTCGCGAAGACCGCGACGTCGGGGACGCGCCCGCGCCCGCTGCGCACGGCGTTGCGCGCGAGCGACGCACGCACGTCCGGAGGAAACCAGTAGAGGACCGGGCGCATCCCGAGCGACCGGGCGAGCTCGGCGAGCGCGGCGCGGTCCTCGCGGCGCGCGTTCGTGTTGTCGACCACGACGGAGCGGCCCGCGCGCGCCGCCTCCTCGACGAGCGAGCGCTGTCTGGCGCCCGGATCGCGCGCGTTCGGGAAGAGGTCGCGCGAGACGTGGGCGTGCGTCGCGGCGAACCGCGCGCGGAAGAAGCTGGTCTTCCCGGAGCCCTGCAGCCCGGCGAGGACGACGAGATCCACGCGCCGGAGATAGCCGGCGCACGGCGGCTACGCCGTCGCGGGGAGAGGCGCCTCGCGCGCGGCGGTCGCGGGGTCGGGCGCGAGCGCCGCGGCCGCGAGAAGGACGAGCGCGAGCCAGACGCCGTCCGCGACGAGGAGATGGGCGAGCTGCAGCCACACGGGCGCGAGGAGCAGCAGGTTCAGGATCCCGGCGACGATCTCGACGGCGACGAGCGCGGCGAGCGCGAGCGCCGCGCGGTGGAGGGGAGCGTCCGGACGCGAGCGGAGGGCAAGGCGCACGACGGCGACCAGGGCCGTGCCGGCCGCGATGGCCGCGAAGGGATGAAGCACCCGCAGACGCAGGAGCAGGTGGGCGTCCGCCGAGAGCTCGTGGCGGAGCCCCTCGGCGAAGCTCGTCGCCGGAAAGAGCGTGTCGCCGAGCGCCGCGATGGCGCCTGTGACGCCTGCGACGAGCACCGCGGCGAGCGCGCCGGCGAGCGTCGCCGCGGTGGCGCCGCGGCCCCGCAGCGCCACGCCCCCCCGGCGCGAGCTCCACTCGGCGGTCAGGGCGAGGGCGGCGAGGAGGAGAAACGTGTTTGCGAGGTGGATCGCGACGACCCAGCCCCGCGCCGCGGAGGTGTCCTTCGCCACCCAGCCGAAGAGGACGAGGCCGGCCCCGAAGAGCGCCTCGGTCAGCATGAACGCGAGGGCGGACCAGGCGGCCTTGCGTGCCGCGTGGCCGCGCGGAAACGAGCGCACCGCCCAGGTGGTGAGCGCGACGACGAGCAGGAGCGCGACCCCGCTCGAGACGCGGTGCGTGAACTCGATCGCGGTCTCGAGGGCGGCGGTGCGCGGGACGATCTCCCCGTTGCACGTGGGCCAGTGGCGGCCGCAGCCCGCCCCGGAGCCGGTGGCGCGGACGAAGGCGCCCCACGCGACGACGGCGAGATTCCAGGCCAGGACGGACCAGGCGAAGCGGGTGAAAGAACGCACGGGGAGACTGAAAGCACCGGGCCTGGCCGAGCGCAACGGTCTCGTGGGGGCATGGCGATGCTCGGTTGGCATGAGCCCCGAGCCCGTAAACGAGCCCGAGTCCGAGCCCGAAGAAGCCGGGCGCGGGCTCGTTCACGGGGATCAACGCAAGCGGGCGCCGCCCTCAGAAGGGGGAAGCGACGCGCCAGCCTCACGGGGCGTCGGTCGGATCCCAGCTCGTCCGGTATCCCTCGTCGAGCGCGTCGAGCGCCGCGAGATCCTCCCGGTCGAGCGCGAAGTCGAACACCTCCGCGTTCTCGCGGATCCGCTCCGGCCGGATCGACTTCGGGATGACGACGAGCCCGTGCTGGAGGCCCCAGCGTACGAGCACCTGCGCTGGCGTCCGGCGGTGCTTCAGCGAGACGCGCCGGAGCACCGGATCTTCCATCCGCCGGGCCTTCACGAGGGGAGCGTACGCCTCGACGGCGACGTCGCGACGCGCGCACCACTCCACGAGCTCGCGCTGCGCGAGGAAGGGGTGCAGCTCCACCTGGTTCATGGACGGCGGCTCGCTCGCGCGCGCGAGGAGCTCCTCGAGGTGACGGATCGCGTAGTTCGAGACGCCGATCGCACGCGCCTTCCCCTCGGCGAGCAGCCGCTCCATCGCCTTCCAGGTGTCGTGCCGGAGCCCCTGCACCGGCCAGTGGACGAGGTAGAGATCGATCCGCTCGGTGCGGAGCCTCGCGAGGCTCGCGTCGCAGGCACGGAGCGTCGCGTCGTAGCCGTGGTCCGAGTTCCAGAGCTTCGTCGTGACGAACACCTCGTCGCGCGGAACGCCGCTCGCGGCGATCCCGGCGGCGACGTCCTCCTCGTTACCGTAGGCCCGCGCGGTGTCGACATGGCGGTAGCCGAGCTGGAGCGCCGAGCGGACCGCCTCGCGCGTCTCGGACCCGGGTCGGGACTGGTACACCCCGAGCCCGAGCACGGGGATCCGCACCCCGTGCCGGAGCGCCACCGTCGAGCCGATCGTGAGCGCCGGTCGCGCCATGGGCCCTCCGCACGTCCCGGCGCGCGCCGGGCGGGCGGGCGGGACATAATCGCACCGTCATGCACGTGCTCGTGGCGGGTTGCGGCTGGCTCGGAACGGCCCTCGCGCGCCGGCTCATCGCGCGCGGCGACCGGGTGACCGGCATCCGGCGCGACCCCGCCCGGGCGGCGGCGCTCGCCTCCCTTGGCGTCGAGCCGCTCGCGATCGACCTCGCCGCGGCGGGCGCCGGCGCGCGGCTCCCTCGGGCGGACGCGATCATCGCGTGCCAGTCGGCGACAGCGGAGACGGAGGCCGCCTATCGCGCCGCCTACCTCGATGCGAACCGGGCGCTCCTCGACGCGGCAGAGCGCTCCGGCGCGGCGCTCGTCGTCACCGGCTCCACTGGCGTCTTCGGCCAGCGCGACGGCTCCGACGTCGACGAGACGACGCCGCCCTCGCCCGCGAGCCGCACGGCGGAGGTGCTGGTGCTCGCGGAGCAGCTCGTCGCCTCATCGGCCGGCGCCGGGACGCGGGCCTCGGTGATCCGGCTGTCCGGGCTGTACGGACCCGGGCGGGTCGGGATCGTCGAGCGGGTCCGCTCCGGCGCGCTCGCGCTCGGTCCAGGCGACGACGCGTGGATGAACTTCTGTCACCAGGACGACGCGGTGGCGTTCGTCCTCGCCGCCCTGGAACGGGCCTCGCCGGGTGCCGTCTTCCACGGAAGCGACGCCCGGCCGCCTCGGCGGCGGGAGGTCGTGGAGTGGATCGCCGCGCGGCTCGGGATCGCGCCGCCGCGGGCGGAGCGGTCCGCCCCCGGTCCGAATCGCCGCGTCCTCTCCGCGCGCACCCGCGCCGCGCTCGCGGTCGAGCTGCGCTGGCCGTCCTTCGCGGAAGGCCTCGGGCCGCTCGTTCCGAGCAGCGGGAGCTAGCGAGCGAGCGCGGCGGCGACCGCGCGCGCCGCGTGGGCGGCCTCGACGTCGGCGAGCATGTCCCCGGGGCCGCCCTCGAAGCAGCGCCTGCCGCGGAGACGCTCCGGCGTGTCGGCGAAGCGCGGCACGAGATGCAGGTGGAAGTGGCGGAGGACGTCCCCGATGGCGAAGGCGTAGACGTGCTCCGCTCCGAGCGCGTCCCGCTGCGCGGCCATCACCCGCGCGGCGAGCGGCCCGAGGCGGGAGAGCTCGTCGGGCGGCAGGTCGTACCATGCGCGCGCATGGCGCTCGCTCGTCAGGACGAGCCAGCCACGGATCGGCGAACGATCGGCGAGCGCGTGGATAGCGAAGCCGCCCTCGCGCAGGAGGATCCCGCCGGGCGGGACGACGGCACCGAGTCCGATATCGCAGCCAAGGCAGGGTTCGGGGCGACTCAGGGTGGCTCCCTGCGGCGTTCCGCCGCCGTTGAGACCGACTCTACTCGGCGTCGACGCAGGGTCAAACATCCGTCCCCGACGGGCAATGCGGCGGGCGCGGGCTCCGTAAGCCTGCGTCCTGCCGCACGTTCGGCGGCCATACACCGCATGGGCCCCACCGGGGGCTTTCCCAATAGTGATCGGTCGGTCCACCTTGGACAGTCTCCGGTTCCCGGTCGGTGCGCTGCGCGGAATGGTTCCGCGGCCCACGGGTTCCGAAATCGAACCGAGAACGATAGGTCGCGCATGCTGCCGAACCCGACACCGCTCCTCCAACTCATCCGGTCGGAGGCGACCGTCTCCGGTCACCGGAACCTCTACTGCGTGCACTACGACGCCTGCCTCGACGTCGCGGTGAAGATGGACTGGGACAGCTGGTCTTGCGAGAAGTGCGCGCTCTTCCGCATCCACGACGCGCCGCGGGACTTTGCCGATTCGTTCGCGAACGAGCGGCACGGCGCCCCGCAGCCTTGATCAGGACCCTGTGACGGCGAGGGCGCGGCCGCCGCTCCCGGCGCCGCGCCCCGGCGTGACCCGCTCCGGAGCCGCTGGAGTTACGGTTCCTCCGGCTCCCGGCGCTCGCGTCGCGCCATCTCGTCCTCGACCTTCCCGACCCCCTCGCGAATCTTCCCCTTCTTGTGCTCCGCAAAGCCTTCGGCCTGCGTGGAGCGGTCCCTCGTGGCGCCGCCGATGCGCTCCTTCACGGCGCCCTTGATCTGCTCGAACTTTCCCTTGATCCGGTCCTTGTTCACAGGTGACCCCCTTCGAGCCCAAACCCCTTCGAGGCAGACGATGACCACCTGGGCAGCGGCTGGCCAGCGTTCAGAAAACAGGATGGCCTGGCGCCGGGGGCTCGCCTGCCCCTGTCCCCTCCGCTCGCGTCTCCCGCTGGCGCTCGCCATGCGAGGCCGCGACCGGACGTGCGCACTTCGGATGATTCGCCGGCCGGCCGTGAGGGTTCCGGGCTACAAACCGAAGCATGCAGAGCGTGGGCAACCCATGGCTGTGGGCCGGGTTCCTCGTCCTCATCGTCGCGCTGCTCTCGATCGACCTAGGAATCTTGCACAAGAAGGATCGCGCGATCGCCGCGCGCGAGGCGATGTCGTGGGTCGTCGTCTGGATGGCGCTCGCGGTGTCGTTCGGCGGCTTCGTCTGGTGGCGGTTCGGCGCGACGAAGGCGGGCGAGTACCTCACCGGCTGGCTCATCGAGCAGTCGCTCTCGGTGGACAACCTCTTCGTCTTCGTGCTCGTGTTCGCGACGTTCCGGATCCCGGGGCACCTGCAGCACCGCGTTCTCTACTGGGGAATCCTGACCGCGCTCGTCTTGCGGGGCGCGATGATCCTGGCCGGCACCGCGCTGCTGCAGCGGTTCCACTGGCTGCTCTACGTCTTCGGCGCCTTCCTCCTCTTCACCGGCGTGAAGCTCCTCTTCGCGAAGGAGGAGGAGGAGGACCCCGAGCGGTCGCTCGCGTTCCGCGCGCTGCGGCGGGTCGTCCCGGCGACGCCGCAGCTCCACGGCAACCACTTCTTCGTCGTGGCCGGCGGCCGCCGCGTCGCGACCCCGCTCTTCCTCTGCCTCGCGCTCATCGAGATCTCGGACGTGGTCTTCGCGCTCGACTCGGTGCCGGCGATCTTCGGCGTGACGCTCGATCCGTTCATCGTGTTCACCTCGAACATCTTCGCGATCCTCGGGCTGCGCTCGCTCTACTTCGCCATCGCGAGCCTCATCGGCCGGTTCGAGTACCTGAAGGTGGGGCTCTCGTTCGTGCTCGTCTTCATCGGCCTGAAGATGACGATCGCGCCATGGGTCGCCATCGGCTCGTTCACGTCGCTCGCCGTCGTGGCGGGGCTGCTCGGGAGCGCCGTCGTCTTCTCGCTGGCGAAGACGCGCAGGCGAGGCAACGCGCGCGGGGACCGGCGCTCGTCCAACGACGGGTAGTCACGCCCAGTCGCGCGGGTGGAGCAGGACCTCGACGAGGGCCGCCTCGCGGCTCCCCGGCGCGGGGCGGTGATCGTACCGCCAGCGCACGCGCGGCGGGAGCGACATGAGGACGGATTCGATCCGTCCGCGGGTCTCGAGGCCGAAGAGCGTGCCGCGGTCGTGCACGAGGTTGAACTCGACGTAGCGCCCGCGGCGGATCTCCTGCCAGCGCCGCTCCTCCTCGCCCCACGGCGCGTCGCGGCGCCGCGCCACGATGGGCAGGTAGGCGTCGAGGAACGCCCGCGGCAGCTCGCGGGCGAACGCGAGGGTCCGGGGGAGGTCCTCCCCGAGCCCGTCGAAGAAGATCCCGCCGACCCCGCGGTGCTCGCCGCGATGCGGGAGGAAGAAGTACGCGTCCGCCGCCCGCTTCAGCTCGGGGTGGCGCCCCGGGAAGTGGCGCTCGCACAGCGACCGGAGCGCGCGGTGGAAGTGGATGCAGTCATCCTCGAAGAGGTAGTGCGGCGTCAGGTCGGCGCCCCCGCCGAACCAGGCCGTGCCGCCGCGCGCGAGGAAGCGCACGTTCGCGTGGGCCGTCGGGATCATGGGCGAGCACGGGTGGACGACCACCGAGAGTCCCGCCGCGAGGAACTCGGAGCCGTGTCCGGGAAGGCGTGAGGCGAGCGCCGCAGGCACCTCGCCACGGACGTCGGAGAAGTTCACGCCCGCCTTCTCGAGCACCGCGCCGTCCTGGAGGACGCGGGCGATCCCGCCGCCACCGCCGGGCCGCTCCCACGCGTCGGCGGAGAACCGGCCGGTCCCGTCGGCCTCCTCGAGGGCGGCGCACGTCTCGCGCTGGAGGGACGCGGCGGCCGCCGCGAGCTCCGCTCCGATCCGGAGGACGTCCTCAGGCGCGCTCACCGCGGGAACGTGACCGCCCGCATCCCCTCGCGCACCTCCCACAGGGGGAGCCCGCCGTAGGCAGGTTCGGCCGTTCCCGTGAACGTGCCCGCGCCCGCGCCCGGCTTCTTTGGGCCTCGTCGGGCTCGGGCTCGGGCTCGGGCTCGGGCTCGGGCGGCTCGATCCAACGTCGCCGGATCACGCGTGCGTCGCGTTCCGCACCGGCATGTACATCGTCCCCGGCACGAGCGAGAGGAGGAGCATGAGCGCCGCGACGGCGAGGTCGTTCCAGAAGGCGAACGGAGACCGCTGCGGCAGGAGGAAGGCAGAGGCGAGCAGCCACGCCGAGAGGCCGGTCGCGACGAACCGTGCGCGCGCCGCGGCCATCCCGGCGAGCGAGGAGGCGGCCGCGAGGACGCCCACCGCGCAGGCGTTCGCGAAGGAGGCGGGTGACCGCGACCAGACGAACGCCGTGAAGAAGAGCCAGAGGGAGAGGATGAGGCCGAGCGTGCGGGCGGGCATGGCGTGCGCCTCCGCCCGAAACCTGGGCCGCCGGGCCCCGAGGTGCATTCGCGCGTGCCTTACGCGAACACGACCGTCTTGTTCCCGTGAACGATGACCCGGTCCTCGCAGTGCCAGCGGACCGCCCGGGCGAGCACCCGCCGCTCGAGATCGCGACCGAGGTGCTTCAGGTCCTCGACCGAGTCGCGGTGCGACACGCGCGCGACGTCCTGGTCGATGATCGGTCCGGCATCCAGCTCTGCCGTCACGTAGTGGGCGGTCGCTCCCACGACCTTCACGCCGCGCTCGTACGCCTGCCGGTACGGATCCGCTCCCGCGAACGCAGGGAGGAAGGAGTGGTGGATGTTGATGATCCGGTCGGGCCAGCGGGCCGCGAACGCGGGCGACACGATCTGCATGTAGCGAGCGAGGACGACGAGATCGGTCTTCCCGAGGAGCAGCTCGATCATCCGGGCCTCGGCGGCGTCGCGGATCTCCCTGCCGTTCGGCACGTGGACGAACGGGATGCCGAACGCCTCCACGGAGGGGCCGAGGTCGGGGTGGTTCGAGACGACGGCGGTGATGTCCGCGCGCAGGTCGCCGCGCCGCCACGTCCAGAGGAGCTCCAGGAGCGCGTGGTCGTGCTTCGAGACGAGGACGGCGACGCGCTTCCGGTCCGCGGACGTGGTGAGCCGCCAGTCCATCGCGAACGAGCGGGCGACGTCGAGCGCGAACGCGTGCTTCAGGTCCTCGAGCGGGAGGTCGAGCTTGGCGGTCTGGAACTCGAGCCGCGTGAAGTACGCGCCGACCCCCTCGTCGGACGTGTGCTGATCGAAGTCGGTGATGTTCGCGCCATGCCGGAAGAGGAAGCTCGAGATGGCGGCGACGATGCCCGGTCGGTCGGGGCACTGGACGAGGAGGATCGCGCGCGGGTCGGTCATCGAAGGCGGACGAGGGTACGCAGGATCCCGGGAGGGATCAACGGCGCGGCGCGATCTCCTGCCGCGCGCCCGCCCGCGCAGGCCCGCGCGGGCGCCGAGGAACTGAACAGCCGTTGATGCGAGACAAGGCTTCGCTCGACCACGGGGCGTATTGCCCATCGAAGGTTCTCGCAATGTGAAGGCGTCGTGCGGAGGGGTGCGATGGCCACGGCCGCGTCCAGGCCAGAGAAGGGAGCGGGCGAGGGAGCGGCGCCCCCACGCCCCGGCGGAGCCCCAAACGAGGATCCCGCGCTGGAGCGGCTCGCGCGCGCCATCGCCCCCGGGTCGCTCGGCGAGCTCGGCCTCGCCATCCCGTTGCACCACCGCCTCTCGACCAAGCTTCTCACGCTCATCGGAGTCATCGCGCTCGCGACGGTCGCGGCCTTCTTCTTCGCCGAGATCTCGGTGCAGCGCCACCTGCTCGCCCAGGTGGTGGCGGAGTCCGACCTCCTCAGCCACACGATCCGGAACGCGCTCCACCGCGCGATGCTCCAGGACCGCCGCCCCGAGGCCCACCTCATCATGCAGGACATCGGCCGGGAGACCGGCATCGAGATGGTCCGCATGATGGACGGGGAGGGGCGGATCACCTTCTCCACGGATCGCGCGGAGATCGGGAAGGCGGTGGACCGCCGCGCGGATTCCTTCACCCGCCACCACGTCATCCGCCCGGTGGCCGCCCTGGTGCAGGCGACCCGCCGCGTCGCGCGCGACCAGCTCGAGCTGGAGGTCCCGGTTACCTGGTCGGGCGAGCTCGGCATCCTCGCCGCCTCCTTCAACGAGATGACCCGCTCGCTCCGGGCGACGAAGCGCGCGCTGGACGAGCTGATGCACGGGCTCGAGCGGCAGGTGCGCGAGCGGACCGCAGCGCTCGAGGCGGCGCAGGACCAGCTCGTCCGGACGGAGAAGCTCACCTCGCTCGGGAAGCTCTCCGCCTCGATCGCGCACGAGATCAACAACCCGCTCGCCGGCATCCTCACCTTCGCGAAGCTGATGATCCGCACCCTCGTCGAGCGCGGGCCCGTGAGCGAGGCCGATCGCAAGACGCTCGTGAAGCAGCTGGAGCTGGTCTGCCGGGAGTCGCAGCGCTGCTCCACGATCGTCCGCAACCTGCTCGACTTCGCGCGCGAGCGGCCGCTCCAGCTCAAGGACGTCGACGTGGACGCGGCGATCGACGAGATGTTCACGCTCGTCGCGAACCATGCCGCGATCCAGGGCGTCGAGCTCGTGAAGGACATCGTCCCGCTGCCGCCCGTCGAGGCCGATTTCGGCCAGCTGCGCCAGGCCTTCGTCAACGTGGCGATGAACGCCATCGAGGCGATGCCCGGCGGCGGGCAGCTCATCGTGACCACGCGCAAGGTGCCGCGGGACGGCGCGGTCGAGATCGTCTTCGCGGACACGGGCCGCGGCATACCGCCGGAGATCGTGCAGCGGATCTTCGATCCGTTCTTCACCACGAAGGAGAAGGGGACCGGGCTCGGCCTGTCCGTCGTCTACGGCATCGTCGAGCGGCACAAGGGGCGCGTCTCGGTCGAGAGCGAGCCGGGGAAGGGAACGCGCTTCGTCATCTCGCTGCCCGCTGCCCGCACGTAGCGTGACGGTGCGAGGCGCAACGTGGAGAGCATCCGCATGTGGTGGATCGGAGAGCGGCACCCGGGTGAGACGGACCTGGACCACGTCCGATTCCATCTCGAGCGGGCGTTCGAGCTGTCCGTCGCGAGCTGGAACGGAACGGAGCGCCCCGAGGACGCCTACGACGCCCGCCGCAAGCAGTGGTCCTCGAGCCGCATCCTCGCCTGGCTCGCGCGCGCGGGGCCGGAGGGGAAGCTCATCGCGGTGACCGACGTGGACCTCTTCATCCCGATCCTGACGTTCGTGTTCGGCGAGGCACAGGTCGGCGGTCGCACGGCGGTCGTCTCCACCGCGCGGCTCGCCGAGCCGGGATTCCGCGACGAGCGCCTCGTGCTCCACTCATCCTCATCCTCGGCGAGAGCGGCACCGGCAAGGAGGTCGTCGCCCGTGCCATCCACGCCGAGAGCGCCCGCGCCGCCGGCCCGTTCGTGGCGATCTCCTGCGCCGCGCTGACCGAGACCCTCCTCGAGAGCGAGCTGTTCGGGCACGAGAAGGGCGCCTTCACGGGCGCGGTGGCCCGCCGGAAGGGGAAGTTCGAGATGGCGCACGGGGGCACGCTCTTCCTGGACGAGGTCGGCGACGTCTCGCCCAAGCTCCAGCTCGACCTGCTGCGTGCGCTGGAGGACCGCAAGTTCCACCGCGTGGGAGGCAGCGAGACGATCGAGGTCGACGTGCGCGTCATCGCGGCCACCAACCGGGACATCAAGAAGGCGGTCGCGGATGGATCCTTCCGCGAGGATCTCTACTACCGCCTCGACGTGATCCAGGTGAAGCTGCCGCCGCTCCGCGAGCGCAAGGAGGACATCCTCGGGCTCGTGGAGCATTTCCTCGAGCGCCTCGGGGCCGAGCTCCAGCGCAACCTGCGGGTCTCGCCCGATGCGATGGCGGCGCTGCTCGCGCATGACTGGCCGGGAAACGTCCGGGAGCTGCGCAACGTCCTCGAGCGCGGCGCGGTGGTGGCCCAGGGCGACGTGATCAGGCCCGAAGACCTGGGGCTCGCGGAATCCGCCTCGAGATCGCCCGCGCCGACCTCCCTCTCCAGCCTCGACGAGGTGGAGAAGCGCCACATCGCAGTGATCCTGGCGCACTGCTCCGGAAACGTGAGCCAATCGGCGCGCGTGCTCGGGATTGACCGCGTCACGCTCTACAACAAGATGAAGAAGTACCAGCTGAAGCGCGACGGCGAGAGTGCCGACGGCTCGGCGAGCTGATGCATGAGGCTCGCGCCGCCTGGTCGCACCCGCGTCGAGTGTAGAGCCCGTCGACAGGCGTAGACGAACTCAACGCTCCTGCTGCGATCTTCATCCGCATGTGATCGCGCGGACTTGAACCGCCTGCTCGCGCTCCGAGCGGGTCGAGCCGTCGAGCTTCTCAACGATCGTTTCTCTCCTGTACGCGGCCGCGCGCTCTCGCGCGCTTTCGGCAATCGTCGGACATGCCTCGACTTTCTCCGGATTGGTGCGCCCGGGCCGCCGCTGGCCCGCGCTCTCGACGCTCCATCAGTCCGGGCTCGGTGCGCTGTTCCTGCTGGCGCCGACGAAGATTCACCCGCTGTGGTACTCGCACAACATCCCCGTGATGTTCTTCGTCTCCAGCATCTTCGCGGCTCGATGATCATCATCGAGAGCCTGTTCACGCACCGGGCGTTCAAGCATCGCATCGGGCACGAGCTGCACGCGGCCCACGACGACATCATCCTCGGGCTCGCGAAGGGAGCCGTCGGCGCGCTCTTCGCCTACATCTTCATCAAGATCATCGACTTCGTGCACTACCAGCAGTGGACGCTGCTCGCGACGCCGATGGGCTACTGGTTCTTCTACGCGCCGGGCCACACCTGGCTTCGCGTTCGAGGCGAGCGCCGGGGGAGCCGGATGAGGCTTCCCCGGCCCTCAACGATGGTGGGAACGCTCGAGCTAGGGATCGACGACCTCGCGCAGCGCCTCCTGCCGTCAGTCACCGCGGTCGAGCTGGCTCGGCCGGGGACCGTCGTCCAGCGGGGGGAGACGATCGCGACGCTGCACGGCGCAGGGCGCACCGTCCGCATCACGTCGCCGATCTCAGGCAGCATCGCGGGCGTGAACGCCGCCGTCCTGCGCGACCCCGGCCTCATGAAGCGCGACGGGTACGGTCGCGGGTGGCTCGTGGCGGTCGCGCCCGCGGACGCGTCCTTCGCGGACCTTCCGAACGGAGACGAGGCGGAGTCCTGGCTCCGCGCGGAGGCGGCCCGGTGGAGCCGCTTCGTCGAGGAGCGGCTCGGCTTCGCCGCGACGGACGGCGGCGAGCTCATCGCGCCGGCGCCGTGGCTCGTGGACGAGACAGGCTGGAGCGAGCTCACCGAAGCGTTCCTCCATGTCTGAGCACTGCGAGAGGAGAGGCGCAGGGGGCGCCGCCGTGCTGCGACAATCCGCCCGGTGCGTGGCCCCTGAGCCGGTCGGCCGATCAACCAGCGTGCCGCTCGCGAGCGACGATCGAAGAGCGCGGCATTTGGCCGCGCCCCGCATTGCTCGGGCAGCCCGGATCATCCTCGCGCCCTGGGCGGCTCTCGCCGCGGCGGTCGCCGGGGCGGTCTTCGTCGTTCTCCTGCCGATCTGCGGGATTGCCTCGCTCGCGGAGGGATTCTCGCGCGCGTGCTGGCGGGCGGCGCGCGATGCGCCCATCGGCTCGTCTCCTCGTCGCGGCAAGATGTCGCAGCATTGACGTAGAGCAAACTCCCGAAACAAGCCGGCGCAAACGCGGAAATTGCGCGGGAGGATTGCGAGCGCCGCGATGTTTGCGCGTTCACTTGAGACCGGGACGCGAGTAAAACCGCGCGGTTACGCTGTGCGGTGGATGGACAAACCGCCTGCACCCTGCTAGGAGTCCGGGGTCCGTATTGTCACGGATTGCCGTACAGCCTGGAGGGGTGCGACTCAATGCTCAGAATCCTAACGGCGCTCGTCCTCGCGATCGCGGCACTCCCGGCAAAGGCCGGGATCCCCGCCGAGCAGGAAGACTGCCTCGGGTGCCATACCGATCCATCGATGACTTACGACCTCCCGAGCGGCGAGAAGCTCCCGCTCGGCGTCGATCAGGCGGCGTTCGCGAAGTCCGTGCACGGCGACAACCTTCGCTGCACGGACTGTCACTCCGAGAAGACGAGCGACCACGCCACGGGCGAGCTCAAGTACAAGACCCGGCGCGAGGTGACGCGCGCCCATTACGAGCAGTGCAAGACCTGCCACTTCGCGAACTACACGAAGACGCTCGACGGCGTGCACTTTGCCGTGATGGCGAAGGGCAACGACAAGGCGGCCCTCTGCGTCGACTGCCACGGCGCGCACGACATCTCGCGGCCCGGCCAGCCGCGCACGCGCATCTCGAAGATGTGCTCCGGCTGCCACGCCAAGGAGGCCGGGGTCTACGCGAAGAGCGTGCACGGCCGCGCGGCGGAGTCGAGCAGCGACGTGCCGGTGTGCACGGACTGCCATCGCGCGCACGACACGACGGACCCCCGCGACGGCGCGCTCGCGATGCGTACCCCCGAGGTCTGCGGGCGCTGCCACACGGACGAGAAGCTCATGTCGCGCTACGGGCTCTCGACGAAGGTGGTGGACACCTACCTCGCCGACTTCCACGGGATGGCCTCCTCGCTGCAGCAGGGGAAGCGGAAGGGACCCGGCGTGCGGCTCGCCGCGGTCTGTACCGACTGCCACGGCGTGCACGACATCCAGAGGTCGAGCGACCCCGCCTCGGGCGTCATGTCCGCGAACCTCCAGAGGACCTGCTCGAAGTGCCACGAGGGCGCAGGCGAGAGCTTCCCGAAGGCCTGGCTCTCCCACTACGAGCCGACGCCACAGAAGGCGCCGATCGTCTGGGGGGTGATGCTGTTCTACAAGCTGATGATCCCGTTCATGGTGGGCGGGCTCGTCCTGCAGATCGCGCTGCACCTGTGGCGCGTGGTGGTGAACCGATGAGCGATTACATCGTCCGCTTCAACCTGAAGCAGCGCATCGAGCACTTCGTCACGATGACGGTGTTCGCGCTGCTGTGCCTCACCGGCCTGCCGCAGAAGTTCTACCAGACCGGGTGGGCGCACACGGTCGTCGGCCTGTTCGGAGGCGTGGACTCGACCCGGTGGACGCACCGGATCTGCGGGATCGTGCTCGCCGTGTCGACGGTGGTGCACTTCACGAACGCGATCCTGCTCATGCTGGGGAAGAGGACCTACTTCAGCATGGTGCCGACGAAGCGCGACTTCGAGGACGTCATCCAGCAGCTCAAGTACTACCTCGGGATGACCGACCAGCACCCGAAGTACGATCGGTTCACCTACAAGGAGAAGTTCGAGTACTGGGGCCTCGTCATCGGCAACGTGATCATGGTGGCAACCGGGTTCATCCTGTTCTTCCCGGTGAAGGCGGCGAACCTCATCCCCGGGCAGCTCATCCCCGCCGCGAAGGTGGCCCATTCGAACGAGGGCCTGATGGCGTTCTTCGTCATCACCATCTGGCACATCTTCAACGCCCACCTGAATCCCGACGTCTTCCCCTTCGACGCGTCCATCTTCACGGGTAAAGTGAGCCGCGAGCGGTACGTGCACGAGCATCCGCTGGAGCTCGCCCGGCTGGAGGGCGGCGCGCCAGCCGACCTTCACGCGCACCACGCCGCTCCGGCGAATGGAGCCAAGCGCGACGTGGGCTGAGATCGGGGCGCAAGCCATCTTCCACACCGTGGTCGCCTCGCTGTACGTCGAGGCGCTGGTGCGGAGCTGGCGCGTGCGCGAGCCCCGCCAGCGGATGGTCCTTCGGCTCGTCGCCCTGGGCTATCCGCTGGTGCTGTTTCCAGCGCTCGTGATCCTCTTCCCCGCCCGCGCGGACGACGCGTTCCGCGATGGGCCGGCGCTCCTCGTCGCCCGGCGCTGGTCGGAGGTCCGCCTCCTCGGGGTGGGGCTGTTCGAGCTCGGGCTCGTCGCGTTCGCGTCGCTGGGCGCGATCCTCTTCCTCATGGACCTCGTCCCGCTGCTGCGGGCGCGGCGCCGCCCGCGGCCCGAGCCGGGCCTGCCCGATCCGAGGAGCGCCGCGGCGCTCGCCGAGCTCCCCGCCCTCGCGAGGGCGCTCGGGATCTCGCCCCCGCCGGTGGTGTTCCTCGAGCGCGACCAGCCGGTGCTGTTTTGCACGGGGGTCCGGCGCCACACGGTGGTGGTCTCCCGCGGCGCGGTCCGGCTCCTCGACGCGGAGGAGCTGCGCGCGGCGCTCGCCCACGAGCTCGCGCACCTCGCGCGCCACGATCCCGGCGCGAGCTGGGTCGTGATGGCGGCGCGCGCGCTCATGTTCTTCAACCCGGCGTTCCAGGTGCTCGCGCGCGCGATCGTGCGCGACGCGGAGTGGCTCGCCGACGAGCGGGGCGCCGAGGCGTCGGGCGACCGCCTGGCCCTCGCGAGCGGGCTCATCAAGCTTCACCGCGCGACGGCCGGTCCGACGCCGGTCCGGCGCACCCTCCCGTTCGCGACCGCGCTCGCGGAGCCGCTCGCGCGCGTCCGCTCCCTCGACGTCGAGGTCCGCTGCCGCCGGCTCCTCGACGGACCGCCGCGGCGACTGCCGTACCTCGGCGCGCGCGTCCTCGTCACCGCGGCGTCCCTGACGGCGCTGCTGTTCTTCGTGGTATGACCGGCCGCGTGACCATGAGCGCCGCACGGGCGGAGGGCGCGGGTCTCGAGCTCGTCCGGATGCTGGCGACGTTCGTCTGGGTGGCCGGGGCGACGGTCGCGACGATCGCGGCGCTCGGCGCGCTGCCGGGCTGGATCTCCGGAGACCGCGGCACGGTCCGCCGCATGGCCAGCGTCCAGGAGGCGGAGCGGCGCCTCGGCGCCCGCATCCTCGTGTCCGGCTACTTCCCGGAGCGCCTCGCCTGGCCGCCCACGGCGATCCAGGTCGCGGGCGGGCGCCGCGGCTCGGTCCGGCTCGATCTCGCGGCGCACGACGGGGGGGCCGACCTGCACATCATGCAGGCGACGCGCGAGGGCGAGCCGATCGCGCCCGAGCTGCTCCACGGCCGTACGGTCCTGCGGACGAGCCGCGCCACCGTCGGCGCCCACCCCGCGACGCTCTCCGACGTGCTCGTCGACGGAAAGCTGCACCGCGAGCTCGCCTGGGAGACGCAGGGGCGCGCCATGATCCTGCGCTCCTCGGGCGACGTCGAGGAGCTGTTCCGGATGGCGCGCACGTCGCACCAGGAGGGCGGACGATGAGCGGCCCGGCAGCGGGCACCGGCGCGAGCTCGCTCCGCAGGCGCGTCTACCTGCTCGTCGCGGTGGGGATCTTCTTCCCGATCGTGCTGATGGGAGTGGTCGGGCTCGTCTGGATGCGCGCCCTCGACGAGCGGCTCCTCTCGGGACGGACCAGCGCCGCGAGCGCGGTCGCCGCGCATCTCGACTCGGAGCTGAACGAGGACCTCGAGGCGCTGCAGCGCCTTGCCGGTCTCGTCGGCGGTCCGCTCGCCAACGGGGACATCGTGCCCGTGAGCCACGCACTGCGCGAGGCGCATCCCCAGCTCCGCCACCGCGACGCGATGTTCGTGCTCGACGCGCGCCGGAACCTCGTCGCGGAGGAGCCGACCGGCGTCATGCCCGAGGCGGCGCGCGAGGTGATCCCGCTCGTCGACGAGGTGTTCGCGAACGGCAGGCCGCGGCTCTCGGGGATGACCCCGGGGGCGCGCGGCGCGGTCGTGTACGAGCTCGTCCCGATCCGCGGCTGGAGCGGCGAGATCGTGGGCGTGGCGGGGGCGACCTTCCGCCCCGAGCGGCGCGACTTCGAGAAGATGCTCCGGTTCCTGCAGCGGGGGCAGACCGGGACGGTGGAGCTCGTCGACGGCGGCGGGGCCGTCATCGCCTCGACCGAGCCGGGGCGGGCCGGCCACAAGACCCAGTGCGCTCGCCGCATGGTGGAGCTCGCGCACGCGCGGCAGACGGTCGTGACACTCTGCGCCGACTGCCACGACAGGTACGGCGTCGAGCTGCGCCCGAAGGATCACCTCACCTTCGCCGCCCTGGGCGGCAGCGCGCCGTGGGGCGTCGTCGTGCGCCAGGCGGCGGTGGAGGCGCTCCCGACGGAGGGCGCGCTCCCCTGGTACGGCGTGATCGCCGGGCTCACGGCGCAGCTCGCGCTCGCCGGCGCGTTCGCGTGGGGGGCCGCGCGGAGCGTCACCCGGCCGGTGGCGGTGCTCACCGAGCACGCGGAGCGGATCGCGGGCGGCGAGCTCGGCACGCCCATCCCCGATCTCGGCGCGGACGAGGTGGGCCGCCTCGGCACGTCGCTCGAGCGGATGCGGCAGAACCTCGGGCTCCTCATCGACCACGTCGCGGACGTGAACGCCCAGCTCGAGCAGCGCGTCGAGGCCCGCACCCGGCAGCTCAACGAGGCGAACGCGCAGCTCCGCGAGCGCGAGGAGGCCCGCTCCGAGCTGCTGCGCAAGGTGATCACGGCGCAGGAGGACGAGCGAAAGCGGATCGCGCGAGAGCTGCACGACGAGACGAGCCAGGGGCTCGCCGTGCTCGCCATGGGGGTCGAGGCGGCGCAGGACGCGATCCGCTCCGGCAAGGTGCCGCGCCTCGACGAGGTGAAGTCACTCGCGGTGCGGACACTCGAGGACGTGCACCGGCTCATCCTCGACCTGCGCCCGTCGGTGCTCGACGACCTCGGGCTCCTCTCGGCGATCCGCTGGTGCGCCGAGCACTCCCTCCAGTCCCGCGGCATCGCGGTGCGCTGCGAGTTCGGGGAGATGCCCCGCCTTCCGCCTGAGATGGAGACGGTGCTCTTCCGCATCTGCCAGGAGACGATGAGCAACGTCGCGCGGCACGCCCAGGCGACCGCCGTCCTCGTGCAGGTCGGGATCGAGGGCGGCGAGGTGGTGGTGGACATCGAGGACGACGGGAGGGGGTTCGACGCGCAGGCCGACGCGCGCCGCGAGGGACGCCGCCCGTGGGGCCTCATGGGCATCCGCGAGCGCGCCGAGATCCTGGGTGGCGTGGCGCGGGTCGAGTCGTCGCCGGGGCAAGGGACCCACGTCGAGGTCCGCATCCCGGTGCCCCAGGAGCCGACGCCCGGGGACGAGCGCGGGCGGGAGGGCACGCCCGAGGTGAGCGCCACATGAGCGGCAAGATCCGGGTGATCGTCGTGGACGACCACGCCATCCTGCGGGAGGGCGTGCGCGCGCTCCTGCAGCTCCAGGCGGACATCGAGGTGGTCGGGGAGGCGGGGAACGGGACCGAGGCGATCGCAGCGGTGGGCCGGCTCGACCCCGACGTCGTGCTCATGGACATCGCCATGCCGGGCCTCGGAGGCATCGAGGCGGCGATCGAGCTGAAGAAGCTGGGGAGCCGCTCCCGGATCCTCATCCTCTCGCAGTATGAGGACCGCGAGTACGTCCGACGGCTGCTCAAGGCGGGCGTCTCCGGATACGTGCTCAAGAAGTCGGCCGGGGCGGAGCTCGCGAACGCGATCCGCGCCGTCCACCGCGGGGGCCTCGTGCTCGACCCGGAGGTCGCGCGCACCGCGATGGAGGAGCGCGCCGGGGCGGCGTCGGGCGAGGCGTCCGATCCCTACGAGTCGCTGACCGACCGCGAGAAGCAGGTGCTGAAGCTCGTCGCCGAGGGCCGCTCCAACAAGGAGGTCGCCGTGATCCTCGGGATCAGCGTGAAGACCGCGATGAGCCACCGCGAGCACGTCATGGAGAAGCTCGGCGTCCACAATCGAACCGAGCTCGTGCGCTTCGCGCTGAAGAGGGGCGTCATCCGCGTCGACGAGTGACAGCGGTGCCCAGTTGGCTTGACCCGAGCCCGTGAACGAGCCCGAGTCCGAGCCCGGCTGTTCGGGCGCGGGCTCGGGCGCGGGCGCGTTTACGGGATCAGCCCAACCGCGCGGCGCCATGAGTCGCTCCCAACGTCGGAACGGAGGCGCGGGTTTCACCGAGCGCGAGTGACACGGGTCGTCGCGCGGGACTCGGGTGCGGCGGTTCGCGCATTCTTTGCCGATCTTGGGTGAGAACCCCCACACCCGCCGTCTCCGTGGACATGAAATTCGCGGCGGCCCAGGGAAATCGCTGGTGCGAGAGGGTGCGAGCGGCGGGCACGTCGCGTGCTTCTACCCACTGCGCAGAGGGCACGGGGGTAACGATGGGGACCCCACGTTGACCGTCCCGGGGCGCGACGCCGCGAGCGCCGCGCCCCGGGCGGCGACGTGATGTCTGGCGGTTTGGCCGACATTCGCTCCGGACGAGCGGCGGAGATTCGTCGCGATGCTTGCGGGATCGACACGGATGGCAGTGGCCGGGCTCGCCGCCTGGCTGTCGCTCGTGTTGATCGGCGGGCTGCGCGAGATCGGCGTCCACGTGCCGCTCGGGCTCGGCATCGCGTGCGCCGTCATCGCCGGCCCCGTGGCGCTCGTCGCGACCCTGCGGACGATCGCCGCCGCATGGCTCGGGCCGCCCGTCGTGGCGTTCTTGCACGAGGAGGCGGCGCTCTGCCGCCCGGCGGAAGCGGTCGCGGTCCGCGCCGCCGCGCAGCTGCGCGGCACGATGGGGGGCGCGGGGCACCTCAACCGCGCGCGCCTCGTGTTTCCCGCCGCGGCCTGGGCTGCGGCGCTCGCGTCCGCGGTGGAGGCCATCGGTGTGCCCGGGCTCGACGTCGCCGGCCCATGGCCGTTCGTGATCGCGGCGATCGCGCCGGTCGTGGCCTGGATGTTTCCGTCGCGCCCGTACTGGTATCGCGAGATGACCGGGGGAGGCGTCCTCGTGAGCCCTCCGGAGATCCCCGCGCTCTTCGGCGCGCGCGCCGTTCGCGTGGCTGCCGCCCAGGAGCCGGGCCCGGGCACCTGATCGGCACGCCGCCTCTCGACGCGGCGGCGCCGCAGCGCTCAGCGCGCGACCGTCACCACCTGCCCGTGCGTGATCTGGTCCTCCATGACTGACACCGTTCGTGAACCAGCGCTGTCCGCGACCGAGTAGGCTCCAGCGACGACGAAGCCGTTCATCCCCGTCGCAAACGGAACCCGAACGACGGCCCATCCCGCGGAATCGGCGACGCCGCGCGCAGACCAGGTGAAGGCGCGCCCGGTATTCGTCATCACCGGCACGGCCACGGTCACGGCAGAGCCGGGCGCTGCGGCGACCCGCAGCGATGCGCCCGGGACGACCGCGAACATCTTGTACATCCCGATCGCCGGCGGGCCCGGATTCGTGGGCGGCGTCTCGTAGACGAGCCGGAACCCTCCCAGCGCGCTCGTCCGCGCAGTGGCGGAGCCGTCGCGGAAGTAGAGCCGGGCGAGCGGCAGCGACCAGAACGCGGGCATCCCTTCGAACGCGAACAGGTTGCCCGAATGCGATCGCATCCGCACGAACTCCGGCGAGCCTTCGGGCGCGAACTCCTGCGATACCCACACCACGTTCGGTGGGCTCTCCACCAGCAGGTAACCGATGCGGCGCTCGCGAAGGACGGCCTCTGCCCGGTCGTCGTCACGCGACAGGTAGAAGCGGGCGGCGTCCTCCATGGCGCGTTCGCCGCCGTCCACGCCGAACGGGCTCGTCAGCACCGGCCGGCGCGCGAAGTACTGGACGATGTGCCCCAGGTCCCAGTCGGCGAGCACTGCTTCCCGCCCGGGCGCCGGCGGCATGCCCGCCAGCCACGCGAGCGCGGGATGAGTCTCGTCCACACCCTTGACCGGATGTGACGCGGCGATGAATCCGGAGCTCGGCACACACAGGGCGACCGCAGCGGCAACCGGAGTCGCAGCGCCGAGACGGGCTGCGCCGGCACGGCGTGCCGCCCACTCGAGGCCCGCGCCCACCCAGAGCGCGAGCGGGGCCGAGAGGTACAACGCGAAACGCGTCCGGGCGAGCGCGAATGCCAGGAACGTCGCGCCCCAGATCGCGAGGAACGCAAGGCCGGAGCGCTCCTCGGATCTCCAGCGCTCCCGGAGCGCGGCGAGGCCCAACGGGGCGCAGAGCAGCATCAGCCCCGTCGTCATCGTGACGTCGCGCAGCACGCCCCATGGATCCCGCGCCGTGGTGAGCGGCTGGAACTCGGCGATCGCCTCGTACCAGCGGTGACCGGCGAGCAGCGCGTCCAGGTTGGTGCGCATCCCCCCCGATGCGCCGATCGCGAGCAGCAGTCCTCCCGTGAGCGCTGCGGCCGATGCCGCCTCGACGAGCCGCCGCAGCACGCCTCGCTCCGCACGGCGTGCCACGGCGATCCACAGCAACGCTCCGTACGCGCCCGTCGCCGCCGCGAGCAGCACGTGAAAAGCGGTGACGCCTTTCCCGCCGAGGTCCCGAAGCGCGCTCGGCTCGGTGAGCGTGAGCGAGACGGCGAGGAGCGTCGAGGCAGCGCCTGCGCCGAGGGCGAGCGCCCGCGCCGAGGCGCGGCGGCCAGCGCCGTCGCCGAGCACGTGCCAGGCGGCGGTGAACAGGCCCAGCACGGCGAGGGTGACGCCGCTTCCCTGCCAGTTCCAGAACGAGAGGGCGAGCGCGACGCCGAGCACCGCGAGCGCCCTGCGCTCGCTCCGGTCCTGCCGGAGGCACTGGACGAACGCGCCGAGCACGGCGAGGGCGAGGAGGATCTCGGCGGCGTGCTGGTCCGGGCGGCCCAGCGACGTGTATGCGACGTGCGCCGGCGAGAGCGACATCAGCAGGGCGGCGACGAGCGCCGCTCGAGGGCCGAGCAGGCGCAACCCGATCCCGAAGAGCAACAGGATGCTGCCGACGCCCAGCAGGAGCGGCAGCACCGCCGCGACGTGCTCGACGGCCGTCTCCGACCCGCCGAGCAGGAGCGCGGGGACGGCGATCAGGTAGTCGAACAAGGGTGGCCAGAGGATCTTTGCCCCCACGGGGTAGTCGAGGCCCGCGTCGAACCGCGAGACGCGCGGGAAGGCCTCCACGATCCGCCGGGCGCGGAGCACGTGGTAGTAGGTGTCCGAGTCCCCCACGAACCGGACGCCGTCGGGCGTGAACACCTCGCGCCACGTCGCGAGTCGCACCGCGGCCGCAATGGCGAGCACGAGCAGGATCCAGGAGCGGCTCCGGTTCACGACGCCATCCGCTTGCGCCAGGCTCGCAGGGCTGGCCCGATCAGGAGCACCACCAGCGTCACGGTTCCGAGCGCCGTGATCCAGAGCGCGGCGGCGAGCTCCGGGGGCGAGTAGCTCATCTCGAGGACATGCCGCCCGCGCGGCCATGGGACGGCGCGCACCAGGAAATCGGCCCGCACGATCGGGACCGGTCGGCCGTCGAGGGTCGCTCGCCATCCCGGCCACCAGGTGTCGTTCACGACCAGCAGCCCCTCGCCGTCCGCCTCCGCCTCCACGACGACGCGCTCGGTCCCGCGCACGACGCGGAGCACGCGACCCGGAGACGTGGAGCGCGGCACGAAGTCCTCGACCGTGACCTCGTCTCGATCGCTCACCGCCGCATCGATGACGCGGCTCGCGGCGTCGTCGGCGGAGACCGCACGGACGACGGAGGTCGCGAAGCGGGCCCAGGGCCGGTGCGGGACCTCCCACACCGAGAGCCCCCAGGCCGGCTCCGAGCGAATCCGGTTGCCACCCTCGATCGCCCGCGACCCGTGCGTCAGCTCGTCGGGGTTCACGGGATCGCGCAGGACGACGTGCGTCACCCCGAACCGGCGCATGGCGCGGTACGCGCCGTACTCGTGGCCGACAGCCCCGAGAAGAGCAGCGCGAGCCGCTGGGGAACGAGCCCGGCGTAAGGCTCCACGTTGTCCATCCGCGACCCTGCGCAGTACGGTGCCGCCCCCATCCGCGAGTCGATCGCCAGCGCGCGATCGGCCTCGTCGAGCCCGGCGGGTCCCCATCGCTCCGGGATGCTCTGGAGCCAGTTGGCGAGGAGCGGTGTGGCGACGCGCGTCACCTCGTCCGTCCTCGACAGGCCGAGCAGGGGCGCCTCGTCGCGGGCGTTGCGGTCTCCAGCGTGGAGCGCGAACGGGGTCGCCGCGAGCGAGGCGAGGAGCACGAGCCCGGCGGCGCAGGGGGCGAACCGCTCGCGAACGGCGGCCCAGCGTCGCGCCGCAGCGATGAGGAGGGCGAGCGAGGCGAGCGCGACGGCCGCGTGGGTGAGTCCGGAGGCGAGCCGGGCTGCCGCGAGCCCCGCCGCATCGCCGGCTCCCGCGCTGCGCAGCAGGTCTGCAGCACTGGAGGACGTCGCGAACGACAGCGCCGCCGACCCGGCGACCCCGGCCAGGATGGCGGTCCCTTTCGCCAGGCGAGGGGGCAGCCTCGTCGCGAGCGCGTCGATGCCGAACGCGGCGAGCGTCGCTGCGCACAGGGTGAACGGCCCGACGAGCTTCTCCGGGTAACGGAACGCGCCCCACACCGGCACGCTGCGGAAGACCTGCTCCGCGCCGGCGAGCCGCCCGAGCGCCATCCAGAGGAACACGGCCGCGCTCGCGGCGAGGATCCGGCCGCGCCGTGATCCCCACGCGCCGGCCGCCGCGACGGCAAGGACGATCGCCCCGACGAAGACGCTCGGCACGAAGGCGCGGAGCGTCGCGGGGTCGGTGCTGCCCATCCGAACGTATACCGGATCGAGGAGGTGGGAGCCGGGCGGCCCGGCCGAGAAGCCGGGTGCCACCAGCTCGAGGAGACGCCAGGGGGACAGCGCCCACGTCGATGCCCCCTCGATCCCGGGGGACCCGGAGCGGTCGGTTTCCAGCCTGAACTGCCAGGAAGGAACGAGCTGTACGGCCGCGATCGCAACGCCCAGGGCTAGGCCGGCGCCGGCGCGCGCGAGCCCGCGCAGCCCACCCGTGTCGGCAGCCAGCGCTGCGCCCAGCAGGGCCGCCACGATCGCCCATTGCGGGTCCCCCGCGAAGGCGGCGCAGGCGAACGCGGCAGCCGCCGCCGCGGTGCCCAGGCGACCATCGCGGCCCGCGAACCGGAGCGCGGCGACGACCCAGGGCGCGGATGCCGCGCCGGCGAGGTAGAGGATGTTGACGCTCATCCCGAGCACGTATCCCGAGAGGCCGAACGCAAGCCCCGACACCGCCGACGCGGCGGGCGAGGCCCCCAGCTCGCAGGCGAGCACCGCCGCCCCGGCGGCGGCGAGCGCCACCCATGCCGCAACGAACACGTCCATCGACGCGCCCGGGGCGACGAGGGCCCCGATGACGGAGAGCGGGTGGAGCACGCCGTGCACCATCTGCGCGAAGAGGGGGATCCCGCCACCTTCGTACGGGTTCCACAGCGGCAGGTGCCCGGCGCGCAGCGCCTCTACGACGAGCGGCCGGAGCGGCGCGAACATGAAGGTCGTGTCGCCCCAGGCGATGCGGTGTCCGGAGAGCGCCACCCAGGCGAGCGGGAGGAGCGCACCAGCCGCCGCGGCCACGATCCACCGGAGCCGGTGCTCGGGGCGTCTCGGGTCGATCATGTGGCGGCACATTATGGACCACGAGGCCGGGGCGATGACACGACCGGTCGGGCGTGCCCTCGCACGCATCCCGGCGTGAACGTCGCCGACCTCGAGCGCGGGCGCGACGAGCGCCGCGAGCACGGCGGCGAGGCCCGCGCCGGTTCGCATCCTGACCCGGGCGGGCGCCGCGGTTGTGCTGGCGGTGAATGCCGCACATACCGATCGCCCTGGTCCTTCGCGCCGGCGGTCGTCGCGCAATTTGCGCGCGACGCCGAGTGGGGCGCGCATATTCGCGTCCGGCATACCCCGTGCTAAGACCGCGTCGCACCGTGCGGCGAAATAGGCGAGAGAGCCGGCGGGTTGCGCGCTTTCAGGGAGCCGCTTTCAGGGAGCCGCACCGGATGACGCTTCGCCTCGACCCCATCTCGAAGGAGCCCGACTTCTCGACGCGAGATTCCCGCGCGCGAGCGACGCGCTTGCGTCTCGGCGTGCGCCGGGCGGCTCCCGCTCTCGCCGCGGTCGCGTTCTTCGCCGCGGCGGTCTCCTGCTCCGCCCCGCAGCCGCGCCGCGGCGCGCTCGGGAGGGCCTGCGCCGATTGCCACGGCAAGTTCCTTTCCAGCCAGCGCGGCGCGGTCGTCCACGCGCCCTTCAAGGACCCGGCGGCCTGCGAAACGTGCCACCGGCGTCACGGCGTGGTCGGCGCCCTGGTGCTGAAGGACGACGAGAAGAAGCTTTGCCTCACGTGCCACGCGGCGCAGCAGAAGGCGCTGGAGCTGGCGCACGTGCACCCGGTCCTCGAGAAGGGCAAGTGCACGAGCTGCCACGAGGCCCACACCTCCAGCCATCCGCGCCTCCTCAAGAAGGCCGGCAGCGACGCGTGCTTCGCCTGCCACAAGGCCGATCCGTTCAAGGCGAAGGTCGTCCACGCTCCGGCGGCGAAGGACTGCAGCACCTGTCACGATCCCCACGCCAGCGCGAACCCGGCGCTCCTCGTCAAGGACGGCAAGTCGCTCTGCGCCGGCTGCCACAAGGACGCGGCGGCGCTCGCCGCGAAGCACTCCGGGTACCCGGTCGCCGCCACCTCGTGCAGCGCGTGCCACGGACCGCACTCGTCGGCAGACAAGAGCGGTCTTCGCAAGACCGTCCACCCGGTCGCGAGCGATTGCTCGAGCTGCCACGCCGCGCCGACGGCGGCGCAGCCGTTCGCCCTCGTCAAGAAGCCACCCCAGCTGTGCTTCGACTGCCACTCGGACAAGCAGGACGCGCTGAAGCGGAAGGTCGCGCACGAGCCGGCCAGCGACTGCTCCAACTGCCACCTGCCGCACTCGACCGACGCCGAGCACCTCCTCGCCAGCAGCGAGACGAAGCTCTGCGCCGGGTGCCACGAGGAGGTCGTCAAGCGGCTCGATCTCAAGTCGGCCCACAAGCCGGCCAAGGACGGCAACTGCGCGGTCTGTCACGAGGTGCACGGCAGCGATCGTCCCAAGCTCCTCGCGAAGGACGGGGCGGGCCTGTGCCTCGGCTGCCACGAGAAGCAGGCCGCGGCATGGAAGGCCGCGGCGGTGACCCACTCGCCCGTCAAGGAGGGCGTCTGCACGGCCTGCCACGAGCCGCACGGCTCGGCGGAGGCGAAGCTCCTGGCGAAGCCGCAGCGCGACCTCTGCCTCGGCTGCCACGAGAAGCAGAAGGAGGCCTTCACGAAGGTCCACGTCCACGCGCCCGTCAAGGGTGGCGCGTGCACGTCGTGCCACGACCCGCACGCGGGGTCGTCGAAGTCGCTCCTCGTGAAGGCGAGCGACAAGCTCTGCCTCGGCTGCCACGAGAAGATCACGTCCACGGCCGGCGGCCGGAAGCTGCACCCCCCGGCCGAGAAGGGCGAGTGCGTGAGCTGCCACGCGGCGCACGCGACGGACCGGGCGTATCTGCTGCGGGACGACCAGTCCCCGCTCTGCTCGACCTGCCACAAGGACATTCCCAAGGCCCAGACCGCGAAGGCGCACCAGCCGTTCAAGGGCGGGTCCTGCAACGCCTGCCACGATCCCCACGGCAGCAAGCACGCCAGGCTCATCAAGGCCGACCTGAAGCCGCTCTGCTTCGACTGCCACGAGGAGCTCTCGGCGCGGATCAAGAAGAAGAACGCGGTGATCCACCCGCCCGTCGCCGATGGAGACTGCCTCACCTGCCACGCCGGACACAGCTCCGACCAGCCTGCGCTCCTCGGAGGCAAGCCCGACAAGCTCTGCTCCGGGTGCCACGACGCGAAGGACGCGAAGCTCGTGAAGGCGCACCGCGGGCTCACGCCGCGCGATGCCGCGTGCACGACGTGCCACGATCCGCACGTCTCGACGCGCAAGGGGCTCATCCGCCAGGTCGGCCACCCGCCGTTCGCGAACCAGGACTGCGGCGGATGCCACAAGTCGACCGGCGGGACGATCTCCACCGCGCTCATCGAGACCGGTCGCGCGCTGTGCGAGACCTGCCACGCCGGGCTGGACAAGAAGCTCGGCAACAAGAACGTCCACACCCCCGTGCGCAAGGGTGAGTGCGTCGCCTGTCACAACCCGCACGCCTCGCCCCAGGACAAGCTCCTGGTGCGCGGCGGCTCCGCGCTCTGCTACGGCTGCCACACCGCCCAGAAGGCCGCCTTCGACAAGAAGTCGGTCCACACGCCGGTCCGGAACGGCGAGTGCCTGAAGTGCCACGACGCGCACTCGTCCGCGGAGAAGAAGGGGCTTGCCAAGGGGGGAAACGCCCTGTGCCTGTCCTGCCACGCGGAGATCAAGGCGCTGCTCAAGGCGAAGTCGGTGCACGAGGCCGCGTCGTCCGGGAGCTGCACGGACTGCCACGATCCGCACGCCAGCGACAACCGCGCGCAGCTCCGGGAGGCGCCCTCGAAGCTGTGCGCCGGCTGCCATGACGCGGGCGGGCTCCGGAAGGCCCATCGCAACTATCCGGTGCAGGGCGCGGACTGTGTCTCGTGTCACAACCCGCACGGCTCGTCGCAGCCGAAGCTCGTCCGTGCGAGCCCGCACAAGGTGTTCCGGAGCTGCGAGAAGTGCCACCGGGACTCCGGGCCGACACCGCGGGCGCTCCTCGCCGAGGGCTCGGCGCTGTGCTTCCGTTGCCATTCCGAGAAGCGCGTCGCCCTCCAGAAGCCCGGCGCTCACGAGGGCGCGAAGGGCGACTGCCTGACCTGCCACACCCCCCATGCCGCGGACGAGCGCGGTCTCGTCGCAGGCCGCGAGCGCGACACCTGCCTGAGCTGTCACGACGACATCGAGCGGATGGCGAACACGTCGCGGACGATCCACCCGCTCAAGGCGGAGAAGGGGCGGTGCACCATCTGCCACGAGCCGCACCAGTCCGACCGCCCGCACCTGCTCGCCCGTGACGATCAGACCCTGTGCCGGAAGTGCCACGGCGGCCACGCGCAGTTCGGGCATCCCGTCGGTCCCAACGTGCTCGATCCGCGCAACAACCAGCCCGTGACGTGCCTCTCCTGCCACGGGCCACACGGCACGCAGTTCCAGTCGATCCTCCTCGACAATCCGGCCCAGCCGCTCTGCGTCCGGTGCCACAGCGCCTCGGGCGAGGACGAGGATCCGGCGCTCCGGGGAAGCCAGCGGCGGAAGGTGAAGCCCCCGAGCGTCCCCGCGAGGCCATGACCGCCGCGCTCGCCGCTCTCGCGCTCGTCCTCGCGGCCGATCCGGCTGCGGCCGCGGGCGAACCGGCCCCGGCGGGCGACGAGCAGCCCGCCGAGCTCCGGCCGACCGTGACGGAGCTCCGGCCGGACGTCCTCATCCGCGAGTTCCTGTATCAGGGCGCGTTCGGCCGCGTCACGTCGGTGTTCTGCGATCGCCACAGCGGCGAGATCTATGTGGTGGACGGCGGGCAGTCGACGATCGGCATCTTCGACGCCCGGGGGGCGCCGCTCTTCGCGTTCTCGGACGAGGAGCACCTCGCCGGCCCGCTCCGTGTCCAGGTCGATCGGACCGGCCGGATCTACGTCCTCGACGAGGACCGCACGCGCATCAAGGTGTTCAGCTACCGCGGGGACTACCTCTCGGACGTGGATGTCGCCGCGGTCGCGCAGCGGCCGGTCACGGTGACCGCCTTCGCGATCGACGACGACGACAACCTGTACGTCGGCGACGCGATCCGAGCGGAGATCCTCATCCTCGACCACCGGCGCGAGCTGAGGGAGCGGTTCGGATCGGCCGGCACGGGGAAGGGTGAGTTCACCTCGATCGCGGCCATCGCGGTGGACGCCGATCGGATCTACGTGGCGGACCAGGTCGGGCTCGGCGCGCAGGTGTTCAGCCGGCACGGACGGTTCCTGTTCGGCTTCGGCGTCCACGAGATCGGGAAGAAGAACGTGTCCCTGCCCGCCGGGATCGCGGTCGATCCCAAGGGTCGGTTCGTGCTCGTCGACACCCTCCGGCACGAGATCAAGTACCTCGAGTCGGACGGCGAGCTGATCGACGTCTTCGGCGGGATCGGGGCCGGCCCGGGCGACGTCGCGTATCCGACGGACGTCTCGATCGGGCGGGATGGCGTGGTCTGCGTCGCCGACAAGGGCAACCACCGCGTGCAGGTGCTGAAGCCGGTCGAAGGAATCGCGGACCGGCCCTGACGTCGAACCACGTCGGCCCGAGGCTGCGATCGGTTCCGCCCCGGGGGCTGGGACGGGAGGGCCGGACTGGCGCTGTGACACTGGCCCCTGGGTCGAGACGGCACCGGGCGCGGCATTCTGCCTGGGGTGGATTCGAGCGGGTGCGTGAATTGGCGCAGGTGCGATGTCGTCGTCGGATCTGCGTACCGAACCCACGCGTCACATGACCAGGTGGGCGCCTGGTAAGGCCCCGAATTAACGGGAGCGAATCGCGCTGCCAGGACGCGCGGGCCACCTTCGCCCCGCTTCCGGTCATCCGCTCGCCGTCCCTTCAACCGTCAGTCATACCCATGGGTCGCTGCGGCACCGGGTGCGACATACGGCCTGGGTCAAGTGGCACAGATGCGACATTCGGCCTGGGTGAAAGCACCAAGCACGCGTGTCACTCGACTCGGTGATGATCGCGTAAGGCGTGGAATTAGCTTGAAACTCCAGCGGCATGGTTCGTGCTGACGCCTGGGTCCGTCGACACACAGTGGGTCGATGGCGCGACGGGCGCCGCACCCCGCCTCAACCAGTCGCTCGGAGTCACAGAAATGAAGAAGCTCAGTTTCGTCCTTGCCGCGCTCGCATTCGCCGGCCTCGCCCAGGCCGGCGAGTATCACCGCATGGGCCAGCTCCGCTGTACGGACTGCCACACGATGCACGCCAGCCGTCAGCATTCGATGAAGACGGACGGCAGCGGAGTCACCGGCATCGGCGCCGGGATGAACGCCACCACCGGCACCCCCAACGATCGCCTCCTCATCGCGAACGGCGTCAACGCGACCTGCCTCGCCTGCCACGACGGCCAGAGCTTCGCTCCGGACGTCCTCGGCGCGAACGCGGGCTCCGTCGCCGCGGGCACCCGCTCCGCCGGCTTCCTGAACGAGCTCAGCGAGAGCGCTCCTGCCACGAACTACGGGCACACGCTCGAGACGACGGCGACGCCCCCGGGCTTCTCCGGCACGTGGTGGCTCGGCCAGCCGATGGAGTGCGAGAACTGCCACGCCGTCCACGGCAGCCGCGCCTACCGCAACGCCGGCCTCGGCCGCGTCGCCACCTCGCAGGGCGCCGCGTCGGCGGTGTTCGCCAACGTCGGCGCGACCTACACGTTCGTCGCCGCGGGCGGCGTCGACTCGACCGTCGACGTCTCGATCGACAGCTCTGACGGGGCTGCCCACAACGCGCTCTCCGTCGTCAACGGGACGATCTCGAACACCTTCGAGACCGCCAAGATCCGGTTCGGCAAGGGCTCCGGGAACGCGACCAACTCGCTCTTCACGGGCCTCGGCATGGCCGGCGTCACCGCCCCGAAGACCCTCGCCCCGAACGGCATGAACAGCTACTGCGCCGCCTGCCACGGCAACTTCCACGGCGACACGAACACGCTCGGCGGGACGAGCACGAACAGCAGCACAGGAGTCACGACGCAGCACTACATCCGGCACCCGACGTCGAACGTCGTCCGCACGGACGCGACCTTCACCGGCACGTTCACGGGCGTGAAGGACACCGATCCGACCGTCGTGCTGAACAGCGTCCAGGGCGATCTCGTCCGGGCGGTCTTCACGGCGAACGACAAGACGGCGTTCGAGGTCGGCTGCCTCACCTGCCACAAGGCGCACGGCAACGACCGCCCGTTCGGCCTGCTCTTCCCGAGCCACATCGGCGCGGTCAGCAACTACGAGCACGGCGATGCCGCGGCGCTCGGCGGCGGCGACTACCCGATCCGCAACCTCTGCATCACCTGCCACGGCATGGGCAAGAACTACTAGCTCGCCCGCAGACCTGACGACCGAGAGGGGGGAGGCTCAGCCTCCCCCCTCTCTTCCGTTGAGGGGGCCACTCGTGGCCCGGCCGGAAGGAAGAGCGGTGCCGCCGCGGCTGTTCTGAAACAATGGACACCCTCGATGCAGCCGCCGCACCGCCTCTCGACCCAGACCCGCCGAGTCGTCCGGTGCCTCGGCGCCGGAGCGGCCGTCGCGATCCTCGCCTTCGTCCCGGGCAGCTCCGACGGCGGAGAGTGGCACCGGCTCCGGGCGCTCGTCTGCTCCGAGTGCCACACGATGCACAACAGCCAGGACGGGAGGTCGATGCGGTACGACAACGGCCTCGCGCCGGTCGACAAGCTGCTGCGCGCGGCCTCGGCGAACGACCTGTGTCTCGCATGTCACTCCGGGACGATCCCGAGCGCGCCCAACGTCACGGTCCCGACCGACTTCGATCCGCCCGGCGGCGGCTTTCCGGTGGATCTCACGGACCCCAATCACCAGGCGCACGGGCTCGGCCCGAACCCCGTGACGCCGCCCGACGGCGACACGCCCGTCGTGATGGCCTGCGTGACCTGCCATGATCCGCACGGCAACGGGCAGTACCGGAACCTGCGCCCCTCGCCTTCCGGCACCGGTCGGGCAGCGGGCGTCCCGGTCGTGGTCAGGCAGACCGTCACCGCGAACGGCCTCAACGCGGCCGACGTGTACAAGCGGTCGAACGTGCTCTACCAGAGCGGCATGTCGGCGTGGTGCATGGACTGCCACAACCTGTACTCGAACACCCATGCTCCGCAGGTCGCGCTCGCGAGCGGGGCGACCGTCAACATGACCCACTGGCTCAACGACCCGATCACGAGCCGGGTGCCGGTGCAGAGCCCGACCGACCTCGTCGTCCCCTCCACCGACGACCAGGTCTTCTGCCTGAGCTGCCACAAGGCGCACGGCTCGCCTCACCTCTCGGCGGAGCTCTGGGCAGACGGTGACGCCGGGCTCTTCGACGCCACGTGCAATCAGTGCCACGCCCTATGAAGCTCGCGCTGCGCTCCCGGAGGTCCGGCAGGAGGTCGGCAGTCGGTCTCGCCGTCGCGGACGGCTGGCTCGCGCTCGCCGCGTGCGCGGTCGTGCTCGCGTCGCCGGTGCGCGGCGCGGCGCTCGGGGGCGGGAAGGCGCCTGGAGAGCGCGCGTACCGCGAGAGTGCCCATGGTGACCTGGTGCGCGGCGCGACGCGTGCTCCCGGCGAGCGCCGGGGCTCGTGCCTCAACTGCCATGGGGCGCGCGCCGACGGAACGGCCTCCGGGACGCGGGGCGCGAAGCGGCTCGCCGCGAACGGCGCCCTCGGCAACGAGCTCTGCTTCGAGTGCCACCAGCGATCCGCGGCCACGAGCTTCCAGGGCGATGCGGCCTACGGCTCGAGCGGGCACGCGCTCTCACCTGTCATGGTCTGGCCGGGCCCGCCCCCGCGGGCGAGGGCCGACGCCGGCAAGTGCGTCAACTGCCATGACCCCCACGGATCCAAGGACCGCGCCGGGCTCGTCCCAGCCATGCTGCGCGTCCGCGGCGAAATGCTCTGCCTGACCTGCCACGACGGCGATCCGTCGAAGGACGTCCGCACCGCCTTCCTGCGGCAGTACCGTCACCCGCTCACCGCGGAGGTGCCGGGCGGGGCATCGCCCGCCGCGGCGGGGGGACGTGCCGCCCTGGTTCCGCCCTCCGGCGCGTCGGCCGGCATCGCGGCCACGCGGACCTGCACCGGGTGTCACAACCCGCACGTCGCTCAGCCGACCGACTCCTCGCCGGTGACGGCAGGGTCTCGCCCGCTCTTCGGCGTGGCCCGGGTGCGGGTCGCGCACGGGTCGCCGGGGACGGTGGCCGGCTACACGGCCATCCCCGCGGACGACGGAGCTCCGGCTCGCGAGCACGAGGTTTGCTACCGGTGCCACTCCGGCTACGCCCAGCGTCCTCCGCGGCTCGTCGACGTCGCCGCCCTGCTGAACCCGCAGAACCCGTCCTTCCACCCCGTCGAGGAGAGGAGCCGCAACGCGCCTATCGATCCGCGCGCGTTCGCGGCGGGATGGAGCGCCGATCGCCTCGTCCAGTGCAGCGACTGCCACTCCGCGGACGGCGACGGCTCGCGGGGCCCGCACGGCTCGCGCTTCCAGCACATCCTGAAGCGGCGATACCCCGTCGCCGTCGGCGGCATGCAGCCGGTGCAGGAGGGCGATCTCTGCTTCGAGTGCCACGCCTTCGCGACCTACGCCGACCCGGCCGCCGGCCAAGCCGCCACCTACAGCAAGTTCCCCTGGCACGTGGCGCACGCCGTGGACGGGGTGTCGTGCAACGGGTGCCACGACGCGCACGGGAGCGCGACTCTTCCGGCCCTCCTCGTGCTGCGTTCGCCGGGCCTGCGAAGCTACACCGTCGGTTCGCTCGGGACGACGTGCGCGACGACCTGTCACCGGAAGACCCCGGCGACGGTGCCGCCGTACCGGCCCGCCCTCCATGCGCGGTAGACACCGGGCGCAAAGGACGCTCGTTGCCGCGCTCGCCGCCGCGGTCGCGCTCTGCGCGCGAGGGGAGGAGTGGTCCGGCCGCGCGGATTTGACCTACAGCGACGAGCGCGCAGCGACGACGTCCGACCAGTTCCTGCGGCAACGGTACGAGCTCCTGTTCCGTCACCCGATCTCCGAGGCGCTCACCTACAGCCTGTCCGTCCGGTACCAGGAGGACCACGGGCGCACGGCCTTCGACGGGGGCGCAGAGCGGCTGGTGTCACGCGCCGTCGAGGGTCGCGGGGACGTCTCGTGGAACCGGGAGAGGTACGGTTTCACGACGCGTTATGAGCTCGACTACACCGGCGACTTCCGCGTGCTCGATCTCGGGGGCGCGGACCGCCGGCTCCAGCACGCCTCCGTCTCCGGCTACTACAGGCCCGCGGCGCCGCTGACGATCACCTCGGGGTTCGACCATCTCGAGTCGGCATCGCGCGCCGGTTCCTCGACCGACGACCGCGTGGACCTGTCCGCGCTGTACGACGGCTCCGGGTTCCGGATCGTCGAGAGCAACCGGATCCAGCGGACCGACGAGCGCACGGCCGACCGCCTGACCTACGGCCCGAGGCTCGACGTCTCGTTCCAGCGCCAGCTCGGAAAGGACGCGTCGTTCGGCGCCCAGTACAGCGGCGATTACATGCGGACGGACGTCCGTTCCCTGCTCGGGACGGCCGCCAGCGTGGCCTTCGAGGTGACGCCTGTCGCGGCGCTGTACGTCAAGGACGACCTCCCGCTCGACACGGCGGCCACCCCGATGCAGCCGGACCCCGCCCTGATCGATCGCAACTTGTTCGGCAACGCGGGGATCGTGATCGGCGGTCCGGACGGGTCCTCGTTCCAGAACGTCGGGCTGGACATGGGGCGCGTCGTGGAGGTGGACTCGTTTCGGGTGACCGTCCGGTCCTCGACAGGGAACCTCCTCTCGTTCGGCGGCCCGGTGGCCTGGACGGGGTACTGGAGCAACGACGGTGTCCGGTGGACCCCCACCGGCGGCGACGTGACCGTCTTCGACGACGCCCTGAGCGCCTACCAGGTGGAATTCTCCCCCACCCGGGCGCGGTTCTTCAAGGTAGTGAACTTCGGGACGAATACCCTCGACACCTCCGTCACGGAGGTGCAGGCGTTCTACCACCAGGTCGTCCAGCACCAGACTTCCGACGCGCTCCTCCAGGCCGTGGGGGCGAGCGCGGCGGCGAAGCCGTGGGAGAAGCTCGCGCTCAACTACTCCGGCCTGTTCAACGCGACCGGGGCGACCAGCGAGGGCACGGGACGGGTCTGGGCGCGCGATTCGACGCACTCGGTGGGCGCGACCATCGGACCGTTCGGGCCCTTCTCGCTGCAGCTCGGCCACAATCGATGGGACGCATGGTTCCCGGGCACGCCGATCCAGGGCAGCGCGTCGACCTCGGCCGCCGTCCAGTGGCGGCCGCTGCCACAGCTCGACGCCGGGCTGACGCTCACGAACGGCGAGGCCCGCACCTCGGGGCTGGCGGCGACGACGAACGCCGCGGGGATCCGCGGCGGCGTCCGGCTCTACGACACGGTGCGGTTCGGGACGAGCGCCGACTACTCGCGCCAGGTGCTCGCGGGCAGCGGCGGCACGACGGACTTCATGACCGCGTCCGCGATGGCCGGGGTGAAGCCGCGCACCGAGCTGGACGTCACGCTCTCGACGCAGCTCCAGCGGACGGTCTCGAAGGCAGGCGACGTCTCGCCCGTCGAGGGCGTGCCGCTCTTGCAGGTCGTGCAGTACGACCGGTACCAGCTCGAGGCGAGGTACCGTCCCGCCCCCCAGCTCGATCTCGACGTGAGGACGGGATACGCGCGGGCGCAGGGCGGCTCCGGGTTCCTGCAGCAGTACCGGATCCTGTGGAACCCGCTCCGCGGCGGGGCCGTGCAGGCCGGCATCGACTACGAGGAGGACATCGATCCCCTGAGCGGCCGCTCGTTCCGGCGCGTGAACGGCCTGTCACGCTGGAACTTGAACCGCCAGATGAGCCTGCAGCTGACCTACAATCGCACGCGCGGCGCAGAAGGGGACCGGCGCGACATGGTGTACCTGAGCTTCGGTCTGAGGACGTGACCGCAGAGACCGTGAGGGAGCCTCGCACCGTGACCCGGAAGCAGATCGCGATCCTGATGCTCGCCGTCGCGGCGTCCGCGTCCTGCGCGCGGACGACGCGGTACGTGAACGGGAACAGCGATTTCGCCACCGTGAAGACGGTCGCGACCCTGCCGTTCGAGAACCTCACGATGGACAAGCTCGCGGGCGAGCGGCTGAGCAAGATCTTCCTCATCGAGCTGCGCGCGCTGGAGGCGTTCCAGCTCGTCGAGCCCGGGGAGGTGACCCGCGCTCTCCGCTCGACCGGCATCGACCCGGCGTCGCTCGCCACCGAGGACGTGAAGCGGATCGGCCAGACGCTGCACGCGCAGGCGATCTTCGTCGGGACGGTGGTCGAGTACGACGAGGGGCGCGGCGGGGGGACGCCCATGCCCCAGGTGACGCTGCAGTTCCGGCTCATCGACACGCAGAGCGCGACGACGCTCTGGTCCGTCAGCCGGACGAGCAGCGGCGCGACCGTCACCGCACGGCTGTTCGGGCTCGGCGGGAAGACGGCGTCGGTGGTGGCGCAGGAGATGATCCAGGAGGAGCTGAAGCGGCTGGTGCATTGATCGGCCCTTCGAGCGTCGCGTATCCGATGACCCGCGGGACGGCGATCTGGGTCGCGCTCCTCGCCGCGTCGTGGCCCGGCGCGGCGGCCGCCGCGCGGCAGCGCCTCGTCGTCGTTCCCTTCCAGGCGCTGGTGCGCTCACAGTCCGCCCGCGCCGTCGTGATGCCCGCCATCGAGGCGGCGCTGGCGGCCAAGGGGTACGACGTCGTCGCGGGCGAGCGCGTCGAGCAGGTGCTCGAGGCCGACCGCATCCGCTACCTCGACTCGCTGCCGCCCGAGCAGCTCGGCTCGATGCTGGAGCTCCTGGGCGCTGACGCGGCGGTGCTCGGGACGGTCGTCGAGTACGTCCCCGGTCCGGATGCGGCGATCGCGCTCCACATCCGGGTGGTCTCGCGCGACGGCGTCGTGTGGAGCGAGCTCATCGCGCTCCGCGCGTCCGAGAGCGCCGGGCCGCTCGGGGGCGGCAAGGCTCGCGACGCGCAGGAGCTCGTCCGCCTCGCGTGCAAGCGCGCGCTCGAGAGCCTGCCGCGCGGCGGGGGGCTCGCGCCAGTGAAGCGGCCCTACAGGCCGGGGAACACCCCCCGCGTGTACCGCTCGCGCGAGCTCCTCGCCAGCACCGCCCGGATCTGCATCCTCCCCATCGAGAACCTGTCGAGCGATCCCAAGGCGACGCGCGTGATCGCGACCGCGCTCCAGGACGTGCTCGATCGGACCCCGTCGGTGGTCGTGGTCCAGCCCGCCGAGCTGCGCGCGGCCCTGGTCGCGACCGGAGTTCGAGACCTGACGGCCCTCACCCCGGACGTCGCGAGGAAGCTCGGGGGAGCGATCGGCACCACGCTGTTCCTCCAGGGGACCATCCTGCGCTACGCCGCGACCACTCCGGAGCTCGAGCTGTACCTGTCGCTCACGGACCTCGCGTCCGGCCGGGTGATGTGGTCCGGGCTGACTCGCCGCGAAGGCGCGGAGTACGAGACCTGGACCCGCCCCAGGGGCGAGCGGAACCACGCCATGCTCGCCGAGCGGGCCGTCGCCGAGATGGTCCAGGCATTCACCTCGAAGTGAACGAGCGCATCCGTTTCCTCCTCGAGCATCGCACCGGAGAAGAGATGAGAAAGCTGACCCTGTTCCTGATCCTGTCCCTCGCCGCGGCCTGTGCCTCCGTCCGCCGGCCCTCGACGCCGTCCCCCCTGGCTCGCGTGAACGGCGAGGCGATCACCGGTGAGGGGCTCAAGCGCGAGTTCTCGCGGCATCACATGTCGCTCGACAAGATCATCGGAGACGAGAGCGAGGTCCGGCGGTACCTCGACAAGGTGATCGAGCGGCGCCTGCTCCTCCAGGAGGCCCGCCGGATGGGTCTCCAGGACCGGTCCGACATCCGCGAGATCGTGGAGGCAGTCCGGGGCGAGAAGCTGCGTCAGGCACTCCTGAAGGACGAGGTCGAGGAGAAGAGCAAGCCGACCGACGAGGCGGTCCGCGCCGTCTACGACCGGTACGACGAGGACCTCGAGATAAGGAACGTGGTCGTCGAGACGCAACCCGAGGCGGAGGCGATCCGGGCGCGCGTGCTCGCCGGGGAAGACCTCGAGAAGATCGCGCGGGAGCAGTCGATCGCGGACAGCGCCGTCCAGGGAGGGCTCGCTGCGACGGGGTGGGGCGGCGACCCGGCGCGGGAGCAGGCGATGTACGCGCTAAAGCCGGGCGAGCTGAGCGCCGTGTTCAAGTCCGCGGCCGGATGGGAGATCGTCCGGATGGAGAAGCGGACCAAGATCACGACGCGCCCGCCGTTCGGGAAGCTCAGCCAGCGCATCCGGACGACCCTCGAGCGTCGCGCGCGCGACGTGCGCAAGCCGCAGTTCATGGACGAGGTGCGTCAGAAGCACGCGGCCCGGGTGCTCGACTGCGCGGTGCGCGCCGCGGATCTCGAGAAGGCGCTCGACACGAAGTCTCCCGGCGCGAAGGAGCTCGGCGACCGGGTGTGCGCGAGCTTCACCGAGGGCACGCTCACGTTCGCCAGGCTCGCCGCCCGCGTCGACCTCCCGGAGATCAAGAAGGTCCCCGCCGAGCGCCAGGCGGAGATCGGCAAGGAGATCGTCCGGGAGCTGCTCGACGAGGACGTGCTCGAAGCCGAGGCGGAGGCACGCGGCTACGCCAGGCGTCCCGAGATCGCCGCCGCGGTCGTCGCGAAGGAAGAGGACATCATCGAGGATCGCCTCCTCGGCGAGTTCGTGCTGAAGGGCATCGAGGCGAAGGACGACGAGGTCAAGACGTACTACGACGCCCACGCGGGCGAGTTCGTCGAACCGGCCCGATTCAAGGTGGCGCAGATCGTGGTCCCGACGCCCGAGCTCGCGAAGGAGGTCCAGACGAGGCTCGCGTCCGGCGAGGCGTTCGAAGGGCTCGCGAAGGCCTACTCCAAGGACACCCGCACCGCCGGCGAGGGGGGCGTCGTCGGCGAGTTCACGAAGCAGCAGCTCGGCAAGGAGTTCGAGGCCGTGTTCGCGCTGAAGGAGGGCGAGGTGAGCGCGCCGATCAAGACGGGCAACGGCCATCACCTCGTCAAGGTCCTCTCGATCGAGCCCGAGCGCGCGCTGAGCTTCGACGAGGCGAAGAGGCAGGTCCAGCGCGCCATCATGCAGCCGCGCGTGGACGAGCGGACGAAGAAGTGGGTCGGGCAGCTCCGGGCCGCCGCGGTCATCGAGGTGAGCGACGCCGCGATCCGCGCCTACACGCGCGAGAAGCTCGCGAGCCTGAACAAGGCGGAGACCGAGCGCGAGAAGCGCACGGCGGAGCGGAAGGCCAAGGGCGAGGCAGACCCGCACGGCGGCGAGCCGGGGACCCGTCACGACGGGGCCCCGACGGAGCCGGAAGCGGCGCACGGGGCGACGGCCGCGCCGCCGCCCGCATCCACCGGAAAGGAAGTCCTGCGATGATCCCGGCAGCCCTCGTCTTGCTCGCGTCCATCGGCGCGGCACCGTCCCTCGATCCGGCAGCGCTCGGGCTCGCACAGAGAGCGCTCGTCGCAAAGGAGGCACTGCGCCTGAAGCTCGATCGCGCGCCGGCCACCGCGGCAAGGCTCGCCCAGCTCCGCACCGACGCCGGCGTCGAGCAGCTCGTGAAGGAGAAGGCCGGCGCGAGCCCGACCGAGGCGGATCTTCGCGCCGCGTATCACGCCGCGACCGACGGAGCCCGCCTCGAGGGCGTCATCCTGCGCACGCCCGAGGACGCGGCTGCCGCGAAGGAGCGGCTGGACCACGGCGCCGCGCTCGCCGAGGAGGCGAAGGCGTCCGTCGAGCCCGTGGCGAGGCAGAGCAAGGGCGACCTCGGCTGGGTGCCCAGGAGCGCGATGCCGGCGCCGATGGCGCAGGCGGTCTTCACCGGCACGAGCGGCGCTCCGCTCGGGCCTTTCCGGGTCGACGCGGGCTGGGCAGTGGTCCGGGTGCTCGAGCGGCGGCTCGGGGACGACGCCGGGTTCACCCGCGAGCGCGCTGCGCTGCTCGCCGACCTCGAGACTCGCGCGGCCCAGCGGGCCCGCGCGGACCTGCTCGCCAAGCTGCGGGGCCCCGTTCCCCCAAAGGTCGACGACGGCTTCATCGCCGCCGCGGCCGAGCGGGTCGCCACGGCGGAAGACCGCAAGAAGGTGGTGGCGCGGGTCGGGCAGCAGGCGATCACGTACGGTGCGATCGTCGATTCGGCGGCCAGCTCTCACGGCGGCGCGGCCACGGCCACGAAGTTCCCGCCCGAGATGTTGAAGGGCATCGCCCGGCGGCTCGTCGACCGCGCGCTGCTCGACGCCGAAGCGCGGCGTGTCGGCGCCGGCCGCCGCCCGGAGGCCGTGAAGGCCTACGAGCGCGCTCGCGAGGACGTCCTCGTGGCGGCGTACTACCAGCACGTCGCCGCCCAGGTGGCGGAGCCTGGCGAGGCCGAGCTGAACGCCTGGTTCGAGCAGCATCGCGCCGATTTCAAGACGGGCGACGCGGTTCCGAAGCTGGACGACGTGCGCGACCGCGTCAGCGCCGCGTACCGGTTCGAGCGGATCTCCGGGGAGCTGAGGACGCGGATCGCGGCGCTCGAGGCTGCCGCCCCTCGCGGCGCGCGTCACTGAGGCGGGGGCTGCGGGCAGGGGCGCGGAGGCGACCGCGAGCACGCCGTGAGGCACCCGCGCGGAGGCACCCGTTCGTAGGGGGATGGGCATGGTATCATTCGCCTCGCCGAGCCGGCCTTCACCACGGCCGAGCGTGCGCGAGGGGCAGCGATGGCGTGCAGGGAGCTGCATCGGTTCGGCGTCCACTCCCGCAAGCCGGCAGCGCCGGAGGCGAGGCGATGAGGGGAGGCGGAGCGCTCGCCGCCGCCGCCCTGGCCCTCGCGGCGGCGTCGCCCGCGTCGGCCGGGATGCCGATCCTCCCGGAGTACGCGCCGCCGCACCGCTACGGGACGGTGATCCTCGACAGCTCGTCCACCGCCGCCGGAATGGCGCCCGTCGCGTTCGACCACTGGCGACACCGCCTCCTCTACACGTGCAGGCTCTGCCACGTGGACGTCGGATTCGCGGTGCAGGCGGGGGGGACGCGGATCTCGGCAGAGACGAACCGCAGGAGGCTCCACTGCGGCGCATGCCACAACGGGAAGACGCAGCACCTCGGCAGCCCGATCTTCGCCGCGTGCTCCGACTCTCCCGATCGGCCGCCCGCCCCGGCGTGCGCGCGATGCCACGGCCGGGAAGCGCGCCTGCGCGGGGAGTACGCGAGGTTCGCGAGCAAGAAGCCTCGCGACGGCGCGGGCCTCATCGACTGGCTCGCGGCGGAGCGCCTCGCATTCGACGCGCCCGTCGACTTCGTCGAGGGCGTCTCCGTGCGGCCCGACCGGCTCAAGATCGACCGGAACTTCTCGATCTCGATCGACGGGACCTGGCTCGGCGACGTCGCGTTCTCGCACCAGCAGCACGCGCGATGGAACGGCTGCGAGGGCTGCCATCCCGAGATCTTCCCGAGCACCTCGCGCGGAGCGGCCGCGTATCGCATGAAGGACATCGTCGCCGGCGAGTACTGCGGTGCCTGCCACAACAAGGTGGCGTTCCCGCTGGCAGCGTGCATGCGCTGTCACCGGATGCCGCCCGACGTGACGGCACCGAGACGCTGACGGCCTTCGCGCGCCGAAAAGGCGAGGGCCGGCGGGTCGCCCCACCGGCCCTCTGAGGTCGGCGCCTTCCGGCGCCTACTTCCGGCCCTTCCGCGCCGCGATCTCGCTCTCGAGCTTCTCGATCCCCGGGCTCTTCGGCGCCTCGCCGGGGGCCGCCTCGCCCTTCTTCTCCTCGCCGGGCTTGCCGGTGAAGTAGGCCTCGCCGGGCGCGAAGTTGCCGGGCTGGATGGTGGAGGCGAGCTCGGTGGCGCTCTTCTTCACGCCGCCCGTGACCTTCTTCGCGATCGCGTAGATGAAGAGCGCGAACCCGATGAGGGGGAGGAACATCAGGAAGAGCGCGCCGAGGAGGGGGACGACGACGAACAGGGCGGGGAACGGGACCTTCAGGTACTTCGCGTCGGCGGGGCCCTTGAGGCGCCCGCCCTCGGAGGCGACCACCTCGACCTCCCAGTTCCTCGCGTTCCAGTAGTAGCCGCCCTTCACCTGCATGCCGCCCGTGTACTTGGCCATGATCTTCTCCTTCGTTCGTTGCGTGGAGGTTGGAGGTTGACGGCCGTTGTCGAAGACCGCTGCTACCGATCCCGGCGCATCCGCTCGATCCGCGTGGCGAGCGCCTCGAGCGCGTCGCCGGATGCCGTGGGCCCCTTCTCCTCCACGCCCGCGTTCTCGGACCGCTTGCCGGTGAAGTGCGCCTCTCCGGGCTGCCAGGCGCCGCTCATCGTCGCGGCGAGGTCCGTGGCGGAGGTGTTGAACGCCTTTACCATCGGCGCCGCGAGGGCCTGGAGCGCGACGAGGAAGCCGACGAGGGGGAGGAAGAGGAGGAAGGTTGCGCCGAGCACCGGGACGAGGAGCAGCGCCGCCGCCGTGGGGACGCGCATCCAGCCGCCCCGTCCGGCCGGAAGCCGGGCGCCGTCGCTCGCGACGGGCTCGACGTGCCAGCTCGACGTGTTCAGGTAGTAACCGCTCATCACCGCGCTGCCGCTCTCGTAGGTGGTCGCCATGGTGTTGCTCCTTTCGAAATTGAATATCGCGCAATCTGCGACCAATCGAAATTGGGAGAATGCCCCGATCGCGAGGGAAAATGTCCTGCGGGAAGGCGGCCCGGCGACGGAGGCGGGCACGGCCGCTTTCCCGAGGTGCGTGTGTGCGACACCCGAGAACGCCTCGGGTGAATTCCCGTGTGCGGTGATGCCGCAGCGCGTGGCGGATTCCGGCCGACCGGCATCGGCGAGCGACGCGCAGGGTTCCGTCCGCTCCCCGGCCGGCGTATCATCCGCACTCGATGAAGATCCTGTTCGTCACCCCTCCGTATCACTGCGGCGTCGTCGAGGTCGCGGGGACCTGGATCCCGCTGCAGTACGTGTACCTGGCCGGCGCGGCGCGCGCGGCGGGGTACGAGTGCGAGATCTACGACGCGATGTCGCTCGACGTCGGGCACCGCGAGATCGAGCGGAAGCTCGACGACGCGCGTGCCGACGTGGTGTGCGTGTCCGCCATCACCGCGACCTACCCGGACGCGCTCGAGGTCGCGCGCGCGGCGAAGGCGCGGGGCGCCACGACGGTGATGGGCGGCGTCCATCCGGCGTTCATGTGGCGCGAGGCCCTCACGGACGGCGGGGTGGACTACGTCGTGACCGGGGAGGGCGAGGAGACGCTCGTCGAGCTCTTGCGCTGCGTCGAGGCGAAGGACGATCCGGCGAAGGTCGCCGGGGTCGCGTTCGTGAAGGACGGCGTGCCGCAGCGGACCCCGCCGCGCCCGCGCCTCGCGAGCCTCGACGGCCTCCCGATGGCGTTCGACCTGCTCGACTGGTCGCCGTACACGTACTTCGTGAAGCCCGGCTCGCGGCTCGGGGCCGTGTCCTCCTCGCGCGGGTGCACCTACACCTGCGGTTTCTGCTCGCAGACGCAGTTCTGGGAGAAGACCTGGCGCGCGCGCGCGCCCGAGTGCGTCGCGGCGGAGATCGCGGAGCTGCGGCGGCGGTTCGGCGTGGACGTGGTGCTCCTCACGGACGAGTACCCGACGAGCGATCGGGCGCGCTGGGAGGCGTTCCTCGATCGGATGATCGAGCTCGACCTCGGGGTCGATCTCCTCATGGAGACGCGCGTGCCGGACATCGTCCGGGATCGCGACATCCTCCCGAAGTACGTGAAGGCCGGGATCGTCCACGTGTACGTCGGCATCGAGGCGACCGACCAGGCGACGCTGAACCTCGTCAACAAGGAGACGACGGTCGACGAGAACAAGCTCGCCCTGCAGCTCCTGTCGGAGCACGACCTCGTCTCCGAGACCTCGTTCGTGCTCGGGTTCCCGCACGAGACGAAGGAGCGCGTCCGCGAAACGCTTGCGCTCGCCAAGGAGTACGATCCGGATTTTGCGCACTTCCTCGCGATCGCTCCGTGGCCGTACGCCGCGATGTGGAACGAGCTCGAGCCGTACGTCGCGACGCGCGACTACCGGAAGTACAACCTCATCGACCCCGTGGTGAAGCCGGTCGCCATGACGCTGCGCGAGGTCGACGACGCGATCGTGGACTGCTACCGCTCGTTCTACTTCGAGAAGGGCCGCCAGCTCCTCGCGATGAAGCCCGGCTTCCGAAAGGACTACGTCTTCCGGTCGATGAAGCTCATCATGCAGTCGAGCTTCGTGAAGAAGAAGATGCTCGGGCGAGCGATGCCGGAGGAGGTGCGGAACCTCCTCGCGACGCTGGCGCGCCAGGTAGCGGGTGGGTGAAAACCCGCTCCCCCGCGCCAACACACCCAACCTCCGGTCCGTGACGCGCCCGATCGATACGTCGATCGGGTGCGGTGCCGCTGAACCACGGTTCAGGTGTGCGGCGTAGCGTCTCAGCCCGGCTGCGTGGGACGAGCTTGTCGCGGCGCATCTTGCCGCGCGGCGTAAAGCCGCGCCGGGGCCTGCGGCTTGCAGTCGCAGATCGCGGGATGCCCTCGCCTCGAGCCGAGTGGGGAGAAGTGGTCATGAAGAGCACGCGATCGACGCTGCCTCACGGAACGACCGACAGCCGTTCCTCGATCAGGCGCCGGCGCCGTGCGCTGTGGCGCCTGGCCGCCCTCGCATTCGTCGCCGCGGCGGCGGTCCTCGCGCCGGCGTCCGCGCAGGCGACGACCGCGATCGCGTACCCGAGCACGAACACGGTCGTCACGAGCCCGGGGTGGGTGAGCGCGACGAACGCCTACGCGGACGACACGGCCTTCGCGTCCGCGACGACTCCCGGCACGCGGAACTCGACCGTCAACTCGGACTTCGGCGGGTTCCACTTCGACACGTCCGTCCCCTCCGGCGCGACCATCAACTCGGTGACCGTCGCGGTGAACTGGTACGTCTCGACGACCGCGTCGACCGCGACGCTGGGATTCCAGCCCTACGTCTCGGGCGTCGCGCAGGGAACGGAGTTCACGAACGCCGCCGAGCCGCTCACGGAGACGATCGAGTCATCGGTCTACACCGGGCTCACTAGGGCTCAGCTCCTCGACGGGACGTTCGCGGTGCGGGTGCGCGCGACGGAGGGGGCCGTGACGACGCCGTTCACGGCGTACCTCGACTACGTGAAGGTCACGGTCGACTACACGGCCTCGTCGGGGACGATCACGCTGGCCGACGGGACGAACCCGGGCACCGTCTCGATCACGGCGGGTCAGGTCGGCGCGCTGGACGGCTTCAGCCTGCAGACGGACACGGGGACGGCCACGATCAGCTCGGTGACGGTGAACGTCGGAAGCGGCAGCGCCGCGCTCTCGGGCCTGTCGATTTACAGCGCCTCGAGCTGCACGGGCGGGACGAGCTACGGCTCGATCGCCTCGGTGGCCGCCGGGGCGAACCTGATCACCACGACCGGCCTCAGCGCCACGACGGCGGCGACGACCTTCTACGTCTGCGCTACCGGCGCGACGGTGGCCTCGAGCACCACCGTCACCGGCACCGTCTCGACCTTTGCCACGTCGACAGGCGGTTATTCGGTCGCCGGCACCGATCCCGGCGGCGCGACGTCGTTCACGGTGACGCCTCCTGCGAGCAACACCATCACGCTCGGCGACGGCACGAACCCGGGCACCGTCTCGGTCGGGGCGGGGCAGACGGGCGCGCTCGACGGGTTCAGCCTGGTGGCGAGCACGGGCACGCCGACGATCAGCTCGGTGACGGTGAACGTCGGAAGCGGCAACGCCGCGCTCTCGGGCCTGTCGATCTACAGCGCCTCGAGCTGCACGGGCGGGACGAGCTACGGCTCGATCGCGTCGGTGGTCGCCGGGGCGAACCTGATCACCACGACCGGCCTCACGGCCACGACGACGGCGACGACCCGCTACGTGTGCGCTACCGGTGGGACGGTGCAGCTCAGCACCACGGCGACGGGCACCGTCTCCGCCGTCGCCACGTCCACGTCCGGCTACACCGTGAGCGGCGCCGATGGGGCCGGTGCGGCGTCGTTCACGGTGCAGGCGACGGCGGACACGACGACGGTGGGGGACGCGGCGAACCCGCCGGACGTCCTGGTGCTTGCGCCGGGAGGGGTCGCCAAGGCGGTGGACGCCTTCACGCTCAAGACCGGCACCTTCAACGACGCCATCCAGTCCCTGACGGTCACGCTCCCAGCGAACGTGTGGCAGGGAATCGAGGCGGTGTCGATCCAGGACGTGGTGGGCTGCACGCAATCGACGCCGTTCGGGAGCGCCACGCCGACCGGGACCACCGTGGGCATCCCGATTTCGGGTCTCGTGGCCTCGACGACGCTCAAGAACCTGTGGGTATGCGTGAAGCCGAAGGCGCACGTGGCGATGCCGCTGCCGCCGGGCGGGACCTACGCGGTCACGGCGAAGGTGACGGGCCTCACGTCCGGCAACACGGCCGTCTACGGGGACACCTCGGCGAGCGCGACCGTCACGATCGACAACGCGTCGCCCGCGAACGTGGCGTGGGGCGCGGTCACGACCGCCGCCACGTCGGTGACGCTCAACTGGACGAACCCGGTGAGCGACTTCAGCTCGGTGGTGATCCTGCGGAGGCAGGGAGGACCCGTGGCGGACGCCCCGGCCGAAGGATCGGCCCCGGCGGTGAATGACCCGCTTCCGAATGGCAGCGTCGTCCGGTACATCTTGAGCGCGTCGTCCTTCACCGACTCGAGCCTCACCGGCGGGCAGCCGTACTACTACGCAATCTTCGCGAAGGACGCGAGCGGCAACTACGCGACCGGAACGTCACTGGGCCCGGTGTATCCCGGCACGAACGCGCTCCCCGCGGGCGACGCGTCGACGGGCTCGACCAAGCCGGTCGTGGGGATCGTGAACCCCGGCAGCGGCTCGGTCGCGGCGGCGGGCCAGAGCTTCCGGGTGCAGGCGCGGGTGTTCAGCCCCGGTGGCGCCGCGATCAGCTCCGTCGCCGTGACGCACGACGGCACCACCTGGGACCCGCTGGCCTGGGTCACGGCGTATGGTGGCAGCACGACGTCTGGCGTCTGGGGCGGCACGACCTCCATCGCGACGCTCGGGGGTTACACGCTCGTCGTGCGCGCCATCAACGCCAGCGGCACGACGTACTCGCGCCCGGTCGGCATCGCGATCAGGAGCTCCGGCGGCGACGGCAGCCTGCTCGTGCGGGACAACGCGAGCCAGCTCTGCACCGACTGCCACGCGATGGTGCCGCACAGCTCGGAGTCGACCGGAACTCAGTACGGAAGCTGGACCACCACCTGCCGCGATTGCCACACGCCGCACGGCACGACCAACATCTTCCTCGTCGCGAATTCGATCACGCCGCCGGCGGTCGGGGGCACGAGCCCGACCCCGAAGAACGTCTATTTCACGAACACGAGCGGGTACGCGAGCACCGGAGGCGCCGCGACGAGGACGGGATCGTACGCGAACGGCGACGCGACCGGCGTGTGCCAGGCCTGCCACACGCGGACGCAGGATCCCGTGAACCAGAGCGCGCGCTACCGGAACGGCGGCGGCGGCACGAGCCACGACGCCAACGTGCCCTGCAAGAACTGCCACGCGCATTCCACGGGGTTCGCCCCGACGAACAAGGGATGCTGGAACTGCCACCTCGGGGCGAGCGACGTGGACGTCTGGACCTGGGGAAACTGGACGGGGCCGACGCCGATCATCGCCACGGCGGAGTGGACGACCTACGGCCACGGCGCGGTGACGAGCACGGGGACGCTGGGCTCGGGTTACTACCCGTCCGGCAACCCGACGGCCAAGTTCGACACGATGGGCTCCGCGGTCGGGGATCACGGCTGCTTCTACTGCCACTCGAGCTCGACGAGCCACAACGACCCGAACAACTATTTCCGCCTCAATCCGGCGAACTTCGACGCGACCTTCTTGACGTCGGCCGGCGGCGACGGCTGGAATTCGGTGTGCCTCATCTGCCACGGCAAGACAGCCACCTGGACCGCGCCGGGCTTCGACCCGGACGGCGCAGGCACCGCCTACGCGCTCGTCACCGCCACGACGAAGCTCGCGAACGACCACTACCAGCACACCTCGACCAACCCCAACGGCGGCTTCTTCTGCTGGGATTGCCACGATCCCCACGGCGACAAGTCCGGATCGAGCAACGAGCTGTGGTTCATGATCCAAAAGTACCCGGTGATCGGAACCACCGGCACGACGACCGACCACTTCGATAGCGGCGTCCCCGACCCGGCCAAGCTCGCATTGGCGGTCGAGTTCCGCGGCAACCTCGGCGGTAACGCCGCGATCGACTTCCCGGACTACGTGTATCCGCCGCCCCCGGGCACTCCCGTGTCGGGCATCTGCCGGGTCTGCCATACGACGAAGAGCGGCAACCTGGGGACGAACCACTACAACCAATCGACGACGACGGACAGCCATCCGGAAACCATCCTCCAGACGAACGTGCTCCCTCGCGTCGGCGCGGGGCTCTCGCCGCGCGACCGCTGCACGGACTGCCACGTGCACGCGAAGCTGTGCAACGAGTGCCATGACGCGCCGCAGACGGCGGGGCGCCACTCGCAGCACAACCAGGTCGGCGCGCGCCCGCTCGCCTACACGGAGACGGGCTCCGAGGCGACCCCGACGCAGTACGGGTTCCGCTGCGCGAAGTGCCACATGGGCACGCACCCGAAGGACACGCACTCGGGGACCATCGGGGATCCGTACTGGGTCGACATGATCTTCGACGCGGCCGCGAGCCCGTCGAACGGTGGCGCCACCTACACCGAAGGGACCTTCCAGACCCCGGTCCAGGGAATGCCGAACAGCGCCTACGCCAACAGCTACTGGAGGTGGAGCGACGGGACCTGCGCGAGCGTGTACTGCCACTCGAACGGCGCGCCCCTCGGGGCCGGCCAGACTTACGTCTCCGGCCTCAAGTGGGTCAGCTCGGCCGCCACCACCTGCACCTCGTGCCACGGCGCGAAGGACGCGACAACGACGCCGCCCATGTCCGCCGCGCACGCGAAGCACATCAACTCGAGCCCCGCCTACGCATTCGGCTGCGAGCGCTGCCACGCTACGGTCGTCACGAACAACAGCACGTTCGCGACCGCCGCTGGTGGCGGCAAGGTCCTGCACGTGAACGGCACGAAGGACGTGGCCTTCGACGCCTCCGGCCCGGACAACTCGCTCGGGACCTACAGCAAGGCCGCCACCACCTGCTCGAACACGTACTGCCACTCGAACGGGACGGTCCGGCCGCCGGCCGGGCCGCCGTACGCCTCCGGGGCGTCGATCGCCTGGAGCACGACGTCGAACTGCGGCTCCTGCCATTCGGCCGGAACGGCGATGGCGACCGGGAAGCACACGCAGCACGTGAACAACAATGCGGTCATCGGGACGAGCTTCGCCTGCGCGAACTGCCACAGCACGGTGGTGAGCGGCAGCTCGACGCTCGTGAGCCCCCCCTCGCTCCACGTGAACGGGTCGGTGAACGTGGCGTTCGCCGCGATCGGCACGTTCAGCGGAGGGACGTACGCGAGCCCGACGTGCAACAGCGTCTACTGCCATTCCTCCGGGCAGGCGTCGCCGACCTACGTGCCGGTGAACTGGACGGACTCGTTTGCGAACGTTTGCAAGGGGTGCCATGGGACGAGCCGGACATACGGCGATCCCGACTACACGAACGGCGGGGCGGGGCAACCCACCGCGAACAGCCACGCGAAGCACGTGAGCGCCGCGGCGGACTGCGCGAAGTGCCACACCGGCACCACCACGAGCGGCACGGCGATCGCCTCGGGCTCGACGCTCCACATCGACGGCTCTCGCGAGGTGACCTGGGACGCGACGCGCCAGTCGGCGGGCGCGACCTACGCGTCGGGCACGAAGACCTGCGGCTCGACGGGCGGCTCCTGCCACGGCTCCGGGGCCCCGCAATGGGGCGCGGTGGTGACCTGCCTCAATTGCCACGGGACCACCGGCGCGGAGACCGACGACTTCGGCGCGAGCTTCTGGAACAACGGCATCATGGCCACGATCAACACGAACGAGTGGACCTATTCCGGCCACGGTAAGACCACCGGCAATTACGAGATCGGCGGCGGCGTGGCCGGTAACAATCCCCCTGCCAATTTCCCGACGACCCCGACCGCCGGCACCTCCGAGTGCCTCTACTGTCACGACCAGTCGGTTGGGCACGGCACCCCCGCGAACCCGTACCGCCTCCTCAACGTCGGGGGCGCCGACGGCCAGAACGGCAACTGCCTCGCCTGCCACAAGACGGGCAGCGCGGGCGTGAACGGCAAGACCGGGACGATCAAGGCGGACACCGCCCACGACGGCACGAAGCACACGCTCACGACGCAGGGCGGCAAGTTCTGCTGGGATTGCCACGATCCGCACGGCAGCCGGCCGTCGAACACGGACTCGAGCGGCAACAACATCGAGATGATCCGCAGGCAGGTCTTCGTCACCACGGACGGCACCCTCGGCTACCCGGGGTCCTCGGCCAACATGCGCAGCGTCGAGTACTACAACAAGACCGCGATCGCGTCTCCTTCGCCGGTCGGGCGCATCGCGGAGACCAGCACGGTCCCCCCCGCGGCGCACAAGGGGATCTGCCAGGCGTGCCACGATCCCACCAGCCCGGCGCCGAACCCGGCGACCGCCTGGACCAAGTACTGGGGGTACACCGGCTACGACGATCCGGACGGCGCCGGCGGCGTGGCCCCATATAACAGCGGCGCCGCGACGGCGCCGACCCACAACCCGACGAGCTATTGCATCACGTGCCATAAGCACTCCGCCAAGTTCGTCGGCTCGGGCGGCGGCCCCGACTGCCGCGGTTGCCACGGCACCGGCACCCAGGGCTCGCGGCGCCCGGTCGACGCCGACTTTGCCAACGGGACCACGCCCAACTTCCGCTCGCACCACGTCGGAAACGGCGGCGCCCAGATGGGCGGCACGCTCTCGAACGCCGACTGCGCGGTCTGCCATGCGGAGGCGGCGGTGAGCGGTGGCGCCATCACCGGCACCGATCCGACCTTGCACGCGAACGGGAAGATCGACCTGCGCAACGTGGACAGCACGACCGCGGTGTTCACGTACGACAGGGACGCGGTGGCGGCGAGCGCCGGCGCAGCCGCCAACTGGAACAGCGGCAACGCCGTCTGGCGGACGCAGACCTCGACGAACCTCGATCCGTTCTGCATCAACTGCCATGACTCGGACGGCGCGTCGCAGATCGCGGCCTTCAAGGCGGACGCGGCCGCGACAGCGCTGAACCCGTTCAACGACGCGAAGATCACGAACGAGTACGATCAGCTCGTCCGCTGCGACGGCGCGCCGACGATGCCCGGCGCCAAGCAGCCGACCTGCACCGCGCCGGGCACGGTAGTCGACGTCAAGTCGATGGTGACGGGGTCGCCGCCGCCCAAGGGCACCTTCTCACGGCACGCGATCCGCGGCCAGTCGACCTCCATCTACACGAAGTACACCGCCCTGGGCGGAACCTACCGCTCGATGTACGAGGGTCCGGCGGCCGGGCAAGGACGGTTCACGAGCATGGGGACCGACGAGAATGGCAAGCCGAACTGGAACGACACGTCCGTGATGGGCTGCGCGGACTGCCATACGAGCGACGGCGCGAACGGCGCCGCGGGGAATGCGCACGGGTCCGGCTCGGAGTACCTCCTCAAGGACAGCAGCGGCGGCGCCGCAGAGGGCACGCTGGCGGCCTTGAACTACGTCTGCTACCGCTGCCACTTCAACAACACGCGGGATCCACGGAACGAGCGAGATGGTCCCGGTCACCACCAGCACCACCAGCGGAGCGACCGTCAACTGCGGCACGACCCCAGGGGCTTGCCGCAATGCGTACCGCTTCACGAACGGCGCGAGCATGCGGTACTACGACCCGCTCGGCTGGACCGGCACGCAGTCGCAGTGCTACACGCTCAGCACCGGCGAGGCCGGCTGGGGCGGGTGCACGAAACACGGCGGCGGCAGCGGCAACCGCAACAAGGCGTTCGCGCGGCCGGTCACGTACTAGGAGCCTGTCGGAGTAACCGCCGATTCCCGACCCGCTCGCCCTGAGCGTAGGGTCGGCGGAGCCGACCCGGAGTCGAAGGGCGAGCGGGACGCGGGCGCCCCCATGGACTTGGGCCTGCGGCCGTGATCTCCTGCCGGCGCGATGAAGACGTTTCGACCGTACGCGCCGCGCCAGAGCTTCTCTTACTGCCGCCGTCCCCGCTCGAGTGGCTGCCCGAGGATCACCTCGCCTACTTCATCGTCGATGTCGTCTCGCAACTCGACCTGCGGAAGATCGTCGAGCCGTACGAGCGCGAGGAGCGCGGGTACCCGCCGCACCATCCGCAGATGATGCTGGGGCTGCTGCCGTACGGTTACTGCGTGGGCAGGGTTGTGTCCCTAAGATTGTGTGAATCGGAAGTTCGCGGAGGCTGAAAAGGAAGTGGAAGCTCCTCGGTGACCAAACACCAACGGTCTCGCTTGCCGGCGAGTCCAAGGAGCTTCCAGTGAACGAGGTTGCCGAGCTTGAACTGCCGACGCAAGAGAACTTCCGCACCGATTTGCGCGCCCTCTGCCAGGGCGCGATCCGGGTCGCCTTGGAGGTCGTCCTGGAGGAGGAGATCCGGGCCCTGGTCGGCGCCAAGAAGTGGGAGCGCCAGGCCCAGCGGGTCGATAGCCGGAACGGGACGTACCTGCGCCGGCTCATCACCTCGATGGGCGCCATCGAACTCACCGTGCCGCGCGCTCGCGAGGGCGGGTCTGCCGGTGGTGCCGTGGTCGAGCGGTACAAGCGCCGGAGCGCCGAGGTCGACGACACGATGGTGGCGGCCTACGTGCACGGCGCCTCGACCCGCGACATCGGCCAGATCACCGAGGCGCTCATGGGCGAGCACGTGAGCCGCTCGACCGTGAGCCGCGCGGCGAAGACGCTGGGCACCAGGGTCGAGGACCTCCGGAAGGCGCCCATCGAAGGGCCGATCCCCTACCTGTTCCTCGACGCCACCTTCCTCGACGCCCGCTGGGCCCGAGAGGTCGAGAACGTCTCGGCGCTGGTGGCCTACGGCGTCGGCCTGGACGGGCACCGGCAGCTCCTGGCGATCACCATCGGCGCGGAGGAGTCGGAGGCGTCCTGGAGCGACCTGCTGGCCCAGCTCAACGAGCGCGGCCTGTCGGGGGTGCAGCTCGTCATCGCCGACGCCCACGCCGGCCTGGCCAAGGCCGTGCGGCACCACC
>WNGA01000042.1_pt1 | contig 132547 bp, 125 predicted proteins | sample 5400061 | NCBI WGS metagenome assembly WNGA01 (sample SAMN13153366, study PRJNA577476) | soil metagenome | isolation source: 100 cm soil or saprolite under grassland replicate 2 | place: USA:California | collected 2016-06-15 | reverse complement strand
GCGGCGCCGATCTGGATGAACTTCCTTCGGGTGAGCTCCATGTCCTCCCCCAGCGCCGCGGTCAGCCGCGGTCGCACTTCTCCATGCAGCCGACGAGCTCCGCGAGCGCCGGCTCGGCGAGCCGGTACCGCGCGAAGCCATTCTCCCGGGTCGCCTCGACGAGCCTGCGGGTGCGTAGAATCCGCAGCTGCTGCGACACGATCGGCTGCGGCGCATCGAGCCGCGCGGCGAGGGCGTTGACGTGCACCTCGCCCTCGCACAGCAGCGCGATGATCCGGAGCCGCAGCGGGTGCGCGACCGCCTTCAGCACCTCCGCGAGGTGCTCGGCCCGCGTCTCGTTTTCGCGAAGTGGCATCATAGCGACATTGCTATATCGCCATGCCGATCATGCACGCGTCGCGCCGGAGGGAGGACGGCCGCGCGCACGGGCCGACGGGACGCACAGTTCCTCGCGGCCCGACGGTGGGATCGTCACGTCCGGGCGCGCAGCCGGTGCGCGCGGCGGGGGAGGCCGCGGGCGTCTCGCGCAGCGGTCCCCCACCTCCGCTGCGTCAGAAGACGCAGGCGGTGGGTGAAATCGCGCGGCCGCGGCCGGAGGTGCTCAGCGCTCGCACTTCTCCATGCAGCGGACGAGGCCGCGCAGGTTCCGCTCGACGAGCCGGTAGGTGGCGTACCCGCCCTCGCGGCTCGCCGCGACGAGCCCGTGGCTGCGCAGGATGCGGAGCTGCTGTGAGACGATCGCCTGGCTCGCGCCGAGCTTGTCGGAGAGCGCCGTCACGTTCTCCTCGCCCTCGCAGAGCGTCGCGACGATGCGGAGACGGAGGGGGTGCGCGACGGCCTTCAGCACCTCGGCGACGTACGTCGCGCGGGTCGCGTCGGCCGAGATGGGGGGCGGGTTGCGGGCCACGGCGCTGACTCTATCCCACCCGGGGCACGAGTGCGCTTCAACCGTGCACGGAGCCCGAGGCGTCACCGTGTGCCGGCCCCTCCCAGGCGGGTGACACCGCCAGGGCCGGGCGGTACAGGATGTGGGTGGCGAGCCAGGACCAGCCGCGCTCCGTGCAGACCCCGCCCCCCGTCCAGGCCCACGCCGGGCGCTCGCGGTGGTGGCGCCGACAGCCGGGCGGCGCCGCGGCGATCGCCGCGCTGTACGCCCTCGTGGGTCTCGCCTGGATCAGCTTGTCGGACCGGGCCGTCGGGGTGCTGGTCGACGATCCCGACCTCCGGCAGCGGGTCCAGACGGTGAAGGGCACCGCGTTCGTCCTCGTGACGGCGGTCCTGCTCCTCGCGCTCATCCGGCGGAGCGAGCGCGGGACCCGCGCGCTCGGCGCCGAGCTCCGCGCGACCGTGGACGGCATGGCCGACGGCGTCCTGCTCGTCGACGAGCGCTCGATGATCGTGGAGGCGAACCGGGCGGCCGTCGCGCTGGTCGGCGCGGCGTCGAAGGACGAGATTCTCGGGCCCCTCGAGACCTGGGGGCGTCGCTACGAGGTCCGGACGCCAGACGGAACCCCGATGCCTTACGAGCGGTACGCGGCCATGCGCGTACTCTCCGGCGCGCCGGTCGCCCAGTACGAGGCGGTGCTCCGGCGCACCGACGGCCGGGACGTGTTCGTGTCGGTCGCGGCGACGCCCGTTCTCCGGCCCGGGCGGCCGCCGCTCGCGGTCTCCGTGCTGCGGGACGTCTCGGCCTCGCGGCGCCTCGACGAGATGCGCGAGGAGTTCCTCGCGACCGCCGCGCACGAGTTCAAGACGCCGCTCGCCGTCATCAAGGCGTACGCCCAGATCATGGCGCGGCGCGAGCCCGCGGAGCAGCGCGCGCTCGCCGTGATCCAGCGGCAGGTCGACCGGTTGACGCGGCTCGTGCAGCAGCTGCTCGACAGCTCGCGGCTGCGCCTCGAGGACGGAGCCGTGCGCGCCGAGCGGTTCGACCTCGCGGCCCTCGCGGCCGAGGTGGTCGAGCGCATGCGCCCGGCGGCCCCCGGACACGCCCTGTCGCTCGACGCGGGAGCCTCCGTGCCGGTCGTCGCCGACCGCGAGCGGATCGAGCGGGTGATCGCGAACCTCCTCGAGAACGCCATCCGCTTCTCGCCGGGTGGCGGCCCGGTGCGCCTGCGCGTGGGGGCGCTCGACAGTGAGGCGCGCGTCTCGGTCGCGGACGACGGGGTCGGCATTCCCTCCGACCGCCAAGGCCATGTCTTCCAGCGCTACTACCGGGCGCACGCGGGGACACCCGACGACTACGGCGGCCTCGGGCTCGGCCTCGAGGTGAGCCGCGTCGTCATCGAGCGGCACGGCGGTCGGATGTGGTTCGAGAGCGCGCCCGGGCAGGGCTCAACGTTCCACTTCGGGCTGCCCCTCCCCCGGGAGGACGCGTGAGCGCGGGCCCGCCCTCGATCCTGGTCGTGGAGGACGACCCCGACCTCCTCGCGCTCGTCGAGATGATCCTCGCCGACGCCGGATACCGCGTGAGGACCGCGCGGGAAGGCCGCGCCGCGCTCGCGCGGGTCTCCGAGGAGATGCCGGCGCTCGTGCTCCTCGACATGCGCATGCCAGGGATGAACGGCTGGGAGTTCGCCCGCGAGTTCCGGGCGCGCCACGGCCATGCCGCGCCCATCGTCGTCGTCACCGCCGCCGAGAACGCCCGCGGCCGGGCCGAGGAGATCGGGGCGGACGGCTGGCTCGCGAAGCCGTTCGAGCTCGACGACGTGCTTCGCGCGGCGGAGCGGCACGCGGGGCGACCTCCGGCTGGCGCGCTGGCGCCGACGTGCTAGACACTCCCGCCGGAGCGCCGCCCTGGAATCCCCCGCGCGCGGCGGGGCTCCCAGCGAATGATCGGCGGCGCGCCCGATGCGGCCGCTCGACGCGAGGAGACCGATGCAGCCGACGGCAGGAGTAGGACCGATCGCTTCCCCGAGCGCCCCCCCGGCCCGCGATCCCGTGTGCGGGATGGGCGTCGACCGGGACCACCCGGCGGGCGGCGTCGTCCAGCGCGGGCGCTACGTGTACTCGTTCTGCTCCGAGAGCTGCCGGAGGCGGTTCGAGGCCGCGCCCCTCGACTTCATCGCGATCGATCCGGTCTGCGGGATGGAGGTGAACCCGAAGGCGCCGAAGGGCGGGCAGCTCGAGCACGGCGGGCGCCGGTTCTACTTCTGCAGCCCGAGCTGCCTCGCGAAGTTCTCCGCCGACCCGCGCCCCTTCCTCGAGCACGGGCCGGGCGGGACGCCGAAGGACGCCGCGGCGCCCGCCCCGCCGCCCGGCGGCGAGGTGGTCTGGGTCTGCCCGATGGACCCGGAGGTGCGGGAGAAGGATCCGGTGCCCTGCCCGATCTGCGGGATGGCGCTCGAGCCGCTCGTCGTCGGCGGCATGCCCTCGGCGGAGGAGCCGCCGAACCCCGAGCTCGCGCACATGACCCGCCGCTTCTGGCTCGGGCTCGCGCCCGCCGTGGCGGTCCTCGCGCTCGCCATGGGCGACATGCTGCTCGGCTCCCCGCTCCGGCACGCGCTCGGGTTCCGCCGGTTCGCGCTCGTGCAGCTCGCGCTCGCGTCGCCGGTCGTGCTCTGGGGCGGCTTCCCGTTCTTCGAGCGGGCGTGGCTCTCGATCCGGACGTGGAAGCTCAACATGTTCACGCTCATCGGGCTCGGGACCGCCGCCGCCTACGTCTTCAGCGCGGCCGCGACGCTCCTGCCGGCGAGTGCGTTCCCCGCGGCGTTCCTCGAGCACGGCGCGCCGCCCGTCTACTTCGAGGCGGCCGCGGTGATCGTGGAGCTCGTCCTGCTCGGGCAGGTCCTCGAGCTGCGCGCGCGGAGCCGCGTGTCCGGCGCGATCCGGGCGCTGCTCCGGCTCGCGCCGCGGACCGCGCGCAGGATCGAGCCGGATGGCGCCGAGCGCGACGTGGAGATCGAGCAGGTCCACGCGGGCGACCGGCTCCGGGTGCGCCCCGGCGAGAAGGTCCCCGTGGACGGGGTCGTCGTCTCCGGCTCCTCCGCCGTCGACGAGGCGATGGTCACGGGCGAGGCGGTGCCCGTCGAGAAGCGGGAGGGGGACCGCGTCACCGGCGCGACCCTCAACGGCACGGGCTCGTTCGTCATGCGCGCGGAGCGCGTCGGGAAGGACACCCTCCTCTCCCAGATCGTGCGGATGGTCATGGACGCGCAGCGCAGCCGCGCGCCGATCCAGCGGCTCGCCGACGTCGTGTCGGGCTGGTTCGTCCCCGCCGTCGTCCTGTCCGCCCTCATCGCGTTCGCCGCCTGGGCCGCGCTCGGCCCCGAGCCGCGGCTCGCGCACGGGCTCGTCGCCGCGGTCGCGGTGCTCATCATCGCCTGTCCGTGCGCGCTCGGGCTCGCGACGCCGATGGCCATCATGGTCGGGACGGGGCGCGGCGCGATGGCGGGCGTCCTCGTGAAGAGCGCCGAGGCGCTCGAGCGGTTCGAGAAGGTGGAGGTCCTCCTCGTGGACAAGACGGGCACGCTCACGCGGGGGAAGCCCGCGGTCGCGCGCGTCGAGTCGATCGCCCCCGGAGGCGAGGACAACGTGCTGCGGCTCGCCGCGGGCCTCGAGAAGGGCTCGGAGCACCCGCTCGCCGCGTCGATCGTGGCGGAAGCGACGCGCCGCGGTCTCACGCTCGGAGAGGCGGAGGCGTTCAGGACGATCCCGGGCAAGGGCGTCACCGGGCTCGTCTCGGGCCGCGCCGTGGCGCTCGGCAACGCGGCGCTCTTCAGGGAGCTCGGGATCGACGCCTCGCCCCTTAGAGCGCCGGCGGAGGCGCTCGGCTCACGGGGCGGCACGGTGATGCTCGTCGCGGTGGACGGGCGCGCCGCCGGCCTCGTCGAGGCGGTGGATCCGGTGAAGCCCGGCGCCCAGGAGGCCATTCGCGCGCTGCGCGCGGAGGGGCTCGAGATCGTGATGATCACCGGGGACGGCTGGACGACGGCGCGCGCGGTCGCGGCCCAGCTCGGCATCGCCCACGTCGAGGCCGAGGTGCTGCCGGGCCAGAAGGCGGACGCCGTCGCCCGGTGGCGCGGCCGCGGGCGCCCGGTTGCGTTCGCCGGCGACGGCATCAACGACGCCCCCGCGCTCGCCGCGGCCGACGTGGGCGTCGCGATGGGCACCGGGACGGACGTCGCGATCGAGTCGGCCGGGCTGACCCTCGTGCGAGGCGACCTCGGCGGGCTCGTCCGCGCGCGCCGGCTTTCGCGCGCGACCATGCGGAACATCCGGCAGAACCTGTTCTGGGCCTTCGCCTACAATGCCCTCGGCGTGCCCCTCGCGGCCGGGGCGCTCTACCCGCTCTTCGGGGTGCTCCTCTCCCCGATCATCGCGAGCGCCGCGATGAGCTTCAGCTCCGTCACGGTGATCGCGAACGCGCTCCGGCTGCGGCGGGCGAGGCTCGGATAGACACTGGACCTGGACCAACTCGAGGCCCAGGTCGAGGTCCAGATCTACTTCTAGTGAACGCTACGGGAACAGCGTCATCCGGATGCCGGCCTCGACCATGGTGTGGGTCGTCTTGTCTCCGAGGCTCAGCGTCTCGACCGAGTTCTCGAACTTGTCGAACCGGGTGAAGCTGACGCCGCCATAGAAGCCGACGCCGAGCACGGGGCTCGAGCGGACGTCGAAGCCGCCCTGCAGGCGCAGCATCTCCCAGCCCGAGTACTTGGCGACGGTGTCGTAGCCGCCGCCCGAAGACGTGGTGACGTGCCCTGACGCGAACCCGGTGCCGACCCCGATCCACGGCGTCACCCGCGCCGCGGGGTCGAACGTGTGGCGGAGGAGGATGCCGACGCGGGTCGTGCTCGCGGAGCAGTCGATCCCCTGATCGTTGCAGAAGTTGCGCACGTCCCGTCCGGGGTCGCCGACGCCGAAGTCGCCGTACAGCGCGAGCGCGAGGTGACGTGAGAGGCGGAGTCCGCCCTCGAGCCCGAAGTCGAGCTGGTTCCCGAAGACCTCGCCCACCGCGACCCCCGGCTCGGCGTCGCCGGAGAGGAACAGCCCCCCGATTCCGAGCGACAGGTAGAACTGCGAGATGGGCCCCGTGTGGTGCGGCTGCTCGGCCCACGCCGGCGGCGGCAGCCGGCGCACCGGGTAGGCCGGCGCGTATGCGGGGGGGGGCGGCGGGTACCCGCGCGGCGGCGGCGGCGGCGCGTAGGAGGGCGGCTGGGCAGGCGGCTGAGGTGCGTAGACCGGCGGCTGAGCCGGCGGCGGCTGCGGCGTGTACGTCGGCGGCGGCGCCGCCGCGGACGGAGGCGAGGCGGGCGGCTCCGCGGGGCGCGGCGTGGTGACGGACCCGTCGGCGTACTCGATCCGCACCACCTCGCGGCGCGGCAGGCGACGGTACGAGCCGTCGGCGAGCTGGACCGTGACGCCCTGCGATCCTTCTTCGACGACCGTCCCGACGAAGCGGCCGCCGTCGGCGGTGAAGACGGTATCGTGCTGCGGGGTGGCCGCGAGCATCACGGCCGCGATGATGGCGAGCATGGGAATCCTCCGTTCGAGTCTCGAAGATCCCGATAGCGAGGACCGTGCCGCGGCGCCGGGCAGCGCACGCCGGGCGAGGTTTTCTTCGCAATCCCGCTCGGATGCGACGCCACGGCTGCCAGACCCCGCACGAGCTCTCCGCGCGCTCGCCGCGGCGATCGCGCCCACTGTCGCCGGGCCGCCACGCCTCCCCGAACTCGAGTGGCCCGGGCGCGACAGTACGGCGACCTCGCGTCAAGTGGACCTGCTGTCGATCCACCGCTCGACCGCCGGCGCCTCCCACGTGTCGAACCGGTCGAGGAGCGCAGCCGGGTCCTCGCCCACGACCATCAGACGGCGGTGCTCCGGGCGGACGAACCCCTCCGCGACCGCGCGATCGAAGAAGGCGATGAGCGGCTGGTAGTAGCCCCCGACATCGAGCAGCCCGCACGGCCGCGCGTGGAGCCCGAGCTGGGCCCACGTCAGCATCTCGGCGAACTCCTCGAGGGTGCCCATGCCTCCCGGCAGCGCGATGAACCCGTGGGCGAGCTCGGCCATCTTCGCCTTGCGCTCGTGCATCGAGCCGACGACGTGCAGCGTCGTGAGCCTCGCGTGAGCGAGCTCGCGGAGCTGCAGCGCCCGCGGGATGATGCCGACGACCTCGCCGCCCGCCGCGAGGGCGGCGTCTGCGACCGCACCCATGAGCCCGACGCTACCCCCGCCGTAGACGAGCCCGATCCCCCGCTCGGCGAGCGTGCGGCCCATCGCCTTCGCCGCCGCGAGGTAGCTCGGGCTCGATCCGGGGCTCGAGCCGCAGAACACGCAGACGCGCTCCATGCGCCGGAGGTTACGTCATCGCGCCCTCCCCGTCGAAGCGGAGCCCATGGGGCTTCCCGCGCCCCGGACCGGGTCGCACCGTTGCGTCGCCCATGGCCGTCGAGACGCACACCGTCGAGGACACCCCGGTCTTCCGCCCGTCCCGCATCGGGGCGGTGTGGCAGAGCTTCATCGGCAAGAAGGCGCTGATGGCCGCGACCGGGCTCGTCCTGTTCGTGTACGTGCTCGTCCACATGCTCGCGAACCTGCAGGCGTTCGCGGGCGCTGCGAGGCTCGACCGGTACGCCGAGCAGCTGCGCGTCTTCCCGGCGCTCCTCTGGACGGCGCGGATCGTGCTGCTCGTCGCTGTGCTCGTCCACGTCGTGGCGGGGCTTCAGCTCTGGGGCGAGCGGCAGCGTGCGCGGCCCGTCTCGTACCGCGATTACCGCCCGCAGGGCTCGACCCCCGCCTCCCGCACGATGATCTGGAGCGGCTTCCTCATCCTCGGGTTCGTCGTCTACCACCTGCTCGACCTGACGTTCGGCGTCGCGAACCCCGACTTCCAGCCGGGCGCGGTGTTCCACAACGTCGTCGTCTCGTTCGGGCGAGGTGCCGCAGTCGTCTTCTACATCGTCGCGGTCGCCGGGCTCGGCTTTCATCTGTGGCACGGGCTCTGGTCGGCGTTCCAGTCGCTCGGCGTCTCGAACCGCGCGTTCACGCCGGTCATCCAGCGCTTCGCCGCCGCGTTCGCGACGATCCTCACCGTCGGGTTCGCCGCCGTGCCGCTCGCGGTGCTCCTCGGGCTCCTCGGATGACGACACCGCTCGACGCGCGGATCCCGGACGGCCCCATCGAGCGCAAGTGGGAGCGCCGCAAGTACGAGCTGAAGCTCGTGAACCCCGCGAACAAGCGGAAGCACCGGATCATCGTCGTCGGGACCGGGCTCGCGGGCGGCGCCGCCGCGGCGTCGCTCGGCGAGCTCGGCTACGACGTCCTGTCCTTCTGCTTCCAGGACTCGCCGCGCCGCGCCCACTCCATCGCGGCGCAGGGCGGCATCAACGCCGCGAAGAACTACCAGAACGACGGCGACTCGGTCCTGCGGCTCTTCTACGACACCGTGAAGGGCGGCGACTTCCGCTCGCGCGAGGCCAACGTCTACCGCCTCGCCGAGCTGTCCTTGAACATCATCGACCAGTGCGCCGCGCAGGGGGTCCCGTTCGCGCGCGAGTACGGCGGCGCCCTCGCGAACCGCTCGTTCGGCGGCGCCCTCGTGTCGCGCACCTTCTATGCCCGCGGCCAGACCGGCCAGCAGCTCCTCCTCGGCGCGTACCAGGCGCTGGAGCGGCAGGTGGCGGCGGGCACCGTCACCCAGTTCCCGCGCGCCGAGATGCTCGAGGTCGTCGTCGTGGACGGGCGCGCGCGCGGGGTCGTCGTGCGCGACCTCGTCAGCGGCCGGATCGGGTCGTTCGCGGCGGACGCCGTCGTGCTCGCGACGGGCGGCTACGGCAACGTCTTCTTCCTCTCGACGAACGCGAAGGGGTCGAACGCGACGGCGATCTGGCGCGCCCACCGCAAGGGCGCGCTCTTCGCGAACCCCTGCTACACGCAGATCCACCCGACCTGCATCCCGCGCGCGGGCGCGTACCAGTCGAAGCTCACGCTCATGAGCGAGTCGCTCCGGAACGACGGGCGCGTCTGGGTCCCGAAGGAGCGCGGCGACCAGCGCCGGCCGGAGGAGATCCCGGACGGCGAGCGCGACTACTTCCTCGAGCGGATGTACCCGACCTACGGCAACCTCGCCCCGCGCGACATCGCCTCGCGCGCCGCGAAGAAGGTCTGCGACGAGGGGCGCGGCGTCGGGCCGGGCGGGCTCGGCGTCTTCCTGGACTTCCGCGACGCGTTCGCTCGGCTCGGGCGCAGGGTGCTCGACGAGCGGTACGGGAACCTGTTCGAGATGTACGAGCGGATCACCGGCGACGACCCGCACGTCGGGCCGATGCGGATCTACCCGGCCGTCCACTACACGATGGGCGGCCTGTGGGTGGACTACGATCTCATGAGCACGATCCCCGGCCTGTTCGTCGCGGGGGAGGCCAACTTCTCGGACCACGGGGCGAACCGGCTCGGCGCCTCCGCGCTCATGCAGGGGCTCGCCGACGGCTACTTCGTCGTGCCCTACACCGTCGGCGACTACGTCGCGCACGGCGGGCTCGCGAAGCTCGACGCGGGCCACGCCGCGTTCCGCGACGCGGAGCGGGACGTCGCGGCGCGCACGAAGCGGCTCCTCTCGATCGGGGGCACGAAGCCGGTCGATCACTTTCACCGCGAGCTCGGCGAGCTCCTCTGGGAGGAGTGCGGGATGGCGCGGTCGCGCGAGAGCCTCACCCGCGCGCTCGAGCGGATCCCGGTCCTCGAGGAGGCCTTCTGGCACGACCTGCGCGTGACGGGGTCCGGCGAGGAGCTGAACCAGGAGCTCGAGAAGGCGGGGCGCGTCGCGGACTACTTCGAGCTGGCCGAGCTCATCTGCTTCGACGCGCTCCACCGCAACGAGTCCGCGGGGGGCCACTTCCGCGTCGAGTACCAGACGCCGGACGGCGAGGCGGCCCGCAACGACGCCGAGTTCGCCTACGTCGCCGCGTGGGAGTGGCAGGGGCCCGGCGCGGCGCCGGCGCTCCACAAGGAGCCGCTCCGGTTCGAGCACGTCCCGCTGCAGCAGCGCAGCTACAAGTGAGGGAGCGCCGGTGCGGATCGTCCTCGACATCTGGCGGCAGCGCGACGGGCGCGACGCGGGCCAGTTCGTCCGCTACGACGTCGGCGACGTGAGCGAGCACATGTCGTTCCTCGAGATGCTCGACGTGCTGAACCAGCAGCTCGTCGAGCGCGGCGAGGACCCGGTCGCGTTCGACTCCGACTGCCGCGAGGGGATCTGCGGCACGTGCGGGTTCCTCGTGAACGGCGAGCCGCACGGCCCGCTGCCGAACGCGACCATCTGCCAGACGCACATGCGCCACTTCCAGGATGGCGACGTGCTCCGGCTCGAGCCGTGGCGCGCGGCGGCGTTCCCCGTCCTGAGGGACCTCGCCGTCGACCGGAGCGCGCTCGACCGGATCGTCGCGTCCGGCGGCTACGTCTCGGTCCGGACCGGGAGCGCGCCGGAGGCGAACGCGATCCTCGTCCCGAAGCCGGCGGCCGACCGCGCGATGGAGGCCGCGGCGTGCATCGGCTGCGGCGCGTGCGTCGCGGCGTGCCCGAATGCGTCGGCGGCGCTCTTCACCGGCGCGAAGATCGCCCACCTCGGCGTCCTGCCGCAGGGTCAGCCCGAGCGCGGCGCGCGGGTCATCTCCATGACGGCGCAGGCGCGCGCGGAGGGCTTCGGGCACTGCACGACCATCGGCGAGTGCGCCGCGGTCTGCCCTGCGGGGATCGCGCTCGAGGTGATCGCCCGGATGAACCGCGACTGGCTCAAGGCGTCGCTCACGCGCCGCGAGGAGGCGCAGCCGCTCGCGATGGCGCCGCGCTCCTCGTGAGGGCGGGGGGACACTCGGCCCTTCGGCGGGCTCAGGGCCTCGCGCCCCCCGAACCCCCGCTCGCTCCGGGGCAGCCTCATCCGGCTGCCCCTGCGCTCGCCCGTGCCGTCCTCCGGCGCGGCCCGTCACGCCGGTTCGGGCTCGAACAGCATCGGCTGCGCTTCGCGCAGGTCGCGCGAGAACCAGCGGTCCCACGGGAAGTGCGCCCCGTCGGCCCAGACCGCCTGCAGCGCCGGGAAGCGCGCGCCGCCGTGGTACCAGACCGCGTACCCGAGGAACGGCGGGTAGTGGCGCGGCACGATCCGCCGGAACGCGACGGCGCGGCCGTCGAGGAGGCCGTCGGCGATGTCGGGCTCGTCGAACTGGATCCCTCCCCGCACCCGCTCCGCGATCCGGTGCACCGCCGCGTCGAGCATCTCGGGCACGAGGCCGAAGAGCGCCACCTCCGGGTGGTCGAACGTGCGGAAGAGGCCGACCGAGAACGCGAACGCCGGCGCGTCGCCGTTCGAGGCGCCGCGCACCACGTGAAACCCGAACTGCGCGATGTCCGCCATGAGTCGCAGGTCGCTCGCGTCGAGCGGCTCTCCGCGCCGCGGCGGGTACTGCGGGTCGAAGCGCGGCCAGCGGCGCGACGGCCGGTGCGGGAAGAGGACCGGGCCAGCCTCCGTGTGCCATCGTGCGGTCGCCGCCGGGCGCTCGAGCGCGGTGCCGCGCGGGTGGAGGACGATCTCGACGGCGCTCGGGTCGCGGCGCACGATCTCGTCGAGCGGCACGACGCGCAGGTCCGCCGTCGATTCGCCCTCCGCGCCGCAGCCGAACTCCCACTCGGACGGGACGGGGCCGGCGACCTCGTCGCGGGCCGCGAACAGGATCGGAGCACCATCGGCGACGTGCCAGCAAACGAGCGCGTTCTCGCGCAGCATGCGCGCGAGAGGAGAGCACCTTCGATCCCAGTTGTCACCGGGGGCGCCTCGTCGGGCCGGCGCATGCGCGGAATCGTCGCACGGCGTGAGCCTCAGGCACGGGCACCAGGGCGTGTCCGCGCGGACACTCGTGGCGCAAGTGCCCGATACGACACGGGGTCGCCGCTGGCGCGCCCCTTGAAATGGTTCATCCCATCATGGTCCCGAGGCTGATCTTCGCCGCCGTCGTGTTCTGCGCTCTGTGCAACAGGCCCGGCGGTGAGCAGCGCCGCCGGCCCGACAGGCCCGCCGCCGCGGTGGCGTCGTCTGCCGCAGGCCCCGCCACGATCTCCGTGGCGCCTGAACTCGCACGAGTTCCCTCGCCCTAGGCCGCGCCATACATGACGCGCGGCACCTTGAGGCCGGTGAGATCCTCGTACAGCGCGTCATAGCTCCGCCGCATCTGCTCGACCGCGAACTCGCGCTCGACCATCCGCCGGCCCCGCTCCCCCATCCGCTTCCGGCGGGGCGGGCTCGCGAGCAGGTCGACGAGCCGTCGCGCGAGCGGCGCGGGCGCGCCGGGCGGGACGAGATACCCGTTCACGCCGTCGCGGACGAGCTCCGGCGAGCCGCCCACCGCTGTCGCCACGACGGGGAGGCGCGCCGCCATTCCCTCGAGGATCGCGTTCGAGATCCCCTCCGCGTGCGACGCCGAGACCGCGATCGCCGCGCGCGCCAGGATCGCGGGTCCGTCGAGCCGGTGCCCGACGAAGTGGCAGCGCTCCGCGATCCGGAGCTGCCGCGCCGAGCGCTCGAGGTGAGGGCGGCGGACCCCGTCACCCACGAGGACGAGGTGCGCCTCCGGGCGCTCGCGGAGGACGTCTTTCATGGCGAGGAGGAGCTCCGTCTGTCCCTTCACCGGATGGTGCATGTTGGCGATGCACACGATCCCGCCCGGCTCCGGCACGGGCGCGTCCGGCGTCCGCCGCGCGGCGCGATCGAACGCCTCGAGGTCGAGGCCGTTGCGGACCACCACGATCCGGTCGGGCTCGACGCCCTCGCGGATCGCCATGTCGCGGATGCAGAGCGCGTTCACGAGCACGCGATCGGCGTGGCGCGAGACCCAGCCGAGCACCGGGCGCTTGTAGCCGACGACCGAGTGGTTCAGGTCCACGCGCGTCACGATCGCGGGGACGCCTGCGAGCCGCGCCGCGAGCGTGCCGAGGGTGTTCGTGTAGAGGTCCTGGGCGTGGACGACGGCGATCGCGTTCGCGTGGATGAAGCGCGCGATGCGGGCGATGACGAGCGCGGTGCGCGGCCGCAGCATCGAGGCGCCGACGTCGAACACCACCGGCCGGACGCCGACCTCGGCGAGGTCGGCGAGCAGCTCGCCGTCGAGCCGCAGGCACGCCACCACCGGCTCGAACCGGGTCCGGTCCATCGTCCGGACGTTCATCACCGTCTGCCGCTCCTGGCCGCCGAGGAGGAACCGGTTCTGGAAGACGAGCACCTTCGTCGGAACCGTCACGTGGCCTCCCGCGCGAGGGCCGCCCGCGCGCGCGCGATGCGGACGAGCGCCGCCGCGCAGGCGAACAGGAAGTAGAGGAACCACGAGAGCGAGTAGCCGTTCGCCATCTCCGTGACGAGGTAACCAGCGAGCGCGGCGAAGACCGCGCGCGCCTCGACGCCGACGAGCGGGTCTGCGCCGACGCTCCACAGCCTCAGGAGGAGCCACCCGCAGAACGCGCAGAACAGGACGAAGGCGACGACGCCGAGCTCGCCCACGATCTCGAGCAGGACGTTGTGGGCGATGTACCGGCGCGCGCCGGCCTCGAGCGGCGCGAAGTGGCCCCACGCCTGGACGAACGCGCCCGCGCCGACGCCGGTGAGGGGGCGCTCGGCCACGATGACCCCGAGCACCTTCCAGGCGTTCTCCCTCCCCTGGACGGACTCGTCCTCCTCGAGGTTCGCGAGCGTCGCCGAGCGCTGCCAGAACGTGTCGGGGGCGAACGCCCCGAGGCCGAGGGCGAGCGAGAGCGCCGCGACCGCGCCGCGCGCGGCGCCGCCCCGGCCGCGCGCCATGAAGAGGAGGACGGCGAGACCCGCGGCGATCGAGCCCGAGCGCGAGTGGGTGAGGACGATGGCCGCGAGCTGCGCGGCGGCGACGCCGGCGAAGAAGATGCGGAATCGCCGGCGGCGCGCCGTCACCGCCCCGTAGAGCGCGAAGGGCAGGACCGCGACGAGCGCCATCGCGAGGCGGTTGGGATCCCCGTAGGCCCCGCGCCAGTGGCTGCGGAAGCCGTCCACGAGGGCGTCCCCGGTCCGCCAGACCTCGATCGACCCGAGCGCCGGACCGAGCGACGCGAGCGCCGCGACGAGCAGGAAGCGGCGCAGCCGCGCGCGCGTGTCCACGACGTTCTGCACCGCCACGTAGATGACCGCCATCTTCCACGCCTCGCCGATGGCGAACCGCGTATCGCCCTCCGAGAGCGTCCACGCGAGCGAGGCCGGGATGAAGGCGAGGTAGACCCAGAGCGGCGCGGCGGCAGCGCCGCCCATCCGGATCCGCTCGCCCGAGACGAGGCGGTGCACCACCACGGCGGCGCCGCAGAGCCCGGCGGCCAGGAACGCAAGGTGGAGCTTCTCGAACCACGGCCACCAGAACTGCGGGTTCGAGTAGAGCATCATGAGAAAGGCGAGCGCCGCGCCGTGCGCGAGGCCGCTCCAGCGGCGGCTCGCCCGCTCGAGCCACGCCTCGCGCGCGAGGAGCCCCGCGTCGAGCGCCGCCGTCGCCCGGATCTCCACCTTCCCTCCTCCTACGACGCCGCCCGCTGCGCAGGATCCGCCGCCTGCTCCGCCCGCTCGGGGGCCGGGTCCGCCCGCTCGCGCGGGACCCCGCGCGCGAGCCGGAGCGCCCCGAAGACCCCCTCGAAGCTGCACGTCGCGAGCGTCGCGCTGTACCCGAGCGGCCCGTGCGTCGAGCTCTCCCAGAGCACCTTGCGTCGCAGCGCGAAGAGGTCACAGCCCCGCACGTTCTCGCGATCCTCCGTCGTCGAGCCGGTCTCGAACCCCGCCTCGCGTACCGCCCGCCTGATCGCCGGCGAGTGGAAGCCGTTCGGGTAGGCGAAGTGGCGCGGGGGCCGCCCGAGCCGCTCGGCGATCGCGTTGCGGCAGCCCTCGATCTCGCGCCGCGCCTCCGAGAGGGGCAGGTTCGGGAGGGCCGCGTGGCTCACGCTGTGGCCGCCGACGTCGAGCCCTGCGGCCGCGAGGTCCGTCACCTCGTCCCAGTCGAGCGGGCGCGCGCCCGCGGGGAGGAGGTCAGGAGAGAGGCCGGTGCGAGCCTCGAGCGCTGCCGCCACCGCGAGCAGCGCCGCGTGGGGGAGCCGCGCGATGAGTCGGTCGAGCGTCATCGCCGGCGTCGCTCCCGCGCACGTCGCGAGGAGCGCCTGCAGCGGCGCCTCGAGCCCGGCGCGCCGTGGCGGGATGCCGCGCCGCGCGAGCTCGCGCAACGTCGCGAACAGCCGGTCGTGCGCGAACCGCGCGCCGGTCCCGGTGAACCCCGTGGCGACGTAGACCGTCGCCGGGATGCGGAGCGAGGCGAGCACCGGGAGCGCCACCGCGTGGTTGTCCGCGTATCCGTCGTCGAACGTGATCGCCGCGAACGCCCGGGCCGGGCCGCGCACGCCCTCGGCGAGCACCCGCGCGGCCTCGGAGAGCGAGACGATCTCCCAGCTCCGCGCGAGCTGCTCGAGGTGGCGCCTCAGCGTCGCGGCGGAGACGAGCATCGAGGGGATGCCCTCGCGCGCGCTCTGCGCGAAGTCGAGCGTGGCGCGATGATAGGAGAGCAGGAGCACGCGGGCGCCGCCGGCAGTCCGCGTCCGGATCGCGCGGACGAGCCGGTGGGCGCCCGAGGCGAGCAGCGCGCCGGCCACCGCCGCCTTCGCGGTGCGCCGCATGATCGAGAGCGGGCTCGAGTCGATTCGATCGAAGATCACGGCTCTCCCCCTCCGGTCCTCGCGCCCGCGAGCGAGCGCGACTCGAAGCCACGCCGCGCGCGCCGGAGCGCCTCCCACGCGCGCGCGGGCGCGATCGCCCGCGCGGCATCCCTCGCTCCGCGCCACGCCTCGCGGGCGAGCGCGGCCGTGCCCGCGCGCAGCGACGGCGCGCGGAGCCGGATCGTGCAGGTCTCGTGGCGATCGGACGCCCACTCGAGCTTGTAGGGCTCGGTGCCGCGCAGGAAGTCGTAGTCCGACAGGCCGCGCCCGTACGCGTCCTCGATCGTCCGGCCGACGAGCACGAGCCCGGGGCTCCGCGGCGCCCAGGCGGGATCGTAGCCGGACTGGTAGTAGAAGAAGCGGCGCCGGACCTCGAGACCGTAGACCGCCGCGACGGCGGCGCCGCCGACGTGCAGGCGGTATAGGCGAAGCCAGCCGCGCTTCGCGAGGCGCGGCGCCGCCTCGCGGTGGAAGTCCTCGACCGCGCCCTGCGGGATGCCCGCCGAGCCGCCCTCGGCCGCCCAGCGGAGCCGGTGGAGGCGCAGGAGGTCCTCGAGCGCCTCCGGCGCCTCGGCGGGCGTCATCGCGACGTCGATCCTGAAGCCGGGCTGGCGGGTGAGCCAGCGGACGCGGCGGCCGTAGGTCTCGCGGCGCGGGACGCGCGCGAGGTGCGCCTCGAACGTCCCGCGCAGCGCGAAGCCGGGACAGACGAAGCCGCGCTCGACGCGCGCGCTCGCGCCGCGCGCGCCCATGAGACGCCGGAGCACCCCGACCGTGGGCGAACCGCAGGGGAGGTCCTCGAGGTCGAGGACGTCCCACTCCCCGGAGGCGTCGAGGAGCGCGCGAGAGAGCGCCTCGCGCACCGCCGACGCGTCCGCGGCGCGGGCGAGCACGTCGAGCCCGTCGGCGCCGGTGACGCCGTTCCCGAGCAGGCGCCAGCGCCGCAGCCCGAGCGGCCCCGCGCCGCCGGCGAGGAGGAGGAGCCCCGCGAGGCTGCCCGCGCCGTCGCGCGCCTCGAGGATCCAGGGCTCGCGCCGCCCGCCGAAGGCGCGCCACCACGCGCCGAGCCACTCCCAGGAGAGGAACGGCGACGGCTCCGCCGCCGCGTCGAATAGCGCCGACCACTCGGCGTGGAGCGCGTCGAGGCGGCGCGGGTCGCGCGACGAGCGGACTGCGAATGGCGCCGCGCGGACCGTCACGCGAGCGCCTCCTCGACCGCCCGCGCGAGGTGCGCCATGTCCTCGGGGGCGAGGTCCTGGTGGACGGGGAGCTCGAGCACGCGCCGGCGGAGCGCCTCGGCCTCTGGGAACTCGCCCGCGCGGCAGAGCGGGTGACCCTCTCGCCAGAAGTCCACCGTCTCGATGCGCCGCAGCGCGAGGCGCGCCGCGACCGCCGCCTTGTTCTCGCAGACGAGCGGATAGAAGAGCGGACACGCCCCGGCGGGCAGCTCGCCGAATACCGGCGGCACGCGGTCGCGCAGGCGGCCGAGGAGCAGGAAGTAGTTGCGCCGGCGCGCCGCGACGATCTCCGCGGCATCGAGCCGGCGCGCGACGAGCCTCGCGAGCGGGCTCATGCCGAGATCGACGTACGCGGGGTCGAACTCGGGCGTTCCTGTCGACACCGGCCGGAGCCCCGACGCGCCGCGCGCGACCGCGTAGGCGCGCCGCACCCCGCTGCGCAGCGCCTCGCCCGGGTCGCCGGCCCGCAGGGCCAGGTTCGCGAGGAGCGAGCCCGCCGCGTGCGAGAGCGTGGAGGCGAGCGGCGCCGCGCGCGGCGGCTCCGGCGCGCCCTCGACGTCGGGATCGTTCACGACGAGCGCGCCGCCATTCGGGACCGGGAGCGTCTTATAGAAGCAGAAGATGCCGACGTGGCCGGTCGAGCCGAGCGGCCGGGTTCCCTCCGCGGCGAGCAGCGACAGCGCGCAGTCCTCGACGACGAGGAGGCCGCGTCGGCGCGCCAGCGCGTGGACCTCGTCCATCGGCTGCGGGAAGCCGGCGTAGTGGATGACGTAGAGCGCGCGCGTGCGCGGCCCGATCCGCCGCGCCGCGTCCTCGAGATCGAGCCGCATCCGGCCGTCCACCCGGACGAAGCGCGGGATCGCTCCGGCCGCCGCGAGCGCGCCCACCTCGACGCCGTGGTGGTACGCCGGGACGAGCACCTCGCGGCCCGCGAGGCCGAGGAGCCGGGCGCCGTGGAAGACCGCGTTCCGCGCGAGGTAGTAGAAGGTCGTGCGCGGCGCGTCGAGCGGGAAGGCCTCGTCGCGCGGTGGCGCGAACGGGGACAGCATCTCCGGCCAGAGCGTCGGCAGCGCCGGGATGAACCGGGCCCGCGGCGGCCGCGCCGCCGCGAAGGTCCGAATCGCGATTGCCCGGCTCACCGCAACCACGAGAGGATCTCCTTCACCACGGGCCGCACCCGGTGCCTCAAGCTGTGCACCACGCGGCCGGAGAGAGAGGGGCGGTACACGTAGAGCCAATCGTGCGGGGCGTGCTCCGGCTCCCAGTCCCGCTTCCAGGGCATGTCCGGCCCGAGGAAGTCGAACCCGGCGAGGCCGCGCGCCTCGCACTCTGCGAGCACCTCCCGCTGGAGGAGCTGCCCTGGCGAGACGCTCGCCAGCCGCTCGTCGTAGGCGGTCTTCGGCAGGTGGTAGATCCCACGGTGGACGAGGCCGAGGTGGACCGCGACGGGGCGGTCGTCGAGCGTGAGCGCCCGGATCGCGAGCGCCCCGCGCGCGGCGGCATCGCGGGCGAGCCGGGCGTAGAACCGGACGAGCGCGGGGTCGAGCGCGATCGCCGTACCGCCCGCGCCTTTCCAGCCGGACGCCTCGAGCGCGAGGAAGTCCCGCACCGCGCCGTCCACCTCGTCGGGCGCCTCGGCGCGGCGCACGGCGACGGCGCCGAGCTCGAGGAGCCGGCGCGTCCGCCGGCGCAGGTTGGCGCGGAACCGGGCGCTCGTCCGCTCCTCCGCCGACGGACCCCCGAGCCGGATGAACGGGGTGCGGAGCGACTCCCAGCGACCGGTGAGGTGCCGGTCCGCGCGGGCGAGCGGCTCGAGCAGCGCAGAGGTCGGCCCGTCCCGTGGCACGTCGCGCAGGAGGAGCACGTCCCAGCGAACCCGATCGCGCAGGTGGACCCAGAGCGCCGCGACCGCGCTGCCGGGATCGGGCCCGAGCGCCCACTCGACGCGGCAGGAGTGGTCGTTCGCAGGCGCGACGAGCCGGACGAGCCCGCGCCAGGACTGCACGAGGAACGCCGCCATCCCGAGCGCCGCTCCCCCGCGGCCGCGTGCGACGAGTACGAGCGGCTCCGCCGCGGGCGCGAACGCCTCGAGCCAGGCCGAGAGCCAGGCGTGCGACGCGAACGGCACGTCCACCGGCCCCCGAGCGACGAGCGCGTCCCACTCCGCGCGGAGCGCCTCGAACGCGGCGCGTCCGCGGACCTCGTCCACCGAGGCGTACCCGCCCGCCGGCGCGCTCCTCTCGACGGCGGCGGCCCGGAGCATGGCGCCCCCTTACCGCGCGCGCGCGATCGCGAGGAGCGCGCGCGCGATCTTGTCCGAGTCATGACGGGCGACGTCGCCGCCCGCGAGGAGGTCGAGCACGACCGCGACGGCGCCGAGCGACTCCACCTCGGCGCGGTCCACCTCGACCGGATGGGCCCCCTCGGCCGCGTGGGCCGCCGCCACCTCGGGCGGGAGCGGACCCCGGTGGACGAGCGCGACGTCGACGACGTCGCCCAGCTGGCGCTGCACCGCCCTCACATGGTCGGCGGCGGTCAGGCCGTCGGTCTCGCCCGGCTGCGTGAGGAGGTTCACGACGAGCACGCGCGTCGCGGCGGTCCTGCGGAGCGCCTCGGGCATGCCGCGCGCGACGAGGCTCGCGAGCACGCTCGAGTAGAGGCTCCCCGGACCGAGCACGACGACGTCGGCCCCGAGCACCGCATCGATCGCCGCACGGGGTGCGTCGGCGGGGCGCGCGAGCCGGAGCTCGGCGACGCGGCCGCCGGCCCGCGCGATCCGCGTCTCGCCGCGCACGAGCCGGCCGTCCTCGAGGCGCGCGACGAGCTCCACCGGACCCTCCGATGCGGGGAGGACACGCCCGCGGACGCCGAGCAGCGCCGCGGCCGCCTCGACGGCCTCGCCGAAGTCCCCGAGCCGCTGCGCGAGCGCGGTGAGGACGAGGTTCCCGACGGTGTGGCCGGCGAGCCCGCCCGCCCCCTCGAAGCGGTGCTGGAAGACCGCCGCAAGCGGATTCGCGCCCGCGGCGAGCGCGACGAGGCAGTTGCGCACGTCGCCTGCGGCCGGGACGCCGTAGGCGCGGCGCAGGGCGCCCGAGCTGCCGCCGTCGTCGGCGGTCGTGACGACCGCGGTGACGTCCACCGGGCGGTCCTCCTCCGGCTCGACCCCGGCCGCGAGCCCCGCGAGCACGCGCGGCAGCCCGGTCCCGCCGCCGACGGCGACGACGCGGATCGGCCGCGGCTCGGCGGCGGGGGCGAAGGCCGAGATCGCCGCGTCCTCGAGCGTCCTCATCGCGCCCCCTTCCCGAGCAGCACGACCTTCGCCGTCGCGAGGAGGCACACGAGGTCGAGGAACAGCGAGGTGTTCTTGATGTAGTAGAGATCGTACTCGAGCTTCCGCCCCTGCTCCTCGATGGTCGAGCCGTAGCCATGGCGGAGCTGCGCCCAGCCGGAGAGGCCGGGCTTCACGAGCTGGCGCAGCCGGAAGAGCGGATAGCGCACCTCGAGCTCGCGCAGGAACACCTCTCGCTCCGGGCGCGGCCCGACGAGGCTCATGTCCCCGCGCAGCACGTTCCAGAGCTGCGGCAGCTCGTCGAGCCGCGCCCGGCGCAGGAAGCGGCCCACCGGCAGGATGCGCGGGTCGCCCTCGGTCGCCCACGCGGCGCCGCGCTGCTCCGCGTCGCGGCGCATCGTGCGGAACTTCCGGATGCGGTAGGTGCGGCCGCCCTGACCCGTCCGCTCCTGCGCGTAGAGCGCCGGGCGACCGTCGGCGAGGAGCACGGCGAGCGCGACCGCCGCCATCACGGGAGCGAGGAGGACGAGGAGCGACGTCGCGACGAGGACGTCCGTGAGCCGCTTCACCGCCCGGGTGGCGCGCGAGACGCGGAACCCCTCCTCGAAGATGAGCGCGCTCGGCCGGACGAGCGAGAGCGGCAGGCGCTGGAGCGCGGCCTCGGCGAAGCTCACGTCGTCGACCACCCGGCCGCCGCGGGTCCGGATGGCGAGGAGGGCGTCGAGCGGGAGGCCCTGGCGCCGGTCCTCCATCGCGACGACGACCATCTGCGCGCGCAGCCGCCGCGCGGTCTCCTCGAGCGCGCCGCGGCGGACGAGAGGCTCGGGGACGGCGATGGCGCCGGCCTCGTCCGGGGGCACCGCGAACCCGACCACCTCCCACAGGCCGTCCGCCTCGCGCTCCACCGCGCGGGCGAGGTCGCGCGCGCGCGGGCCGGCGCCGAGGAAGAGGACGCGCGTCGCCGAGCCGACCACCGCGGGCATGAGGGCGCGCGCGGCGATGACGCCGAAGGCGCCGCCCGTCGCGGCGAGCACGAGCGAGCGGTGCAGCATCCAGCCGGGCAGGAAGAGCGAGAGGGCGAGATCGGCGAGGGCGAGCGCGATCGTCGCGACGCCGAGGGCGCGCAGGAGCCGCCGGCCGTCGGCGCGATCGCGGACGGCGGCGTGGAGGTCGTACAGGTCGCCGAGGTAGAGCGCCCCCGCGAAGAAGAGCGAGGCGAGCGCGGCGCGCGCTACCGCCGGCGCGACCGGGGTCACCACGCCGCCGCCCTGCGCCGCGACGGGCCCGAGCGAAGCACCCGCGAGCAGCGCGACGACGAGGACCGCCTCCTCGGCGAGGAAGTAGGCCGCCTTGCGCGGCGAGAACCAGTGGTTGAAGACCCGGACCAAGGCGCCCCTCGCCCCCGCCTACTGCGCCGCGGGCGGCGGCGCCTCCCCCGGGTAGATCCAGCGGCCGTGCGCCACCGCGTCCGCGTCCACGTCGTTCAGGACGAGACCGGCGGCCCGGTCGCCGAGCGCATCGAGCGCGAGCCGCACCACCTGGCGCGGCGTCGTCCCGGCGCGGACGACGAGCAGGGCCGCGTCGGCGTCGCCGGAGACGCGGTCGCCGTCCGCGAAGGCGAGCGCCGGCGGCGCGTCGAGGACGACGAGCTCCCAGCCGGCGCGGAGCTGGTCGAGCAGCGCCGCGGCGGAGGCGCCGCGGAGGAGCGCGCCGGGGTCGCCGGCCTCGCCCGCGGCGAGCAGCGCGAGCGGGCCGAGCCGGGTCACCGCCTGGCCGAGCTCGGCGCGGCCCTCGAGCACCTCCGCGAGCCCCGCGCGCGGCGCGAGGCCGAGGAGCTTCGCGAGCGACGGCCGCCGCAGGTCGGCCTCGACGAGGATCGTCGGTCGGCCGTCCTGCGCCGCGGTGAGCGCGAGGTTCGCCGCGGTGGTCGTCCGCCCCTCCCTCCGTCCGGCGGAGGTGATCGCGAGGACGCGGAGCGGCCGGCGGACGGCGAGCCGGAGGATGCGCTGGTACAGGACGCGGAACTGTTCGGCCGCGGCCGAATCCGGCGCGGCGAGCGCGACGAGGCGCGCCTCCGGCTGGAGCTCGGGGTGGGTGGCCTGCAGGGTCTCGGCGGGCATCATCGTCGTGTCCTCCTCGCTACGTGCGGCCCCGGACCGGGCCGATCCGTGGGATGGCGGCGAGCACCGGCACGCCGAGCGCCCCCGCGTCCTCAGGCCCGCGCACCGACGCATCGAGCCACTCCGCGGTGCCGACGGCGGCGAGCCCGGCGCCGAGCGCGGCGAACACCGCGAGCCACAGGAGCCGCGGGCGGTCCGGCGCCACCGGCCGCGCCGGGACCGACGGCGCCTCGACGATCCGGAACATCGCCGGCTCGTCCGCCGCGAGCAGCGCCTCGGCCGCCGCGGCGTCCGCGCGGCGCGAGACCGCCGCGGCGTACCGGCCGCGGAGCACGTCGTAGTCGCGCGCCAGCGCCGCGAGCTCCTGGCCCCAGCGCGGCGCCGCCTCGACGCGGCGCTGCAGCGCCTGGCGCTCCTCGTCGAGGGCGGCGAGCGCGGCGCGGTCCTCGGCGACGTCCGCCTCGATGCGGCCGAGCTGCTCCTTCACCCGCTCGCGCCGGAAGCGTGCGAGCTCGTCGTCGCGCCGCGCCTGCGCCTCGTCGAGCTCGCGACGCGCTCGGCGGACGTCGGGGTGGTCCTCGCCGTACGCGGCCTCCGCTGCCTGGAGCCGGCGGATCGCCGCGTCGAGCCCGGTCTCGGCCATGCCCGGCGCGCTCGGGGCCTCCGGGATCATCGCGAGGAGGTCGGCGCGGCGCCGGCGCGAGTCGGCGATCGCGCCGAGCCGCATGTCCATGAGCGCCTGGACGCGGGCGACGGAGCGGGCGTTCGTCTCGACCATCTCCGGCAGCTCCGTCTGATGCTGGAGCTTGAAAGCGAGGATCTTCGCCTCGTCGCCGGAGAGCGTCTTGCCGAGCGCGGCCGCTTGCGCGTCGAGCGTCTCCCGCAGGCTCCTCGCCTGTGCCGAGAGCACCTGGCGCGTCATCTCGGCGTACACGCGCGGCAGCAGGTCGGCGGCCTTCGTGACCTTGGCGCGGTCCTTTCCGCGCACCTCGACGACGAAGAGGAGCCCGGGCGGGCCGCCCGCAACCTCGCCCTCGAGTCGAACCTCGATCGAGCGGCGGAGTCGCGAGACCGCCTCGTCCAGATCGCCGCGGAGGTCGGGCGCGTAGTCGGTCTCGCGGATCACCCGCTCGAGCACCGGTCGGGCGAGGACGCCGTGCTTCACGGTGCGCATCCGGTCCTCGAACGAGGTCACCGACTGGGCAGGGAAGAAGTCCGCCGGAAGGCGGCGCGCCTCGATCTGGACGACGCTCGTCGCGGACCACTCCGACGGCATGGCGAGCGCGGCGACGACGCCCACGACGAGCGCGGCGCCCGCTACGGCGAGCGCGAGCGTCCTGCGTCGCTTCAGCACGGCGAGCACGTCGTGCAGCGTGTACGTCCGTTCCATGGCCCCCCCGACTTCCCCCTCAGCGACCCGGAAGCTCCCACCCCACCCGGAGGCCGACGGTCGTCCGGCGGAACTCCGCCGCGGCGAGGTCGTCCGTCCGCCCGTATTGGGCCCCCGTGATCGACAACCGGAGATTCCCTCCCAGGATCGCTCCGGCCTCCCCTGCCAGCATGTACCCGGTCACCGCGTCGCGCCCGGAAGGCACCGTTCCGGAACGCCAGAGCCCGCCGTCGCCCCGCGCGAACCAGCGGCGCGCCCAGCGCCGCTCCGCCCCGATCTCTGCGTAGTCCACGAGGCCCGGGCGAGCCGTCGCGCCGATCCCGAGGCCGTGCGCCGCGTCGAAGCGCAGGTCGAGCCCGCGCGTGGCGATCAGCACCTCGACGAGGGCCTCCGGCACGATCGAGCGGCTCCCGGCGGGGAGCCAGAGGGCCGGCCCTGCCGACGCGTCCACCGTGACGTGTCGCTCGGCGCGCCAGCGCGCGCGCAGCCGCACCGCGTGCGAGTACGCGAGCGCGTCGGGCGTGGGCGCGTGCTCGAAGCTCTGGAAGAGGCCGAAGCCGTACGCGGCGCCGAGCGCGAGGCGCCGCCCGAACCGCCAGAGGGTCTCGACCCCCGGCGCGTGCATGGCGCCGCCCGTTCCGTCCTGGAACAGGACGCTCCGCTCGTTCATCGTGGCCGCCGTGTCGACGAGCGGATCGGCGAGGAAGTCGAACCGCGCCCGGCCGTTCACGACGAGCGCGCGCTGCCGCCCCGTCCGGAAGACCCCGGCCTGCGCGAGCCCGGCGGGATCGAACGCCTGCGAGAGCCGCAGGTTGCCCGTGAATATCGTGAGCCGCGTCGGACGCGAGTCGAGCGACACACCCGCGCGGTGGTTCCAGATGCCGCCCGACGCGAGCCGCTCGAAGTAGACGAGCTCGCCGCCGTACGTCGTCTTCAGATCCCAGAGCGGCGCGTGGAGCCTCAGCCCCACCTCCGGCGAGAAGCGGCCGATCGTATCGGCGCTCTGCCCGTCGTACAACGCGTTCGAATCCCACCCGCCCTCGAGGAAGAGGCGGGCGATGGGCTCCACCAAAGTACCCGCCGCCGCCACCGTGGCGCGCAGGAGTACGGCCAACACGACCGCCGTCCCGATTCCGCGCCACGCGCCCATCGCCTGCCTCCGCCCCGCGCTCTCGCCGCTGCCCTACGGCACGTACAGCACGTCGCCGGGCCTCAACCAGAGCGCACCCGCCGCCTCCCCCTGCACCAGCTCGCGGAAAGAGAGCGTCACGCGCTCCGTCTTCCCGGCCGCAGCCTGTCTCAGCCAGACCACCTCGTCCTTCGCGAACTCGGTCCGCCCGCCGGCGACCGCGATGGCTTGCATGACCGACATCGGCCCGCGCAGCGGGAAGCCGCCCGGCTTCGTCACCTCGCCGAGCACGTAAGCCTTCGCGCCGTTGATCTCCCGCACGAGCACCGCCACGCGCGTGTCGTGGATGTACGGCTCGAGCGCCCGCGTGAGGCCCGCCTGCAGCTCCCCCGGCGTCTTCCCCGCGGCCTCGACCTCACCCGCGAGCGGCAGCGAGATGCGCCCGTCGGGCCGGACGGGGACGACGCGCGTCAGCTCGGGCTCGTGCCAGACGACGACCTCGAGCACGTCCTCGCGCCCGATGCGGTACTCGCCCGTCTCCGGCCGCTCCTTCGGCCGCTCGGAGGGACGCGTCGAAGCGCACGCCGATGCGAGGAGCACGCCCGCCAGCACCGCCCTGTTCGGTCGAACCATCCGTGTGCCTCCCGCGAGTAGCCGCGCGAAATCGCGGACCCACCGAGCACGGCGCGTGCCACATGTCCGTCCTGCGCCCACCGCAGCGTCGAGAGCGCCGACTCGACGCGCATTCCGGCGGACGCTCCGGCGCGCAGGGTACGGACGAGCGTCGGGCCCGCCGTGACGCGCGAGCGCCGTCGCGGGTGAACGGTTTTCCCATGCGCGGAACGGCGCTGCTCGCGTTGCCGCGGGGGCTCCCGCGCATGACGTTCCGAAGGGACGCCGCGCGGGGGCCGGAAAGCGGCCGCCGCGTGACCGCGGGGGGAGCAGATGCTGAGGGCGACGGTGTGGACGGTGGGCCTGTTCGGGGCGGGCACGGCGGTGTCGCGTGCGTTCCCCGGGACGTGGACGGAGCCGCTCGTGCTGTTCGCGCTCGGCCTCGCGCTCCTGTTCGTCTCGACGCGCACCACGCGCGGGACGGCGACGCGCGCCGGCGACGGCTCGATCGCGAACGTGAACGTGAACGTGACCCCGAAGCCCGAGGCGGCGCCCATGGCGGCGGCCGCCTCGGTCCAGGTGGAGCGGACCGCGTAGCGCGCCCCGTCACTCCGTCATCGCTGCATCGCGAGGATCGACGATCTCGCAGTCCTTGATCTTGTAGAGCAGCGCCTTGTAGCTGATCTGCAGCCGCTTCGCGGCCCTCCGCTTGTTCCACCCGGTGCGCCCGAGCGCGCGCAGGATCGCCTCGCGCTCGGCGATCCGCGCGGCGCGACGCGCGACGTCCTTGAGAGGCGCGTCCTCCGGCAGGACCGCGTGGAGCCCACTCACAGCGCGGACCGCGTTCGCGGCCCCGTTCAGCACGGTCGGCGCCGCGCGCGCGGGGAGCGCGAGCTCGCCGAGCACCATCGCCGGGTCGCGCAGCACGACGAGCCGCCGGACGAGGTTCTCGAGCTCGCGGACGTTGCCCGGCCAGTCGTACGCGTGGAAGCGCTCCATCACCTCCGGCGGCACCTGCTCGAGCCCGCCGCGGTACCGGTTGCGGTACTTCGTGACGAAGTGCTCCACGAGCGGCCCGATCTCCTCCTTCCGCTCGCGAAGCGGCGGGACGCGGATCGTGACCACGTTGAGCCGATAGAAGAGGTCCTCGCGGAAGGCGCCCTGCCGGATCGCCGCCTCGAGGTTCCGGTTGGTCGCGACGACGACGCGCGCGTCGACCCGGACCGGGCGCTTGCCGCCGACCCGGTAGAACTCCTCATCCTGCAGGACCTGGAGGAGCTTCGCCTGCAGGCGCGGGTCCATCTCGCCGATCTCGTCGAGGAAGATGGTGCCCTGGTCCGCGAGCTCGAACTTGCCGGGCTTCTCGGCGTGCGCGCCGGTGAACGCGCCTTTGTCGTGGCCGAAGAGCTCGCTCTCGAGGAGCTCGCCCGGGAGCGCGGCGCAGTTGATCTTCACGAACGGCCGCGCCGCGCGCCGGCTCGTCGCGTGGATCCGGCGCGCGATGACGTCCTTGCCGACTCCGCTCTCTCCGACGAGCAGCACCGGCACGTCGGTGTCGGCGATGCGGTGGGCGAGCGACCACACCCGCTCCATCGCGCCCGAGAGGGTCGGCGCCGGCTCGGCGTCCGCGTCGGCCTCCCGTGCGGGAGGGCGGAGCGGCGGCGCGTCGGGCGGGCGGTGGCCCGGCCGCTCGAGCGCGCGGCGGAGCACGAGATCGAGCTCGTGAACCTCGAACGGCTTCGGCAGGTAGTCGAGCGCGCCGAGCTTCATTGCGCGCACGACCGCCTCAGTCTCGGAGAGCGCGGACATCACGATGACGGGCAGCGCGGGGTCGGCCGCGTGGAGGCGTCCGAGCACCTCGAAGCCGTCGGGCTCCGGGATGACGAGGTCGAGCAGCACCGCATCCGGCGGCTCCGCCGCGGCCGCAGCCAGCGCCTCGGCGCCGCTGCGGGCGGGTCGCGGCGCGAAGCCGGCCGCGGCGAGGTACTCGCAGAGGGCGTCGCGGGCGTCGTCATCGTCCTCGATGACGAGCACCCTGGTGTCGTGGTCCATCCCGGTTCCGTCCGCCGCGATCTCGTTGCCGACGCTGGGAAATTGCGGCGACCGGGTGACCCCGGCATCGGCCCGAACGAGCGGGGCGTTTCCCGAGAACCCCGAGGGGGCCGGAAGACGTGGTCGTGGACTTGGACGTGGTCGTGGACGGGAGCGCAACCGGATGAGATCGAGCGCGATGACGAGGACAACCACCTCCGTCCGAGCTCACGACCACGTCCACGACCACGTCGACGCGGACACGGAGATCAGTACACCCGCGCGACCTCCGCGCCCGAGAAGTAGGCGCGGAGGATCTCGCGGTACCCCTGCCCCGCCTCGGCCCGGCCGACCGCGCCCCACTGGCACATCCCTGCGCCGTGACCCCAGCCGCCCCCGCGGAGCACCGTCGCACCGGCCTCGTGATCGAGGACGAACATCGCGGACGGCAGGTTGCCGAGAAGCCGGCGGATCCGCAGCTCGCCCTGGACCTCGGCGCGTCCCGCCTCGCCCTCGACCTCGAGCACCCTCGCGCGGCCCGACACGCCGCGCGCACCGACGGAGACCCGCCTGACCCGGCCGACGCCGAGCGGCGCGAGCGCGGCGTCGAGCTCCCCGCCGGAGAAGCGCCGCTCCCAGCGGAAGCGGTCCTTGCGCGCCGCGGCGGGACGCTTGCAGTACGCGTCGGGCGCGGCGACGAGGAAGGCGCGGAGCGTCGCCTCGTCGCGCAGCGCGCGGGACCAGCGCGCGCCCGGGCCTGACGGCAGGTCGGGGCGGCCGCGCAGGCTCGGGTTCGGCGCGTTCCCCCAGACCTGGTCGGCGTCCTCGCCGTGCCCCCCGCACATCGCCGAGTAGACCGCGTCGACGAGCGTCCGGTCGGCGCCTCCGAAGAGCGCCTCGCCGCGCGTCGCCCGGACCGCCTCGTCGGTGCGCGCGGTGCGCGCCGCGTCGCCGCGGTAGGCCTGGCAATGGACCTCCGCGCAGAGCATGAACGGATCGGTGAGGTGGCGCGTCCCGATCTGCGCGAGCACGTTCGAGCGGGCGGTGACCGCCTGCGCCTTCAGCGCCTCGACGTGCGATGACGCGGGCATCTCGCTCGGCACGATGGCCCGGAGCAGCTCCTCGAGCGACACGCCGTGGACCGCCGCGAGCGCGCCGCGAGCGTCTAGCGTGACGTAGAGCCGGCCGTGGTAAGCCCGATCCTCGCGCGCACGCGCCGTCGGGCTGCGCTCGTGCTCCACGCCCTCGACGACGAACCCGAGGTCCCCGTCCACCTCGACCCAGAGCGCCGCGTCCGCCTCGCCGAGCGGCGCGCCGCCCTCCGCGTGCAGCTCGAGCGTGCCGCGCGGCCGCGCCACCACCTCCGAGTGGATCGCGGGCCTCGCGCCGAGCCGGGCGCGCAGCTCGTCCGCGCTGCGCCGGGCTCCCTCCTCGCTGCCGTCGGATGCCGCGAGCAGGAGCTCCCGGCGGTTATCGACGACACGACCGCCGAGGCCGTAGACGGCACCGACGATGCGCGAGAGGACGAGGAGGCCCTTCGCCTCGAAGTCTCGCCGAACGGGCTCGAGCCGATCGCGATCGGCGATCTGCGCCTCGGCGAGGAGCGGGTGGTGCACGATCGCCGCCGGCGCGGTCCGCCGCGCGCGGACCGTGAGCCGGGCACCCGCCGGGATCTCGACGACGCCGCCGCCGCGCAGCACGACGCGAGCCGCGCCGCGGGACCGGAACGTGATCTCGCGCTGGCCCTCCATGAGCCGGATCGACACGAGGGGCTCGCCGCGGCTCGAGAAGTCGAGCCGGTGGCCCCAGAGCACGTCGAGCGGATCCGCCAGGTCCGACGCGGCGGGCGGCACGAGCGGCGGCGGCTCGGGCGTGGGGAGCGGCGGCGGGAGCGGCGCGGGCGGGGGCGCCGCGGTCGTCGCACCCTCTGGCGGCGGACCCTCGGTCCCGGCGGTGGACGCCGGCGGGGCGGTGCTCGTCGCGACCTCCGGCTCGGGTGCGGCGGTGGCCGTGACGGCGACCTCCGCGTCCGGGTCGGGAGCTGCCGCGGTCGCCGCCGACGCCGTAGAGGGGCCGCGGCCCGTCGCGCACGACGAGAGTACGAGGGCGAGGAGCGCGGCCCTCCTCACGACTCGAGCCGCGCCTCCTTCTCGGCCGCGAGACGCTCGAGCTCGGCGGCGGCGGCAGCGGCGGCGGCGGGCGTCGCGGCCGGGTCGCGGAGCGTCGCCGCGGCGCGAGCCATCACGCCAGCATCGATCGCCTCGCGATCGCGGAGCGCGTCCACCATCGACGCCACGGTGTCGGCAAGGTCCACGAGCAGGTCGTGGTTTCGCAGCGGGCGCGGTCGCGAGAGGTTCCCCTCCGCGACCTGCTTGCAGGTCCGGCGGATGACGAACGCGGGGCCCGCGACGCGGTGGGTGATGACGACCGCGGCCCCGAGCAGGCACAGGAGCACGAGCGCGAGCGCGATCGAGACGAGCACGATCCGCCACCGGTCCTCGACCGCGAGCGCGGCGGCGATCGAGTCGCCGACCTCCGGGTCACCGAGCGCGACGACCCGGCTCGTCTCGCGGTACGCCGACCAGAGGAGCCAGCCGAGGCCGACGGACAGCGCGGTCGCGGCGGCGAGCAGGTAGCTCGCGAGCTTGAGCTGCAGCCCGGTGTCGAGCAGGTAGTTCTTGAACTTCCGCTTCGGCGCGCGGCCGTCAGCGCCCGCCGGCGGGGCGTCGGGCGTCTCGGGGGTGGGGCCGCTGGGCCGGGTGGCAGAAGTGGGTTCCATGGACCCGTTCCCTTTTACCGCTCTCCGAGCTTCGCGGCGAGATCCTCGCACAGGGTCTTCGCGGTCGCCTCGAGGGCCTTGGCCGAGTAGATGCCGAGCTTCGCCTCCGGGATCGCCCCGCTCGCGGAGAGCCTCGCGCCGCCCTCCAGCATCGCCGCCATGCGGCCGTCGTCGTCCACCGCGACGAGCGACGCCTTCACCGCGATGACGGTCTTGCCGCCCCTGGCGTCGACGTCGACGTGCAGCACGGACGCCTTGAGCCGCATGCCGCCGCGGTCCACCACCGCGAACCCCCGCTCCCGCAGCTCGTTCGTGAGGGCGTCCCTGAGCGCGCCGCGCGCGGCGGCGCTGCCCGTCCCGCCGGGCTCGTCGATCGAGAAGGACAGCGGGCCGAGGTCTTCGAGCGCCTTCTGGGCCGCCTTGCGGACCGCCGCGTCGGAATCCGCGTCGGCGGCGGCGCGCAGCGTCGGGCGGGCGGAGCGATCCCGGATCTTTCCGAGCGCACCCACCGCGGCGAGCCGGACAGCGGCCGCCTGGTCGGTCGCCACTGCCTCGCGCAGCGCGGAGACCGCCTCCGCGATCGTCCGCTGCCCGAGGATGATGGCCGCCTGCGTGCGGACCTTGAGCGACGAGTCCTTCCGGAGCGCCTGGATCGCGATCTCGACCTGGGACTCGGCCCGGGTGGGGATCGGCGGCGCGAGGAGGACGAGGAGGAGGACGGCGAAGCGGCGACCCATGCGTCCCCGCAGCTTAGCTTCCCCGGGCCCTTCCAGGTTGTCCGACGTGACGCGCCGTCGCGCCCACCTCGCCGCACAGTGCGTTCAGGAGAGGCCCGGCGGACCGCCCGCCACCTCGCGGAGCGCGCGGTGGAGCCGGCGCGTCACGGGCCCGGGTCGACCCGCCCCCACCGCCCGAGCCCCGACCCGCGTCACGGGCACGATCTCGCGCACCGTCGAGGTGATGAAGACCTCGTCCGCGCCCTCGAGCTCCTCGGGAAGGAGCGCGACCTCCGCCGCGGCGAGCCCGAGGGCCCGCGCGAGGCGGAGGACGACGCCGCGCGTCACGCCCTCCAGGATTCCGGCGCCGAGCGGCGGCGTGCGGACGACGCCGCCCGCGACGACGAAGACGTTCGAGGACGAGCCCTCGGTCACGAAGCCGCGCCCGTCGAGGAGGAGCGCCTCGTGGGCGCCCGCCGCGCGCGCCTCCCGCACCGCGAGCACGTTCGGTAGGTGCGCGCCGGTCTTCGCGGACGGGTCGATCGCCTCGGGGGCGGCGCGCCGCACCCCGACGATCGCCGCCGCGACGCCGTCGCGGTAGGCGCGCGCCGGCGGTCCGGCGAGCGGCTGCACGATGACGACCGCGACCGGGTTCACGGCGAGAGCCGGATCGAGACCGATCTCCCCCGCGCCACGCGTCATCACGACGCGGACGTAACGCTCCCCCACGTTCCACGGCGCCGCGTCGGGATCGGGCCGGTCGCCGCCGCGGGCCGCCTCGAGCGTCCGCGCGATCTCCCGCGCCGTGCGCGCGCCGTCCCACTTCGGCGAGAGGCCGATCCGTTCGGCGGAGTGCCGGAGGCGCGCGAGGTGCGCCTCCTCCTCGAACGGCCGACCGCCGTACGTGCGGATGACCTCGTACACGCTGTCGCCGTAAAGGAACCCGCGGTCGAAGACGGAGACCTTCGCCTGCTCTGGCTCGACGAGGACGCCTTCGAGGTTCACCACGGTCGGCATGGACCGACGATAACGCGGGACGCCGCGCCGTGCGGCTAAAGCCGGATCTGGATGACGAGCTTCGGCGGCGCCCCCATGACCGCGAGGATGGTCCGCTTCGAGCGCTCCGCCCACGTCCGGATGTCGCTCTCGAATGTAGGGCAGTCGCCCCGGATCTTGACGAGCGTCCCCGCCGGAACGCTCGTCGCCTTGGACGCGAGCATCGCAAGATCCCCGAGTGATCCCCGGCGCTTTTCTTGACCCGCGGACCCGCGGTGATATCTCCCGAGAGCGAATGGAAGCGTCCGTCGAGTGCACGCACTGCCGGGTCGTCATGACCTCCTGGTCAGCTCCCGGGAGCCCGATCCGGTATTACCAGTGCCCGTTCTGCGCGAGGACGCACAGCTCGCTCTACGGAGAGGTGTTCCGGCGACGCGCCGGGGCGCGCGTGCTCGAGACGCCGGTGCGTGCCGCCCGGCCGTCAGAGATCCCGACGGCCTCGCAGGACGACGTGCGGTGGGCGCGCGTGAAGGCGTCGGCCTCCCGCTGGTTCGCGCGGGTCGAGGCGGACGAGCGCCGGCTCGCGGCGGGCGAGGCGCGCCGCCCCCAGCGGACGGCCGCGCCGCCGGACGGCTTCCCCGAGGTGGATCCCGCGGACGTGTTCGAGATCGCCCCCGCCGCCGCCGGGCGGAAGCGCTAGAGAGCGGGAGCGGCGCGACTCCCGCGCCGGCCGAGCCACAGGAAGAGCGCGGCCGCGAGGCCGAGCCCGAGCGCCGCCTTCGCTGGCGGCGCGAATCGGTCGCCCGGCGAGACGGCGCTCTCGACGAGCGCGACGACGGCGAGCACCGGGACGACCACCGCCATGAGCCGCACCGCCTCGCGGCTGGCGGCGGCGAGCGCGGCGGAGCGCGGCCACTCGCCGGGGTCGACGACCGCCGCGGCGAGCACGAACCCGGCCTGCGCCGCGAGGACGAGCGCCGAGAGCTCCGCCGGCCCGTGCGCCGCAAGAAACGCGAGGAGCGGGCCGCCCATGCCGCCCTGGACGGCGTGGGCGACCACCGCGCCGAGCAGGAGCCCGTTCGCGACGAGGAGCAGCGCGGTCCCGAGCCCAGCGGTGAGGCCGAGGGCGAACGCGAGCGAGGCGACCGTCACGTTGTTGTGCGCGATGGCCGAGCTGGAGAGGCCGGGGGCCGCCTCGAGCAGGTGCTCCGTCCACATCCGCCGCGCCGCGACGGCGTCGCGCACCTGCTCCGGCACGAGGATCGTCGCGACCGCCGGTTCCACCGCGACCGCGAGCCCCCCCGCCGCCGCGGATCCGGCGAGGAGCGCCATCGCGAGCGCGAAGGCGCGGAGATGGCGCCGGAAGGCCGCCGGCGCCTCGTCGCGCACGAGCCGCACGGCGCGGCCCAGCCCCGACCGCCGCGGCCGGTAGAGCGCCGCGTACGCGCGGGCGGTCACGTGCGCGAGGTGGCCCTCGGCGTCGGAGCCCGGAAACGCGCCGCGCGCAAAGGCGAGGTCCCCCGCCGCGCGCCGGTAGAGCCGGTCGAGCTCCTCCACCTCCCCGAGCGGCAGCCGCCCCGACTCGGCGCGCGCGGCGAGCGCCGCGAGCCTCTCCCAGCCGGCCCGGCGCGACCGCACGAACGCGCCGACATTGCGGGTCCGCGCGGCGATCACGGGCCGCCCGCGGCGTAGTGATGGGCGAGCGCTTCGAGGAACCCCTCCGGCGCGTCGTCGGGCGAGGGCGCTCCGGCGCGGCGCGCGAGGGCGCCGGCGAGCCGCTCGGCGACCCGGGCGCGCGCCTCGGGCGCGAGCGCCGGGCGGCGGGCTAGGAAGTCCGCGAGCCGCTCGAACTCGTCCGCGGCGAGCAGCGCGCCGGCGCGCCCGCGCAGGAAGACGAACCGCGGGTCGGCCTCCGAAGCCGGTGCGGCGTAGCGCGAGAGATCGTAGCGGCGCTCGCGCACGACGAGCGTACCGGCGACGAGATCCCCGAGCCGCTGCCGCCGCGGCGAGAGCGCCACGGAGAGGACGCCGGGGGCGTAGCCGAACGGGACCTCCACCGCGCGCAGGAGGTTCCGCGCGAGCGACTCGGCGATGCCCACGGGCGCCCCGTCCGCGCGGACGACCCGGATGCCGAGCGCGCGCTTTCCGGGCGTCTGTCCGCCGGCCGCGACCTCCCAGAGGACGTCCCAGCCCCAGCCGGAGAGGAGCACCGCCGCGACGGCGCCGAGCTGGCCGGCCCAGGTGAGCGCCTGCACGTCGCGGAGGAGATCGCCCGACACCGAGTAGACGACGAGCCCGAGGACCCAGAGGAGGAACAGCACGACGAGGTCGACGAGGTACGCGAACGCCCGCGCGCCGAGCCCTGCGATCTCGAGCCGGAGCGCGACGCGCTCGGGTGTCTCGAAGGTGAGCTCGGGGGCGTCGTGCACGCCGACATCATGCCGCGCGTGCGCGCGGCGCGCACGCGACGCGCGCGCGTCAGCGGGAGGCGAGCGGCATCGACCCGGGCGCGGCGACCCGGATCGACACCTCGGTCACCTCGCCGTCGTGTACCTCGAGCTCGCCGGCGTCGGCGGTCCGCCCGGCGGCGAGCGCGACGACGCGGTAGCGCCCCGGGCGCAGCCGCTCGAAGGCGAACCGGCCGATCGCGTCGGAGGACCCCTCCGCGCCGTCGTTGGCCAGCTTCGAGAGGGCGATGACGCGGGCGCGGGGGAGCGGCGCGCCGGCGGCGTCGCGGACCGACCCGGCGACCCCCCCGCCGCGATGGAGGAGGACCGTCGGCAGCGCGTCGCGCGTGTTCACCTGCACGAACTCGGGGAGGTAGCCCGGCGCGCTCACGACGAGCACGAGGAGCCCGCGCGGCGTGTGGCGCAGCTCGTACCAGCCGCCCGTCCCGCTCACGCCGAGGGGCGCGACGCGCTCGGGGCGCACGAAGCGGAGCCGCTCGAGCTTGGCGGGGTCGGCGAGCGAGGCGCGCGCCTCGGCGACCGGCGTGCCGGTCTCGGCGTCGAGCACCTCGCCGAGCACGTGCTCGCCCGCGCCGAGCCGGATCTCCGGGATCTGAAGCTTCTTCCCGGAGGCGCCCTGCACGTGGAAGACGTTCGGCGCGAAGCCGTCGGCGCGGACGACGACGCGGAACTCACCCTCCGGCGGCGTGAGCACCTTGAAGCGCCCCTCGGGGTCGTGAAACGCGACGGTGTTCACGGTGAAGTGCTTCACGGGCGCGCCCGACGGGCCGATCACCTGGCCCCGGAGCTCGCCGGGGGGCGCGGGGACGAAGACCGAGGCGACCGGGGTCGCAGCGAGCACGAGCGCGAGGAGCGTCGACGTCATGGGAACCTCCAGACTGCAGGGAGCGCCATTGCACGCCGCGCGCCTGCATAACTCTCCGTAGCGCTTCGAGAGGACCGGGGGTATCCCAGGTTCCGGGGTCGCCACGGCCCCAATGCTCGCGGGACGCGTGGTATCTGTGCGGCGCGGACGCACCGAGGCGCTAGCTCAATTGGTAGAGCATCGGCCTTTTAAGCCGGTGGTTCTGGGTTCGAGTCCCAGGCGCCTCACTCCTCACCTTCACGCACCGTTGCGCGTCCCCGGAGCGAGGGACGAGACGCTCCGCGGCTGCGCGGAGACCGCCGCGCGAGGTGTGACCTGACCTGATGGCCGGACGCGACCTCCCCCGGGCGCTCGCGCGCGAGGAGCAAGCATCGCGGCCGGGGACGTCACGTCCCGCGTCGTGAGTCGGTCCCGAAGCCCGAGGGGCCGGTAGTGCCGTCACGAGGGGGCAGCGCTTCCATGCCTCTGCGGCACGCCGCCATATCGGGAACTCACCCGAGCCCAGCTCCGGACTCATTTCCGCGCGACCCGGGATTCGTCCCAATTTCGGTGCGTCCCGCGATGCGAGACATTCAACATCGAGAGGAGCGACAACATGACGAAGACCTACGAGAGCGGCAGCACGGTCCCGAGCGGCTTCTACCTCGACGCGGCGAGCTGGCACCTCGCACCCGTCGCGAACGACGGTGACCACCTCCCCGGCGGGCGCGGCCGCTGGATGCGCGTCCCCACGGCGTTGGCGGTGACGCTCGCCCCCGTCCTCGGCGCCGCGTTCGTCGCCTTCCTCCCGGTCATCGGGATCCTCGTCACCCTCCGGGCGCTCGCGTCGGCGATGGCGAACGTCTTCCACCGCTCGGCGACGGACCTCGCGGCGACCGTCGCCCCCGCGTGGCAGCCGGGCGAGGCGCACTTCACCGGCCGGCACGCGAGCCCCCGCGTCGAGCGGTGGGAGCCGACGCCGGAGGACCGCCTCGAAGCGCTCGCGGAGGAGATCCGGAGGCGGCGGAACGTGTAGCCGCGGCAGCACGCACCCACGAACGCAGGAGGACGTCATGGCCAGGTACACGGGCGGCATGAAGGTCGGCGGCGGCTACTACTGGAACACGAGGAGCTGGGAGGTCGAGGTCGTCTCCTCCGAGGGCGGCCGGCTCAAGGCGATGGACGGCGCCGGGTACGTGAAGGTCCCCTTCCCCGCGCTGTTCCTCGTCGTCCCGGTCCTCGGCGCGCTCTTCCTCATGTTCCTGCCCCTCATCGGCTTCGCGCTCCTCGCCTACGCGATCGCCAAGAAGATCGGGGGCGGCGTGAAGCAGGGCGCGACCGAGCTCGCCTCCACCGTCCAGCCCGGTCAGTTCGCGGCGGGGTCTGCCTACTTCACCGGGAAGGCCGGCGAGGAGGCGGAGAAGGCCGGCGAGGAGCCGAAGAGCGCCGCCGTCGAGAAGCTCGAGCAGGAGATCGCCGAGAAGAAGGGCGAGCGGGAGTAGACGGCTCGCCGGGGGATCGCGGTTCCGCGGGGCCGGCCCTTCCGGCCCCGCTCGCGTGTCGCGGCGGCCGCGGGCGTGCCTAGGCGAGGTGAGACCTGATCGCCGAGGCGACCTCGTCCGGGCGCTCGCTCGCGAAGGCATGCGTGCCAGCCGCGATCGTCAGGATCCGCGCGCCCGGGATGCGCTCCGCGAGGAACCGGCCGACGGACGGCGGACTGATGGGGTCCGCGTCGCTCCACAGGAGCAGGGTCCGCGCGCGGATCTGTCCGAGCCGGTCGCTGAGGTCGGTCCGGTCGTCGATGAACCAGCTCGGCACGTCGGGCAGCGACGCGCGGTACCCGGGGCGCCACTCGGCTCCGCCGAGGGATCCCATCTCGACGCCGCCAGACGTCGCGACGAGCACGAGGCGAGCGACGCGCTCCGGCCGCTCCAGCGCGAGACGCGTGGCGAGCACCCCGCCCATCGACTGCGCGATGACGTGGGACGGACCCGGCGGCAACCGGTCGACGAGCCAGCCGAACAGGTCGTCGAGCGACCTGACGTGCGGATCGGCGGGGGCGTCCCCGAACCCCGGGTAGCCGAAGACGTGAACCGGGCCGAGGTCGACGAGCCGGTCCGCCACCGGCCGCCAGAACGACGCGCGGCCCACGGCGCCGGGGAGGAACACGAGAGCTGGCATCACGGCGAAGGCTATCGCCGGTCCGCGGCGGGGTAAACGGCGGCGCGCGGACGACTTCGCCGACCCGCACGTCGCGAAGGACGCCTCTGGGTAGCACCGGCGCGCCGTCCCAGCGAATCACCTCGGACGCCGCGTGCTGCCTTCCGCACCTCGCAGCCCGCGCCGCCACTCCGTCGGCGGCGCGCCGGTCCAGCGCCGGAACGCGCGGGTGAACGCGCTCTGCTCGGCGAACCCGAGCAGCCAGCTCACCTCGGCGACCGAGACGTCCGGCTGCCGGAGGTAGCCCTCGGCCCGCTCGCGACGGACTCCGTCCACGACCGCCGCGAAGCTCGCGCCGCGCCCCGAGAGCCGACGCTGGAGCGTGCGCGGCGACGTCCCGAGGCGGCGGGCGACGCGCGAGAGCGACGGCTCGCGCCCGGGCAGCTCCGCCGCGATCGCTCCGCGGACGCCGTCGATGAGCTCGTCGCCCCCGGCGCCCCGGAGCAGGGACCGCGCGTGGTCCGCGAGCGCGCTGAACAGCGTGCGGTCCGCCGTGCGCGTCGGACCCTCCCAGGTGGCGCGCGCGAGGACGACGGCCGCCCGCCCCGCGCCGAACTCGGGCTCGACGCCGAGCACCCGCGCGTGCTCTCGCGGGTCGGCCGGGCGCGGAAAGGTGAATTGAACCCGCAGCGACGCAGGCGCCGCGGAGACGTGCCGCGCGCGCGAGACGAGGATCGCGAGCGTGTACTCCTGCGCCGGCGGCGGCAGATCGCCCTCCGTCGCGCGGAACGTGAGCGCGACGGCGGCCGCCTCCTCCTCCACCGCGAGCACGCCGCGCGGATCGACGAGCGGGAAGTACTCGGCGATGCGGCGCCCACCCTCGCCCACCGTCGCGCCGGTCGCGCCGAGATAGTCGAGCACCCGGAACGCCCCGAACGGCGTCTGCTCCGCCGCATGGAGCGGCAGGGCGGGATCCGCCGTCGCGAGCGACGCCTCGCGCCAGACCGCGTCGGCGAGCTCCGCGGGGAGGCGCGCGTCGGGATCCTCGAGCAGCGCGCGGTCCACTCCGGCGCGCGCGAGGAGGGCGCCTTCGTCGAGCCCGAGCCGGGCGCAGGCCTCGACGAGCGCCCGGGTCGCTACGGGGAGGACGGTCATGCGCACGCCGCGGGAGCGTATCACCGCGGGTGGCGCGCGAGGCCGAACGGTTGGCGCGCGCGGTCGAGCCGGCGCGGCCCCGCGGCCGCTAGCCTCCCTCACGACGCTCACCCCTCCGCGGCGCTCCGGGCCGCGGCCCGATGGAGAGGACCCGATGCCTCACCCGAAGACCTCCGCGCTCGATGCGCAGCCCGCAGCGCCCGCGCCCTCCGGCGCCACCTCCGGACGGCCCGCCGCCGACCGGGCGCCGACATGGGCGCTCGCCCTCTCGGGCCTCCTCCTCGTCGCGCTCTCGGGGAACCGCGCCGGCGTCGCCGCCCTCGCCTGGATCGCGCCGATCCCGCTCGCGCTCGCCGCCACCCGGCTCCGCGGCTGGCGTCGCCGGCCGATCCTGCTCCTCGCCTGCATCGCCGCCGTCTCGCTCCAGACGTCGAAGCTCGTGGGAGGCCCCGCGACGCCGGCGTTCGCGCTCCTCTTCGGCGTGCCGATCGGCGCCCTCGGCTTCGCCGTCCTGGCGCTCTGGGACGCCGTGCAGCGCCGGGCGGGGGCGGCGTGGGGGCTCCACGCCTTCGCCGCGCTCACCGCGCTCGGGGACGTCGCGGGGTTCGCGCTCTCGCCGGGCGGCCACTGGGCGGCGTCGGCGGCGAGCCAGGCGGAGAACCTCCCCCTTCTGCAGCTCGCGTCCGTCGGCGGGCTCGGGCTCGTCGGCCTCGTCCTCGCCTACCCGGCCGGCGCGGCGACGATGCTGCTCCTCTCGCCCGCGGATCGGCGCCCCTGGCGCCACGCCGCCGCCGCCGCGGCCATCGCGCTCGCGGCGCTCGTCTTCGGGACCTTCCGCCTCGACCGCCAGGACCTCGGGCCGACCCTGCGCGTCGCCGCGGTGACGGTGGACTTCCCCCGTGAGCTCCGCTCGATGGACGACCTCCGCGGGAACGTCGAGACGCTCCTCGCCCGCTCCGATCTCGCCGCGCGCCGCGGCGCCGAGCTCGTCGTGTGGAACGAGGTGGCGACGCTCGTGGATCCCGCGGAGGTGCCGGCGCTCGAGGCCCGCGCCGCGGACCTCGCGCGACGCCACGGGATCGACCTCGTCGCCGCCTTCGGGATCTCCGTCTCGAAGGAGCCCTTCCTCGTCGACAACGTCATCCGCTGGTTCGGCCCGGACGGCGCCGTCCTCGACCGGTACCGCAAGCACTTCCTCCCGCCCGGCGAGCCGTCGATCGCGGGCGTCGAGCCGCTCCGCGTCCTCGACCGGCCGTGGGGCAGGGCCGGCAGCGCCATCTGCTACGACTACGACTCCCCCGCGCTCGCGCGCGAGCACGCCCGCGGCGGCGCCGGGCTCGTCGTCGTCCCCTCCTCCGACTGGCGCGGGATCGACCCGCAGCACACGTTCATGGCGCGGGTGCGCGCGATCGAGGGCGGCTTCTCGCTCGTGCGCCCGGCGCGGGCGGGAACGTCGGCGGCGTTCGATCCGTACGGCCGCATCCGCGCGTCCATGTCCGCCTGGGAGGAGAACGAGCGGGTGATGCTCGCGACGGTCCCGACGGCGCAGGTGCGGACCCTGTACGCGCGGGTCGGGGACGCGCCGGTCGTGCTCCTCGCCGCCCTCATCCTCGCGGGCGCCGCCTGGGCGGCACGCCGGGTCACCAGATGAGGTTCGGCGGGTCGCCGCTGCAGTCGCGGTGCTCGACGCGCGTCCAGAGCGGACCCCAGTACGCGGGGTCGCGCCAGCGCGGATCCGAGTGCCCGCTGTCGCCGATCTTCACGTGGAGGAGCTCGTGCGGGATCGGCGTGTCCTCGACGCACGGAACGAGCGGCTCCGCCGAGGTCCAGGCGAGCGTGGAGACGGCGACGACCCCCTCCTCGCGCCAGGTGCAGCCGCGCGCGCTCGCCACCGCGCCGCAGGCGATGTCGCCGTCCTCGATCCGGAGCGTCATTCCGTAGAGCAGGCTGGGATCGAGGCCGAGGTGATCGCAGCTCTCCTCGATGAGATCGTGGAGTCGCGTGCGGAAGGCCGGGTCGCTCGCCCACGCCTGGCGCGAGCGGACCTCGAGCGTCATCCCGAACAGATCGTCGTCGCGCGCCGGCGCGCAGGCGAGCGCGGTCACGGCGAACAGCGCCGCGAGCCGGAGCGGCGCTCCGGGCGTGCAGCATCGGCGACTCGGGTCGAGGTCGCGGGTCGGACGGGGCACGGCTCCTCCTGGAAGCGACCCACGGTTGTTGCACCTGCGGGCGCTGCCGCGAAAGGCACCGTCGGTCCGCGGGCTGTGGGCGCAGGGCGCACCTCGCGGCGCGCCGCTGGGGGCGGCGTTTCACGGAGCCGGAGAGAGACGTGGTGCTAGCATCGGCAGCCGATGCCCCCCCACCGCCGCGTGCTCGTGGTCGACGACAGCGAGCCGGTCCGGTCCCTGCTCGCACAGGCGCTCCGTCACCACGGCTACGCCGTGTACGAGGCCGACGCGGGGACGACCGCGCTCCGCATCGCGTTCGACGTGCTCCCCGCGGTCGCGATCGTGGACCAGTGGATGCCCGGGATGACCGGCGCAGAGCTCATCCGGCTCCTCCGCGCCGCGCCGCGCCCGGAGCTCCGCGCGATGGCCATCATCGGCCTCTCCGGCCGATCGGGCAGCGAGCACGACCTCCTCGGCGCGGGCGCGGGCGCGTTCATCGCGAAGCCGTTCGGCGAGGCCGAGCTGATCGCCGCGGTCGACGCCGCGCTCGGCGACGTGACCGAGCCGGGCGCGATCCCCGCCTAGCGTCACTCGAGCGAGACGTCCACTACGACCGGCCGGTGGTCCGACGCCGCCGCCACGTCCGCGCCGGCCGCGATCCCGATGCCGGAGAGCGCTCCCCGCTCCTCACGCGGCAGCAGGAGGTAGTCGAGCCGAGCCGTCCCGGAGGCGCCCGTCCAGGTGACCACCCCGGGCGGCGCCGGGTCGATCCACGCGCCGTCCTCGAGGAGCGGCGCGAGCGCCGCGCTCGCGGGCCGATCGTTCAGGTCGCCGCCGGCGAGCACCAGCGCGGTCGGGCGGGCCGCGCGGAGCCCGTCCGCGATCTCCCGCAGCCGGCCGGCCTGGAGCGCACGGCGCGTGCCGTCGTCGGACAGCGCGGAGCTGAGATGGCTCGCGACGACGACGACGGGTCGCCCGGGCGTGCGCACGTGGAGCTCGACACAGTCGCGCGGCCAGAGCGGACGGCCCCACGCGTCGACCTCGCCGAGGTGGCTCACGTACCGCTCGACCGGCAGCCGCGAGAGCGCCGCCACGTCGATGCCCCGCGGATCGTACCCCTCGACGAGCCGCGCCTCGGGGTAGCCGGCGCGCGCGGCGAGCCGCGCGAGCAACGCCGCGTTCTCCACCTCCTGGAGCACCACCACGTCGGCGTCGATGCGCTCGAGCACGGCGGCGAGCGCGTCGAGCTTCGCCTCGACCTCGGCCGGCGCCGGCACGGAGTCGAGCTCGCCGGGGGGAACGAGGCGATCGTCGGAGTCGAACAGGTCGTGGACGTTCCATGTCGCGACGCGGACCTCGGCCGCGGAACGGCCGGTGCGGCGCGGCGCCCCGAGGTCCGGCGCGCATGCCAGGAGGAGCAGGAGCAGCAGGAGCGATCGCATCTAGCCCTGCGAAGCAAGGGATGGGCCGTGCGGCGCTCCGGGCGCCCGCTCGCCAGGGCCCTGGCCGGAACGGGCTGGGATTCCCAAATTTGGGTTTGGGAGGGCGCCCGATGACCCAGGAAGCGCGGTCCGAGCTTCGCGCGGACCTCCTCTCTCGGATTCCACGCTGGTACTCGCCCTGGCTTCACCTCGCGTTTCCTGCGGTGGCGGGCATCGTTATCGCGGCGTTCGCGGTCACCCGCATCGAGGCGCTCCGGGCCTGGCAGGCCGCCCTCGTGCCGCTGTTCTTCGTCGCCGCGAACGCGATCGAGTGGCACGCGCACCGCGGTCTCCTCCACCGCCGCACCCGTCCTCTCGAGGCGCTCTACGTCCGGCACACGCCGCAGCACCACGCCGTCTACGTCGCGGACGACATGTTCATCCGCGACTGGCGGGAGCTGAAGCTCATCCTGCTGCCCGCGTGGGGGATCCTCGCCATCCTCGCCGCGTCGTCGCCCGTCGCGATCGCGCTCGTCGCGATCGGCGAGAGGAACGTCGCGGCGCTCTGGATCGCGACCGTGGTCGCGTACGTCCTCTTCTACGAGTGGCTCCACCTCGCGTACCACCTCCCCGCGGACGGGCGGATCGGGAGGCTGCGCGTGACGCGCTGGCTGCGCAGGCACCACCAGCGCCACCACTCCCCGCATCTCATGCAGCGCTGGAACTTCAACGTCACGGTGCCGCTCTGGGATCATGTCCGCGGAACGGTGTGGCGGGCGTCGGACACGGTGCCGCAGAGGGCGCTCCCGCGGCGCGTCTGAACCTTTGACATGCCCGCTCGGGTCGGGGTATTGAGCGCCCGACCCCATCGTCTAGAGGCCCAGGACGCTGCCTTCTCAAGGCGGAAACCGGGGTTCGAATCCCTGTGGGGTCAACGAGTTGTGACGTGGCGCTTCATGCCCTGGGCCTCTGACCGCGCGCCTTCGGCGCGCGTGACGATGGCTTCGCCACCGTCGAGGAGGCCCAGGACGCTGCCTTCTCAAGGCGGAAACCGGGGTTCGAATCCCTGTGGGGTCAACGAGTTGTGACGTGGCGCTTCATGCCCTGGGCCTCTGACCGCGCGCCTTCGGCGCGCGTGACGATGGCTTGCCGTCGCTTTGACAGTCTCCCGGGCGCCCAGTACGTTTCAGCCGCCTTTCGGCCCCATCGTCTAGAGGCCTAGGACACGGCCCTTTCAAGGCTGTAACCGGGGTTCGAATCCCCGTGGGGTCACTTGCTCCGTTGAACGCGCTGGCCCGTCCTGGGCCTCTTCGCGCGCCTGCGGCGCGCGAGACGATGGCTTTGCCACCGTCGGAGCGGCCCAGGACCGCGGCCCTTTCAAGGCTGTAACCGGGGTTCGAATCCCCGTGGGGTCACTTGCTCCGTTGAACGCGCTGGCCCGTCCTGGGCCTCTTCGCGCGCCTGCGGCGGTGACGGCGAGCGAGCGACCGAGCTCGGCGGCACGCGCAGCATCCAGGCGGACGCCCTAAGTTTTGCGGCGGATGCGAGAGAGAGCGGAGCGCCGCCTCCCTCCCCCGGAGACGACCATGGCCGAACTCGCCTGGAAGAAGGTGTGCTGCCCCGTCGACTTCTCGAAGGAGTCGCGCGCCGCGATGCGGGTCGCCGTGGACCTCTGCAGGCGGCTCGGCGCCGAGCTGACGCTGCTCCACGTGGACGAGCCGGCGCACCCGGCGGACGACCTGGAAGCGGAGGCGTGGCGCGAGGACGCCACCCGCGCCGGCGTCCCGGCGAGCGTCGCGGAGACGACCGGCGACCCGAAGACCGCGATCGCGGAGTGGACCGATCGCAACGGCGTGGACGCGATCGTCATGGGGACGCATGGCTGGACCGGCCGGGCGCGCGCCCTCGTCGGATCGGTCGCGGAGAACACGCTCCGGCGAGCCCGCTGCCCGGTGATGGTGGTCCACGCCGAGTGGGTGCCCGCGTAGAGCGCCTAGGGCGTGCGCCACGGCTCGCTCGCGCGGAGCGCGGCGACGATGGCGCGCGTCGAGGGCGAGCGGTTCAGCGTGTAGAAGTGGACGCCCGGCGCGCCGCGCCGGAGGAGGTCCGCGCACTGGAGCGTCGCGTACGCGACTCCGAGCTCCCGCGCGCCGTCGGCGTCCTCGCGGCGGACCTCCATCGCGGCGCGCAGAGGCGGCGGGATGGACGCGCCGCAGAGCGCGGTGAAGCGCTCGACCTGCTCGACGTTCGTGAACGGCATGATGCCCGGGATGATCGGCACGGCGATGCCGGTCGCCCGCGCCCGGTCCACGAAGCCGAAGTAGCGCGTGTTGTCGAAGAAGAGCTGGGTGACGAGGAAGTCCGCGCCCGCCTCCACCTTGAGCTTGAGGTGCGCGAGGTCGCAGGCGAGGTCGCGGGTCTCGATGTGCCCCTCGGGGTACGCGGCCGCGCCGATGCAGAACTTCCAGCGCGCCGGCTGCGCACGGATGAACGCGACGAGCTCGCTCGCGAAGCGGAAGCCGTCCGGGTGCGGCGTGAAGGTCGCCTCGCCGCGCGGCGGATCGCCGCGCAGCGCGAGCACGTTCTGCACGCCCGCCTCGGCGACCTCGTCGAGCACCGCCGCGAGCTCGTCGCGCGAGGAGCCGACGCAGGTCACGTGCGCCATCGCCTCGACCTCGCTCTCGCGCTTGAGCCGCTTCACGAGCTCGACCGTCTTCAGGCGGGTCGAGCCGCCCGCGCCGTACGTGACCGAGACGTACGCCGGCCCGAGCGGCCGGAGCGCCTCCACCGTCTCGAACAGCGCGCGCTCCCCGTCCGCGGTCTTCGGCGGGAAGAACTCGAACGAGAAGACGGGCTCACCGCGCTCGCGGGCGTGTCTGAGGAGCTCTGTGATCTTCACGGCGGGGGCAGATTAGCCGCGGCGCACCCGCCGCGCCAGCGTCGGACGCCCGGTCAGCGGGCGGTCCAGTTCACCTCGAACGTCGCCGCGGGAGGCGGCGTCCCGGGGAGGAGCGCCACGCTCACCCCCTTCACGTTCGCGAGCTCGAGCCCGCGCTGGATGATGCCGCGGTACCAGCCGGGGACGTCGCCGACGTCGTTGATCCAGATCTCGCTGCGCGTCGAACCGACCACCCGCGCGCGCGACTCGGTGAAGTTGTTCCCGAGCCGGATGAACGTTGCAGTGTACTCGAGGATCATCCGCGGCTCGATCTGCCTCGCGAGGGCGACCATCATCTTGCCGGGGTAGGACTGGATGAACGCGTCGATGTGATCGCGGCCGACCCGGTACAGGGCGTCCTCCGGCGTCGCCGCCGGGTAGACCGCCTCCGCCGTGACGGCGACGCAGCGGTGGAACACGTCCGCGGGGTAGACCGACAGCAGCGGCTCGTCGACCGCCATCCCGGCGTCGCGCAGCCGCGCCTTCGCGACCGCGTCGAGCTTGCCCTGCATCGCGCGCAGGAAGAACGCCTCGACCGCCACCTGGTAGATGTACCGGTCCGCCATGGGCCTCCCAGCTGCGACGGCGCTCCGAGTACACCGTGCGGCCGGGACGGACGCAAGGTTCCTGACGGCGCCCGGTGGCGCCGGTCCCCCTACATCGTTGACAGGCGGACGTTCCGACGCCATTCACTACCCACCTGGATGACGAAGGGGCCGCGCTACATCACCCGCGAGGGGTTCCGCAGGCTCGCCGAGGAGCACTGGCGGATCTGGACCGTCGAGCGCCCGCGGATCGTCGCGGAGGTCGAGGCGGCGGCCGCGCTCGGCGACCGGAGCGAGAACGCGGAGTACATCTACGGCAAGCGGAAGCTGCGCGAGCTCGACCGGCGCCTGCGGTTCCTCTCGGAGCGGATGGACGCGCTCACCGTGGTCGAGCCGAAGCCGCACCCGGGCGGCCGCGCCTTCTTCGGCGCGTGGGTCACGGTGGAGCACGAGGACGGAGGCGAGCGGACGTTCCGCCTCGTCGGACCGGACGAGTTCGACGTCGCCCAGGGACTCCTCAGCGTCGAGGCGCCGCTCGGGCGCGCGCTGCTCGGCAAGCGCGAGGGCGACACGGTCGTCGTGCAGCGGCCCGCGGGGGCGATCGACGTCACGGTCGTTGAGATCCGGTGGACGAGGCCGGAGGAGTGATCGCGGGACCCGTCGATCGCGCGGCGCAGCGCGCCCTCATCGAGCGGAGCGTCCGGACGCGGCCCGGGAGCGTGCTCTACGACCAGGCCACCTCGACGCTCCTCGACGTCTTCTCCGGCAAGGTCTTCCCGCTCGACCTCGCCCGGCTCGTCGCGGTGGAGGAACGGACGGACGCCGCGACGCGCCGGCCCTACCTCGCGCTCGGGCTCGAGTCGGGCGTCGAGATCGCGCTCGCGGACGCCGGGATCGCGTTCCCGCCGGTGACCGCCGCGACCGGGCCGCTCGAGGGGCTCCCGCCGGCGGTCTGCTTCCGCGATCTCGCGGCGGCGGAGGGGCGGCTCGAGCACTTCCTCGTGGACCACCCCGGGGAGCCGCCTGAGCGCGGCCACGTCGCGCTGTTCCTCCTGTGCCTAGCGGTCGTGGACGGGGCGCGCTCCGCCGGCTTCGACGTCTCGCCCGAGGAGCGCCGGCTCGAACGGCTCCTCGGCGAGCTCGAGGCGCGGCGGCGGGGCTGAAGGGTCGCGGTCCCCGCGCCGGGTCCTAGCTTCGAGGGGTGAGGCGAGGGATCGCGGGCGCGGAGACGCCGGAGCGAGCGAGGCGGCTCCGCCGCGAGGCCGGACGCCTCGCCGACGCGGCGCGACTCGCGATGCGCGGTCTGCTCCGGCCACTCGCGGATCTCGGGCGCTTCTCCCGAGCGCCCCGCCGGCGCCGGCTCGTGATCGTGCAGGTGGACGGCGTCTCGCGCCGGCGGCTCGAGCGCGCGATGGCCGATGGCTGGATGCCCTCGCTCGCGGCGCGGCTCGCCTCCGGGCGGCACGTGCTCGCCTCCGGCCGGAGCGGGGCGCCCGCGTCCACCCCAGCGTTCCAGGCCGGGCTCTTCTACGGCGTCTCGCCGAGCGTGCCGGCGTTCGTCTGGTTCGACCGCGCGACCCGGCGCGAGGTCCGGATGGACCGGCCCGACGACGCCGCGCGCGTCGAGCGGCGGCTCGACCGCGCCGGGCCGGGGCTCCTGCGCGGCGGAACATCGTACTTCTCGATCTTCTCCGGCGGCGCCTCCCTCCCCCACTTCTGCCTGTCCGGGCTCGCGGGAGGCCTCGAGCTCGACTGGTACGCCGAGCACCTCGGCGCGTGGGACGCGGTCGCGTCCGCCCTCGCCCATACGCTGACGGCGACGCGCGGCGCGGTGCGGCTCGCGCATGAGGTGGGCACCGGGCTCGTGGACGGGCTCCGCTGGTCGGTCGCGCTCGGCCGGCTGAAGCACGAGCCCCGCTTCCTCGCCCACCGCGTGCTCATCGGCGCGCTGCTGCGCGAGCTCGCGGTGCAGGGGATCCTCGTCGACCTGTCGCGCGGCACCCCGGTCGTGTTCGTCGACTTCCTCGGCTACGACGAGGCGGCGCACCGGCGCGGCCCCGACTCCGAGACCGCGGCCCGCTGCCTCGGCGCGATCGACGGGGCGCTCGCGGTGATCCTCGCGGGGGCGGACGCCGTCCCGGAGCTCGGCTACGAGGTCCACGTCCTCTCCGACCACGGGCACGTGAGCACCTCGCCGTTCGAGTCGCTCGCGGGCGTGCCGCTCCCCGAGTTCGTCCTGCGGGCGGAGCGCGGCGAGCCCTTGCCGCGCGGCCCCCGCGGTCGGGTCGCGCCGACGCTGCGCCCCCGCGGGAAGGCCGAAGCCGCGCGCCTCGACGGCGTCGCGGTCGCGGAGGCGGGCGACCTCGCCCACGTGTACTTCCTCGACGAGCGCGGGCCGCTGTCGCTCGGCGCGCTGCGCGCGCGGCACTGGCGCGTCCTCGCGGCGCTGTCCGCCTGCCGCGCGGTCGGCATCCTCGCCGTGCGCGGCGGGCGGCGTGGGTTCGCGCTCGTCCGCGGCGCGCCGCTCGACCTCGCCGACCCCCGCGACGTCGCGCGGCTCCCGCACCCGGACCCCGCGCTCCTCGCCACCTATCTCGCGGATCTCGTCGCGCTGCCCGACTCCGGCGATCTCGTCGTGCAGGGCTGGCGCGGCGAGGGACACGAGACCGTCGCCTACGCCTGGGAGTTCGGATCGCACGGAGGCGTCGCGCCGGAGGAGCTCGAGTGCTTCGTCGTGCACCCGGCGCACCGCCGGTATCCGTGCGCGGGCGCGCTCCGGCCGTCGGGACTTCACGCCTGGCTCGAGGAGATCCGCGCGGGCGAGGGGGAACCGCCGGCGGCCCGCGGGGACGAGGGCGGCCGCGGCGCGCCCGCGCGGTGAGGAGGACCCCGCGTGCGGATCGTCTCCTGGAACGTCCACGCGATGACCGGCGCCGACCGGCGGCACGACCCCGAGCGGATCGCGCGCGTCGTCGAGGAGCTCCGGCCCGACATTGCGGGGCTCCAGGAGGTCGGCGTCCCGGCGCTGCCTCCCGAAGTGCGCGACCCGGCGGCGCTCCTCGGCGCGCTGACGGGCATGCGGAGCGCCTTCGGCCGGACGATGCACCAGCGGCCGGGAAGTCCCGGCTTCTCGTACGGGAACGCGGTCCTCGCCCGCCACCCGATCCAGGCAGTCCGCAACTACGATCTCTCGGTGCCCGGCCGCGAGCCGCGCGGCTGCGTCCGCGCCGACGTGGAGATCGGGGACGCGGTCGTCCACTTCTTCGCCGCCCACCTCGGCCTGCACTGGCGGGAGCGCCGGCGCCAGGCGGCGCAGCTCCTCTCGGCCGACATCCTGCGCGACGCCGCGCTCGCCCACCCGCTCGTCCTCGTCGGCGACTTCAACTCGCTCTCCAACCGCTCGGCCGTCCCGCGCTGGCTCCGGCGCCAGCTCGTCGACGCGGCGCTCGCGGCGCGCAACGAGGCGCCGACCTTCCCCGCGAGCTTCCCGCTCCTCCGCCTCGACCACTGCTACGTGGACGCGGCGTTCCGGGTCTCGTCGGTGGAGATCCACCGGTCGACGCTCGCGCGCCGCGCCTCCGATCACCTGCCGCTCGTCGTCGAGCTCGACCTCGTCGCCGAGGCGCGCCGGCCTCCCGCAGCCCGGCCGATCGAGGCGGCGGGCGTCTCCACGATCGTGCGGCCGCCGCGCCGCCCCGTCGGGTGATCGTGACGGCCCGCGCGGATGCGCACCGTGTAGCAGGGCCCGGGGACGGGCGGGGGGATTCTCGACATGACGATGAACTGGAAGACGATGCAGAAGGCGCTCGACCGCGACGTCGTGCTCGAGCGGCTCGGGCTCGAGCGGCGGACGCCGACCGGCGACTTCTTCACCGGGCTCGGGCTCTTCTCGGTCGGCGTGCTCGTGGGCGCCGGGCTCGGACTCATGTTCGCGCCGAAGCGCGGCGAGGAGATCCGCTCCGCGCTGAACGAGGCCTGGCGCAGCCGCGGCCGCGGCGCCCAGGACTTCCAGCGCGACCTCGGCGTCGAGGGCTCCGTGTCGCCGGCGACGACGACCGGGGGCGGCCACTAGCGCGGGCCGTACTGCGGCGCCTTCGCCGCGGGGCTACTCCGGCGCCTTCGCAGCGGCGTCCGCGGCGGTGACCGCGGCGATCCGGGCCCAGAGCGCGTCCGAGCCGGTCCCCTCGATCGCCGAGAACGGGACGGCCTCGCCGCGCGAGAGGCCGAGTTCGGCCTCCACGGCGCGCAGCGCCGCGCCGACGCGCGTGCGGGCGAGCTTGTCGGTCTTCGTCGCGGCGACGACGACCTGTCGCCCTCCGGCGCGCAGGAACGCGAGCGCGTCGTGGTCGCTCTCGGAGGGCGGGTGGCGCACGTCGACGATGAGGACGACCGCGCGCAGCACGTCTCGCTCGCGCAGGTAGTCCTCGATCATCGCCGCCCAGCGATCCCGCTCGGCCTTCGAGACCTTTGCGTAGCCGTAGCCGGGCAGGTCGCAGAACCGGAGCTGGCGCGGCCGCGCGTTCGGAGTGGGCCGGACGGCGAGGTCGAAGAACTGGAGCGCGCGCGTGCGGCCCGGGGTCGATGAGACGCGCGCGAGCCCCTTGCGGCGCGTGAGCGCATTCAGCATCGACGACTTGCCGACGTTGGAACGACCGACGAACGCGACCTCGGGCGCGGGGCCGCGCGGCCACTCGTCGGGTTTCGTGGCGGTCTTCGAGAACTCCGCCGAGACGACCTGGACGGGCACGTGCTCTCCCCTCTACTTCTTCTTCGTGGCCGGCGGGTCTTCCCAGTGCCGGATGAGCGGGAGCTTCCGCCCGTACTCGAACCGGACGAGGCTCGGAGTGGACTCGGTGTGGCAGGCGGCGCAGGTCTTCTCGCCGGGCTCGGCGAGGCCGACGGCGTGCGCCAGCTCGGGATCGCGCATCACGTAAGGCGCGGAGTAGAGCCGGCCCGGGCCGTGACAGGCCTCGCAGGAGACGCCGGCGAGGCCGTCGTCGCCGTCGGGGGCGTGGCAGGAGAGGCAGCGCCGGTCGTTCCGGCTGCGCTCGGGGAGGGTCTCGCGCGCCCGCGCGTGCGGCGACGCGTGCCACGCCTCGTAGGCGGCGGGGTGGCAGACCTTGCAGGTCTCGGGTCCCACCTTGTCGCCGGCGTGCGAGATCGCCGGGAGGGCGATCGCGAGGAGCAGGAGGGCACTGACGGGCGGGCGGGTCACGGGGCACGGAGTATAATGCGCCATGCGCTCGATCCGTCTCGCTCTTCTCGTCGCCGTCGCGCTCGTCCCGGCGCTCGCCACCGCCCGCGCCTGGAAGGGCATCAACCCGGGGGCGACGACCCAGGCCGAGGTCGTCGAGAAGTTCGGCGAGCCGACCACGAAGACGAAGCGGACGGGACGCACCGTCCTCGCCTACTACGGCGAGCAGGCGCTGGAGGGCACGCGCCAGGCCCAGTTCCACGTGGACGCGCAGGGCGTCATCGTCGAGATCACGATCTTCCTCACCGCGCAGCTCGACCCCGAGTCGATCGAGGGCACCTACGGGAAGCCACCGCAGCGCACCTTCGTCGAGGACACCTTCCAGAAGGTGTGGCTCTACCCTACGCAGGGCGTCACGGTGTATTTCAACAAAGAAGGGAACGTCGAGGCGCTGACGTTCGCCCCGGGCACGAGGCAAGCGAAGGCGCCACCCGCCGAGAAGGAGGGCGCCGCGCCGGCGCAGCCTGCCGCGGCGAGGTGACGTGCGGGTCGTAGGCCTCACCGGCGGCATCGCGACCGGCAAGTCCACGTTCGCGGAGGCGCTGCGCGCGCGGGGCACGCCGGTCGTCGACGCGGACGCGCTCGCCCGCGCCGCGGTGGCGCCTGGTTCGCCGGCGCTCGCCGAGATCGCGCGGGTCTTCGGGCCGGCCGCGCTCGGACCGGACGGCAGCCTCGACCGCAAGCGGATGGCCGCGCTCGTGTTCGGCGACCCCGACGCGCGCCGCCGCCTCGAGGCGATCACCCACCCGGCCGTCCGCAGCGCGATGGCGGCGGAGACGGCGCGCCTCGCGGCGGCGGGCCACGACCTCGCCCTCTACGACACGCCCCTCCTGTTCGAGGTCGGGCTCGACCGCACGCTCGACTGCACCGTCGTAGTCTGGGCGCCGGCCGCGGTGCAGCGCGCGCGGCTCGCCGCCCGTGACGGCCTCGGCCCGGTCGACGCGGACGCGCGCCTCGCCGCGCAGCTCCCGATCGACGAAAAGGCGGCGCGCGCCGACTTCGTCGTCGAGAACGTCGGCTCGCTCGCGGAGCTCGGCCCGAAGGCGGACCGGCTCCTCGCCGACCTTCGTCGGGGCCTCGGGCGGAAACCCGTTCCCAACGCGGCGCCCGTGCGCTATTGACCGCGGGGATGCCCGCCGAGCGCGTCCACTTCGTCACGGGGTTCCCGGGCTTCATCGGGAAGCGGCTCGTTCGCCGCCTCGCCGCGGAGGCCCGCGGGGCTCGACTCGTCCTGCTCGTCCAGCCGAAGGGGGCGCGGGCGGCGCGCGGCGCGCTCGCCGCGGACGGCATCGCGGCCGAGGTTATCGAGGGAGACATCGAGCAGATGCACCTCGGCCTATCCGGCGCGGAGTTCAAGACGCTCGCCCGCGACGTCACGGACGTCTGGCACCTCGCCGCGCGCACCTTCCTCGCGGCGCCGCGCGCGGAGCTCCGGCGGGTGAACGTCGACGGCACCCGCAACGTCGTCGAGCTCGCGAGCGCGGCGCGCCGGCTGCGGCGGCTGAACCACTTCTCGACCGCCTACGTGTCCGGCGACCGCGTCGGCGTCATCCTCGAGGACGAGCTGGCGATGGGCCAGCGCTTCCACAACCCGTACGAGGAGACGAAGTTCCAGGCGGAGCTGCTCGTACGGCGCGCGCAGGCAGACCTCCCCGCCACGATCTTCCGCCCGTCGATCGTGGTGGGCGACTCGCGCACCGGCGAGATCGATCGTTTCGAGGGGCCCTACGCACTCGCGATCCTGCTCGTCGCGTCGCCGCTCGCCGTGCCGCTCCCGCTGCCGGGCGACGCGGTCGCGCCGCTCAACGTCGTGCCGGTGGACTTCGTCGTGGACGCCGCGATCGCCATCGCCGAGGACCCGGCGGGTTCCGGCCGGACCGTGCACCTCGTCGACCCCGCGCCGCTCTCCGCGCGGCGCGTGTACGAGATGATCGCCGCCCGTGCCGGCAAGAAGCTGCCGCCCGTGTCCGTGCCCGCGCGCGTGCTCCAGGCGCTCCTGCAGCTCCCGCTCCTCGAGCGGCTCTCGCGCGCGCACCGGCCCGCGATCGAGTACGTGAACCACCTCGCGATCTACAACTGCCGGAACCTCCTCGAGCTGCTCGACGGCAGCGGCATCCACTGCCCGCCCATCACGAGCTACCTCGACCGCCTCATCGAGTTCGTGCAGGCGACGTACGCGCGCCGGCGCGAGCAGGAGCTCGAGGCGGAGGCGGACGACCCGCTCGATCCCCGGACTCCCGCGCCGGGAGGTGGCGCGTGAAGCGGCGCGGCGACTTCGCGGTCGGCGACACCTTCCGCGCGATCCGGGAGGTCGATCCCTACCGGCCCGTCTACTACGCGGCCGTCTCGGGCGACTTCAACCCCATCCACGTGGACCCGCGCGTCGGGCGCGCCGCCGGGTTCCAGGGGGTGATCCTGCAGGGGATGTGCACCTACGCCTGGCTCGCCGAGGCGTGCGCCGAGTACCTCGGCGACCCGGCGCGGCTCCGCCGGCTGCGCGCCCGCTTCTCGCGGCCCCTCCAGATACACGACGTCGTCACGTTCGAGGGGCGCTGCACCGCGATCGAGGGCGGGGCGATCCGGCTCGAGATCTCGGCGCGCAACCAGGCCGGCGAGGACGTCCTGAAGGGCGCGACCGCCGACGGGCTCGTCGGGGAGGACTGAGCATGCCGGTCGATCGCGCCCACCTCGGCCGCCGCTACGGCCCCTTCGCGTTCGCCGTCGGGCGCGAGCACGTCCGCGACTTCGTCACCGCGATCGGCGGCGGCGTCCCGGGCCACGCCCTCTCGGCGCCGCCCGACCACGCCCACCCCCTCACCTTCGACGACGACGCCGCGCGAGCGGGGCCGCACGGCGGAATCGTGGCGCCGCCCGGCTTCGCCGCCGCGTTCGCGATGGAGCCCTTCGCGCGGGCGGTCGGGGACCCCGCCCTGGGCCTCGACCTCCTGCGGCTCGTGCACGGCGAGCAGGAGCTCGAGCTCCTCGAGCCTGTCCGGCCGGGGGATCTCCTCTCCACCTCCGGGGAGATCACCCGCCTCGACGAGCGCGGGAACCTCGACGTGGTCGAGGTGACGACGACCACCGTGAACCAGCACGGGCGGACGGTCGTGCGCGGCGTCTGGACCGCGGTCGTGCGGCGCTGAGCCGCGTGCGTTCGACGCTGCGCCGAGGGCGAGCGGCGGCGCGCCTCGCTCGATCCGTCGTGGACGAACGGCGGCGCGGGTCTAGCTCGTGATGACGCCGTCGGCGATGAGGTTCGCGAGGATCCGCGCCGTGTCGAGCCGCGGCAGCCCCGACAGCGCGAACAGCGAGTCATAGTCGACGGTGCCGTCTATCTGGGCGAGCAGGAAGCCGGCGCGGTGATCGAGGTTCAGCCAGAGGACCTCCTCGGGCTTGATGGCGAGCCGCGGCACGCACGAGATCGGCCCGAGCTTCGACTCGTACATCGAGATGAGGGTGGCCTCGTTCTGGCGCAGGTAGTCGCGCGCCTCTCCGTGGTCGGGGTCCACCTGGAGGATCTTTTCGATGAGCTCGAGCGAGCCGGTGAAGTCGCCGAGGGCGAACAGCTCCTTCGCCGCCGCGAGCCAGACCTCGACGTCGTTCTTCGGCCCGGAGGCGCGGGGACCCTCGGGCACGAGCGGGCGGAGGTCCGACTTCTCCGAGACGGCGCCGAGGTCGAGGCCGCCGGACGCCTCGAGCACGATCGTCGCGCGCGCCGCCGGGCCCTCGTCCCACGGGGACGGCGCGTAGTCCTCCTCGGGCGCCGGCAGGAGGGCCGGGGCCGCGGAGCGGGACGGCGCCTGCACGCGCCCGGCGGCCCCGAGCGTGTCCCCGAGCCGGTCGAGGTACCAGCGCGCCTTCGTGTTCTCCGGCTCGAGCGCGAGGACCTCGCTGAACGCCTCGTGGGCGTCCTTCTCGCGGCCCGCCAGGTACGCCTTGATGCCGCGGTCGATGAGGTCGGGGACGGCCACGTCTCACTTCCCCTGCTTCGGCCGCTGTGTGGCGAGCCCCTTGAACAGCTGGAGCGTGCGGTCGAGCCCCTCCTCCTCGCGCGACAGCGCGGCGAGGTCCTGCGCGTCGATCGCCGCGTGGACGCGCGCGAGCACGCCCTCCGCCTTGTGGACCGCGTCCTTGCCGAACTTGGTCCGCTCGAGCGCCTCGTGAACCGCCGGGACGAGCGCCTCGATCTCGCGCACCACCGTCCGCGCCCGATCGCGCCGCTCGTCGAACTCGCCCGCGGTCGCCTTCTTCTCGAGGCGATCGTCGAGCTGCTCGTCGAGGATCCGCTTCAGCTCGTCCTCGGTGAGCCCCGAGGTGGCCGTGACGGTGATCGACTGCTGCTGTCCGGTGTCCACGTCGCGCGCGGAGACGCCGACGATGCCGTCGGCGCTGATCTCGAAGGTGACGTCGATCGAGACCTCGCCCCGGCGCGCCGCGCGGATGCCGTCGAGGATGAACTCCCCGAGCAGCTCGTTGTCGATCGCCCGCTCGCTCTCGCCCTGCAGCACCGCGATGCGGACGGAGGTCTGGTTGTCCTGGACCGTCGTGAAGAGGTGCGTCTGGCTCGTCGGAACGGTGGTGTTCTTCGGGATGACGGTCTGGAAGTAGCCGCCGACCACCATGATCCCGAGGTTCTGCGGGGTGACGTCGAGGAGCAGCACCTCGTCGGCCCGGGCGCCCGGCTCGGCGAGCGCGTGCGCCTGGATCGCGGCGCCGAGCGCGACCACCTCGTCCGGGTGGACGCCGCGGCACGGCTCGCGTCCGAAGAAGTCCTTCACCGCCTTCTGGACACGGGGCATGCGGGTCATGCCGCCGACGAGGATCACCTCGCCGACCTGGGCCGGCCGCACGCCCGCGTCCTTGAGCGTCCGCTCCGTCACCTGGATGCAGCGCTCGACGAGGTCCTTCGTGAGATCCTCGAGCTGCTCGCGGGTGAGCTGCTTGTCGAGGTGGAGCGCGCCCTTGCCGTCGCCGGCGGCGACGAGGAACGGAAGGTGGATCGCGGCGCTCGCCACCGCGGAGAGCTCGCACTTCGCCTTCTCCGCGCCGTCCTTGAGGCGCTGCAGCGCCATCTTGTCCTGGCGCAGGTCGACGCCCGCGTTCTCCTTCGCGAAGGTGAAGGTGAGCCAGTCCATCACGCGCCGGTCGAAGTCCTCGCCGCCGAGGTACGTGTCCCCGCCGACGCCAACGACGTCGTACACGCTCTTGCCGATGTCGAGGATCGAGATGTCGAAGGTGCCGCCGCCGAGATCGAACACCACGACCTTCTTCTCGACCTGCTTGCCGAACCCGTAGGCGAGCGCGGCGCTCGTGGGCTCGTTGATGATCCGGAGCACGTCGAGGCCCGCGATCTTGCCTGCGTCCTTCGTCGCCTGCCGCTGGCCGTCGTTGAAGTAGGCGGGTACGGTGACCACCGCCTTGCGCACCGGCCGTCCGAACCAGGCCTCGGCGTCGGCACGGAGCTCCGCGAGCACGATCGCGGAGATCTCCGAGATCGCGGTGGCGCGGCCCGCGAGCTGCACCCGCACGTCGTTTCCCTCGGGCCCCGCGACGAGCTGGTACGGCAGCACGCGCCGGGCGTCCTCGACCTCCTTCGCCCCCCAGCGCCGGCCGATGAGCCGCTTCGCGGCGTAGACCGTGTTCTCGGCGTTGGTGATCGCCTGCCGCTTCGCGAGCGCGCCGACGAGCTTCTTCCCGTTCTTCGCGACCGCGACGATCGACGGCGTGAGGAGCTGCCCGTTCCGGTTTGGGATGACGCGCGGCACCCCGTCACGCACCGTCGCGACGACCGAGTTGGTCGTCCCGAGATCGATTCCGATGACGGGGTCGAGGTCGCTCATCCGAGGAAGCTCCAGCGCAGCTTCTTCAGCCGCTCCTTCGCTCCCTCGAGGCGCGGATCGAGCTCGAGCGCCTTCTCGAGCGCCTTGCGCGCCTCCTTCTTGTTCCCCTCCGCCTCGAGCACGATCCCGAGCGCCTCGTGCGCGACGCCCGCCCGCGGACCCGCGTGGACCGCCGCGCTGGCGAGGGTCCGCGCCGAGGCGAGATCGCCGAGCGTCGCGGCCGCCTTGGCGGCGTGCGCGGCCGCGCGGACGTTCGCGGGATCCGCCTCGAGGGCCGCGCGGTACGTCTCGAGCGCGCCGGCGACGTTCCCGACCGCCTCCGCCTCGAGCGCCTTGCGGAAGAGCTCCGACGCCTTCGCGGCCCCCGCCTTCCGCTTCGTGTCCGCGGCGAGCACGGCGAGCTCCGCGTTCTGCGGATCGAGCCCCTGCGCGAGGAGCAGGTCGTTCGCGGCAGCCGTGAAGTTCCCGGCGGCGATCGCGGCCTTGCCGCGCTGCACGAGCTCGCCCACCCGGCCCGCGCGCGCGAGCAGCGGGTTCTGGCGCGCGAGCCGCGCGCGGCGCTCGTCGGCGCGGCGCTCGTCCTCCAGCTTGCGCGCCTCCATCCGCGCGAACTCCTCGGGAGGCGCACTCTCCTTCGCGTACGCGGCCCGCCGTCCGTCGTCCGCGAGGACGTCGCGCGCCTCGGTCGCCCGCCGGAACACCCGCTCGAGCCGGGCGCGGTACCCGCCGAGCCGCTTCCCCGCGTACCGGTCGGGGTGGAAGATCCTCACCAGGTCGAGGTAGGCCGCCTTCGCCGCTGCGGAGGGGGCGTTCCATGGGACGCCGAGCACCTCCCAGTGGGTCCACTTCGCGAGATGGGCGTCGGCGAACAGGATCTCCTTCCGCCGCTCGACGTCGAGCTCGACGTCCTCGGACAGATCCGCGGGACAGAAGACGAAACCCTGGTAGCGATCGCTCACGGCTCGCTGAACCCGCGCCCTTCCTGCAGCCAGATTAACGACCGGCGCCGCAGGGGGTCAACGCGGCCTGCCGGGGGGCGGCTACCATGAGCCCGGGACACGAGCCGGGTCGCTATCGCCCCGCGAGCAGCAGCTCGAGGAGGGCCTTCTGCGCGTGCAGCCGGTTCTCGGCCTCGTCGAAGACCGCCGACTGCGGGCCCTCGATGACTTCCTCGGCGATCTCCTCGCCCCGGTGCGCAGGCAGGCAGTGGAGGACGATCGCGTTCGGGCGGGCGCGCTTCATGAGCGCCTCGTCCACGAGGTAGCCCGCGAAGTGCCGGCGGCGCTCCTCCGCCTCCGCCTCCTGCCCCATGCTCGCCCAGACGTCGGTGTTCACGACGTGGGCCCCCTCGACCGCCTCGGCCGGCTTTCGGAACAGCTTCGCGCGCGCGCCGGCGCGGGCGAGCAGCTTCGGGTCGGGGTCGTACCCCTCGGGACAGGCGATCCGCAGCTCGAACCCGAGCAGCGCGCACGCCTCGAGCCAGCTGTTCGCCATGTTGTTGCCGTCACCCACCCAGGCGATGGCGAGCCCGCCGCGCGAGAGCGCGTCCGCGCCGAACCGCTCGGTCACCGTGAGCAGGTCCGCGAGGATCTGGCACGGGTGCGAGGAGTCGGTGAGCGCGTTCACGACCGGGACGTCGGCGAAGCGCGCCATCTCCTCGAGCTTCTCGTGCTCGAAGGTCCGGATGACGAGGCCGTCGAGGTAGCGGGCGAGGACGCGCGAGGTGTCGCGGATCGGCTCGCCGCGGCCGAGCTGCGTGTCGCGCGGCGAGAGGAGCATCGCGTTCCCGCCGAGCTGGTAGGCGGCGACCTCGAACGACACCCGCGTGCGGGTCGACGCCTTCTCGAACACGAGCCCGATGGTCATCCGCTCGAGGGGGCGCGGCCCGCTCTTCCCGAGCAGCTTCCACTCCGCGGCGCGCTCGATGAGCTCGAGCAGCTCGGAGCGGTCCAGATCGGTGACGCGGAGGAAGTCCCGCTTCGTACGTGTAGTGCGTGCCATGTCACTCCTTCGCCGGCGCCGCGGCGAGCGCCGCGGCGAGCCGCTCGACCGCGAGGTCTGCCTCGGCCTCGCCGAGCGTGAGCGGAGGCGCCACCCGGAGCACGTCGTCGCCGATCGCGTTCACGAGGAGCCCCCGCTCCCGTGCGCCCTTCATCACCTCTCCCGCCGCGACGCCCTGCAGGACGACCGCGAGGAGCATGCCCCGGCCGCGCACCAAGTCGACGCGGCCGCCGGCCCGGAGCGTCTCGAGCCCGGTCCGCAGGCGCGCGCCGACCGCGCGCGACCGCTCGAGGAGCCCGCCCCTCAGCTCGCTCAGGACGGCGAGCGCGACGGCGCAACCAAGTGGGTTTCCGCCGAACGTGGACCCGTGGCTCCCGGCGGACAGGTGCGCGCCGACCTCCTCGCTCGCGAGGAGCGCCCCGAGCGGGAAGCCGCCGCCGAGCGCCTTCGCGACCGAGATGAGATCGGGCACCACCGCGGTCCACTCGTGGCACCACATCTTGCCGGTCCGGCCCATGCCGGTCTGGACCTCGTCGAGACACAGCAGCGCGCCGCGCTTGCGCGTGAGCTCCCGCGCGGCCTCGAGGTAGCCGTCCGGCGCCGGCACGACCCCGGACTCGCCCTGGATCGGCTCGACGAGGAACGCGGCGGTCCGGTCGTCGAGCGCGGCGTCGAGCGCCGCGAGGTCGCCGTAGGGGACGTGGCGCAGGCCGGGGACGAGCGGCTCGAAGCCGTGCCGGTACTTCTCCTGCCCGCCCGCCGTCACCGTGAAGAGGGTCCGGCCGTGGAAGGAGTCCAGGCACGAGACGATCTCGTTCCGCTCCGGGTGGCCGCGATCGGCGTGGTACTTCCGCGCGAGCTTCAGCATCGCCTCGTTCGCCTCGGCGCCGCTGTTGCAGAAGAAGGCGCGCCTCGCGAAGGGCGTCACCGCGAGCAGCTGCTCGGCGAGCTCGATCTGCCGCGGGACGAAGTAGTGGTTAGAGACGTGCCAGAGCGTCCGCGCCTGCTCCTCGAGCGCGCGGACGAGGGCGGGGTGGCAGTGGCCGAGCGCGTTCACCGCCACGCCGCCGAGGAAGTCGAGGTACTCCTTCCCGTCGGCGTCCCAGACGCGCACGCCCTCGCCGCGGACGAGCGCGATCGGCTGCTGCCGGTAGTTGGGGGTGAGCGCCCGCTGCGCGCGCTCGACCCACGCGGCGTTACCAATCATGCCAGCGCTTATAGCACGGGTTCAGAGGATGTACCGCGAGAGGTCCTCGTCGGTGGCGATCCCCTCGAGCTTCGTCCGGACGTACGCACCGTCGACGACGATCCGCTGCCCGTGCAGGTCCGCCGCATCGAACGAGAGCTCGTCGAGCAGCCGCTCCATCACGGTGTAGAGCCGGCGCGCGCCGATGTTCTCCATCCGCTCGTTCACCTCGGCGGCGATGCGCGCGACCTCCTCGATGGCCTCGTCGCGGAACTGCACGTCGAGGCCCTCGGTGGCGAGGAGCGCCGTGTACTGCCGGACGAGCGAGCTGCGCGGCTCCTTCAGGATCCGGACGAGGTCGGCGCGGGTGAGCGGCTCGAGCTCGACCCGGATGGGGAACCGCCCCTGCAGCTCGGGGATGAGGTCGGAGACCTTCGCGACGTGGAACGCGCCCGCGGCGATGAAGAGGACGTGATCGGTCTTCACCGCCCCGTACTTCGTGCTGACGTTCGAGCCCTCGACGATCGGGAGCAGGTCCCGCTGCACGCCGCCGCGCGACACGTCCGGACCGTGGCCCGCGTCACGCCCGGCGATCTTGTCGATCTCGTCGATGAAGACGATGCCGGCGTTCTGGGCGCGGTCGAGCGCCTCTCGCACGACCCGCTCCATGTCCACCATCCTCGAGGCTTCCTCCTGCGTGAGGACCTCGAGCGCCTCCTTCACGGTGAGTCGGCGCTTCCGCTTCTTCTGGCCGCCGCCGAGCATCGACACGATCGGGTTGTTCCCGATCGACTGCATCATGTCCTGGAGCCCCTGCGCCATGTCCTCCATGCCGGGCCCCATGAACGGCATCGCGGGCATGGCGGGCTTCTCCTGCACCTCCACCTCGACGAAGTCCTCGTCGAGCGTGCCGGCGCGGAGCTGCGCGCGCGCCTTCTCCCGGCTCGGCGCGGCGGGCGACGCCTCGGCCTCCCCCTCGCCGCCACGCACGCGCTGGACGGCGCTGCGGAACCCGAGCCCGAAGCCCGAGCCGTACCCGAGCGCGTCGAGCACCTTCTCCTCGGCGGCCTCGCGCGCGCGCTCGCGGAGCTTCTCGGTCTCCTCCTCCTTCACGAGCTTCACCGCGGCCTCGACGAGGTCGCGGATCATCGAGTCCACGTCCCGCCCGACGTAGCCGACCTCGGTGAACTTCGACGCCTCGACCTTCACGAACGGCGCCCCCGCGAGCTTCGCGAGGCGCCGCGCGATCTCCGTCTTGCCGACGCCGGTCGGCCCGATCATCACGATGTTCTTCGGGAGGATGTCGTCGCGCAGGTCGGGCGAGACCTTCTGCCGCCGCCAGCGGTTGCGGAGCGCGATCGCGACCGCCCGCTTCGCGCGACCTTGCCCGACGACCCACCGGTCGAGCTCGGCCACGATCTCCTTCGGGGAGAGGTCCTGGGCGTTCGCCATCAGAGCTCCTCGATGGTCAGGTTCGCGTTCGTGTAGATGCAGATGTCCGCCGCGATGCGCAGCGCCTCCTCGGCGACCTGGCGCGCGCCGAGCGCGGAGTGACCGAGGAGCGCGCGTGCCGCGGCGAGCGCGTACGGCCCGCCCGACCCGATCGCCACCGCTCCGCCGCCCGCCACGGGATCGGGCTCGATGACGTCGCCCGCGCCGGAGATGACGAACACATGCTCGCCGTCCGCGACGACGAGCAGCGCCTCGAGCCGCCGCAGGAAGCGATCGGTGCGCCACTGCTTCGCGAGCTCGACCGCGGCGCGCGGGAGGGAGCGCGCGTGCTCCTTGAGCTTCTTCTCGAAGAGCTCGAAGAGCTGGAACGCGTCGGCGGTCGCGCCGGCGAACCCGGCGAGCACCGACCCCTCCGCGAGCCGGCGGACCTTCCGGGCCGTCGCCTTCATCACGGTCTTCTCGAGCGTCACCTGCCCGTCGCTCGCCATCGCGACCTTGCCGTCGCGGCGCACGCAGAGGACGGTCGTGCCGTGGAGGCTGGAGCTCATCCCTCATGCGTAGCGCGCCGCGGCGGGGCCGGCAACGCCGTTCAGGCGCCGCGCGTGGTCTTCGCGCGCGGGTGCGCGCGGTCGTACACCTCGGCGAGCCGCTTCCAGTCGAGGTGCGTGTAGCGCTGCGTCGTGGAGAGCGACGCGTGCCCGAGCAGCTCCTGGATCCCGCGCAGGTCGGCGCCGTTCCCGAGCAGGTGCGTCGCGAACGAGTGGCGGAGCACGTGCGGGTGCACGTGGCGCGGCAGCCCGGCGGCGAGCACCCAGCGCGAGATCCTCCGGGCGACCGACCGCGCGGTGAGCCGCCCGCCGCGGTGGTTCAGGAAGAGCGCGCTCGCGCAGGCGCCAGGCGCCGCCGCGAGCGCCGGCCGGCCCTCCTCGAGCCAGCGCCGGATCGCGTCCCCTGCCGCGGTCCCGAACGGCACGATCCGCTCCTTGCGGCGCTTGCCCAGGACTCGCACGAGCCCCTGCGCGAAGTCGACGTCGCCGACGTCGAGACCGGTGAGCTCGGAGACGCGCAGCCCGCTCGCGTAGAGGAGCTCGAGGAAGGCGCGGTCGCGCAGCGCGAGAGGCCCCTCGTGCGCCGTCGGCGCCTCGACGAGCGCGGCGACCTCCTCCTCCGGGAGCACCTGCGGCAGCCGCTTCGGGCGGCGCGGGCTCGTCACCGCGCGCGCGGGGTTCCCGGGGGCAAGCCCCTCGCGCACGAGGAAGCCGTAGAACGAGCGGAGCGTCGAGAGCTTGCGGCCGAGGCTCGCCGCGCCAGCGCGGCCGGCGGCCCGTGCGACGAACGCGCGCACGAGCGCGGGCGAGGACGGCACGAGCGGCGCGCCTTGCTCGGCGAGGAACGCCGCGTATTGCGCGAGGTCGGCGAGGTAGGCCCGCCGCGTGTGCACGGACGCGCGCAGCTCGGCCTCGAGGTGGACGGCGAAGCGGCGGACCTCGGGTGGCAGGGCGGCGGGCTCGAGGACCATCGCGGAGAGCGTGCCACCGCCGCGCGCGCGACGCGAGTTCTCCGTCAGACGCGGGCGCGCCCGCCGCTGAGCCGGAGCGCGAGGACGACGGCGCCCGCGCGGAGCGCGGCGCTCGCGGCGAACGGCGCCGTGAGCGGCCCCGCGAGCGCGACGGCGCCGGGGAGGAGCGTGGCGAACGGCCCGGCGGCGGCCGCGCCGGCCGCGAACGCGAGCCCGCTCGAGATCGCGAACACCGCGTGGTACGCGGGGCGGGCGGCAGGCGGCGCGAGCGCGAGCGGCACCGCGAGTCCGGCGACGCCCGCCCCCGCCGCGGCGATCCCGCCGCTCATCGCCTCGCCGGCGAGGAGCCACGGCCCGACCGTGGCGGACGCGATCCAGAGGAGCGGGCTCGCGGCGAGGAGCGCGGTCGAGACCGCCACCGCCGACCGGAGGCCACGGTCGCGGTCGACGAGGCGCCCCCACCGCCGCGCCGAGGCGATGCGCGCGACCGCGGAGACCGCGCCATAGCCGGAGAGGAAGGTGAAGCCGAGCGCGCGATCGCGGAGCACGTACAGCCCCGCGAATGGGACGATGAGCCCCGCCCCTGCGCCCGAGACGGCGAGGTAGGCGACGTAGCGGCGGGCCGCAGGCGCGCGGAGCACCGCGGCGAAGTCCGTGCCCGCGTCGCCAGCGCGCGGCCTGGGGCGGCCGCCGTGCTGGCGCGCCATGAGGATGGCGCTCGCCGCGCCCGCGACGCAGGCGACGAGCGCGAGCGCCGCGAGCGCGAGCGGCCCGGGCGCGCGGTCGAGAACCGCGCCGGCGGCGAGCGCGGCCGCGGCGCCGGCCGCGGTGCAGATCGCGGTGCGACGACCGAAGTAGCGGCCTCGCACGCGCGCGGGCACGAGCTCGCCCATCCACGCGACCCAGCCGTTGTTGCAGGCGATCCCGAGCCCGTGGTGGGCCGTGGCCGCGACGACGAGCACGGCGCGCGCGGCGCCCGGCCCGATGGGCACGAACGGGAGGACGACGAGGGGCAGGAACGCCTGACGCGAGAGGGCGACCGCCACGAGCGCGACGCGGCGCGCGCCGAAGCGCGCGGTCAGCCGTGCGGCCGGCAGCTGCACGAGCTGGGAGAGGAACGGGAGCGCCCCGAGGAGGCCGATGAGCGCGGGGCCACAGCCGAGGTGCAGCGCCCAGCCGGTGAGGGTCGCGCCGCCGCAGCAGGCGCCGACCACCTCCGCCGCGACGCCCTCCGCGGTCGACGCGCCGAGCGATCGCCGCAGCCGGGTCGGCCGGGGCGCCGCGCGGACAGCGCGGAGCGGCGGGCGGGCGGGCGGGCGGATGACGAGCGACGGTGCGGCGCGCGGGAGGGCGGGCATGGCGGCGGGCGGGCCGCCACTCTACGTGCAGGGCTTCGCGCGTACCACGGACGGACGGGCGAGCGGTTGGCGCCGGAACTGACACCCGCACGTGGACGTGGGGTGGACGTGGATGTGGTCGTCGACTTTCGACGTCGACTTTGACCTCGACTTCGACTTCGACGGCTCGAGGTCGAGGTCGAAGTTCAGGTCCAGGTCCAGGTCCAGGTCCACGTCCACATCCACGACTCAGGTCACCTCGGCAGCTCCGCGACGTAGACGCCGGCACGCTTCGGATGTACGACCACGTACGCGACGCGCCGCGAGTCGGGGCCGAGGAATCTCGCCGAGCCGGGGAGGATCGCCGTGTCGATCCGGGTGAGCTTCCCCCCCTCCCACACCGCGAGGTCGAGCGCCACCATGTCCATCCGCTGCCAGGTGAGGAGCAGCCGGCCCGGTTCGCGCGGGTCGAACTCGAAGCTCTTCACGCCCTGCGCGACCGGCTCCGGCTTCGTGCCGGGCGCGAGCCCCCCCGCCGGAACGCGCTCGAGATCGCACGACTCGGCGTTCCGAACGCAGCGGGTCCGGTAGTACAGCCACTTCCCGTCCGGCGAGAAGGAGAACCCGAACGCGCCCTGCGCGATCGCGGCGGGCTTCTCGGCGGCGGGCGCATCGAGCCGTGCGAGGCCGAGGTCGACCGAGTAGCCGCCGCGGGTCGTGTGCTGCAGGAAGGCGACGTGGCGCCCGTCGGCCGAGATCTCGACGTCCGAGACGTTCTGGGCGATGGCCCTCGGCGCGAGGTCCGCGCCCCCCGCGCCGAGCACGCCCGAGCGGACCCGCGGGTCGTACTTCTCGAGCCACACGAGCCGCGGCGCGGCGGCGGCCCACCGGAACTCGCCCACCTCCCGCGCGAGGACGACGTCCTTCTTCCCGAGCGCGCCGAGGTGGAGGTTCCCCTGCTTGCCGGGGACGACGTCGGCGATGAACGCCACCGTCCGGCCGTCCGGCCCGAAGGCGAAGCCCTGCGCCCCCTTGCCGATCTCGTGCGAGACGACGCTCTCGACCGTCTGGACGAGCCGGAGCGCGGCGCCTTCCTTCGCGTGCACCGTGTAGGCGAGGAACGGGCTCGCCTTCGCGAAGGCGTACTCGCCGACCTGCCCACGCTCGAGCGGCCGCGCCTGCGCCATCCGGCAGTCGGCGGCGAGGAGCTCGCCGCCCGCGGCGTACGTCCGGCGCGCGACGAGGCGGACGAGGATGCCGTCTGCGCGATCGCAGGTCGGGAAGTCCATCGGCGAGAGGTCGAAGCTCGCGATCCGGTCCGCGCCCGCGACCGGCCGCGGCGCCGCGTCGCCGGGGAGCATCACGGAGAGCCTTCCGCCCGCGACGAAGCCGAGCTCGCCATGGGCGCCGAGGCCATGGAAGGTGACGCCCTGCGCGAGCTCCCGGACGGCGCCGCCCTGCCAGAGCACGAGCGCACCGCTCGCGGTCGCGTGATCGAAGTCCGCGAGCGCGACGAGGGCGCTCCCTGCGGGCGCCCAGGCGACGCCGTGCGGGAGCGTCGTGACCCCGGCCGCGACCTTCACCGCATCGCCCCCGGAGGCGGGCACGACGCGCAGGTCGCAGCGCGCGGTCTGCGGCGGGAGGAACGGGGCCTTCACGTCCTGACACCCGTCGAGGAGCGCGAGCGCCGCGCCATCCGGCGCCGGAGCGAGCGCGCGGACCTGCCCGGCGCGGAGGAGCTTTCCGAGCCCCGGCGGCGGATCGTTCGACTTCGTCGGCGCGCAGCCGGCGAGGGTCAGGGCGGCGACGGCGGCGAGGCGGCGGGTACGGGTTCCGGCACGAGCCACGGCTCGATCTCCTTGCGCGCCCGCTCCGCGTGGGCCTGCTTTCGCGCGGCCTTGCCGCGGAGACGCGGCGCCGCCGGGCCCCCGTGGGCGGCGGGCGAAGGCGCAGCCGTAGCACGATCGAGGGGCGGAAAGAGCGCGAACACGACGTTCGACGGCTGGTAGTCGTACCCGGGCGGATGGGCCTCGCCGGTGAGGTGGCGATGGAGCGCCCCGATCGCGGTCCCGGCCGGCGGCGGACGGAACGGCCGCCCCGCGAGCCGATCGAGGATGGCCCGCGCCGCGAGCAGGCCGCACGCCGTGGACTCGACGTACCCCTCGACGCCGGTGATCTGGCCCGCGAAGAAGAGGTGCGGCCGCGCCCGCGCGGAGAGGTCCGGCGCGAGGAGGCGCGGCGCCTCGAGGAAGGTGTTCCGGTGGATCTGCCCGAGCCGGAGGAACTCGGCGCCCGCGAGGCCCGGGACGAACGTCCGGAAGATCCGGCGCTGCTCGGGCCAGGTGAGCCGCGTCTGGAAGCCGACGAGGTTGAACGCCGTCCCGCCAGCGTCCTCGCGCCGGAGCTGCACGACCGCGTGCGGACGCCGCCCGGTGCGCGGATCCTCGAGGCCGACCGGCTTCATCGGACCGTAGGCGAGCACGTCGAGCCCGCGCTCCGCCATCACCTCGATCGGCAGGCATCCCTCGAAGTAGCGCGGCTCCTCGAAGTCGTGCGGCTTCACCTTCTCGCCCTGGACGAGCGCGTCCACGAACGCGCGGTACTGCGCCTCGTCGAGCGGCAGGTTCAGGTAGTCGTCGCCGCTCCCCTTCCCCCAGCGCGACTTCGCGTAGGCGATCCCCATGTCGATCGAGTCGGCTGCGACGATCGGGGCGATGGCGTCGTAGAAGTGCAGCCGCGCCCCGGCGAGCGCGCCGATCTCGGCGGCGAGGGCGTCGCCGGTGAGCGGGCCCGTCGCAACGAGCGCGACGCCGGGCGGCGGCGGGAGGGCGAGCACCTCGCCGCGCCGCAGCGTCACGAGCGGGTTCCCCTCGAGGCGCTGAGTCACGAGCGCGCTGAACCGCTCCCGGTCGACGGCCAGCGCGTCCCCGGCCGGGACGCGGGTCGCGTCCGCGGCGCTGAGCACGAGGCTCCCCAGCCGGCGCAGCTCCTCGTGCAGGAGGCCCACCGCGTTCGCGGGGTTGTCGGAGCGGAGCGAGTTCGAGCAGACGAGCTCGGCGAGCCCGTCCTGCGTGTGCGCCGGCGAACGGCGCACCGGCTTCATCTCGTGCAGCTCGACCTGCACGCCAGCGCGGGCGAGCTGCCAGGCGGCCTCGCTGCCCGCGAGCCCGCCGCCGATCACCGTGACCTCGTGCCCCATGCCCAATGAACCTCCCTGCCACCCTGGCGGCCGCTCGAGCCCGCGCTTACCGTTGCCTCGCCCCCACCGTGGCCGTCCCGGGCGCGGGTGCGCACATTCTGCCGCGGGCGCGCCCAGCCGGCCGGTGTGCGGCGGCGGTGTCTCGGGGGGACCGGCGCCGGGCGCGTCTCGTTCCCCCGCCGCCGATCGCCGCCCTGGGCGGCGGGACGCGGCGGGGGCTCCATGTAGCTCCCCCAGGAAAGGATCGCAACGTGAGCGACAAGACCCCCGACACGCTGAGAGCGCAGCTGCAGCGACGGCGCCGGGTGATCCTCGAGACGAGCCGCCGCGCCGACGCCGAGATCGAGGCGCTGCGCGCCGCGGAGCGCGATCCCGAGTTCGAGGAGGGGGCGCAGTCGGAGCACGAGCAGTTCACGCTGGCGCGCCTGTCCGAGACGCAGCGCCAGGAGGTCCGGCACATCGACGCGGCGCTCGCGCGGCTCGAGGCCGGCGAGTACGGCGTCTGCCGCGACTGCGAGCAGGAGATCGATCCCCGGCGGCTCGAGGCGCTGCCGTACGCGCTGTTCTGCACCGAGTGCGCGGCGCGGCGCGAGCGGATGCCCGGGGCGGTCGTGGAGGAGCCCCCGAGTCTCTAGAACGGGGGGACACTCGCCCCGCGGAGCCTGCGGCCCGCTCCGGGGCAGCCTCATCCGGCTCGGCTGCCCCTTCGCTCGCCACGCGATTCGGAAACGCGAAAAGGCCGGCTCGCGCCGGCCTTCGTCGTCCCGCGCGAGCTCCGCTCCGCGTCAGTCGTTCTTCAGCACCATGAACTTGTACTCGCCGAGCTCCGCCTGGCCGGCGGTGTACAGGACCTCCATGAGCGTCCGGTACGGGATCTTCCGATCGGCGACGACGTTGACGCGCCCGGTGAACGGGGCGTTCTTGTTCCACTTGGCGATCGTCTTCTGCTTCTCGACTTCCTTCTTGAGCGCCTCGAAGACGGCCCCGACGAAGAACGCGTCCGCGCGGCCGCCCTCCTTCGCCGCCGCCGGGATGAGGCCGCCCTGGACGTCGGCGACCTTCCGGTCGTTCACGGCGACCTCCCTGAGGGAGACCGTGACGCTGATGTTCTCCTGCGGGTGGAGCTGCGTCGTGGACTGCGGGATCGTCAGGTCCGCGCCCATGTTCACGTTGATCGCGGAGGCCTGATACGACTTGAGGAGGAAGACGAGGATGATGGTCATCATGTCCATCATCGCGACGATGTTGAGCTCGCGGATCTCGCCCTCGGCCTCGCGCACCTTGCGCCGCGCGCGGCGGTAGTCGCGCGACTCCTTCTCGCGGCGGAGCTGCTCGGGGCTGGGCTGGGCGGGCTTCGTCGGCATCGGCTCACCCGATGAGCGAGAGGGACACGTCGAAGAAGAGCGGCTTGCGCTCGCTCTTCCCGTCTGCGGTCTTCACGCTCACCTCGCGGCACGCGTCCATCGTCTGGATGAGGACGTCGTACACGATCTCGGGGTCGGCAGAGAGGATGACCGCCGTCTCGTTCGGGAACTGCTCCTTGATCTTCTTCATCTGCTCGGAGAGCGTCGCGTAGTCGTACTTCCCGTCGCGCACGGGGATCGTCGGCGGCCGGTTCGCGGCGGGCGACGGCGCGTCGGCGCCGAGCACACCGCCCGCTCCGGCGACGTAGAAGCCCTGCCGGCCGATCGCGACGGTGAGGAGCAGCTTCGGCTGGTTCTCCGCCGCGTTGGCGGCGGCCGCGTCCCCGCCGATCTTGGGCGCGGAGACGTTGAGCACGCCGAGCGTGATGAGCCCCGTCATGCTGAGGAGCATGAACATGACGAGGTTCACGACGACGTCGAGGTACGGGACGATGTTGAGCTCGCCCGTGTGCTCTTCCTCGCGGACCCGCCGACGCATCAACCTCTCCGTTCGTCCTGAGCGCAGCCGCCGCCGGGGTGCGGCGAGGTCGAAGGACCTGCCGCACGCGCCGGGGAGGACTAGCCCGCGTTCTCGAGGGGGTTGGTCTCGCCCGCGCCGCGACGCGACAGCCAGTTCTCGAGCCGGAGCGCGTTGTACTCGATCTCCTCGATCATCTGCTTCGCCTTCGAGGAGAGCATGAGGTGCGCGACGATGCAGACCACCGCGATGGTGAGGCCGAAGGCGGTGTTGTTCATCGCTTCCGAGATGCCCTTGGAGAGCATGAGCTGCTTCATCTCGGGGCTCGCCGCGCCGAGCGACTTGAAGGTGCCGATGAGGCCGGTGATCGTGCCGACGAGGCCGATGAGGGTCGCGATGTTCGCGAGGGACCAGAGCGGCGCGATCCGCTTCGAGATACCCGGGGTCACCTCGAGCACCGCCTCCTCGAGCGACCGCGCCACCTCCTGCTCGCCGCGGTTCGCGCGGGTGAGGCCCGCGCGCACGACCTTCGACAGCGCCGCGTTCGGCGCCGCGTCGCAGAGCTTCACGGCGCGGTCCACGTTGCCCGAGAGGATGAGCTTCTGGACCTGGCTCATGAAGGGCGGGGCGTTCAGGTTGAGCTTGAACGCGAGCACGAGGATCCGCTCGACGACGATCGCGATGGCGACGGCGCTCGTCGCCACGTTCACGAACATGAACGGGCCGCCCTCTTTGAAGAACTCGGCCAGCGTCTGGATCATCGCTTCCCTCGGGGGGGTGGTGGGGAACGGGCGCACGAGGTACGCCTTCTCCCGCGAATGGACAGGGGAATTTCCTACCAGCAGCCCGCCCGGAGGTCAAGCGTCCGGGGCAGCGCCCGCAAACCAGTGCGCGCGCCAAGCGCAGGGGCACCGGATGAGGCTGCCCCAGAGCGAGCGGGGGGCTCGGGGGGGCGCGAGGTCCGCAGGCCGAAGGCGCTGCAGACCTAGTGGCCCCCCGCTCAAGCAGTCTGCTGCTGCGGCGCCTCGCGACGGTAGTCGCACTCCTTGTTCGAGCAGGCGACGAACGGGCCGGTCTTCTTCGAGTACTTGTCGAGCAGGTAGACGCTCCCGCACTTCGGGCACGGCTCGTTCCGCGGCCGGTCCCAGGCGACGAAGTCGCAGTTCGGGTACGACGAGCAGCCGTAGAACGTCCGGCCGCGGCGCGACCGCTTCTCGCTGATGTAGCCGCCGCAGGCCTTCGGGCAGGTGACGCCGATCGAGACCGGCTTCGTCCCCTTGCACTCCGGGTAGCGGGTGCACGCGAGGAACCGGCCGAAGCGCCCGCGCTTCATCACCATCGCGGCGGCGCAGGTCGGACACTTCTCGTCGACCGGGACGTCCTCCTCCTTCTCGGCGACGATCTTCCCGTCCTCGCGCCGGAAGTTCATGGTGTTCCGGCACTCCGGGTAGCCCGGGCAGGCGAGGAACTCGCCGTTGCGGCCCCACTTGATGACGAGCTTGCGCTCGCCGCACTTCTCGCAGGTGATGTCGGTCTCGATCGCCTGGGCCTTGACGTTCCGCATCGACTCGTCGGCCTTGGCGAGGTCCTCCTTGAAGGTCTCGTAGAACTCGGAGAGGACCGTCTGCCACCGCGCGTTCCCCTCCTCGATCTCGTCGAGCTTCTCCTCCATGCCCGCGGTGAACGCGACGTCCATCTCGCGCGGGAACGCGCGGACGAGCTCGTCCGTCACGAGCGTGCCGAGGTGCGTCGGCTTGAAGCTCTTCTCCACCTTCTCGACGTACGTCTTCTCCTGGATCGTCTCGAGGATCGCCGCGTACGTGGAGGGGCGGCCGATCCCGCGCTGCTCCATCTCCTTCACGAGCGAGGACTCGTTGTAGCGGGGCGGCGGCTGGGTGAAGTGCTGCTCCGGGTGGAGCTGCACGAGGCGGAGCTCCTCGCCCGCCTCGAGCGGCGGCAGCTGCCGCTCCTCGTTCTTCTTCTCGCCCTCGGCCTCCTCCTTCTTCTCGTCCTCGGCGCCGGCCTCCTCCTCGGGCGGCTTCGCGCCGTACACCGCGAGGTAGCCCGGGAACTTGAGGATGGAGCCCGTGGCGCGGAAGGTCGCGCGGCCGGCGCCGATGTCCGCGGCGGTCTGGTCGTAGACCGCCGGGACCATCTGGCACGCGACGAAGCGGTTCCAGACGAGCTCGTACAGCCGGAACATGTCCCGCTCGCCGATCTGCTCGAAGAACGGCGCCACCTTCTCCGGGCTCCACTCGAGGTCCGTCGGGCGGACCGCCTCGTGCGCTTCCTGCGCCGACTTCGCCTTCGTCTTGTAGACGTTGGGCGTCTCGGGCAGGTGATCCTTCCCGTACTTCTCCGCGATGTGGACGCGGACCGCGTCGACCGCCTCGCTCGAGAGCCGGACCGAGTCGGTGCGCATGTAGGTGATGAGGCCGACCGTCTCGTCGCCGAGCTCGACGCCCTCGTAGAGCCGCTGCGCGAGCGTCATCGTCTTCTTCGCCGTGAAGCCGAGGCGGTTCGCCGCCTCCTGCTGCAGCTTCGCGGTCGTGAACGGCGGCGGCGGGTTCCGGCGCCGCTCCTTGCGATCCACCGTCTCGACGACGAAGCGAGCCTTCTCGACGTCGGCCTGGACCGCCCGCGTCGTCTCGCCGTCCTTGAGCTCGGCCTTCTGCCCGTCCACTTTCGAGAGCTTCGCGGTGAACTCGGGAGGGAGCGTCGCGGCGAGGTCGGCGTCGAGCGACCAGTACTCCACCGGCTTGAACGCCTCGATCTCGCGCTCGCGCTCGACGACCAGCCGGACCGCGACCGACTGGACGCGCCCGGCGGAGAGGCCGCGCCGCACCTTCTTCCAGAGGATGGGGCTGATCTGGTAGCCGACGAGCCGGTCGAGGATCCGCCGCGCCTGCTGCGAGTCGAACTTGCGGCGGTCGAGGTCGATCGGGTTCTCGATCGCCTTCAGGATCGCGTTCTTCGTGATCTCGTTGAAGAGGACCCGGCGCACGCGCGCGTCGCCGCCCTCGGCGCCGATCTCCTCGGAGAGGTGCCACGCGATCGCCTCGCCCTCGCGATCGGGGTCTGTCGCGAGGAAGACGCGGGCGGCGTCCCGGGCGGCCCGCTTGATCTCGGAGAGGACCTTCGCCTTGCCCTTGATGACGTCGTACTGGGGCGTGAACCCCTTCTCGATGTCGACTCCCATCTTCGACTTCGGGAGGTCCTTCACGTGCCCGACCGAGGCCCGCACGTCGTAGGCGCGGCCGAGGTACTTCTTGATCGTCTTCGCCTTCGCGGGGGACTCGACGATGACGAGGCTCGTGCCGCCGTCGCCCTTGCGGACGCGCTTCGTCGCGGCGGGGGCCTTCTCGGCCCGCTCGGCCTTCGGCGTCTTCGCCTTCTTCGCGCCCTTCGGGGCCTCGATCGTCGTCGCTCTCGCCATCCGTCTCCTCTAGTTCCGGCGCAGAAAGTAATGGCCTGGGCGCTGCTCGCACAAGCCGCGGACCTCGAGCGCGAGGAGCCCCGCGAGCGTCGCGCCCGCCGCGAGCCCCGCCGCGCGCGCCACCTCGTCCGCGTGACGCGGCCGCCGCACGAGCGCGGAGAGCAGCGCCGACTCCTCCCCGCCGAGCGCCGGTAACGCGAGCTGGCGCTCCTGCGGGGCGTCGAGCCCGAGCGCGACGAGGACGTCGCGCGCCGACGCTGCGACCCCTGCGCCTGCGCGCAGGAGCGCCGTCGTCCCCGCGGAGAGCGGATCGCGGACGTCGCCGGGGACCGCGAGGACCGGCACGCCCTGCGTGCGCGCCCACGCGGCCGTGATGAGCGCGCCGCTCCCCTCGCCCGCGCGGACGACCACGACCGCCTCGGACAAGCCCGACACGATCCGGTTCCGGCGCGGGAAGTGGTGCCGCAGCCCCCGCGTCCCGTCCGGAAGCTCCGACACGAGCGCGCCGCCCGCCTCGACGATCCGGTCGAACAGTGCACGGTGACGCGCCGGGTAGGCCACGTCGACGCCCGTCCCGAGGACCGCGATCGTGTGGCCGCCCGCGTCGAGCGCCGCCTCGTGCGCGATCGCGTCGATCCCGAGCGCGCCGCCCGAGACGATCGAGAGCCCGGCGCGGGCGAGGCCGGTCGCGAGCTCGCGCGCGAGGTCCTCTCCGTACTCGTCGGGCAGCCGCGAGCCGACGAGGGCGACGCGCCGCCGCTCGCCGAGCGAGCCGCGGAGGCGAAGCACGTCCGGCCGCTCGGCGATCTGCGCGAGCGCGTCCGGGTAGTGGCCGTCTCCGGGCCGAAGCGTGCGCGCCGCCTCCATGAAGCCGGGGCATATACCGGCGGGGTGACAACCGGTCAAGGCGGCGCCGTGCACGCGACGTACCTGCGGCGCCTCGCGCCCGGGACGGACGCGGCGCGGCGGGAAGGCCGCAGCGCCGCCTGAAAGCCGAGTTTCGGCGGTCAGTTAGTTGCCGCCGCTGCCGCCGGACCCCGAGTCGGGGCGCATCTCGACGCGGTCACCGATCATGAGCTCCTTGAGGCTCTTCGTGACGAGCGCCGCGGAGGCCCTCTCCTTCACGTCGATGACGAGGAGGTCGCCGACCGACTCCGTGGGCAGGCTCGTGTCCCAGGTCGGCGCGTGGATGTCCTTCCCGTACTGATCGCCCGAGCGGATGACCGTGAAGACGTTCCCCTCCTGGACGCCGTCCTTCTCGCCCCTGTCGAGGAAGACGACGTGGTGCTCGCCCATCTGCGTGACGACGTCCACCTGCGCCGCGATGATCCGGCCCTCGATCGCCTGCCGGTTCGGCTTGCGATCGACCGGCCGGAAGAACTTCTGCGTCCAGGGCCCGAGCATCGCGCCGCGCTCGATCGGCAGGAGCGTCTGGGAGATGACGAGCGTGGCCGCGCGCTGGTCGACGGCGACGACCTTCGCCGAGCCGAGCACGACCGACTGGTACCCGAAGAGCTCCTTCGTCACCGGGTGGTAGATCGGCCGCTCCGTCCTGTAGACGACGTAGGTCTCGCCGACCTTCACCTCGGCCGCCTTCTGGAAGTTCGCGTAGGCGCGGTCGAGCGAGGAGAGCATGATCTTCTCCTCGAACGCTGCGCCGATAGAGCCCGACTCCGCGAGCTCCCGTGGGGTCACGAACGTGTCGTGGCGCGCGAACCGGGCGCGCGGCGGTACGTAGCCGACCTTGTACGGACCGGCGACCGCGACCGCGTCGGTCTCCTCGATCGGTGCCGGGCCCTTGAGGTCCGCCCGGGAGAGGTCCTCGAGCTCCTTCACCGGCTCGGCGGCCTCCTCTGGCGCGTCCTCGGGGGTCGCCTCGGCGACCGGCGTCCCGACGGGCTCGACGCGCGTCGGCGCCTCGTCGGCGGCAGGGTAGAACTTGAGGACGTTGCCCGGGTAGATCCAGTGCGGGTTCGAGATCTCCGGGTTGTAGGACCAGATCTTCGGCCAGTACCACGCGTTGTTGAGGAAGCGACCGGAGAGATCCCAGAGCGTGTCGCCGGGGCGGACCGTGTACGTGTCGGGCGGCGGGACGGTGCCGCGTCCGTCGTCGGCGGCGCGCGCGGTCCCCTCGCTTGGTCCGGGCGCGGCGTCGTCGGTCGCCGCCTCGATCCGCGTCGTGTCGATCGGCGTGATCGTCGACGGCCCCGCTCGCGCGCCGCCCGAGCGCGCCACGTCTCCATCCATGCCGCCGCCGGGCGTCGGTCGGCCCTGCGCAAGCGCGAGCGACGGGAGCAGCGCGAGCAGCGCGAGGAGGTTCGTGCGGATCATGGACCGCTCCTGCCTGGGCCATCCGGCGTGTCGCCGGTGTGCCCGGAGATGGTTGCGAGGCGCGTCCCGGCCCGCTCCGCGGCCGGGGTCCTCGGAAAGTCTGCGACGAGTCGCTCGAGCAGCCGTCGCTCCGCGTCCTTCGCGCCGCGGCGCGACTCGCACCAGGCGAGCCGCTCGAGGGCATCGCTGAGGGCGTCGCCCGCGGGGTAGTCGGCCGAGGCGCGCCGGGCGAGCTCGCAGGCGGCGTCGGCGCGCCCCGCGTCCGCGTACGCGCCGGCCGCCTCGACGAGCGCGTTGTCGGCGGACGGGTGGCGCGGGTAGCGCGTCGCGAACTCCTCGAGCGCGTGCGCGCGGTCGGTGCCGGTGCGGGCGCGCGCGCGGCGCAGCTCCGCGTCCGCGTCCGCCGCGAGCTCGCGCCCGCCTTTGCGCGCGAGCGCCTCGAGCCGGTCGGGGTCGGGATCGCCGATCGGCACCGCGGTCGACACCGGCGGCGGCGTCCGCGGGCGCTGGGCCGTCTCGTGCCGCTCGAGCGCGGACTTCGGTTCCACCCGGACGACGGCGAGGTCGGGCGGGATCACGGGCGCCTTCTCAGGCTCGTCCCTCGGGCCGCCCTGCGCCCCCGGGCCGCGGGGCGGTCGGGTCGAGACGGCGTCCACACGGCCGGCGAGCGCATCGACCTTGTGGGAGAGCTCCTCGTTCTCGCGGCGGAGCTGGCGCACCTCGGCCCGCAGGGCGTCCACGTCCCGTCGCGCGGCGTCCCCTCCCCCCGCGCAGCCGACGAGGAGGAGGAGCGCCGCGGCAGCCTGTCGCGCGCGCGTGCTCAAAACTCGGAAAAGTGTAGGGGAGTCTGGGATTTCGTCAAGGAACGGCCCCCCCGCGCGTGGGTGCGCGTGGGGCGATGAATGCCACGTGGCGACCGGTACGGCCGGCGTCCCGGCGATGCGAGTAGAACAGGTCCCGCTCGCACGAGGTGCAGCGCCCGAGCACCTCGATCCGGTCGGCGTGGAGCCCGGCGTCGGAGAGGATGCGCGTGTTCGCGCCCCAGAGGTCGAGCCGCGGTCGCGCGCCGGCGCGGACGACGGCCGGGTCCACCTCGTCGCGGAAGCGCGCGCAGAGGTCCTCCGAGACCTCGTAGCAGCACGGCCCGATCGACGGACCCACGGCGGCGAGGAGGCGTCCGGCGGGGGCGCCGGCGTCGCGGGCGAGCGCGGCGACCGCCGCGGCGGCGGCGCGGGCGAGAGTTCCGCGCCAGCCGGCGTGGACGGCGGCCACCGCGCCGGTCTCGGGGTCCGCGACGAGGACCGGGACGCAGTCGGCGACGGACACGCAGGCGGCGACGCCGGCCGAGGCGGAGACGACGACGTCCGCCTCCTCGGTCGGCGCGCACGGCTCGGTCGTGCGCACCACGCGCGCGCCGTGGACCTGCCTCACGCGCGCGAACCGCAGGCCGGTCGCCCGCTCGAGGCGCCGCCAGTTCTCCTCGACCCGGACCGGGTCGTCGCCGACGAGGCCGCCGAGGTTGAGCGCGTCGTACGGCGAATCCGAGACGCCGCCGGCGCGCGTCGTGAAGCCGTGGGGGAACCCGGCGAGGAGCGGGCTTTCGAGGATCCGCATGGGTCGTGTAGAAGATGTGCTCCCCATGCTCTACGTCCGCCGCTCCATCGGTCGCAAGCTCATGCTCGCGCTGGGGCTGCCGTCGCTCGCGTTCGCGGTCGTCGGGGTGCTCTGGCTCCGCCGGGAGACCGCGGCGATCGCGCCCGAGATCGAGCCCGTCTACCGCGTCGCGCTCGTCGCGCTCGTCGTGTTCGCCGCAGCGATGTCCTTCACGCACGTGCTCGTGATCCGCCTCTTCGTGCGCAACCCGCTGAAGCGGCTCGTCGCGGCGATGAAGCGGGCGCAGGCGGGCGACTTCCTGCACCGGGTGCCGGTGGAGGGGCAGGACGAGATCGCCCGGCTCGCCCGGACCTACAACGAGACGCTCGCCGCCGTCACCGACCTGAATGCCAGGCGGATCGAGGACGCGCTCGCGATGGACGCGCTCCAGCGCCAGCTCGCGGTCCGCGCCGAGGCGGAGCGGCGCGCGCGCGAGCTGACCTTCCTCGTGGACCTCGGCCGCACCCTCGCTTCCACCCTCGAGCTCGAGCCGCTTCTCGCCGCCCTCGCGGAGCGGGCGGTGCGCGGCCTCGGGCTCGAGTCGCTCGAGGTGCTCCTCGCCGACGAGGCCACGGGCGACCTCGTCGTGCGCGCGGTGCACGGGCGCGACGAGGCGCGCCTCGGCGTGCGCACCCGGCCCGACGACGCCCTCGCCGGCTTCGAGCGCGCGCGGATGGTCCAGGGAGACGAGCTCCTCGGCGTCCTCGCGCTGCGCACGCCCGACGGCGCGGCGATCGGCGCGGACGAGGCCCGGCTCGTCGAGTCGGTCGCGAGCCTCGCCGCGATGGCGATCGCCAACGCGCGGCTGCACCATCGGATGGTCCGGCTCTCCCAGACCGACGCGCTCACCGGCGCCCACAACCGCAGGAGCCTGTTCGCCCGGCTCGACCAGGAGCTCGAGCGGAGCCGCCGGTTCGAGCACGCGATGGCGCTCGCGCTCGTCGACGTGGACCGGTTCCGCGAGTACAACGAGGCGCTCGGCCACGTCGAGGGCGACGCCGTCCTGCGCACCGTCGCGACGCTCCTCGGCGGCGCGGTGCGCAAGGTGGACCTCGTCGCCCGCTACGGCGGGGAGGAGTTCGCGGTCGTGCTCGCGCGGGCCGACCGCGCCGCGGCGCTCCAGGTGGGCGAGAAGCTGCGCGCCGCGATCGAGGCGGCGGCCCTCCCCCACCCCGCCGCCGCCGCCGGGCGCGTCACCATCTCGATCGGCATCGGCGTGTTCCCGGACGACGGCGGCGACCTCGGCGCGCTCGTGGACGCCGCCGACGCGGCGCTCTTCGCGGCGAAGCGCGCCGGGCGAAACGCGGTCCGGGCGCACGAGGTCGGGATGCGGGGCCATCCGGGGCGGAGGCGAGACGAGTCCGTGACGGCGGACGCCGACGCCGCGGGGTAGCGTAGCGGGCGTCTCTCACGCCCGCTCCCGGCGGTGGCGAGCGCGTCCAGCAACGAGCGGAACGGCTCATTCGCCCCGAGACGGCTCAGGAACCGCCGTCAGTCGTCGTCGGTGGCCGGCGCGACGGGCTCCTCGGCCGCCTGCGGCTGCACGACGTTCCGCCCGCCGCGTGACCGCTGCAGCTCGAGCTCGAGCGTCTTCTCGCGCCGCGCGCGCTCCTGCAGCGCGGTCTGGAGCCGCTGCGCCTCCTGCGCGCGGAGCTGGTCGCGCCGGGCGAGCTCGTCGCGGAAACGCGCCTGCGCCTCCTCGACCGCCTTCACGGCGCGCGCCTCGGCCTCGCGCCGCTCCGCGGCGAGCTGCTCGATCCGCCGCGCACCCTCGGCGGCGCGCACCTCGGCGGCCGTCGCCCGCGCCGTGAGCTCCTTCTCGAGGCGCGCCCGAGCCTGGCCTGCCTGGACGAGCTGCGCCTCGACCTCCTGCACGCGCGTCCGCGCCGCCTGCGCGAGCCCCGCCTCGCGCGTGGCCTGCTCCGCGCGGCCGGCGAGCTCCTGAGCGCGCGACTCCGCGCGGCCGGCGCGCGCCTGCAGCTCCGCCTCGACGCGCTGCCGCTCGCGCTGCGCCGACTGGACCGCCTGCTCGCCCTCGCGGGCCCGGACCTCGGCGCGCTCGGCGCGCCGTTCGGCGAGCTCCAGCGCGGCCTGGGCCTCTTCTACGCGGCGCCGCAGCTCCGCGGCGGCGTGCTCGCTCGCCTCGCGCACCGTCGCGAGCGATGCCATCCGCTCCTCCGCCTCGATCACCCGCCGGCGCGCGTCCTCGGCGCGCGACGCGCCCGCCTCCGCCGACGCCCGCTCGCGCCGCTCGGCGGCGCGGAGCGCCTCGGCGCGGGCGGCGAGCTCCTTCTGGAGCGCCTCCTCACTCTGCGTCCGCTCGCGGCCGAGCGTCTCGAGCCGGGCGTGGAGCGCCTCCGCGGCCTCCGTCTTCTTCGAGAGCTCCGCGAGCAGCTCCTCCTCGCGGCGCGCGTGCTCCGCCTCGACGGCGGCGAGGTGCCCGCGCGCTCGCGCCTCCGCCTCCGCCCGCGCCTCGACCTCGCCGCGCAGCTCGTCCTCGAGCCTCGTCCGCTCCGCGTCCGCGCTCGCCCGCGCCGCCCCCTCGGCCCGCGCCTGCTCGTGCAGCCCCACCCGCTCCGCGTCGCGCGCCTCGAGCTCCGCCGCGAGGCCGTCGCGGTGCGCGCGCGCCTCGTCCCGCTCCTGCGTCGCGCGCGCGAGCCGGGTGTCGAGCTCCTCCGCGCGCGCGCGCGCCCCGGCCGCCTCGGTCTCGAGCTCGGTCGTGCGCGCCGTGGCCGCCGCGCGCGCCTCTGCGAGCTCGCCCGCGAGCCGCGCCGCGTCGCCGCGCGCCACCTCGAGGAGCCGCTCCGCGTCGGCGGCGCGGGTCTCGAGCGCGGCGGCGCTCCGCTCCGCCTCGCGCGAGAGAGCGTCGAGCGCCTCGCGACGGCCCCGCAGCTCCGCCTCGAGCTCCGCGATCCGCTCCTCGCGCGCCGACGCCTGAAGGCGAGCCTCGTCCGCGAGCGCCTCGGCGCGGCGCGCCTGCTCCGCGCGCTCGGCGAGATCGGTGCCGAGCTCGCCCTCCCGGCGCCGTGCATCGGCGAGCGCCTCGGCCGCGCGGGTCACCTCGGCCCGGAGCGCGTCGCGCTCGCGATCCGCCTCCGCGCGCAGGGACTCCGCCGCGGCGTGCGCGTCGGCGAGCGCCGCCTCGAGGGACGCCGCGCGCGTGCGCTCGGCCGCGAGCCGCGCCTCGAGCTCGCCCTCCCGCGCGGCGGCCGACGCCTCGACCTCGGCGCCGCGCGCGGTGAGCCGGGTGACGTCCGCCCGCGCCGCCTCGATCGTGTCGCCGAAGGACCGGGCCCGCTCCTCGGCGTCTCGCGCGCGCGCCTCGGCGCCGTCGCGCCCGGCGGCGAGCCGCCCGGCCTCGGCGCGCGCCTCACCGAGCGCGCCCCGCGCGGACTCGAGCTCCGCGTCGCGCTCCACGAGCGCCTGGCGGAGCGCGTCCCGCTCGCGACCCGCCCCTTCCGCGAGCGCGCGCTGCCGCTCGCGCTCCTCGTGGGCCGCCGCGAGCGCCTTCCGCGCCTCGTCGCGCTCGGCGACCTGCTCCGCGTCGGCGGCGGCCGCCGCCTCGCGCGCCGCCGCGAGCGCCCGCTCGAGCGCATTCGCCGCCGCGCGCGCCTCCGCGAGCGCCTCGCCGGAAGCCGCGAGCGCCCGCTCCGCCTCGTCCGCGCGCCGCGCCGCGTCGCGCGCCGAGTCGAGCGCCTCGTGCTCGGCGCCGACGTGCTCGGCGAGCTCCGCCTGCCGGAGCTCCTCCATCTCGGCGCGCAGCTCCTCCTCGCGCTCGGTCATCTCGCGGGAGAGCCCCTCGATCTCGCCCTCGAGCGAGCCGATCTGCTGAAGGTGGTCCTGGATCTCGCGCGAGAGGTCGTCCTCGCGGGCCCGCGCGCCGTCGCGGAACTGCCGGTACTCGTCATCGAGCAGGCGCAGCTTCTGCTCACGGTCGCGCAGGACGCCCTCTCGGTCCTCGATCCGCGCCTGCCACGCGGTGGCCGCCTCGCGCGCCTGCGCGGTCGTCTTCTCGGCCGCCGCCTCAGCCTCGGCGAGCGAGGACTCGAGCCCTCGCGCGCGCTCCTCGTGCGCGGCGCGCGTCCGCTCCGTCTCCGCCCGCAGCTGCTCCCGGTCGGCGACGAGCGCGCGCTCGCGCTCCTCCGCCGCGGCCCGCGCCTCCTCGCGCGCGCGCGCGGCGGCCTCGAGCTCCGCGCGGAGCCCCTGCACGCCCGCCTCGAGCGAGGCCCGCTCCCGCTCGACTGCCTCGAGCCGCGCCGCGGCGCTGCGGGCGGCCTCCTCCGCCTCGCGGCGCGCCCGCGCGAGCGCCTCGGCCGCCCCGGCGTTCTCCTCGGCGCGGCGGCCGAGCTCGGCCTGCAGCTCCTCCTCGCGGGCGCTCGAACGCTCGAGCTCGGCCCGAGCCTGGCGCTCGAGACGCGCGAGCTCCTCCTGCGCCTCGGATAGCGCGAGCTTCCGCTGGGCGAGGTCGTCGTCGCGCCGCCGCAGCTCGCGCTCGAGCTCGTGGTTCCGCCGCTCTTTCGCGGCGACCACCTCGATGAGCTCCTTCTCCTGGCCGAACTTCTCGAGCAGGAGGTCGTCGATCGACGCGCCGAACTCGCGCTCCTTCTCGACGAACAGGTCGCGCGCCTCGGCGAGCCGCCGGAGCAGGTCCTCCACCTGGAGCTTCAGCCCCTGCACCTCGACGTCGCGCTCGTGCATCCGCTCGTCGAAAGAGGAGAGCTCTCGCTCGCGGACCTCCCACACCTCGGCGAGCCTCGCGAGCTGCGCCTCGCGCCACTTGAGGTCGTCGCGGAGGAGCTGGAGGCGGCCCTCCGGCGTCTGGAGGAGGTCGCGGCGCGGGGGCGGACGGCGGCGATGGGACTCCGCGATGAGGGCGTCCCGGTGCTCGGAGACCGACTGGAAGACGCGATCCGCGAAGATCCGGTCCTCCTCGGTGAGGACGGAGCGCTGGGGGCGGCGCGCCGGCATCGGCGGGGGCGACTCCTCGTCCGCTGGCTCCGGCGGCGGCGCGTTCGCGGCGTCCGCGGCGGCGGGGACCTCGACGATCTCCTGCAGGTCCGCGTCCTCGAGCACCGCGTCGTCGGCGCTCTCGACGGGCTCAGCCGCCGCGAGGATTCGCGCCGAGAGGATGGTCAGGGCCGCCGTGTCGAGCGGCATCGCGAGGTACCCGTTCGCGGCCCACGCCGTGCGCGCGTGTTCGGCGAGCGCCTCGGCAGGCGTGTCGGACGAGTAGAGGACCACCGGCAGCCGCGTCGTCGCGGGATCGTGCCGGAGCCGCGCGCAGAGCGAGAACCCGGAGAGGTCCGGCAGCTCGGCGCGCACGACGACGAGGTCGGGGCGGCGGCTCGCGATCTCGAGCTCCCCCTCGGCCGCGCTCGCCGCGACGCAGGTCGCGCAGCCCTCCTGCCGGTAAAGCGAGGCGAGCGACAGCGCGAACGCGTTGTCCGGCTCGACGATGAGGACGCGCTTCGGTTCCATCGCGGGATCCGGGCGGGACGCCCGGCCGGGCCTGGAAGTCTATCCCCGGCTTCCCCCGCAATCTAGCCATCGGGTTCGCGCGCGCGGCGCGGGGTCCGAGTCGGGGCGTGACGAACGGCCCGAGACGCCCGCGGGCAGTTGCCGCGCCGCGCTTCGCGACGGAAAGTCCGGGCAACCGGGACGCTCCGGCCGGGACCACATGCACACACCCGCGCTCCTCCTCGTCGCCGCGCTCACCACAGCGGCCCCGCCCCCACCGGAGCGGGCGCCGCACGCGCCGGAGAACCTCCTGCAGGGCCCTGCGCGGTGCGTGCTCCGCTACCTCGACGCCGTCCGCCTGGCGGGACCGCGCGCCGTCGCGGTGCATCCCGGGCGGGCCCCGGCGTCGGACGAGCGCGCCTACCTTGCGGCGAAGCGGCTCACCGCACCGCGCACGCTCGAGGAGATCGATCGGTGGGCGGCGCGCGGCGAGGACCACCCGCTCGCCCCGTGGCGCGAGGCGGCTCGATCCCGCGTCCTCGAGTCGTTCCAGCTGCTCGCGGCCCGGCGCGCGCCGCGCGGCGCCGCGGTGGTCACCGTGCGCGAGCGGTTCTGGCTCGCCGACGTGGACGGCGCGCTCGACCGGACGGTCTCGGAGTACCTCGTCGCCCGCGTCGACGGCGAGTGGCGGGTGGTCGACCGTCGCCCCGGCGGCGCGTTCGACGACCTCGCCCTCGCGGCCGGATACGCGGGATTCTTCGACGCCGCGCCGCCGGCCCGGTAGATTGGTGGGAGTGACCGCGGGCCGCACCATCGTCGTGGGGGACGTGCACGGGTGTCTCGACGAGCTCGAGGAGCTGCTCGTCGCGACGACCTACGTCCCGGGCCCCGACCGGCTCGTATTCCTCGGCGATCTCCTCGACCGCGGCCCCGATCCGGTCGGAGTCCTCCGGCGCGTCCGCGCGCTCGGCGCGGAGTGCGTGCTCGGGAACCACGAGGAGAAGCACCTCCGCTACGCCGCGCACGAGGCGCGGCGCAAGACCGACCCGCGCTACCGCAACCCGATGCGGGCGTTCGAATCGCGCCGCGCAGACGAGCACGCGCGCCTCGCGCACGAGGACCTGCTCTGGCTCGCGTCGCTCCCGCGCTGGATCGGCCTCGGCGGCGGCTGGGTGGCGGTTCACGGCGGGCTCCTCCCCGGCGTCGCACTGCGCGCGCAGCCGCCCGACTGGGCGGTGAGGCTGCGCTACGTGGATCCCGGCGGAAAGCCGGTCCCGCGAGACGTCGGCGACGCGGGGACCCCCGGCGTGCGCCGCTGGGCGGAGGCCTGGACCGGTCCGGAGTCGGTCGTCTACGGCCACTTCCCGCAGGGGCTCGGCGCGCCGCGGCGCGACGAGCCGCGCGCAGGGGTCGTGTGCCTCGGCATCGACACGGGCTGCGTCTATGGCGGCGCGCTCAGCGCCCTCCTCCTCCCCTCGCGCGACATCGTGCAGGTGCGCTCGCGGCAGCGAGCGGAGCCCGCCCCCGACGCGGAAGACTGAGCCCTCCGCCCGGAGATCGGCGCCTCGCTCACCCGAGCTGCGCCGCGGCGAGCACCTCGCCCCGCCGCTCTCTCGCGCGCGCGACGTCCGCCTCGTGCTTGAGGACGAGCCCGAGGGTCGAGTCGAGCAGCGCCGCATCGAGCGTGCCCGCCCCGAGGAGCGCGAGGGCTCGGACCCAGTCGAGCGTCTCCGAGGTGGAGGGTGGCTTGCGCAGGTCGAGCGTGCGGAGCTTCGCGACCGCGGCCACGACGGCGCGGGCGAGCGTCTCCGCCGCGCCCGGCGCGCGCAGCCGCACGATCGCAAGCTCGCGCTCGCGGTCCGGGAAGTCCACGTGCAGGTGCAGGCAGCGGCGCCGGAGCGCGTCCGACAGCTCGCGCGCCGCGTTTGAGGTGAGGACGACCCGCGGGATCGAGCGCGCGCGGACGGTCCCGATCTCGGGCACGGTGACGGTCCACTCCGAGAGCACCTCGAGCAGGAACGCCTCGAGCTCCGGGTCGGCCTTGTCGATCTCGTCGACGAGGAGCAGGACCGGTGCCTCCGCGGTGATGGCCCTCAGGATCGGGCGAGGCAACAGGAAGCGCTCGGAGAAGAAGACATTCCCCTCACCCGCGATCCGGTCGGCCGCCTCCGCGAGGCTCGCCGCGCCGCGCACCGCCTCGCCGATCCGGTCGGAGAGCAGCTGAGTGTAGAGGAGCTGCTTGCCGTACTCCCATTCGTACAGCGCGCGCGCCTCGTCGAGCCCCTCGTAGCACTGGAGCCGCACGACCTCGCGCCCGGTGGACTCGGCGAAGGCGCGCGCGAGCTCGGTCTTCCCCGCGCCCGCGGGCCCTTCCACCAGGATGGGCTTCTCGAGCCGATCGGCGAGGAACACGGCGGTCGCGATCTCGCGCGATGGGAGGTAACCCGAACGCCCGAGCCGCTCCGCCACCTCTTCCACGGACGCGAACATCGCCGCGAAGGTAAGTCGGACGGGGTCCGAGGACACCCCGACGTTGCCTCTGACCCGCACTCTTACAGGCACGTCCCGCCGTGGGCGTGCGCAACGCCGCGATCTCGCTGGCGCTCGCCCGAGCGGGGGTCCGGCACGCGGATTGAAGTAACTCCCACCGAGTCCCGCCGGAGGCCGGTCACGGACCCTGCCATGACGTTCCCATCCAATAGCTCGCTGCGCAGGGCCCACCTCCCGTCGTACGTCCATGTCGAGGCGAGGCCGGAAGCTCGACTCCTCCCCCCGCAGTCCGTCTCATGTGAGGCGAACGGCGAAGTGTCGTAAGTTCCGGCGCGCGAGCGCCTACGCTGGAGGGGGCCGCGGGGAGACCCGCCGGCCCCCTTCCTTTATTGCGGGGGGACACTCGCTCGCTCAGGGGCAGCCTCATCCGGCTGCCCCTGTGCTCGCACATGCTCTTCCACGGGGCCTGCGGCGTGCGGAGCTCGCGCCGCGTCAGACCTCGATGCGGACGTGGAGCGGCCCGCCCTGCACGTCCACGACCTCGGCCGAGGCGCCCTTCGGTCCGCGCGCGAACCGGAGCGTGACCTGGGCCTGGCCGATGCGGATCCCCTCGAGGGTGATCTCGTCGAGCCATCCGGGGAGACGGGGCGCGACGATCCGCAGCGTCGCGCGCGGCGCGTCGGGAAAGAGGCCGAGCGCGGCTCGCAGCAGCAGGAACCAGGCGGCGCTCGACCACGCCTGCGGCGAGCACGCGACCGGGTAGTGGACCGGGAACCGGCCCGCGTCGCGCGCGAGGCCGCAGTAGAGCTCGGGCAGGCGCAGCTGCCGGAAGTGCTGCGCGGCCTGCCACAGCGCGGTGAGGACGTCCGCCGCCTCCGTCGTCATCCCGTACGCGGACATCCCCATCGCGCAGATCGCGTTGTCGTGCGGCCAGACGGTGCCGTCGTGGTAGCTGAGCGGGTTGTAGGCGGCCTGGCCCGCCGCGAGCGTCCGGATCCCCCACCCGCTCCACATCGCCGGCCCGAGCAGCGACGCGGCGACGGAGCGCGCCCGGTCGTCCGCGACCGCGCGGGAGAAGAGGAGGTGCCCCGCGTTCGAGGTGACCGCGTCCACCTGCCGCTTCGCCCGGTCGAGCGCGAGGGCGTAGGTCCCCTTCGACGGCATCCAGAACCGCGCCTCGAGGAGATCGGCATGGGCGCGCGCCGCCGCGCGCAGCTTCGCCGCGTCCTCGCCGCGCCCGCGCGACTCGAGCAGGTCCGCGGCGCGCCGCCGGGCGTCCACCGCGTAGCCCTGCACCTCCACGAGCGCGATGGGCGCCTCGGCGGGCGTCCCGTCCGCGAACACGACGCCGTCGTGGCTGTCTTTCCAGCCCTGGTTGCGCAGCCCCTTGCGCGTGCGGCGCACGTACTCGGAGAGGCCGTCGCCGTCGAGGTCGGCGGAGCGGTCGATCCAGCCGAGCGCGGCCTCCGCGGCAGGCCAGAGCGCGTCGACCGTGGCCGTGTCGCCGGTCCAGAGCTCGTACTCCGAGAGGAGCACGACGAAGAGCGGCGTCGCGTCGGCCGAGCCGTAGTACGGCGTGTGCGGCACCTCGCCCGCCGCCGCCATCTCGCCGAACCGCATCTCGTGCGGGATCTTCCCGGCCTCCGCGTCGCGGGCGGGGTCGTCCTCACGCGCCTGCAGCCGCGCGAGGAACCGGAGCGCGTCGCGCGCGAGATCCGGGGTCGCGAGGAGCGCCTCGAACCCGGTGATGAGGGCGTCGCGGCCGAACGGGCACGTGTACCAGGGGATCCCGGCGGACACGACCGGCTCGCCGAAGTGGTGGACCGTGAGCGCCTTGAGATCCGCGATGCCGTGCGCGAGCGCGACGTCGAAGATCTCGTGCGACGTGCGGAAGCGCGTCGCGTGCCGCGCCCACGCCGCGTACGCCTCGTGCGTCGCGCGAGCCCGGTCCTCGAAGGAGCGCACGGTGCGCGGAGGCAGCGGGCGCTCCTCGTCCCGGCCGCGGCGCGTTCCGGCCGCGCCCCGCTCGATCCCGGCCGCGACGAGGAACGAGACCTCCACCCGCTCGGCGGGCGCGAGGTGCAGCTCGATGCGCGCCCCGCTCCCGGCGATCCGCGCGACCCGCGCCGGACCGGCGCCGTCGCCCGCCACGTCGAGGCGGATCTCCGTCGCGTACCTCCGACCGTCCCGACCCTCGTAGCGGAGCACCGCGTGGCCGTCCTCGACGACCGGGGCGAGATACGTCCCGCGCACCGCCCGCCGCGCGCCCCGGATCTCGAAGACGTCGGCGAAGTCGGCCGCCCAGTCCATCTCGGTCCAGAAGTCGACCGGCCTCCCGAGGAAGTTCGTGAGCACGAGCCGGTCCACGAGCACCTCGTCGATGAGCATGTCGCGGCGCAGGTGGAGGTAGTTGACGGGCTCGTGGCCGAGCAGGTCGCCGGCGTGGAGGCTCGTCACCGTGAAGTCGATCTGGGCGACGTAGTCGTCCGAGAGCTGCGACGACAGGCAGAGCGGCGGACCGCCCTGCACCCCGAGGCGCCACGCCGACAGGTGGCGCGTGTCGCCCTGGAACAGCCCGAGGTCCCGCGCGCCCACGGGCGAGACGTCCCCTACCGCGTTCGCGACGAGGAAGAGGTTCCCGCGCTTCAGGACGAGCTTCTCGACCCCCGTCGCCTCCGGCTGCGCCGAGGGATCGGCGTAGCCGAGGAGGTCCTCGGGCCGGGCGGCCATCAGGTGACCTGCGTCCATTCCCCCTCCGCGGCGACGTGCGTGGCGCGCCCGCGCGCGCCCGCCGTGCGGTAGACGGAGACGTACTCGCGCGCCATCCGGTCCGCCGAGAAGCGGCGCCGCGCCCGCGCCTGGATCGCCTCGCGGTCGAGCGCGCGCGCGGCATCGAGCGCGTCCGCCATCTCGGCGTCTGAGACGAGGAAGCCGTCCTCGCCGTGCACCACGATCTCGGGCGCGGCGCCGCGGGCCGACGCGATGACCGGGCACCCCGCGAGCAGCGCCTCGATCATGACGAGCCCGAACGGCTCCTCCCAGCGGAGTGGAACGAGGAGCCCGCGGGCCGCCGCGAACAGGCGCCGCTTCGCCTCGAGGTCCACGGTCGGTAGCCAGGTGACGCCCGGCGCCCCGAGGGCGGGGGCGAGCACGTCCTCGCGCCAGCGGGGTGGCGCGTCGTCGCCGGCGTGCGGCGATCCCGCGACCACGATCGGCAGCCCGGCGCGGCGCGCCGCCTCGAGCGCGACGTCCGGCGCCTTCACCCAGGAGAGCCTTCCGAGGAAGAAGGCGAAGTCGCCGCCCGGGCCAACATCCGGGTACATCGATGGCTCGAGCCCATGGTGGACGACCGCGTGCGGCGCCGGCAACACGAGGGACGCCTGCCTCGCCGAGATCGCGACGCGGCGGACGGAAGGCGGGACCGCCTCGTAGTACCGCGCGAGCGCTGCGTCCGCGGCGTGGTGGATGGTGTAGACGAGCGGGGCCCGCAGGTCGTCCGCGAACGCGAGCATCGCAGGCGCGTGGGAGTGGACGACGTCGAACCGGCCCCTGGCGATCTCGCGCGCGGCTGCGCGGCAGTGCACGAGCTCCGCATACGGATCGGGCGGCCAGACGGCGCGCGGGAACACCGAGTGGAGCCGCGGCGCCCTGGAGTCGCCGGTCGCGAAGACCGTCACCTCGTGGCCTCCGCGGCCGAGCGCGCGAACGAGGGCGTCGACGACGAGCTCGGTCCCCCCGTATGCCGGTGGCGGAAGCGGCACGAAGGGCGTCGAGACGAGCGCGATCCGCACCTCCACACGGTAGGTGCTCCACCCCTCGGCGACCACGCGCGCCGGCCGCCGCGCCCGCAGCGCTCGCCCTGCAGGCCGAGGAGGTCCCCGGCGCGCGCCCGCCAGCGCGCCGAGGAAGCGACCGCACCACGCGCACGTACGTCGCCCCACACGCGTCCGTAGCGGCGCCGGAGTGGAACCTTTGGCCCCCCGGGGGTCCGGGGTACACTCCGCGCCCATGGAAGGCCAGGGTCCTCTCTCCGAGGAGTTGTTCCATTCGTTCCTGCAGCTCGCCGTGAAGCGGCAGGCGAGCGACGTCCACTTCGAGGTGGGCTACCCGCCGACGTACCGCGTGTTCGGCGAGCTGCTCGCGGCGAAGTACCCGCCGCTCACCCACGCCGACACCGAGGCGATCGCCAACTTCGTGCTCCAGGCGCCCGGCTCGGGGTTCTCGCCGCTCGACTTCCGCGAGGTGGACCGGAGCTACTCGCTCCCGGGCGTCTCGCGCTTCCGCGCCTCGATCTTCAAGCAGCGGGGGACCTGGGGCGCGGTGATGCGCACCATCCCGTTCCAGATCCCGGACTTCGAGACGCTCAACCTGCCGCCCGTCGTGAAGACGATCGCCGAGGCGCGCCGCGGCCTCGTGTGCGTCACCGGCGCGACGGGGAACGGCAAGTCCACGACCATCGCGTCGCTCATCGACTTCATCATCCGGCAGGAGCGGCTGCACGTCATCACGGTCGAGGATCCGATCGAGTTCATCTTCGCGGGCGGCAAGGGGCTCGTGATCCAGCGCGAGGTCGGCTCCGACACCGCGAGCTACTCCGACGCGCTGCGCGCCGCGCTCCGCCAGGACCCGGACATCATCATGGTCGGCGAGCTGCGCGACCGCGAGGCCGCGGACATCTGCCTCAAGGCGGCGGAGACCGGACACCTCGTCATCACCTCGCTGCACACGCCCGACGTCCCGCGGGCGATCGGCCGCATCACGGGCCTCTTCCCGGCGGAGGAGCAGGACAACGTCCGGGCGCGCCTCGCCGACAACCTCCAGGCAGTCGTGGCGCTCCGGCTCCTCATGCGCGCCGACGCGACCGGGCTCATCCCCGCGGTGGAGGCGCTGCTCGCGACCTCGACCGTGCGCGAGCTCATCCGCGACGGCTCCAAGATCACGGACCTCAAGGCCTACATGGAGACCGCCGGGGCCGACCTCGGCATGCACTCCTTCGACCAGTACCTCTACAAGCTCCACGAGACGAAGCGGATCTCGCTCGACTCGGCGCTCGCGAACGCGACGAACCGCGCCGATCTCGAGCGCCGCATCATGATGGAGACGGGAGGCCGCTCCGCGTGACCGCAGGCGCCCCAGTGGCGTCGCGCGTTCTCGTGGTGGGGCAGGACGCCGACGTCTCGATCGCACTTCACCTGCACCTCGAGCGGGCGGGGTTCGCCGTGTATTGCCTGCCGGGGCCGCAGGACGTAGAGCCGATCGCTCGCGCGGTGGCGCCGCACGTCATCGTCCTCCTCCTGCCCGCCTCGCCCGACGGCACGTGGGGCACCGCGCTCACGACCGCGCAGAACGCGGCGAAGGTCGGCGTCCGCGTCGTCGTGGTCGCGCCCTCGCGCGACATCGTCGAGCCGCTCGCCGCGGTCGCGGGCGCCGAGCGCGCGCTGGCCCGCGCGGAGGTGCTCTCGCGGCCCCTCATCGTGGTCGAGCGCGCGGTCGGATCGGGGCTCTTCGGCGGCGCGGGCATCGCGCCGGCGCCGCCGCATTCGCGCCCACCGCCGCCCGCGGGAGGTCCCGCCCCGTTCCGCCAGCCCACGCTCGAGTCTCCCGGGGTCGCGCCTCCCCCGCGTGCGCGCAGCGGCGTCGATCTCATGGCGCTCATCGACGAGGAGCTCGTCGACGAGCCCAAGGCCCGTCCACTGCCGACGCGCGTCGAGGTGAACGTCAGCCTCGTCTCGGAGCACAACTTCTACGTCGGGCCGACCCGACGGATGGACTCGGGCGGCGTCTTCATCGCGACGGCGATGCCGCCGCCCGTCGGGACGCGCCTGCAAGTGAGGCTCGGCCTCGCCGACGGGCGCAAGATCGACACGGAGGGCGAGGTCGCGTTCGTCCGCGAGAAGAGCGCGACCATCGGGCGCCAGCCGACGGGATGCGGCGTGCGGCTCCTCAGCGTCCCGGGCTGGGCCATCGACGCGGTCGAGCGGTTCATCCAGGCGCGGCAGCCGATCGTTTACACGCCGCTGTAGGCGCGGCGGGCGCCGCCTACTCGTCGACCTGCCGGTCCGTGCGCCGAATGCCGAGCAGGTACGGCTCGACGAACTGGTCGAGGTCGCCGTCGAGCACGTCGTCCACCTTGCCGGTCTCGACGCCGGTCCTGAGGTCCTTCACCATCCGGTACGGCTGGAGGACATAGCTGCGGATCTGCGAGCCGAAGTCGATGTCCTTCTTCGCCGCCTCGACGACGTCCCGGGCCGCTGCCCGCTTCTTCTCCTCCGCCTCGTAGAGCTTCGCGCGGAGGATCTTCCAGGCGACGTTGCGGTTCTTCTGCTGGCTCCGCTCGTTCTGGACTGCGACGACGATCCCCGTCGCGAGGTGGGTGATCCGCACGGCGGAGTCGGTCTTGTTCACCTTCTGCCCGCCCGCGCCGGAGGAGCGGTATGTGTCGATGCGCACGTCCGCCTCCTTCACGTCGATGACGATGTCGTCGTCGATCTCGGGCGTCACGTCCACCGCCGCGAAGCTCGTCTGCCGGCGCGCCGCCGCGTCGAAGGGGCTCATCCGGACGAGGCGGTGGACGCCCTTCTCCGCCTTCATGAAGCCGTAGGCGTACTCGCCGCGCGCGATGAACGAGGCGGAGCTGATGCCGGCCTCCTCGCCCGCGGTCAAGTCTGCGGGCTCGATGGCCCAGCCCTTCCGCTCGCAGTACCGCGTGTACATCCGGTACAGCATCGCCGCCCAGTCCATCGCCTCGACACCGCCCGCGCCGCTCTTCACCTCCACGATCGCACCGGCCCGGTCGTGGGGGCCGGAGAGCATCTTCTGGAACTCGAGCGCCGCGAGCTCGCGCCCCGCCGCCTCGACGTGGTCGGCGGCCTCGGCGCGCGTCGCCTCGTCCCCCGCCTCCTCGGCGAGCTCGGAGAGCGCCTGCGCGTCGTCGACGGCCCGGCGGACCTTCTCGTAGGCGTCCGCGACCTGCTCGAGCTGCGCCTTCTCCTTCAGGAGCGCCTGGGCCTTCGCGTTCTCCGACCAGAAGGACGGCGCCTCGGACATCCGGGCGATCTCGTCCACGCGCCCGCGCTTGCGGTCGACGTCAAAGCGACCCCCGGAGCGCGTCGAGGCGGCGCGCCAGCTCGGCGAGGCGTTCCTGCGTCGGTCCGGCCATCGTCAGGTCTCCCGGTGCTCCGCGCCGCGGCGGCCCGCGCGAAGCGCCGCGCCGAACGCGGCGACGGTCGCGGCGGCGCACGCCCACGCGAAGAGGTCGCCGAATCTAGTGTAGAGGGTGGACCCCCGCAAGCGCGGGACCGCGGCGAGCAGGAGGCGCGGCGGCTCCTCGGGATCCGGCGCGCGATCGGGGTCGACGGGGCCGACCTCGAGCGCCCCCGGCGCGACCTCGCCCGTCGGGAGGATGACCGCCGAGACGCCCGCGTACGCGGGGCGCACGACCGCCTTCCCCGCCTCGATCGCCCGCATCCGCACGATGGCGAGGAACTGGTACGGCCCGGAGGAGTAGCCGTACCAGGCATCGTTCGTCGGGTTCACGAGGATCTCGGGCTCCGGCTCGGCCCGCGCGAAGGCGACGTTGATCTCGGGGAAGATCGCGTCGAAGCAGATCATCGGCGCGAACCGGACGCGGTCGGCGGTCGCGGTCGGAGTCGAAGGCGGGATCGACGTCGCGGTCGGGCTCGCGGCCGTGGTCGTCGCCGGCGCCGGCGCTGGCGCCGGCATCTCGAGCACGGTGAGCTCGCGCCCGGGGGTCGCCGGCGCGAAGCTCGGGACCACCTGCTTCAGGAACGGCAGCCACTCGGCGAACGGCACGTACTCGCCGAACGGAACGAGGTGGTGCTTCTGGTAAACGCCGAGGACGTCGAGCGACGGCGAGAGGAGGTAGTCGACGTTCCCGATGCGAGGAACCCGCTCGCCGCGCGACCCGCGGATCCACTCGACCGTCGCCGCCCCCATGAGGAGGTGGGCGCGGGAGAGCGCCGGGACGCCCGACTCCGCGCCCGCGAACGAGCGCGTCCCCGGTCGCACGTACAGCGGGTAGGACGCCTCGGGCCACGCGACGAGGTCCGCGCCGCGGCGATCGGCCTCGAGGGTGAGCGGGACGAGACGCGAGAGGATCCAGTCGGCGCGATCCCGGGCCCGGTTCTTCACGGACTGGTCGATGTTGGGCTGGACGATCCCGACGAGGAGGGTGGGCGCCGCGGCGGTCCGGGCGCGCACCGCGCGGAGCCGCAGGCTGCCGTGGACGAGGGTGAGCGCGACGAGCGCAGCCGCGACCGCGAGGGCGCGCCGGGGGAGCTGCGCGCCCGCCCGGCGGGCCGCGAGCGTCTCCGCGAGCGCCGCGTTCACGAGGACGACGAGCGCCGCGATCCCGTACGGCCCCGCGAGCGCCGCGAGCTGCGCGACGGCCGGCGTCCTGACCTGCGAATACCCGAGGTTCGCCCACGGGAACCCGCTGAAGAGGTGATTCCGCAAGAGCTCGAGCGCGACCCAGACGACGGGCAGGTGGACGTGCATCGGCCAGCCCAGCCGATCTCGCACGGTCCAGGAGATCGCGAACGCCGCTCCCCAGTGCGCCGCCATGAAGAGCACGAGCAGCGTGAGCCCCACGAGGGCGACGCCGAACGGGAGGCCGCCGAACGCCGTCATCGCGTGCGACACCCAGTGGATCGCGGCGTAGAAGCAGGCGAGGCCCGCGACGAGCCCGCGGCCGAACGCGGCGCGCGCGGTCGGCGCGGCCCGCACGGCGAGGATCGCCGGCACGAGCGCGAGCCACGCGACGGCCTCGAGCCGGCCGGCCGGATCGAGCTCGCGCAGCGACACGAACGGCACGACGACCGGGAACGCGAGGGCGACGAGGAGGCCGGACGCAGCCGCGGCGGCGTACGAGATCCAGTCGACGCGGCGAAGCCGCCACATCGCTCAGCGGGCCTTCTTCACGAGATCGCCCGCGTCCACGGAGATGTCGACGTCGTCCTGCGAAACCGCGGCGGGGGGCTGCGCCGCAGCCTGGGCCGCCCCGTACGCGGCGGCGGCGGCGAGGTAGTAGGCGACCGCCTCGCGGACGAGGTGCCCGACGGGGCGTCCGAGGCGCGACGCGGTCGCGCTCACGGTGTCGGCGAGATCGGCGGGCATCCGGACGGTGACGACGCGCGCCTGCGCGAGCGCCGCCTCGAGCCGCTCGAGCGCCTGGCTCGGCCGCGACACGCGGAAGTCGCCGGTCTCGATCATCTCCTTGATCCGGCGCGCGAGGTCCTGGCGCGTGTACCACGCGCCGTCGAGCCAGACGGACTCGGAGTCGAGGTCGATGTCGGCGAACGGGTCCATCTCTTCGTTTCAGCGCCTTCCCGGAACGCCGCGCCAACGAGTCCTTCGCCGCGCGCGAGCGCCGCTTCCTTCTCGGCCATCTTCCGCGCGTCCACCGCCCGCTCGTGATCGTAGCCGAGAAGGTGAAGGATCCCGTGCGCGAGGTAACGCTCCAGCTCCTTCGCGGTGGAGCGCCCCTCGTCGCGCGCGCGGCGTGCAGCCGTCTCGAAGGACATTACCACGTCGCCCAAAACCGGCCCAATCCCGGGCGGATCCGATAGCGGGAAGGACAGGACGTCCGTCGCGCGGTCCTTCCCCCGCCACTGCCGGTTGAGCGTGCGGATCCGCCGGTCCCCCACGAGCAGGAGCGAAAGCTCGGCGTCCTCACGGCCGAGCGCCCGGAGGAAGACGCGGGCCCGTGCGCGCAGGCGCCGGGCGGACGGGGCTCCTCCCGGGTGCTCGCAGGTCAGCCGGACGATCACGGCTTCGCCACGAGGTGGACCGGAAGCTGGGCCGGCGGGACCGCGTCGGGGCGCCGCGCGGGGTACTCGGGGCGCGTGTGGTAGATCGCCTCGAGCGCGCGCACCATCGCGGCCGCGATCGCGTTGAGATCGCGCAGCGTCAGCTCGCACTCGTCGAGCTGCCCCTCGCTGAACACCTCGTTGATCCGCTTCGACACGAGCGCGCGCAGCGCGTCCGCGGTCGTGTCCTCGAGGGCGCGCGCGGACGCCTCGCAGGCGTCGGCGATCATGACGAGGGCGGCCTCGCGCGACTGCGGCTTCGGCCCGGCGTAGCGGAAGAGCGCCTCGTCCACCGCTCCGCTGCGGTGGCCGCGTTCCCCCTGGGCGTGTCGAAGGGCCACCTCGTCGGCGGCGCGCTGCGCCTTCGCCCAGAAGTAGCCGACGAACCGGGTCCCGTGGTGCTGAGGGATCGCGTCGGCGACGATGCGCGGGATGCGCCAGTGGCGCGCGAGCTCGAGCCCGTCCGTCACGTGGCGCTTCACGATGAGCGCGCTCATCGAGGGTGCGAGGTGGTCGTGCCGGTTCTCGCCGCGCTGGTTCTCGGCAAAGAAGAGCGGGTTCCGGATCTTTCCGAGGTCGTGGTAGTAGGCGCCGACGCGGGCGAGCAGCGGGTTCGCGCCGATCGCCTCGGCCGCCGCCTCGACGAGCGCGCCCATCAGGATCGAGTGGTGATAGGTCCCGGGCGCCTGGACGATCAGCTCCTTCAGCGCCGGGTGATTCAGGTTCGCGAGCTCGAGCAGCTTCACGTCGGTGACGTAGCCGAACAGGCCCTCGACGATCGGGAGGACCCCGACGACGGCGATCGGAAGGAGGAGCGCGCCGCCGACGAGCGCGGCGAGCGCGGCGAGCGCGACATCCCCCGCGCCCTTCCCCGCGAAGAGCCCGATCGCCACCGCGAGCGCGACTCCCACGAGCCCGACCCCGAGCCCGGCCCGGAACAGGCCGGCCCGATCGCGCTGGCCGGACACGAGCCCGGCCGCCGCGATCGACGTGAACGTGGCGTAGAGCGCGTACGACATCGACTGACCGGCGAGGAGCCCGGCGGCGAGCCCCGCCGCGACCGCGAAGAGGAGCGCCGCCTCGGGGGCGAGCACCTGCCGCACGATCATGGCGCCCGCCGCGAACGGCACGAGGTACTGCAGCGACGGCGGCGCGAACGCGGGGAACCGGTCCTGGAGCGCGTCCGCGATCGCGAATCCGACGAACCCGAGCGCGAAGGTCCCGACGAGGAACGTCGCGAGCAGGAGCGCGTCCCGCCGGGCCGGGCGGAAGCGGGGCACGTTGCGGCGCGCGAAGCGCCAGAGCAGCGCGACCATGAGCGCGACGAGGGCGCCGGCGCCGAGCCGGACGTGCGCGAGGACCTCGCCGCGCCGCTGCGCGCGCATCCCGTCGAAGACGACGAGGTGGCGCTTCTCGATCCGCTCGCCGTCGCCGATGATCTTCTCGCCCCGCTTGACCGGGATGACGACCGGCTTCACCCGCGCCGCCGCTTCCTCCCTGCGCCGCGCCGTCTCCACCTGGTCGTGCGCGAGCGTCGGACGAACCATCGCGATCGCGATCCGCTCCACCGCGCCGCGCAGCGCCGGCGGCTCGCGCTCGAGCCGCGCCTGCGCGGCGCGCGCGACCTCCTCGGCCGCCGTCGCGAGGTCGCGGACGAGCGCGACGTCGGTCACGACCCGGTCGCCCAGCAGCACGCCGTCTCGGAGGGCGCGAACGACGAATCCGCGCTCGCGCTCGGCGGCGAGGAGGGCGACGTCGCCGACGACGATCCCCTCGAGCCCCCGGCGCGCGAGCGCGGCCACCTCCTGCTCGACCGCGTCGGAGAAGCGGGCCTGCGCGAGCGCCGCGAGGTCCTCGTCTCGCACGAGCACCTGAAGCCGCGAGAAGAACGGGTCGCGCTGCGCCGCGTACCGGCGCTGCAGCTCGACCGGGTCGCGGATCCCGTGGCGCGGCGGGAGCGCCGCCGCCTCCTCGCGCATGACCTGGAAGGCGGCGTGGACGCGCGCGCTCGCCTCGTCGGCCGCCCCCGCGTCGAGCACGTAGACGGGCCGCTCCGTCTGCGCCGCCTCCGCGCGGCGGCGCGCCGTCGCGTCCTCATCCGCGATGTCGTAGTCCCGGTCCGCCTTGACGGTCGCCGGCGCGGGCGTTCCGAGCGCCTCCGCGCCGGGAAGCCGGCTCGCCCCGGCCGGCGCGAGCAGCCACGCGGCGCTCGACGCGACCACGGCGACGAGCAGGAGCCGCAGCAGGCGCCCCGCCCAGTCGCCCCGGGCGAACCGCCCGAGGAGCCCCTCGTGCGTAGGTGGATGTGATCCGTCGGATTCCGTCACGGCGCGGGAGACTTGCACCGGGGTGAGACGAAGGCAACGGGGATCCGGGGCGTCGAGGGAACCCGCGGGAGTGCCAGGTCCTTTCGCCCGGGCCGCGCCCCTACCCGGCCGTCCCGGCCCCCTCGGGACCAGCGCGGTCGCCCCGGACCGCCTCGCCGCGCTCGGCCTTGGCCGCCTCGGCCCGCGCGCGCCGGTCCGCCTCGAACAGATCGTAGGCGCGGACGACCTCCTGCACGAGCGGATGGCGGACGACGTCCACCTCGCTGAAGTGGCAGAACGAGACGCCCTCGACGCCGCGCAGCACGTTCTGGACCTCGACGAGCCCCGAGGCGCGTCCGGAGGGAAGGTCGACCTGCGTCACGTCGCCCGTGACGACCGCCTTCGAGCCGTAGCCGAGCCGCGTGAGGAACATCTTCATCTGCTCCCCGGTCGTGTTCTGCGCTTCGTCGAGGATCACGAACGAGTCATTGAGCGTCCGGCCGCGCATGAAGGCGAGCGGCGCGACCTCGACCGTGCCACGCTCCATGAACGCGGTCGCCTTCTCGTAGTCGACCATGTCGAAGAGCGCGTCATACAGCGGCCGCAGGTACGGATTCACCTTCTCGGCGATGTCGCCCGGCAGGAAGCCGAGCTTCTCCCCCGCCTCGACCGCCGGGCGGGTGAGGACGATCCGCTTCACGCGACGCTCGACGAGGAACGAGACCGCCATGGCCATCGCGAGGTAGGTCTTCCCCGTCCCGGCCGGCCCGACGCCGAAGACGATGTCGTCGTCGCGGATCGCCTGGATGTAGCGCTTCTGCGCGAGCCCCTTCGGCGTGATGATGCGGTGGCGCGAGGAGACGAAGACCGTGTCGCCGAACACCTCGCGCAGAGGCACGCCCTGCCCGGCGAGCTTCGTCGCCTGGTCCACGTCCTCGAGGTAGAGCGGGTAGCCGTCGGCGACGAGATCGTAGAGCTCGCGTACGAGCCCCTCCGCCATCCGGAGCTTCGCCTCGTCCGCGGCGGCGACGACGATCTGCCCGCCGCGAAGGCCGAGCTGAACCCCGAGGCGGCGCTCGACGAGCTTCAGGTGCTCGTTGTGCGCGCCGCAGAGGGCGCGCACCTTGTCGTTGTCCGAGAATTCGAGCCGTGCCGTGTGGAGGGGTTCCGCCGCGCTTTGACCCAAGGAGCGTCCTTTCAAAAGGGGGTGTGCTCGGCTCCCCTCATCCTTCGTGAGGGGGAGCCCCGCGCTCCCCGATCCCGACGATAACCGGCCTCGGGCCGGGCGGCACGGCGCGCGCTCACTCCGGCACGGCGCGCCTCACTCGACGGGAGGGAGGAGGACGAAGCGCCCCTCGGGCCTGCGCCGGTAGTAGTACGGCTCCGACCACGGGTAGGTGAGGTCGCGGCCGTCCGCAAGACCTGCCTCCGGGAGGCGTGAGAGGTCGTCCGGGTACTCGCCGCGCTCGAGGCGGTAGACCTCGAGGGCCCCTCGCAGCCGCTCCATCTGGTAGCGGGCGAGGAAGCGCTGCGCCGTGTTGTCGCGGAGCGCCGCCCCGCCTTGCCCGCCGAAGGCGAGCCCGCGCCGATCGACCCAGTACGCGATGCCCGCGAGCGCCGCCGCGATGGCGAGCGTCGCGACGACCCGCGCCGCGCCGCGCCGGATGCGCGCCTGCCAGTCCTGCGCGTACGCCCCCACCGCCGCGGCGGCCCGGTTCGCGGGAGGCAGCGCCCTGAGGTACCCGAGGTTCACCAGGTTGAGGAGCGCCTTGCATGTCTCGAACTCGCCGAGGCGCGAGAGGTCCACGATCTTCTCGACCGTGCGCCCCGGCTCCGCGAGCTCGTGGCAGCGCCGCTCGTTGCGGCCGAGCTCGCCCTTCTTCGGCTCGGGCTCGGCGCCGAGCCCGTCGAAGGCGGCGTCGACGTCTCCGCCCTCCTTCTCCGGCTTGCGAGAGGCCCGCTCCGGCTCGAGCGCCCTCGTCCGCTCGAACGTCATCGCGGTCGATGAGATCCTGCGCCGGACGAGGGGCCACTCGTCCACCTGCCGGAAACCCTCCATGAGCACGGACTCGGCGCGCAGCGGCGTCACCGTCTCACGGTCCCACTCGACGTCTCCGGGCTCGAACTCGTAGGTGCCGCTCTTCCAGTGGAAGAGCCGGAAGACGGTCTCGGTCGTCTGGAGTGCCGTCATCTCGCGCAGGTCGTGCTTCGACACGAGCCCGAGCTCCACGAGGATGTCGCCGAGACGGCGCAGGCTGCGCTTCTGCGCGTCGAGCGCGTAGGCGAGCTCCTCCGGGGTGATGATGTCGGCGCGGACGAGCAGGTTGCCGAGGCGCTCGCGCGTCTTTCGCCCCGTCGACTCCGCGCGGACGACGTTGCCGTCCGCGATGGCGATGTGGATGAGGTCGTCGCGCGACTCGAGGTGGAGGACGCCGCTCTTGGCCTGCTGGCCGATGAGCTGGAGGATCTCTGCGATCCCGAAGTCCTTGAGCGTCCCCTTCAGCGCCACGGCCGCCCTCCCCTACTGCGTCCGCCGGAACGCGTCGCGAATGGCGAGCGCCCAGAGCGCGAGCCCGACCGGCGCCGCGACGAGGACCTTGCCGACGAGCACGTACGGCGACGGCTGCGGCGGCGGCATGATCCCGCGCCAGAACCAGATCACGAAGCCGGTGAAGAGCGTCGCGAGCAGGAGCAGCGCCCCCTTCGTCGCGGCGCCGTGGAACACCTGCGCGGCGCCCCCGCCCACGATGGAGAGGATCCGCGTCGCGACGTTCACGAGCTGCCGGTGCCGCCGGACCTGCGCCTCCTTGCGGAGCCGGTCGCGCGCGTCCACGAGCCCCTTGTGCACGAACACGTTCACGCACTGGCCGCACAGCTCGCCGGCGGCCGCGTCGCAGCGGCGGCACGCGGCGCCGCCGCAGCGCTCGCACGCGCGCGCCGGTCGGAGCGGCGGCCCCGCGAGGCCGAGCGCCCACAGCGTCGCGACGAGCGCGAGCGGCGCCCACGGCCAGGCCGCGCGCGGCAGACTCCCGGCGACCCAGTTCTGCACCCAGGCGGCGAGCGCCTGCGGTGTGCCATCGGTCGCGGCCAGCGCGCCGATCTTCTCGTCGGGGACGGGAACGTCCACGAGGTAGCGGTTCGCCGAGAAGTCCTCGTCCGAACCGTACCGCTTGAGGAACTCGCCGGCCTCCCGCTCCGCCTTCTCGCGTGCGGCGGCGCTCTGCGTCATGTCGGTCGTGCGCAGGTAGAGCTTCGAGAGATCGTAGTGCGCTGCGCCGAGCACGATGACGTCGCCGCCCGCCCGGTCGGTCGCGGCGAGGTAGGCGGCCTTTGCCCCCTCGAGATCGTCCTTCAGGAAGAGGACGTTCGCGATGTTCACCTGCAGCTCGGCCGCGCGCGGGTCGGCGGCGGCCGCGAGCCCGTAGAACCGGAGCGCCTCGTCGAGTGCGCCGCGCCTCTTGTGGTGGCGCCCGAGCGCGGCCCACACCGCCGGCGGCGCGGGGGCGTCGCGGAACCGCGCGGCGATGCCGGCCGCCTCGGCGTCGGACACGGCGCCGTACTCGAGGTCGTGGACCACCTCGGCGAGGCTCCCGGTCCAGGCCGTCGCGCGGGCGGCGGCGCCGGCGCCCCAGGGAATCGCGACGAGCGCGAGGAGGGCGGCGGTCGCCACCACCCGCTCGGCGAGGTCGAGGTAGAGCCAGATCGCGACGAGCGCGACGCCGACCGCCGCGACGGGGCCGAGGCCGAACGCCACCGGGACGCCGAGGAGTACGAGCGCGAGGAAGCTCGCCTGCACGTACGCGGTGCCGCGAAGGAGCGGCAGGTGGTGAAAGTCGTGCAGGAACAGGCGGAGGCGCCGCACGAGGAGCAGCGCGACGATCGCGATCGCGGCGACGAGCAGGGCCCCGAACGCCGCCGAGGAGAGGTCTCCGTAGAAGGCTCGGACGGTGTGGGGCTCCCGCGCCGCCGCCGCCACCGCTTCGCCGAGCGACGCGAGCGCCGCGCCCGTCTTGCCGGGCGCCTCTGCGAACCGGGCGCGGGCGAGGGCGAGGTGGGCGTCGGGGAGATCGGGCGCGAGCTCGACGGCGGTCCGGGCGTGGGCGACCGCCTCGGCGGGAAGGTTCGACGCGAGCGCGCGGCGCGCCTCGCGGACCTCGACCGCCGCGAGGGTGAAGAGGTTCGCGATCGCGAGGTCGTTGCGTGCCGCGAGCAACCCTTTCTCCGCGGTCTCGGCCCGGATCGGGTCCGCCTCGCGGAGCGCGGTGCGCCGCTCGCTCCAGAGCGCCATGAGCTTCGGGTAGCTCGCCTGGACGGGCACGATCCGGCGCGCCAGATCGGCCGCCGTCGTGGGCGGCGGCGGCGGCGCCGGAAGCGGGAGGACGACGGCTCCCGGCGCAGGCGTCGCGGCCGGCGCAGGTGCGCTCCCCGGCAACGCGGGGGCGATCGGCGGCGCGGGATCGGCCGGCGCGGACGGCGCCGGACGACTCGTGCGCGCGGGCGGGCGCTGCGGGGGGAGCGGGGGGGGCTCGGCGCGGATGGGCCCCCTCGGCGGCGGCGCCTCGTCCGCGCCCTGGTCTTCCCCCTCCTCCACCAGCTTCGGCGCGGCGATCTGCGCGCCGACGGCGGCGGGCAGCGCGGCCGCGACGAGGAGGGCGGCGGCGAGGATCTTTCCGCGGGTCGGCACCTGGAACCCGATGCTAGCACGGGGGGCTTTCGGCTAAACAGTCGAGGCATGTCCCGCGCACAGGCCGCGATCGAGCGGCTCCTCTCGATCATGCAACGGCTCCGCGGTCCCCAGGGCTGCCCCTGGGACCGCGAGCAGACGCTGAAGACGCTCCGGCCCTACGTGCTCGAGGAGACGTACGAGGTGCTCGAGGCGATCGACGTGGGGGACCCGCGCGAGCACTGCGGGGAGCTCGGCGACCTGCTCCTCCAGATCGTGTTCCAGGCGCAGCTCATGAAGGAGGAGGGGCGCTTCGAGTTTGCCGATGTCGCGGACGCGATCTCGAACAAGCTCGTCTCGCGCCACCCGCACGTGTTCGGCAACGCCGACGCGAAGGACGCGGACGCGGTGCTCCGGCAGTGGGCGGCGCTGAAGCGCGAGGAGAACAGGAAGAAGGGCGGAGGCGACAGCGTCCTCGAGGGCGTGCCACGCGAGATGCCGGCGCTCGCACGGGCGGACCGGCTCACCGAGAAGGCGAGCCGGATCGGCTTCGACTGGCCGGACGCGGCCGGCGCACGCGCGAAGGTCGCGGAGGAGATCGGGGAGCTCGACGAGGCGATCGCGCGCGGCGACCGCGACGCGATCGAGCACGAGCTCGGCGACGCGCTCTTCGCGCTCGCGAACCTGTCCCGCAAGCTCGGCGTGGCGCCCGAGGAGGCGCTGAGAGGCACGCTCCGGCGCTTCGTCTCGCGGTTCACGCACGTCGAGCAGGAGCTGGCGCGCCGCGGCGTCCCGCATGGCGAGGCGACGCTCGCGGACATGGACGCGCTCTGGGACGATGCCAAGGTCCTCGAGCGTCAAGCGAAAACCGACACCGTCCCACTGCCACCCGGCGCGCCATCCGGCTTGGGGAAAGACCGTGGATAACTTTGTGGGCGCGGTCGCGCGCCGCGCCATTTTCGGTGTCCTGCCGGCGGCTTGGACCGGTTCACGCAGGCGATTTACCCCGTAGTTGCCGTGCCTTGCAGGCGAAATCGCTTGGGCGAGGCCCCGGTGGGAGCAGCCCAGCCCCGCGAGGCGATTCGGGATTCTGGTGGAGGTGGACAACTCCGGGTGCGACTTCGACGTTCCCGTCCGCACGGCATGCGGGCGCGCCGCGCATGTTGCGGGCGCGGGCTTGGGCCGCAAGGGGTAGACGAAGTCGTGATGCGCTCGTCTGCATGGCTCTAGGGCGTGCGCCGCACCCGACGAGCGCGCCCTTGCGGCTCTAGGCAGAGACCCGCACGGGCCTCATGGTCCGCGGATGAGCCGTTTCGGGCCGCCGGGGCCAAGGACGCATAACCCCTTGACGCCGCTCGCGATGGGCGGTAATTAGCGCGCCCTCCAACCTCCCACGTAAGAGGTCAGCTTGGCGAACACCGCATCGGCCGAGAAGCGTAACCGGCAGGCTCAGAAGCGCCGCGCCCGCAACGTCGGCGTCCGCACGGGCGTGAAGGGCGCCGTGAAGAAGGTCCGCGAGGCGCTCGAGAAGGGCGACGGCGCCGGCGCGAAGGCCGCGCTGCACGTCGCCGAGAAGGCGCTCGATCGCGCCGCGTCGAAGGGCGTCCTGCACAAGAACGCCGCGTCGCGCCGCATCTCGCGGCTCGCGCACGCCGTCGCCAAGGGCACGGCGGCGGCCGCCAAGTAGGACGGGGGGGGGCGGGGCGGCCTCATCCGGCTGCCCCTGCGGTTGCCCCGAGCTACCGCTCCAGCGCACGAAGCAGCTCGCGGGCGGCCTCGCCCGCGACGCGCCGCAGCGCGAGCGCCCGCCGCCCCTCGGTCTCGAGGGGATCCGCGCCGGCGAGGTAGTCCGTCTCGCGGCGGACGATCCGCTCGACCGGACGCGGCGACCCCGACGACAGCCGCGCCCGCAGCTCGATCCCGATGCGCCACGTCGCGCCGGCTGCGGAGGTGAGCGCGGGCTCCGTCGCCCGGACCTCTCCCTCGAGCAGCGCCCCTGCCCCGCCCTCCGCGGCCGCGCCGCGTCGGGCGAGCTCCTCGCGGAGCGCGGTCGCGACGACCGCTCCGAGCTCCGGCTCCGTCGAGCGGTTCTCGAACGGCCGGACGTGGATCCGGTCCACGCCGCCGGCGGCGACGTAGCGCTGGCTGAAGCCGTAGCCGCAGCCCGCGAGCGCAAGCGCGACCAGAACCGCTTGCGAGCGCAGGGGCAGCCGGATGAGGCTGCCCCAGAGCGAGCGGGGGGCTCGGGGGGGCGCGAGCCGAGCGCAGCGAGGCGAGTGTCCCTCCGAACCGATCATCTCACCCCACGACAAAATTGATGAGCCGCTTCGGCACGAAGACCACCTTGCGGACGGTCTTGCCCTCGAGGTGCGCCTTCACCCGCTCCTCCGCCTCGGCGAGCGCGCGGACATCGGCCTCGGCCGCGGCGGCCGGAGCCTGCACCTCGCCGCGCAGCTTGCCGTTCACCTGGACCGCGATCGTCACCGTGTCCGCGACGACGAGCGCCGGGTCGAAGGCGGGCCACGGTTCGTCCGCGAGCAGCCGGTCCCGCACCGCCGGCCCGAGCACCTCGTGCCACAGCTCCTCCGCGACGTGCGGCGCGAAGGGAGCGAGGAGCGTCGCGAGCGCGACGAGCGCCTCGCGCACCGCGGCGCGTTCCGGGGTGGTCCTCGGCTCGAGCTGATAGAGCGCGTTCACGAGCTCCATGAGCGCGGCGATCCCCGTGTTGAACTTGAGCTCCTTCTCGAACCCCTCCGTCACGCGCTGGATGGTGCGATGGGTGCGGCGCCTCAGCTCGAGGAACTCAACACTCATACCGGGGGGAACAGCACCCCCCGGACCCCCCGCTCGCTCCGGGGCAGCCTCATCCGGCTGCCCCTGCGCTCGCCGAGCCCCGAGGGCTGCCACCCCGAAGCATTCCTGGCGCGCGTGGAAGATGCGCCACACCCGCGCGAGGAAGCGGAAGAGCCCGTCCACCTGCTCGTCCGACCAGTCGATGTCCTTCTCGGGCGGCGCGGCGAACAGGATGAAGAGGCGCAGCGTGTCTGCGCCGTACTTCCGGACCATCGGCTCGGGCGTGACGACGTTCCCCCACCGCTTCGACATCTTCCGGCCGTCCGGGCCGTTCACGATGCCCTGGGTGACGAGCCGCTTGCACGGCTCGTCCTCGTGCACGAGCCCGAGCTGGTGCATCACCCGGTGCCAGAACCGGAAATAGAGGAGGTGCATCACCGCGTGCTCGGGGCCACCGACGTAGATGTCGATGGGGAGCCAGCGCTTCGCCGCCTCGGGCTCGAACGGCCGCCGGTCGTCGTGCGGCGAGAGGTAGCGCGCGTAGTACCAGGACGAGTCGACGAAGGTGTCCATCGTCTCGACCTCGCGGCGGGCGGGCTTCCCGCACTTCGGGCAGGTCGTGTTCACGAACGCCGGCACCTTCGCGAGCGGCGGCTCGCCCTTGCCGGTGATGATCGCCTCCTCCGGCAGCACGACCGGCAGCTGCGAGTCCGGCACCGGCACGATCCCGTCCGTCTCGCAGTAGACGACCGGGATCGGCGTGCCCCAGTAGCGCTGGCGGGAGAAGCCCCAGTCGCGCAGGTGCCACCGGACGGTCGGCTTCCCGAACCCCTTCGCGCGCGCCTCCTCGGCCATCACCTCGCGGGCCTTCGGGCTCGGGAGCCCGGTGAACCGGCCGGAGGCCTCGACGACGCCGTCCTCCGTGAACGCCTGGGCGAGCGCGTCCCCGGGCGGGATCCGCTCGCCCTTCGCGGGCTGGATGACGACGCGGATCGGCAGCCCGTACTTCTTCGCGAACTCGAAGTCGCGCTGGTCGTGGGCGGGGACGCTCATCACGGCGCCCGTGCCGTACTCGGCGAGGACGAAGTTCGCGATCCAGACCGGGACCTGCTCGCCGTCGTACGGGTTCACCGCGAATGCGCCCGTGAAGACCCCCTCCTTCGGCGCGCCCTCGCCGGTCCGCTCGTTGGCGTCGGTCTTGCGCATCCGCTCGACGAACGCGCGGACCTCGTCGCGCCGCTCGGGGATCGTCACCCGCTCGACGAGCGGGTGCTCCGGGGCGAGGACGACGTAGGTGCAGCCGAAGATCGTGTCGACGCGGGTCGTGAAGACGTCGATCGGGGGCTGGCCCGGCACGGCGAAGGCGACCTCGGCCCCGACGCTCTTGCCGATCCAGTTCCGCTGCATCGTGGTGATCCGCTCGGGCCACTCGGTCAGCGTCTCGAGGCCGTCGAGCAGGTCCTGCGCGAACGCAGTGATCCGGAACGCCCACTCGGGGATGACCTTCTCGACGACGGGGGACTCGCACCGCTCGCAGCGGTTGTCGTCCACCACCTGCTCGTTCGCGATGACCGTGTTGCAGCCCGTGCACCAGTTCGCCTTCCCCTCGCGGCGGTAGACGATCCCGCGCTCGAGCATGCGCAGGAAGAACCACTGGTTCCAGCGGTAGTACGTCGGGTCCGCGGTGACGATCTCGCGATCCCAGTCGAACGAGTAGCCGAAGCTCTTCATCTCGGCGCGGAAGGCGACGATGTTCTCGCGCGTCCGCTCGCCGGGGTGGCGCCCGTCCTTCAGCGCCGCGTTCTCGGCCGGCAGCCCGAGCGCGTCGAAGCCGATCGGGTGCATGACGTCGAAGCCGCGCATGCGGAGCTGCCGGGCGATGGCGTCGCCGATCGTGTAGACCCGGCCGTGCCCCATGTGCATCGCGCCGGAGGGATACGGGAACATCTCGAGGACGTAGCGAGACTCGCGGTCGGGCCGGCGTCCGGCGCGGAAGGCGCCCGCCTGCTCCCAGCGGGTCTGCCATCGCGGCTCGATGGAATGCGGTTCGTAGCGCTCGTTCATCGACATGGGGGGCGGATATTACCGGACGGCACGCCGGGAGTCTGCCCTTCGTCGGGCGCCGGGGACGTCGATCCGCAGTCCTGCCCGCTATATCGTCGGGAGGTCGCCCGCCACCCGAGGAGCACGCGCCCATGTTCCCGCCCGTCCACGTCGCCGACATCGCTCGCCATGACGGCCAGGAGGTGACCCTTCACGGGTGGCTCCACGGCCGCCGTTCCTCCGGGAAGCTCCACTTCCTCCAGCTGCGCGACGGCACCGGGACGATCCAGTGCGTCGTGTTCAAGGGAAACGTGGCCCCGGAGACGTTCGTCGAGGCCGACCACCTCCCGCAGGAGACGAGCCTCGCCGTCACGGGGGTCGTGAAGCGCGACGACCGCTCGCCCATCGGGTTCGAGCTCGACGTCCGCGGCGTCCGCGTGTTCGCGAAGCCCGCGCGCGAGTTCCCGCTCGGCCACAAGGAGCACGGCGTGGCCTTCCTGATGGAGCAGCGCCACCTGTGGCTCCGCTCGCCGCGCCAGCAGGTCATCCTGCGCGTCCGTCACACGGTCGAGAAGGCGATCCGCGACTTCTTCGACGGGCGCGGCTTCACGCTCGTGGACGCGCCGATCTTCACGCCGTCGGCGTGCGAGGGGACCTCGACGCTCTTCGAGGTCCCCTACTTCGACCTCGGCAAGGCCTACCTCACGCAGTCAGGCCAGCTGTACATGGAGGCGGCCGCGATGGCGCTCGGGAAGGTGTACTGCTTCGGTCCCACCTTCCGGGCGGAGAAGTCGAAGACGCGGCGCCACCTGACGGAGTTCTGGATGGTCGAGCCGGAGGTCGCGTACATGGACCTCGACGGCGACATGGCGCTCATGGAGGAGTTCGTTTCGTACGTCATCGGGGCCGCGCTCGCGAAGCACGAGCAGGAGCTCGCGGGCGTCCTCGAGCGCGACGTGTCGCGGCTCCGCGAGGTGAAGCCGCCGTTCCCGCGCATCACCTACGGCGAGGCGGTCGAGGTGATCCGGACCGGCCAGCGCGCCCTCGCCGCCGAGGGGAAGCGCGACCCCGCCGCGCCGCTCATGGAATGGGGCGAGGACATCGGGGGCGACGAGGAGACGCTCGTCGCCGCCGGGTTCGATCGGCCCGTGATGGTCCACCGGTACCCAGCGGAGCTGAAGGCCTTCTACTTCAAGAAGGACCCGGCTGACGCGAAGGTCGCGCTCGGCTGCGACGTCCTCGCGCCCGAGGGGTACGGCGAGATCATCGGCGGCGGGCAGCGCGAGGACGACCTCGCGACGCTCGAGGCGGCGATCGCCGACCACCGGCTGCCGGCCGAGGCGTTCGAGTGGTACCTCGACCTGCGGCGCTACGGCAGCGTCCCGCACGCCGGGTTCGGTATGGGGGTCGAGCGGTGCGTCGCCTGGATCTGCGGCCTCCATCACGTGCGCGAGACGATCCCGTTCGCGCGCATGATGGAGCGGATCACGCCGTGAGGCGACGGGGCGGGATCAGAGATCGAACCGCGCCCGGACGCCGACCTGGAACCACTCGTGCCACTTCTCGTCGAGGCCGGCCTGGTCGAAGTCGACGCTCCCGGACATGCCGCCGCCCTTGAACTGGACCTCGGAGTACCGCGCGAGCGAGATCGACGCGTACGGCCCGACGTAGAACTTGGGCGAGACGAGGAACTCCACGCCTCCCTGGCCCATGAGCTCGAGCCCCTTGTATGTGAACGACACCGAGTCGACGCCGTCGGTCTCGTCCCAGCTCGCCCACTCCCAGCCGAGGCCGGCGCCGATCCACGGGGTCGCGGACGGGTTCGGGAACGGCCTGGTGAGCTGAACGCCGAGCCGCTTCACCCGGCCGCTGTCGCACTTGAACCCGGGCTGCGCGCACTCGCCCGAGCCGAGCGGCATCTGGTCGTCGAGGGACGCGAAGCCGTACTGGTAGTAGAGCCCGAGCGTCACGCCCGAGAACCGGAACCCGGCCTCCAGCACGAGCGGGACCACCGACTTGAAGTCGTCCGCGAGCTTCGCGGTCTGCGACGACGCCGGGTCGCCGGCGATGTCGCCCCCGGCGAACGCGATCCCCGTCCGGAGACCGAACGTGAACCCCTGGTCCGCCTGCTGGGCGGCGGCTGGCGTGGCGGCGGCGAGCAGGAGGGCAATGATCGAAGCACGGCGCATGGGTACGCTCCTTGTCGGGCTGGAGACCCGGATCCCGACAGGGTACACGAACCCGGACCTCCCGTGCACAGCGAAGAGGTCAGAGCCGGAGCAGGCTGCGCACCGCCTCGACCACCTGCGTCGCCTGCACCGGCTTCACGAGGTAGACGCTCGCGCCGAGGCTCATCGCCCGCTTGCGGTCCGCGTCCGCCCCCTCCGTGGTGATGACGACGACCGGCACTCGCTGGTGCGCGCCGCTCGCGCGGACGAGCGCGACGAGCTTCAGGCCGTCGAGGAGCGGCATGTTGATGTCCGTGAGGACGATGTCGAACGCGGCGCTCGAGAGCTTTCGCCACGCGTCTGCGCCGTCGGTAGCCTCCACCGCCGTCATCCCGACGATCCGCCGCAGCGCGTACACGAGCTGCTTGCGCATCGCGCCGCTGTCGTCGACGACGAGTGCGTGGAGCTGAGCCATGGCCGAGTCACGTTCCGCGGCCGAAGCGGACGATCCGGCCGGCGAGCCCGTCGAGCGGTAGGAGCTCGTCGAGCGCGCCGCTCCCCGCCGCGGCCTGCGGCATTCCGTATACCACGGCGCTCTCCTGCGACTCGGCGAGCGTGAGGCCGCCGCTCCCCTTGATCGCGACGGTACCGGCGCGACCGTCCTGCCCCATGCCGGTGAGCACGACGCCGCACGCCCGCGGACCGAAGACGCGCGCCACCGACGCGAACAGACGGTCCACGGAGGGACAGTGCCCCCGCCTGAGCGCCTTCGCCTCCGCCGCCGGGACCGAAGCGCGGAGCACGCCCGCCGCGTCGCGGACGACCTCGAGGTGGCGACCGCCCGGCGCGACGAGGACGCGCCCCGGCGCGACGAGATCGCCTTCCTGGGCCTCCTGTGCGCTGAAGGGACACGAGCGCCCGAGCCGCTCGGCGAACGCGGCGGTGAACGACTCGGGCATGTGCTGCGCCACGAGGAAGGCGACGGGGAGATCCCCCGGCAGCGCCGCGAGCAGGCGGACGAGAGCCTGCGGCCCTCCCGTCGAGGCGCCGATCGCCACCACGCGCGTGGGCTCCACGAGCGAGGCGGCGCGCACCGGCGGCGCCCCGCGAGAGGGCGTCGCGAGGTTCTCCGGTCGCAGGACGCGCAGGAGCTCGCACTTCTCGAGGAGGGCCTCGGAGATCGTGTCGAAGGACGCGCCGTCCTCCGGCTTGGCGACGAAGTCGAGCGCGCCGAGCTCGAGCGCCTTGAACGCGTCGCTGCGGTGGGACCGAGAAGAGACGACGACGACCGGGGTCGGGCGGCGCGCCATGAGGAGGCGGAGGAACGTGAAGCCATCCATCCGTGGCATCTGCAGATCCAGGAAGACGAGGTCCGGCGCGAGCCGCAGCGCCTCACGAAGCGCCTCCTCACCGTCCCGCGCCGCGCCGACGATGACGACGCCGCCCGCGCCCTCCAGGATCCGGCCGACCGCGGCCCGGCTCGCGTCCGAGTCGTCGACGAGGAGGACGCGGATCGGCTTTGCCCAGTGGCGCGCGAGCGGCCTCATGGCCACGCCTCCTCCGCCCCCGCGCGCTGGGGCTTGCGGTAGACGAGGTCCGTCTCGAGGTGCACCATCTCGAAATCGGCGGTGAGGTTGATGAGCGACTCGGAGTGGCCGAGCAGGAGCCAGCCCCCGCCCCGCAGCTTCGCGTGGAACATCCGGAGGAGCTGCCGCCGCGCCTCGACATCGAAGTAGATCATCACGTTGCGGCAGACGAGCACGTCGAGGCGCGAGATCGTCGAGAGCGCCCGCGGGTCGAGCAGGTTCTCGTGCGAGAACCGGACGAGCCGGCGGATCGCCTCGTCCACCGACCACTTTCCGCCGCGCAGGTGGAACCAGCGGCGCATCGGCTCCGCCTCCGCGTTGCGGAAGGCGTGCTCCCCGTACACGCCGGCGCGGGCCTGCGCGACGCAGCGCTCGGAGATGTCGCAGCCGACGATCTCGATCGACCACCCCTCGAACAGGTGCGAGTCTTTCACCAGCACGGCGAGGGAGTAGGCCTCCTCGCCGGTCGAGCAGCCGGCGGAGAGGATCCGCAGGCTCCGCTCCGCCGTGCGCGTCCGCGCGAGCGCGGGGAGGATCTCGCGCGCGAAGGCATCGAGCTGATAGGGCTCCCGGTAGAAGTAGGTCTCGTTGGTGGTGAGGAGGTCGATCGCCCGCTGCAGCTCCGCGGCGCGGCCGGGATCGAAGCGGAGGAAGCGGTGGTACGCGCCGAACGTCGCGAGGCCGTTCGCCTCGAGCCGCGGCGCGAGCCGCCGCTCGAGGAGGTAGCGCGTGTCGTCCCGGAAGTGGATGCCGCAGTGCGCGTGGACGAGCTCGCGCAGCAGGCGGAACTCCTCCTCCGACATCCGCGGGGGCTCGCCGTCAGAGCGCCACATGCGCGGCTACCGCCCCCCGAGCGCCCGCACAGCCTCGACGAACGCGTGCGCGACGAGCGGGTCCGGGTCCCCGGCGGCAAGCCGCTCGGCGTCCGCGCGCAGCCCGGGGTCCGCGCGGTCCGCCATGGCGCGCGCCGCGGCGCGCCGCACGTCCCAGCGCGGGCTCGCCGCGGCCTGACGGAGTAGGCGCGCGCCCTCCGGGCCGGGAACGCGCGAGGCGCCGATCAGCGCCTCCTTCACCACCTCCGGGTCGTCGTGCCCGAGCGCGGGCTCGAGCGTGGAAACCGGCACCGGCCCGAGCGCCGCGAGCGCGTGGAGAGCCGCGATGACGACGACGGGCGCCGCCGCCGCGTCGCGCGCGAGCGCGGCGAGCGCCTCTGCGTGGCCGGTCTCGCCGCAGGCTCCGAGCGCCTCGGCGGCGGCCGCGCGCACCGCGTCCTCCCCATCCCGCAGCGCCCGCACGAGCGCGACCGCTGCCTGCTCGCGCACCTGCGCCGAACCGCCCGGCGCCCTCGCCGCCTCGGCGATCGCCCGCGCCGCGGCGGCCCGCACGCCCCACGCCGGGTCGGCGAGGGCCTCGAGCAGGCGGAGCGCGCCGCGCGCTCCGAGGAGCCCGCGCTGGGCGAGCGCGCCGAGCGCGCCCGCGGCCGCGGTCCGCTCAGCGGTCCCGGCGGCGCGCAGGCCCGCCTCGACGAACGCGACGTCTCCGGAGCCGCCGAGCGCGCCGAGAGTCCGGTGAACCGCCGCGGAGGCGCTCGCCTCGGCGCGGTCGCGCGCCGCGGCGAGCACGATGTCGCGCTCCGCGACGCCCGACTGGCCGATCCTCACGAGCGCGGCGGCCGCGAGCGAGGCGGTTCCCGCGTGGTCGTCGCCGAGGAGCCCCGCGAGGGGCGGCACCCCGCGGGCGTCGCGCAGCCTGCCGAGCGCGGCGATCGCCTCCGCCTGGACGAACGAGGCGCCGTCGCTCGCCTCGCGAACGACGCTCTCGAAGGCCGCCGGGCTGCCGAGCCGTGCGAGCGCCGACAGGGCGGTGATCCGCGAGAGCTGCCCGAGGGACGGGAGCGCGTCGGCGAGCGCGGCGCGCAGCTCCGCCCCCTGCGGCAGCGCGTCGATCGCCTCGTCGACGAGGACACGGAGCCGCTCTTCCTCGGCGAGCTTCACGAGCGCGCCCGCGTGCCGGGCGGCTCCGGCGGCGGCGAGCGCGGTGAGCGCCCCGACCGCGGCGAACGGATCCTCCGATCCGAGCGTGACGGCCCAGGCGTCCACGAGGCCGGGATCACGCGCCGCCGCGGCGCGGAGCGCACCGATCGCCGGCGCGAGCTCCTCGGTCGTGCGGCGCGCCCGCTGGTGCCCGAGCGCGGCGAGCGCGGCCTCGCGCCCGCCGCGCGACCGGTCGGCGACGCCGCGCGCGACGAGCGCGATCGCCTCGGCATCGTCGCAGCCGCCCATCATGCGGTACAGCGCGCGGCGCAGCGGGCGATCCTCGAGGAGTTCCTCGAGGCGCGCCGCGGGAAGGCAGGCGCGCAGCGTCGCGAGCGCCTCGATCGCGGAGAGGCGCAGCGTCGCGTCGTCGGAGTCGGAGGCGGCGAGAAGCGCGGCGACCGCGTCCGGACCCCCGATCTTCCCGAGCGCGTCGGCGGCGGCGGCGCGGACGTTCGGGTCGGGATCCGCGAGCTGCGCGGTGAGCGGTGCGACGGCGCGACGGTCCGCGATGGCACCGAGCGCGGCCGCCGCGCCCTGCCGCAGGTCCGGGTCGGACATCCCGAGCCGCTCGACGAGCAGCGGCACCGCGGGCGATCCGATCCGCGCGAGCGCCGCGGCCGCGGCCTCCCGCGCGCCGACACCCGGACCCTCTTCGAGCACGGCCAGGAGGCCCGGCAGCGCCGCCGCCGCGCCAGACCCCGCCGCGATCCGCTCGACCGCCCCGGCGCGGACGCGCCAGCTCGGGTCGGCGAGCCGCTCGAGCAGCACCTCGCGATCCCGGGCGTCGGCCGGGTCGAGCACCGACACGGCGCGGTAGCGGGTCTCCTCGTCCTCGTCCGCCGCCAGGACCCGGCGGGCGTCCGCGTCTCCGCCCCCGCTCATGCGCGCCTCGAGGCGTCCGCCTGGGCGCGCGCCGCTTCGGCCTCCCCCGGCACCGACGGGTCGAGCAGCGCCTTCACGTTGAGCAGGAGGCGCAGCGCCGCTGCGCCCCGGCCGGCCGTCGCGTCCCCGCCGCAGACGCCGAGGAAGAAGCGTGGAGCGCCCGGCGCGCCGAGCGCCGGCGCCGCGCGAATCTCGGACCGGGGGAGGCGGAGCACCTCTCGCACCTCGTCCACGACGAGCCCGATCCGGCGGCCCGCGACGTTCACGAGGAGGTAGCGGCTCTTGCGCGTCGCAGGGGTCGCCTCGAGCCCGAGCCGCTTGCGAACGTCGAGCACCGGGATCACGTCGCCGCGCAGCCGGATCACCCCCTCCACGAACGCGGGCGCGCGCGGCACCGGCGTGATGGGGAGCGGGTGGATGATCTCGCGGACCCGCATGATGTCGACCGCGTAGTCCTCGCCGCCGATCCGGAACGTGCAGAGCTGGACGAGCGGCTCGGCTCCGGCCGCTGCCCCGAGCCGTGCGCCCTTCGCGGGCTCAGGCGGCGCCATCGGCCCTCCTCGCCCGCCGCTCGCGCGCGGGGGCGCGGCGCAGGAGCGCCCCGAGGTCGAGCACGGTGAAGAGCCGGTCGCCCTCGCGGCCGATCCCGGCGAGGAACTCGGAGCTCTGCCCGGCGATGCCCTGTGGGCACGGCTCGATCGACCCGGGGCGAAGCCGGACGACGCTCGCGACGCGATCCACCTGGAGCCCGCACGCGCCGTCGCCGGCGTCCACGATGACGATCCTTGCCTCGCCGTCCGCGACGGGCCCCGCCGGGAGCCCGAGCCGAAGCCGCGGATCCACGACCGCGACCACCTCGCCGCGCACGGTCACGACGCCGAGGATGTGGGCAGGGGCGCGCGGCACCTCCGTGATCGGCGGCGCCTTCACGACCTCGCGCACGCGCTCGATCGCGATCGCGTACTCCTCGGCGCCGAGCAGGAACGTGAGGAACTCCTCGCGCGCGAGCACCGTCGGCTCGATCTCGAGGGGCGCCTCGGACGCGGCGATCTCGGGCAGCGCCGGCGCCGCCTCGTCGGGCCGGTAGAAGAACTCGTCGAGCGGATCCCCGGGTGGCGGAGGCGACGGGGAGTGCCGGGCAGCGCGCGCGGGCGCGGGGTGCGCGAGCAGGAGCGCGACCGGCGGGCCCGCGACGGCGGGCGCGACGAGCGTGAAGTCCTCGTCGCGGGTCGCGAGGCCGGCGAGCGCCTCCGCCTCCGGCATCGACGGGACGAACGGCGCCGCGTCCGCGCCGGGGCGCCACGTCGTGAAGCGGGCGTCGTCGATCGCGCCGCGGGCTTCCTCGGGGCGTGGCGGCGGCTCGCCGGGCGCAGGAAGCCCCTGCAGCCGCGCCACGAGCGCACCCTCGAGGAGGTCCGCCTCGGTGACGACCGGCGCGTCGGGGGGCGCCGGCCTCCTCGGCTCGGGATCCGGCACCGCCGGTGCGTCGGCAGCGGGCGTGCGGCGCGGCGCGGTCGACTCCTCCGCGGCGCGCGCCTGCGCCCGCTCCTTGGCCTTCTTCCGGATTTTCAGGAAGTCCATGCGGCGCCCCGCGGGCGCTCCGAGTCTACCGCGCCCGCGCCGGCGTTCCCAGGAACGCCGCGAGATCCGACGCGGCGGACTCGACCACATCCGCCGATATCCGCTCGGCCTCGCGCGCGAACGCCTCGAGGAGTGCGCTCGCCGCCACCTGGTTCACCCGCCGCGGCAGGCCGCCCGAGAGCCGGTGGACGGCCGCGACGGCGCCCGGCTCGAAGAGCTGCTCGACGCGCCCAGCCACGCCGAGCCGGTGCGCGAGGTAGCGGTCGGTCTCCTCGAGATCGAGCGCGCCGACGTGGTAGGCGACGCCGATCCGCTGCGCGAACGGCTCGCCGCCGCGCTCGCGCAGCCGCTCCCTGAGCTCCGGCTGGCCGACGAGGACGAGCCCGACGAGCGCGCGGTCGTCGGCGGCGAGGTTCGTGAGGAGGCGGAGCTCGTCGAACGCGGCGCGTCCGGGGAGGAGCTGCGCCTCGTCCACGATCACGACCGCGAAGCGCCCTTCCGCGTCGAGGCGGGCGACGTGCTCCGCGAGCGCGCCGAAGACGTCCGCCTTGCGTCGCGCGGGCGCGAGGCCAAAGCCGTCGGCGACCGCCGACAGGAGCTGGGCGGGCGGGAGCGCCGGGTGGATGACGAAGCTGAAGCGGCAGCGCTCGGCGAACGCGTCCACGAGCGCGCGGGAGAGCGTCGTCTTTCCGGCGCCCACCTCCCCGGTCAACACCGCGATCTCCCGCTCCTCGAGCGCGTGAGAGAGGCGGGCGAGCGCCTCGGCGTGCTGCCGCGACGGGAACAGGAATTCCGGGTCGGGCGTCTTCGAGAATGGCTTGCGGCGGAGGCCGAAGAAGTCGAGATACATCGCGGCGGACGGGCCTTTCGGCTCACGCCCCCCGGACGGCGTCGTGCGACCCGTCGCGGAGCGGGTCGCCGGAGACCACGTCCTCGATGATGGCGCCGACGTCGAGGACGAGCACCGTGCGCCGGCTGCCGAGGTCGGTGGCGCCGGCGACGCCGCGGACGCCTTGCAGCTGGGGACCGAGCGGCTTCACGACGATGTCCTGCTGGCCGACGAGCTCGTCCACCGCGATCCCGAGCCGCTCCTGCGCGAGCCCGACCACGACCACGAAGAACGCGTCCGGCGCGGTCACGCCCTCGAGGTCGAAGAAGGCGTCGAGCCGCACGAGCGGCAGCGTCGCGCCCCGCAACGAGATCACCTCGCGTGTCGAGAGCGTCCGCACGTCGCGCGCGCGGACCTCGAGGATCTCGAGGACGCTGTTGAGCGGGACCGCGTAGGTGCGCCCCGACACCGAGACGACGAGCGCGCGTATGATCGCGAGCGTCACCGGGAGCGTGATCTCGAACCGCGTGCCGCGGCCGCGCTCGGTGTGAAGGTCGATGATCCCCGAGAGGTTCGCGATGTTGTTCTTCACGACGTCCATGCCGACGCCGCGCCCGGACAGAGAGGTCACCTGCCGCGCCGTCGAGAAGCCGGGGACGAAGATGAGGTTCATCACCTCGCGCCGCGAGAGCTCGCGGACGGCGTCCGCGGTCGCGAGGCCGCGCTCGACCGCCACCTCCCGGACCCGGTCCTCGTCGATCCCCGCGCCGTCGTCCTCGACCACGATCTGGACGTGGTTGCCTCTCTGCTCCGCCGTGAGCTGCACGCGGCCTGCGCGCGGCTTCCCGAGGCGCGCGCGCGTCTCGGGCGACTCGACGGCGTGGTCGATCGCGTTGCGGATGAGGTGCATGAGCGGGTCGGAGAGGTCCTCGACGATGAGCTTGTCGAGCTCGACGTCACCGCCCGAGACCTCGAACTCGACCTCCTTCCCCACCTCGCGCGCGATCTTCCGCACCATGCGTGCGAGCTTGTCGAACACCTGCTCGAGCGGGACCATCCGGACCTCGAGGATGCCCTCCTGCAGCTCGGAGAGGCGCCGCTCGAGGCTGCGGTTCGCGTTGAACAGCTCCGCGGCGAGCGCGGCATCCCCGCCCTGCGCCTTCACCCGCTCGGCGAGCGCGTGCAGCGACGACTTCACGAGGACGAGCTCGCCGACGATGTTCATGAGCCAGTCGAGCTTGCGGATGTCGACCCGCACCGACTGCGACACCGACCGGAGAGAGGCTGCCTCGTCGGACGGCGGCTCGGGCGCCGGCGAGAGGCTCCCCGCCGCCGCGAGCGCGGGGGCGAGCGCCTCCGCATCGAGCGGCGCGGAGGATGGCGCGGAGCCGTCCGGGACCGCGTTCGCGCGTTCGACGGCCTGGACCCCTGCGGCCGCACCCGCCTCGCGCTTCACCGCCTCGGGCGCCTCCCTCGACGCGAAGAGGAGCTCGAACGCGATCGCCTGCGGGTCGCGGACATCGGAAGACGGCAACGTCGAGACGACCTCGCCGATCCGCTTCAGCCGGCCGCAGAGCGCGGACAGCTCCTGGTCGAACGACGCGAGCTCGTAGCTCACCCGGACGCGGAAGAGCGCGACCCCCTTCTGCACGTTCGCGCGGAGCCGGTGCTCCTCGTATTCGGTGAGGACCGCCCGCACCTCGGGACCGAGCGCCACCGCGTCGAGGGGGTCCTCGGCGGCGGCGGAGCGCGGCGCCTCGCGGGTGCGCAGCCGGTCCGCGAGCCGGGCGGCGGCGTCCGTCGTCCGTGGCTCCTCGCCCGCCGACTCCTCCGCGATGATCCGGGAGAAGACCTCCGGCGTTTCCAGGAGCAGGTCCATCGCGCCGCGTTCGAGCTGGCGCCGCCCCATCCGCACGTCATCGAGGAGGTCTTCGAGCGCGTGGGCGAGCCGCGCCATCCGCTCGACCCCGAACATGGAGGAGAGCCCCTTGAGCGAGTGGGCGGCTCGGAAGACCGCGTTGATCACGTCCGGCGCGGGCTCGTCGCCGCCCGAGTCGTCGAGCTGCATCAGCTCGCGGCCGAGCAGATCGATCGCCTCCTGGGACTCGGAGACGAACTCGGAGAGCGCCTTCTGCGACTTGTCCATTTTAGCGGGGAGGCACTCGGGCTGCGCCCTCGCGCCCCCCCGAGCCCCCCGCTCGCTCTGGGCCAGCCTCATCCGGCTGGCCCTGCGCTCGCACCAGGACGACCGCCGGCATCGCCGGTCAGCGTACCATGGAGCCCACGTGCGGCAAGCCGCGCCCCCGCGTCGGCATCTCGACGCGCGAGGGCGGGGCGAGCACGTCGACCTCGACGCCGAGCCCATTGCGCGCCGCCGTGAGGTCACGCTGCAGCGCGCGCGCCTCGCCGAGAAGCACCTGGCGCCGCACGGGCCGGACGAGGCTCGCCTCGAGCCAGAGCTTCGCCGCGAGCGCGGCGTCGCCGCCCGTGAGCGGCGGCATGGCGGTCGCGAACGCCTCGCTGCCGGCGCGCGCGAGCGCCTCGCACACCGTGCGCGCCGCGTGGAGGAACCCCTCCGGCGCGAGCGGGCCGTCGGGCAGCCCGAAGCAGAAGACGCGCGCCGGAGCGACGCGGCCGCCCGACGGAAGCAGGAGCGCCTCGCCGTCGTGCGCCTGGAAGAGCCCGTTCCGGATCGCGCGCGAGATCGCGCCACAGAGCCGCCAGTCGGCGAACCCGGCGAAGCCCTGCAGCGGCCGCTCGGGGCCGACGAACACGGCGAGCGCGTCGACGTCGAGCCCGTCGATCGCCGCGAGCCCCAGCTCCGCTACCTCGATCTTGAGCGCCACCCGTGGACCTCGCACCGTCAGCCGGCGCCCGCGCCGCGGCGATTCGCCGGCAGCCCGGACGCGATCTTGTCCAGCACCCCGTTCACGAAGGCGCCGGTGCTCTCCGAACCGTACTTCTTGCCGAGCTCGATCGCCTCGTTGATGACGACCTTCACGGGCACGTCCGTGCGCAGGAGCTCGTAGACGGCGAGCCGGAGCACGTTCCGGTCCACCTTCGCCATCCGGTCGAGCCGCCAGTTGGCGGAGACCCGCTCGATCTCCTCGTCGATCGCACGCCGGTGCTCCGCCACCCCGCGGACGAGCGTCTCGGCGAGCGTCATCACCTCGCGCTCGACCGGCTCGAAGCTTCGCCAGAAGCGGGCGAGCGCGTCGTCGATGCCCTCGGCCGCGACGTCGATCTGGTAGAGCGCCTGCATCGCGCGCTCCCGGGCCTTGGTCCGCTTCGCGGGCAAGCTCACTCCTTCCGGGGCGCGCCGCCGAGCTTGGCGGCCTCGCGAAAGACGTTCGCCTGCTCGATCGCCGCGACGGCGGCCTCCGCCCCCTTGTTCCCCGCCTTCACGCCAGCGCGCTCGAGCGCCTGCTCGAGGGTATCGCAGGTGAGGACGCCCATCGCGACGGCGCAGTCCGCCTCCATGGCCACGACGCCGACGCCCTTCGTCGCCTCGGCCGCGACGTACTCGAAGTGCGGGGTGCCGCCGCGGATGACCGCGCCGAGCGCGAGCACCGCGTCATGGCGCCCCGCGCGCGCGACCCTGCGCAGGAGCGCCGGCAGCTCGAACGTGCCCGGGCAGCGGAACACGTCGATGTCGGCGTCCTTCACTCCGTGGCGGCGGAGCGCGTCCACCGCGCCCGACAGCAGCTGCTCGGTCACGAGCGCGTTGAAGCGCGCGACGACGACGGCGACCTTGAGCCCGGTCGCGACGAGCGATCCCTCGTAGACGTTCATCGTCCGTTCCTTCCTTTCGGCCGGGGCGACCGCGCGGCGCGCCGGCCCTTCGCCGCGCGCACGGGGGCGGCGGCCTTGAGCGTGAGGAGGTGCCCGAGCTTGTCGCGCTTCGTCGTGAGGTACGCGCGGTTCCGGCGGGTGGGTGGCATCTCGATCGGGACGCGCTCGACCACCTCGAGCCCGTACCCCTCGAGCCCGATGATCTTCTTCGGGTTGTTCGTGAGGAGCCGCATCTTGCGCACGCCGAGGTCGCGCAGGATCTGGGCGCCGAGCCCGTAGTCCCGGAGGTCGGGCTTGAAGCCGAGCTCGACGTTCGCCTCGGCGGTGTCGTAGCCCTGGTCCTGGAGGTTGTAGGCGCGCAGCTTGTTTACGAGCCCGATGCCGCGCCCCTCCTGGTCGAGGTACAGCAGGACGCCCTTGCCGGCGCGGTCGATCTGCTTCAGCGCGGCGTGGAGCTGCGGTCCGCAGTCGCAGCGCTGGGAGCCGAAGACGTCGCCCGTGAGGCACTTCGAGTGGACGCGCACGAGCACCGGCTCCCCCTCGCGCCACCGTCCCTTCACGAGCGCCACGTGCTGGTGCCCGTCGACGTCGTTCTCGTACGCGACCGCGCGGAACTCGCCGTACTCGGTCGGGATCGGCGCCTCGGCGCCGCGCCGAACGAGGGTATCCTTCATCATCCGGTAGCTGATGAGGTCCGCGACCGAGACGATCGGCACGTCGTGCTCGCTCGAGAGCTTCTCGAGCTCGGGCATGCGCGCCATCGTGCCGTCGTCGTTCATCACCTCGCAGATGACGCCCGCGGGCTTCAGCCCCGCGAGGCGCGCGAGGTCGACCGACCCCTCCGTCTGGCCGGCCCGGACGAGCACGCCACCTTTCCGGGCGCGGAGCGGGAAGACGTGGCCGGGCCGCGCGAGGTCCTCCGGGCGCGCGCCGTCGCGGACCGCCGTGAGGATCGTGTGCGCGCGGTCGCGCGCGCTGATCCCGGTCGTGACCCCCTCCTTCGCCTCGATCGAGACGGTGAAGGCGGTGCCGAACGACGAGGTGTTCGCGCCCTCGTCCACCATGAGCGGCAGGCGGAGCTTCCGGACCTTCTCCTCCGTCAGCGACACGCAGATGAGGCCGCGCCCGTACTTCGCCATGAAGTTGATGGCGGCGGGCGTCACCTTCTCGGCGGCGAGGCAGAGGTCGCCCTCGTTCTCGCGATCCTCGTCGTCGGTGAGGATCACCATCCGGCCCTGGCGGATCCAGTCGAGCGCCCGCTCGACCCGCTCGACCGCGTGCTTCGCGTGATCCCTCACCGCGCCCCTCCGAAGCCCCAGCGCGCGAGGTCGTCGCCCGAGACGCCCGGGGCGTCCCCGAACTCGCGCAGGCGCGCGACGTGGCGCGCGATGACGTCCGCCTCGAGGTTCACGCGCGTCCCCGGCCGCGCCTCGCCGAGCGTCGTGCGGGCGAGCGTCTCGGGGATGAGCGCCACCTCGAAGCGATCGCGGCCCGCCGTCGCGACGGTGAGCGAGACCCCGTCCACCGCGATCGAGCCCTTCTCGGCGACGAGCGGCGCGATGGACGCGGGGAGCGAGATGGAGAGCCGCGCGCCCTGCCCCTCCGCGGTGCGCGCGAGCACCTCTCCCACCGCGTCGACGTGCCCCTGCACGAGGTGGCCGCCGAGCCGCTCGCCGAGCGCGAGCGCGCGCTCGAGGTTCACGAGCGCGCCGGGCCGCCAGCCGCCGACGGTGGTGCGGGAGAGCGTCTCCGGGACCGCGTCGAAGGAGACGAGCCCGCCGCCGCGCTCGGCGACGGTGAGGCACACCCCCGAGCACGCGACGCTCTCGCCGAGCGCGAGCGCGTCGGTGGCGAGCTGCCGCGGCCGAAGCGTCAAGCGCGCGCCGCCCTGCCTCGGCTGGAGGCGCTCGACGGCGCCCATGTCGGAGACGAGACCGGTGAACATGGCGGCGCAATCCTAGCCGCGTCCTCGGTTTTTCGCCAACGGCGCAGAGCGTTAGCGACCGCGTGCCGGCGCCCGCCGCGCGCGCGGTCGAGCGGGTCGTGCCGCGGGGACGGGGCGGCCGATCACGAGCACGTCCTCCCCGATCCGCTCCACCTGCACCTCGTCGAGCCGGAGGGCGTCGGCCATGCGCGCCGGCCCGCGGCCCGCGAGGAGCGGGACCCCGTCCGCCCCCGCGAGCTTCGGCGCGACGAGCACCGCGACGCGGTCGACGAGCCCTTCCTCGAGGAAGCGGGCGTGAACGCGCGCTCCGCCCTCGACGAGCAGGTGGGTGACGCCGCGGGCCGCGAGCTTCGCGAGCAGGTCGCGCAGGTCCACGCCGCCCTTGCCGCGCTTGCAGCGCAGGAGCTCTACCCCGGGGCGGACCCGGCGCGTGCGCGCGGACGCGTGGGCGACGAGCGTCGGCGCGGGCGAGCGCGGGTTCAGGAGCGCGAGACGCGACGGGAGGCGGAGATCGGTGTCGAGCACGACGCGCACCGCGTCCCGCCCGCGGCCACCCGCGAGGCGCGTGGTGAGGAGCGGGTCGTCGGCGCGCGCGGTGCCCGCCCCGACGAGGACCGCGTCGACGCGATCGCGCAGCCGGTGGACCCACCGGCGCGCGGCCTCGCCCGTCACCCAGCGCGCGTCGCCGGTGCGCGTCGCGATGCGGCCGTCGAGCGTCACCGCCGCCTTGAGCGTCACGTACGGCCGGCGCTCGCGGATGTACTTGAACCAGTGGGCGTTGAGCGCGTCGCACTCGCCTCGCAGGACGTCCTCCGCGACCTCGACGCCCGCGCCGCGCAGGCGCGCGATCCCCTTCCCGTTCACGAGCGGGTTCGGGTCCGCCGAGCCGACGAAGACGCGCCGGACGCCCGCCTCGATGACCGCGATCGAGCACGGCGGCGTCTTGCCGTAGTGGTCGCAGGGCTCGAGCGTCGTGTAGAGGTCGGCGCCGCGCGCCCGGGCGCCCGCCGCGCGGATCGCGACGACCTCCGCGTGCGGGCCGCCGGCGCGGGCGTGGTGTCCGCGCGCGACGACGCGGCCGGCCCGGACGAGCACCGCCCCGACGGCGGGATTCGGGCTCGTCCGCCCGAGCCCCTTCGCCGCCTCGCGCAGGGCGAGCCGCATGAAGAACTCGGCGACCGCACGGTCGAAGAGCGCGGCGCGCGCCGCGCGGCGCGGTGGCCGCACGCGGGCGCGCCGGGCGCGGGCGAGGATCCGGTTCATCGCTCCTCCCCCCGATCACCTTTCTTCCTCTGCTCCCCTCCCCCCGCACCAGCGGGGGGAGAGGCAGGGTGAGGCGGGGGCTTGGCGAGCCCCTCGAGCTCGGTCATGAACTCGCCGACGTCGCGGAACGCCCGGTACACGGAGGCGAAGCGGACGTAGGCGACCTCATCGAGCGAGCGCAGCCGCCGCATCAGCGCTTCGCCGATCACGGCCGTCCGGATCTCCTTCTCGCCGAGCTCCTGCAGCTCGCGCTCGATCCCGGAGACGAGCGCCTGGATCTGCTCGGCGGAGACCGGCCGCTTCTGGCAGGCGATCGCGACGCCCTCGACGATCTTCGCCCGGTCGAACGGCTCACGCCGGCCGTCCTTCTTCACGACCTGCGGGAGCACCTCCTCGATGCGCTCGTACGTCGTGAAGCGCCGCGTGCAGCCGAGGCACTCGCGGCGGCGGCGGGTCGCCTGCCCGTCCTGGGCCTCGCGGGAGTCGACGACCCGGTCCTCGAGGTGGCCGCAGTACGGGCAACGCATCGGTTCGGCGTCCTTCGCTCCGCCGGAGCGCCCGCCTCGCTTCCGCCGCCCCCGCGGGGCGCGGGCGGCTCGCGGCGCGGACGGGTGAGGAGTTACTGGCGGTCCTCGTACATGGGGAACTGCTTGCAGAGGTCCTTCACCTCGGCGCGGACCTTCGCGAGCACCTTCTCGTCGGTGGGCGCGTCGAGCACGCGCCCGATGAGCGCCGCGACGAGCGTCATCTCGCGCGCGCCCATGCCGCGCGAGGTGAGCGCGGGGGTGCCGACGCGGACGCCCGAGGTGGTCATCGGCTTCTCCGGGTCCCAGGGGATCATGTTCTTGTTCACGGTGATCCCGGCCTTCCCGAGCGCCTCCTCGCCCACCTTCCCGGTGAGCTTCTTCGGGCGAAGGTCGACGAGCATCAGGTGGTTGTCCGTTCCGCCGGAGACGAGCCGCAGCCCGGCGCTCTTCAGCCCCTCCGCGAGGATCACCGCGTTCTCGATGATCCGGCGCTGGTAGTCCTTGAACGCGGGCTGGAGCGCCTCCTGGAACGCGACCGCCTTCGCGGCGATGACGTGCTCGAGCGGGCCGCCCTGGATCCCGGGGAAGATCTGCGAGTTGAGCACCTTCGCGTACGCCTCGCGGCACAGGATCATGCCGCCGCGCGGGCCGCGGAGCGTCTTGTGCGTCGTCGTGGTGACGATCTCGGCGTACGGCACGGGGCTCGGGTGGAACCCGGCGGCGACGAGGCCGGCGATGTGCGCCATGTCGACCACCATCGCGGCGCCGACCTCGCGCGAGATCTCGGCGAACTGGTCGAACGGGAGCGTGCGCGGGTACGCGCTCGCGCCCACGACGAGGATCTTGGGCTTGTGCTCGCGCGCGAGCCGCCGGACCTCGGCCATGTCGATGGTCTCGGTCTCCCGGGAGAGGCCGTAGGGGACGATCTTGAACAGCTTCCCCGAGAAGTTCACGGCGGAGCCGTGGGTGAGGTGGCCGCCGAAGTTGAGGCTCATCGCGAGCAGCGTGTCGCCCGTCGGCCCGCCCGCCGCGCTGCCGCCCCAGCTCGTCGCGAGCGCGAAGTACGCCGCCATGTTCGCCTGCGACCCGGAGTGCGGCTGAACGTTCGCGTGCTCGGCGCCGAACAGCGCCTTCGCGCGGTCGATCGCGAGCTGCTCGACCTGGTCCACCACCTCGCAACCGCCGTAGTAGCGCTTGCCCGGGTAACCCTCGGCGTACTTGTTCGTGAGAGAGGACCCGAGCGCCTCGAGGACCGCAGGCGAGACGAAGTTCTCGCTCGCGATGAGCTCGAGTCCCTCGGCCTGCCGCCGCGTCTCCTCGCGGATGAGCCGCTCGATCTGGGGGTCCACCTCGGCGAGGCGCTTCTTCGACATCATTGATCGCTCCCAAAGGACGCGCGGGAAGGGCCGTTCATACCGCGCCGCGCCGCGCCCGGCAACGCCGCGCGAGGTGCTCTAGTGCTCGAGGTCGTTCATCTTCTCGACGCGGCGCGCGTGCCGGCCGCCCTCGAACGGCGTCTCGAGGAACGCCTTCACGATCGCGCCGCCGAGGCCGAGCCCGACCACCCGCTCGCCGATGCAGAGCACGTTCGCGTCGTTGTGCGCGCGCGCCATCCGCGCCTCGTACTCGGTCGTGCAGTGCGCCGCGCGCACCCCGCGCACCTTGTTCGCCGCGATCGACATCCCGATCCCGGTCCCGCAGACGAGCACCCCGAGCCGGGCCCTCCCGGCCGCGACCGCCTCGCCCACCTGGCGCGCGTAGTCGGGGTAGTCGACGCTGTCGCTCGAGAACGGCCCGAGATCCTCCGGCTCGCACCCCGCGCCCTTCGCCACCTTCACGGCCTCCGCGCGGAGCGCGAGCCCCGCGTGGTCCGAGCCGAAGATCACCCGCTCCGCCATGGCTTCCTCCTACGAATGGGGGCGCGATTCTTCCACATCGCCGGCTCTTCCGGGAGGCACCCATCGCGCGGCGCGCCATTTCGAGCGGACCGGGGTTCCATCGGCCGTCGCCGCGGCGAGGAGAAGGCCGGCGGCGGAGGAGGAAGCGATGAACACGACCTGGAAGGCGATCCTCGCGACGGCGATCACGTCCCTCACCGTCGCGTGCGGCGGCAGCGGAAAGGGGCTCTCCGTGAGCACGCGCGCGGCGACGACGACGGCCGGCGCGACAGCGGACGGCCTGAAGCTCCCGGACGGAATCCTGATCCAGCGAATCCGCATGGCGGTGCAGCGGGTCTCGGTCGAGGGAGGCGACGCGATGCGGCCGGGCTGCCTGGCGCCGGCGCTCACCGCTCCCATGCAGGCGGGCCCCGACCCGATGACGGCGGCCACGACGTCCTCCGGCGGCCACGATGACGGCGCGGGCGACGATGAGGGGTGCGAGCTCGCGTTCGGACCGTTCGACGTGGACCTCGCGGGGAGCACGCTCGCCGGCGGCGCCATCTCGTGGGCGTTCGAGGTGCCGATCCCGGACGGTGTCTACGAGGAGATCTCCGTGAAGGTGAACACCGTCCCGGCGGCGCTCTCCGGGGGGAGCCCCGTGCTGCGGGACCTCGCGGCCGCGCACGCGTCGATCATCGTGGACGGCCTCGTCGACCCGCTCACGTCGACGCAGAAGCCGTTCTCCTTCACGACGCCGATGCAGGTGAAGCAGGAGCGCGAGGGGACGATCACCGTCGGGACAGGCGCGAACGTCACGCTCGACTTCACTCCCGATCACTGGTTCGACGCTGCGGCGGGCGGTCGGCTCGACCCGACCGATCCGACGAACCAGGGCGAGATCCTCGCGAACATCCGCGCCTCGATCCGGCTCCTGAAGGACTCTGACCACGACGGCTGCGACGACGACCACGCGTCGGCGTGCGCCACCGCGCAGCACCCGTAGCCGCCCGGCCGGTCAAGGGCGCTCGCGCGCGAGCCCCTCGCGCGCGACGCCCTCGCGGAGGAGCACCGCCCCGCCGAGCAGCGCGACCGGGACGACGTGGACGGCGTGGAACGCGAGCGCGAACGCGACCGCCGCGCCGGTCGGCACGCCGAGCCCGGCGAGCGCGACCGTGGTCGCGACCTCGAAGGTTCCGGCGTTTCCCGGCGAGATCCCGACCGCGGCGGCCGCGGACGCCGCGATGACGACGAGCGCCGCCGCCGTCGCGTTGGCGGGCAGCCCGAGCGCGGCGAGCGTCGCGAGGGCGATCGCGCCCTCCGCCACCCAGCCCGCGAGCGCCCACGCGATCGACGTCGCGAGCGCCCTCGCGTCGTGCAGCGCGGCGAGGCCGCCCCGCAGGCGCGCGACGAGCCCCGTCGAGCGCGCGGCGCCGCGCCCGGGCCGCAGGAGGAAGGCGGCGACCGCAGCCGCGGCGGCCAGCGCCGCGATGAGGGCGAGCGCGCGGAGCCCCCATCCCGGCAGCGGGGCCGCGGCGCCGAGCGCCGCGAGCGCGATGACGAACGCCACCGTCCCGACGACGTAGTCGAGCGCGGAGGCGGCGACCACCGCCGCCGTCGAGATCCGCGCCCGGCGCGCGAGCAGGTGGGCGCGCAGGAGGTCGCCCCCGCGGCCCGGCAGCACGAGCCCCGCCGCGAACCCCGCGAGGATCGCGACGAGCGCGTCGCGGTAGCGGACCCGGCCGCCGGGCGCGAGGACGACGGCGCGCCAGCGGGCGGCGTGCGTCGCAAGCGAGACGAGGTTCGCGCCGACGCCGAGCGCGAGGAGCGCCGGGCTCGCGCCGGCGAGACTCCTGCCGACGGCGTGGAGATCGACGCGAGCGAGCGCGAACGCGGCGAGCGCGATCCCGCCCGCGAGCGCGGCGAGCCGGAGCGTGCGACCGGCGAGGGCGCCCGGCGGCGTGGCCTCCGCCAGGGCGCCCACGGTCACGAGCTCGAAGCCGGCGGCGCGCACGCGCCGGACGATCTCCGGGATGGCCGCGGCCGTCTGGTCGCGCCGCGGGTCGATCCCGGGCGTGCCGCATCCATCGTGGAGGAGGACGATCTCGCCCGGCCGCGGCCGGCGCGCGGCCCGCGCCGCGATGACCTCGGCACCGGGCCGCTCGGTGTCCCAGACGCCCCGCGTCCACGCGACGAGCCGCAGGCCGCGCGCGCGGAGCGCCCGGCCGAGGAACGGGCCCTTCCAGCCGTGCGGGGCGCGGAACCACGGCGCCGGCTCGACGCCCGCGCGGCGGATCGCCTCGCGGCCGCGGTCGATCTCGTCGGCGACCTCGCTCGGCGCCGCGAGCGCGAGCCGCGCGTGTGTGTGGCCGTGTAGCGCCACCTCGTGGCCGCGGCGCGCGATCTCCCGGACGAGCTCCGGCCGCCGCTCCGCCGCGGCGCCGAGCACGAAGAACGTCGCGCGGACCCCCGCGCCGTCGAGGGCGTCGAGCACCGCGGGCGTGTCGCCTGAGGGGCCGTCGTCGAAGGTGAGCGCCACGCGCCGGGCCGGCCCCGCACCGCGCCGCAGCGACGCGAGGCTTAGGTCGAACGGCGGCCAGAAGACGTGGAGCGCCGCGAGGCTGGCGGCGAGCGCCGCTGCGGCGAGCGCGAGGCCGGGAAGAGGCGATCCCGCGACGGCGATGAGCACCCCCGCGGCGGCGAGGGCGACGGCGACGAGGACGGCCGTGACGACGGCGAGCCTCTTCCCGAGCGGCACGCGATCACCCCGTCACGCCGACGGCGCGGTAGATCCCGAGCACCTCGCGCGCGACGACGGGCCAGGCGTAGCGCTGCGCCGTGCGGCGTCCTGCCATGCCGTAGGCGGCCGCGCGCGCGGGGTCTCGGGCGATGCGGATGATCGCGCGCGCCCAGGCGGCGGGGTCGTCGGGGGGGAGGAGCTCCCCCTCGCTCCCGGAGTGCAGCACCTCGCGGAATCCGTCGATGTCCGAGGCGAGCACCGGGGTGCCCGCCGCCATGGCCTCGAGCAGGGTCACGCCGAAGCTCGCGATCCGCGTCGGAGCGCAGTACACGTGGGCGGTCGCGTACCAGTCCGGCCGCTCGTCCACGATCCGCCCGACGAACTGCACGTCGTCGGCGAGCTCCGGCGGGACGCGCGCGCGATACCGGGGGAGGAGCGGGCCGTCTCCCAGCACGAGCAGGCGCGCGTCCACCGTCCGCCTCGCGAGCGCGAACGCCGCGAGCATCCGATCGAGCCCGTTCCGCGGCTCGAGCCGACCGACCCAGAGCACGTTCAGCTTGCCGTCGTCGAGGTGGCTCAGGCGCCGGCCGCGCCCGAACCGGTCGGCGTCGACGCCGTTCGGCACGATGCGGAACTCGGCGCGCAGCCGCCCCTCGAGCGGCGCGAGGCACGCGCGCGACACCGCGATCGCCGCGTCGAGCCGGTCGAGGTACCGCTGCAGGAGCCGCCCCGCGAGGCGGAACGCGAGGCCGGGGTGGAAGTGCGTGTGGAAGGTCCCCACGACGGGCCCGGTCGCGTGGTGGATCGCGAGCAGCGGGAGCACGGGCGTGAGCGGCGCGTGCACGTGGACGACGTCGAATCGCGCGGCGCGCAGGAGGTCGCGGACGACGCCGGACAGTCGCGCGCCGCCGGTGACGCGCCCCACGCCGCCATTGTTGTAGAGAGGAAAGGAGCGCCCGACCCGCACCACCGCCGGACCGTCCGGATCGGGCGAAGGGCGGGCTCCCTCGGCGACGTCCGGCATCTCGCTCGTCACGACGGTCACGCGGTGTCCGAGCCGGTGCGCCTCGCGCGCGAAGTGTCGCACGTGCTCCTGGATGCCGCCGACGCTCGGCTCGTAGTACTCGGTGACGATCCCGATCCGCACGTGCTTCCCCGGGCTCAGCGAGGCAGCGGAGCTCGTTCGCCGTCCGCGCTGGTAGCCGCCGAGCGGCGGCCGGCCGGACCGCGGCCGAGCGCCGCCGGGAGGAGCGCGACCACCGCGGCGACAATGCCTGCCACCGACGAGAGCGCGAGGACCACGGGTGCAAATGCGGACCGCCCGGCGACCGCCGAGCGTCGCTCCGATCGATCATCGGGCGGGCTCGCCTCGGCGAGCGCCCCACCTTGAGGGGAACCCCAACGCGCCAATCGTGACCTCTCGCGAGCGAATCATAGACACGACGGGGTGCGGGCGCAGGCGGGCGAGCGAGGCCCGGTCGGGCCCCTCCGGACCGCCCGCCTGCCGCGCGGCCGGGGGGCACGCGGCGTGTCGCGACGGGCTAGGCGCGCTTGAAGAGGACGACCGCGTTCGTGCCGCCGAACCCGAACGAGTTCGACATGGCGTAGTCGACGCGCTTCTCGCGCGCCTGGTTCGGGATGACGTCGAGCGGGCACTCCGGGTCCTGCTCGTCGACGTTGATCGTCGGCGGGAGCACGCCGCGGGCGAGCACGAGCGCGGTCACGACTGCCTCGAGCCCGCCGGCCGCGCCGAGGAGGTGGCCGGTCATCGACTTCGTCGACGAGACCATGAGCCCCTTCTTCGCGTGGTCGCCGAAGACGCGGCCGATGGCCTGGCACTCGGCGACATCGCCCTGCGGCGTCGAGGTGCCGTGGGTGTTCACGTAGCCGATCTGGTCCGGGGCGACGCCCGCGTCGCGCAGCGCCATGCGCATGGCGCGCTGGCCACCCTCCCCCTCCGGCGCGGGAGAGGTGATGTGGTTCGCGTCGGCGGTCGCGCCGTAGCCCACGACCTCCGCGTAGATTCGGGCACCGCGCTTGCGGGCGTGCTCATACTCCTCGAGCACGAGGATCCCCGAGCCCTCGCCGGCGACGAAGCCGTCGCGGTGCTTGTCGAACGGGCGGCTCGCCTTCTCGGGGGCGTCGTTCCGCTCGGACAGCGCGCGCGCCGCGCAGAAGCCGCCGATACCGAGCGGCGTGATCGTCGCCTCGCAGCCGCCCGTGATCATCACGTCGGCCATGCCGCGCTCGATGTAGATCGTCGCGTCGCCGATGGAGTGGTTACCGGTCGCGCACGCGGAGACCGGCGAGAAGTTCGGTCCCTTAAAGCCGTACTTGAGGCTGATCTGCCCGGGCGCGAGGTTGATGATGAGGCTCGGGATGAAGAACGGACCGATCTTCTTCACGCCCTTCGCCATCAGCGTTCCGTGCTCGTCCTCGATGGTGCCAAGGCCGCCGATGCCGGCGCCGACGATGCAACCGATCCGCTCCGCGTCCTCCTTCGCCATGTCGAGGCCGGCGTCCTTCACCGCCATGTCGGCCGCCGCGAGCGCGAAGTGGATGAAGCGGTCGTTGCGGCGGACTTCCTTGCGGTCCATGAACTGCGCCGGATCGAACCCCTTCACCTCGCCGGCGATGCGCGTCGGGTACGTCGACGCGTCGAAGAGCGTGATCGGTCCGATGCCGCTCTTGCCAGCGACGAGCGCGGACCAGGACTCCTCCACCCCGATGCCGACAGGTGAGACCAGCCCGAGGCCGGTGATGACGACGCGACGCCTGCTCATGGGATCACCTCAACGTGGAACGGACATCCGGTCTTGATGTTCTCCGCCTCCTCGTCCGGGATCTCGACCTCGAACTCCTCCTCCATCGCCATCACGAGCTCGACGATGTCGAGGGAGTCCGCGCCGAGGTCGTCGATGAACGAGGACGTGATCTTGATCTCCTCCTCGCTGACGCCCAGCTGGTCCGCAATGATGTTCCTCACCTTCTGCTCGATGGTAGCCGACATGCTGTTCCTCCTCCGTGGTTGGGTGGTTCGAAGCCGTGCCGCGAAGCGCCGCGGCTACATGTACATCCCGCCGTTGACCCGCAGGACCTCGCCGGTCACGTACGATGCCTGATCGCTCGCGAGAAAAGCCACCGCGTTCGCGACGTCCTCCGCCGCGCCAAGACGTGCGAGCGGAATCATTTCCATCATCTTCGCCTTGCCGGCCTCGGGGAGCCCGGCCGTCATGTCGGTCTCGACGTACCCCGGCGCCACCGCGTTCACGCGGATGTTGCGGGAGGCGAGCTCCCGCGCGACAGACTTCGTGAGCCCGATCTGCCCCGCCTTCGCCGCCGCGTACGCAGCCTGGCCGGCGTTCCCCATCTCGCCGATGACCGACGTGACGTTCACGATCGCGCCGCCGCGCGCCTTCATCATCGGCCGCGACACGGCGCGGATGAGGTTGAAGTTGCCGGTGAGGTTCACCTGGATCGTCCGGTTCCAGTCGTCGTCCTTGATCCGCATGACGAGCTGATCGAGCGCGATCCCTGCGTTGTTCACGAGCACGTGCAGGCCGCCGAAGTCGGCGACGACGCTCTCGACGGCGGCGGCGCAGGCGGCCGGGTCCGACACGTCGAACTGGTAGAGCTTCGCCTTGGGCGCGCCGGCCTGCTGCACGAGCGCGAGCGCCTCGTTCGCGGCGGCCGCGTTGCCAGCGTAGTTCAGGGCGACGCTCGCGCCGCCCCTCGCGAAGGCGATCGCGATCGCGCGGCCGATGCCGCGCGAGGCGCCGGTGACGAGGACGGTCTTGCCCTTGAAGTCGAAGGCCATGGCGATCTCCTATCCTCCGAGCGCGGCGAGGGTCTTCTCGAGAGAGGAGCGGTCTTCCACGTTCCACACCTCGACGGATTTGTCGATCCGCTTCGCGAGGCCCGAGAGCACCTTCCCGGGGCCCACCTCTACCATCCGCGTGACGCCCTGGCGGACGAGCGCCTCGACGCACTCGATCCAGCGGACCGGCGAGGTCACCTGCTCGACGAGGAGCGGGACGACGCGCGCGACGTCGGTGTTCGGCTTCGCCTCGACGTTCGTGACGACCGGGCGAGCGAGCGGCTTCCAGGCGAGCGCACGGAGCACCGGCTCGAGCCGGCCGCGCACCGGCGCCATGAGCGCACAGTGGAAGGGGGCGGAGACGGGGAGCGGCAGCACGCGCTTCGCGCCGGCCTCCTTGAGCTTCACCCCGGCCTTCTCCACCGCGCCCGCGGAGCCGGCGATGACGGTCTGCGACGGGTCGTTGTAGTTCGCGGGGGACACGACCTCGCCCGTCTCGGCCGCGACCGCCGCGCAGATCTCCCGGACCTTGTCCGGCGCGAGCCCGAGGACGGCGCTCATCGCGCCCTTCCCCTGCGGCACCGCCTCCTGCATGAACGCGCCTCGCGCCCGCACCGCCTTCGCCGCGTCCGCCGCGGCGCAGGCGCCCGCCGCGACGAGCGCGGAGTACTCGCCGAGCGAGTGTCCCGCGACGAGGTCCGGGACGATCCCTCGCTGGGCGAGGACCGCCGCCGCAGCCGCCGAGACGGTCAGGATCGAGGGCTGCGTGTTCGCGGTGAGCTTCAGGGCCTCCTCCGGCCCCTCGAAGCACATCCGCGACAGCTTCTCGCCGAGCGCCGCGTCGACCTGCTCGAACACGGCGCGCGCCTCGGGGAACCCGTCGAAGAGTTCCTTACCCATCCCGACCGCCTGCGAGCCCTGGCCGGGGAAGATGAACGCGAGCTTGCCCATCGTCGTCGTCTCCGTCACCAGCGCAGGACGCTCGCGCCCCATGCCATCCCGCCGCCGATCGCCATCATGAGGATCACGTCCCCGGGCGAGAACCAGCCGGCGCGGTTCGCCTCGTCGAGCGTCATCGGGACGCTCGCAGCGGATGTGTTGCCGTACTTCTCCAGGTTCATCCAGCACTTCGACGCCGGGA
>WNGA01000387.1_pt1 | contig 133327 bp, 121 predicted proteins | sample 5400061 | NCBI WGS metagenome assembly WNGA01 (sample SAMN13153366, study PRJNA577476) | soil metagenome | isolation source: 100 cm soil or saprolite under grassland replicate 2 | place: USA:California | collected 2016-06-15 | reverse complement strand
ACCACGCACCCGGGCACCTCGTCCACGCGGCCGCAGCTGTCGCAGCGGATATGCTCGTGGTGGTCCTCGTGGACCTCGAAGTGGGCCTTGCCGTCGCCCAGGTCGATGCGGTCGACCATCCCCTGCCGCTCCAGATGATTCACCGCTCGGAAGACTGAGGAATAGTCGGCGCCACCCAGCGAGGACCGGACCTCCTGCAGCAGGTCCTCGATCGACCACGCGTGCCGCCCCTGCGTCTCGAACAGCCAGCGCACCTCGTCGGCGACCGGACTCGGCCTCGGCACGGCACCCAATATAGCGCAATGGCGATGCGCATATCATTTGTGCAAGTCACATGCGTAACCCTCCAGCGCTGGAGTTCACGCAGGCCGCCGTCCGGCTGGGGGACAGACAGGTCTGGAGCCAGGTCGACCTCCAGGTCGCCCAGGGCCAGTTCGTCGCCATCCTCGGGCCCAACGGCGCCGGGAAGTCGACGCTCCTGAAGGCGCTGCTGGGCGTGGTCCCCCTCAGCTCGGGGTCGGTGCATGTCTTCGGACAGGCCGTCCGCAGAGGCAACGACGAGATCGGCTACCTGCCGCAGCGGCGCCGCTTCGACCCCGACCTCCGCGTCCGGGCGATCGACCTCGTTCGCATGGGGCTCGACGGCGGCCAGTGGGGACTTCCCCTGCCCTCAGCCGCGAAAGCCGAACGCGTGGCCGAGATCGTCGAGCTTGTCGGCGCCACCGCCTATCGGGGCCGGCCCGTGGGCGAGCTCTCGGGCGGCGAGCAGCAGCGCGTGCTGATCGCGCAGGCCCTGGTCAGCGGCGCCAGGATGCTGGCCCTGGACGAACCTCTCGAGAGCCTCGACCTGAACAACCAGCAGGCGATCTCGGAGCTGGTTCGCAACCTCTGCCGCACACGAGGCGTCACGGTGCTGCTGGTGGCGCACGACATCAACCCGATCCTTCCCTTCGTCGACCGCGTCGTCTACGTGGCCGGCGGACACGTCGTCTCTGGGACGCCGGAAGACGTCATCCGCACCGAAACGCTGACCCGTCTCTACGGCACCCCCGTCGAGGTGCTTCACGCGAGCGACGGCCGGCTCATCGTTGTCGGCCAGTACGAGCCGGTCACGCATCACCCCGACGATCACTGATGCCGGGGCAGGGACCGTCGTGGGACATCGTGGGCGACGTCCAGCTGCTTCTCCAGTTTCACTTCATGCAGAACGCATTTCTCGCCGGCGCCCTGGTCGCGCTTCTCGCCGGTGCGGCCGGCTATTTCGTGGTCGTCCGCGGCCAGAGCTTCGCCGCGCACATGCTGTCGCAGGTCGGCTTTCCCGGCGCCACGGCGGCGGTGCTCCTGCACGCCTCACCGGTCGCCGGCCTGATCGCGTTTTGCGTGGCCGCGGCGCTCGGCATCAGTGCCTTCGGCCGCGGCGTCGACGCGGGGCACCGCGCCGAGAGCGCCGCCATCGGATCGATCCTCGCCTTCTCGCTCGGCCTGGGCTATCTGTTCTTCCGGCTTTACGAGGGAAGCGCGCAGGGAATCTACGCCTTCCTCTTCGGGACCATCCTCGGGATCACCGACCGCGATGTGCTCCTGACGCTGGGCGTCGCGATCGCCGGCCTGGCGGTGCTCGCCTGGATCGGCCGGCCGCTCCTGTTCGCGTCTGTCGACCCCGACGTCGCCGAGGCTCGCGGAGTCCCGGTTCGCGAGCTGTCGATCGCGTTCCTGCTCGTCCTGGCGCTCTCGGTCGCGATCACGGTGCAGATCGTCGGCACCCTGCTCATCTTCGCCCTGCTGGTGACGCCCGCCGCGTCGGCGGTGCAGCTGACGGCCCGGCCAGGGCGAGGGCTCGCGGTGAGCGCCGGCCTGTCCCTCATGTTCACCTGGCTCGGACTGTCACTCGCTTACTTCACCGACGTGCCGGTCGGCTTCTTCATCACGACGCTGGCGTTCGCCACGTATGTCGCGATACGCCTGGTCACCGCACGCGGCGCGGTACGGGCTCGAACATGAACCCGCTCGAGCTCGATTTCATGCGCAACGCGCTCATCGCCGGGGGCTTCATCGCGCTCGCCGCCGGGCTCGTCGGTTATTTCGTCGTCCTGCGCAACCAGATCTTCACCGCCGATGCGCTCGGACATGTGGCGTTCACCGGGAGCCTCGGAGGAGTGTTGATCGGGCTGAACCTGCTGGTGAGCGCGTTCGGCAGCTGCATCGCGGTCGCGCTCGCGATCGGCACGCTCGGCGGGCGCGGCCGCGGCCGCGACGTCGCGATCGGCACCGTTTTTGCCTGGGTGCTCGGGCTGGGGGTCCTGTTCCTGAGCCTGTACACGTCGACCAGGAGCGCCGCGTCCGGCACGCTCGGCATCAGCGTGCTCTTCGGTTCGATCCTGGGCCTGCAGCCGTTCCAGGTGGTCGTGGGGTCGCTGGCCGGAATCGCCATCCCTGTGGTGGTGCTTTTGGTCGCGCGCCCGCTCCTTTTCCTCAGCGTCGATGCCGAGGTGGCCATCGCGCGCGGTGTTCCGGCACGCGCGCTGACCGCGCTGTTCATGGTCGTGGTCGCGGTCACCGTGGCCGAGTCGGTGCAGGCGGTGGGTGCGCTGCTGATCTTCGCCCTCATGGTCACCCCGGCGGCGATCGCCCAGAACATCTCGGCGCGGCCGTGGGTTGCGATGGCGCTCTCGGCCGCCATCGCGGTGATCGTCGTCTGGGCTGGGATCCTTCTCTCCTTCTATGTGTCGCTGCCGCCGAGCTTCCTGATCACCGCGCTCGTGTTTGGGATGTACCTCGGCTCATTCCTGGCCCGTCGCGTCCGGGTTGCCGCTCCGCTGACGGCCATGCTTCTGCTCAGCGCCTGCGGCCTCAGCACGCCGGCTCCGGTGGACTCGGGCAGGCTCGAGGTCGTCGCCGTCGAGAACTTCTGGGGCAGCATCGCGGCGCAGGTCGGCGGCGACCACGTCCACGTGGTGAGCATCATCAACAGCCCAGACGCGGACCCCCATGACTACGAGCCGACCCCGCGCGACGCGCGCACGATCGCCCAGGCGAAGTACGTGATCGTCAACGGCGCCGGCTACGACCCGTGGGCGAACAAGCTGCTCACCGCCAACCCGGCTCCGGGTCGGGTCGTGTTGAACATCGGCGACCTGGTGGGCAAGAAAGACGGCGACAACCCGCACCTCTGGTACTCGCCATCGATCGTCGAGAAGGTGATCGACCGCATCGGACAGGACCTCAACGCGATCGACGGCGCGCACGTGCTGTGGGACGCTGGGTTCAAGGACTATCGGGATGCCATCGACGCGATCCACCAGAAGTACGCGGGAACCAGGGTCGGCGCGACCGAAAGCATCTTCGCCTACGAGGCCGAGGGGACGGGCCTCGACCTCGTGACGCCTCGCAGCTTCTTGAACGCCATCAGCGCGGGCACCGAGCCGAGCGCGGCCGACAAGGCCACCGTGGGCAATCAGATCTCGGACGGGTTGATCAAGGTGCTCGTCTTCAACTCCCAGAACTCGACACCCGAGGTGCAGAGCCTGGTCGACAGGGCGAAGGCGAAGGGCATCCCCGTGGTGGCGATAACCGAGACGCTCGTGCCCGCGGGCGCCACGTTCCAGGCGTGGCAGACGGCGCAGCTGAAGGAGCTACTGCGAGCTCTTGGCGGCTGACGGCACAGCGATCACGTGCCCGTCGGCGGTCGCGGCGCGATTGATGGGCTTGATACCGGTGACGTCGAGGATCTCAGTCTCGTCGAGCGAGTCGTGTTCCAGGAGCGCTTTCGCCAGCGTGTCGAGCTGCGCGCGGTGGTCGACGAGTAGCTTCTCCGCCTCGGTCAGGCATTCCTCGGCGATGCGGCGCACCTCGTCGTCGATGAGCTGCGCGGTGCCCTCGCTGTACGGTCGCTGCGCGAACGCGTTTCCGTCCGCCTCTCCGTAGTTCAGCGGACCAACCTTCGGACTCATGCCCCAGCGCACGACCATTTGCTCCGCGATGCGCCTGACCTGCTGCAGGTCGTTCTCGGCACCCGTCGTGACGACGCCGTAGACGAGCTGCTCGGCGGCGCGTCCACCCAGGGCGCCGATCATGCGCGCGCGCAGGTAGTCCTCGCCGTAGTTGAACCTGTCGTCGACCGGGCTCTGCAGGGTCACCCCCAGCGCCATGCCGCGCGGCACGATGGTCACCTTCTTCACCGGGTCAGCCCCGGGCACGAGCAGGCCGAGCAGCGCGTGCCCTGACTCGTGGTACGCGATTCGCTCGCGGTCGAGGTCGCTCAGCAGGATCTGGCGCTCGCTCCCGAGCAAGGTCTTCTCGATCGCGTCCGCGAAATCCTGCATGGTGACCTTGTCTTCGCCTTTGCGGGCCGCCCCCAGCGCCGCCTCGTTGACGAGGTTGCGCAGGTCGGCTCCCACCAGCCCCGGCGTCTGGGACGCCACCTGGTCGAGGTCGACGTCGGCGGCCAGCGGCACGTTGCGCGAGTGGATGCGCAGGATCGCCGCCCGACCCCGGCGGTCCGGAGACTGCACGGTGATCCGGCGGTCGAAACGGCCGGGCCTGAGCAGCGCCTGGTCGAGCACGTCGGGCCGGTTCGTCGCCGCGAGCACGATCACGCCCTCGCTCGAGGCAAAGCCGTCCATCTCGGTGAGGATCTGGTTGAGCGTTTGCTCCTGCTCGTCGTTGCCGCCCACCCGCAGCGCGGCCGCCCGGCTGCGGCCGATCGCGTCCAGCTCGTCGATGAAGATGATCGCCGGCGCCGCCGCGCGCGCCTTGGCGAAGAGGTCGCGGACGCGGCTCGCGCCTACGCCGACGATCGCCTCCACGAACTCGGAGGCCGCGATGCTGAAGAACGGCACCTTGGCCTCGCCGGCGACCGCGCGGGCCAACAGCGTCTTGCCCGTACCGGGCGCGCCGACGAGCAGCACGCCCTTCGGCACCGCGCCGCCCAGGCGCTGGTACTTCTGCGGCTCGCGCAAGAAGTCGACGACCTCGCGCAGGTCGGCTTTGACCTCGTCGATGCCGGCGACGTCGTCGAACGTGACCGAAGGCTTCTCCGCGTCGTACAGGCGCGCCCGGCTCTGGCCGAAGCCGCCGAGGATCCCGCCGGCGCCCGCGGACGCTGCACGGCGCGACAGATAGAGGAAACCGAGGACGAGGAGGATCGTTGGACCGAAGCTGAACAGCAGCGTCTCCCACAACGGCGTCGACGCATTCGGGTCCCTGGCGTTGATGGTCACGTCGTGCTGCTGAAGCGCCGCGAGCAGGTCGTCGCTGGCAAAGGCCGGGCGCTGCGTCTGGAACTTCGTCGAGCTTGTGCCGCTCGAATCCTTCACCGCCTTCCTGGTCGTTCCGGTGATCGAGTCGGCCGTGCTCGTGACGCTCGTCACGTTGCCTGCATTCAGCTGGTCGAGGAACTCGTTGTAGGAGATGGTCACGGTCGGCGCCTGCATGGCCGCCGTGACGATGTTCGTGATCAGGAAGTTGGCCGCGAACAGCACCGCCAGGGTGATCCAGAACCGGCGCGAGCGCATTGGGGTGGCAGGGTCCGGCTTGCTGCCTGTCGGATTCGGCCGCGGACGCGCCGCCGGTGCAGGGGCGGGGCTCTGCGCCATCAACTGATCGTAGTTCGTCTCTGAGCAACTGTCTGCTTGACATCACGAATTCACCGAATGTAGAATTCAACGCACGATGAATTCTGGGAGGACAGCGATGCGCGAACGAATGGAGATGTACGTGGCCCCGTTGCTGGCTGGCCTGCTGGCGCTCGTGACCCTGGTCGGTCTGATCGGGCCCGCGATCAAGAGCCCGTCGCCGCACGACATCCCGGTCGGCCTGGCCGGCCCACCGCCGGCGACGCAGCAGATCGCGCAGGCCTTCGCCACCAACGCCCCTGGTGCGTTCAAGTTCACGACCTACTCCAGCGAGGGCGACGCCCGCGCGGCGATCGATTCCCGTGACATCGACGGCGCCCTGGTGATCGACCCGTCAGGTCCGAAGCTCATCCTGGCCGGAGCCGCCGGAGACGGCGCCACCGGCGTCATCAACGGTGCGTTCTCCAACGTCTTCAAGAGCCAGGGCCAGACGCTGGCGGTGGAGACGGTCCACCCGTTCGCATCGGGCGACCCGCACGGCCTGATCTTGTTCTTCGTCGTCCTCGGAATCCTGGTCTCGACGCTGATCGCACAGGCGCTGGTCGGCACGCGCAAGGGTTTGCGTCTGATCACGCGGCTCAGCCTGGTCGTCGCGTTCGCCCTGCTCGCTGCCCCGATCGCCCTGGGCCTCGCGACGTGGATAGCAGGCGACTACGGCTCAGGCATCTGGCTCGCCATGGCGCTGCTCGCGCTCGGATCGGCGGCCGTGGGCGCGGTCATCGCCGGGTCGGCCGCCCTGCTGGGGAGGCCGGGCATCGGCCTTGCTGCGCTGATCGTCGTACTGCTCGATCTCGTCTGCTCGGGCGGGCCGATCGGCAGCCAATTGCTGCCCGACGCATACCGCTGGCTGGCGCCGGGCATGCCCGCGGGCCAGCTGTACAGCGCCCTCCGCGGTGCCCTCTACTTCGACAGCGCAGGTCTGGCGGAGCCGTTCGGCGTGCTCAGCCTGTGGCTTCTCGGCGGGCTGATCCTGATGGTCCTGGGCCAGCTGGTGAGGCGGCGCTCGCCGGCCGGCGAGAGTGCGGTGGTGCCGAGCCTGGCGCCTCATGGCGCGAACCGGTAGAAGGCCAGGCGCGGGCGGCACACGCGAGAAGATCCTCGCCGCCGCCCGCACCCAGTTCGGCAGGCACGGGTTCGAGAGCGCGACCATCCGCGGCATCGCCTCGGCCGCCCGCGTCGACCCGAAGCTCGTCCTTCATTACTTCGAGTCGAAGGAGGGCGTCTTCGGGGCGGCGATGGAGTTTCCGTTCGATCCCGCGGCGGCCATCCCCGCCCTGCTCGAGCCGGGCCTCGAGGGGCTGGGCACCCGGCTGGCGCGCTTCTTCCTGGAGATCTGGGACTCGCCGGAGGGCGCGCGCGCGCATGCGCTGGTGCGCTCCGTGGTCGCCAGCAAGACAGCGGCGGCCCTGATGCGAGACTTCGTCAGCCGGGAGATCCTGGCTCGAGTGGCGCAAGCCCTCGAGCTCGACCATCCGCAGGTGCGGGCCAGCCTCGCCGCGAGCCAGCTGATCGGGGTCGCCATGCTCCGGTATGTGGTCAAGGTCGAACCGCTCGCCTCGGCGCCCTCGGACCGGCTCGCCGCCTGGATCGGGCCGACCCTGCAGCGCTACTTCACCGACCCCGCCGTCACCCAGACTTTCTAAAATCGACTGAATGGCGACACCGACGCTTTCGCCTGCCCACTCGTTCGGTGAGCTCGAGCAGTACCGCGGCGAACTGACCGCGTACTGCTACCGCATGCTCGGATCGCCGTTCGACGCCGAGGACGCCGTCCAGGACGCGTTCGTCCGCGCGTGGCGCAGCCGGGATCGGTTCGAGGGCCGCTCCGCGCTGCGCTCCTGGCTGTACCGGATCGCGACCAACGTGTGCCTCGACGCGCTCAAGAGCAAGGAGAGGCGCGCGAGGCCCATGGACCTCGGCCCGTCGCGCGAGCCGGTCGAGGCCAACCTCCACGTGCCCACCGAGGTCGCGTGGCTGGAGCCGATCCCGCTGACCCTGGTCGCGCCCGACCGGGACCCCGCGGACGTCGCGATCGCCAACGAGTCGATCCGCCTGGCGTTCGTCGCCGCGCTGCAGCAGCTGCCCGCGAAGCAGCGCGCGGTCCTCATCCTTCGCGACGTTCTCGACTGGCAGGCAAGTGAGGTCGCCGAGCTGCTCGAAACGTCGGTCGCTTCGGTGAACAGCGCGCTCCAGCGCGCCCGGGCCACCATCGCCCGGAGCAACGCCGGCGACTCGCGCTCGGCCCCGCCTCTGAGCGCGGCGGACAGGGCCATGCTCGAGCGCTACGTCAGCGCGTTCGAGGCCTACGACCTGACGGCGCTGACGTCGCTGATCCGGGAAGACGCCAGGCAGTCGATGCCGCCATACGACATGTGGCTCGCCGGGCGCGACGACATCATGACCTGGTGGTTCGGCCCCGGCATCGGGTGCCAGGGCTCGCGCGTCATCCCGGCGATCAGCGCCAACGGGATGCCGACTTTCGGTCAGTACAAGCCAGACCCGAGCGGCGGCCACGCGCCCTGGGCGCTGCAGGTCCTCGACATCTCAGGCGGCCGGATCGGGGAGTTCACCTTCTTCCTCGACACGGCCAGGCTCTTTCCTCTGTTCGGGCTGCCGCTTCACCTCGACGCGTAGGGTTCCGTCCAGGCCGGCAAAACAGAGCAGCTCGAGCAGCGCGTCGCTTGCGTTGGACAGCCACACCTCGCGCCCGCGCCGGCGCGCCGCCAGCGTCGCCCGAGCGATGCGGTCGATCGCGTCCAGCGCCGGCTTCTCGATCCGGGCGCAATTCACGATGACCGTCTCGGTCGCCATCGATCTTTAGACGGAATACCGGCCGCAAATTCATCGGTTGCGAACCGATGAGTTGGGTTGCGGAATGGCGTCTAACCGAGCATGAAGAATTCACGCTGGCTTTCACTGATCGTCCTGTGCACGGGATTTCTCCTGATCGTGGTCGACATGACGATCGTCAACGTCGCCCTGCCTTCGATCCAGAAGGACCTCGGCTTCTCGCAGTCGGGCCTGGCGTGGATCGTCAACGCCTACTTGATCGCGTTCGGCGGTCTGCTCCTGCTCGCCGGTCGAGTGGGCGACCTGCTCGGCCGCAAGCGCGTCTACCTCGTCGGCCTTGCGATCTTCACCGGCGCGTCGGTCCTCTGCGGCCTTTCCTTCGCGCAGCCGATGCTCATCGGTGCGCGCTTCGTCCAGGGCATCGGCGGCGCGATCAGCTCGGCGGTGATCCTGGCCATGATCGTGACCATGTTCCCGGAGCCGAACGAGCGCGCGAAGGCGTTCGGCGTGTTCACGTTCGTCGCGTCGGCGGGCGCCGTCGTCGGCCTGCTCGCCGGCGGCCTGATCACGCAGGCGATCAGCTGGCACTGGATCTTCTTCGTCAACCTGCCGATCGGCATCGCGACCGCGGTCGCCGCGGCTCGCACCCTCGACGATGACAGGGGCATCGGGCTCGGCCGGGGAGCCGACGTGCTCGGCGCGGGGCTCGTCACGAGCGCCCTGATGCTCGGCGTCTACACCATCGTCCAGACGTCGGAATACGGGCTTGGCTCAGCTCGGACGATCGTCCTCGGCGGGGTCGCGCTCGCGCTGCTCGCCGGGTTCGTCGTTCGCCAGGCCCTGGGCCGCAACCCCATCCTCCCGCTCCACGTCTTCCGCTCGCGGAAGGTGGCGGGCGCCAACGTCATCCAGGCGCTCATCTCGACCTCGTTCTTGGGGTTCTTCTTCCTCGGCTCGCTCGACCTCCAGCGCGTCCTCGGCTACGGTCCGATGGCGATCGGGCTGGCGTTCCTCCCGGTGGCCATCGTGATGGCCCTCTTCTCGATCCGGTTCTCGGCCCAGCTCATCGCTCGCTTCGGCGCGGGCCCGATGCTGGTCGCGGGCCAGGTCCTGGCGGGGATCGCCCTGGTCATTGTCGCGCTCGGCCCGACGAGCGCCAGCTACCTTGCTCACCTGCTCGTGCCGATGGCCCTGCTCGGGCTCGGCGGAGGTCTCGTGTTCCCGTCGCTGACGATGCTCGCGATGGCCGACGTCCACCCGGACGAAGCGGGCCTGGCGTCAGGCCTGCTGAACACGACCGGTCAGGTGGGCGGCGCGCTCGGCCTCGCCGTGATGGCCACGCTGGCGGCGTCGCGCACCGTGGGCCTGATTGGCGACGGCGCCGACGCGGTCTCCGCGCTGGCCGCCGGGTACCACTTCGCCTGGCTCGTCGGAGCCGGCATCGTGGTGGTCACGCTGGGAACGTCGGCCTGGCTGCTTCGCTCGAGCTCAGGCCCGCAGGTCGAGCTTGCGCCCGCCGGATGCGTCGAGTGCGAGGCGGCGGCCTGAACGCGAGCTGATCGCCGGCTAGCGCCTGGGGTTGTTCGTCAGCTCGTCCTGGCGCTTGACCCAGAACTCGAGTCGGTGCCGAAACCGCTCGACCTGTGACGCGAGGAGCGGCAGGTTCGTCCTCTCGGCCTCCAGCTGCGCCTCCCTGGGCATCGCGGGGATCATGTGGGCGAGCAGGTCGAACAGCTCCTGCTCGAGCTTGACCAGGTGGCCGTACACGGCGATCCAGCGTCGGGCGTCCGCCAGCGACTCCGACTCAGGATCCTCGCCGCTGATCGGACGATCCAGATCGGCCCCTTCCCACACCGCTCCCGCGGCCTCTTCTCTGCCGGAGGCCATGCGCACATGATGGACGTTTTTCCCCGCCAGGTCACTTATCGCTTTGACCGTGATTCATCAGGGTGGCCTGTATTCCCGAATGCGATCCTGTCCCGGACCACCCGGGCACGGCCCAGCAGGCGCGAGCGCTGCACCGCGTCCTCGCCGAATCGATCGCGGATCCTGTCCACCGCCGCCTCCAGCCGGTCGCTGCGCGGACGCGCGGCGCCGAACAGGTCGAGCTGGCCGCCGTCGGCATCCGTCAGCGCGGAGACGCCGACTCCCAGTGTGCCCACCGTGAGCCGCGGGTCGCGCTCGGCCAGCAGCTTCAGTGCCGCCTGGTAGATCTCGTCGCCGGTGGCCACCGGCTCGGGCTGCTTCGCCTGTCGCGAGAGATGGCCGGCGTCGGGCCGGTAGACGACGCCGACGGACACGATGCCGCCGCGGCGGCCGGCGGCGCGCAGGCGCCGGCCGACCATCTCCGAAAGGCGCATCAGGAGCTCTTCGAGCTCGCGCTGGGACGCGGTGGCGCGCGCCATCACGTGCGAGTGGCTGTAGCTCTTGCGCCGCGGGCTGTCGAAACCGCCGACCTCGAAGCCGCGCAGGCGCATCCCCCAGCCCCTCGCGACCTCGGCGTGCATGCCGGCCAGGCGGAGCCTGGGTTGGGTCGCGCGCAGGAACTGGAGCGGGGTGAGGATGCCGGCCCGGGAGAGCCGCCGCGCCGTGGCTTCCGCGATCCCGGAGAGGTCGGTCAGCCGGAGTCTCTCGAAGACGGAGACGAGGTTGGTGTGGTCGATGCGCTGCAGCCCGTCGCGCTTGTCCAGGTTCGACGCCTGCTTGGCCATCCAGATCGACGTCGACACGCCGATCGATGCGGTCACGCACTCGCCGATCTCGGCGCGGATCGCGCTCTTGATCGCGTGAGCCACTCCTTCCGGTCCGAGCTTTCTGAGGTCGGGCGTGCCGGCAAGGTTCATCGACGCCTCATCGATCGACATCCGCAGGACGTCCGGGCTGTGGCGCTCCAGGATCTCCTTCAGCCGGTCCGACACCGCGCGGTACCGCGGCGGATTCGGCTCCCGCACCAGCACCCCGGGAAAGATCGCCTTCGCCTCGAAGACCTTCATCCCGGTCTTGATCCCCAGGTCTCGCGCCTCGCGTGACGAGGAGACGATGGTGGCGGCGTCGGTCGCGTAGGCGGCGATCGCCAGCACCCGGCCGCGCAGCTCCGGGTCGTGCTGCTGCTCGATCGACGCAAACGCGCAGTTCAGGTCGACCACCAGCGTCGCCGGGTCGGCGAGGTTCAGCCCGAGCTCGACCGCCTCGGCGGATGGCTGCACCGAACAAATGTACTCCTCCGCTGCCCGCCTGCCGACGGAGGTGATTCCCGCCAGCGCCGGCGTTCGCGGGTTTGAGGCGGGTTTGAAGGACGCGAGTGCCGGCGTTCGCGGGCTATGAGCGGTCAGACGGCCGCGGGCACCTCCACCGACGCCAGGAACTTGAAGAACACGCTGCGCCAGCGCTCCGCGGCGTCGAAAAGCGGCCCGTGCCCGGACCCCTCGAACATCTCCATCTCCACCCGCCCGCCGAGCTCGCGGTAGCTCTGGAGGACGTTGCGGATCTGGGTGACCATCGGCTGCGGCGGGAAGACCTCCTCGCCCGGCCAGCCGGGAACCAGGCCCATCTTGCCGAGGGTGCCCATCTCCCAGGCCGAGCCGTCCGCGACGACGATGTCCATCGTGCCGTGCGTCCAGAGGATCGGCGGCTTCGGCTCGACGTCGACGATGCCGGCCCAGTTGCAGTACTTGCCCGACAGCGCGTTGAGGATCCCTCGCGTCCCCGGAGCCATGCCCGGCCAGTTGGGGGAGGGAACCGAGTCCCCGGGGTTGCCGTCGTCGCCGGTCTCCGACTTCAGGACCTCTTCGACCAGCATGTCCTCGTGCTCCTTCGGCTCCCGGTGCGAGGCGGACCAGTAGGAGCTGTTCATCACGTTGCGGGGCGAGAACGGAGACTCTTCAGAGGTGTCGTGCTCCGCGATGCGCCGGATGAACTCGGGATTGCCGGTGCCGCCGCCCGAGCCGGCGTAGTCCTCGAAGCAAGGCGTGCCGTCGAGCCTGATGCCGCCGAAGCCATACGGAGACACGGGGTCGATGAACGTGAGTGAAGCGACCGGGCGGTCCTGTGCGTAGTTCGCGATCGCCGCGCCGCCCGTCGACCATCCGACGAGGTGCGGCGCGCGCGCGATTCCGAGCGTCTCCAGCAGCGAACGCGTGTCGTCCGCCCAGTCCCGCAGCCCGCGCGTGGCGTCCATCGGCTTTCGCTCCGTGTCGCCGAACGCGCGCATGTCCGGGGCGATGAACCGATAACCGTCCGGTGCGCCGCCGAAGAGGTGTTCGAAGAACCGGCCTGTCGCCAGGTTGCCGTGGATCATGACGACCGGCACGCCGTCCGCCGGCCCGGCCTCGCTGTAGCGTATGCGAAGCCGCTGCGTCTCGACGGTGTGCGAGCTGGTTCCGGGTGGCGTGCTCATCCAGGCCTCCTTTGGAATTCGCCGCTGCAGGCACGGCCCATCACCCCTCCGCAGCGATCAGGAGCATGATGGCAGAGGAGAGACGACTGGAAGATCGAAGCGGGCCAGCGGCCTTCGACATCATCGCGATCGCCGCATCGGCGGGCGGCGTCACCGCCCTGACCAAGCTCCTGGGCCGGCTGCCGGCGGACTTCGGTGCGACGGTGCTGATCGTGCAGCACGTCGACCCCCGGCACCGAAGCCTCATGCCGCAGGTCATTGGCCGGCAGTCGCGCCTGCCGGTGACGCACGCGGAGGAGGGGACCGACCTCGAGCCGTGTCACGTCTACCTGGCGCCGCCCGACCGGCACATGCTGATCAAGCGCAAGGGCACGCTGACGCTGACCGACACCGAGCTGGTCAACTTCGTGCGGCCCTCGGCCGACCTCATGTTCGAATCGGTCGCCGCGGCGTACGGCGACCGGGCGATTGCGATCGTGCTCACCGGGACCGGTCACGACGGGGCGATGGGTGTCACGGCCATCAAGAAGCGAGGGGGAACGGTTGTCGCCCAGGACGAGGCTTCCTCAGAATTCTTTGGCATGCCCTCCTCCGCCATCAAGACCGGAGCTGTCGACATGGTGCTTCCGCTGGACGAGATCGCGCCCAAGCTCGTCGCCCTGCTCGCCCGCTAGGTCAACGGATGTCGCTCGAAGCCGGCCCCGATTTCGAGGCGCTGCTCGAATTCCTGCGCGACTCGCGGGGCTTCGATTTCACAGGCTACAAGCGTGCCAGCCTGATCCGGAGGGTCGCCCAGCGCTGCTCCGAGCTCGGCATCCAGGACTTCGGTGCGTACCAGGAGCTCCTCGAGGTCCAGGCCCAGGAGTTCGCCATCCTCTTCGACAAGATCCTGATCAACGTCACCGAGTTCTTCCGGGATCGCGAGTCCTGGGACTACTTGGCTCAGCACATCGTCCCGAAGATCATCGCCAAGGATGGCGAGATCCGGGTCTGGAGCGCGGGAACCTCTTCCGGGGAGGAGGCTTACTCGACAGCGATCCTCTTCTGCGAGGCGATGGGCGAGGCGAGCTTTGTCGAGAGGGCCAAGATCTACGCGACCGACGTCGACGAGGAGGCACTCAACAAAGCTCGAACCGGGTACTTGGAGAAGGAGCTGGCGTCACTCGACCAGGCTCTGGCGAGCCGCTACTTCGCTCCGCAGGGCGAGCGCTTCCTGTTCCGGACGCCGCTGCGAAGGGCGGTCGTCTTCGGCCGCCATGACCTGAACCAGGACGCGCCAATCTCGCGCCTCGACCTCCTGATCTGCCGGAACACGCTTATCTACTTCACGGCGGAGGCCCAGGGCCGCCTCATGGCCCGCTTCCACTACGCCCTGAACGACAAGGGATACCTGTTCATGGGCCGCTCCGAGATGCTGGTCACGCACGGCTCGCTGTTCAGTCCCGTCGACCCCAGTCAACGCATCTTCACCAAGGTGGCACGGATTCAGCTGCGGGAGCGGCTGATGCTGCTCGCGCAGGCGGGAAGCACTGAGGCGACAAGCCAGCTGGCGCGCCAGCTTCGCGTGCGTGAGCTTGCCAGCGAGAGCGCGCCCTTCCCGCAGATCGTGATCGATGCCCAGGGCGCGCTCGTCGGCGCGAACGATGCTGCGCGCCGGCTGTTCGAGCTCCCGACCAACGAGCTGGGGCGCCCGCTCAAAGACCTCGAGCTCTTCTACAGGCCCGTCGAGCTGCGGACGCCCATCGACATCGTCACCCGCGAGCGCAGGCCGACCGCGATCCAGGCTGTCGAGCTGAAGCGTAAGGATGGCGTCATCGGGTTCTTCGACATCCAGGTCGCGCCGCTCATCGAGGAGGACGGGTCGGTCGCGGGGGTTGCCATCAACTACCTCGACGTCACCGGTGCGGCACAGCTGCGCGGCGACCTCGCGCGGCTGCAGGACGAGGTGCAATCGACCAAGCAGACCCTGGAGACCACGAACGAGGAGCTGCAGTCCACCGTCGAGGAGCTGGAGACGACCAACGAGGAGCTTCAGTCGACCAACGAGGAGCTGGAAACGCTGAACGAGGAGCTCGAGTCGACCAACGAAGAGCTCCAGAGCGTCAACCAGGACCTCAACGTGCGCCGCCGCGAGGTGGAGAAGCTGAACACGCTTCTACTCGCGATCACCGGGAACATGGAGATCGGCGCTGCCGTGCTCGATCGAAGCTGGCGGGTCCAGGTTTGGAACGAGCGCGCCGCCGACCTGTGGGGCGTGCGCTCGGACGAGGTGCTGAACCAGTCCTTCTACAAGCTCGACATCGGCCTTCCCGCCGAGAAGCTGCGACAGCTGATCAGCGCCGGCATCTCTGGAGAGCCCATGCACGACGAGATGGTGGTCGAGGCGACGACGCGCCGAGGCCGGCACATACGGTGCCGGGTCATGGCGCACACCCTGGGCAGCGCCTCAGATCCGACCGGGGTCGTGGTCCTGATGGAGGAGTTGAAACCCTCCTGACAGCCAGGTACAGCTAGGCGACGGGGACCATCGCGGCGCGAATCGACGTGCGCCAGCCCTCGAGCAGTTTCTCCAGCATCTCGACCTCGGTCGCCACCTCGTACCGTTCGCGCGACGGGAGTTCGCCCGCCACGGTCCGCAGCTTGGTGGTCAGCTGGTCCGCCGTGTCGACCAGGCGCCCGTAGGCCGCCGGCCAGTACTCCGGCATGTCGGACGAACCAAAATTGAGGACCGTCGTGCAGTAGTTCTGGTGGGCGGCCGCCGTCTCGTCGCGCATGTGGTCGACCCTGGCGCGCATCGAATCGCGCGGCCGCAGCCTCAGCCGCCGCTCGAGGGTCGCCAGGATCAGCCGCTTCGACTGCAGCATCAGGAGGCGGGCCGAGATCAGCGACTCGGGAATGGTCGGGTTCCTGTCCTCCTGGTTCATGCTTCCTCCGCCCGAGCGAGACCGGCGGCGATGCCGTAGCCACGGTTTCTGACGACGGTGATCACCCGCTCGAGGCCCACCTGGCGGAGCCGCGCCCGCAGCCGCATGATGTACGTGCGGACCTGGGCGTCCGAGAGCCGCGAATTCTGCCAGGCGAGCGTGGCCAGCTGCTTGCTCGTGAATGGGCGCCGCGGGTGGCGGAGCAGGAAGTCGAGGAGGTCGGCCTCGCGCCGGGTCAGGCGAAGCGCCTTCCCCGCGAAGGTCAGCGTGTGGTCCTTGCGGTCGATGACCACCCCGGCGAGCTCGGCGTGGCGGTCGCGCCATCTCGCCAGTCGGGCCTCGATCCAGGTCAGGCTCCCGCTCAGCTCGTCCGCCCGCTCCGTGCCATCCGCTCGAGCGATCACCGAGCGAAGGACGGCCGCAAGCTCCTCGTAGATCGAGATCCAGCCTGCGACCTCGGGCAGAACCGACGTCGTCTCGTCCTCGCCTGGGAATTCCGTCCAGGCGCGCCCAGCATCCAGTGCCACCCTGGCTTCCACCTGTCCCCTGACTCTACAACGCCCTGGACAATTTAGACCCCTAATTTTGCGCTCCCAGGGCTAGCGTGAGGCGGTCATGGCTGCGGGAAGCAGCTCGTTCGGCTCAGTTCACCGGGGGGAAACGACCGGGCAAGGGGCGAGAGTCCTGGCACAAGACCCGGCCCCTTTGTCATCTCTTGGGTTGAACGGGCATCGCATTCGCATCGTCATCGTCGAGAACCACCAGCTCGTCTCGGAGAGCCTGGGCCTGCTCCTCGACGGCCAGCGGGACATGGAGGTAGTCGGCAAGGCGGGCTCCGTCAGTGAGGTCGCCGTGCTGCCGCGAGACCTCGCACCCGATGTCGCCGTGACGGACTTCCACCTCGGCGATGGCACAGGTCGTGACGCGGCGATCGCCATGCGAGAGATCTTCCCGAGCACGAAGTTCGTGTTCCTGAGCCGCGATGGAGGCGACGACGCCCGCCTGGCGGCCATCGAGGCCGGCGCCAGCGCCTACCTGCTGAAGTCGGAACCCGCATCGGAGGTCATCGACGCGGTGCGCAAGGTGGCGCAGGGCGTCAGCATGATCTCGCCCGCCGCGATCGCCCGGCTCGTCAGCAAGGGCAGGGACCGCGACCACGTGCGCGACAGCCTCAGCCCGCGGGAGCTGGAGGTCCTGCGGCTGATGGCCGACGGCGTGCCCACCCGGGAGATCGGCAGGCGGCTCGGCATCAGCTACTCGACGGTGCGCACCCACATCCGCGCGATCAGCCAGAAGCTGGGTACCAGGTCGATGGTCAACGCCGTGGTGACCGCGCGCGAGCTGGAGCTCGTCAACTAGAGAGTTCGCCTCGGCGGTTCCGAGGGCTCAGTTGAGGAACGTGCCCACCCCCAGCGCGAACAGGTCCGGATGCGCCTTCAGCGCCCGCAGGAGTGGCCGCTTGATCGACGAGGCCAACGCAGGCCTCGGCCTGACCGGCCGACTGAGAGGACGCCACCGCTCAGAGTGGCGAGACGGCGACCTCGACGCGGCGGGTTCGCGGTCCATCCCACTCACAGAGGAAGATCGCCTGCCACTGGCCGAGGGTGAGCTTGCCGTCGCGCACCGGAGCGACGCATGAAGGCCCGCTCAGAACGGTCTTGATGTGAGAGTCGGAGTTGCCCTCCGCATGCTCGAAGGCGGCCTCTTTGGGAACCAGCTGGGCGAGATGGGATTCGATGTCCGCCGCGACGTCGGGATCCGCGCCTTCGTTGATCGTCACGCCGGCGGTCGTGTGCGGAACGAACACAATGCACATCCCCTCGACGACTGCGGAACGGCTCACGGCCTCGGCGACGCGGTCTGTGATGTCGACGAGCTGCGCGCGGCGCCCTGTCCGGACCTCGAATGTGACCCAGTTCACGGTTGCCTGACCAGCGTCCAGTATCTCTCGGGCCGGTAGGCGTCAGCGACCAGGTCGCCGAGGCCTCGCAGCTGCGACGCGTAGCAGCCGATCGCGGCTCGCTTGTGGCCGGCGGAGGGCACGCTGACCGGCTCCAGCGCGAAGCCGCGTTGCGAGAGGCTGCGGATTGCCTCGTCGGTGGCACCCGCGTCGGCGCGGTAGATCGCGTCCTCGTAGACGAGCCATCGCATGGCGGGCAGCCGCCCCGCGAGCTCGAAGCATACGGACGCGGTCGCCAGGTGGTCCGGGTGCTGAAGGCCCAACGGCGAGGCGACCAGGTCGCAGCCGTCGCGCGCCAGGACTTCCTCGATCGCATCGGCCACCGCCGCAGGTGCAGGCGAGCTGCCCCCGGCGTACTGGCGGTCGAGGAAGTCGAGCCAGGCAGGCCTGGCCCCGAGGGCATGCAGCGCCTCCTCGTCTTCACGCCGGCGCGCCCCGATCGGGTCACCGCCCTGGGCAAAGCCGCAGGCCAGGTCCCAGCCGGTCAGCGGGTGCGCGGGCGGCTTGCCCGCGGTCACCGTCACCACCAGGGCGCCAGGATGGGCCGCGACCAGGCCCGCGCAGCCCAGCACCACATCGTCGAGGTGGGGTGAGACGGCGGCCAGCCTGGCCCGGTTTGCGGAGGCCCGGATCTGGGTAAATCCGAGTTGCATGCAACTCCCATCATCCTTCTCCGCCTGGCTCGGCGCCTCCGACGACGAGGAGCACGCGACTCCTCGGGAGGCGCCGTCCGACCTTGCCGACGTCCTCTCCGGCCTCGAGGAGCGGGCCCAGCCCCCGTTCGAGCCGGCAGAGGCAGACGCCGACGCCCTGGGCGCCTACCTGCGCGAGATCGGGCGCGGCACCCTGCTGACCAAGGAGCAGGAGGTCGAGCTCGCCAAGCAGATCGAGGCCGGCTCGGACGCGGCGCGCCGCCGGATGACCGAGGCCAACCTGCGCCTGGTCGTTTCGATCGCCAAGAAGTACCAGGGCCGTGGGATGCCCCTGCTCGACCTGATCCAGGAGGGCAATGTCGGACTGATGCGGGCCGTGGCCAAGTTCGACCACCGCCGCGGCTTCAAGTTCTCCACCTACGCCACGTGGTGGATCCGCCAGGCGGTTCTGCGCGCCATCGGCGACCAGGCGCGGACGATCCGCCTGCCCATCCACATCGGCGACCAGACCAACAAGCTGATTCGGGTCTCCGACAGGCTTCGCGACTCGCTGGGCCGCCAGCCGACGGACGAGGAGATCGCCGAAGAGCTCGGCCTGACCACCGCCGAGGTCGAAGCGCTGCGCCAGACGTCGCGCGACTCGGTCTCCCTCGAGACCCCGATCGGCGAGGAAGGCGACACTGAGCTGGGTCACCTGATCGAGGACGTCAACGCGGAGTCGCCCGCCGACGCGGCGCTGGAGTCGGACCTGAAGGACCAGGTCGAGGACGTGCTCCGGGTGCTGCAACCACGCGAGCGGCGCGTGATCCAGCTCCGCTTTGGCCTCGGCGACGGACACCAGCGCGCGCTCGACGAGGTGGCGCGCCGCATGGGCACGAGCCGCGAGACGGTGCGCCAGCTCGAGCGACAGGCGCTCTCCAAGCTGCGCCGCACCGGCCACACGGCCGGGCTCCGGAGCTACGCCTCGGCCTGACGGTTCCGCTCGCGCGGGACAATGGCCGGTGTGACCGGACCAGCCTGGTATCTCGCGTTTCTCGGGATCTCTCTCCTGGTCATCTGCACGCCCGGCCAGCGGCGCTGACCATCCGCCTCCTGGGCCGGCGGCCCGCGGGCGTGGCGACGGCGGCGGGAGTGGCCGCCGGCCAGGCGACGTGGACCATCGCCACGAGCGCCGGCCTGGCGGTCCTCCTGGTCCTATCGGCGCCGCTTTTTCTGGACCATCGTCACGAGCGCCTCGCCGGCTACGCGTTCGCGGTCGACCGCGTGAGGGGGTGGCTGCGCCTCGAGCGTGTCCGCAGATCCCTCGACGCGCTGCTTGGCGCGGTGCTGGTCGGGCTCGGCGTGCGGGTCGGCGCGCAGGCTCTCGGGCGCTGACGCAGCCCGTCTATCTATATCCGTGGTGTTGTGCTAACACTTAGGCCGATCTTTTCCGTGCCTGGGGATGAGGAGGAACAGCGATGCCTAAGGCAAAGCAGCTGACGTTGTGGGTCGCCGACCAGCCGGGGATGCTCGGCGAGATCGCGAGCGCGCTCGGCGCGAAGAAGACGAACATCATCGCCCTCATGGGCGCGACCGAGGGCGGCCGCGGCGCGGTGCGCATGGTCGTCGACAAGCCGGCGACCGCGCGCAAGGTGTTCGCCGCCAACGGGTGGCAGGCGACCGAAGAGGATGTCGTGATGGTCACCCTGTCCGACACGCCGGGCGCCCTGGGCAAGGTCGCGACCAAGCTCGGACGGGCGGGTGTGAACATCGACTACATCTACGCCGGGTCGGCGGGAAGCGCCCGCAAGCTCAACGCCTATCTCGGCGTTTCGGACGTCGCGGCTGCGCTGAAAGCCGCTCGCTGAGAACTTCTCCCCACGCCGGTGGGGTGACGCCGGAGGGACCTTGACACCCTGTCGGTCGAGCTTGTATTCTACTCGGCAGTTAATTAGCTGATGGGCAAAATACCGTGGCAAACGACCAGCTGAGCGTCACCTTCGCAGCCCTCGCCGATCCCACCCGGCGGGCGATCCTGGCACGTCTCGCACAGGGCGAGGCCGCGGTCACGGAACTGGCCAAGCCGTTCGACCTGAGCCTCCCCGGCATCTCCAAGCATCTGAAAGTGCTGCAGCGCGCCGGCCTGATCACGCAGAGCCGCAACGCGCAGTGGCGGCCTTGCCGCCTCGAGCCTGGACGCCTTCGCGAAGCGTCCGAGTGGGTGGGGGAGTACCGGCGCTTCTGGGACGAGAGCTTCCAGCGCCTGGACGACGTTCTGCAGGAACTGATCAAGGAGAAAGAGAGCGATGAAAGCAAAGGAGACAACCGTGCCCAAGACTGAGTACGTGATCGAGCCTGGCAAGCAGGAGATCATCTCGACGACGATCCTCGACGCGCCGCGCGAGCTCGTGTTCAAGGCCTACACCGACCCCAAGCTCTTCGCGCGGTGGTGGGGCCCGAGGCGCTACGAGATCGAGATCGAGAAGTTCGACTCCCGAACCGGGGGCGAGTGGAGGGTGACCCACGTCGCCGCCGACGGCGGCCGGCACGGGTTCCGCGGCGTCAACCACGACGTCGTCGAGCCGGAGCGGATCTGCTCCACGTTCGAGTACCTGGGCGTGCCCGGACACGTCGCACTCCAGACGGCCACGTTCGAGGCCGTGGGCAACAAGACCCGGCTGGTGGCGCATCAGGTCTTCGAGTCGGTGATGGACCGCGACGGCATGGTCGCCTCCGGCATGCAGGAGGGGGCGGATGAGTCGATGGAGCGGCTGGCGGAGCTTCTCGACACCATGAAGACCGGCGGGTGAAGAACGAGGTCGACGCGTACATAGCGGCTGCGCCCAGGGCGGCGCAGCCGCGCCTCCGCGCACTGCGCAAGCTGATCAAGTCCGTGGCCCCGCACGCAACCGAGCGCATCAGCTACGGGATGCCTTACTACGACTACAAGGGCCGTTTGATCTGGTTCTCGGCCTTCAAGACCCACATCGGCGTCTACCCGGTCGGCGAGGCCGCCAAATACAGAGACCTGGCGAGGTACATGACGGGCAAAGGCACGTTTCAGTTCCCACTGGAGGAACCGATGCCCATGGACCTCATCCGCAAGCTGGTCGAGGACCGGGTCAGGAAGAACGACGCGGCCGGGAAGCCTGAAAAGGCGGCACGCGCTCGCCGCTCCGCGAGTGATCGATGAGCCGTTCCAGGCGTCGCCTGCGCGTCCCGACCCAGAGCTCGCCAGCCGTGTCGCGGTTGGCCTCGAACCACGCGCGGAGCTGCTGGAAGCCCTCGAAGAAGACGACATCGTGCGGCGCACCGCCCAATCATCACGGCGATCGCGCCGCGGATGGTTTCCTTCATCGCATCTGAGGCCCGGAACGGTGGCGGGGATCAATAGAATTGCGCGCGGTGGTGGATGACCAGGGGTTGCCGCGCGGCGCGCTCTCGGGCCGGGTCGCCGTCGTGGTCGGGGGCGCCAGCGGCATCGGGCGGACGGTCGCCAAGGCGCTGGCGCAGCAGGGGGCTCGCATCGTCATCGCCGACTTCGACGCGGCTCGCCTCGAGCGGACCCTGGACGAGATCGTGCACCTCGGCAGCGCCGACGCCGCCCTCGCGCTGCCCACGGACGTGCGGAACGACGCCTCGGTCCGCTCCCTGGCCGCGGACGCGGTCAAGGCGATGGGCCAGGTCGACATCCTCATCAACATGGCGGGGGTGCTCCTGCAGGGACCGGTCGATCGCATCAAACCCGCCGACTGGAAGTGGATGCTCGACACGAACCTGCTCGGTCCGGTCCGCACTGCGATGGCGTTCCTGCCCTACCTCACGGAACGTGGGTCAGGGCACGTCATCAACACGGTGAGCGCCGGCGCGCTGACGCCGAGCAACCCCCTGACCATCGCGTACGACACCGGCCAGGTCGCGCTGGCCTCATTCACGAAGAGCCTGGCCGCAGCCCTCAGTGAGACCGGCGTCCACGTATCGCTCTACTGCACCGGCTCCGGGGGACCGCGCATCGGCCAGAACACCCGCTCACGCGGTCTCGGCCGGCTGCTGCATCCCGCCGAAGACCTGGAGGAGGGGACGGGCCCTTCCGGCCACCTTGTCGACAGCCTGGTCGACGCGCTGCACACCCCGCGTTTTCTCATCCTGTCCGACGCGAGCGCGTCAGTGCCGTCGATGGAGTTGGTGGGCACCGCCACATGAACGTACCCACCGACCTCCTGTCGGCCATCGGCATCTGCACCGGCGCCGCGGCGCTGATCGCCGCGGTGACCTGGCGCTTCAAGCAGCCGCTGATCATCGCCTACCTCGCGACAGGCGTGATCATCGGGCCGAACATCGGCTTCAAGCTCATCAACGACCGGCAGAGCATCGAGACGGTCGCCGAGATCGGTCTCGTCCTGCTGCTGTTCGTGATCGGCCTGGAGATCGACCTCAGGAAGATGGCCTCCGGGGGGGCGGCGGTCCTTCTCACCGGGGCTCTGCAGGTGCCGATCTGCATCGGACTCGGCCTGGCGTTCTTCGCCGTCATCGGCGTCCGCAACGAACCCGGCAACACGGCGCTGCTCTACCTCGCGGCGTGCATGAGCCTGTCCAGCACGCTGGTCGTGGTCAAGATCCTGAACGACAAGTTCGAGCTGGACACCTTGCCCGGCCGGATCACGCTGGGCGTCCTTGTCATCCAGGACCTCTGGGCGGTGGGCATGCTTGCGGTGCAGCCGAACATCGTGAATCCCAACCTCGCGCCGCTGCTCGGCTCGCTGCTGCGGGGCGTGATCCTCGTCGGCGCCGGTTTCGCGCTGTCGAAATTCGTGCTGCCCTACCTCTTTCGCTCCATCGCCAAAGCACCGGAGCTGGTGCTCGTCTCCGCGCTCGGATGGTGCTTTTTCATGGCAGGTGCCGCGAGCCTGATCGGGCTGTCGCGCGAGATGGGCGCGCTGATCGCGGGCGTCAGCCTCTCGACCTTTCCCTACAACGTCGACGTCGCAGCCAAGGCGGTCAGCATTCGCGACTTCTTCGTGACCCTGTTCTTCGTCGCTCTCGGCATGCAGATCACGATCCCGAGCCTGCAGGTGCTCGAGCTGGCGCTGGCGGCGTCCGCGTTCGTCATCGTCAGCCGCATAGTCGTGGTGCCGATCCTGTACGCGCTTCGCCTCGGGTTGAGGACCAGCATCGTCCCCGCCATCAACCTCGCCCAGGTGAGCGAGTTCTCGATCGTGATCGCCTCCCTCGGTGTGACGATGGGCCAGATCAAGCAGGACGTGCTCACGATCGTGATCATCAGCTTCGCGCTGACCTCGGTCGTGTCGACGTACATGATCAACTTCAGCCATCCGATCCAGAAGCTCCTGGCGGGCTGGTTCAAGGCCATCGGTTTGAAGGACCTGGAGGCCGGGGGCAAGGAGGAGGCCGCCGAGGCCCACAAGCCGGTCATCTTCCTCGGCTTCTTCCGCGACACGAGCTCGATCCTTTACGAGTTCGAGCACGAAGGCAACGCCGAGGAGACGCACGAGTTCATCGCGAAGATCCAGGTCATCGACTTCAACCCGACGGTCATGCGCGAGCTTGGCCGCAAGGGGATCAAGGTTGTCTACGGCGACATCGCCCACGTGGACACGCTGCGCCACGCGGGTGTCGAGCACGCCGAGCTCGTGGTGTCGAGCATCACCGACGACGTGCTGCGCGGCACCAGCAACCTGCGGCTCCTCCGCAGCGTCAAAGGCCTCGCACCGAAAGCCCGCGTCGTCCTGACGACCGAGCACATCCCGCAGGCGCTGAAGTTCTACGAGGCGGGGGCGGACTTCGTGTTCATCCCGAGGCTCTACTCGTCGGCCGCCTGCGCCCGCATCCTGCGCAACGGGCTGGCGAATGGGTTCGACGAGGTCCGCCAGCAGGCGATCGGGCATCTTTCGAAGAGGCAGGAAGTCCTGGCCTAACTCGCCGAAACTGGCGATAGTCCGGACTGACCACCCATGTGGGCCCGCGCAAACTGGCGATAGTCCGGACCATCGCCCAATCTCGACATCTGCCGGGACCGTGCTGAGGCCCGGTAAATTGGCGGCGTGGCCACTGCCGGGGGTCTGAGCCCACTCGAGCCGCTCGCCAGGGCTTACCAGCGCGCCGTCCCGGAGAAGGCTGCCGACGACGGCCTGTTCGGTCCGCACAGCATCGTCTGGCGCGTCAACCGCGACCGGTGCTTCCCGCTGGCCGGGATGCGCTCGCTGATGATCCAGGCCCTCCACCCGCTGGCCATGGCGGGGGTCGCCCAGCACAGCACCTGGAAGGAGGACCCGTTCGGGCGGCTGGCGGCGACGAGCAGCTATCTCCTGACGACGACCTACGGCGACACCCACTCGGCCCTGGCCGCCGCGGCATGGGTGCGCAAGGTCCACGTCCACGTCCGGGGCACCGACCCGGAGACGGGATTGCCCTACAGCGCCGAAGACCCTGACCTGCTGCTGTGGGTCCACGCCGGCATGGTGGACTCGATCGTCACGGTCGTGCAGCGCTACGGCCGACCGCTCGATGACGCCGGCGCCGACCGCTACGTCGCCGAGATGGTGCGGTTCGCGGAGATCGTCGGCGTACCGGCCGAAGACGTGCCCACCACGGTGGCCTCGCTGCGCGAATACATCGAATCCGTCGATCTTCGCCAGGCCACGCCCGCGGCCAGAGAGGCGATTGGGATCGTGCTCGACGCGCCCGACCTGGACGCCGACATGCGGGAGCTCTGGCACGACCTTGCGCAGGTCGCGGTCGGGACGCTGCCGGAGTGGGCGCGGGAGATGTACGGGTTCGAGGCGCCGCCCGCCGGATTGATGGAGCGGGAGTCCGTGCGCCAGCTGCTCGGCGCCCTCGACCTGGCGTTCGAGTCGCTGCCCGGCGTGCTCGAGGCCAGGCAGCGGATCGAGCTTCGCATGCGGCGATGAGCGCGTCCACGTCCGCCATGCGCCAGTCCCGAGTCGGGCGCGGCGCCGCCCTCGCACGGCTCGCCCTGCGCATCGGAGGCCGCTACGTCGCCCGCTCCCCGCGCCTTCTTTTCGCGTCGGTGGAGCGCCGAGGCGAGCTGCGGCACGACCTCGCCCTTCGCTCGTCTGACGAGGTGGCGGAAGAGCTCGGCTCGATGAAGGGCGTCCTCATGAAGCTCGGCCAGATGGCCAGCTACATCTACGAGGACATGCCGCTCACGTTTCGCAAGGCGATGTCGCGGCTGCAGCACAGGGCGCCGCCGATGACCGCCGCCCTGGCCTCGTCGGTCATCGTCGACGAGCTCGGCGACGTGCCTGAGCGCGTGTTTGCCGAATGGGACCCGCTGCCCATCGCCGCCGCATCGATCGGCCAGGTGCACCGCGCGATCACACGCGACGGCCGCGCCGTCGCGGTCAAGGTCCAGTACCCCGGGATCGCGAAGAGCATCACGTCCGACCTCCGCAACGTGGGTTTGCTGCGCCGCATCGTCGGCGCCGCCTTCCCCGGCCTCGACACCCGCGCGCTGGTGGACGAGTTGGGCGAGCGCCTCCAGGAGGAGGTCGACTACATGCGCGAGGCGGACAGCCAGGAGCTGTTCGCGCGCTATTACGACGGCCACCCCACGATCCGGGTGCCGCACGTGCTCTCGAAGCTGAGCACCTCGAGGGTCCTGACGAGCGAGCTCGTCTCCGGGGCGACGTTCGACGAGCTCCTGAGCTGGGACCAGCGGGAGAAAGACCTCGCCGCGGAGACCATCCACCGCTTCGTCTTCCGCAGCCTGTATCGCCTCCACGCCTTCAACGGCGACCCGCATCCCGGCAACTACCTCTTCCACCGCGGCGGCCGGGTCACGTTTCTCGACTTCGGTCTGACCAAGCTGTTCACGGAGGACGACCTGGCGCCGCTCATCGACGCCGTGCGCTTCCTCGTCTTTGAGAAGGACTACGAGGCGTTTCGCTCCGCCCTCGAGCGAGCGGGATTCCTGCGTGCCGGTGCCCCGGTGCCGACGCAGACGGTCGTCGACCGCTACGGCCAGTTCTACGGGACGGTGCTGCAGGACGCGCCGATGACGATCACCCCCGCGTATGCATCGGCCATCGTGCGCCGGTTCTTCGACGCGCGAGGACCCCTGGCGCCGTACTCGGACGTGCCTCGCGCGTACGTGGTCATGCAGCGCATCAACCTCGGCCTCTACGCGGTGCTCGGCAGCCTCAACGCGACCGCCAACTGGCGTCGCATCGCCGAGGAGATCTGGCCCTTCCGCAACGGTCCTCCCTCGACGCCGATCGGTGAGGCCGAAGCGCGGTGGGAGCAAAGCAAGGATTCCGCAAAAGTGCTAAAGAATTAAGTAGCCACGGGCTGATTCCTGGCTTTTTGGGGGAGTTTGAATATGGCGAATACAGTCGGCTCGGCCGGTGTGGTTTCCCTGGCTCCCGAGGAACGCCGTAAACAGATGCTGCGGGCGGTGGTGGCGAGCACCGTCGGCACATCGATCGAGTGGTACGACTACTTCCTCTTCGGGACCATGGCCGCACTGGTTTTCCCGCATCTTTTCTTCCCGAAATCGGACCCGCTGACCGGCACCCTGAACAACTACGCGATCTTCTTCGTCGGTTTCCTCGCCCGTCCGATCGGTGCCTGGCTGTTCGGAACCTACGGCGACCGGATCGGCCGCAAGGCGACGCTGATCGCGACCCTCTTGGTGATGGGGATCGCGACCTTCTTGATCGGGGTCATGCCGACCTACTCCACGCTGGGACTGTGGGCGGCCGTGTTGCTCATCGTCTTCCGCCTGTGCCAGGGCATCGGCGTGGGCGGCGAGTGGGGCGGCTCGGTCCTGATGTCGATGGAGTGGGGGAGCCAGAAGCGCAAGGGCTTCCTGGGCAGCTGGCCGCAGTTCGGCGTCCCGGTCGGCCTCCTGCTGTCGACGGCGATCACCGCTTTCACGGTCACGCTGGCCGGCTCCGCGGCGTTCCAGGACTGGGCCTGGAGGATCCCCTTCCTTCTGAGCATCATCCTGGTCGGCGTCGGTCTCTACATCCGGCTCGGCATCATGGAGACGCCGGTCTTCAGCGCGATCGTGGCCGAGAACAAGGTCGCCAGGCGTCCGATCACCGAGGTCGTCCGCCGCAACTGGAGGGAGATCGTCCTGAGCGCCCTGCTCCGGCTGCCTGAGCAAGCGCCCTTCTACCTGTTCACGACCTTCGTCTTCACCTTCGGGTTGGCCGCGACCAAGCTCGACCGGCCCTTCCTGACATGGGCGGTGAGCGTCGCCGCCATCGTCTCCTTCTTCACGATTCCCTTCTTCGGCCATCTCTCGGACCGCGTCGGACGCAAGACCGTGTACATGGCGGGCATCATCGTGATGGCGATCTGGGGCTTCGTCTACTTCGGCCTCTACAGCACCGCCATCCCCTTGGTGGTGTTTGTCGTGATCGCGCTATCGCTCATCCCGCACGACATTCAGTACGGCCCGCAGGCATCGCTGATCGCGGAAAGCTTCACCGGCCGCCTGCGCTACAGCGGCGCGTCCCTCGGCTATCAGCTTGCGTCCATAGTGGCCGGCGGTCCGGCGCCGTACATCGCGACCAAGATCTGGGCGGGCGAGACGTTCCTCCCCGGCAAGAACCCCTACATGATCAGCCTCTACATCCTGCTGTGCTGCGTGATCGGGTTCGTTGCGATTCTGATGTTGAGAGACCGCTCGGCTCTCGACCACACGCAGGAGTACGACGACCAGGAACCGGTGGCGGCGGAAAGCCTTCGGCGCCCCGCCATGGGTTAGTCTCGTTGGGCTGCAGGAGGCGCCGTGTCTCGCGGCGCCTCCTCTTTTCTTGCGGCGAGGAGACGCAGGATGACACCCGAACTCGTGCTCCTCTTCGACGGGACTTGAGGCGTCTGAACTCGCATGGCGCGCTGGGTCCGCCGGCGCGACCGGGCCGGCCGTGTGCTGGTCATCCCCAACCAGGCCGCGGGCGCGCTCGAGCGCCACGGGATCACACGCGACCAGGCTGACCGCGCGGCCTGGACGGTGGAGGCGGACGGCACCCGCCTCGAGGGCGCCGCGGCGATCAACCGCCTGCTGCGCGAGATCGGCGGCGGTTGGCGGATGCCCGCCGCGATCTACCGGCTGCGACCGGTGGCCGCCCTCGAAGAGGCCTTCTATCGCTGGTTCGCGAAGCGCAGGTCCCGTTTCCACCGCCTCGGCGTAACCCCGGAGTGCGACGAGCCTGGCAACAGCTGCGCGTGAGCGACCTGCTCTCCGCCGAGCATGTGAGCGCGCTGATCGTGATCGCCGTGGCGACCGCGGTCGCCGTCGTCGCCGCCCGCAGGGGTCCCGGAGGGTGGCTGCGGTGGCTCGCGGTCTTGCTCCTCGTCGACGAGGTGAGCTGGTGGATATTCGTGCTCGCCGGAGGCGAGCCGGGCACCGAGATCGCCTACTCGCTGCCGCTCCAGCTCTGCGACGTCGCCATCTTCGTCGCTGCCGCGGCGCTGTGGACGCGCCGGCCGCTGCTGGTCGAGGTGACTTACTTCTGGGGCCTGGCGGGAACCATCCAGGCCCTGCTGACGCCCGACCTGCCGCAGCATTTTCCGAGCTACCCGTACTTCCAGTACTACATCGCTCACGGCGGAGTCGTCTGTGCGGCGGTCCTTCTGGTGTTCGGCGTGCGCGAGCACCCGCGACCGGGGGCCGTGGCGAGGATCACGGTTCTGACTGCCGGGTTCGCGGCGCTGGTCGGAGCGGTCGACGCCGTCACCGGCGCCAACTACATGTACCTGCGGGCCAAGCCACCGACCCCGACGCTGGTCGACCTCCTGGGCCCGTGGCCTGTCTACATACTGGTCGCCGGGCTCATCGGCCTGCTTCTGTTTGCGATCCTGGATGCACCCTTTCGGCTCAGCGGAGCGGCGCCCCGAAGCGCTCCGACGAAACAACCTCATTGAACGGCTTGCGCCTCTTCCGACCGATCGCCTTGCGCTTCGGGTAGCCGAGCGGGAGGACAGCGAGCACGTCGTAGGTGTCCGGAATTCCGGACTCCTGGCGCACGCTCTCGATGCTCCCGAACCCGGTCCAGTTGGAGCCCACACCGTCACCCCACGCCGCCAGGACCATCGACTGGACCGCCCGACTCGCGTCCGACATCGCATAAAGGTTCTTCTCGCAGGCGACGATGATCGCCGCCGCCGCACTTGCTATGTAGGGCCCGGTCCTGATCAGCGAGCCGAGCCTCCGCAGCCCGTCGCGTTCGCGGACCACCACGAACTGCCACGGCTGGGCGTTGCGGGCGCTCGCCGTCAGCCGGCCTGCCTCGAGTATGCGGCGAAGCACGTCATCCGGAATCGCCCTGTCCTGGTACTCGTGGACCGCCAGCAGGGTGCGCACGGCCTCAAATACCTCGTTCGGCACGAGAGGAATTGTCTTAGGTTTATGCGCCGAGATGGACGAGACGAAATCGCCACGACGACACCACGACCGACGGATCAGCAGCCCCGAGCATCGCGCGGCGTACGCGGCCGCGATGGAAAGCCCGACCACGCACAAACCGCGCCTGGTCACCTCGCGCAGCGTGCACACGAAAGTCCACGGGGGAGGGCCGGTCGGGCGCTTCAACAGCTGGCTGGCGGTTCACATCACGGGGGCCGTGGGCACGATGTGGGCCGCCTACCTGTTCGTGCTCATCTCGCTCGTCTCGCTGCCGTCCGCGCTGAGGGCGTTCCTTTCGGGTGACACCTACATCGGCATCGCCTGGCTCAGCCAGTCGTTCCTGCAGCTCGTCCTGCTGCCGATCATCATCGTGGGCCAGAACGTCATCTCCGCCAGCCAGGACGCGCGCGCCGAGGCGGACCACCTCACCCTGACCACGCTGCAAGCCATCAATGTCCGGCAGCTCCAGCTGCTCGAGCAGCAGGAGAAGATGCTCAAGCGCCAGAAAGCGATTCTCGAGCTGCTCGAAGGCAAACGGCAGAACCCCGGGTGATGGGGACAGCGGAATACATCTCGATCGCGGCGGGGCTTGTCCTCCTTCCGATCGTCTTTTTCGACCTGTTCGAGACCGTCATCCTGCCTCGGCCCGCGGTCAACAAGCTGCAGCTCGCCCGCTACCTCGTCCGTCCGATGTGGCGCGCCTGGAGGTGGGTCGCGCTGCGCTCGTCAAGGGTCGACCGGTCGGAGGCCCGCCTGGCGGCTTTCGCGCCGATCGCGCTGATCGTGCTCGTCCTGGTCTGGGGGCTGGCACTCATCCTCGGCTACGGGCTGATCCTGTTCGGCGTCCGTGACCAGTTCCGGCCAGAGGTGGCGGACTTCCCGGAGGCTTTCTACGTCTCGGCGACCACGTTGACTCCCCTTGCGTTCGGCGACATCGTGCCCTACCAGGGCATCGCCCGGACCATAGTCATCATCGAAAGCGCCACCGGCGTCGCCTTCGCCGCCACAGCGATCACGCTGCTGTTCGAGCTGTACGGCTCTTTTCGCGCACGAGAGGAGGCAGTCGTCGCGCTGGACGCGCTGGCAGGAGCGCCCGCGTCTGCCGTGCAGCTGCTCGAGACGGCGGCCGCGCCGGCGATGGACGGCATCCTCAGGGACACCTTCGAGGAATGGCGCAAGTGGTCGGCGATGGTGCTGGAGAGCCACCTCGCCTACCCGCTGCTCGTGTACTTCCGATCGAGCCACGACAACGAGGCGTGGATCAACTCTTTTGGCGCGGTCATGGACTCGGCGGCGCTGATCCTCAGCTCGGTCGAAGGCGACCCGTCCGCAGGCAGCGCCAAGCTCATGTTCACCGTGGGCAACCACCTGGTGGAAGACGTCGCCTGGCTCTTCCGCTTCCAGCAGACGGGCGATCCGATCGTCGAGCGCGAGGAGTACGTGGCCGCCATCGCGCGGCTCAAGGCGGCCGGCTACAGGGCCCAGGACGGGGACGCGCACTGGGAGAAGTTCGCGACGCTGCGCGGCAAATACGCCGTGCCGTTGAACCAGCTTGCCCAGCTGCTTACCCTGCCGCCCGCGCCGTGGGTGGGGGATCGGTCCTACCTGCCGCACCGCCAGCGTCCTCGGCGCCGCCGCCCGACGGCCGCTTCGTAGCTATTGCGCAGCATCGGATGGCGGCCGAGCATCGTCCGCGAGCGGCCGTTGAGCGCCTGCCCCTTGCCACGTCGCGGATCGCCGAGACCACATCGGCGGCCGCCCGCGACTTGTGGACGAACGCGCTCGCCCCCGACTGGACCGCGGCAAACCGCGCCGCCTCGGTGTCCTCTCGCGTCAGGAAGATCATCTTCGTCGCGGGCCGGATGCCTCGGATCGCCGCGGCCGCGTCCGGGCCGGTGCCGTCCGGCAGGCGAAAGTCGAGAAGGATCACGTCAGGGCTGAGCTCGGCGGTCGCCTGCACGCAGTCCGCCACGGTCCCCACGCTGCCGACGACCTGCAGATCCGCGTGGGCGTTGATCAGGGCGGCCAGGCCCTCGGCCACCACGCGATGGTCCTCGACGATCAGGACGCGGGTTGCGGCGTCGCCGTCGTCGCCCGGTCTCTCCGATGGCATGGCACGCTCTTCGGCGAAAGACACGTTCCTACAACCGCCCCTGCGCCGGCAGTACCCGGCGGTCAAGAAATGAAAAGGGGGGCCGCGCTCCTTCACCGTTTGCGATGTCCGCGAGGCAGGGGCTAACGTAGGTCGCGTCTCCTCATGACTGAACGCGATCGGGTCGCGCGCGCCCGTGCGGCGCGTCCCACGACACTAACCCGCCCGCTCGCCGACGGTCAGACGCACATGGCCCCGTGGCGAACGCTGATCACCGGCGTCCATCCGCACCCGTCGGTGAAGATCAACCATGGGGCGACCTTCCTGGTCACGGATCAGCAGGGCGCCATCCCGCCGGACTCGCCTGGCGAGTACGGCCTCTACTCCGCGGACACGCGGTTCCTCTCGCGGCATGAGCTGAGGCTCAACGGCAAGCGTCCCGATTCGGTCGCGTCGGTACGCCTTTCCTTCCGTCACGCCCGCTGGCACATGGTCGCCGACAACATCGCGGGCCCAGGTGGGGACATGCGCGAGGTTCGAGTCGCGATCACGGTCGACCGCCTGGTCAGCCTGCACCAGATGCACGAGCACCTGTCTCTCCACACGTTCGGCCGGGCGCCCGTGACCATCCTCCTCGAGATCGCCCTCGAGAGCGACTTCGCCGACCTGTTCGAGGTCCGCTATCGATCGTGGCAGCGCCGCGCCGACCTCAACACGTGGTGGTTGGGCCCGAACAGCCTCGAGTCGCGCTACCAGCGTGAGGATTTCGTCCGGCGCTGCCTGATCCGCTCGGTCACGCAGGTTGGCGGCATCACGTACGCGAATGGGGCCCTGCGCATCCCGGCCGACCTGGTGCCCGGGCAGGAGTGGCGGCTCAGCCTCCAGTACGACCTGCTGACCTCCGACGACGAGATGCCTGCCCTCGCCGACCGTTCCGCGTTCGACCCTCGACAGGAGGACCCGATGCGGATGGCGCGGAGCTGGCAGCGGTCGGTCTCGCAGATCGAGCCGGCCGACATCCGGCTTCAGTTCGCGTACGAGAGGGCGATCGAGGACTTCGCGGCGCTGCGTCTCCACGAGCAGGAGACGTCGTCCCACCGTTGGATGCCGGCCGCGGGTCTGCCCTGGTTCATGGCGCTGTTCGGGCGCGACTCGCTGATCGCCTCGCTACAGGCGATGGTGGCGCAGCCCGCGGCGGCGCTGGGGACGCTCGAGAGCCTGGCGAGGTGGCAGTCGGACGTGGACGATCCGGAGCGGGACGCGGAGCCCGGCAAGATCCCGCACGAGCTGCGCGTCGGGGAGTGGGCGCACTTCGGCGTCATCCCGCATCGCCCGTACTACGGGACGGCCGACGCCACACCGCTGTATCTGCTGCTGCTGGCCCAGAGCTTTCGGTGGTCCGGCGACGCCAGGGGCCTGGAGGCTTTCCAGGGGACGGCCGAAAGGTGCCTCGAGTGGATCGACCGTCACGGCGACCGCGACGGCGACGGCTTCCAGGAGTACGCGCCGCGCACCCCGCGCGGGTATCGGAACCAAGGGTGGCGCGATGCGCACGACGGCGTGCTCGACGAAGCGGGCGCTTTCCCCGAGCTGCCCATCGGCACCTCCGAGATGCAGGCGTACGTCTACGGCGCCAAGTCGCAGGTCGCGGCGCTGTTCGAGGCGTGGGGCGATCCCGTGCGCGCGACGTCACTGCGCGGCGAGGCCGCGGAGCTGAGACGCAGGTTCCTTGACACCTTCTGGCTGCCCGAGCGGGGAGAGCTCGCGTTCGCGCTCGACGGGCGCAAGAACCCGGTCGGCACGGTGGCCTCAGACTCCGGGCACTGCCTGTGGATGGGCATCCTCGACGAGGAGCGTGGGCGCGCGGCCGGCCGCCGGTTGATGCAGCCCGACATGTTCACGGGGTGGGGCCTGCGCACGCTGTCCGACCACCATCCCTCGTACGACCCGCACTCGTACCAGCGAGGCTCGGTGTGGCCGCACGACAGCGTGATCGCGGCCGCCGGCCTGCGCCGCTACGGCTTGGACGAGGAGGCGTGGCGGATCCTCGACGGCCTGCTTGGCGCGGTGATGTGCTTCGAGGACATCCAGATGCCGGAGCTTTTCGCGGGCTTGCCCAGGAGCGAGTTCGCGGTGCCGGTGCCGTACCGCATGGCCAACGTGCCCCAGGCTTGGGCGGCGGGGTCGGTGCTGCAGATGGTGCGGATCCTGCTCGGGCTCGAGCCGGACATCCCCGAAGGGAAGATCTACCTCGACCCGGCGCTCCCCCCGTGGTGCACGCGGCTCGAGGTGCGCAACCTGCGGTTGGGGCTGCACGAAGCGCGGATCTCGGTGCGGCGTGGGGCAGACGGCGAGCACGTGGTCGATGCGGACGCGCCCGGCCTGGAGATCGTGCGCGGCGTGCCGGGGTGGTTGGCCATCTAGCCGGCTGCCGGCATTCGGACGTTTGCAGCCGAAGAATTCCCGCCCAGTGCCGGCACCCGGACCGTCACGGAAGAGCTAGTTCGCGCCGGTTATCGCGGATGTTTTCGGCGCCGCCTCGAAGTTGGGCCGTGTGCCCAGCGCGTACTCGGTCCACTCCCGTCGCGCCAGAAGCTCGGACGCCATGGCCTCCAGGTCGCGCACGCGCTGGTTGGCGCGGATCGCCTCGCGAATCGACAGGATCCCCACCGCGGGGTGGCGCCTCTCGATGACGTGGCGGAGCATGTTCAGGTGCGCGTTGTCGGGGACGCCCGGCTCGCGGATGCGCCGGATGGCGGCGCGCACCGTTGCCTGGGTGCCGTCGATCGCCTCGCCTTTGCCGAAGTCGAACTTGTAGCTCGGGCTGCGGCCCGCGGCGCGCTTCTCGCCGCTGAGCTTGATCCACTTGGCGTTTTCCGCGCCCTTGCCCACGTCGGCCACGAGCTGCACCCGGCGACCGTGGTACTCGAAGCTCGCGTTCATGCGCGCGTAGCTCTCGCGCTGGCCGGCGAGGCCCTCGTGGCGGCCGATCAAGAGAGGCGCTCTGGGGTCGAGCCGGATGCGGTCGATCGGCGTGAGCAGCGAGATGATCGCGAAGGCGTGGGGGATCAGGTCGGCGATGACCCCGATGTCGGCCGCGGCGCCGGTCAGCGGCTGCTCCTCGAGAATCTCGATGCGTATCTCCTCCACGCTGTCGAGGAAGTTGCGCAAGGTGCGCTCCTCGGTCAGGAGCATCGCGAGGAGCCGGACCTCGAGCTTGAAGTAGTAGTGGTCGGCGGCCACGATCTCGACGCCTCCCGGGGCGGAGTCGAGGAACTTGCGGTACTCGTCCGGCGGCGCGCCAAGCGGCTTCTCGATCAGCACCACGTCGCTGAGGTCGTAGTAGCGGGCCAGCGTGGGCAGGTGCGTCGCGGCCGGTGTCGCGATGTAGGTGATCACGTACGAGCTGGATTCCAGCTCCCGCTCGAGCTGGTCGCGCGCGGGCGACGTGTGGCTGTCCCAGTAAAAGGAGTCGCCGTGGGTCCGCACCTCCTCCTCTTTGACGCCGAGGCGGTCGCGCGAACCGGGCGAGTCCTGCTCGACGACGTGGGTGCGGAAGTTGAAGAACTGCTTGAGCGTGAGGAGGTGCTGGTAGGCCTTCTGTCCCCACTGTCCGAAACCGATGAGGACGAAGTCCTTCTGCAGGTGGCGCTCCTCCTCGGCCAGCGCGTGGAGGCGAGCGTTCTTGATCGCCACCGCCGCCTGCACCGCCAGCGCCTGGGCGCGCTGCACCTCCTCAGGGGTGAAGCGGCGGTTGCGCGTGCGCTCGGCCAGCACCGCTGCGCCGATCGCCTGGTCGTCGGCGATCAGCGGCAGGGCCATCAGCGAGCGCACGCCGAACGTGCGCACGTACTCGGCGTCGACCTGCGAGCTGGTTGACACGTCGTCGATGACCACCGGCTGCTCGTGGTCGAGGATGTCGAAGAGAAATGTCGTCTCCGACCGCTCCGCGTGCTCGCGCCGCCACAGGTCCTCGAGGTCGGACGCGGCGGCGCCGTACCAGCCCTCGCGGTCCTCTTCGAACAGCGCGATCTGGCACAGCGAGGCACCGACGAGCCGGGCGAGGTTGTGGGCGACGAGGGTCAGGGTCTGCTCCAGGTCGATCGAGCTGGCGATCGCCTTGCTGACGTCCGCGACGAGCTCGAGCTGCTCGGCGTGGCGCTGCGCCTCTTCGTACAGACGGGCGGTCTCGACCGCGACGGCGATCTGGCCCGCCGCCGCACGCAGGGCCTCGATCTGCCCCCAGTCGGGGCGCCGCTGGTCGGAGCGGTGATAGCCGACCTCGAGCACCCCGGTCGCGCGCCTGGTCAAGTCGCTGCCGAACGGGACGAAGATCCGGACCAGGTCCTTGTGCCCGCCGCGCTCGAAGATCTCGCCGGCCAGCGTGAACGGTGCGGAATCGTCGGTCCGAGGCCGGTCCTTCTCGCCGATGAGGCACGCCAGCACCTTGCCGAGGACCATGCCGTTGGAATAGACGACCGGCACCTCCAGCCAGGCCGACTGCACGGGGATGCCGCCCGAGACGACGTCGGCGTGGTCGGCGGCGGGCAGCGGACCGACGAGCACCGTCTGCCAGCTGCGCGCAACGTAAACGAGCACGTCTCCCTCCGCGAGCGCGCGGTCCTCCTCCAGCGCCCAGCGCGGCACCCTCTTGCCCGCGTGCGCCGGGGTGCCTTCGATGGTGGCGGCCGGAGCCGCGCCGGCCGCCATGCGCACGAGCATCACTTCGTCATCGCGCTCTTCGAGGAGGTAGACGGTGGCGAAGTTGAAGTCGAACTCGGGGACCTCGGAGTCGGTCAGGTGCCCGACCATCGCGTCGATCACCTGGTGCCGCGTGGCGCCGGGCTTGAGCATGGCCGCGGTCATGTCGCCGAGCGCGCTGAGCAGGCGGTTGCTGTTCTCGAGGTCGCCGATCAGGCGCTGCGACGCGAGCGCGCTGCCGATGAGCTGCGCGCCGGCCTGCAGCATCTCGTCGGTGGAGCGTGCGCGTCTGACGGTGGCGAGGCGGTCGCGGCTGACGACGATGAGGTAGCCGTGCGGCTCGTCGGGCTGCCCGAGCGCGTAGGTCGCCACCGGATGAAGGTCCGACTCCGCGGTGGCGTCGCCGACGGTCTGGCTCAGCGCGGCCTCCCACGGCGCGGATGTGTCCGCGCGCTCGACCCGCATCGGCGCGGCGACCCGCAGGTGGGCCGTGACGAGCTCGAGGTGAGAGCGCTGGTGGACGAACTGGTAGATCGCTGCGCCGTCGAGATTGCCTGCGGCCAGGAGGTCGGCCAGCGCGATCGAGAGCAGCCGGCGCAGTTCCTTGGCGTCGGTCCGCGAATCGCCGACGCGCGTCGTGAGCAGGGCGGTGAGCCGCGACAGCCCCTCGAGCGCCGTCCGCTCTGCGCCTTCGAGCGCGCTCTGGATGAGGGCCGCGGCCGTCCCCGCCCGGCGTTCGAGCTCGCGCAGCCGGTTGTCGTCGGGCGCCTTCTCCCGGTTGCGGAAGTTGAGGTAGATGAGACCCAGGAGGCGCTCGCCCACGAGCAGCGGCAGCCCGATCGTCGACTGGACCTGGTAGCGGCGGATGAAGGTGGAGTCGATCTCGGCCTGGGCGTTGCGCGCGACCAGGCGCTGGCGCGTCACGGTCAGCCACACGGTCGAGCCGTACTGGTGCACGCCCAGCTCGTCCGGCACCTTGCCCTGGCGCTCGTCATCCAGATAGCGCGCGAGCTGTCCGCGCATGTCGGTCAGCGAGTCGAGGAGGCTTTCCTGCGGCTGGCCGATCGCGAACGGGGCGTAGTAGGTGTGGGTGGACTCCTCATAGAGAAAGACGGAGACGATGTCCGCGCCCGAGGCATGCTGGAAGTCGGCGATCACGCCGCGGAGGACCGCGGCGAGGCCCGAGTTGGCTTCGACAGGCGGGCGGATCATTCTCCAACGCGATCATATGGCTGGACGCCCCCACCCGCCGGCGTCCCCTCCCGGGCCGCTCCGCGGCCCGACCTCCCCAGCAAGTGGGGAGGTGAAGCCTGATTTCGAGACCTGGCCCAGCCACGAGGCGCTCGGGCGGGGATGGCGGGCGAAGGTCTCGCGGTCGACAGCGACGAGCCCGAACGTCGGCGCGGCCATGCACGCCAGGACCTCGCGCATCGCGGTGTCGATGTAGTGGATCCGTTTCTCGTCGTTGCCGGTCGCGATCCCGCTCTCGGTGACAAGGATCGGCACGCCGGGGCAGCTGCGGTGGGCACGCCGGATCGCTCCACCCAGCGCCTGTGGGTAGTACTCGTAGCCCATCTGCGTGGTATGGTCGGTCTCGACCAGCTCGCGTGTCGTGTCACTCCAGTCGGAGCCCGGGCTGCGTGACCCCTCCGGTCCGTAGCGAAAGCGCGTGTAGGTCTGGACGCCGACGAAGTCGTCCTGTCGCGCGAGCTGAAAGAACCAGTCGTTGATCTGCGACTCGAGCTCGAGCGAGCTCGTTCCGGGCTTGGCGCCGTCCTCGTACTGGAGGTCGGGAAGCGCGAGGGTGACGCCGGTGGGCGCGCCGGAGCGAGAGCGGATCGCCGCCGCCCCGAGGCGGTGCGCCTCGAGCAGGTTGTCGACCACCCGCTGGGCGCCGTCGCGGTCGTCGGTGTGGCCGGGCGGGTTGATCCCCAGCAGCCAGCCGCTCGACCCGAGACCCTGCGGTTCGTTGAGCGTGCACGCGTAGCCGATGCGGTCGCCCAGCGCTTCGGCGGCGCGGGCGCAGTAGCGCTCGAAGAGCGCAGGGAAGCCGTCCGCCGCGATGCCGCCCTGCTCGTGAAGCCACCGCGGCACCGTGAAGTGGTGGAAGGTCAGGATGGGGGCCACCCCGTGCTCATGGCACGCGTCGAGCATCTGGCGGTAGTGGGCCAGCTGGGCCCGCGAGAACTCGCCTTCGGCGGGCTCGATGCGAGCCCACTCGATGCCGAAGCGGAAGCAGTTCAGGCCGAAGCCGGACAGCATCGCGATGTCCTCGCGGTAGCGGTGGTAGAAATCGCACGCGTCGCCCGACGGCTCGCGGCACGGCGTGCCGGCGATGTGCTCCCACCACCACCAGTCGGTGTTCGTGTTGCCGCCTTCGGTCTGATAGGCGGAGATCGAGGCGCCGAACAGGAAGCCGTCGGGAAACCGCAGCGTGTCACTCACTCGGCGGAGTGTATCCACCGTGCCAAGGCGGAAGTTGACAAGGTTTCCGGTGCCAACTAGTATCCGTTCGTTAGCCAACGCGAACGTTCGCCTTGGCGTGCCGCTAACTGGGCCGCGCTTGGTGCCCAGCAGGGGAATTTGGAGGAGAAGCAGTAAATGTCGGAGGTCTTGGCAAGGCATATCTTGCGGGCGATCGCGGCAGGCCTCGGCGCCGTGATGCTGGTCGCCTGCTCCACCGGTGGAGGCGGCACGAATACCAACTCTTCCACCGACGTCACCGTCTGGACTGCCTGGGGCGGCAACGAGCTAAAGGCGTTTCAGGATGTTTTGAAGCCGTTCGAGCAAAAGACCGGAATCAAGGTCCATGTAACGACCAACCGCGACTCGACCACCCAGCTCGCGAACGGTATCCAGGCCGGCACCGATCTGCCTGACATCGCGCCGGCCACCACGGACCCGGCCCAGCTCAAAGACTGGGTGAGTAAGGGCGTGATCAAGGATGTCGAGACCGCACTCGGCGACCAGTTCAGCACCTATGTGCAGGACACCTACCCGGGCTTGGTCAACCCGCCGAGCGGCCAATCCGGCGACGACCCCTACATCGGGATCATGGGCGGCAAGCACTACTACCTGATGATCAAGTTCCAGGTCAAAGGCCTGCTCTGGTACAACAAGCACGTCTACACCGGCGAAGCGCCGAAGACGTTCAACGACCTGGTGGCCATCGACCCCACCAAGTACGGCGCCCAGAAGCTGTTCTGCGCCGCCTTCGAGTCCGGCGCCGCCTCCGGCTGGCCGGCGAGCGACCAGATCGACAACATCATCATGCGGCAGTCAGGCCCGGACGTATACACGAAATGGATCGAAGGCAAGCAGAAGTGGACGTCGCCCGAGATCAAGGCGGGTTACCAGGCCCTGCTTCAGGAGGTTTCCGCCGCCAACGTTTTCGGCGGCACCAACTACGTCCTGTCGACCAACTTCCAGAAGGCCGGAGACCCTCTCTTCAAGGCCAGCGGCAGCTCCAAGGCAGGCTGTCTGTTCCTCATTCAGGCGACATTCCAGCCCTCCTTCATCACGCAGTCCTTCCCGAGCCTGAAGGCGGGAGTCGACTTCGACTTCTTCGGCCACCCGAGCATGGGTAACTCGCAATTCGACGGTAACTACAACGGCTTCTACGACAACTACGCGATGTACAACAACACACCCGCGGCCCGGCAATTGATGCAGTGGATGGTGACCAAGGACGCCCAGCAGATCTGGGCGAGCTCCGGTGTGTCTTTGAGCTCCAACAAGAGCACGACTTACAACGACCCGGTCTTCAAGGCCGCGGCGCAGGTCGCGTCATCCGGCACCAACATGCTCATCACAGCCGGCGACTACATGCCCACAGACATGCGAAACGCCTACTGGCAGTCGCTCCTCAACGTCACCCGAAATCCTTCCAGCCTGGATTCTCAACTGGCCCACCTCGACCAGGTTCAGGCGGCGGCGTACAAGACCAGTTAGCGGAGGAGTTGTTGCGTTCGATCGGCCGGGGCGGAACACCTCCGCCCTGGCCGGTGCCTGCATAGCAAGGAGGCAGCCGGGTGGAACAGATAGTCACCGCGATCGTCGCCGTGGTCGGTGTGCCGCTCGTCCTGCTGGGCTACATCGTCCTTGGCGAACAGGTCATCGAGCGACTCCCCGACTCCCTCCAGGGCTGGATCAGACCGTACTTCTGGGCTCTTCCCGCCGTTGGATTCGCGACCATCTTCATGGTCTACCCGCTGATACGCACAGTGATCATCAGCTTCTACAACAGCGCGGGCGACACCTTCGTGGGATGGGCCAACTACCAGTACTTTTTCACGTTCCCCGACACGCTGACCTCGCTGCGCAACAGCATGCTCTGGCTGGTCTTCTACACGTTCTTCGCGGTTACCCTGGGCCTGCTTACCGCGATCCTCCTCGACCGGGTCCGCTACGAGTCGCTGGCCAAGATCGCAATCTTCCTACCGGTCCCGATCAGCGCCGTGGCGGCATCGATCATCTGGAAGTTCATGTTCGACTACCAGGTGGAGGGCACTCCGCAGACCGGCACGCTGAACGCGATTCTCGCCCTGGCCCACCATGATCCCGTCGCCTGGTTGATCGACTCGACGACCAACAACGCCGCCCTCATCTTCGTCGGCATCTGGACGGCAACAGGCTTCTGCATGGTCATCATCTCCGCCAGCCTGAAAGCGATCAGCTCAGAGGTGCTCGAGGCGGCCCGCATGGACGGTGCGAACGAGTTTCAGATCGTCTGGCTCGTGGTCACGCCTCTTCTGTGGCCGACCATCACCGTGGTGGGCACAACAATGCTGATCAATGCGCTCAAGACGTTCGACATCGTCTACGTGATGACCAACGGTGCCTACGACACGGACGTCATCGCGACCCAGATGTTTCGGCAGCTGGCCGGTGCGCACTTCGGTCGTGCCGCAGCCGTCGGCGTGGTGCTCTTCGTCGCGATCGTGCCGCTCTTGATCGTCAACGTCCGCAGGTTCCAGCAACAGGAGGAGCAGCGATGAGCGCGGAGCGCATCACGACACGCGGCGAGTCTGCAGTCAGCGCCGGCGTCTCCGCGCTCGACAGGTTGGGCTACCGCCTGCAGCGACTGCCGCTTCACCTCGTGATCGCCATCCTGGTCGCGATCTGGATCATCCCGACGATCGGCATGATCATCAACTCGTTCCGATCGGTGGAAGACATGGGTCAGTCCGGCTGGTGGACGACGCTCTTCCCCCCGCATGGCTTTACGCTGGCCAGCTACCAGCAGGTGCTCAGCCTGGAGGGCGTGGCGCCGTCGATCCTCTACAGCATCCTGATCACGATCCCCGCGACGGTCATCCAGCTCGCCATCGCTACGATGGGCGCCTACGCGTTCGCCTGGATGAGGTTCCCGGGCAGGAACTTCTTCTTCATCGTCATCGTCGGCCTGATGGTCGTACCCATCCAGATGACGCTGATCCCGGTGCTTCAGATCTTCAAGGGGATCGGCCTCAACGGCACGATCTACGCTGTTTGGCTCGCGCACTCGGGCTACGGCCTGCCGTTCGAGATCTTCCTGCTCCGTAACTATCTCGGCGGTCTGCCCCGAGAGATCTTCGAGTCGGCCGAGGTCGACGGTGCCGGCCACGCCGTGCGGTTTCTCCGCATCGCCCTTCCGATGACGACACCAGCAGTCGCCTCGCTCACGATATTCGTCTTCCTTGGCGTCTGGAACGACCTGCTTGTCGCCCTGACGTTCCTGGGCGTCAGCGCCTACCGACCGTTCACCGTCGTGATCGCCCAGCTGACGACATCGCTCGGAGGCGGCTGGCAGTTCCTGACGGCCGCGGCCGTGCTGCAGATGGCGCTGCCGCTGGCGGTGTTCATCTTCCTGCAGCGCTACTTCGTGCGCGGCATCACGAGCGGCTCCGTCAAGGGCTAGGAAGACTCCCACTGCCGGCACTCGCGTGAAATACCGCGCGAAATTAGCTGCGAGTGCCGGCGCTCGGGGGAAATAATGGTCGCCCGTGACGTGGTCCTGATGACCACGCACGATATCGGCCGCCACCTCCATTGCTACGGCGCGGCAAGCGTGACCAGCCCGAACCTGGATGCGCTGGCGGCGGACGGGGTGATGTTCACGAGCGCCTTCTGCACGGCGCCCCAGTGCAGCCCGAGCCGGGCCAGCCTCGCGACCGGCCGCTACCCGCACAACAACGGTGTGATGGGCCTGGCGCATCACGGGTTCGACTGGGAGCTCGCCGTGCCGCACGCGGCCGCGCTGTTTGCCGGTGCCGGCTTCGAGACGCACCTGTTCGGCTTCCAGCACGTCACCCAGCACCCGGAGCGCCTCGGCTTCACCGCGATGCACGACGAAATCTCCGATGACGCAATCGGCCGCCTCCTGCACGGCGACGCGCGTCTCTACCTCGAGATCAACTTCTCGGAGACGCATCGCCCGTACCCGTCCGGGCCCGCCGAACGCCGCGTCGATGTGCCGGCGTTTCTGCCCGACATCCCCGAAGCCAGGTCCGAGCTCGCCGAGCTCCAGGCCGCCATCGCCCGGATGGACGCCGCGGCAGGTCGGGTCCTGGACGCGCTCGAGAAGGCGGGACGCGCCGAGAGCGCGCTTGTCGTGTTCAGCACCGACCATGGCCTGGCCATGCCCCGCGCCAAATGCACCCTGTACGACCCGGGCATCGAGGTCGCGTTGATCGCCCGCTGGCCTGCCGGCAAGATCGCGAGCAACGACGGCATGGTCGCCAACATTGACGTCCTGCCCACGATGCTCGAGGCAGCCGGGATCGACATCCCAGCGGGCGTGCAGGGGCAGTCGCTTCTGGGCGGCGCGTCGCGGGAGGAGATCTTCGCCGAGAAGACGTTTCACAGCTACTACGACCCGATGCGCTGCGTGCGCACGGCCCGATACAAGTACATACGCAACTTCGAGACGGCGTTCGCGGTCGAGGTGCCAGGCGACATCCAGGCCGGCGCGATCTTTCGCGCCGATCCGTCGCGCTACTCGACGGACAGGCCCGCAATCGTCGAGCTCTACGACCTGGAGGCGGATCCACTGGAGCGGCAGAACCTGGCCGGGCGGGCCGAGACGCGCGAGGTCGAGTCCGAGCTCAGCGAGCGGCTCTGGCGGTGGATGCGGGAGACAGACGACCCGCTGCTCAACGGCCCGGTCGCCTCACCGTGGTACCGACTCGCGATGGACGCTTAGGGTCGCCGCCGGTCGATCCACATGCCCAGGAGGACAAAGGCCACGACGAGCCCGCCAAGCGAGGCCCAGCCAGCCGCCTGCGGTATGTGCAGCACGTCCTCCTCGATGGTGATCAACACGATCGCGGCGGGGAGAAGCAAGCATCCCAGGGTTCGTCCCCACCTGTTCGTGCCATATGCGAGGCGCATCATCGAGGGGCCGTATCGGTCGCGTTCGGGTGGGGCGCGGAGATCAACGCCGGCCCCCCAACCGGCGTGCCGGCCGACGTCGTCGCTACGCTCCTGATCTTTGATCGACTCCAGTATGCGAGCCCATCGCGTCGTCCTCACGCCGCCCGCCATCGCCGCCATGGCGTCGATCTTCATCCTGATGGGCCTGGTGGTCGGCGGCTACGGGCCGCTGCTCGAACACCTGACCCGGCGCTTCGGCGTCAGCCTACCGGTCGCCGGGTCGATCATCAGCGTCCACTTCGCCGGTTCGCTGCCCGGCGTCCTGGTGGGGATGCAGACGTTCGTCCGGTTTCGCGCCCGCGTCACGGTGGCAGCAGCCCTCGTCATCGTCGGCGTCGGATGCACTTTCGCCGCGATCGCGTTCATCTGGCCGTTCTTCCTCGCCGCGGTGTTCGTGATCGGGTTCGGGTTTGGCTTGCTGGTGCTCGGGTTGAACCAGCTGGTTGCCTACAGCGAGGGCCGCCGCCGCGCGGCGCTGCTGAACGCGCTGAACAGCTGCTACTCGGCGGGAGCGGTCCTAGGGCCGATCATCGTCGCGTCGTTTGCTCGCGACCACTTCTCGACCATGTTCCTGGCGATCGCGGCCGTCTGGTTTGTGGCCCTGCTCGGCACAAGCGGCATCTCAGGCCGGCTGCCCATCGACGCGGCCTCGCCGTCCCGACCAGGCGTCCTGGTCGGGATCTTCATCTGCGCTTTCATTCTGTACGTCGCAATCGAGACCGCGACCGGGGGCTGGATGACATCGCATCTGCAGTCGGTTGGACTGCCCTACAACAAAGCCGCGGCGCTGACGTCGGCGTTTTTCCTGGCGATCGTCGCGGGCCGGCTCCTGTCGACGCTGGTCCCGGCCAGGGTGCCAGAGTCGACGATCGTGATCGCGGGCGCGGCGATCGCCACCGTCGCGCTGCTCGGCGCCTCGATAGGCGCGATCGCGCCCGTTGCCTACATCGTGGCCGGCCTGGCGCTGGCGCCGATCTTTCCGTCGGGCATCGTCTGGCTGGCCCGGCTGAGGCCGGGTGACTCACGCGCGACGGGCTGGCTCTTTCCCGCCGCGTCGATCGGCGGCACCGTTGGCCCTGGAGCCATCGGGATCGTGATCGCGGGCGCGGGGGTGGGTTGGGCCCCGCTCGTCCTTGCCGCCGTGGCTCTCGCCATGACGGCGACGTTCTGGGTCGCGGCACGACGCAGTTGAGCCGCACGTGCGCAGGCCGCCTACCGCGATAGTCCGGACTATCAACCCTTTGCGTTCGAGTCCTGCGGGTGTTAGTCCGGACTAACGGCGTAACGCGGGAACGCGGCACGGGCCTGACGAATCTGGGCCGCGACTGACTCGGGTTTGCGTAAGTCGGCGGCCGAGAATCGTAGAAGGTGATAGCCGGCACTGAGAATGGCGTTCTGTCTGCGCAGGTCGGCATCGAGACGGTCCTTGTGGTTCGCGCCGTCGTACTCGAGGGCCAGCCTTCGATCCGGGTAGTACAGGTCAACACGCCCAATGAACCTGCCCTTGCTATCGCACAGGTCCGATTGCACCAAGGGAGCCGGAAGCCGCCCTCGGATCAACGCGATCCGCAGGCGCGTCTCCATCGCCGACTCGGATCGGGGCTCAGCCAGCCGGACCGCACGGCGTAACCTCTTGATCCCCTTGGCGCCGGCATGCGTCGCCACATGAGCCAGGAGGTCCGGGCGCTTGACCAGGCCTGCGTGTAGGGCCATGTCGACCACAACTACCGACTCGACGACGTCGGTGCGGCTGCCGAGGTCACAGACCGTGCGCATCGCCGACGTCGTGCACAGGCCACGCTGCGAGATGACGTCCGATTCGGGCAGCGCCACGCGCCTCAGCTTCACGCCCGCGCGAGCTCGAACGGGTGCATCACGCGGGACGGTCACCTCGATCGGTTCGGCCCACGAGACGTCCAGGCCCAGGAGCCACGCCGCCGTCAGACCGGAGAACGCGTACCTGGCCGGCATGCGGCGTGAAACCGCGACCAGCTTGAGCATGGCGTCTTGCGGCAACCCTGTCCACGCGTACTGGCCCCGGCTTGTCCGCGTCCAGCGCCTGGTCTGCAAATCCCTCCAGCGCAAGCCGGCCTGTCGGGCTTCAGCGACCGTGAAGGGAACGCGCCGCAACTTGACGTCAGGGAGAGATCGGACGCGCATAGGTCCAACGATCTACCCCGAGCCGCCAAAGGACAACGCACCCTGTTAACGACTCGCACCATGTTCGTTAGTCCGGACTAACACGCCTTGCTGGACGTCTGGAATGGGTGATAGTCCGGACTATCGCGAGAAGAAGAGGGGGACGTTCCTCGTCGCGGCTAGACGATAAGAGGACGGAGGGTGTTGCGGGCGACGACGAAACCGCGCTGCACCAGCTCGAGCTCGCCCTCGAAGCTTTTGTCCTCGTGCTCGACCGAGACCACCCAGTCGTACCCGATGGCGTAGAGCGCGCTGATGAACCGGTCCCACCGCACCTCGCCCAGCCCGGGCAGGCGAGGCACCTGCCACCCGACGCCCAGCGACATCACGCCTTCGTCGTAGAGCCCGTCGCGGTCGACCTCCATGTCCTTGGCGTGCACGTGGAAGATCCGCGAGGCGAACTCGCGCACCGCGCGCGTGTAGTCGATGAACTGCCACACGAGGTGCGACGGGTCGAAGTTCAAGCCGAAGTTCTCGTCCGGGATGATCTCGAACATCTGGCGCCACAGCGCCGGCGAGTAGGCCAGGTTGCGGCCACCGGGCCATTCATCCGCGGAGAAGATCATCGGGCAGTTCTCGATCGCGATCTTCACGCCGCGTTCGCGCGCGAATCGCACGAGCGGTGGCCAGACCCGCCTGAAGTCCTCGAGGTTGTCGGCCACCGAGCGCTGCTGGTCTCGGCCGACGAACGTGCCGACGGTCTCCACCTCCAGCCGTTGCGCCGCCTCCACGACCTTGCGCAGGTGAGCGTTGGCCGCGGTGCGCACCTCGGCGTCGGGGTCCAGGTTGTTGGGGTAGTAGGCCAGGGACGAGATGACGAGGCCGTAGCGGTCCAGCATCTTGAGCACCGACCTCGGGTTGAAGTCGTGCACGTCGATGTGCGCGACGCCCGCGTAGCGCCGGTGCTCGCTGCCGCTGGATGGCCAGCAGGCGACCTCCAGGGCTTCGAAGCCGTTGTCGTGGGCCCAGGAGGCGACCTCCTCCAGGGTGAGGTCGGGGAACGCCGCGGTCAGGAGCCCGAGCTTCACCTGGCCGCCGCCCGCACGGACCGCTCGACCTCGACCCACCGACCCTCGCGCGAGCTGCGGGCGACGGCATCGCACACAAGCATCTCGTCGTGCCCGTCGGCGAACGTGGGGTAGCCGTCGCCTGGCTTTCCCGCCGCGACGGCCGCATAGACGGCCTCGTAGAGGGCGCGAAACGTGTCGGCGAAACCCTCGGCGTGGCCGCCCGGCAGGCTGGCCGCCCGCCTGCCCTCGTCGTTGAGGATCGCGGGGTCGCGCAGAAGGAGCTCGTTGGTTCTGCCGCGATGGCCGATCCACAGCTCGTCCGGACGCTCCGAGTTCCACGCCGCCGACGAGCTCGAGCCGTCGATCTCGAAAACGAGCGAGTTCTTGCGCCCGGGGCTCACCTGCGAGACAGCCAGCGCACCGCGCGCTCCGTCCTCGTAGCGAAGCAGGATCGTCGCCGCGTCCTCGGTATGGATCTCGCGCTCGACCGTGTTGACGCCGCGGCCTGTGCTGAACGTCTCGACAGGACCGGCAGGCTGCCGGCGCGTCTTGATGAAGGTGGCGAGGTCCGCCATCACGGCCACTATCTTCCTGCCGGTCAGGAAGGTCGTCAGGTCCATCCAGTGCGAGCCTATGTCGGCGACCGCGCGCAGGTCGCCACCGCGCTCGGGCTCGAGCCGCCAGTTCCAGTCGGTCTCGAGCAGCAGCCAGTCCTGGAGGTAGTGGCCGGAGACCAGGCGGACGTCGCCGAGAGCGCGCTCCCTGACCATGCCGTGGACGTGCTGGCAGACCGGGTAGAAGCGAAGGTTGAAGTTCGTTGCGTGGACACGCCCGCCCGCTTCGGCCAGCCGCAGCAGGTCGGCGGACTCGTCCGGCGTCATCGCCAGCGGCTTCTCGCACACCACGTGCTTGCCGGCCTCGAGCGCCGCCTTCGCGTGCTCATGGTGCATGTGGTTCGGCGAGGTGATGTGCACGACCTCGACGCGCGGGTCGGCGAGCATCACCTGGAAGCTGTCGTATGCCGGTGGCAGCCCGAGATCCCTGGCGCGGCTCGCCGCTCGCTCATGCGAAGAGCCGACGACGCCGTGCACCTGGACGCCCAGACGGCGCAGCGCCTCCACGTGGACCGCGCCGATGAACCCAGTCCCGACGACCGCGGCGCCGATCTCCCCGAACGGCCTCACATATACCAGTTTCGCTGGCTGTGGCCCTGCCGTGCCGAGGGCACATCATTGGGCCTCGAGGCGCCGCCTGCCCACGCGACGCAGTTGGCGATCACCCGCTGGACCTCGGCCTGATGGTAGACCGGGTACTCCTGGTCGCCCGGGCTGAAGTACGCGACACGTCCCGTCCCGCGGCTCCAGCAGCAGCCGCTGCGAAACACCTCGCCGCCTTCGAACGACGTGACGAACACGAGCTCGTCGGGCGGCGGGACGTCGAAGAACTCGCCGTACATCTCGTCGTGCGGGATCACCACCGGCTGCGGCACGCCGGCGGCGATGGGGTGGGCCGGGTTGACGGTCCAGATCACCTCGCGCTCGCCGCCGGGGTCCGACCGCCAGCGCAGCGAGCAGGTCGTGCCCATGAGGCGGCGGAAGATCTTCGAGTAGTGGCCGGAGTGCAGGACCACGATGCCCATGCCGTCCAGCACCCGCGCGTGCACGCGCTCGACCACCTCGTCGGCGACCTGGTCGTGCGCCGCGTGCCCCCACCAGGTCATGACGTCGGTCTCCGCCAGCACAGCCTCGCTCAGCCCGTGCTCAGGCTCGTCGAGGGTCGCCACGCGGAGGCTGACGCCGTCGCCGAGCTCGCGGCGCAGCCCTTCGGCGATCGGCGTGTGCATGCCCTGCGGGTAGATCTTCTTGACCGACGGCTCGCGCCGCTCGTGAACGTGCTCGTTCCAGATCGTCACCCGCAGTGGGCGGCCCGCCATCAGATGGGCAGGGCTTCGCCGGTCCGGTAGATCGATACGGGCTCGTGGACGGCCGCGGATTCGACGGCGGCGGCCACGAACGCGATGGTGCCGAGGTTGTTGCGACCCGACGTCTCCGGCTCGCGGCCGGAGCGCACCGCGTTGGCGAACTCGGTCAGCGTTCCGGCGGGGCCTGTCCTCTCCATCGGCGCGAGGCGGACGGCGTGCGTCCTGCCCTTGCGCGGCCGGACCAGGACCCGGTCGTGCTCCATATCGTCGTCGCGGCTCTCCCAGACGACCTCTCCGTGCTCGAACTCGAGCCGCCACTCGCCGGCCCATGGCGTCAGTGGGCCGGCGCTGACCCAGCTGCCCCGGTAGCTGACCACCACGCCGTCGAAGGCGATCGATGCCACCGTCGCCGAGGGACCGCTGAAATCTGTCCACTTCGGGTTCCAGGCTTCGCAGTAGATGCGCAGCGGCTCCGTGCCAAGGATCAGGCGCAGCAGGTCGAAGTGGTGGATCGACATGTCGACCAGCAGCGGCTGCTCCTCGAGGTGGTGCCGGCCGCGGCCGGCAGGCCCGGCGGTCGAGAAGCGGCGGAAGTCGATCGATACCTCGTGCACCTTGCCCAGCGTGCCCTCTTTGATGATGGCCGCGATGGCGCGGGGCGCGGGGAAGTAGCGGTAGTTCTGGCTGATCATGAGGACGAGGCCGGCGTTGGCGGCCACGTCGACGAGCTCGTGGGCGGCGCCCAGCGTCGGGGCGAAGGGCTTCTCGAGCAGGACGTGCAGCCCTGCGTCGAGCGCGGCCCTCGTCACGGGCACGTGCCCGGGGAGCGCCGTCGTGTTGAGCACGGCGTCGGGTTCGGTCGCGACGATGGCCTCGCGGAGGGTCTCGAAGCACATCTCGGCCGGCGCCTGGAGCTCCTCGCAGACGATGTCCAGCGCGTAGGGATCGCTGTCCACGTAGCCGACGAGCTCGACCTCGGTGACGCCGGGAACGACCCGGCGGGCCCACCCGCGGCCGTGCGGACCCATGCCGACCTGCAGAATCCGGAGCGCGCTCACGGGCGTGAATCATGCGGCAGCCCGTCCTGGTTTTATCCGGGTTACTGTGAAAATCGCCGCATGATTTTCGAGACTGTCGCCGAACTGTCGGACGCCGACCTGGACGGCGCTTCCGTCTATGCAGAGGGGTGGCAGTCGTGGAGCCCTGTGCGTCTCTATCGGGCCGGCGACACCTCGGAGCGGGCTCCTGACGAGCGCATGCAGCTGACGGGCTGGCGGCCGGGCAAACCGGTGCCGGAGGGCGTCATCCAGGCGGAGGGCCTCCTCGCGGTGGCGCCGCCCGGCGGGCCGGCGCAAGCGTGGTTTGGCCGCGACCCCGAGCACGAGGTGCCGACCCTCCGCCTGTCGGTCCGCGGCGAGCTGTCCTCCGACGGCCCCGTGGACGGTGTGCGGGCGGGCGACCTGGCCGGCGTGCTGGCGGCCGCCGGCGAACGCCTCGGCACCGGCGAGACGCGCTCGATCCCTCCGGGTTGGTGCTCCTGGTCCTGCTACTTCAAGCACGTCACCGAAGCGGACGTGGTCGAGAACATCGAGGCGGCGAAGCGCCTGGCGCTGCCGGTCGAAGTCGTGCAGGTCGACGACGGCTACGCCACCGACATCGGCGACTGGCTCGACATAAGACCGGGGTTTGGCTCCCTGGAGCGAGTGGCCGAGCGGATCGTCGCTGCGGGCATGCGGCCCGGCGTCTGGACGGCGCCGTTCATGGTCGGCCCGGGCAGCGCGCTGGCAACCGACCACCCCGACTGGCTCGTGCCGGATGCGGGCGCGGGGCTGCACTGGGGCCGGCAGATGCGAATCCTCGACGTGACCAACCCGGCCGCGGCAGACCACCTGTCGCACGTCTTCCGGACTCTGGCGGGCTGGGGATTCAATTTCCACAAGCTCGACTTCCTCTACGCCGGGGCGATCCCGGGGATCCGGGTGTACCGGCAAGGCATGCGGCTGATCCGAGATGCGGTGGGACCGGACGCGATCATCCTGGCCTCGGGCGCGCCGCTTCTGCCGAGCATCGGCCTGTGCGACGCGATGCGTGTCGGCCCGGACGTCCTGCCCGAAGTTCCCGACCCGCAGCCGGACGTACAGAACCTGGTCCGGATCACCGGACTCCGGTCGTGGATGAACCTCCGGCTGTGGGTCAACGACCCGGACCACCTGGTGGCGCGGCCGCAGATCAAAGAGCGCGAGGCCTGGGCGTCGCACCTGGCGGCTTATGGAGGACTCGCGCTCTCCGGCGACCGCCTGGCCGGCCTCGACGCGCGCGGCCTCGAGCTGACGCGGGAATTCCTCAGCTCGCGTCCAGCCGCAGCTGCACGAGCGTCAGGGAGTAGGCCGGAAACGAGTGCGTGAGGCCTCTGCTGTCGAGCCGCGCACGATCAGGTGCACGGGGAGGAGGACCTTCTTGGGCACCACGCTGTTCGTCTTGACCATGGACAGCAGCAGGCGCATCGCCTCCGCGCCAGTCTCGTAGAAGGGAACGTGGACCGTCGTCAGCGGCGGTGACGTGTAAGCGGCCATGTCGATGTCGTCGCATCCGACGACAGAGCAATCGTCGGGGACTCGCCGGCCCATCTGACCGAGGGCGCTCAGCACGCCGATCGCCATGACGTCGTTGTGCGCGAATACGGCAGTGATGTCGCGCCGGCGCTCGAAGCAGCGCAGCGTGGCCGCCAGCGCCTGGGCGATCTCCCACGCTCCTTCGTCGACCAGGTCGCTTTCGACGTCGACGCCCGCTTCCTCGAGCGCGCGCCGGTAGCCTCGAAGCCGGCTCTGCGTGACGCGCCGCCCACGCGTGCCGGTCACGGTCGCGATCACACGGTGTCCTCTGGAGGTCAGGTGCTGCGTCGCGAGGTAACCCGTGAGCTCGTGGTCGGAGCCGACCGTGGCCACGCCTCCGCCGGGCACGTGGTGCAGGCTCACCACCGGCAGCGTGCGGTCGAGGACGTGGGCGAGCGCGCGGTCGTCCTCCATCTGCGGCGCCGCCAGGAGGATCCCGTCGACCCGTCTCTCCATCATGGCCGGCAGCGCGTACTCGGTCCCCGACCCTTCGGGCTCGATGCTCGTGATGATCACGCCGTAGCCCTGGCGGCGCGCCTCCTGCTCGGCGCCGACGATGAACCGGCTGAGGTTGTGGTCGCTGAAGTCGCTCGCGATCAGGCCGACCGTGAGCGTCCGCTGCATGACGAGGCTGCGCGCCTGCAGGTTGGGCACGTAGCCCAGGTCGCTCGCGACCTGGAGGATGCGCGCGCGCGTGACATCGGACACCGAGCCCTTCCCGTTGAGGACCTTGCTCGTGGTCTGGAAGCTGACCCCCGAGCGAGCGGCGACGTCCTTGACCGAGACGTGCCGCGCGTGCCTGCGCACACCCACGCTGGAGGGTATTATTGCGCGCAAAGCGAACGTTCGCCTAGGCTCGATCCAGGCGGCAGTTTGGGAGGCGCCATGGGACCCCGACCCGAGTACCCGAGGCCGAACCTCCGGCGGGCCGCCTGGCAGAGCCTGAACGGCGAGTGGGAGTTCGGCGCGGGGCCGGCGCCGTCGTTTGACCGGACCATCGTCGTCCCCTTCTGCCCCGAGGCAGAGCTGTCCGGGATCGGGCGGCGGGTCGGTGACACGGTCTGGTACAGGCGCACGTTCGAGGCGCCCCCGGCCGACCGCCTGCTCATGCACTTCGGCGCCGTCGACTACTGGGCCACGATCTGGGTCAACGACGTCGAGGTCGCGCGGCACGAGGGCGGCCACAGCCCGTTCAGCGTCGACATCAGCCGGGCCGTCAGGCGCGGCGGCAACGTCGTCGTGGTCCGGGCCGACGATCCGCTCGCCGACAGGACCCTGCCCCGCGGCAAGCAGTACTGGACCGAGGCACCCGAAGGCATCTTCTACACCGCGACGACCGGCATCTGGCAGACCGTCTGGCTCGAGCCGCTGGGGGAACGCCACCTCGAGCGGCTGCGGCTCCGGCCCGACCTGGTCGCGGGCGCGCTGGATTTCGAGGTGGACGGCGAGGGGACGGCCGAGGTCGTCGCAGTGTTCGACGGCCAGGTCGTCGGCGCGTGGTCGGGCGGCGAGGGGCGAGGACGCCTGCAGCTCGACCGGGTTGTCGCGTGGCATCCGGAATCACCTCGGCTCTACGACCTCGAGGCGCGGCTGCTCGACCGCGATGGCAAGGTGGTCGACCGCGTCGAGAGCTACTTCGGCCTGCGCACCATCGAGGCCCGGGACGGACGCGTGTGGCTCAACGGCGAGCCGTTCGTCGAACGCCTGGTCCTCGACCAGGGCTACTTTCCGGGCGGGCTCCTGACCGCCCCGACGGACGGCGCTCTCCGCGAGGACATCCAGCTCGCCCAGTCCCTGGGCTTCAACGGAGCGCGCAAGCACCAGAAGGCCGAGGATCCGCGCTGGCTCTACTGGGCCGATACGCTGGGCTTCCTCGTCTGGTCGGAGATGCCGAGCTTCCACCAGTTTTCAGCCGAGGCGGAGCACCGCCTGACGGCCGAGTGGAGCGAGCTCGTGGGGCGCGACCGCGACCACCCTTCAGTCGTGGCCTGGGTCGTCGCCAACGAGAGCTTCGGCCTCGACCAGATCGATGCGGCGGTGCGTTCGGAGTTCGTCGTCCAGCTCTACAACCTGACCCGACGGCTCGACGGCACGCGGCCCGTCGTGTCCAACGACGGGTGGGAGCACTCCCTCAGCGACCTGTGCACGATCCACGACTACTCGCCGCCGCCCGAGCTCGATCGCCGTTACCGGTCGCTCGAGACGGCCCTCGAGGGCGGCGCCAACGGCCATGCGACCTACGACCCCGGGTTCGAGTACCGTGGCGAGCCGGTGCTCGTCAGCGAGTTCGGCGGACTGCGGGTCGCGGGGACTGGAGGCTGGGGCTGGCTCGAGGTCGGGAACGGCGACGATTTCCTGACCACTTACGGCGCGCTCATCGAGTCCCTGCTGGGGCCGGGCCCGGTCCAGGGGTTCTGCTACACGCAGCTCACCGACGTCGAGCAGGAGCAGAACGGCCTGCTCACCGCCGAACGCCGGCCGAAGGTCGACCCCGAGCTCGTGCGGCCGCTGACCCTATCCGCCAAGCGCCCGTGACCGTCGACGTCCCGCCCGCAGCCGGGGAGGGCGAGAGCGAGAAGGGCGACTCCACGAAAACCGTCGACGACGTGCTGCGGGAACTTCTCGTCGGCGACCTCAAAGTGCGCGTCGACCCGGTGAGCGGCCAGGCGATTCCGGACGGCGAGGGCGCCGGCGCGCGCGAAGATCACCCTTGACAGGTCGCCCGATCCCCAATACGATCCCATAAACCGATTTAGTAAATCGGTTCATCCAGCGCTGGTTCCGGTGCTGGGAATACGGGAGCGCAAAAGATGCCTGGAGCCTGGTTGGGGGTCCCGGTCCGGGTGACCATCGCCGACGTGGCCAGCGCGGCGGGCGTCTCGAAGACGGCCGTCTCCTTCGCCTTCAACAACCCCGAACGGCTGGGCCAGGCGACTCTCGAGCGTGTGCTCGGGGTCGCGCACGACCTGGGCTACACCCCGCACCCGGCCGCCCGCGCGCTGTCGATGCGCCGCAGCGGCACGATCGGCGTCCTCATCCCGCAGCGCCTGTCGACTGTGTTCGCCAACCCGTTCGTCAGCGAGCTGATCCAGGGCCTGGGCGAGATCTGCGAGGAGCACGACCTGACCCTGCTCCTGGTGCCGCCGCTTGACGGTTCGCTCGAAGGCGCGATCCGCCAGGCGTCCGTGGACGGTTTCATCAGCCTCGGGCTCGGCCCGCACGACCGCGCGCTCGAGGTGCTGGACGCGATCGGCATCCCGGCCGTGCTCGTGGATTCGGGCACCTGATCGAGCTCGGCCACCGCGAGCTGGCGATCATCGTGCTGCCGCCGACACGGTCCCAGGCCGCCAACACGCCGACCGCCGTGCGGCGGCTGGCGGGCTACCGGTCGGCCATCGAGAGGGCGGGCGCCGCTGCCCCGCATACGGTCACGGCCGGGACGTCGATCGCCGCGGGCGCGCGCGCGTTCGAATCGCTGCCCCGGGGAAAGCAGCGACCATCCGGCGTGCTGGCGATGAGCGACATGGCGGCGATCGGTGTCATCTCGGCGGCCCAGTCCGCGGGGCTCCGGATACCCGAAGACCTCTCGGTGGTCGGGTTCGACGACATCCCGGCCTCGGCGTGGACGAATCCGCCGCTGACGACGGTGCGTCAGCCCATCGTCGAGAAGGGCAGGCTGGCCGCGCGCCTCTTGATCCAGAGCATGAAGGGCAAGGCGGTCGACTCGCCCGCGCCCCTCAAAACGACGCTCGTCATTCGCAACTCGACGTCGACGCCCGCAGACCCCGATTTGCCATTTAAGAGGAGGTAAATAGAATTGTTTGAGACGGTAGCCCTGTGTACCCGGCATGAGCGTGGACTAGGGGATGGGTAAGAAAAGATGGCATCTGTAACTTTTGATCACGTAGTCAAGCGCTACACGGCGGACGTGACGGTCGTCAAGGACTTCAACGTCGAGATCAAGGACAAGGAGTTCATGGTCCTCGTCGGACCGTCAGGGTGTGGAAAGTCGACGGCGCTCCGGATGCTGGCGGGCCTGGAGCAGATCACCGAAGGGCGGATCCTGATTGGCGAGCGAGTGGTCAACAACATCGCGGCGAAGGACCGCGACATCGCCATGGTGTTCCAGTCGTACGCGCTCTATCCGCACATGAGCGTGTACGACAACATGGCCTTCCCGCTCCAGATGCAGCACATGAAGAAGCCGGAGATCGACAAGCGGGTGCGCAACGCGTCGCGCATCCTGGGCCTCGACAACTTCCTGAAGCGGAAGCCGCGCGCGCTGTCCGGCGGCCAGCGGCAGCGTGTCGCCCTCGGCCGGGCGATCGTGCGCAGCCCCAAGGTGTTCTTGCTCGACGAGCCGCTTTCCAACCTCGACGCCAAGCTCCGCGGCCAGACCCGGGTCGAGCTGCAGAAGCTGCACCGCGACCTGCAGACGACCTTCATCTACGTCACCCACGACCAGGTCGAGGCCATGACGATGGGTGACCGGATCGCGATCATGAACGCCGGCATCCTGCAGCAGGTCGGCACGCCGGGCGAGATCTACGACCACCCGGCCAACCTGTTCGTCGCCGGCTTCATCGGCACGCCGACCATGAACTTCATCCCGGCCAACGTCAGCAACGGGTCGGCGAAGGCATCGGGCTTCGAGATCAAGCTGCCGAAGGCCGTCAATGCGCAGAAAGGCACCCTGGGGTTCCGGCCCGAAGCGGTGACCGACCGGATCACGGACGGCACCCCGACGATGGACATGAAGGTCGACGTCGTGGAGCGGCTTGGCTCGGACCAGTTCCTTTACGGGACGGTCGGAGGCGACCAGGTCACCGCTCGCGTGGACCCGCGGATGAACGTCTCGCCGGGCGACAAGGTCCGGTTGGGGCTCGACACGCGGGTGCTGCACTTCTTCGACTCCGAGAGTGAGACGGCGCTTCTGTAGAAACGGCACCGGTTAACCCGGTTTGAACGTAGAGCGCATCCGTGCCATTCAGGACTTCGATGCCGCGCGCGGGCGGGCGTTCTGGCGCAGCCTGCGCACGATCCTCACCGGGCGCGCGGAGCGGCTCCGGTCAATCGAACCGGTGTTGCGCGCGGCGGGCATGGAGGGCCGCGCGTTCGGCGGCGTCCAGGAGATACCCGTCGACAAGATCGCCGGGTCGGTGGCGCCCGACGTCAAGACCGGAGACTTCGACCCCCGGTTTCTGCCCCTGAACCGGCGGATGCGCGAGCGGTGGACCCGCATCTACCAGGCGATGGTCGAGGGCGACGAGCTGCCGCCGATCGACGTCTACAGAGTCGACGGCCGGTACTACGTGATCGACGGCCATCACCGCGTCTCGGTGGCGCGGAGCCTGGGGCGGCCGATGATCAACGCGAGGATCATCAACGTCAAGACCCGTGCGCCCCTGAGCTCGGAGAGCGACTGCGCCGCCCAGCTCCGGGCGGCGGAGTACGCGGCCTTTCTCGACGCGACGCAGCTCCACCGCACGCGGCCAGAGGCGCGGCTCGAGTGCAGCCGGCTCGGGCGTTACGACGAGATCATGCAGCACATCGCCGGGCACCGCTATTTCCTGAGCCTGGAGCAGCGCCGCGACGTCCCGCTGCAGGAGGCCGCGGCCAGCTGGTACGACCACGTTTACCACCCGATCGCCCAGGCGATCCGCAAGCACCGCGTTCTCGAGCGGCTGCCCGGCTGGACCGAAGCCGACGTCTACGTCGAGGTCACCAGGCGCTGGCTGGCGCTGAGCAAGAAGGGAGAGCCGGCGGGGCCGGACCCGGCGGTCCAGGGTCTCCTCGCGGAGAACGCCAGGTCGTGGTGGCGGCGCCGCCGCAAGATCGAGCTGCAGCCGGCATGATCGGGATCTCGAAAACAGACCAGAGGGCTGCGCGTCGCCTTGGCGGCCGGGTTCACCCCGGCCGCAACCTCTCATAGATGGTCGGGATCATCTTCGGCCCGCCGGGTAGCGGCAAGGGCACGCAGGCGGCCCGGATCGAGAGCGAGTTCGGGCTCCAGCACCTGTCGACCGGCGACATCCTGCGCCACGAGGTTGCCCAGGGCACGCCCACGGGCCGGGAAGCGGGGCGGATCATGGCCGCCGGCGACCTGGTCCCCGACGAGCTGATCGTCGACATCGTGCGCGGCCGGCTGCCAGAGGCCGAGGCGGGCGCGGGCGTCCTGCTGGACGGCTTCCCCCGGACCGAGCGCCAGGCCCAGGCACTGGACGCGATGCTCGCCGGCGAAGGCCACCAGGTCGACTTCGTGCTCGCCCTGGAGGTGCCGGAGGCGGATCTCGTCGAGAGACTGCTGCATAGGGCTGAACTCGAGGGCCGCGCCGACGACACGCGCCAGGCGATCGAGGAGCGGATGCACGAGTACCACAAGCTGACGGAGGCGGTGTTCGACCACTACCAGCGCTCGGGCATGCAGGTCGAGAGGGTCGACGGAACGGGCACCCCGGATGCGGTTTTCGAACGCATACGCCTGGCCGTCGGCATATCCTCTCGGTAAGGAGACATGGCTCGCCGGGCCCGCCAGGCCGATCTAGGTCAAGCAATCCCGCCGTCTGCGAACGGAGATCGGCAGGTGCCTTTCACCGAGATCGAACCACAGGATGCCGAGCCACGCGTCGCCAGCCCATTCCCGCCGATCGCGGAGTACGCGTTCCTGTCGGACTGCGAGGTCAACTGCCTGGTCGCGCCCAGCGGCCGCGTGGAGTGGATGTGCCTGCCCCGGCCTGACAGCCCGAGCGTTTTCGCGGCCATCCTCGACCGCGGCGCGGGCAGCTTCGGCTTCGGGCCGACCGGGGTCTCGGTGCCGGCCGGCCGCCGTTACCTCCCGGGAACGCTCGTCCTGGAGACGACCTGGCGGACCCGCACCGGCTGGCTGATCGTCCGCGACGCCCTGTGCATCGGCCCCTGGTATCACAGCCAGCGGCGGTCGGGGACCTACCGCCGCCCGCCGTCGGACTACGAGGCGGAGCACATCCTCCTCCGGACCGCGCGCTGCGTCGTCGGCCAGGTCGAGGTGACCCTCGACTGCCAGCCGGTGTTCGACTACGGCCAGACCGAGGCCGGCTGGGAGTACGCCGGCACCGGCTACAACGAGGCCATCGCGTCAGGGGGCCAGGACGAGGTGCCGATCAGGCTCGTCACCGACCTGAGGGTTGGCTTCGAGGGCCGCGGCGCGCACGCGACGAAAACGCTGCGCCAGGGCGAGCGAACTTACGTCGCGATGGTGTGGCCGCGCTCCCGGCACTCGACGGGCAAGGAGTACTGGGCCGAGCATCCCGCGCCGGCGACGGTGGAGGAGGCCTTCGAACGGGTCGAACGGACAGCCGACTTCTGGCGCGAGTGGATCAATCGCGGCGAGTTCCCTGAGCATCCTTGGCAGAGCTACCTGCAGCGCAGCGCCCTGACCCTCAAAGGGCTCACGTACAGCCCGACCGGGGCGCTGCTCGCCGCGTCGACGACGTCCATGCCCGAAACGGTGGGCGGCGAGCGGAACTGGGACTACCGGTACACGTGGATCCGCGACGGCACGTTCATGCTCTGGGGTCTCTACACGCTCGGTTTCGCGCGCGAGGCGAACGACTTCTTCTACTTCATCGCCGACGTCGCGGCCGGCAAGAAGGACCTGCAGATCATGTATGGGATCGGGGGCGAGCACCAGCTCACCGAGAAGACGCTCGACCACCTGACCGGGTACGAGTTCTCGCGTCCGGTCCGCACCGGCAATGGGGCGTTCAGCCAGGAGCAGCACGACGTGTGGGGAGCGGTGCTCGACTCGGTGTACCTGCACACCAAGTCACGTGACTACCTGCCCGAGCTGGTGTGGCCGATTCTCAAGCGCGCGGTCGAGTGCGCGATCGAGGAGTGGAAGCTGCCCGACCGGGGGATCTGGGAGGTGCGCGGCGAGCCGCAGCACTTCACGTCGTCGAAGCTGATGTGCTGGGTGGCGCTGGACCGCGGAGCGCGGCTGGCGGAGATGCACGGCGACATGGACCTCGCCAGGTACTGGCAGCTGGTCGCGGACGAGATCAAGTCCGACATCTGCGAGCACGGGGTCGACGAACGCGGCGTCTTCGTCCAGCACTACGGCAGCAAGGCGCTGGACGCGTCGGTGCTGCTGATCCCGCTCGTGCGTTTCCTGCCGCCGGAGGATCCGCGCGTGCGGGCCACGGTGCTGGCGATCGCCGACGAGCTGACGGTCGATGGGATGGTGAGCTGCTGTCCTACGCGAGCCCGCTGATGCTGTACGCGGAGGAGATCGACCCGCGCAGCGGGCGGCACCTGGGGAACTTCCCGCAGGCGTTCTCCCACCTGGCCCTGATCAACGCCGTGATGCACGTGATCCACGCCGAGTCGGGGGCCACGCACAAGTTCAGCGCGGGGATGGCGTCGCCGCAGCCCTGACCCCATTCGGTCCTTCTGGCGCCAGACCGACCTAATAACCGCGCCGCATAGGTCGCTCTGACGCCAGACCGACCTTAACAAGCTGGGTGGATGTTGACCGACGGTCGGCGCAGGCTTGATCTGTGCGCGCACCTAGAATTCCGCCCGAGCTGACCAAGCGGCCGTTCTCCCTCGACGAGGCGCGCCAGGCGGGGCTGAGCCCGCGTTCGCTTCGCGGCAGATCCTGGCGGCGACTCGCCTCCGAGCTGTACTGCTGGCGCGGACTCGACCTGGGGCCCTGGTCGCTGATTCACGGTTGGAGCCGGCGCCTGCCCCCGAACGCAATCTTTGCCGGACGGACGGCGGCATGGTTGATGGGCATTGACATCGATCCGACGCCCATCGAAGTGATCGTTCCCGTGACGTCCGGAGTGCGATCCCGTCCGGGGCTCGTGGTGCACCGCCGCGACTTTCGTCCGGTCGTGAATGTCCGCGGTTTTCGGGTGACACCTGCCGATCGCACTCTGGCCGATGCCTGTCGTGGTCTTCCCGACGTCGAGGCGCTTGTCGTTCTGGACAGTGCGTTGCGCAAGGGACTTGGTCGTGTAGAGCGCCGGCTGGGTGTCCTGGCCGAACCGGCGGAATCCCCGATGGAAACCCGTCTTCGGTGGCTGCTTCTCGAGGCAGGACTGCCCCGCCCACGGGTCCAGGCCCCTCTTCACAACGCGGCGGGCCGGTTCGTCGGGAGGGCTGACCTCTACTACCCCCAGGCTCGGCTCGTCATTGAGTACGGCACCAACCATCGAGACCGCCTCATCGAGGACAACCGCCGCCAGAACGCGCTGATCGATGCCGGCTTCCGGATCCTCCGCTTCACGGCCGCCGACCTCAGGGAGCGGCCGGACGCCATCGTGGCGCAGGTCCGCAACGCGCTACCTTCGTGAGGTGATCACCGAGGTCAGCCATCCTATCCGGGCCGGGATGAAGACCTACCCCGGCCTACCCGAGCCGAAAGTCGAAGTTCTCCTCGATTACGACGCCTCCCGCGAGCGCTACCAGGACAAGGCTGAGTTCTTCATCGCGTCCCTGCACCTCTGCGGCAACAGCGGGACGTACGTGGACGCTCCGATCCACCGCCACCGCGACGGCGCCGACCTCGCCGCGCTGCCCCTGGAGCGGCTGGCAAACCTTGAAACAGCAGTCATCGACTGCACGGGAGACGAGCGAGCCATCGGCGCGGACGCGCTCACCGGCGTGGAGCTGCGTTATCGCGCGGTGCTCATCCGCACGGATTTCTCGCGGCACTGGGGCACCCCGGAATACTTCGAGAACAACCCTTTCCTCACCGCCGACGCCTGCGACATGATCGTCCGCGAAGGCGCTCTCTTCGTGGGCATCGACTCCCTGAACATCGACGACACGGCGGACGGCGCCCGTCCAGCGCACACGAAACTGCTCGGGGCGGGCATCCCGATCTGTGAGCACATGACCAACCTCGCGGCGGTGCCGCAAACGGGTGGTCGCCTGCACGCCGTGCCGATCGCGTGGGTGGGAGGAGCGAGCTTCCCCGTCCGGGCCTACGTCGTCTCCTGACCCTCCTCGGCGGGCGCCGGTTTCAGGAACAGGGCTCCCAGCGGCGGCAGCGTCAGGGTGACGCTGTGCGTGTGGCCGTGGCGGCTCACCGGCGTCGCCACCACGCCCCCCAGGTTGCCCATTCCGCTCCCGCCGTAGAGCGGCGCGTCGCTGTTCAGGATCTCCGTCCACCGCCCCCCTGACGGGAGCCCGATCTGATAGTTGTGCCGCGGCACGGGCGTGAAGTTGAACACCGCGACGACGATGTCCTCGGGCAGCCGCCCCCGGCGGATCAGCGAAACCACGCTCTGCTCCGCGTCGGTGACGTCGATCCACTGAAAGCCGCCCGGATCGAAGTCCAGCTCGTGCAGCGCCTTCTCCTCGCGCAGGACGCGGTTCAGGTCGCCGACCCACAGGCGCAGGCCCCCGTGCATCGGGTAGTCGAGCAGGTGCCAGTCCAGTGACGACTCGGCATCCCACTCTCGCCACTGCCCGAACTCCCCGCCCATGAACAGCAGCTTCTTGCCCGGTTGGGCGTACATCCAGCCAAAAAGCACGCGCAGGTTCGCGAACTTCTGCCACTCGTCGCCCGGCATCTTCGACAGAAGCGAGCCCTTGCCGTGCACGACCTCGTCGTGCGACAACGGGAGCATGAAGTTCTCGCCGAACGCGTAGAGCATGCGGAACGTCAGGTTCGAGTGGTGGAACTTGCGATGCACCGGTTCGCGCTCGAGGTAGTACAGGGTGTCGTGCATCCAGCCCATGTCCCACTTCATGCCAAACCCGAGCCCGCCGACGTAGGTCGGCCGCGAGACCAGCGGCCACGCCGTCGACTCCTCGGCGATGGTCTGCACGTCCGCCTGCTCCTTGTAGACCTCGATGTTGAAGCGGCGCAGGAAGTCGACCGCCTCCAGGTTCTCGCGACCGCCGAACTTGTTCGGGATCCACTCGCCCGCCTTGCGCGAGTAGTCGAGGTACAGCATCGAGGCGACCGCGTCGACGCGCAGCCCGTCCGCGTGGTAGCGGTCGAGCCAGCACAGCGCGCTGCTCAACAAGAACCCGCGCACCTCGTTGCGCCCGTAGTTGAAGATCGAGCTCCCCCAGTCCGGGTGCACGCCCAGCCGCGGGTCGGCGTGCTCGAACAGGTGCGTCCCATCGAAGTACTGCAGGCCGAACTCGTCGGCCGGGAAGTGGGACGGGACCCAGTCCAGGATGACGCCGATCCCGTTCTGGTGCAGGTAGTCGACCAGGAACATGAAGTCCTGGGGCGTCCCGTAGCGCGAGGTCGGCGCGAAGTATCCGGTGACCTGGTAGCCCCACGACCCGTAGAACGGGTGCTCCATGACCGGCAGCATCTCGACGTGCGTGAACCCCATCCGGCTCACGTAGTCGGCCAGGCGAGGCGCCATCTCGCGGTAGGTGAGAAAGCGGTTGCCGTCCTCGGGCACGCGCATCCACGAGCCGAGGTGCATCTCGTAGACCGACCACGGCGCGCCGCGGTGGTTGACGTTCCGGCGGTTGTCCACCCAGCCCTGGTCGCCCCAGTCGTACGCCAGGTCCCACACGATCGAGGCCTGGCGCGGCGGCGCTTCCGAGTAGGCGGCGAAGGGGTCGGCCTTGTCGACGCCCTTGCCCGTGACCTTCGAGTGGACGAAGTACTTGTACAGGGCGCCGTGCCGGACGCCCGGGATGAAGCCCTCCCAGATCCCCGACTGCTCGCGAAGGTACAGGCCGTTGGCGTTTTTGTCCCAGCCGTTGAAGTCGCCCATGACGCTCACCGACTCGGCGTTGGGCGCCCACACCGCGAAGTAGGTGCCGTCGGGGTCGCGCCACGGATGGGAGCCGAGCTTGTCGAACAGGTGGCCGTGCGACCCCTCGTTGAACAGATGGAGGTCGAACGGGCTCAGCAGCGAACGCGCGGTCATGCTCATGAGGGCGGTGCCACAAGGTCTAGGATGCCACGGAGCGGGATGCGCACCCAATCGGGCCGCAGGTTCAATTCGTAGCGCAGCTCGTAAAGGGCCTTCTCCAGCAGCATCGTCGACAGCTGCAGCTCCAGGTCGTCAGCCGTCTGCGGGACCCACGAGACATTGCCGGCGGTGGCGAGGTAGCTGTTCAAGAAGGCCGCCGACACCGCATCGACCCAGAACCGCGCCCAGCCCTGCAGCTCCGCGAGGCGCTCCGGGGTCACCTGCTGCGAGCGAAGCGCGGCCTGGCTGGCGTACGAGAACGACCGCAGCATGCCGGCCACGTCGCGCATGGCCAGCCGCTTGAGCCGGCGCTCGTAGAGCGTGCGGGTCGGCTCGCCCTCGAAGTCGATGATCACGAAGTCGTGCCCCGTGTACAGCACCTGGCCGAGGTGGTAGTCGCCGTGGACCCGGATCCGCGTCGTGGTCAGCTTGCGCGTGAGGAAGGTCTTGAGCAACGAGGCGATGCGCGGCTCCAGCTCGAGCACCTTGCGGCCCTCGTCCTTCGCATCGGCCGGCAGCTTGTTGAGCTGGCTGCGCAGGAGGTCGGTCGCGCGCATCGACAGCTGGCTGATCGACTGGTAGATCGAGCGCTGGTCGGAGGGCGCGATGCGCTCCGGGGCGAAGGCAGGATCGTCGGGATCAGACGAGAGCGCGGCGTGCAGCTCGGCCGTGCGCCGGCCGATCATGCGCGCTGAGTCGAGGTATCCGCCGATCACCCTGGTCGCCAGCTCGGGCGGCTCGAGCTTGCTCGCCTGGACGAGGCTTTTCGGCATCGCCGGCGGCTTGGCGCCGGTCAGCTCGGGCGCGCTGAAGAAGCGGGCGAGCGTCGTCAGCGTGTACTGCCACGCGTCGCCCTGGTTCGGCACGTAGCCCTGCAGGATCGCCATGCTCACCGGCTCGCCCCTCGCCCGCCGGTACTCGAGGCTGCCGGCCAGCGGCGCGATCTGGGTGAAGCTGGTCTTCTCGGTGAGGAAGCGGCCCACCTCGAGCTCCGGGTTGACCCCCTCCTCCAGGCGCCGGAAGACCTTCAGCATCAGCCGCTCGCCGAAGATCACCGAGTTGTTGCTCTGTTCGGCGACCGAGAGCTGGGCCTCGAGGCGGATCGTCTCCGGGCCGCGCAGGCGCGCGAAGGCCCGGGTCGTGGTGCCCACGAGCGTTCCGGCCCCACCGGCCGCCCGGCGCCTGCGCGCGATCGCGCCCAGCATGGGCTCGGCGAAGTTCGGCGGGCCGAGCGCGTCGTAGAGCAGGCCGGGCGCCTGCTCGCCCTGGTTGCGAACCCAGGCAATCGCGGACTGCGGCCACCGCTCTCGGATGTGCGGCGCCTCGGCCGCGTTGGCGTAGGCGATGGGGAGCATGTACGTGTCGGGGTCGCCGTCGGCGTAGCCGATCATCACGGAGGTCAGGAAGGAGTTGCCCTCGGCGCCTGGCACGCTGACGACGTCGGTGATCGTCGCCGACTTCACGCGGCGTGCCTTGCCTCCGAACCAGCGCCGCTGTGGGATGTAGCGCACGAGGATGTTCTCGAAACGCTCCTTGGCCCCGCCGACGAGCGCCGCCTCCCAGCCCCCTACCGTCCGCACCTCGGGCAGCGTCGCGGCCGCCTGCGTGCCGTCGCTCTGGATGGTCGGCGCCGAGCGCGGCTGCATCGCGAACCAGTAGAAGGCGTGGGGACCGAGGGTGAGGAAGTATGGGTTGTCTCCGATCACCGGCATCTCGTTGCTCGAGAACAGCTCCACCGGGACGAGCCCTTTCCACCTGCCGAGGTCGAGCTCGACCGCCTGCAGGAAGCGCGAGAGGTTGGCGAGGCACAGGATCTGCTCCGATTCGTAGCTGCGGACATAGGCGAGCACCTTGCGGTTCTCGGGGCGCAGGAGCTCGAGCGTGCCGCGGCCGAACGCACGGTGCCGTTTGCGCAGTGCGATCAGGCGCTTGGTCCACGAGTAGATGGAGTGCGGGTTGCCCTGCTGCGCCTCGACGTTGACGGTCTCGTAGTGATACTCGGGGTCGGTGATGACCGGCAGGTACAGCCGCTGCCGGTTCGCGCGCGAGAAGCCCGCGTTCCGGTCGGCGCTCCACTGCATCGGCGTGCGCACGCCGTTGCGGTCGCCGAGGAAGATGTTGTCGCCCATGCCGATCTCGTCGCCGTAGTAGAGGACGGGCGTCCCCGGCAGCGAGAAGAGCAGCCCGTTCATGAGCTCGATGCGCCGGCGGTCGTTGCCGAGCAGCGGCGCCAGCCGGCGCCGGATGCCGAGGTTGAGACGCGCCAGGCGGTCCTGCGTGTAGGCGCGGTACATGTAGTCGCGCTCTTCGTCGGTGACCATCTCGAGGGTGAGCTCGTCGTGGTTGCGCAGGAACAGCGCCCACTGCGCGGTGTCCGGGATCGACGGCGTCTGGGCCAGGATGTCGACGATGGGGAAGCGGTCCTCCATGCGGATCGCCATGAACAGGCGCGGCATGAGGGGAAAGTGAAAGGACATGTGGCACTCGTCGCCCTGCCCGAAGTAGCTGACGGCGTCTTCCGGCCACTGGTTGGCCTCGGCGAGCAGCATCCGGTTCCGATAGTTGCTGTCCACGTGGTGGCGGAGCTCACGCAGGAAGGTGTGGGTCTCGGGCAGGTTCTCGCCGTTGGTGCCCTCCCGCTCGTACAGGTAGGGCACAGCGTCGAGCCTGACCCCGTCGACGCCCAGGTCCAGCCAGAAATCGAGGGCTTTGAAGAGCGCCTCCTTGACCCGCGGGTTGTCGTAGTTGAGGTCGGGCTGGCTCGAGTAGAAACGGTGCCAGTAATAAGCGTTGGCGACGTGGTCCCAGGTCCAGTTCGAGGTCTCGAAGTCCTTGAAGATGATGCGCACGTCCTGGTAGCGCTGGTTGGTCTCGCTCCACACGTAGAAGTCGCGCGTGGCGGTGCCCGGCCTGGCGCGGCGCGCGCGCTGGAACCATGGGTGCTGGTCTGAGGTGTGGTTGGCCACGAGCTCGTTGATGACCCGGATACCGCGGTTGTGGGCCTCCCTGACGAAGTGGCTGGCGTCCCCCAACGTGCCGTACATGGGATTGACGTCGTTGTAGTCGGCGATGTCGTAACCGTCGTCGCGCAGCGGCGAGGGATAGAAGGGCAGAAGCCAGAGCGCGCTGACGCCGAGGTCCTGCAGGTACGGCAGCTTCTCGATCAGGCCGCGGAAGTCGCCGCCTCCGTCGGCATCGCTGTCGTAGAAGGCGCGGACGTGCAGCTCGTAGATCAGCGCGTCCTTGTACCAGAGCGGGTCGTCGTCGAGCTGGAACGTCTCTGTCTTGCGGCGCTTGGGCGCGGTTGTGATCACAAGAAGTACTCGAAATCGTGCTCGCTGCGGACGCGGCGGCGGAAGCGGAAGATCTGCCCGGGCATCGCCAGCGGGTTGAGTTCGACGAAGTTGCGCGGTCCGTTCCACAGATAGCGCGCGCCGCTGATCAGCTCGTGCGCCTGGTAGGCGCGGTCGCGGTCGATGCCGAGCTCTTCCAGGGGTAGGTTGACCATGCCGCGCTGCACGTGGTGCGGGTCGACGTTGACCACGGTCAGGACGATGTTGGTGTTGTCCGGCGTGCTCTTGGAGTAGGCGAGGAGCTGGTCGTTCTCGGTGTAGTGGAAACGAAGGCCGCGGTCGGTTTGCAGCGCCGGGTTGTCGCGGCGGATGCGGTTGACGATCGTGATGAGCTCGCGCATGGCGTCGTCGGGCTTCCAGTCGCGCAGCTGGTACTTCTCGGAGTCGAGGTATTCCTCCGAGCCGTGCTCCCGGGCCCGGCTCTCCAGCGCTTCGAAGGGCGGCCCGTAGATGCCGTAGCTCGCGCCCAGGGTGGCCGCCAGGATGAGGCGGGCCTGGAACGCAGCGCGGCCTCCGGTCTGCAGGTACTCGGTGAGGATGTCGGGCGTGTTCGGCCACAGGTTCGGCCGGAAGAGGTCGCGGACCGGGGGCTGCGCCAGCTCGGTCAGGTACTGGTACAGCTCGTAGGCGGTGTGCCGCCAGGCGAAATACGTGTACGACTGGCTGAAGCCGACCTTGGCCAGCCGGTACATGACCTTGGGCCGCGTGAAGGCTTCGGAAAGGAGGACCACGTCGGGATGGCGGCGCCGTAGCTCGGCGATGAGCCACTCCCAGAACGGGAAGGGTTTGGTGTGCGGGTTGTCGACGCGGAACACGCGCACGCCCTGCTCGGCCCAGAAGAGAACGACGGAAAGGAGCTCTTCCCACAGCTCGCGCCAGTGTTCGTTCTCGAAGTCGAACGGGTAGATGTCCTCGTACTTCTTGGGCGGGTTCTCGGCGTATTGGATGGAGCCGTCGGGCCGGTGCTTGAACCACTCCGGGTGCTCGCGTGTGTACGGGTGATCGGGTGAGCACTGGAACGCGATGTCGAGGGCGATGTCGATGCCCTGCGCCGCGGCACCCTTCACCAGGCGGTTGAAATCGGCGAGGGTCCCGAGCTGCGAATGCACGGACTTGTGGCCGCCCTCCGCGGAGCCGATGGCCCACGGGCTGCCCGGCTCGCCCGGCCTGGCCGGCTTGTTGTTGGCGCCTTTGCGATGGGTCTTCCCGATCGGGTGGATGGGCGGCATGTAGAGGACGTCGAAGCCCATGCGCGCGATGTCCGGGAGCAGGCGCTCGACGTCCTTGAAGGTGCCGTGCCGGGTCGCCGGACCGGTCGAGCGTGGAAACAGCTCGTACCAGGCGGAAAAGCGAGCCTTCACCGGCTCGACCAGGATCGAGGGTTCGCGCGGGAACACCGTGGCGGCGCCGCGGTCGGCGTACCGCCGCATCAACGCGGTGGCCCCGCCGTCCAGTTGATCGCCGGTGGGCGGCTTGCCCTGACGCAGCGACCTGGCCAGCGCCGTGAGCCTGGCGGAATCCTTCGCCGTGCCGTTCGCGCGCGCCGCGGCTTGCTCGAGCATCTGTGCTCCAACCTCGAGCTCCAGGGTGACGTCCTGCCCGGCGGCGATTCGCTTGGCCAGCTGCCGGTTCCACGTTTCGAAGTGGTCGACCCAGGCCTCGATCGTGAACACATAGCGGCCGAGCTTGCTCACGGGAAACTCCCCGTGCCAGCGGTCGTTGACCAGGGGAGCCATCGGGGTCTCGGTCCAGCCTCTTGCGCCTTCGTGCCGGTAGCGCAGAACTGCGGCCAGCGCGTCGTGCCCGTCGGCGAAGATATCCGCCTCGACGCTGACGGTCTCGCCGACCACGCGCTTGGCGGGGAACCGGCCGCCGTCGATCTCGGGGGACACCGCCTCGATGGCGACGCGCCGGTCGCCGTCGGCCGGATAGATCCTCGCAGGCATCCTCGACGAACGTTCGCCGCGCCTCGGGGGTGTCTGGGGTGCTCGGGCCACGGATGGAATCGTGCCATGATTCGAGCGGGTGCTGAGATCCATCGACCCGGCCACGGGCCGGGAGTTGGCGTCTTTCCCGGAGGCTGACGAAGGCGCCATCGATTCCGCCCTCGAGCGAGCCTGGTCGGCGAGGCATGGCTGGCGCGAGGCTGGAGTCGGAGCGCGCGCCGCGCTGATGCGCTCGGTCGCCGGCGTGCTGCGGGCGGACAGGTCGCGTTACGCCGAGCTGCTGACCGCGGAGATGGGCAAGCCGATCGCCGAGGCGGAGGCCGAGATCGAGAAGTGCACCTGGACGGCGAGCTGGATCGCCGAGAACGCGGAACGCCTGCTGGCCGACCAGCCGGTCGAGAGCACCGCCTCGGAGAGCTACGTCCGCTTCCAGCCGCTGGGTGTGATCCTCGCCGTCATGCCGTGGAACTTCCCGTTCTGGCAGGCGTTCCGGGCCGGGCTGCCGGCCCTGAGCGCGGGCAACGTCATGCTCCTGAAGCACTCCTCGAACGTGCCCCAGGCGGCCCTCGCGATCGAGGAGGTCTTTCGCGAGGCCGGTCTGCCGGAGGGCGTATTCCAGACGCTCCTGGTCGGCTCGGCCGCGGTCGGGCGCCTGATCGCCGACCACCGCGTCGCCGGTGTGACGCTGACCGGTTCGGAGTCGGCCGGCAGGACGGTGGCCGAGGCGGCGGGCAGGGAGCTCAAGAAGACGGTGCTCGAGCTCGGCGGGTCTGACCCGTTCATCGTGCTGGCGGACGCCGACCTCGACGCCGCGGCGTCGGTCGCCTGCCGCGCGCGCAACCAGAACAACGGCCAGAGCTGCATCGCGGCCAAACGATTCATCGTCGAGGAGACGGTGGCCGACGGCTTCGAGCAGAAGTTCACCGCCGCGGTGGCGGCGCTCAAGGTCGGCGATCCCATGGACCGCGCCAACCAGGTCGGCCCTCTCGCCCGCGGCGACCTCGTCGAGGCGCTGGAACGCCAGGTCAGCGAATCGGTGCGGCTTGGCGCGCGCGCCGTGGTCGGCGGTAAGCGGATCGAAGGCGAGGGCTTTTACTTCGAGCCCACGGTGCTCACTGACGTCAGGCCGGGCATGCCCGTTTACCACGAGGAGACCTTCGGCCCGGTCGCGGCCGTGATCCGCGTCAAAGATGCCGACGACGCGCTGCGCGTCGCCAACGACACCGATTTCGGGTTGGGCTCCAACATCTGGACGCGCGACGTGGAGCGCGCCAAAAGGCTGGCGGAGAGCGTGGAGGCCGGGCTCGTTTTCGTCAACGGGATGGTGGCGTCGGACGCACGGCTGCCGTTCGGCGGTGTCAAGCGCTCGGGCTACGGGCGCGAGCTGTCCGAGTACGGGATCAAAGAGTTCACCAACATCCAGACGGTCTGGGTGGGGCCGGCTAAGGCTGCGCGGGCGCCTCGATCGGAGTAGGAGCCACCGGCGTCGCGCGCGTGATCGGGCCCTTTTTCGCCTTGAGGAACTTGCGCGCCATCACCGAGTAGCTGTCACGGAGCGCGTTGCCGGGGTTGAGACCGAGGCTGCGCGCCATCTCGGGCAGCAGGGTTGTCGGCCCTTCCAGCTCGACGAACCAGCCGAAGTCGAGGACGTCCAGCGTGACGGCGACGCCGTCGAGCAGCCACATCGACCGCGTCTTCGGGTAGGTCCAGCCGACGCGGAACCCCAGCTGGTCGAGAAGGTCAAGGGTGGCGTGCACGTCCGCCAGTTCGACCTCGGTCTCCTCGCGGATCTTCACGCCGCCGTCGAATCTCGCCGGGCCTTTCGCCGTCAGCACCCCGTGCGGCCCGCCGTTGAGCACCCGCAACCGCAGGGTCGTCCGGCGCGTCGACTTCCCGGGCCCGCTGAAGCGGAAGTTCTCTTCCCGGTAGCGGCCGACCAGCCTGGCCCCGCGCTTGCGGAGCAGCTTGCGCAAGGTCGCGTGGTCAGCCGGACCGGCGACTCGAAACTTGAGCTCCGACTCGATGGTGCGGTCTCGCTTGGGCCGCAGCCTGCCCCGGGCCACGCGACGACATTAGCGTTAGGGCGCCGGCTTTCGGATGCGGTAGAGCGAGGCGATCACCGCGGTGCACTCGTCTTCGACGAAGTCCATGCCCGCCTCCCCGGCGATGCGCCGCGCCTCGTCGGAGCGGATGTCCTGCTGCAGCCACAGGGCCCCGGCGCCGATGGCCGCGGCCTGGCGCGCGATTTCTGGCGTGTCGGCGGAGGGCCGGAAGACATCGACCAGGTCGACCCTGTCGGGCACGTCGAGCAGCGTGCGGTAGGCGCGTTCGCCGAACAGCGTGTCCGCATAAGGGTTGACCGGGATGATGCGAAAGCCGCGCCGCTGGAGGCCCTCGGGAACCGAGCCCGCGGCCTTGTCCGGATCACGCGACGCGCCCACGACCGCGATCGTCGTCGCGCTTGCGAGGATCTCCTGAGGCGTCCGAGCCATCGCCGTTCCAAGATCCAGCGGGAAGCGCCTATTCCCTCTATAGCCTGACGCTTATATAGCTGATGGGGTATATTTAGCGTGATGGCTGCGGGCGCGACCTTCGAGGTCATGGCCGAACCCAACCGGCGCCGGATCCTGGACCTGCTCGTCGAACGGGAGCGGACGGTGGGGGACCTGGTGCGGGCGCTGGAGGTCAGCCAGCCGGCGGTGTCGAAGCACCTGCGGGTCCTGCGCGACGTGGGACTGGTCGAGTCCCGGGTCGACGCGCAGCGCCGCTACTACCGGGTCCGGCCGCAGCCACTGCGTGAGGTCGATGCGTGGCTGGCGCCCTACCGCGCCATGTGGACGCGGAGCCTGGACGCACTCGAACGCCATCTCGACGAGACAGACGAAGGAGGCAAACATGCTCGGAAAGCTGGAGCAGGTCGATAGAGGCTGGCAGCTTCGATTCGTGCGCGAGCTGGCCCACCCGCCGGCGAGGGTGTGGCAGGCGCTGACCGAACCGGATGAGCTCCGCCACTGGTTTCCCGACCACGTGATCATCGATGAGTGGAAGGTGGGGGCGAAGCTGCGCTTCGAGGACGCGAACGCGGGCATCGAGCCGTTCGACGGCGAGGTGCTGGCGTTTCAGCCGCCCGCGCTGCTCGAAATCCGCTGGGGCACGGACACGATTCGCTTCGAAGTGTCGCCTCGCGGTTCAGGCAGCGTGCTGACCCTGATCGACACCATCGACGAGCTGGGCAAGGCCGCCCGCGACGGCGCCGGATGGCACGTGTGCCTCGACAACCTCGAGCGCGCGCTCGAGGGGAGGGTGGCCGGAGGGCCGGACGCCTGGAATCAGGTCCACGGCGAATATGTGAGGAAGTTCGGTCCGGAGGCGTCGACGATCGGCCCGCCCGAGGGCCGGTCCGAGGCCGGCTGAGGGAAGCGCGGCCAAGCCGCACAAGGCCATCCAGGCCGATCCGCGCATAGCGATCGATATCGGCGGTGACCCTGGCGATTCGAGTGCGGATTCAAGCCCAATGCCAGCACTCGCGAGTTGACGGAAGAGCTGTCAAGGGCCCGGGATTCTCACCCGGGCCCTTGTGGTTCGAAGCGTTATTCGAGCCAGATCTCGACGGTCTTGTGCTGCGCCTCGTCCTCGACTTCGACGATCTTCCCAAGCTCGCCGGCCTCGATCATGGCCGTGACGCTGTCCCAGTCCATGTCGATGTCCTTCATCTCGGGTGAGAAGGTCTTGGCCATTTTCAGGCCCCACTTGATGACGCCGACCGGCATCTTGATGTTGACGACCGGGTCCCCTTCCTTCGCGTGGTCGATCACCTTGATGTACAGCTTCTTCGCTCTGGTTTCCTGCTGAATCGCCATTTCGATCACCTCCAGAGCCAGCTTGCGACCGGATGCGCCGGTGAACCAGGGGCGGCGGGAGGGGATCTGTCGGGACTTTCGGCAGTACCCAGTCGCTCGACGTCGGGACGACGGAGCTCCGGCAATTACGTTTTCGTCTAAAGAAGCTCCGCGTCGTCGCTCCGAACATACAGACAACGCCGACCATCCTCTTGTAGCGAGACCTTGCCAGGTGACCGAGGGCACCTCGCGCTCAGCGAGGGAAGCCGTTACGGAATCGTTCTACTTCTGCTTCTGTCCGCCGTAACGGCCGCCATCGTCTGGCCCCCCGGAAAGTTGAGCTCGGTGCTGACCACGGCATTCATCGGGGCAAGCGTGGTGGCTGCCATCCTCAGCCGCAGCCGGGTGCTGCTTGCGGTGCTCGCCCTCGGAGTGGTCGTCGTCTCGATCGTGGCCGCCGGGCTGGCGATCGGATCGGAGGATAAGGGCGGCCATTACCTTCTGAACGCGGTGGTGGCCGGCACGCTGCCCGTCGTCATCGTTGTCCGCTTTCGCCGCGTTCTGTACGTCAACGTGCAGACCGTCCTGGGCGCGGTCTGCATCTACATCGTCATCGGCATCTTCTTCGCCAGCCTCGACGCCGGCCTCAGCCAGCTCTCAGGGCGGTCTTTCTTTGCCCAGGCGTCAGACGCCACCAGCTCCGATTTCATGTATTACAGCTTCATCACGCTCACGACCGTGGGCTACGGCGACCTGACGCCCACGCTCAGGGCGGGTCGAGCTCTGGGAGTCACCGAAGCCCTCGTTGGCCAGCTTTATCTGGTCACCGTGATCGCATTGCTGGTCGGCAATTTCGGTCGAAGCAGAAGATAAACAGCGACTACCACAAGGTCGTCGCCGGCCGTTCAGTGGATTTCTGAGATCCTGGTGTTCAGCCAATTCTCTTCTGTTGACCGCAAGAGCTAATGACTGCTTAAAGATCAACGATCTGGCAGCCGGCTTGTCGGATCGATGCTCTATATTGCCGCCGGCTCGACCGGTCCCCGCATCTCCGACTCCCTCTCCGATTCCATCTCCGACTCCATCTCCGACTCCGCTTCCATCTCCGTCACCGTCTTCGAACCCCAATCCGATTCCGGTCGGTCAGACGGGGAACTGGAACCTGATCTTCGATGACGAGTTCAACGGCACCGCGCTCGACAGCTCCAGGTGGACGGCAGGTTGGATGGGAAACGGAATCACCGGCCCGGTCAATCCACTGGTCCCCGAATCTACCTCGGCGGTCGGTGGGCGAACGCGGCCGCGGGCTCTGGCGTTGGACGGAAAGCTGGACGCAATCGTCCGCCTCAAGCGTTGATCTTCTAGAGTGACTTAATGAGAATTAACCGTGGGGTTAGCAATATGCGCAAACTCGCAGCGAGGCTGACTGCGAGACCTCAGCGGACCGTGGCGCCGGACGACACTGTTGGCGGGGACGGCGACACCATACCGCGGCGTCTTGCCGTCCTCGAGAACGCGTCTTTGTTCTTCATGCAACCGAAGTCTGTGGTGCGCACCCTGTCACGCCAGTCGCGGCAGATAACGGTCAAGAAAGGTGACGTTCTCATCCGCCAGGGAGCGCCGAATGACAACCTCTACGTGGTCATGCGCGGCCAATTCTCAGCGCTGGTACAGGCTTCACAAGGCGAGTCGCTTCCGATCGCGTTGCTCGGGCCAGAGGACGTCTTCGGGGTCCTGTCTGTCGTGTCGGGCAATCCTGCCGCGGCGACGGTGACAGCGACCAGTGATGGCGAAGTCCTGGTCGTGGAAGGCAAGCGATTGACCGCCTTGATGGCCGACGGCGATTCCGCGCGGTCGCAGCTGCAGCGCGTGGCGGCGCAGCGGCAATCTCTCCTTGAGGTCGCGCATCGCCGGACTCAGGTGTCCACCGGGCAAGGCACCGTGATTGCGGTCTATTCGCCCAAGGGCGGCACGGGTAAGACCACCATCGCGCTCAACCTGAGCGCCTCACTGGCCGCTGCCCACCCAGGTGAGGTCGCGCTCCTCGACCTGGGACTCCCTTACAACGACGCCGCCTTGATCTCGGGACTTGTCCCCACGACTTGCCTGGCGCGCGCCGTCGAGACTCCGGGCCCATTCGACGAGCTCGTGCTGGGCTCGTTGCTCCATCACTCCGCGCAGTTCTCGATTCTTCCGGTCGTGCTGAAACCCGAAGAGGCCGATCTCATCACCCCCGACGTGGTCGCCCGGACTGTCGAGACATTGCGAGAGGAGTTCAAATACGTCGTCGTCGACTGCTGCGTTCAGCTGTCCGAGCAGATCCTGGGGGTGCTGGAGAGGGCGCAGCACGTGGTGATAATCACGACGCCGCGTCTTCAATCGCTCAAGGATGTGCCTCACCTGCTCGACCTCCTGCAGGACGTCCTTCGCATCCCCACCGGGCGCATCCACCTCACCATCAACAACCCGACGTCGAAAGCCATGCTTGGGCGCGGCGAGATCGAGCAGACTGTCATGCGGCGGACAGCGGCCGAGGTCGGATTCGACGCGGCGGCGGAGCGGGCGGCGATCCAGGGACAGCTCGTGTCCCGAATCCGCCCGGCCGGCCCGATGGCGAGGGCGATGGCTGAGCTCACCGGCCGCATCACGGGCCGCTCGCTCGTCGATCGTGGCCCGGGTCTGGCCAAGGTTGCGTCCCGGCTCGAGGGGTTGCGGCGGCGAGGTTTCGCCTGACGTGGCCGGGTCGCGATGACAGCGCGGAGGCGTGACGGCCAGGAGGACCGCGGTTCGTCGGCCGACGGCAAGCGGTGGCGCAGCCGGCCGCACCTCAGCACCGCTCTAAGGCTCAGCACCGTCCTCGCACCGGCTGTCGCAGCGGCGGCGGTGGGAATCGCCATCAGCCGCTGGCTGCCCATTCCCCAGGGGACGGCAGAGACGGCCGCCTGGTGGGCGCTGTTCCTGGCGGCGACGGTGGCGACCTGGCTTGTCTGCGCCAGCCTTCTCTACCGGCTCCTGCCGCTGGCGACGCTGCTCGACCTCACTCTGCTCTTCCCGGATGCGGCTCCCTCGCGCTTTGCCGTGCTGCGCCGAAACGCGAACCCCCGCCAGCTCGAGCGGGAGCTGCGCCGCGTCCAGGAGATGGACCCGAGCACCGAGCCTTCCAAGCGAGCGCAGGTCATCCTCGAGCTGGCCGCGGCTTTGAGCGTCCACGACAGCCGGACCCGCGGCCACTCGGAGAGGGTCCGCATGTTCACCGATCTCCTGGCGCATGAGCTCCGCCTCCAGCAGGGCGATGCGGACCGGCTTCGGTGGGCGGCGCTGCTGCACGACATCGGCAAGCTGACCCTTGCGCCCGCGCTCCTCAACAAGCCGGCCCGGCCTGAGCCCCAAGAGTGGGAGGCAATCCACCGGCATCCGATGGAGGGGTACCGTCTGATCGCTCCTCTTCACGCCTGGCTCGGGCAGTGGGCCGAGACGGTGCGCGATCACCACGAGAAGTTCGATGGCACCGGTTATCCGCGGGGCCTGCGCGCCCAGGCGATCTCGCACGGTGGCCGCATCGTCGCGGTGGCTGACAGCTACGAAACGATGACCGCTGCGCGCCCTTACAAGACGACGATGTCCCTGCAGGCCGCTCGCCAGGAGCTCGTGCAGATGTCGGGAAGCCATTTCGATCCGGTGATCGTGAGAGCCTTTCTCAACATCTCGCTGGGGAAGCTGTGGCAGGCCGTCGGGTTCAGCGCCATGGTCGCCGAAATTCCGCTGCTGGCTCCGGTCGCCTGGCACGCGTCGAAGATCGGCCCGCGCTCGATCTCGGCGATGGCCGCCACGGCCGCGACCGCAACCCTGCTCGCGGCCGGCGTGATCGGGCCCCCGATCGCCCCCTTCGTCTACGAGTCGGGCGTGGCCGGCCTCCATGCCCTCCCCGGCGCCGTGGCGCCGCCCTGGTCGAGCGGACCGACGGGAGGGGGGCCGGCGCCGAGCCCCTCGCCGACCGCAGCCCCGCCGCAGCCGCCGACCACCACCGCCGGAGGCACAGGGTCGGGCGGCGCTGCAGCCGGTTCCACCGCGGCGGCCGTCGGTTCCTCTGCGCCGTCCTACCCGACCGGAGTAGCCAGGCAGTCCGGGCTTCCCGCCGGCATCGCCAAGAACCAGGGTGCATTCGCCGGCTGGCGCAAGCATCACCCCTAACCCACGCGACGCCGGCCTGACCCGGCTGGTCCGCTTGACAGAAATGGTCCGCGGGCGTACACAACCCTTCGCACGCTCCCCCCTGAGGTTCGAGCGTTTGGTCGAGGAGGCATCGTGATGAGCAAGCGAACTCTTGTCGGTGCGATCACGGCGTTGATCGCGGTCGTCGCGATGCCAGGCACCGCACTGGCGGACGGCGCTGTGGCCAACGGCAGCTTCGAGGAGGGAGCCTTCGGGGGAGGCGGCTTCGAGACGCTCGCCGCCGGGACGGCAAGCGCGGGGGCAATCACCGGTTGGACCGTGACCGAGGGAACCGTGGACTGGATCGGCAACTACTGGACTTCCGAGGATGGATCGATGAGTCTCGACATGAACGGGACTCCCACGGGGGCGATGGGGACGGTCGGGGTCATTGCGCAGACCGTGGCGACCACCGTCAACAACACCTACGTCGTCCAGTTCTGGCTCGCGGGCAACCCCGCGTGCGGCCCGAGCGTGAAGACTCTCATCGTCAGCGCGACAGGAGCGGCGCCGGCGTCCTACAGCTTCACGAACACAGGCGCCACCACGCTCACCGACATGGGATGGCAGCAGATGGCGTACTCGTTTGCGGCAACCGGCAGCAGCACGACTCTGACTTTTGCCGCCGGCCCGGCCAACACGTCAAGCTGCGGCCCGGCGCTTGATGACGTCACCACGACCGAGTCGGTCGTCGGCGGTGCGCAGTGCAAGGGCGGCGGCTGGCAGACGATGCGTAACGCCGACGGAGACCTGTTCAAGAACCAGGGCGACTGCGTCAGCTTCTACGCGACCAGCGGAGCTACTCCGATCCGGAATTGAGCTGGCGGTCGCGCGCTCAGGTGATGTGGGGCTACAGCGCCATCCGCTTGATGAGCTCCGCAGCCTGACGTAAGGTCAGCTGTATCAGCTTCAGGCTCTCGCGATCGGAAGTGTTCTTGGGCGTCGAGAGGCGACCGATCCGCACCGCCAGCCGGAGAAGCTCAGCTGCCACGTCGTCAGCAGGTTCGACCGCGACGTCAGATTGCTCGAGGAAGTACGAGATCGGTTTGCCTGTGCGGCGAGCGATCATGGCCAGCACCGCCTTCGAGGGCCTGGATCGCCCGTGCTCTATGAAATGGATGAAGGTCCTGGAGACGTCGTTGCCGGCCAGCTCCGCCAGGCTCAGTCCAGCATCGAGACGAGCCTCTCGAACGCGAGCAGGATTGACCGGCATACCCTCGGCGCGAGGTCCCCGCGGCACGCCTTGGGATCGTAATGTCAAGCGCTTGTTAAGAGACTCGGCCCCGGCTCCGGCGGACGTGAACCCTCTGTAACGTATCGATCAACAGTTCATGAAGCTCTATGACGAACTGGCCGAATGGTGGCCGATCATGGCGAGCCCGGCCGAGTATCGGGAAGAAGCTTTGCTCTTTGAGCGCCTCTTGAGGGAGTCCTCCAATCCTCCGCCGCGCACCGTGCTCGACCTCGGCTCTGGCAGCGGAATCATCGCCTTCCATCTCAAGGCTCACTTCGCCATGACTCTCGTCGACATCTCCCCTCAGATGCTGGCGGTCAATCGTACCGTGAATCCCGAGTGCGAACACCTTCAAGGCGACATGCGAACCCTCCGATTGAACAGGACCTTCGATGCGGTCTTTGTTCACGATTCGGTCTGCCATATGACCACCGAATCGGATCTGCGGGCGGTCATGGAGACGGCGTTTGTTCACTGCCGGCCTGGAGGCGTTGCTCTGTTCGTGCCGGATGAGCTGCGCGAGACATTTGTCCCAGGCACAGACCACGGCGGCAGCGACAGAGAGGACCGCGGCCTTCGTTACGTGCAGTGGACCACAGATCCGGACCCGCGCGACACGGCGATCCTGGTTGACTTCGGAATCCTGCTCCGCGACGAACACGGGGTCGTGCGAGTCGTGCATGAACGCCAGACCCATGGCCTTTTCGCCCGCGCGGTATGGCTGCGGCTCCTGCGGAAGGTCGGGTTCACGGCATCAGTGGTGAGCGACGAGGAGATCAGAGACCTGTTCCTGTGCCGGCGTCGAGAGTAGAGGGCGGGTTGGGTTCATACAGTGTTCGGCGGTCGCATGTCCATGGACGCGGACTGTTCGCACGCACTCCATACGCGCGGGGAGATCTCGTCGGCGAATATCGAGGGCGCTTGATCGACGTGGAGTTGGAGGGCGAAACGTCCAGCGCCTGGAATGCGGACCCTTCCTACACCCTGCTGTTCGTCGTCGATGACCACCACACGATTGATGCTGGAGTCAAGGGGAACAGCATCCGGTTCATGAATCACTCCTGCGACCCCAACTGCGAGACATCTGTCGACGGGGACCGGATATTCGTGCATACGCTGCGACGCATTCAGCCGGGTGAAGAGTTGACCTACGACTACAACCTGCGCCCCGGCGATCCCTCCGACGGCCCCGAGGCGTACGCATGCAAGTGTGGTTCGAAGAAGTGTCGCGGCACCATGCTCGACGCCAAGCTGCTGCCGCGCGCTCAGGTCTCGCGTTAGTCCGGACTATCCTCCGTTTCGGGGCGCCGAACGTCGCGTTAGTCCGGACTATCGCGGGGTGCGATTCACGACCCATGCAGCGCGGACAAACCAGCGCGGCGGGAGCGGTGGTGCCTTCGGGCGCTCTACCGACATGCGGCTCAGGCCGCTTCGGTCTTGGCTCCGCGCACCGGCTCGAGTGCGTGCTCCAGCACGTCCTCGACCCTGCTTGCCAGGTGGAACTTCATCTTCTCGCGCACGCTCTCCGGCACGTCATCGATGTCCTTCTCGTTGCGCTTCGGCAAGATGACTTCCGTCAGGCCCATGCGGTGGGCGGCCAGCACCTTCTGCTTGACTCCGCCGATCGGCAGCACCAGCCCTTGCAGTGTGACCTCTCCGGTCATGCCCACAGTGCTCCGCACCGGCCGTCCCGTGAGCAGGCTCACGATCGCCGTCGTCATCGTCACGCCGGCGGACGGTCCGTCCTTGGGCACCGCGCCCTCGGGCACGTGGATGTGGAACGACCGGTTGGCCGCGGCCTCGTCGATCTTCAGCTCCGCGGTGTGCGACCGCACATAGGACAGCGCGATCTGCGCCGACTCCTTCATCACGTCTCCCAGCTGGCCGGTCAGCGTGAGCGTCACGCCGTGGCCGTTGCCTTCGGTGGCGGCCGCCTCGACGAAGAGGACGTCGCCGCCGATGCCGGTGACCGCAAGTCCCGTCGCCACCCCCGGCACCGCCGTGCGCGCCGCGACCTCGTTGTCAAACTTGGGCTTGCCCAGGAACTCGCGCACGCGCTGGGGCGTGATCGCCACCGGCGGAGTCAGCTGCGACGTGGCAACCTTCGTTGCCACCTTGCGGGTGATCTTGCCGAGCTCGCGCTCCAGGTTGCGCACGCCCGCCTCGCGCGTGTGGTCGGTGATCACCTTCATGATCGCCGCGTCACCCACCGTCACTTCCTCGGGCTTGAGACCGGCCTGCTTGATCTGCCGCTTGAGCAGGTGGTCGCGCGCGATCGCAACCTTCTCCTCTTCGGTGTAGCCATCGAGGCGGATCAGCTCCATGCGGTCGAGCAGCGGCGCCGGAATCGTCTCCGACACGTTCGCGGTCGGGATGAACAGCACCTCGGAGAGGTCGAGGTCGACCTCCAGGTAGTGGTCGCGGAACGTGTGGTTCTGCGCCGGGTCGAGCACCTCGAGGAGCGCCGCCGACGGGTCTCCCCGCCAGTCGCTGCCGACCTTGTCGATCTCGTCGAGCATGATCACGGGGTTCTTGGTGCCCGCGTCCTTGAGGGCGCGCACGATGCGGCCGGGCATCGCCCCGACGTAGGTGCGGCGGTGGCCGCGGATGTCAGCCTCGTCGCGGATGCCTCCCAGTGAGACGCGGGTGAACTTCCGCCCGAGGGCGCGCGCGACGGACTCGCCCAGCGACGTCTTGCCGACGCCCGGAGGTCCGACGAGTGTGATGATGGCGCCCGAGCCGCGTCCGCCCAGCACCTCGAGGCCACGCTCCTGGCGCAGCTTGCGCACGGCGAGGAACTCGATGATCCGGTCCTTCACGTCGGACAGGCCGGTGTGGTCCTCGTCGAGGATCTGGCGCGCCTTGGCCAGGTCGTAGTTGTCGTCCGAGCGCACGTTCCAGGGGATGTCCAGCATCCAGTCGAGGTACGTGCGGATCCAGCCGTACTCGGGGTTCTGCTCGCTGGTCCGCTCCAGGCGGTCGAGCTCGCGGTCGACCTCCGTCTGCACCGCCTCGGGCATGCCCGCCTTGGCGATCCTTTCCCGGTAGGTCGAGACCACGTCGGTCTGGCCCTCGTTGAGCTGCTTCTTGATCGCCTCCATCTGCTGGCGGAGCAGGAACTCGCGCTGCGTCTTCTCCATGCCCTCGGCGACCTCGCTCCTGATCTTCTCCTTGAGAGACGCGTCGGCGAGGATGGCCTTGGTCCACTTGATGAGCGTGCTGAGCCGCTCCTCCAGGTCTGCCATCTCGAGGATCTCGAGCTTCTGCTCGGTCGTCAGGTCGGGCGAGTAGCCGGCGAGGTCGGCCAGGTGGCCGGGAGTCCGCGCCGCGCGCAGGAACTGCACTACCTGCGGCACGCCTCGGGACTCGACCAGGTTCTCGAGCAGGGCGCGGTACTCGCGCGCCAGCTCCTGCGAGCGCTCGCTGGGGGGCTCGGGGTCGAGGACCGGGTCGGCCTTGACCCACAAGGCGCCACCGATGTCGGCCTGGCCGCTGCCCAGCCGGGCGCGGTACTCGCCGCGGATCATGAACGCCTCGGCGCCGGTCGGCAGCTCGGCGGACTCGCCCAGGCGGGCGGCCGTGCCGATGGATCCGAACTTGCCGTCGATGCGGGGCACGAGCAGGATCAGCCGGTTGCCCTGGCGGGCAGCCTCGATCGCCGCTTTCTGGTTGTCGCCTTCGACGGCCAGGGTGACGGACATATGGGGCAGGACGACGACGTCGTCCAAGGGGAGTACGGGTAGGAGCTCGGACTTGGGGTTTGCCATATGTACGAGAGAACGTTTACCCACGCCGGGAGATTCCCAATCCTGCCCGCCTCCGGCTGATCTAGCTCGTCGGGATGTTGTTCGCCTGGCACACGGCCGCGCCGACGACGCTGCAGAGGGCCGAGGCCGAGACGAACCCGTCCTTCAGGACCGTGCGCGCCAGGTTGGCCAGGGTTACCCAGGTCGGGGCCAGCAGGACGGCCTGCTGCTGCCTGCCGCTGACGCCGGCCGGGGGCGTGAGCGTGGCGTTGACCAGGGATCGCGGCGGCGTGGCCCCCGCACGGAGCACGGTCGCCAGGGCGACGGCTGCCTGCGCCTCGAGGTAGGGCGGCTTGTAGACGGAGCCGCACTGGTAGCCCTGGACGACGTTGACCATCCCCTGCAGGGTCGCATCCTGGCCCGTGGCAGGCACCGTCCGGGGCTTGACCCCGGCCTTCTTCAGGACCTGGATCACGGCATTGCCCAGCTCGTCGCTTGCCTCGAGCGTGGCGTTGATTTCCTTGTGCGCCTTGTACTGCTCCTGAAAAACACTGGTGCCCTCGGTCGTGTCCCATCCCCTGGCGATCTGGTCGGCGATCAAAACAAAGCCCTGGTTGTTGGTCTTGCCCGGCCGCTGCGGCGTCGTGCCGTCGCCCCAGAGCACGCGGTTGTAGCCCTGGGCGACAGCGATGGCGTTCGGGTCCGTGTCCTCGCCACCGTTGAGGATGAAGACTTTCGGGTTGCTGACCTTCCAGTCGAGCACGCACTGCATGAAGCCCTGGCCGAGGAGGGTGCCGGACCGGACATTGTCGAAGTCGACGTGGTAGGTGTTGCCGCCGCTGAAGATGGGGTGGTCGAACGTGATGACCTTGACCCCGTGGTCCTGGGCATACCGCGCTACATCCGCTCCGACCGCGTCGCTGAGCGGGTCGACGACCAGGACGGAAGCGCCCTGGCCGATGTCCTCCTGGGCGAGGCTGAGCTGGCTCTCGTCGCCGCCCCTGGCGTCGTCGATCTTGATCCGGGACGAGCTGTACCCCGCCTGCTCGAAAGCAGACTGGAGCTGGGCCTCGAAGTCCTTGAATCGTGATTGCGCGCTGCTGTCGCCGAGGATCACGCCGACCATTCCGCTGCCCTGCGCGGTCAGTGGTCTCAGCCTGGCCATGTAGGTGAAGCCGGCGCTGAAGGAGTTGACGCCCAGGTCCGAGGGCACGGCGGCCGTCGGTGTGGCGGAGGCTTTCTCAGGGGTCGCGCTGCTGCACGCGGCCAGAGCCGGCGTCGCCGCCAGAAAGGCGGCCACCGCCCACATCCTCCGCATCGAGATCTTTGCTGCCATGTGTTGTGCGTGTGTTGGATCGAGAGGAGCCGCCAGGAGTCTACTCCCTAGCCTTTCAGGGCTCCAGCCAGCAAGCCGCGGATGAAGTAGCGCCCGAGCACGATGTAGATGACGAGCGGGGGCAGGGCGGTCAGGAGCGCGCCCGCCATCTGGATCTCGTAGTGGGCGAGGAGAGAACCGGCAAGGCCGTTCAACGCGACCGTGATCGGCCACTGGTCGGGCAGCGTCAGCGTGACCGCGAAGAGGAACTCGTTCCAGATGCTCGTGAACTGCCAGATCAGGACGACCACGAATCCCGGCATCGAGATCGGCAGCATGATGTGGCGGTAGATTCCGAGCACGGTGGCGCCGTCGATTCGCGCGGCCTCGATGACCTCGGTCGGGATCGCCGCGTAGTAGTTCCGGAAGATCAGCGTCGTGATCGGGATGCCGTAGACCACGTGGGTCAGGACCAGGCCCGGGATCCCTCCATACAGGTCGATCTTCTGGAGCACGAGAACCAGCGGCAGCAGGATGCTCTGGTAAGGGATGAACATCCCGAACAGGAGCAGCGTGAAGACGAGGTCCGCGCCGCGGAACCGCCACTTCGAGAGGACGTAGCCGTTGAGCGAGCCCAGCAGCGCCGAGAGCAGCGTCGCCGGCACCACCAGGAGGACGCTGTTGAAGAAGGCCGGCGCCAGCGTCGCGAACGCGTTGCCGAACGCCTCGAGGGTCGGCGCCGCCGGCAGCTCCCACGGGGTGGAGCTCGAGACTTCGATGAACGACTTGAGCGCGGTCACCGCGATCACGTAGATCGGGAGCAGGTAGAAGATCGCCACCAGGCACAGCAGTGCGTAGGTGACTACGCGCGACAGTCGAACCGGCGGGCGACCGACGCTCTGCGCGGCGCTCAAAGGGGGGTCCCCGCGAAATCGCGGTGGTGGGGTGCGGATTTCGTGGGGTCCTTCACCGTTCCGTCTCCTGGCGAAGGCTCCAGATCAGGTACGGCACGATCAACAAAGCGACCATGAGCAGGAGCACGATCGCGATCGCCGCGCCGCGGCCGTAGAGGTTCTGCCGGAACACCGCGACCCACATGTACAGGCTTGGCATGTCCGTCGCGTAGCCCGGCCCGCCGAACGTCATCACGTACACCAGGTCGAAGATCTTCAGCGAGATGTGGCCGAGGATGATCACGGCCGACAGCGTGATCGGGCGCATCAAGGGGAGGATCACGCGCAGGAAGATGCGCCCTTCGCTCGCTCCGTCCACGCGCGCCGCCTCGCGCAGCTCGTCCGGTATCGAGCGCAGGCCGGCCAGGAACATGGCCATGCAGAAGCCGCTCATCTGCCAGACCGCAGCGATCACGAGGCCGTAGAGCGCGGTGCGGGTATCCGCGAGCCATGGGGACTCGAGGAAGTTCAGATGGGCCTGCTCGAAGAGCAGGTTGATGCCGAAGCTCGGGTTGAGGATCCATCGCCACACCGTGCCGGTGACCACGAATGCGATCGCGAGGGGAAACAGGAAGACGTTCTGGAAGATGATCGTCCCCCTGACGTGCTGGTCGAGCAGGTAGGCGGCCCCGAAGCCCAACAGGATGCACCCCGCCAGGAACAGGATCGTGAACTGGATCGTGTTCTGGATGTCGGCCTGAAAGCGGGGCAGTTGGAAGAGGTCCGTGTACTGGGTGAGGCCGGCGGACGTGTAGTCGGGCACGATGCCGTACCACTTCGTTGTCGAGACGAAGGCCGTGTAGGCGATGAAGCCGTAGACGAAGATCGCGATCAGGACGATCGACGGCGCGATCAGCAGGAACGGCGTCAGCCGGTCCCAGGAGAAAGAGCGGAGGGAGCGACCCCGGATGGATCGCTCCCTCGCTGCGGCGGCCGGTGAGGCTACCGCCAACTGCTCGTTACTTCAGGAACTGGTCGGCGAGCTTCGCCAGGTTGGCCGCGCTGGCGTTGACGTCCTTCTTCTGCACGAACTGGCCCATCTCGTCGTTGACCCCGCTGGCGAACGCTTCCGGCGCCGCCGAGCCATGGGCGATGCTCGGCGTCAGCGAGTCGGTCTTGAACTCGGCGATGAAACCCTGCGCGATGGGGTCGAAGATGCTCGGCGACACGTCGGTGCGCGCCGGGATGGAGCCCTTCTTGGGGTTGAACGCCGCCTGGCCTTCCTGGGAGCCGCAGACCTTGATCCAGTTGATCGCGTTGTCGCGGTCGGGAGCGCCCTTGGGAAGTCCAAAGGTGTCGCAGACGATCATGTAGGTCTTCTCGGTCCCCGGCGACGGGATGCCGGTGAAGTCGGTGTTGGGCTTCCAGTTGTTGGCCGTGAAGTAGCCCTTGGCCCAGTCGCCCATGATCGTGGCGGCCGAGGTGCCCGCCTGGACACGGCCGGAGGCCTGGTCCCAGTCGATGGTCGCGTGGTCCGAGTTGACGTAGTTCAGCATCGACTTGATGTAGGTGAGGGCCGTCTTGATGTTCTTGTCGCTCCACGAGCTCTGGCCTGAGAACAGGCCGCGGTAGAAGTCGGGGCCGCCGACCGCGACGATGTTGTTCTCGAGCAGCATCGTCACCTGCCAGTTGCCTTTCGAGCCCAGGGCCAGGGGAGCCTGCACCCCGCCGGCCTTCAGCTTGCCGAGCGCGGAGAGGAAGTTGTCCAGGTTGTTGCTGCTTCCCGCCTGCAGGTTCGAGCCGGCCTTGGCGACGTTGACCCACATCGCGTTGCCGCGGTGCACGTTGACCGGGACCGACCAGACGTCGCTGCCCTTGCTGACGATCGTCTTCAGGTCCTTGGGCATGACCGAGTCCCAGCCTTCCGAGTTCCAGATGCTGGTGATCGGCTCCATCTTGTCCGCCTTGACCCAGGTGCTGATGAGCTCCTGGCCGGCGTGGACCTGGAAGCTGTCCGGCGGCTTGCCGCCCTGCATCCGGGTGGCGAGCACCGCCTTGGCGTTGCTGCCCGCGCCGCCCGCCACGGCGGCGTTGATGATCGTGACCCCCGAGTACTTCTGCTTGTAGATCTTGAACATCTCGGCGAGGCCGTCCGCCTCACCGCCGGCGGTCCACCAGCTGAAGATCTCGAGCTCGTTCTTGCCGCCGGTCGTGCCCCCGCTCGTGCACGCCGCGAGAAACTCGGCAATCGAGCCGCCGAATACGAGCGCGCCCGTGGCGACACCCGTGCGCTTGACGAACTCACGACGAGTCCACTTAGAGCTCATTCACTCGCCTCCGAAGTGGCCACATCGCTGCGCCCACCTCTGACAATCCAGCCGCCATCTTCCCGGGCCGAGCCACGGGGCGAGAGTGCGCCGGCGGCGGGTCTTACTCCCTTTGGCCTGGCCACAGGCCAGATGCATTCTGTTGGCTGGTCCGGGGCGCTGTCAAGCGAGCGCGGCGGCCGGTCAGACCCTCGTCACGCTGCCTGAGGTCGAGCCGCGACGGGAGACGGCGTCGATGATGATCGCGGCCAGCAGGACGAGGCCGGTCACGATGTACTGCCACTCGAACGCCAGCCCGAGCAGGTACATCCCGTTGTAGATCGCGCCGATCACGAGCCCCCCGAGGACTCCGTGCAGGGGTTTGCCGCGGCCACCCATCAGGCTCGTCCCGCCGATGACCGCCGCGGCCACGGCGTAGAGGACGTAATACCCGGCCTGCAGGTTGTTGGACATCCCGTTGAGATAGGACGCGTACAGCAGCAGCGCAAGCCCGGCCGTGAACGAGCACAGCATGAAGGCCGTGGTGCGGATCAGCGACAGGTTGATGCCGGCGCGGCGCGCGGCCTCCGGATTGCCGCCGATCGCGTAGACGTACCTGCCGTACTGGGTCCGTCCGAGCAGCACCGTCCAAGCGCCCAGCACCGCGAGCACGATCGGGATCACCCAGGGCACGCCTTCCTGGACGATCAGGACGCCCCGGTTGAGGTTGCAGATCGCGACCACGACGATCGTGACCACGGCGATGCCGCCGATCTTGATGAGCGTGAGGCTGGCCGGAGGCGCCACCAGCCCGCTGCGCCGGCGCCGTGAGTCCGCCAGCCAGATCAGCAGGCCGAGGCCCGCGACCACCACCCCGGCGCCGATCCACGAGATGGTCGGGTCGATGTTGCCCCACATCAGGTTGTAGATGAGTCGCAGGTTGTCGCTGTCGCCGATGAGGTTGGGGTAGCCGGAAAAGGGACCGAACAGCAGGATCTTCAAGAACAGGCCGTTGGCGATGAGATAGCCGGCGAGCGTGACAATGAAGGACGGCAGGCGAAGCTGCGTGATCAGCAGGCCCTGGATGCCGCCGAACACGAGGCAGAAAAGCAGACCGGCGATTATCGCGAGCGGCCACGGCCAGTTGGTCGTCGCGGGCTGGATCAGCTGGACGGTGATGGCCGCGCCGCAAGCGCCCACGAAACCCACGGAGAGGTCGATCTCGCCCAGGACCAGGGCGAAGCTCTCCGCCATCGCCAGGACCATGAACACGGCGCTCTGCTGGAACAGGTTCACCAGGTTGCCCGCCGAGAGGTAGACGTTGTTCGGGCTGATGACCTGGAACACGACGATGATGACGACCATCGCCAGAACCACTGGAAGGACGCCGCTCTCGCCGGCCCGGATCCGCGCGACGTAGGCCCGGACATACTCGCCAAGCGACTGCGCGACTACCTCCGGCGGCAGCTCGGCGACGGCCGCCTCCGGCGCCGCGGCCGTCAGGTCCTGCGCGGCGTCGGCTCCCTTGATCTCAGTTTCCTTGGACAGATCTGCCACCGGGGCGGCCAAGACCTCCTGTTGTCATGTACTCGACGACGCTCTGGCGATCGAAATTCGCGACCTTGTCCTGCACCGCCATCCGCCCGAGGTACAGCACCGCGATCCGGTCCGCCACCTCGAACACGTCGTTCAGGTTGTGCGAGATGACCATGACCGCGAGCCCCTTGTCACGCAGACGCTTGATCAGGTCGAGCACCATCTTGGTCTGCACGACACCGAGCGCCGCCGTCGGCTCGTCCATGATCACGAGCTTGGAGTTCCACATCACGGCCTTGGCGACGGCCACCGACTGGCGCTGGCCGCCGGAAAGGGACGCCACCGGCTGGCGGATGGACCTGACCGTGGTGACCCGCAAGCTGGACAGCGTCTCGGCTGCGGCGCGCTCCATGGAGTCCTCGTCGAGCAGCCGGTAGCGCAGGCGCTCGCGGCCTAGAAACATGTTCTGCACGATGTCCAGGTTGTCCGCGAGCGCGAGGTCCTGGTAGACGGTCTCGATGCCAAGGCGCGCCGCATCGCGCGCGTTGTGGATGTGGACCGGATGCCCTTCCCAGAACACTTCGCTGTGGTCCGCCTGGTAGATGCCGGAGATGCATTTGGTGAGCACCGTCTTGCCGGCGCCGTTGTCGCCGCACAGCGCGGTCACCTGTCCGGCCGGCAGGTCGAGGTCGACGTGGTACAGCGCCTGGACGGGACCGAAGTGCTTGTCCAGGCCCCGCACCCTCAGCAACGGCTCGGCAGTCGCGAGAGGCTCGGCGACGGCGGCCGTCATGTCGGCCTGATTATCTCCCGACAGAAAAGGTGACGCCGCCGCGAGGGTGCGGCGGCGTCGATCAGAGCTGTTACGAGATTCCGGCGGCGGCGCACACGGCGGCCGTCACCTTCTGGCACAGAGCTGCCTTGTCGACGAAGTTGTCTTTGATGACCGTGGCGTTCATGTTGGCCTTGTTGACCCAGATCGGCACCAGCAGGATGGCGGGCTGCTGACTGCCTGACTGGCCCGACGGGGGCGCCGTGGTCCCGTTGACCAGGGCGGACGGGGGAGTTGCGCTGGCGCGGAGCACGGTGGCCAGCGCCACGGCGGCCTGCGCCTCCAGGTACACCGCCTTGTAGACGGAGCCGCACTGGTAGTCGGTCAGCACGTTGGCCATGCCGTCGGGCGTCGCGTCCTGCCCGGTGGTCGGGACGGACTTGGCCTTGACTCCCTTGCTCTTGAGGACTGTGACCACCGCATTGCCCAGGCCGTCGTTGGCCTCGACCGTGGCGTTGATCGTCGGGTGAGCTGTGTACTGCTGCTGGAAGATCGTCTGTCCGACGTCGTTCTTCCAGTCCGTGGCCACGATCTCGTCGACGAGCTTCATGCCCTGGCTGTTGGTCGTGCCCTTGTCCACGTGCGCGACCTTCTTGCCCCAGATGGCGTCGTTGTAGCCCTGAGCGAACGAGACCGCGTTGGGGTCTGAGTTCTGGCCGCCGTCCAGCTCGAAGACCTGGGCGTTCTTGACGCCCCAGTCCGAGACGCACTGGACGAATCCCTTGCCGATGAGCTCGCCGACCTGCACGTTGTCGAAGCTCACGTAATACGTGTTCGTTCCGGTGAACGTGGCGCGGTCGTAGCTGATCACCTTCACGCCCTTGGACTGGGCGAGGCTCTGGATCTGAGAGCCCACCGTGCTGTTCAGCGGGTCCATGATCAGGACCGTCGCGCCGTTGGTGATGGCGGCCTGAGCCAGCGACAGCTCCTGCGCCTCCTGACCCTGCGCGTTGCTGATCGTGAAGTCAGACGAGCTGTAGCCGGCCGTCTCGAACGCCTTCTTCAGGTATGGCGCGTCGAACTGCACATACCGCACGGACGATGTCGTGTCGGGAAGGATCGCCGCGACCTTGCCCTTGCCGGCGGCCGTTAGGTCCTTCAGCTTGGCCATGTACGAGAAATCGGCGGTGAACGAGCTGATGCTCAGGTCCGACGGCACCGTGGCCGACGGGGATTGATTCGTGCCTGTTTCCCCGCCACACGCCACCAGCGCCACTGTCGCCGCCGCAAGAGCGGGCAATAACCGGGCTAACCTCATGCAGACCTCCTGTTGTCCACATCTCGCGTCCTGGCTGCCTTCTTCCCGGGTTGGGGCGAGAGTGCGCCGGCAGTCAGGTTTTTACTCAGTGGCGTGGCCCGTTGCTTCCCACAGTCCGAGTGAGGCCGCCGTCAACAGCAGCATTGCTCACGACCGGCGGTTTTGTCAAGAGAACGTAACCCAAAGGGGTCCTGTTTGTTCGCGCTCTTGACAAACCAGCAGGCGCAGCCATGATTCGGGTGCATGCCGGCAGCGAAAAACGGTGATGGGAGCCTGGGCTGGCTGAGGGAACGCAACCGCCGGCGAGTCATGGAGGTCCTGCGCATGCAGGGCCGCATCAGCCAGGCGGACATCGCACGGGGTACCGGCCTGTCGCGCACGACGGTGTCCTCGCTCATCGCCGAGATGAGGGAGGCCGGGCTGGTGCTCGACGTCGACACCAAACCAGGTCCCGCCCGGGGCGGCCGTCCCGGCGTTCAACTCGTCCTCCACGACCCGCCGCAAGTTGTCGTCGGCATCGACTTCGGGCACAGTCACATCGGTGTGGCCGTTGCCGACCTCGGTCACAACCTGCTCGCCGAGCGCCAGTACGAGCTCGACGTCAATCGACAGGCCGTACAGGCCCTCGACGGCGCGGCCCGCATGTTCGACGACGTGCTGTCGCGCCTCGGCGTGGACCGCCGGAGAGTGCTGGGCGCGGGCATCGGCATCCCGGGTCCCGTCGACCGCGCCCGTGGCACGGCCGGCTCGGCCACCATCCTTCCAGGCTGGGTCGGCATGAGCATCGCCTCGGAGATGCAGGAGCGGCTCGGGGTTCCCGTCCAGGTCGAGAACGACGCCAACCTGGGGGCGCTGGCCGAGCTGACATGGGGTGGCGGCCGGGACTGCAGCAACTTCGCCTATATCAAGGCGGCGACCGGCATCGGCGCCGGGATCATCATCGATGGTGAACTCCTTCGTGGGGCTACCGGAACGGCCGGCGAGATCGGTCACACGACCCTCGACGAGAGGGGTGCGCTGTGCTACTGCGGCAACCGCGGATGCCTGGAAACGCTCGCGTCAGGTCCCGCAATCATCCAGCTCGTCGGCCCAGTCAGTGGGGAGTATCTCAGCCTTGGCCGGATCGTCGAGCTTGCCGCGAGCGGCACAGACCTGCGCTGCCGGCGGGCGGTCGCGGACGCGGGCCGGGAGATCGGCGTCTCGGTGGCAGGACTGTGCAACCTCATCAACCCTCAGCGCGTGATCGTCGGCGGCTTGCTGAGTCGCGCCGGGGATGTGCTCCTGCGCCCGCTGCGCGAATCGATCCGGCGGCACGCCGTCCAGGCGGCGGCGGAAACGGTGGAGGTTCGGGCCGCGGTGTTCGTCGAGCGGGCCGAGCTGCTCGGGACGGTCGCCCTCGCGCTTCGCGGTTCTCACGACGTGTCGAGTGCCGCCACTATCATCGACCGGTGACGCGAGGCCGAGTCGCCGGCGTGGTCGCGATCGGGATGGTCGGCTCCCAGGCCAGCCACCTGCTCGCGTACTGGCTCCGCTTCGGCGACGTCTCGCTCCAGGTCCAGGCCGCGGGTGTGCACGTGTACTTCCCTGCGGTGGCCAAGACCGCACTGGGACTCGCCGCGGTGGCCGTGCTGGTCTCGCTGCTCGCGATCGGATCCGCGCGCATCGTCGGTGGTGGTCGCGTCGTTCCTGCGACCAGCCCTTCTCTCCTGCGCGTGCTGGCCATCCTCTTCTCGCTGCAGCTCGCCTGCTTCACCGTCCAGGAGACGGCCGAGGCGGCGCTCGCCGGCGTTCACCTCGGCTCGGCGCCCGCGCTGCTGCTGTGGGGGGCGGCCGGCCAGCTGCCGGTCGCGATCGTCGCAGCGCTGGCGCTGCGCTGGCTGGGCGCGCGCCTGGCGCCGGCGCTTGCGGTGATCAGGTCACGATTCCAGCCGCCCCGGCGTCGCCACGAGCTCGTCTTTGCGCAGGCGGCGTGGCCGCTCGCGGCCGAAACGGCCGTCAGCTCCGCGAGCATCGCCTTCAGCCTCACCCGGCGAGGTCCGCCCTCCTCTTTCTAGCGCTCAGGCCTTATCTGACCGCAATCGGACAAGAAGGAGGAATTCGCGTGAGCAGAACACGCACTCTCATCGTCGTCGCCCTGGTCGCGATCTTCGTCATCGCCGGTGGAATCCTGATCTATGCCAACACGCATAAAGGGAGCCAGAACCTGACGTTCGACCTCACCGTGACCGGCGGCACGGCGATGTCTCCCAACGACATCGCGGCGCACCAGAACGACACCATCACGATCAACGTCAAGAGCGACAAGGAAGGTGAGGTCCACCTGCACGAGTACGACATCGCGTTCGAGGCCAAACCGGGCGAAACCGTGAGCCACACGTTCAAAGCCGACAAGACCTGCTCGTGCGAGATCGAGTGGGAGGACACGAGCAAGCACCTGGGCACGCTCACGGTCAGTCCCTGATGCAGACCGCACAGATCCTCCTCCACGGGTTCGGACAGCGCTTCGACCTCCCGATCTCGCTTTCGCTGTACCTCTATGCCGCGGGCGGGGTCGTGTTCCTGTCCTTCGTCCTCGTCGTCCTGTTCGCCGGCGAGCAGGTCGGCTCGCAAGCCACCCGCTATCCGCGGCGCGAGGCGCGATGGCTGCTCGGCGTCGCGCGCTCGCCGTGGCCGCGAGCGATCGGCGGCGCCATCGGAGTCCTGGGGCTGCTGGTGGTCGTCGTCGCCGGGTTCTTCGGGTCGAACGTCGCCTTCAACAACCCGGCCGAGTACATCGTGTGGATCTACTTCTGGGTCGCCACGGTCATCCTGTCCGGCCTCTTCGGCAACCTGTGGTACCTGCTCAACCCCTGGGCCGCGATCTACGACGTGGTCGCCAGGTTCGTGCGCGTCCGGCCGCCATGGAAGCTGCCCGAGGTCGGGGTCTGGCCGGCCGCGTTCGCCTACTTCTCGTTCGCCTGCCTCGAGCTGACGAGCGGCATGGCCAGCCGCCCGTCGATGGTCGCCCTGGCCGCGGTCACCTATTCGGCCATCACGCTCGCGGGCATGTTCCTCTTCGGCCGCAACGCATGGCTCGAGCGCTGCGAAGGCTTCACCGTGCTCTTTGGCATCGTGGGCCGCTTCGGGCCGGTCGAGGCGGAGCGGGACGAGCGCGGCGCGTTCCGCGCCGTCTACCTGCGGCCCTGGGGTGTCGGCCTCCTCAAGGCGCCTCCCGTCGGCTGGGATCGCGTGATCTTCGTGATCCTCATGCTGAGCACGCTTGCCTTCGACGGCATCCTGGCGACCCCGGCGTGGCAGGACTTCACGATCGCCACCGAGCCGCTGTGGCTGCCCTTCGGACCGTTCGGGTTCTTCGTCATCCGAACCCTCGGCATGACGCTTCTAACCCTGACCTTCCTCCTCGTCTTCATCGCGTTCATGGAAGGGGTGATGTACGTGGGGCGGGGCACGGCGGATGCCCGAGCGACCGTTTCCGCCTTCGCGCTGACGCTGGTCCCGATCGCGCTGGTCTACAACGCGGCGCACTACTACAGCTACCTGGTCGTCCAGTCGCAGTACCTGGTCCCGGTGCTCAACGATCCCCTCGGCAAAGGCTGGCACCTGTGGCCCGCCGCCGCCGCCTTCAGGCCGAGCTTCCTCCTCGCCCAGGCCTCCACGGTCTGGTACGCGCAGATCGTGCTCATCGTGGTGGGGCACATCGTCGCCGTCCTGCTGTCGCACCTGAAAGCGGGCGAACGTTTTCAGACCGCGCAGCGCGCACTCCTGAGCCAGTACCCCATGCTGTTGCTCATGGTCATGTACACGATGACGAGCCTGTGGATCCTGGCCCAGCCGATCACGCGGGAGTCCGGATGAGCCAGAAGCGAGCGCACCAGGCGCGCAAGGTGCCCGCGCGCAAGGCGCCGGCGCGCAAGGCTGTCGCGGGCACGCCTGGGTGGGTGGGACCCGCCGCGGTGGGGGCGTTCCTCGTACTCGTTTTCGCGGCGTTCCTGGTCATCCGCTGGTACACGACCCCGCTTCCCGTGAACACGCCGCCCCCCAACGAGGACCAGCAGGTCATCGCCCAGATCACGAGCCTGCCGGCTTCAGAGTTCGAGAGCATCGGACAGGGCACCGCCAACAACCTGATCAAGCCGGTGACGGGCACGCCGCTCACGGGGCGGACGGGCAAGCCCGAGGTGTTCTACCTCGGCGGCGAGTTCTGTCCCTACTGCGCCGCGGAGCGATGGCCCCTGATCATCGCCCTCTCCCGTTTCGGGACGTTCTCCGGGCTCCAATCGTCAGCGTCCTCGGCGTCGATCGAGTACCCGAACACGCCGACCTTCACGTTTCACGGCGCCACCTACGCGAGCCAGTACCTCGATTTCCGTGGCATCGAGACAAGCGACCGCGACCGGAACCCGCTGGACACGCCGACAGCCGCGGAGGAGCAGCTGTTCACGAAGTACAACGGCCAGGGCACCATCCCATTCGTCGACATCGGCAACCGCTACGCGTTCACGGGCGCCACGTACTCGCCCGAGATGCTCGGAGGCCAGAGCTGGCAGGCCGTGGCCGATGAGCTGAAGGATCCGAGCTCGCCCCAGGCGACGGCGATCATCGGCTCGGCGAACCTGCTCACGGCGGCCATCTGCAAGATCACGGCCGACCAACCCGCGAGCGTCTGCTCGAGCGCGACCATCCAGAGCCTCGAGAAGAAAGTGGGCTAGGTGCCGCGAGCGCAGATCGCCGCCATCCTCGTCAGCGTGGCGGGTGTCGGGGTGTCGATCTACCTGACGCTGCTGCACTTCGCGGGCGTCACGCCAGCCTGTCCGGCGTCCAGCACGGTCAACTGCGAGGCCGTGCTCTCGAGCCAGTACGCGGTCATCGCGGGAACCTCGATCCCGACCTCGGCGGCGGGCATCGTGTGGTTCGGGATCAGCGCGCTGCTGTGGACCTGGCGCTTCGGTCCGCTCCACCTGGCGTGGTCGGCGGCCGGGCTGGCGACGGTCCTCTACCTGGTCTTCGTCGAGGTCGTCCGCCTTGGTGCGATCTGCCTGTGGTGCACCGCGGCCCACGCGCTCGTGGTCGTGATCGCGATGATCGCCGCCTTCCTGTGGTCGTCGCGAGAGGCGGCGGCCGCTTGATCACGTGGCCCTTCGACGTAACCGTCTACGCGGGCCTGCTGCTCCTCTACTTCGGCCACGCCTGGCTGGCGCGGCGCGCCGGCGACGCCGGCCGCAAGCACACCGTCTATTTCTTCGCGGGCCTGTTTGTCATCTGGCTTGCGCTGGAGACCCCCATCGACACCATCAGCGACTACTACCTCGACAGCGTGCACATGCTGCAGCACGTCCTTCTCGGCTTTGTCGCGCCGCCCCTGATGCTGCTCGGCCTGTCCCCGGATATGGCCGGCCAGGTGCTGCGCTTACCCGGACTGTGCGCGATCACGGAGCCGCTCCCGGCCCAGGTCATCGCCGGCGCGGTCATGGTCGTGTGGCACCTGCCGGCCCTTTACGACGCGACCCTGCACAACGAAGAGCTCCACATCGTCGAGCACCTGATGTTCATCGGAGCCGGACTCGTCCTCTACTGGCCGCTGCTGGAAGCCACGTCGACGCACGCGCGCTGGGTCATGTCGCCGGGCGCCAAGCTCGTGTACATGCTGCTGGCCACGCTTCCGCAGGACGGCGTGGCGCTGGTCCTCATCTTCTCGCGGGTGCCCTTCTACGAGTTCTACACGCACGCGCCCAGGCTGATCGATGGCTTCACGGCGGCAATCGACCAGACGATCGCCGGGGCGGTCCTGATGGTCTTCGGCAAGGTCACCCTCGGGATCGCAGCCGGCGTGGTGTTCTTCCGCTGGTTCGGCGCCGAGCAGCGCGCCGATCAGGAGGTGCTTCTGGATCGAAAAGCACGTTTCCAGCCGCGTCGATAGGTGCGGTTGGGTTCGACGGCACCGCATCAGGGCCAGGGCTAGAATCCGCTCAGGGTGCGGTGAAGTACGTCGAATCGATACTCGACCTGGTCGGCAACACGCCGCTGGTCCGGCTGCACAAGGTCACGGCCGGGCTCAAGCCCACGATCCTCGCCAAGCTCGAGGAGCTGAACCCGGGGGGCAGCGTCAAGGACCGGATCGGCCTGACCATGATCGAGGAGGCCGAGCGCACGGGCCAGCTGCGGCCAGGCGGCACCATCATCGAACCGACCTCCGGCAACACCGGCCACGGCCTGGCCATGGTGGCTGCGATCAAGGGCTACAAGATGGTCTTCGTCATGCCGGACAAGATGTCGGCGGAGAAGATCAGCCTGCTGAAGGCTTACGGCGCGGACGTCGTGGTTTGCCCCACCAACGTGGAACGCGAATCGCCGCAGTCGTACTACTCGGTGGCGGACCGCCTGGCGCGCGAGATCCCGGGCGCCTTCCAGCCCAACCAGTACTTCAACCCGCGGAACCCGGAGGCGCACTACCGCACGACCGGGCCCGAGATCTGGGACCAGACCGAGGGCAAGGTCGACGTCTTCGTCGCCGGCATGGGCACGGGCGGCACCATCAGCGGCGTCGCGAAATACCTGAAGGAGCGCAAGCCTTCCGTCCACATCGTCGGCGCCGACCCCGAGGGATCGCTCTACTCGGGCCCGATCGCGCCGTACAAGGTCGAGGGCGTGGGCGAGGACTTCATGCCCGGGACGATGGACATCAAGCTCGTCGACCAGATCGTCCAGGTCACCGACAAGCAGTCCTTCGTGGCCGCGCGCAGGCTGGCGCGCGACGAAGGCATCCTGGTCGGCGGGTCGTCGGGGATGGCGCTGCACGCGGCGATGGAGGTGGCGCGAGACCGCGAGGCCGGAGACGTGATCGTGGTCCTCTTCCCGGACACCGGCCGCAACTACCTGAGCAAGTTCTTCAGCGACGAGTGGATGCGCCAGAACGGATACCTGGCGCGGCTCGGCGCGGTCCGCATCCGCGAGGTGCTCGAGTCGCATCCCAAGGGCCTTCCGCAGCTGGTCACGGTCGAGGCGGGCACGTCGGTTGGCGAGGCGATCGACCTGATGCAGCGCTATGGGATCTCACAGCTGCCCGTGGTCGAGGATTCGAACGGACAGGGCGTGGTCGGCACGCTTCAGGAGCGCACGCTGCTCGACCGTGTCTACCGCGACCCGGCGGTGGTCTCCACGGCCGTGTCCGCCGCGATGGACGCGCCCCTCAGCCAGGTCGCGGTGGACTCCTCGCTCGATGACGCTTTCGAGCCCCTGCTCCGCGGCGAGCAGGCCGTGCTCGTGATCGACGCGGGGGAGCCCGTGGCCGTGATCACGCGGTCCGACCTCCTCGAGTTCGTCGCCCACCGCGGGCGAGGATAGTGTCAGGGATGCCTCCCCACCCGGCCGGGCCTGCTACGCAGGCTGGGCCACCCTCCCCGGCGAGCGGGGAGGGGAAATGGGGCTTCTCCACCCGAGCGCTCCATATCGGGCAGGGTCCCGACCCCGCGACGGGCGCCGTCGTCCAGCCCATCCACATGGCGACGACGTTCGCCCAGCAGGGGGTCGGCAAGCACAAGGGCTTTGAGTACGGCCGCTCCGGCAACCCGACGCGGAGCGCGCTCGAGGAATGCCTGGCCGCGCTCGAGGACGCGAAGCACTGCCTGGCGTTTGCGTCCGGCCTTGGCGCCGAGGCGACCCTGATGCTCCTCCTCAACCCAGGCGACCACGTCGTCTACATGGAGGACGTGTACGGCGGCACGTTCCGCCTGTTCGACAAGGTCCTGAAGCGCTACGGCCTCACGTTCAGTTCAGTCGACGCAAGCGACGTCGACAGGGTCGAGGCCGCGATGAACGACAGGACGCGCATGGTTTGGCTCGAGTCGCCGACCAACCCGCTGCTGCGCATCGTCGACATCGACGCCGTGAGCGAGATCGCCCACAGCCGCGGGGCGATCGTGTGCGTCGACAACACGTTCGCGACGCCCTACCTGCAGCAGCCGCTGCACCTGGGCGCCGACGTGGTCGTGCACAGCGCGACCAAGTACCTGGGCGGCCACAGCGACGTGGTCGGCGGCGCGATCATGCTCAACAGCGACGAGCTGGAGAAGCAGCTGCGCTTCCACCAGAATGCGGTGGGCGCGGTGCCGTCGCCGTTTGACTGCTGGCTGCTCCTGCGCGGCGTGAAGACGCTCGCCCTTCGCGTGGAGCGCCAGTGCGCGAACGCGATGGAGATCGCGGGCGCGCTCGCGCGGCACAAAGCGGTGAAGCGCGTTCACTACCCCGGCCTCGAGGCGCATCCCAACCGCTCCGTCGCCGCGCGCCAGATGCGGATGTTCGGCGGCATGGTGAGCTTCGAAGTCGCCGACGAGGCCACCGCGTTCCGCACCCTGGAGCGGCTGCGGATCTTCACCCTGGCGGAGTCACTCGGCGCCGTGGAGTCGCTGGCCGAGCACCCGGGCCGCATGACCCACGCCTCGATCCCGGCTGCCGAGAGGCATCGGGCCGGAGTGGGGGACGGCCTGATCCGGCTGTCGGTGGGGGTCGAGGACGTCGGCGACCTGATCGCCGACCTGGAGTCAGCCCTGGCCTAGCGCCGGCGGGCGAACCTCGGAGCGACCACCGTCACAGACCTTTCTTACGGTCAGCCGCCGATGGCGACGTAGCTCGCGCCAGCGTCCCGAACGCCCCGCGGATCCACCGAGCCGCGTCCGTCCAGCACCGCCTGAAGGTGCTCGAAGCGCCGCCAGTCCAGGTCGCGAAAATCACGGTGCCACGCCTGGACGACGACCGCCTCGGCCGCGGCTGCCTGGGGCGAATCGAGGTCGACGACCTGCGCACCCAGCACTCCCAGTTCTGCGGGCGTGAAGAGCGGGTCGTGGACCATGACCTCGGCCCCGGCGCGCCGCAGCAGCTCGACGATCGGAAAGGCGGTCGAGAAGGCAAGCTCCTTCACGTCCTCCCGATACGAGGCCCCGAGGACGAGAACGCGCCGCGAGCCCAGGTCGCCGAGCGCCCGCTCCAGCGCGGTGATGCCCACCTCCGCCATGCGGTCGTTGGTCTTGCGGCCGTCGCGGACCAGGCTGAGCTCGCCGTCGGTCGCATCGCCCAGGAGGAAGTGCGGGTAAACAGGGATGCAGTGGCCACCGACTCCGATGCTGGGTCGGTGGATGTGGGAGTAGGGCTGCGAGTTGGCGGCCTTGAAGGCCTCGCCGACGTTGACGTCGCGGCTGGCGCCGTACAGCGCGAGCTGGTTGGCGAGCGCGATGTTCACGTCGCGATAGGTCGTCTCGGCGAGCTTGGCGAACTCGGCCGTCTCGGTGTTCTCGACCTCCCACACGTCCGCGTCCAGGACGGCCCGGTAGAACTCGACCGCCTTATCGGTGCTGGCGGGGTCGATGCCACCGACGATCTTCGGGTACTTGCGCAGGTCGTCGAAGATCCGGCCGGCGTACAGGCGCTCGGGGCTGAAGGCCAGGTGGAAGTCGCGTCCCGCCGCCAGGCTGGACTCCCTCTCCATCAACGGCCCGAGACGGCGGCGCGTCGTTCCCACCGGCAGGGTTGTCTCGTAGATCACCAGCGCGTCGCGTCGCACCCCGCGCCCGACCGCGACCGTGGCGGCGTCGACGTTGCGAAAGTCGGTGTCGCCGGCCCGCTCGCCGGTGCCGACCATCAGGGGCACGATGACGACGGTGACGTCCGCCTCGCGCACGGCGGCCGTCGTGTCGGCGGTCGCGCGCAAGCGGCCCTGCGTGACCGCGATGGCCACTGCCTCCTCGAGGCCCGGCTCTTCGCGGATGTGAGACTCGCCGCGGTTGACGCCGTCAACCACCTCGGGCAGTACGTCGCATCCGATCACGGTCATGCCTTTGCTCGCGTACTGCGCGGCAAGGGGCAGGCCGATCTTGCCCAGGCCCACGACCGCGACCGTCTTCATCAACGACCGAGCATAGCGGCCGGGTTGCGGGTCAGGCCGCTTCGGCGGCTTGCGCGGTCGAGCGGTCGAGCGCGGGCTGGGCCCCTTCCTCGCGCTGCGCGAGCATGCGCGCCGAGTAGTGCAGCCCGAGGACCAGCCAGAGGTAGGGCTCCTGGAGGAAACGCGCCTCGAACTGGCTGTAGAGGAAGATCGGGATGATCAGCGTCGCCGGCAGCGTGCTCCAGAAAGACCAGCGCCCCGGCCGGTTTCGCGAGCGAACCGCCTCCCATGCCAGGACGAGCAGGAAGGACACCAGGAGCACCACCCCCAGCGTGCCCTGCTCGGCGAGCACGGTGACCAGCGAGGTATGGGAAACGCTGTCCGTGTAGCCCTCCGGGAGGAAGTAGCGGTACGTGGTCAGCATCGACTGCTGAAAGCCACCGAACCCGACGCCCAGGACCGGGTGGTCGACGAACATCTGCCAGCCCGCCTTGACGAGATACACCCGGTTGTCGGCGAGGGAAACCCCTTCGCTGCCCGGGATGGCCGACGCGGGATTGACAGGCTGGCCCGAGACCGCGGTCACCAGCGTGGACACCGCGCCGGCGGCGCGGTCTCGAGTATCGGTGTTGATGGTCGTCGAGACCGCGAACGCGAGCAGCGCGACGGCCGCGATCGCCAACGCCCGGCGGCGGTCGAACGCGAAGCCGGCCGCGATCAGCGGGCAGATGACGAAGAGGGCGAGGCCTGACCTCGACCAGGTCATCGGGAGCACGACCGCGCAGCCGATCGCCGCGGCCATCGCCAGCCAGGACGGCGACTGGCGCGCCGAGAACATCAGGACCGCGGCGCACGCGCCGAGCGTCAGGAAGCGGGCCGTGATGTTGGGGTCGGCGAAGGTGATGTTGAGGCGATTGGCGACCAGTGGGTTCGGCGACCAGATGTGGAGGTGGGCCACATAAAGGTAGGCGCCCAGCAGGGAGACCGCAAGGGCGGAGACAAGGAAGGCGTTCCACGCGCGGCGGTGGTCGGTCTCCGATAGCGGCAGGTTGGCGACGAGCAACGCCAGGATGGGATAGAGGGCGATGTCGAGGAGCGAGTTGAGCGAATGCGGCGCCCGCGTCAGCGCCCAGCTCGTAAGCGACGCCAGCAGGAATACCGCCAGGATCCCGACGCTGAGGTAGCGGGGGAGGCTGAACCTGCGGCGGCGCGTGACCACCAGGTACACATAAGCGAGAGCCACCAGCACCATCAGCATTCGGCTCAGCTGCTGCCGTAGGAGCATGGTCGTGAACTCGAGCGGCAACGTGAGCACGATCGCGGCCAGGCCGTAGGTCGCGACGAATTCGGCCGCTCGGGTGACCGACGAGCGGGAAATGGTCCTCAGTCCCTCCAGATCCAGAACGTCCGGGCTGCCCGAAGTTCGCGTCGACAGGGGCCGCTAAACCTCCATTCGGGCACGAACGGCTGAATCCCAGCACGGCGGATGCTTCATACGGGCACGAATGGCGGAGTTAGCGGCCCCTCCAGCCGAGAACCGTGATGAAGGTTCGGGCCAGGATCTGCAGGTCGAGCCGGAAGGAGCGGTTCTTGATATAGAAAAGGTCGTACTCGAGCTTGCGGGTGATCTCGGGGATGGTGCTCGCGTAACCGCCCTTGATCTGGGCCCAGCCGGTGAGGCCCGGCTTGATGAGCAGGCGCGAGCGGAAGTGCGGGATCTTCGCCTCGAGATCGGCCTCGAACTCCGGGCGCTCCGGGCGCGGACCGATGAAGCTCATGTCGCCGCTGACGATGTTGAGCAGCTGCGGGAACTCGTCGAGGCGTGTCGCGCGCAGGAACCGCCCGACACGCGTCACGCGCGGATCGCGTTTCGACGCGTACTGCGCGCCGCTCGCCTCCGCGTCGGCGCTCATCGTGCGCAGCTTGATCAGGCGGAACTCGCGGCCGCGCTCGCCCACCCTGCGCTGGACCAGGAACACCGGGCCCCGCGAGTCCACCCGGATCAGCAGCGCGAGCAGGGGCAGGAGCACGAGGAAGGGCACGCCGACGACCGTCGAGACGAGCAGGTCGAACAGACGGCGCGCCACCGCGTACGGCCGTTTCCAGACGTCGCTGTCAGGAAGGCCGAGGTACCAGTGCACGTCGACCGACTCGAGCGGCACCCGGCCGACGTAGCGCTCCACCAGGTCGCTGGCCGAGACGATGCGCACGCCGTGGGTCAGGCATTCCTCGACCACGCCGGGGACCAGGCGGATCTCGTTGTTGGTGACGATCACCTCCTCGGCGCCCGACCGCGTGATCAGGTCGCGCAGCTCCGTGACCAGCATCGTGCGCTCGCGCTCGTCGTCCGCGCGCCGGACCAGCGTGCCGACCACGCGGTACTCGAACCGCGCGGCGCGCAAGGTGGAGACGATCTCGGCGCTCGGCTCGGTGTCGGAGACCAGCACCGCCTGCAGCGCGAGCGACTCGTGCAGCAGAGCGCGCGCGATCGTGATCCTCATGGCGATGATCAGGGCAGCGCCCAGCACGATCGCGCCCACGATCACGGGCCGCGTGAGCACGTAGGGATGGATGAAGAAGAGGAGCACCGTGAACAGGGCCGTGATCGGCAGGGCCTTGAGCACCGCGAAGCCGCTCTCCGCCCGGCTCGAAGGGATCTGGAACGCATAGCCGTCGGTGATCACGAGCGAGAGCACCCACACCGCGCCGATGATCAGGACGTCGAAGGTCTCGAGTGCGTGGGCGCTCGGGCGATGCAGCACGGCGTAGGCGAGCACGCACGCGATGGCGCCCGCGCCGAAGTCGGCCGCGGCAAGCAGCACACGGCGTTCCCGGATGCTGAGCGCAAAACGCCTGCGCGTCAGAGGCGGGAAAGCGGTCGCGCCTGCGGCCGCGGCCGGCTGCGGCTGATCCACTTCTAGGGCACTCATGCTTGTGCGTTTGCGCTGGAGCGCCGCGCACAGCGCAGCACTCCTGGGGCGTCAAGGCGATGTTACCTGCGGTCAAACGGGGCCGTCAAACCGCGCGCGCCATACTGTTGCGCGTTTCTTGAGACAGGCGCGAACAATATGAAGGTGTCTTCGAACCGAAGCTGGAGCCGCTTTCTCTCGGTCTCCGGTGGAACCGCCGGGGCGTTTCTCGCCGAGGTGCTCGTCTTCTGGCTGATCGTCGAGGCCGTCAACCAGAGCGACTACGGCATGGGGGCGACGGAGCCGTTCCGCGAGTGGTACGTACCCGTCTCGCTGCTGATGGTCGGCCTGGCGATGGCCGCGGGCGAGGCCCGCTTCCGGCTTTACCGCCGGGCCTGGTCCGTCGCCAGCCTGAACGACGCGTTCGCGGTCGGCCTGGCCGTGCTCGAGGCGACCCTGCTGCTGACGATCGCCAACCTGCTGTTCCCCGACGGCGAACGGCCGCTGCGGGTGCTCGCGCCGATCCTTTCCGCGCCCGCGGTGGTGATCGCGGTCGGCCTGCTCCGGCTCCTGCCGAGGCTGCGCGTCGCCGCCCGGCGCACGGGCAACAGGCTGCTCGTGGTGATTCCGGACGCGAGCGGCTACTCGAGCGTCAAGGCTTTGCTCCAGCATCCCAATCCCGACTGGACGCCCATCGGAGTCCTGACGACCGGTCCGGCCGACGCCGGCATGACGATCATGGGCGTGCCGGTGCTGGGCAGCGCGGCCAACCTGCGGAGGTGGATCAGGTCGACCGAGGCGCAGGGCATCGCGTTCGTGCACAACCGCGCCACCGACCGCGCGCAGGCACGGCTGATGTACGCGGACTGCCTGGCCGCGCAGCTTCCCGTCTTCATCCTGCCGTCGGCGTCCGAGTGGTTCCCGAACCCGGGCCACTCACGGCTGCGCCAGCTTTCGGCGGACGACCTGGTGGGCAGGGAGGAACGGGCCATCGACCTTGCGGTGGCGGCCGGCGAGGTCCGCAACCGGACGGTGCTCGTCACCGGAGCGGCCGGCTCGATCGGGTCCGAGCTGTGCCGGCTCATCGCGGCGATGGGGCCGAAGCGGCTGGTCCTGGTCGACATCAACGAGAGCGGCCTGTTCGACGTCGCCGAGGAGCTGCGGGTCGACCACGGAGTCGACCTTCGAGAAGCGCTGGTCTCCATCGTCGACCGCGAACAGCTCGCCGCGGTCTTTGCCGACGAGCGGCCCGACATCGTCTTCCACGCTGCCGCGTACAAGCACGTGCCGATGCTCGAGTCGCATCCGGTGCAGGCGGTGATCACCAACGTCATCGGAACCCGCAACGCGCTGCACTGCGCGCACGCGGTGGGGGTCAAGCGATTCATCCTCATCTCCACGGACAAGGCGGCCTCGCGGCATTCGGTGATGGGCTGCACCAAACGGTTGTGCGAGGAGCTCATCCTCGCCTACCGCGGACCGATGGAGTGCTGGGCCGTGCGCTTCGGCAACGTGGTCGGCAGTCGCGGCAGCGTGGTCCCTCTGTTCGAGCGGCAGATCGAGCACGGCGGTCCGGTGACGATCACGCACCGCGACGTCTCCCGCTACATGATGACCATCGGGGAGGCGGCCTCCCTCGTCCTCAGCTCGCTCGCTTCGAGCAAGCCGGGCCACCTCTACATGCTCGACATGGGCGAGCCGATCCGGATCTACGACCTGGCCAACGACCTCATCCGGTCCCGCGGCATGCGACCTGATGTCGACATCAAGGTCGTGTTCACCGGCCTCCGACCGGGCGAGCGACTCACAGAGGAGCTGCTTGCGCCCGACGAGGGCTGGCGGCCGACGGAGCATCCCGCCATACGCGAAGTGATCTCGCCGCTGGCCGCAAAAGAGGACGACCTCGCGTGGACCGTGGAGCGGCTCGAACAGCTGGCACGCGAAGGGCGGACGGATGAGCTGGTCCGCGTCCTCAAGAGCGCGGTGTATGGACCCGCGGACCGCGTCGAGGAGCCGGACGCTTCACCGGATGCCGGCACCCGGGAGCACCAGCAAGACAACGCCTGAGCCCGTGCCAAGATAGGTCGGCTGTGACCGAGCCGGATGATGTCTACATCCACCCGTCCGCCGACGTCTCGGCGGAGGCTGTGATCGGCGCCGGGACGAAGATCTGGCACCAGGCCCAGGTCCGCGAGGGGGCGGTCCTCGGCAAGCGCTGCATCGTCGGCAAGGGCGCCTACGTCGACAGGGACGTCCGGATCGGCGATCACTGCAAGCTGCAGAACGGCGTCTACGTGTTCCACGGGTTCAACCTCGAGGAGGGAGTGTTCCTCGGGCCCGGAGCGATGCTGCTGAACGACAAGCATCCACGCGCAATCAACCCCGACGGCTCGCCGAAATCAGACATTGACTGGACGGTGAGCGAGGGCGTCGTCGAGTACGGCGCGGCGGTGGGTGGCGGCGCCGTAGTCCTTCCAGGCATCCGCGTTGGGCGCATGGCCCTGGTCGGATCGGGCGCGGTGGTGACGCGCGACGTGCCGGAGCGGGGGATCGTGGCCGGCAACCCGGCGCGCCTGCGCGGCTACGCCTGCGACTGCGGGCGGCCTCTGGCCAGGCGTGGTCCGCAGTACGTGTGCGAGCACGACGGCCGGACTTACGAGATCCCTGAGGATCGCGAGGCCGTCTCGACCTCTTGAAAGAGACCGAGCGTATCGCCCGCGCCTACCGCGAGATGGAGGCGAACGCGGGCGCTCGCTGGAGCCTGGCCAACCCGGGCAACCGCGCCGTCCTCGCCGAGCGTCGCGGGATCTTCCGGGCCCTTCTGCAGGGCGCCGGCTTCGTGCCGTTCGGCGACCGGCGGGCGCTCGAGGTCGGGTCGGGGACCGGTGGTGAGCTGGCATGGCTGCTCGAGCTCGGCGCCACGAGCGACCACCTCGTCGGCGTCGACCTCCTGCCCGACCGCGTGGAGACGGCTCGCCGCCTGCATCCCGGCATCGAGTTCCGGCACGGCAACGCCGAGCACCTGGACCTGCCTGAAGGCGCCTTCGACCTCGTCCTGGCGATCACCATCTTCAGCTCCATCCTCGAGCGGTCAATGGCCGCCAACATCGCCGCGGAGATCGTCCGGGTGATGCGTCCGGGCGGAGGCATGCTCTGGTATGACGTCCGCTACGACAGCGCCTCCAACCAGAGCGTCAAGGCCGTCACCCGTTCACGGGTTCACGAGCTGTTCCCGACGCTGGAAGGCCACCTGCGTACCGTGACGCTGCTGCCGCCGCTGGCCCGGCGCCTCGGCCCGGCGACGGGCGCCGCCTACCCGGTGCTCGCGGCGCTCCCTCCGCTGCGGAGCCACCTGGTCGGACTGCTCCGCAAGCCGGGCCGCCCCTGATGCGGTCGGAGTTCCTGACGTTCGCTCCGCCGCTGATCGGCGACGAGGAGATCGACGAGGTCGTCAGGACCCTGCGCAGCGGCTGGCTCACCACCGGGCGGCGCGCGCTCGATTTCGAGAGCCGGTTTCGCGATCGGGTAGGGGCGCCCGCGGCGCTGGCGCTCAACTCGGCGACCTCGGCCATGCACACGGCGCTGGCGGCCCTCGGCGTCGGCGAGGGCGACGCGGTGGTCAGTACGACGATGACGTTCGCCTCCACGATCCACGTCATCGAGCACCAGCGCGCCCGGCCCATCCTGGTCGACGTCGAGCCGGACACTCTGAACATCGACCCCGACGCCGTGGAGGCGGCCGTCCGCGGCGCGAAGAACGTCAAGGCCATCCTGCCGGTGCACCTCTACGGCCATCCCGCGGAGATGGACCGCATCTACGACATCGCGCACAGACATGGAATCGCCGTGCTCGAAGATGCCGCGCACAGCTTTCCCGCCCGCTACCGCGGCCGGATGATCGGTGCGCCGGCCGCAGGGTTCGACCAGCCCAACCTCGTCGCGTTCTCCTTCTACGCCACCAAGAACCTGACGACGGGTGAGGGCGGGATGCTCACCGGACAGCCCGAGCTGATCGACCAGGCGAGGGTCTGGAGCCTGCACGGGATGAGCCGCGACGCGTACAAGCGCTACACGTCGGAGGGTTCGTGGCGGTACGACGTCGTGCTACCCGGGTTCAAGTACAACATGCCCGACCTGCAGGCGGCGCTCGGGCTCCACCAGCTCGACCGCATCGGCGCGATGCAGCGCAGGCGGGAGGCGATCGTGGCCCAGTACGACGAGGCGCTGGGCGGGGTGGACGCGTTGGAGACGCCGCGGGTCCGACCCCACGTGGCGAGCGCCTGGCACATCTACCTGTTGCGGCTGCGCGAAGGCAGGCTGCGCATCGGCCGCGACCGGTTCATCGAGGAGCTGCGCCACCGCAACATCGGAGCGAGCGTCCACTTCATCCCCGTCCACATGCACGCCTACTACCGCGACCGCTACGACCTCAAGCCCGACCAGTTCCCTGTCGCGCAGCGCGAGTTCGAGCGCATGCTCTCACTGCCCTTGAGCCCGGCGCACACCGACGCCGACGTCGCCGACGTCATCGACGCGGTGCTCGACATCGTGCGCGAGCACCGCCTCTAGAGGCGCGGCCGGAAAAGCCCTCGACGGATCTTCGGCGCCCATGCGGCCCATCTCCGGGCTCAGCTCCTGCGCTGCTCGCTTACGAATCGACGGATGCGCTCGCTCCGCTGCTCGTCGCTTCGCCCGGATCTGGGCCACCTGGATCGCCGAATCTCTCGCCGAGGCTTTTCGGCCGCGCCTCTAGGAAGGCGTGAACGGCCTCCGCAACACCACTGCCACCGTCTTCAGGAGGATGGCGAGGTCCGAGGTGAAGGTCGCCCGGTCGATGTAGTCGAGCTCGACCTCGAGCTTGCGAGGCATCACGTCCTCGAGATAGCGCCGCTCGCCGTCCCCGCCGCTGAGCATCGTCTCCTCGTCCAGGAACGCGATCGTCGCGGGGCCCGTGATGCCCGGCCGCACCTCGAGCAGCCGCCGCTCCTCCGGTGTGTAGCGCGCGACGTACCGCGGGTGCTCAGGCCGCGGCCCGACCATGCTCATGTCGCCCAGGACGACGTTCCAGAGCTGTGGGATCTCGTCGATCTTCGTCCGCCGCAGGAACCGGCCCACACGTGTGACGCGCGGGTCGTCGCCGGAGGTCACAGCGGGACCGGCGGCGTCCGCGCCCTGCCGCATCGTGCGCAGCTTGTGCATCCTGAACTCGGTTCCGCCGCGTCCGACGCGCGGCCCGCTGTACAGCGCGGGACCAGGTGAATCGAGCTTGACCGCGATGGCGGCGACGGCGACCACCGGCGAAGTGATCAGCGCGCCCAGCACAGCGACGGTGAGGTCGAAGCCGCGCTTCACTCCGTTGCGCGTGCGACTTCTCTCAGCAGCCCGCGGAGGCGGACCGCGATCCTGTCTCGGTTGTAGTGCTCGTCGACGTACGCGCGGCCCCTGCGTCCCATCTCCCGCGCGCCCTGGGGATCCGCGGCGAGCTTGACGACCGCGTCGCGCATCTGCCGGGCGTCTCCTGGCTCGGTGACCAGCCCGCAGGCCGAAGCCCTCACCATCTCGGCGCCTTCGCCCCACAGAGCCGCGACGATCGGCTGGGCGACGGCCATCGACTCGAACATCTTCGACGGCAGCGCATTGCGGAAGACGTCGAGCGGCCGCAAAGGCACTATCCCCGCGTAGGCGAGGTTGAGCAGGGCCGGCATCGACGACTTCGGCTGGTTGGGCAGAAAGCGCACGTTCGCGATGCCTTCGGCCCTGGCCTTGGCGACCAGCGCCGCCTTGTCCGCCCCCTCGCCCGCGAGCACGTAGAGGATGTCGGGGTCGTCGGTGAGCTTCGCCGCCTCGAGGATCACGTCGAGTCCCTGCGACAGGCCGTGGGTGCCCGCGTACAGGAAGACCTTGCGGCCGTCGAGGCCCAGCCTCCGCGCGAGCTCCGGGTCGGCCGCCTCCGGCCGGTACACCGCAGTGTCGACGGCGTTCGTCACCCAGACCAGCTTGGCGCGGGGCACGCCCCGTGCCGCCAGCCGCTCGAGCATTCCCGGCGTGGGCACTGTGACGCGTGCGGCGCGGCGGTAGAGGTGCATCTCCAGCCACTCGGCCATGCCGACCACGAACCGGCCGCGCAGCATGCCCAGCTGGACGGCCGACTCGGGCCAGATGTCGCTGACGTTGAACACGAAGGGTGCGCGCTTGAGGCGTGAGTAGGCCAGGGCCGCGAGACCGATCGGCAGCGGCGGCGACTGGACGAAGATCACGTCGACCGGCCCGACGGTGCGCAGGGCCGTCAGCGACGTGGTCACGAACGAAAGCCAGTTGAAGATGCGTTTGAAGACCCCCGCGTTGGGAGTCGCGAACACCCAGCGGCGCACTACACGCAGGCCGTCCATGCGCTCTTCCATCGCGAAACGGCCGCGGTAGCCCTCTTGGACGACGCCGGTCGGATAGTTGGGAAATGCGGTAAGCACCGTGACTGTTTCGCCTGCATCGTGGAGGCGCTTGGCCAGCTCGAACATCCGGGCCTGCGGCGCGCCGACCTCTGGTGGGAAGTAGTGCGAGAGGAACATGATCCGCAGGCGCTGTTCCGCCTTCATGGCTTTGGCCATGATAGTTAGCGCATGAGAGTCCTCACGGTCGTCGGCGCGCGGCCGCAATTCATCAAAGCGGCGCCTGTCTCACGCGTGCTGCGACGCGAGCATGAAGAGTTTCTCCTGCACACGGGCCAGCACTACGACGACGCGATGTCCGACCTGTTCTTTCGAGAGCTCGCCATCCCACCGCCCGACAGGAACCTCGAGGTCGGGTCCGGATCGCACGCCACGCAGACCGGGGCGATGCTCCCCGGCATCGAAGCCGTCGCACTGGAGCTCGAGCCGGACCGCCTGCTCGTCTACGGCGACACCAACTCGACGCTGGCCGGCGCGCTCGTCGGCGCCAAGCTGCACATCCCCGTCGCGCACGTCGAGGCCGGGCTGCGCAGCTTTGACCGTCGCATGCCCGAGGAGGTCAACCGCGTCGTCGCCGACCACCTGAGCGCATTCCTGCTGTGCCCGACCCAGACCGCGGCGGAAAACCTCGCGCGTGAGGGCGTGACCAGCGGCGTAACCGTGGTGGGCGACGTCATGTACGACGCGTACCTCCAGCACCTCGAGGTCGCGCGCCAGACGTGTACTGTGCTCGGCGACCTGGGCCTGGAGAAGGGCGGCTACCACCTCATGACCGCGCATCGGGCCGAGAACGTGGACTCCAGACAGAGGCTCGCGGCGATCATGCGGGGCGTCAGCGAGTCCGGGCTGCGCGTCGTCTTCCCGATGCATCCGAGGACCAGGAACGCCCTCGATGCCGCGGGCATCACGCCCGGGCCCGGTGTTCGGGTCACCGCCGCCGTCGGCTACCTCGAGATGCTCGTGCTCGAGGAGAACGCGCAGGCCATCGTCACCGATTCGGGCGGAGTCCAGAAGGAGGCGTACTTCGCGGGCGTGCCGTGCATCACGCTGCGCGACACCACCGAGTGGCCGGAGACGGTGGAGGCGGGGTGGAACGTGCTGGTCGGTTCACACCCCGAGAAGATCGCGAATGAGATGCGGACCTTCCGGCCGCGGGGCGCACGACCGCAGGTGTTCGGTGACGGGCATGCGGCCGAGCTCGCCGTCGCCGAGCTCGCCGCGCCTGTTGGCCAACCCATAACATGAGGCTGCCTTGGACACCCTGAAAACGATCCCTGTCGCGTCGCCGCAGATGGGCCCCGAGGAAAAGCAGGCGGTGCTGGACGTGCTCGACAGCGGCCAGCTCGCGCAGGGCCCCGTCGTCGAATCGTTCGAACGCGAGTTTGCGGCCTGGTGCGGCGTCAAGCACGCGGTGGCGGTCAACTCGGGGACCGCCGCCCTGCACCTGACGATGCTCGGGCACGGGATCGGCGAAGGCGACGAGATCATCACCTCGCCGTTCACGTTCGTCGCCTCGGCGAACGCAGCGCTGTTTGTGGGCGCGCGCCCGGTGTTCGTCGACATCGAGAAAGAGACGTACTGCATGGACCCGGCCAGGGTCGAGGCGGCGATCACGCCGCGCACGCGCGCGTTGATGCCGGTCGACCTGTACGGACACCCGGCGCAGATCGACGAGCTGCGCGAGATCGCGGATCGGCACGACATCGTTCTCATCGAGGACGCCTGTCAGGCGCACGGGGCCGCGATCGGCGCGCGCAAGGCGGGCGCTTTCGGAGTCACCGCGACCTTCTCCTTCTACCCGACCAAGAACATGACCACCGCCGAAGGCGGGATGGTCACCACGCCCGACGACGCCGTGGCCGAGAAGGTGGCGATGCTGCGCCAGCACGGCGCGTCGCGGCGGTATCACCATGACGTCCTCGGCTACAACTTCCGCATGACGGACATCGCCGCCGCGATCGGCCGCGCCCAGCTTGCCAAGCTCGCTCGGTTCAACGAGGTCAGGCGCCGCCACGCGTCGGTCCTCGACGAAGGCCTCGCCGGGACGCCAGGCGTGACCCTGCCGCGCGAACGCCGCGGCTGCCGGCACGTCTACCACCAGTACACGATCGCGGTGGAGAAAGACCGCGACCGCTTCCAGCAGCGCCTGCGGGAGCTGGGCGTCGGCACCGCTGTCCACTACGAGGTCCCGGTCCACCGCCAGCCGCTCTACATGGGCCTCGGCTACGACCAGGTTTCGATGCCCGTCGCAGAGTGGGCGGCGGACCACGTGCTGTCGCTGCCCGTGCATCCAGGCCTGAGCGACGAGGACCTCGACCGCATCATCGATTCCGTGCGCAAGGTGGCGTCGACGGCATGACCCGCGTCGGGCTCATCGGAGTCGGCGCGATGGGCCGCAACCACCTGCGCATCCTCAGCGAGCTCGACGGCACGCAGCTGGTCGCCGTGTGCGACAGCGACGCCGGCGCCGTGGAGGCGGCGGGCCGCAAGCACTCGATCCCTGGATACGCGTCGTGGGACGAGATGCTCGAGCGCGAGAGGCTGGATGCCGCGATCGTGGCCGTCCCGACCAGGTTCCATCTCGAGGCAGGGCTGGCGGCCCTCGAGCATGGGCTGCACGTGCTCATCGAGAAACCCATCGCCACCAACCTCGAAGAGGGACGCATGCTCGTCGACGCCGCGCGGCGCGCGGGCAAGCTGCTGGCCGTCGGGCACGTCGAGAGATTCAACCCGGCGGTGCGCGAGCTGCGGCGCCGGCTGGGCGACGGCGAGATCGGCCGCATGTTCCAGATCCAGGCGCGCCGCCAGGGCCCATTCCCCGCGCGCATCCGCGACGTCGGCGTCGTGATCGACCTGGCCACCCACGACCTCGACGTCATGTGCACGCTCGCGGGGACGGACATCGTCCGCCTCTACGCGGAGACGGAACAGCGCATCCACACCGACCACGAGGACATCCTCAACGCGCTGTTGAAGTTCGACAGCGGCGTCCTCGGTGTGCTGCAGGTCAACTGGCTCACGCCGACCAAGATCCGCGAGCTGAGCATCCTCGGCGAGCGCGGCATGTTTGTGTGCAACTACCTCACCCAGGACCTGGTGCACTTCAAGAACGCCGACTTTGCCTCTTCCGCCGACCCGCGCCGCCATCCGCGGAACGTGGCCGAGGGCGAGGTGGTTCGATTTCCGATCGCCCAGGCGGAGCCGCTCCGCCTGGAGCTGCAGGCATTCGTGGAGGCTGTCCGGGGCGAACGCGAGATCGAGGTCGACGGGGACGCCGGGTTGCGCGCGCTGCACCTGGCCCTGGCGCTGGTCACTTCGGCGAGCGAGTCGAGGATGATCGACACGGACGGGCTCGAAGACCTGTGGGCACAGCGCGGCCTGTCCGGCCGCACCGCAGCAGGCGGTTCCCGCCGCCAGGACATCTAGGCTCCCGAATCCGGCCCCGGGGTTCTTCCGTCCGGCAAACGTTCCCCTAGTGCTTGAGCACCTCGCCGACCGATTCCAGGGCCGGCCTCGTCAGTTCGGCGACCCTGACCCTAGCGACCCGGGTGGCGGCCTTCGGTTTCTCGCTGGCCACCAACGTCATCCTCGCGCGCACGCTGGGGCCGGAGGGGCGGGGCATCTACGCGGTCGCGGTCCTGATCCCGGCCCTGATCAGCCTGTTCTCGCAGCTGGGCCTTCAGCAGGCCAACATCTATCACTACAGCAAGGGCCTCATCGACGCCGATGAGCTGCTGGGGCACGCGACGTCGCTCGCACTGCTGCTCGGCGGCACCGGGTTCGTCGGCATCTGCCTCTACGTCGGTTTCGACAGGTCCGCGCAGTTCGCGGGCATCGACGCGCGATACGTGCTGGTCAGCTGCGCTTCGCTGCCGTTCCTGCTGCTCACCGTGTTCCTGCAGGGCATCCTCAACGGGGCGCAGCTGTTCCGGCAGTTCAACCTGGTGCTGTTCACGCAGTACGCGGCGCCCACGCCCGCGCTCGCCTTCGCCGTGCTCGCCTATCGAGGTTCCGCGCTCGCGGCGGTGGTGGCGTGGACGTTGGCCACCATCGTCACCGCCGCGGTCGCGATCCATGGGGCTGCGCCGCTCGGACGCCTGTGGCCGCGGCTCAGCGTGGCGTCGCTGCGCAGGCTGCTCCGCTTCGGACTCGTCGGCTACCTGACGAGCCTGACCTCCTTCGTCAACTACCGGTTCGACATCCTTCTCGTCAACTTCTTCGCCGGCACGCGCCAGGTCGGCCTGTACGCGGTCGGCACGGGGCTCGCGGAGGTCGTCTGGTACCTGGCCAACGCGGCCGGCATCGTGCTGGCGCCCAAGGTCGCCTCGTCCGACCCGAAGCTGGCCGACCGAATGACCGAGGCCGTCTGCCGCGTCGTCGGCGCGCTCGCGTTCGCTTCGGCCCTGGTGCTCGCGGCGCTGGCCCCGTTCGCCGTGGTCCTCTTCTTCGGCCCCGCCTTCGAGGAGAGCGCGTGGGCCGTGTGGCTGCTCCTGCCCGGGATCGTCACATTCTCGGTGGCGCGCGTCCTGTCGATGTACCTGCTCGGCCGCGGCCGGCTGAAGATCGACCTGCTCGCGTCAGCCTGCGGGCTCGTGGTCACGCTCGTCCTCGACCTGCTGCTGATCCCGAGCCTGGGATTCCGCGGCGCCGCGATCGCCTCGTCGGTCGCGTACACCTGCGTGATGATCGTCGACCTGGTCTGGGTGACCCGCTCCTCGACGATCACGCTGAAGCGGCTCTTGATCCCCCAGCCGGAGGACGCGCGGCTGATGTGGGCCAGGCTGCGCGAGGCCAGGTCGTCGGTGCGGCGCCGGACCGTCAGCGGCGCCTAGCCCACCCCGGCAGCTTCGCGATACGCGGCCTTCAACGCCTCGACGTGCGCGTCACGGCTGTGATTCCTGCGCACCCATTCGCGACCCGCAGCCGACAGCCGGGCCAGCTCGTCCGGCTCATTGCGCAGGCGCTCGATGGCGGCGACGAGCTCCCGGCCGCCCGCGACGTTCACGACGGGCGGCGGATCGCTCGGGAAAAGGCTCGGCTCCAGGCGCATCAGCACGGCGCGGCCCGCGGCCATCGCCTCCAGCTCCGACAGGCCGGGCACGCCAAGCTCCATCTGGCCGATCACGGCGTCGAACCCGGCCAGCAGCTCCGGAATCCGCTCTGGCGGAACGCGCTCCAGGAACCTGACGCTCGCGCCATAGGCCTGCCGGTAGGCGCCGGCGAGGGGACCCCAGTCCACGGCCGCGACTTCGACCAGGCGACTGAGCTCATCGGCCACGGCGAACACGGCGTCGGAGCCTTTCACCGGGTCGAGGCGCATGAAGATCAGAACCCGCCGGAGAGCCTGGGGAGCCGGGGTGGCGGCGAACCGTTCCATGGCGATCGGGTTGGGCAGAAGCCGCGCTTTGGCGCGATACCGGGACAGGTAGCTTTCGAGGTTCGGCGTCACGTAAAAGATCCCTCGCGCGCCTCCGAGCCACATCCGCGTCCACGCCCGATAGAAGGGGTTCTTCAAGTTCTGGTGGAGGTCTGACCCATGCGCGTGCAGGACGTAGGGGCGCCCCGAGAACGCGGCGATGAAGCCCTGCGACACGAAGTGCGTGTGCACCAGGTCGTGGCGGCCGCGGCGCAGCCGCACGATCAAGGGCAGCGATCGGGCGAGGCGTACGGGCGCGACCAGGACCTTCGCCCAGCGCGGCCAGCGCGCGCCGGGCGCGCGAACTTCGTAGAAATCCACTTCCCAGCCCGACTCGCGCAAGGCGTCGACCTCGGCTCGCGCCACCCCCGCGATGTCGTTGACGATCGCAATTCGCGGCACTGCCGAGGCCCTCAGCGGGTCCTGTTCACCGCGCGCAGCTCGGACTCGAGGCCGTCCCTGAGAGATGTCTCCAGGTCGTAGGTCGGCGTCCAGCCCAGCTCGCGCACCCGCGACGGGTCGCCGACCTGGAAGCCGGCGGACGCATCGCGCTCCACATGGCGCAGCCGGATCGCCCTGCCTGCCATCGAAACCAGCCGTTCCACCACGTCGGACAGCGCCACCGGCACCCCGGTGCACACGTTGTAGACGTCGCCGGGCCGGCCGGCCCGAAGGAGCGTCACGCACGCCGCCGCGGCGTCGCGGACGTCGGTGTAGTCGCGCCACCGGTTCAGGTCGCCGACCTCGAGGACGTCCGAGTCCGATTTCTCGATGACCGCGGCAAGGCGCCGGGTGATGTCGCCCACGGCCGTGGCGCCAGAGACACCAGGGCCGATCATGTTGAACGGGCGCGCGTAAACGATGGGCATTCCCGCCCGCACCTGTTGCCGGCAGAGCTCGAACTGGAACAGCTTGCTCAGTCCGTAGCGGTTCGAGGGACCGAGCGCGTGGTCTTCGCGGAGTGGCTCTCGACCCTCGGTCGGCGCGTACTCGGCGGCCGAGCCGATGACCAGGATGCGCTCGACCGCGGCACGGTCCACGGCCTCGATCACGTTGGCCAGGGCCAGCACGTTGGCCTGGAAGAGCGCGCCCAGGTCGGAGGTGCCGGCGATGCCGGCCGTGTGGACGACGGCGGAAGGCTTGGCCTCCGTCAGCGCCGCGCGCACCTGGTCCTCGTCTCGCAGGTCGCACTCGATCCAGCGGACGCCGTCCGGCAGATCGTCGCGAGGTGTCGAGCCGGGTCGGCCGACGGCGTAGACCTCGGCGCCGCCATCGGCCAGCAGTCGCGCGGCCTGGGCCCCGAGCGCGCCGCGGGCGCCGGTGACCAGGACCCCGGCCGGGATGCTCATCTCAAGAACTGTTCGCGGTGCTCTTCGAAAAGGGACTGCGCCTCGACGAAGTCGTCCGGCCGGCCGATGTCGAGCCAGCGCCCCTCAAACCTGTAGACGGCGACGCGTTCGCCGCGAGACAGCAGCAGGCGGACGAGGTCGGGCAGGTCCATGTACACGCCGGGCTTGATGTGCTCGCGCACCGCCGGCTCCATGGCGTAGATGCCCATGCTCACGATGTAGTCGAGCTGTGGCTTCTCGATGTACTCCGTGACCGACGCCTCGTCGGTCTGGAGGACTCCGAAGTCGATCTTGACCGTCCGCCTGTACGCCGCGACGGTGAGGGCCGCGCCTTGCTGCCGGTGCCGCTCGACCAGGGCGGCGTAATCCAGGTCGGTCAGGATGTCGCCGTTCATGACCAGGAAGGTTTCGTCGAGACCCGCGATGGCGCCGAGCGGGCCCGCGGTGCCCAGGGGCTGGTCCTCGAGCGCGTAATCGATGCGGAGCCCGAGGCGCGACCCGTCACCGAAATACGTCTTGATGAGAGCCGCCAGGTGACCGACGGCGATCACGATCTCGTCGAAGCCGCACGCCTTGAGCTGCTTCAGGACGATCTCGAGGATCGGCATCTCGCCGATCGGCATGAGGGGCTTGGGCAGGACCATCGTGTAGGGCGCAAGCCGGCTGCCCTTGCCGCCCGCGAGGATGACCGCCTTCATGCCGCCTCAGACGACGTAGTGGGCCGGGTCGTGGCGTGGGCTCCGTGCGGCAAACCACTCGATGGTCGCCTGCAGGCCGCTCTCGAAGCTCGTGCTCGAGCGCCAGCCAAACAGCTTCTTCGCCAGCGTCGGGTCGGCGATCAGCTTCACGACCTCGCTGTTCGGGGGCCGGACCCGGTTGGACTCGAGCTCGATCGTCAGCTGCTTGCCCAGCGTGGCGCCCACCGCTTCCACCATCTCGCGCACGGTCAGCCCGCGCCCGGAGCCGATGTTCACCACCTGTCCCAGCGCGTCGTCGCAGCGCGCGATGGCGAGGAAGCCGTCGACCGTGTCACCCACGAAGTTCATGTCGCGGATGGTGTCGACGTTGCCCAGGCGGATCGTGCTGTGATTGAAGGCCTGGCCGATGATGGTCGGCAGAATCGCCCTCGGCGACTGTCTCGGACCGAACGTGTTGAACGGCCGCAGCGTCGCCACCGGGACCTCGTAGCTTCGCCAGAAGCTCTCGGCCAGCTTGTCGGCGGCGATCTTGGTCGCCGAGTATGGCGACTGTCCCTGCAGCGGGTGCTTCTCGTCGATCGGCGTGTACTGAGGCGAGCCGTAGACCTCACTGGTCGAGGTGTGGACGAGCCGAGGCAGCTCCAGCTGGCGCACGGCCTCGAGCACGTTGAGAGTGCCGGCGATGTTGGCGTCGACGTACTGTCGCGGCGACTCATACGAATAAGGAATGCCGACCAGGGCCGCGAGGTGGAAGACGACGTCGGCTCCGCGGACGGCGCCGCGGACGCTGTCGGGGTCTCTCAGGTCGCCCCACACCGGACGCACCTGGGCCCGGACGTCCTCGGAGCAGTCGTCGAGGAGGCCCAGCTCGGAGCGCGAGCTGTAGCGCAGGAAAGCGGTCACGTTCGCGCCGAGGGTGACCAGGCGCTCGGTGAGGTGGCTGCCGATGAACCCGCCCGCCCCGGTGACGACGACCCGGGCGCCGCTCCAGTCCGTCTTTGCGTTCAGGGCCGCGTCAGCCTCGGACGCAGCGGTGGTGTGGCGTGTACATGGCGTTCCAGAATCGTATACATCAGGCGCACGAGGCGCCGCCCGCCGGGTACACCTCGATCCGGTCGACGATCACCCCGGGCTGGCCGCGCTGGACCACGCGCAGCAAGAGCTCTCCGGACGCGCTGTCCAGGAGGAGCCGGCCCCGCAGCTCCCGGACCTGGGGGACCGAGCCGGACCATTCGAGCAGGCTCGTCCCGCCGCTCAGACCGGCCTCGATGATGTTGGCCTGCCCGGTCCCGTAGTCGTAGACGCCGACGTCGATGCAGTAGTCGCCGGCCGGGATCGGGGCCGCCGCCTGGTGGGCGGTCGCGCCCACGTGGACCGCGAGCGCCGCGAGGCCGCCCTGGTAGAGATTGCCGGCCAGCGTGGTCCAGCCCTGGGAGTCGCCGGGGACGATGCCGCCCATGTCCTCGGCCTGGAGCAGGCGGCCGACGGCAAACTCGCCGAGCGCCAGCGAGCGGCCACCTGGCAGGACCAGGGCGAGGCGGTACTGTCCGACAGGCGCGTCGAGCGGCACCGGCAGCGCAAGCGTCTCCACGGGCCCGGCGCCGACGGTCACATCGCGGCTGAAACTTCCTGGCGAACCCGTGGCCACGAGGCGAGCCTCGCCACGTGCGGCGCTCGCCCACTGCAGGCGGGCGAACACCGCCCGGCCCGCGATCACGGGGCTCGGGCCGATGCCACTGCGCGCGAGCTCGGGGCCCGGGCCTTCCTGGGTGGCCACCTCCAGGAACCCGTCCAGCTTCGAGGGGTCGTAGGCGTAGAGGTTCCAGCCCGGGCCGGAGGCGATCGGGGCTAGGACCTGGGCGCGGGCCAGCAGCGCCGCCCCCTCCGTGCCGGAGCCCGTCTCGACGAGCACGTCGGTCACGCCGTAGTGCTCGATGACACCGGCCAGGCCGGCCGCGTCCAGCCGGCCCTGGACGGCGTCCAGCGCGTCCTCGCGGCGCCGCGGGCCGTCGCGCACCTCGACCTGGCGCGGCGTGTGCGAGAAGGGCACCGCCACCACCTCCTTCCCGGTCAGCCCCGCGAGCTCGTAGGCGACGTCCGGCGCCGCCAGGATGACCGCTCCGCCGGGCAGCCTTGACACCGCCTCCAGCCGGTCCCGCCAGGCCACGGTCAGGTCCGTGGAGCGGGTGGTGGCGAAGCTGCGGAGAGGGCCGGAGGGCAGCGTGAACCTCTCCCAGGGGCCGGTGTAGAAGGCCGAGGCCGCGGCGACCGCCGAGACCACGATCACCGCCGCCGCGGGCAGCATCGAGCGGGTGCGCCCCCGCAGGGCGGGCGCCACGAGCACAAGACCCCAGCCCCAGGCCACCCAGGCCAGAGGCTGCACGACGTCGGCGACCCTTGCCAGCAGGTACTGGCCGCTGTACGAGGTGGCGAACAGCGGCGTCAGGGCGGCCGCCGGGATGGCGAGCAGCAGCAGCACCAGGAGCCCGGCGCGCACGTTCCCGCCGCGCCACCAGGGACGTACCAGCAGCACTGCGAACACGCTTCCCAGCACGGTGCCCGCGTTGCGATACCAGAAGCCCGGCCAGACCCAGGGCCAGGGCCGGTGGCCGGTACGCAGGGGCAATGGTGAGGTGAGGGCCATCGCCGCGTAGGGGGCGGACGCCTGCACGGTCGCCAGGCTGACGGCGAGAAGGGGCAGCGCCGCCCCGCCCACGATCGCTCCCCCAACGGCGAGCCGCCTCCACTCGGCAGAACGGATCACCACGGCTGCCGCCAGGGCGCAGGCCAGAGTGACGAGCAGGAACGTGCCCTGTGCGGTGTGCACGGCGCTGGCCGCAAAGCCAAGGGGCGCGGCGACCGCAAGCTCGCGCCACGACCCGCTGCCCGCGAAACGGAGGACAAAGGCCAGCGCCAGCCATCCCAGCAGGGCGCCGAAGCGGTTGGGGTTGGCGGCCGAGCGAAAGTCGAGGTTCAGCGCGAGAACGACGTAGAGGGCGGTGGCGATCACCGCCGCGGCGTCGTGACGGGTCAAGGTATGGGCGAGGGCGAAGAACGCGAGCACCGTCAGCGGTGCGGTCGCCACCGTCAGGACGCGCCACACGTCGATCGGGTCTGCCCCGGACAGGCTGGAGACCAGTGCGAGGGCCGAGTGCCAGGCGCCGGAAGTCGGGTCGGGGACCGGCACCGGCTCCGAGAAGAAGACCTGCTGCGGTAGGGCTGTGCCGTGGTCGAGCACGGAGCGGATCGCGGCCAGGTGGTAGAAGGTGTCCGCCGTCAGGCTCATCCACACCCCCGAGTAGAGGGCTGAGAGCGCGGATGCGGCCGCGAGGCCCACCGCCGACCACAGCGCCCAGGGTGCGATCCCTGAATCCGGCGGGATAAGCCAGCGCCGCCACAGCGCCACGGTCGCCAGCACCGCGAGGGCCACGAGCGCAAGCGCGATCACGCGCAGGCCCCCAAACCCGATGCGCAGCGAATAGGCGGTCCATGCCGCCAGCGACAGAACGGCCACCGACAGGCCGAATGCGGAAGGCAGGACCAGGGTCCACGGCGCATCGCGCGGCCCGGCCAGCCGCCACAGCGCCCAGCCCGGGAGCAGGAGCAGGCCCGCGGCCGAGACGGCGATCAGGGCCGCCGTCACGCGCGGGCGAAAGCGGTCAGAAGGCGATCTGCGCCGGCGTCGATGTCGAAGAGCTCGAGCAGGCGCGGTCGGGCATCGTCGAAGCGTCGCCGCCAGGCGGCCGGGTCGGCGGCGAACGCGCGCAGGGCGGCGGCCAGCGCGGCGGCGTCACCCGGGGGCACGGGCGACATCAACCCGTGCTCGGCGGCCAGCCGCCCGAGGTCGCCGGCGTCGGTGACCAGGACCGGACTCCCTGACTGCACGGCCTCGGAGAACACGACGGGAAGGCTCTCCTGCCGCGAGGGGATGACCAGGCAGTCGCACGCCCGGAGGTAGGCCGCGACCACCTCGGTCGGCGAGGGCGGAACGATGGTCACGCAATCTTCGAGGCGAGACGACGCGATCTTCGTGCGGATCTGTGGAACGAGCGATCCGCCACCGAGAAGGTACAGGTGCAGTCCTTCCAGGTCGCCCAGCTGTGCGAACGCTTCGACCAGGACGTCGACACCCTTCACCCTTTCGAACCGCCCGATGAAGAGAAACCGGACCCGGCCTGCGAGCTGGACCTGGGACGGCGGCGGCGGCAGCGTCCTTGTCGCAGGCAGGAACTCGCAGTCGGCGCCGCTCAAGGCGGCCACGCGCTCCGCGAGCCGGTGGCTGTTGGCGAAGCGCCAGCGCGCGTTCCTCAGAATCGTCCGGACCAGCGAACGCGCGAGCGGGTAGCGGGCGACGCTGTTGATGTCCGAGCCGAGGGCCCACACGGCGTAAGGCACCCGCGTGCGCCGGTGCACGCGCCAGGCCATGTAGCCCGCGGGCACGGCCCACAGCGCGAACATCACGTCGATCGACTGCTCGCGCACCGTGTCGAGCAGGAGGCGCTCACCGGCGCGCACGAGCCGCCATGCGTTCCACATGTCGACCGGCGATGTGACCTGGGTCTGGACGAGCGCCTTGCCGGCGCCATGCCGGGGAATCCAGGACACCGGCACTCCGTCGGCCGACACCTCGACGCCTTTGCGCTCCGGCGCCACCACCACGACGCGATGGCCGCGCCGCTGGAGGGCCCGGGCGAGGTCGGCGGCGAAGGGGGCGGCTACGTCGTTCGGGTTGGCGGGGTATGAGCTTGTGACAAGGCAGACGTTCATTCCCCGGGGCTACTTGAGCGTCTTGTTGTATTCCATGTCGAACCACATCGCGAAGAGCAGGAACTGCAGCCCGCCGATCAGCAGCAGCGCGACCAGCACGATGGTCGCCGTCGCGATCTCACCCCGAAAGATCTTCAGCGCCGACTCCAGGATGCCGAGCGCGAAGCCGACGATCAGAAACGCGATCCCGAAGAAGTAGAAGAAGACGAGCGGATGGAAGTCCTTGACCATGTACTTGAAGAAAAGGCGCCGAAAGAATCCGCGAAACAGCAGAAGGCTGACGGTCGGGATCACCTTGAAGATGTTCATCGAGGACCGCTCGCCGATCCCGTATCGCGGGTGCACCGGCACGTCGGCGACGCGGAAGTTGTTCTCGTTGAGCCGCACCAGCATGTCGTTCGGATATCCGTAGCTGCGGTAGACGCGGTCGAGGTCGATCGTCTCGAGCGCCGTGCGCGAAATTGCGGTGTAACCCGACTGCGAGTCCGCGACGTGCCAGTAGCCGGACGCGATTTTGGTGAGCATGGAAAGGAACGCGTTGCCGACGTAGCGGATGGTGGGAGTCTTGCGCCAGGCCTCTCCGGTGAAGAGCCGGTTGCCCTTGCTGTAGTCGGCCTTGCCGCTGACGACCGGATCGATGATCACCGTCAGGTCCTTGGGGTCCATCTGGCCGTCGCCGGCCATCACCGCGATGACGTCGAGTCCCAGCTCCATCGACCGCTTGTACCCGGACGTGATCGCGGCGCCGACGCCCTGGTTTCGGGGCTGCTCCAGCACCGTCAGCCGGCGGCCGAGGCGGGTCTCCCACTCGCGCAGGCGCTCGAGCGTTGCGTCAGAGCTGTGATCGTCGACCACGATGATGTGGTCGACGAAGTCGGGCATCGTCTCCAGGACCTTGCCGATCTGGCGTTCTTCGTTGTAGGCGGGGACAACCACGCCCACGCTGCACCCGCCGTGCACGTCAGTATCCTAGCCACTCGTCGCTGCGACGCCAGATGCGCTCAGGCGACGGTGACGCCGACCCCCTGCCACTGCTGCAGCCAGAACTGGTGGTCCTTGAAGACCTGCGCCTCCAGGAACATGTTTCCGGTCGTGCTCGGGGCGGCGATGGTGACGGTCACCGTGACGCTCTGGCCGGGCGCCACGTCGGACGGCAGATTGAGGTTGTAGCTGTTCAGCCAGCTCGCCTGCTTGGCGGTCCCGCCGGGCACGGTCGTGAAGTGGAGGTTCAGCCTGACCGGGTTCGATCCGCCTGACGTCCAGGTCTCGGAGCCCGCGTTGGTCAGAGTCACCTGGAACGTCTGGCCCTGTCCGTGCGTCCAGGTGCGTGGCGCCGCGCACACGTCGTAGTCAGCCGCCCAGGCCGGGGCCGAGGCGACGGTCGCCGGCGACGACCACCACTGCGAGAACCAGAACTGATGGTCCTTGAAGACCTGCGCCTCGAGGTAGATCTGGCCCGCCGACGCCGGCGCCGTGGCGTTGACCGTCATCGCGATGGTGGCGCCCGGCAATACATCCGACGGCAGGGCGTAGATCTGGCTGGTCAACCAGCTCGACTGCTTCGCCGTGCCCCCCGGGATCGTCGTGAAGTGCAGGTCCAGCTTCACAGGGTTCGTCCCCGTCGAAGGCCAGGTGTCGGATCCGGTGTTGGTGAGGGTGAGCGTCACGCTGCGCGTCTGCCCCGGCGCCCAGGTCGTCGGCAGCTGGCAGGTGTCATATGACGCTGCGAAAGCCGGCGCCACCGAGACCGGGACAGAGGCCCACTGCTGGAACCAGAACGCGTGGTCTTTGAAGACCTGTGCCTCGAGGTAGATCGAGCCGTTCCGGTTCGGGGCCGTGACGGTCACGCTGACGGTGATCGTCGCGCCGGCGGCCACGTTGGTGGGCAGGGCGAAGCTCTGGCTGGTGAGCCAGCTCGACTGCTTGGCGGACCCACCCGGGACCGTCGTGAAGTGGAGGTTCAGCTTCACCGGGTTGGTGCCTGTCGCGGGCCACGCCTGCGTGCCCTCGTTGGTGAGCGTGACCGGGAACGTCTGGCTCTGGCCCTCGCTCCAGGAGGTGGGCACCTGGGTCATGTCGTAGGCCGCGGCCCATTGCCCGTAAACGGTCACCGAGGCCGCCTTCCACTGCGCGAACCAGAACTGGTGGTCCCGGAACGCCTGCGCCTCCAGGTAGAGGTAGCCGCTGGTCGAGGAGGGCGCTGTGGCGGTCACCGTGAGCGTGACGGACGCGCCCGGATCCACGTCGTTGGGCAGCCCGTAGCTCTGGCTGGTGAGCCAGCTCGACTGCTTCGCCGTGCCCCCTGTGACGGGAGTGAAGTGCAGGTTGAGCTTGACCGGGTGGGTTCCGCCCGCGGGCCAGGGCACGTTGCCGTTGTTGGTCAGGGTCACGCTGAACGTCCGGCTCTGGCCGATGTGCCACTCATTGGGCACCCCGCTCAGGTCGTAGCCGGCGATCCAGGTCTGCGCGGCCACCGACACCGGGACGGCCTGCGTTTGCGAGAACCAGAACTGCTGGTTCTTGAACATCTCGGCCTCGAGATACATCGCCCCGGTCGTCGCTGGGGCCGTGATCGTCACCGGCATGGTGATGCTCTGCCCGGGCGGCACGTCCGACGGGATGGACAGGTTGTAGCTGTTGAGCCAGTAGGACTGGTACCTGGTGCCGCCCGGGCGGGTGGTGAAGTGCAGGTTGAGCTTCACCGGGTTGGTGCCCCCCGACGGCCACGTGTACGAGCCGCTGTTCGTCAGCGTGACGTCGAAGGTCTGCGGCCGGCTGGCCACCCACGATCTGGGCGCGTCGGCCAGGTCGTAGCCGCTCGACCAGACCTTGAAGTAGGCGGACAGGAGGTCCCACAGCTCGGGCGAGCCTCCGCCGTACTGGAGCGTCCAGAAGCCGACCCCGCGGATGCCCGTCCGGTTGACGAGGTTGTACCTGGTGCCGAGGGAGGTCGTGTCGTCCCAGTACATCTCGCGCCAGCAGCCGAGCGATAGGTCGTACCAGGTGTCCCACCGCTCGAGGCCCGCGGGGTCCGTCGCGTCGCGGTGGATCGCGAACGTCCCCGGCTTGACGTCCGGGCTCGTCGCCACGGCCTTCGCGCCCAGGTAGGTGGCCGCCGTCTCGGGCCTGGTCGGATACGCATGGGCCGTCGGCGTCGGCCCCGCGACGCAGGCCACGCGACCGTAGTAGGGCAGGCCGAGGATGACCTTGCCGGCCCCGACGACGCTCACATACTCCTGGACGGCCTTGGTGTCGTTGTAGACGTAGGTGCTGAGCGGCGAGACCGGGTTCATGCAGTACCGCGTGCATCCCGCGGTCTGCCAGCCGTAGTAGTCCTGATCGTAGGCCATGATGAAGAACGAGTTGACGTACGGCGCCAGGCTCGGGATGTTGAAGTAGCCGTCGGGTCCCTCGGCCGAACCCGAGTAGGTGGCGATGGACAGGCCGGGCTTGTAGGCGTCGAGCGCGTCGCGGAACTGGTGGGCGAGGTCGGTCAGCATCGTCTGGTTCAACTGGTCGCCAAACTGCGTCGACTGGCATGTCCGCCGCTGGCCCTCGTAGTCGATGTTGACGCCGTCGATGCCTTTGAGCTTCACCTGATTCATAACCCAGGTCACGGTGGTGGCGCGGTTGTAGAGCGCGTCGCACTGGTCGACGGCATTGCTGGGGGCGGTGATCGTCACGACGACCTTGACGCCGTGCGCGTGGGCGGTGCTTACCAGTCCGGTCACCACGCTGGAATTCCAGATCGTAAGGGTGCTGTCATGAACGATCTCGCCGTTGTATTGGATGTGCAGGGCGAAGAACGCGACGGTCGAGAGCAGGTCGAAGTTCCAGCTCGGATACCCGACGTTCGGATCCCCCAGGCTGCTGGCGTACGCGTAGCCGAAGATCTCGCGGGTCGGCGCGGCGGTCGACGCGACGGCCGGCGCGGGGCCCAGCTGGCCTGGCTCGGAGACGTTGGTGGCCGCGCTCTGCCGCGAGGAGCTCGACACCATGTGGTTCGCCGCCTGCGTGGATGTCGCGGGAATCGCCGCCAGCAGGGCGACCAGCGCGGCTCCGATCCGCAGCGCGTGCCGAAGACGTGGGCGGGGCATGGGACCAGGCAGGCGAAACACTCTAGACGAGCGTGCCCACGTTGCTCAACTCCTTCCGGTTAGCGGATGTAAATGGATCTCAGGGTTTGGCGGGGTTGGGGGTCGCCAGCCGGCCCGCCACAGATCGCGCGGCCCTTACGTAGTAGCCGAGATCCGAGGGCTGGATCACGATCGTTTCAACGACACGGGCGCCTGATTCCTTGCGAAACACGATCACCAGCGCGGCTGCTGTGATCGTGTACACGATGCTCGACGCAGCCGCGGCGCCGGCGATCCCGTAGCGAGGGATGAGCGCGATGTCGAGCGCCACGGTCAGGACCAGGTTGGCGCCCGCGATGTAGGTCGGGTAGATGGGGCGTCCGATCCCGCTCAGGTAGCTGGACAGGATCTTGGCGCCGCTGAGGGCCAGGATCCCGGGAAGCAGGAGCAGGAGAGGCGTAACGGCCGCGAGCATGACGGTCCCGAAAACGAACTCGATGATCCAGCGGCCGAGCAAGGCCATGGTCACGACGCCGATCAGCGTGATGAACCAGACGTTCCGGCTGACGATCGGCGTCACGCGGTCGGCTTCCCTGCGGTCCACCGACGACACGTGAGGGAACATCACCGTGCCGAATGCGCTGGCCACGTACCAGATGACCTCGCCCATGGCGACCGAGATCGAGTAGATGCCGACGCTCGCGATCCCCGACAGCGCGTTCACGATCAGCGAGTCGAGGCGGTAGTTGAAGAACTGGAGCAGGTTGCCCACGTAGCCCTTGAGCCCGAAACCCAGGAGGTCGCGGAACGCGGCCCGATCGATTCCCAGGGCCAGCCTCAGGTCGCTGCCCAGCAGCACCGCGGCGACGACCACACTCACCGTGGCCCCGATGAGCCACGCCAAAAGCGCGGTCGTCGGATCGAGGCGGCCGGCGAGCACGAGCACCGCCTGGCCCGCGAGCGTGACCACCCACTGCATCAGCGTTACCGCCGCGAACTGGACGGGGCGGTTGCTGCCGAGAATCATCGAGCTGAGCGTGGTCGTCAGCTGGACCATCGGCACGATGGCGATCGTGATAGTGAACTGCTGCGTGCTGACAGCGGCGAAGTAGGTGTCCCGAAACACGAGGAAGGCGGCGGCCAGCCCGATGTCGGTGGCGGCCGCGGAGATCAGGCTGCAGGTCAGGAGCGTTGGCGAGATGTCCCTCGACGGATAGGTGCGCCGGCCGATGAAGTAGATCGCCGCCCAGCTGATGCCGAGTGCGGTGACCGCCGTGCCCATGGTGACCAGCAGCGACATCAGCGTGAAGATGCCCTTGCCCGTCGGCCCCGTGATGCGGGTGACGAGCACGTTGACACCGACCAGGGCCGCGACCTGCGAGACCTGGAGGACGAAGGTGAGGAAGCTTCTGCGCGCGATCATGGATTCGTTGGAGGCAACCGCCGGGGCGCGCGCGTCAAGCGCAGGCCCGGCCGGGACGCCTTAGCGTATCTGCGGTGCGCGTTCCGCGGCTCGCCATCATCGGCAATCCTGACTCCATCCACGTCAGCCGGTGGTGCCGCCACTTCGCCGAGCACGGATTCGACGTCGTGGTGCTGACCTACTACCCGTCGTCGCTGGCGAACGAGGAGCATCTCCAGGTCCGCAGCCTGCGGACGCGCCGCAGTGGGGGCGGAGGCCCAGGGGCAGCTCCGGCGCAGGGCAGCCCCGTGCGCGGCAGGCTGGTCGCGCTGATGCCAGGCGCGATGCGCCTGGTGAGCGCCGTGCGCTTCAGGCTCGCCGGCCTCCAGCAGCAGCTTCGTGAGGCGCGGCCGGACATCGTCCACGGGCACTACCTGTCCGACTACGGGTTCCTGGCCGCCACCGGCGGCGTGCGGCCGCTCGTCACGACGGCGTGGGGTTCGGACGTCCTGCGGGACACGAAAGAGTCCGCGATCACGAACGGGATCACGAGGTGGGTCATCCACGAATCGGCGTTGGTGACCTACAACGCCGACGTGCTCGGGCAGGCTTGCACCGGCCTCGGGGCGCGCAAGGACCAGCTGCTGAAGGTGGTGCTGGGGGTCGACTCCCTCTTCCTCGACGGGCCGGCGACGCCTCAGGCGAAACGACCGCCGGTGATCGTCAGTCACCGCAACCTCGACCGGACGATCTTCAACGTCGACGTCATCATCAACGCGATGCCGGCCGTCCTGCGCAGCGTGCCCGATGCCCTGCTGCTGGTCGGCAACTCGGGCCGGCTTGAGCCAGGCCTCAGAGAGCTGGCGGCCAGGCTCGGGCTCGGAGCGCACGTGCGGTTCATCGGCCACGCGAAAGATCAGCGCGAGCTCGCCGAGCGCCTCGCCGGCGCCGCTGTCTACGTCGCCGTGCCCGACAGCGACGGTTCGTCGGTGACCCTGCTCGAGGCCATGGCGTCGGGCAGCTTTCCGGTCGTGTCCGACATCCCGAGCAACCGTGAGTGGGTCGCCCCCGACGGCGGCCTGGTGGTGCCGCCGCGCGATGCATCGGCCCTGGCGGAGGCCCTGATCCAGGCGCTCGAGGACCCGTCGCGCCGGCAGCAGGCGGCCGAGCGCAACCGCGCGTTCATCGCCGAGCACGGGGCGTGGGACCGCAACATGGCGCGCATGGAGCAGGCCTACCGCGAGCTCCTGGTCGGTTGACGCGGGCGCCGGAAGGGGTGCCCGGATGCTAGGTTAGGACCCCGCCGTGGCAGTCACTCACCAGGCAGCAGCGACCGGGCCTGCCGTTCGCGGCTCGAGCGACTCGATCACATTCCTGATCTACTCGCCGTACCCGCGCTACTCGGGCGGCCGGGAGAACTGGCTCTACAACCTGACTGGATTCCTGTCTCGCGCCGGGGTCGCGGTCACCGTCATCTCGCACGCCACCAACCGCCGTCCCTTCTATCCCCCGGTCGAGGGCGTGCGCCTCGTCCTGCTCCCGTCCGTTCGCTACTTCGACCGCGCCTTCTACTGGCTCAACCGGCTCACCCTCGGCCTGGCGCGCCTGGTCGACACGCTGGTCGTCTATCCCGTGATCGCCGCCCTGCGGCTGGCCCGCGAGAAGCCCGGAGTACTGGTGTGCATGAACTCGATCCCCGAAGGCCTTGCCGCCCGGCTCGCACGACGGCCGTTCGTCGTCTCGGTGCGCGGTGACGTCCCGGCCGAGCTGCGTCCGACCTGGCTCCTCGAGCGGCCGATGCGGGCGCTCGAGCGGCGAGTGCTGCGCCGCGCGGTCCGCGTGCTCGCCAACGGGTTCGACACGCAGGCACGGCTCAAGGAGGACGGCATCGAGTCCGCGGTGGTCCCCAACGGCGTCGACGGCGCGCGGTTCCGGACTCCCGATGGAGAGGGGGGAACGGCGCGCGCGCTGGTGGAAGTCTCCCGCGGAAGGCCGGTCATTGCAGTCACCGGCACGCTCCGGCCGATCAAGGGAACCGACGAGGCGATCCAGATCGCGGCGGAGCTCAAGCGTCTGGACCCCAACTTCCTGATGGCGCTGGTCGGCAAGGGCGACGAGGCGCACTACCGGCGGGTCGTGCAGGCCCACGAGCTAGGCGATGTCGTCTCCGTCCTCGGCGAGACCCGGGACGTGCCGTCCATCTTGCGCCACACCGACGTGTACCTCGCGTTGAGCGGCGGCAGCGGCCTCTCGATGGCTGTGCTCGAGGCGATGGCGGCGGGGGTCGCGGTGGTGGCGCTGGACTCGCCCGTGTACCAGCAGCTGATCACGCACGAGGTCAACGGGCTGCTCGCGGCCTCCGCACCGGACCTCGCGACCGCCTGCCATCGCCTGCTCCGCGACGCCGATGTCCGCCGGCGCCTTGGCGAGGCTGCGATCCGGACGGCCGACGGTTACAACTGGGACCGGGTCGCCGAGCGCTTCCTCGAAGAGATCGAAGGGCGCGTGCCAGCGGAGGTCACCGTCTGAACAGCCAGAGCCTGGCGGTCGCGGGCCGGACGGTGCCGATGCCCGCAGCCCTGACGCGTGCCGTCGACGAGGCGCCGAAGGTCCTGCTCCCGCTGCTCCTGGTCACCCTGCCCCTCGAGTTCACCCAGAAGTTCTTCCCTGTCCGCGAGATCCAGCTGGGGCGCCTGGTCATCGGCCTGTGCGTGGTCGTGCTGTTCCTGCAGGCCCTGCTCCGCACGCGAGAGCTGGCGCTGCCTCCCCTCCGTGCGTGGCTGCCCGCACTGGCGTTCACCTCTTACGCGGCGGCGAGCGCGCTGGTCACCTTTTCCTCCGGCGGCCTCAAGACCGTGGCCGCGATGGTCACCTACGGCGTCCTTGCCCTGGCGGTCTACAACTGGACACGCAGCCGGCCGGGCCAGGATCGCTTCTGGATGTGGCTTGCGATCTCGGTCATCGGGGTCGCGATCGTGGGCCTGGTCGAGTACATGACCGGCACCTACATCTGGAATGCGCCCGCGGCGGGCTTCTGGCGCATCAACTCCACGTTCAAGGACCCCAACATCTACGCGCGGTTCCTGACCATCGGCGTGGTCACCGCGGTCATCCTCGCCTCGCGATCGCGTGCCAGGTGGCGCGGGCTCTTCATCGCGACGGTCGTGGTGGGGTCGGCGGCCCTTCCCTTCACCTTCTCGCGCCAGGGCTGGGTGCTGGGAGGCGCGGTGCTTGCGCTCGCGGTGGTGCTCGCGCCCAGGCGGCTGCCCGCGCTGGGGCTGGCGGCGCTCGCCGTCGCCATCTTCGCCGGCATCGTCACGCTCGACCCCGACGTGCAGAGGCGCCTGAATCATTTCGAGCAATTCGTCACCGCGCCGCGGCTGAGGCTGTTCGACAGCCCGCTGCTCGCGTGGATCAACCTGCTGCCCATCGACGGCACCCGGCACTACCTGATCGCGGCGGGGTTCCAGATGTTCTACGACCATCCGATCTTCGGCGTCGGCTTCGGCAACTTCCAGGCCAACATGCTCGGCGCGTACCACGCGTTCATCCTGCCCGGGTTCGACACGCTGGACTCGCACACGTCGTTCGTGACCATCCTCGCCGAGCAAGGACTTGTCGGAGTCGCGCTGGTCGCGTGGTGGGCGTTCGAGCTCGTGCGCGCCACCGTGAGGTCGGCGCGGTCAGGTGGCGACCTGGTCCCCTACGTCATCGCCGGCGCGATGGCGCTCCTCCTGATCGTCCTCCAGAGCCAGGTCGAGGGTCGGCTGCTGACCGAGCCCTACGGCTGGCTGTTCATCGGCGCCGTCCTGGCGGCCGCGCGAGGCTCTGAAGACAGGAGCGATCAGGCCGCGGCGCGCGCCGCCTGATCTTCGGCCTTGAGCCGGGGCGCGAGCAGCGTGAGCGCGGCGACGAGCCAGAACTCGACGGCGAGGTCGTTCTTCCAGAACGGCGTGTCCACCATGCCGTGGACGAGGTAGACGATCAGGGTCCCGACCGCGCCGTAGAGGAGAGTCCGGCCCAGCCCGGTCGCCTGCGCGAGTCCGCGCCTGCCCTGCACGAGCAGGATCACGTAGATCGCGGCGAACGACAGCATCCCCAGGAGCCCCGTCTCGCTCCAGAAGGCGAGCCAGATGTTGTGCGGGTAGATGGACGGCCACTGGTGCTCCGTCCGTAGGGGCGCCGTGGCGTGCGCGTAGCTGGCCAGGCCCACCCCGGTCACGGGGTGCTCGCGGAGCACCGTCCACGCCTCCTTGTAGATGGCGAGACGCTGGAGGAAGCTGATGCCCGCCGCGGCCACGCGCTCCTGGATGATCGGGATGAACGCGAGGATGACGATCGCCGTGGTGGTGATCGCGGTGATGATCAGCCGTCCGCGCGCGTTGCGCGCGATCACCACGGCGACGATCGCCAGGACGATGAAGCTGGCGTACATGCCGCGCGAGAGCGTGACCGCCACCCCGGGCAAGAGCAGGACGAGGCACGCCAGCCCCCACCACCGCTCCCGCGGCCGGCTTGGGAAGAACGCGAAGGCCGCCGCGAAGACGATCGGCGGTTCGAGGAACATCGCGACCGAGTTGGAGCTCGTGTAGAAAAACGCGGGGGGCGCGGTCAACACGAACGTGCCGCTCCCGACCGTGACGATGAAGTCGATCAGCTGGCCGAGCGCGAGGATCGAGGCGGCCACGCCCGCGGCGGCCATGAGCCTCCGGACGTCGGATGGCCGCTCGAGCACGTCGACCGCGATGTAGAAGATGGCGATCGCCTCGAGGAAGTACGCGCGGTAGATGCCGAGGGCGGCGATCGGGTTGAATGCGACGAAGATCGAGATCACGCCCGCGACGAGCAGGAGCGCGATCGGGATGTCGAGCGGCGTTCGCCTCAGCCACAGCCGGCGCATCTGCCGGAGTCGCGCGACATACACGGCGCATGTCGCAAGGATCAGCACCTCGAGCAGCGTGGTGGGCAGCGGGCCGACGTGCCAGCGGATGACGTAAAGCGGCATGCCGGCGGTGACGAGATAGAGTCCCCAGACGGTCGGCCGGCTCCAGTCGACCCGTCCGATCAGCGAGGTGGCAGATCGTGCGCCGGAGCCGTCGACCGCCCGCACGGCGGGTGATGAGTCTGGCGGCACGACCGCGATTCTATCCCGCCCCTTTACGACACCGTCACCGGCGTGTAGGTCCAGGTCCCGAACCAGAACTGCTGGTTCTTGAAGAGCTGGGCCTCCAGGTAGTAGCTGCCCGCCACGGCCGGCGCGGTGACGCTGACGGTCAGGGTGACCGAGGCGCCGGGCGCCACGTCGCCGCCCAGGCTGAAGGTCTGGCTGGTCTTCCAGCAGCAGGTGATGTCGTGGTTGCCTCCGTGGGTGGTCGAGAAGTTGAGGTCGAGCTTGACCGGGTTGGCGCCGCCCGAGGGCCAGGTCTGGTTGCCGGTGTTGGTCAGGGTCACGCTGACCGACTGGGTCTGGCCGGCAGTCCAGGTCGCGGGCGCGGTCATGGCATAGCTGGTGCTCCAGACCGCCGCCGCCACGGTGACGCCCTTGTAGGTCCAGTTGGGGAACCAGAACTGCTGGTTCTTGAAGAGCTGGGCCTCCAGGTAGTAGCTGCCGGCGGCCGAGGGCGCGGTCACGGTGACGGTCACCGTCGTCGAGCCGCCGGGAGCCACGTCACCGCCCAGGCCGAAGCTCCGGCTCGACTTCCAGCAGCAGTAGATAGCATCACCGGGTTGGCGCCGCTCGAGGTCCAGGTCTGGTCGCCGACGTTGGTCAGGCTGACGGCGAAGCTCCGGGTCTGGTTGGCCGCCCAGCCGGTCGGCGCGGCGGAGATGTCGAAGCTCGCCTGCCAGTGGTTGTACACGCTGACCGGGGCGGCCTGGGCCTGGGCGAACCAGAACTGGTGGTCCTTGAACATCTCGGCCTCCAGGTACATGGCGCCGGCCGAGGTAGGTGCGGTGACGTTGATGTTCAGGGTCGCCGAGGCGCCGGGGGGGACGTCAGAGGACAGGTTGTAGATCTGGCTTGTCTTCCAGAGGCTGATGTGCGAGGCGCCGCCGGATACCGGCGTGAAGTGCATGTCCAGGCGAACCGGGTTGGCGCCGCCCGCGGGCCAGGCCTGGTTGCCGGTGTTGGTCACGGTCACGCTGACCGACCCGGTCTGGCCGACCACCCACGCCCCCGGCGCCGTCATCGAGTAGCTCGCCGACCAGGAGCTGCTGAGGTAGTAGCGGCCGACGAAGATGCGCAGGTAGCCGCCGTCGTCGTCCGCGTACGTCGACGTGTGCGTGTTGCATGCGGTGCACCCACCAAGC